>Ga0247841_10000004_pt1 | contig 734678 bp, 648 predicted proteins | sample LaCruzMarch2015__2_FD_192410 | JGI IMG/M metagenome (GOLD analysis project Ga0247841, IMG submission 192410) | Freshwater microbial communities from meromictic Lake La Cruz, Castile-La Mancha, Spain - LaCruzMarch2015_18m | ecosystem: Environmental > Aquatic > Freshwater > Lake | place: Spain... | reverse complement strand
TCTATGTGGATGGTGTACAGGCCGGCAGTTTCAATGTAGCCATGTTTAGAGAGACTGATGTGATACTCGTTTTCAGCATTACGATGCTTTGCATGGCCTTCGTGGTGGCCACGGTTATGCTATGGCGGCGCTCAGTCTAATACCCGGTAGGAACAAGTTTTTGAATCCACCCACCCCCGCCCGAAGACGGGCGCAGCTAAAGCAACGCCCCTACAGCTTCGCCCGTGCATATAGTCGGGCGATCTCCACGGCCCTCTTGACCACGCTGACTGCGTCAACTCCCAGGGTCATAAAGAGGGGCTCCTTGCCCCAGCCATCCCCTTCGTAAAAAATATCAGGCACTCCGCCGTAGCTGGCTACCATGTGCTTTATCTTCCAGGGCATGGAATTGCCGTCTATCCTGGCAGCTTCGTCAGGCTCCACGGTTCGGTCGATGCAGCCGAAAAGCAGCTTTTTCTCCAGCGCATATTTTTTCACCACGGCGATGATCCCGTCGTCGCACTTGAAATTGATACCGGCGTTGACCTCCGGGCGGTGTTTCCTGGCCTCGATCACCAGCCTGGCCATGTGGTCGGAAACCCCCCACCCGGGAAAGCCTGACGCATGGGGATAGCCGTTGACCACCGTTATCCTGCCATCGATGGCCGCCACATCCCTCGAACTTTTTGCGCCCGGCAGGGCATAAACGATATTGACCCGCACCTCGGGCATCAGCCCGCAGAAGTCCCTGCAGCGCTGCAAATCATTCACAGCTGTGCAAAGGTTGCCCATGACCCTCTCGGCCGTCTCATTCTTTGGCATCAACCTGCCCTCAAATTACGTGTTTATAATACAGTCGGGAGAACGTTTAATCAACCATCAAGCGCGTGGATTTCAGTTATTAGAGATACTGCCGTCCCTCAGCCTTATCATGCGGTCTGCCCTGCCGGCCAGTTCCATGTTGTGCGTTACCACGATCAGCGACAGGCCTTTCTGGTTCAGCATCTTAAAGAGGCCATATATCCTCTCGGACGTTGCCGAGTCCAGGTTGCCGGTCGGCTCGTCGGCCATAATGATGCGTGGTTCGTTGACCAGCGCACGACCGATGCTCACCCTTTGCATCTCGCCGCCGCTGAGCTGGTGCGGCAGGTGGCGGGCACGGTGAGACAGTTCCAGCATGTCCATGATCCCCCTGATCCTGTCCGGCTTTACAGGCTTTCTGCTGAAAAGCAGGGGCAGCTCGATATTTTCCTCAACCGTCAGTGTGGGCAGCAGCAGGAACTGCTGGAACACGAATCCGATGCTGCCGCGCCGCACCTTAACCAGGTCGCGCTCCTTCAGCCCGGCAGTCTCCCTGCCTTCCAGTGAAATGCTGCCTGCGCTGGGCGCCTCGAGCAGCCCCAGCAGGTGCAGCAGCGTGGACTTGCCCGAACCGGAGGGGCCGACGATCGAAAGGAACTCGCCCTTGCCTACTGAGAAATCTACAGCCTTGAGGGCATGCACCTGTTCGCTCCCCCTGCTGTAGCTTTTTGCCAATCCTTTAGCAGCAATTATTACATCGCTCATTCCAGGTCGCTCCTCATGGCTTCCATGGGCGTCAGGCGGGCGCACTTGACCGCGGGGTAAATAGCGCACAGCAGGCCGATCGCCAAAGCGAAGCCGATACAAACTAATATTAACATCGGGTCGATGCTGATGAGGTCACCGTTGGGCGAATAGGGGATGACTCCCCGCACGAAACTCTCCACCAGCTTGGAACCGACCAGGGCCACTGCCAGGCCCACGGCACACCCGGCAAGGGTGATGAAAAGGGTCTCGATCACTATCAGGCGAGAGACATCCCAGCCGGAAGCCCCCACGGCCTTCATCATGCCGAACTCCCTGGTCCTCTCGTTGACCGACATGATCAGCGTGTTGATGATGCCGACGGCGCTGATGAAGAGGGCGATTATGATGACCGAGAATAGCAGGGCCTGGGCCGATCCAACCAGGTTCATAATGGTGCCCATCACCTGCGTCATGGTTACCACCTGTATGTCGGGTATCTCCTCGAGCTTTTTGGAGATCTCGGTTATCTTTGAAATGTCTTTGACTTTAATGGCGACCGTTGTCAGTTGGCCTTCCTTGCCGAAGATGCGTTGCGCGGCGCCGAGGGGCAGGAAGTGGAATTCGTCATCCTGGTTGCCCGTGCGCTCAAGAACGCCCACTATGGTGGTGGGCTCCTTGTTGGGGCCGAAGTCCAGCACCTGCCCGACCTTGAGGTTCTCCTTGTCGGCCAGGCTGCGTCCCACTATCATAGCGCCCGCCTCACCGTCCGTGAAATACCTGCCCTCCACCTTCCACCATGGCTTCAAGGCCTTTTGCTCCTTTATATTGATGCCGTAAACAATGTGCGGCTTGTCATCCTTGAAAAACTGGTGCAGCAGCATGGGGCTGGCTATTTCTATACCGTTAATCTTATCGATCTGCTCAAGGTCGGCATATGAAAGGTACTTGGGAATGACGCCGCCGTGGATGATGAGGGAAGCCGCCTCGTAGGGGCACCCCTTGGGCACGGCCAGCATGTGTATGCCCAGGCTGCCCAGTTCCCCGCTTAGCTGCCGCTCGTATCCGGCGTTAAAGGAGAGCAGGCTGAAGAGGACTGCTATGGCTATGGCCACGCCGGCCACGGTGAGCCCGGTCCTGACGTGACGCCGGAAAAGGTTTTTGGCTGCCAAACTGAATATATTCAAATCACCACCTGCTTAGAAATCAACTTTTTTACCTATCAGGTACACGTCGCCGCCCTCGTTTATCACTTCGGCCGTGACCTTAGCATAGGACCCAGTCTTCTGGGGGATGACCATGCCGCTGGGATTCAAATCGATATAAATCTCGGCATTCCCATCCTTGAGGGTGAACCAGCACCCGGACGGGCATTCCCTGGATATCTTCCCCTCCACCAACACCGTCTTTCCATCGAACACCCCGGGGTCCTGCAGGATGTCCCCGATACGCGCGGTTTTAAGCCCGTCAGCCGCGGGAGCGGTGGCGGTTCCATTATCTGCCGGGGCGGTTGTTACAGCGCCGGGGACGGGTGCGGCAGGCGCCGGTTGGGAACAGCCTATCAGCAGAGCCGAGCCCAGCAGTAACACCAGCATACCCGCAAATACTATCGTTTTCATTCATTCATCTCCTTGGTCAAATATTTCAATAGGCGCGGCCGGCATAACCGGCGCCGAATTTCAAAGACATTATATGCCATGGAGCCGCAGTCAATTAAGCGTATATTATAGGGCCTCTGTGAATTTATTATGAAAATCGTCACAACTCTTGGTGAAGCCCGTGACGTTAAATAAAACGCTGTTTTCTTGTATAATCGGTTCACATGGATATCAAAGGACACACTGCAAAGATAGTCAGTCGCTTCAGCAAACCTGCCGTTTCAGGCAGCGGGCAAAAGGTCAGGCTGATCAGCCTGGCGGACAGCCGTTCGGTTGCTTCGCACCTCGGCCTTACGCCGCTGCAGGCTGAGATCGCCTGCCTTGAAAACGGCGTGGTACCCATGCGCTACCTGCGCAATATGGGGACTGTCGGAATGGAGGGACAATTGAAGCTGCTGCGCTCCACCGTTGCCGTCTGCGGAGCGGGTGGCCTGGGCGGCACAGTTATCGAACTGCTGGCGCGCCAGGGCGTGGGGCGCATGGTGATCATCGACAACGGCAGGTTCGTGGAGAATAACCTTAACCGCCAGATCATGTCGGACGAGGAAGTCCTGCGCAAATCAAAGGTAAAAGTGGCCGCCGGGCGTATCAGGCGTATAAACTCGGCGGTGGTGGTAAAGGCGCTCAATACATATATCGACGATTGCAGCGTGGACAAGCTGCTGAGCGGGGCCGATGCCGTAGTGGACGCCCTGGACAGCCTTGACACACGGCTGGTGGTGGAAGCGGCCTGCCGCAGGTTTAAAATTCCCTTCGTTCACGGCGCCATCGCCGGCTTCGGGGGACAGTTGATGACCGTCCTGCCGGGCGACAAAGGACTTGCCGCCATATACGGCAGCGGCCCCGGCCGGGGAGCACGCGGCATCGAGGCCATCACGGGCAACCCGCCCGCCACCCCTGCTATCATCGCCGCCTGGGAGGTACAGGAAGTGGTCAAGCTGATCACGGGCATCGGCACGCCTCTGCGCAACCGTCTGCTCCTGCTGGATTTCACGGACGGTAGCCTGGAAGAAATATCTTTGGTTTAGGAATTTGTAGTATGGCAGAAGTCAATATCAGGTTCGTAGGACCCTGGCGCCTTTACCTCGGCGTGGAGCGGGTAACGTTGCAGGCCGCCACCGTCGAGGAAGCCCTGGAACAGGTTGAGGCAGACTACGGCCACGGCTACCACAAGCGGCTGCTCAAGAGCGGCATAACCGAGAAACGCAAGATAGCAGACGAAAGCAACATACTGCTCAACCGCGTCCATATCAGGCAGCTAACCGACCACAGCCTCAAGGACGGCGACCACCTCGACATCATCCCGCGCTTCGTGGGCGGCTGAAGGCGGCCGGTGTCCGCTGTGCGTATATAGTAACAGTATCCCTTTAATGATAGAATAGGCGGAAATCGAGAACCGCAGGGAGTGTACTATGCCTGCCAGAGAATACATCCTCTCTATAGACCAGGGCACTACCGGTAGCGCCGCCATCCTTTTCGATCGTGAAGGCAAGCCGGTGGCGGAGGCCGATACGGAAACTAAGCAGATATACCCCAACCCGGGCTGGGTGGAGCACGACCCCAACGAGATCTACCGTACCTCGCTCGATGTGGCGCGCCAGGCAGTTGCAAAGGCAGGGGTGCTTCCGTCATCCATAGCCGGCATCGGCATAACCAACCAGCGCGAGACCACCATAATCTGGGACAGGAAGACCGGCGAGCCGGTCAGCAACGCCATAGTCTGGCAGTGCCGGCGTACGGCCGGACTGGTGGAGGAGCTTAAAAACCGCGGCGTCGGGCAGACCATCTGCGATAAGACCGGCCTCATACCCGACGCCTATTTCTCGGCCACCAAGGTGCGCTGGATCCTCGACCACGCCGAGGACGGCCAGAAACGCGCCGAAGCGGGCGAACTGCTCTTCGGAACAGTTGACGCCTGGCTGGCCTGGAAATTGAGCGGCGGCAAAGCTCACGTGACCGATTATGGCAACGCCTCGCGCACCATGCTCTTCAACATCAATACCCTTCAATGGGACAAGGATATCCTCACCACCCTCAATATCCCCCCGGCCATACTGCCCCGGGTTATCCCCTCCAGCTTCAGCTACGGCGAGACTGCGGATGGCATCTTCGAGGGTGCAAGGGTGCCTCTCTGCGCCATAGCCGGCGACCAGCAGGCTGCGCTCTTCGGCCAGGCCTGTTACAACCCCGGCATGTCCAAGAACACCTACGGCACCGGCTCCTTTATCCTCATGAACAGCGGAGAGAAACCGTTCATCTCCAAACGTGGACTGCTGACCAGCCTTGCCTGGGGCCTGGACAACAAGGTTAATTATGCGCTGGAGGGCAGCATCTTTATAACAGGCGCCGCAATACAATGGCTGCGCGACGGGCTCAACATCATAAAAACCGCCTCCGAGAGCGAGGCGCTGGCCCGCTCGGTGGACGACAACGGCGGAGTTTACTTCGTGCCGGCCTTCACCGGCCTGGGCGCGCCATACTGGGATATGTACGCGCGCGGGACCATGCTGGGGATCACGCGGGGCACCACCAGGGGACATATTGCGCGGGCCACACTGGAGGCCATCGCCTTCCAGGTGAGGGATGTCATAGACACCATGCGCTCCGAGACCGGCATCGGCATACCCGTGCTGCGCGTGGACGGCGGCGGCACGGCCAACTCCTTCCTCATGCAGTTCCAGGCCGATGTCATGAATATTCCCATCCAGGTGGCAGCCATACCTGAAACGACCGCTCTGGGCGTGGCCTACCTGGCGGGCCTTGCGGCGGGACTGTGGAAGAGCACGGAGGAGATAGCCGGGAAATGGCGGTCATCGGCCACCTTTGAGCCCGGCATGTCGGCCGACCGGCGCGAGAACCTGTATGCCAACTGGAAACGGGCGGTGGAAAGGGCCAGGGGTTGGGCAATAAATTAGATTGAGGGTACAACATGAAAAGGGATTTTAAAGCGGTTGCCGGGAAAACCTTTGACGTCATCGTGATAGGGGGAGGCATAATCGGCGCGGGAGTGGCGCGTGATATCGCGCTGCGCGGCCTGGACACGCTGCTGCTGGAGAAGGAGGATTTCGGCTCGGGAACCACCTCGCGCTCCACCAGGCTGATACACGGCGGACTGCGCTACCTTCGCCAGCTTGAGTTCGGACTGGTGCGGCAGGACCTCAGCGAGAGGGAGGTGCTGATGCGCATTGCACCCCACCTGGTTCACCCGCTGTCCTTCTTCATACCCATACCCAACTTTAGCCTCAACGTAGCCATGCTGATGGGCACCACGCTCTATGACGTTATCTCTTTCGACAAAACCCTGCCCAACCACACGTATTTGAATAAAGCTAAAACTCTGGCCGAGGAGCCCGGCCTCAAGGTAAAGGGGCTGCAGGGCTCGTACGTCTATTCCGATTGCGCCATACCGTTGACGGAACGTCTCAACTGGGAGACCGCCCTGTCCGCGGCTGAGGCCGGGGCCACCGTGATAAACCACGCAAAGGTCACTAATGTACTGCGGGAGGGCAACCGCGTAACCGGCGTGGAAGTGCAGGACGAGATCAGCGGGGAGGTGCTGCAGGCCAGGGCCAGGCTGGTGGTCAACGCCGCCGGCCACTGGGTGGACACCATCAAAGAGATGCTCTTCAAAGACAAACCTCCCTACCTGCTGCGCACCAAGGGGGCCCATATCATGATACCGGAGGTGTCCAAGCACGCGCTGGTGCTCTTCTCCCCGCTGGACGGCAGACTCTTCTTCGTCATACCGTGGCAAAGCTACTCGCTGGTAGGCACCACCGACACAGTCTATAAGGAGGATCTCGATTGCGTGTACGCCACCAGGAAGGACGTGGAATATATCCTGGAAGGGCTGCACTTAGCCTATCCCGACGTCAGGATCGATGACGTCTATTACGCCTATGCCGGACTGAGGTCACTGGCGCTCAAGCCGGGCAAGTCGGCCTCCGACACCTCGCGCAGCCATGCTGTGATCGACCACAGCAAACGCGACCACCTGGAAGGGCTGGTGACCATATTAGGCGGCAAAATCACCGCCTACCGCGAGGTGGCCAAGGACGGCGCCGACATGGCCTGCCGCAAGCTGGGCAACATGGCGCACTGCACCACGGGCGAGAAGGGTTTGCCCGGTGCTCCCGGGTTGGCACCCAGGGAAATAGCCGGGTTGGCTGAAAAATTTGGGCTTTCCGGCGATGCGGTGACTCATTTAGCCGGCACCTACGGTTCCAGGGCCGGGGAAGTGCTTGCGCCGGCCGCACAGGACAAATCCGGCCTGAGGCCGCTCAGCGCGGGAGGTCCCGATATCATAGCGCAGGTGTGGCACGCGGTGAAAAACGAGACGTGCCTGACTGTGAGCGATTTCATGCTGCGGCGCAGTGTGGTCGGTTTCCGCAAAGACCTGGGCGCCGACGCGGTTCCCGCAGTTGCCGCTGAAATGCAGAAGCTGTTGGGCTGGAGCGACGGGGAGAAGGCCCAGCAAGTGAAAGCGCATGAAGCAGCGGCGGGCCTGTCGCGGCGCTTCAGGAACCCTTGAAGGCACGGGCGCCGGGCTACCTATCAATTGCCGGGCATTTTAGATATTATTTATATAAGGAGGTACGGATATGAGAATAAAGGTGCTGGCGATCACCGCCCTTTTAGCCATTGTCCTCAACCTTATCCCCGCGGGCGCGGCCATGGCGGCCGGGATGAGCCCGGCCATGGGCATCAGCGGGCTTGAAGTGACCATTACCGGTCTCACCGAGGGAAATTCTTACAATATCAAGTGGGACGGGAATTCTTACAAGCAGGGGGTGGTACCCAGCGGCGGCAGCGTGTTTTTCGTGGTGCCTGAATCGTACGGCGGCCAGCACACGGTCACCGTGGAAAGCCCCACCGGCAGCCAGGCATTCACGGGTAGCTACACTATCGTACCCAGCATAGCCATCGATCCCAATTTCGGGTCTGCCGGCACCAAGATAACTGTATCCGGCCACGGCTTCGGCCTGAACGAGAAGAACGTAGCGGTGACCTATGATGGGATTATAGCCATGAGCAGCATCGCAGCCAGTGATAACGGCTCGTGGAGCACCAGCTTTCCCGCTCCACCCTCCGCCAGGGGGGCACGTGCCGTAGATGCATCCGGCGATATCACCAAGGGTTCCGACGTGGCCGATAAGAATTTCACCGTCAGTCCCGTGGTCAAGATGGACCCTGCGGCCGGCGGTGTGGGCACGCTGGTCACAGTCACGGCCACAGGATTTTCAACGGCCGAGGGCGGAATCAAAGTGCTTTACTCCGGCAAAGAAATGAGGTCCGGGCTCACGTCCGAGGTCAACGGGTCATGGAGCACTTCTTTTGCGGTTCCCGCTTCCACCAGGGGCAGCCATATCGTTGACGTCCAGGGCAACACTACGACGGCCGCGGACATACCCGACATGATTTTCACGGTCGCCCCGTCCGTAGCCGTCAGCCCCGCCAGCGGGGCGGTTGAGGATAGCATCAAGGTCAGCGGCAGCGGGTTTGCCAACAACGAGACCACAATCGAGGTTACATTTGACGGCAAGACCCTCGAGAGGAACATATTAGCGGACGACAACGGCAACTGGTCGGTGAACACCAAGGTGCCTGCCAGCGGCAGTGGCCCGCACACTATCATGGCATCCGGCAGGGTCACCCCGTCGGCGGATATAGCGCCTGCCATATTCACCACCCAGGCCGTGCTGACCATTGTCCCCAGGAGCGGCAATGTTAAAGACGAACTGAGAGTCACGGGTTCAGGCTTCAACGCCGCCAAAGACTACTCCATCTCATTCGACAGCAATCCCATAGCCAGCGGATCTGTCAACGAGTCCGGCAGCTTCCTGGCCATATTCAAAGCGCCGGGCGGCAAGAGCGGTCCGCTGACCATCACGGCCACCGACACCAAGGGGGCGACGGCCTCCACCACATTTGACATGGAGACCACCGCGCCCGAGACGCCCAAGGTTGCCTCGCCCAAGGACGGGGCCACGGTCGGCTTCATGGGTGATACCAAGATTAATTTCAAGTGGAGCGATGTCACCGATCCCAGCGGTGTTACCTACGACATCGAGGTGAGCGAGGGATCCAATTTCGCCAAAAGCCTTATGGCCCACGCTAAGCTGGCTGACGCCAGGTACGCTCTGACCGAGGCCGAGGCGCTGCCCAACGGGGAATACTACTGGCGCGTGCGCGCAGTGGACGGCGCCGGCAACGCCAGCGAATGGACGCCTGCATCAGCGGTGAAGGTGGGCTTCATGACCACCAACACACTGGTATTTATAGGCATCGGCATCGTAGTCCTGCTGATACTCATCATGGTCCTGCCCAGGGTACTCAAGAAGAAGCGCCCCAAGGGCGAGTGGGATTAACATCATCTAATAGACGGCGTACGAAAATTGAAAAAGGCCCTCCGGGTGGAGGGCCTTTTCTATTGGCGGTCAAATGGTGGGCAGTACAAGACTCGAACTTGTGACCTCTACGATGTCAACGTAGCGCTCTAACCAGCTGAGCTAACCGCCCCCGCGGACGTATGGCATTTTATCAACGGCAATAGTGATAGTCAAGCAAGGCTTGTATGGGGCAGTGTACGGCTACACCTTGGTTGACAGCTTGGCGTTGCCCGTAAGCGAGACGTGGACATTGCTGCCGCACTTGGGGCAGGTAACCTCGATGATAATGACCGGCTGGCGCATGACCCTTTCGATGAGGGTGGAGACCATGGTATCGAGCTGGTCGATGCGCTTGTACATCATTTCCAGGCGCTTTTCCATCTGGGCCAGCTTATCGATCTGCCTGTCAGCGTCTTCGATTCTTTTATCCATCTCCAGGCTTCCGTTTATTCTCTGCTAATTATAAATAGAGAGGAGAAAGCGCGTATTCCTCCTCTCGGGCAGGATTCTATAATGGCATCAAAGGCTCTTTTCCTGGACCCCCATGGAATTGAGCTCGTCGCGGTCTTCCTTGACCTGTGAGTCAAGCAGTCCGCTCATCTTGGATTCCAGCCATTTCTTGTAGGCTTCCTTGGCCTGGGGGGAATTCCTCACAGCGATCTTGGCAGTCTCCCATTCCTCGAGGAAGAGCTGGCCCAGCCTTTCGTCCTTAAGCGGGAACTCTACGTCCATCAAAGCCTCGGCCCGCTCGATTATCCTGTTCATGACCGCCCTCTTGAGGCGATCGATCGAAAGTAGCTCCTGATCTTCGTAAGGCCGTGAAACAAATTGCTCAGTTGCCATCAGTACGACCTCCCGTTCATGCTTTTAATAACCCTATAATATTCTGTGGAATATGCAATGTCAAGCCATTGTAAGAGGCTTGAAATATTTGGCTTTGACATCCCTATGCCCGCGGGCTAAAATGTGTGACTGTCCGCGGGAGTAACTCAGCGGAAGAGTTCCTGCCTTCCAAGCAGGGTGTCGCGGGTTCGAATCCCGTCTCCCGCTCCATCTTTTTCCTACGTTTGTAATAGCTTTGCCTGGCTTTCATACTTTTGCGCATTGTCACCCCCTGCTTTTCCCGTAGTCTTATTCAAGTGATGGTCAACGTGTTGTATAATGCCACAGGGTGAAAAGGTTTTCATTACTAACTACATGAAATGAGACTCAAATCTTATTTACTCAATGCAGGAAAGTTGCAGGAGGGGCCAGGCACCCCCGGTTTGCTGGAGATAGGCCCCGGGGCGGCAACTGAGACCTGGTATGATATCGGGGACGCAGAACCGGATGACCTGAGGCGGTTCCTATCAGCCCTCAGGCTACACCCCCTTATGTTAAACCGCTGCCTGGACAAGGCCAATACACCGGGTGTCATATCTTTCGGTAAGGCCATCTTGCTGGAATACCCCGTCGCTGTAAACCTTGATGCGGCCGAGCCCAGCTACGTAAGCATCATACTGCAATACCCTATACTGATCACGGTGCGGCACAGCACTTTACCGGCCCTGGATGATTTGATACGGGCATTTACGCTGGAGAATGAATCAGGTATAGATCACCTTGTGCAGCTTGTTTACATGATCCTTGACGAATTGACAGACCTGAGTGTGCAGGCAGAAACGGATATCCGGGACAAAATCATGTCCGTGTCTAAGGGACTGGCTGATAACCCTGCGATAGTGAAAGAAAAGGACCTTACCGGTCTCCGCTGGAACGTGGAAAAGCTGGTGTCTTTAATCGAAAACCAGCTCTACTGCGTTACGGGCCTGAACGCTTCTGATAACGCTGCACTGCAGGAACCGCATCGCAAAGCTTATATTCAAGACCTCGTGTCAGAGGTTGAGATTGCTCAACGTGGAATATACCGCCTTGAATCCCGCGTCAAGGACCTTTTCGACTCGTACCAGATGGCAGCCGGCACACGGGTAGAAAAACGGCTCCGAATCCTGACTATTGTGTCGGCAATCACCTTACCCCTTGGGCTTATCGCCGGCCTGCTGGGTATGAATGTAGGCGGGTTGCCCGGAACACAGGACGCCTACGGGTTCATAATCGTCGTGTCACTGATGATCGCTATTGCCCTTGCGGAATTATGGTATTTCAGGCGCAAAGGCTGGTTTGACTGACGGCCCCGGTCAGCGCTATTTAACGTATCCCCTTCGGTGAATGCCTTTACTTTGCCGTGACCGTTTCAGGAAGGCGGCGGGTAAGGATTTCGACGGCCTCTTCAACCATCTCCTCAAGGACCTGCCTTGCAGGCTTGATTTCATTGATCAGGCCGGATACCTGCCCGGCCAGGCCGCCTACATATTCGTCCTTCTTGCCCTCTACAAAACCTGCCAGGAGGGCCGAGGAGATCATAGCCTGCATTGGGAATGGAAGCGGGTCCAGTCCGGAAGCGTCCCAAAGATCGTGGTACCTGTTGTAGCTCGCGCGGAGCGTCTTGCCGGTATACGCCCTGCTCACACGGGTATCTTCATCAGTCGAGTCCAGGATGTGCCTTTTATTGACCGGCAGGGCCCCTCCCTCTGTCGTGGCCAGGAAGCGGGTGCCTACCCATACCCCGATGCAACCCATCGCCAGTGCCGCTGCCAACCCCCTGCCGTCGCCGATCCCCCCGGCGGCTAAAACCGGAACCGGCGCAGCGGCGTCGATGGCCTGGGGCAACAGGGCCATAGTCCCGATCCGTCCCGTATGCCCGCCCCCTTCATGCCCCTGGGCAACCAGCAGGTCGAGGCCGGACTGGGCCATACGCCGGGCATTTTTAGCATTTCCCGTGATGGCAAGGACCTTCATGCCTGCTTCGTGAGCCCGGGCCACCATGTAACCCGGATTCCCCAAGCCGGCGCAAAACAGAGGTATCCTTTCTTCGATACAGACTTCAATAGCCTCCTGGGGACGCAATGTCGTAGTGTCTAATTTCACCACGATCTCCACGTCGGGAAGCTGAAATTCATCTTTCATCTTTTTGATCCAGTCCTGGTGAGGCTGGGGCAGGGACTTCAGGATCTGGCTAAGCGGCAGTTCTTTCGGACCACCTTGTCCCAGGCCGCCGCCGACATCCAGTTTCTGAGGCAGCAGAAGGTCAACCCCATAGGGTTTGTTTGTTTTCGCTTTTATCTCGCAGATGGCCTCCCTGAGCTCTTCGACTGTGTACCCGCTCCCCCCGAGAACCCCCATGCCCCCTGCTTCCGAGACCGCTACCACCAGGGCCGGCGGTGCCCCGGTCAATTCCCCCATCAACGTCGGCCCCATCCCGGCCGACAGGATAGGGTATTCAATACCCAAAATATCGCAAAGCTTCGTACGCAACACTCTCTTTGTCATAATTTTCCCTCCAAATTATTGCAGGACCGGTTCAAACCCATTTTTATTCTTGCCTGATCAAACCTTTTTGACGGCTGCCTTCGTGATCGCACTAAATGCACCGGTAATCATATCTCAATAATAAATATGCATCAACATATTGGACCGCTACCATCCTTTTACTTTTCCCGCCTGATCTGATAGCTTTTAGCACCGGGCAACAAAATATCATATGCCTGGCACAATGGAGAGGTAAGGAGGAGAAATGAACATACCGGGTAAAATTTGGAGAGACAGGCAGGGGGTGTGCCACGTCGATGGCAAGGACAGGGAAGAGGCCTTCGAATTGATGGGCTATGCGCACGGAAGAGACAGGGGGATGCAGATGCTTTTGATGCGCATCCTGGGCCAGGGGCGGACATCCGAGCTGCTCGATGCGAGCGACGAAATGCTTGAGATCGATAAGTTTTTCAGGAGGATGAACTGGGCCGGTTCAACATCGCTTGAAGCCGATAAGTTTTCTGCGGCGGCAAGGGGTGTGGCAGACTCTTACAACAGGGGGGTGAACAGGGCATTATCTGAAAAAATCCCGTGGGAATTCAAGCTTTTCGGTTACAAGCCCGAACCATGGCGCACTGAAGACTCCGTCCTTATCTCGAGGATGATTGGATACCTGACACTGGCGCAGTCCCAGGGTGAGATGGAAAGGCTGCTTATTGAGCTTGTCCAGGCGGGCATTGACCGGCAAAGGCTTGAAGAGCTTTTCCCGGGCATACTCGGGGGGCTTGATATTGACCTCGTTAAAAAGATAAAACTTCAGGAACGGATCGTTTCGCCCGCCTCCCTCTGGAATATCGCCGCGCCTATTATGATGGCATCCAACAACTGGGCTGTATCCGGGAGTAAATCAGCCTCGGGCAAGCCGATCCTGGCAAATGACCCTCACCTTGAAGTAAACAGGCTGCCCAACGTCTGGTATGAAATAGTGCTTAAAACTCCGGACAGGTACGCTATGGGCGGGACCATGCCGGGCGTGCCGGCCATACTTGTAGGCAGGAATCCCGACCTTGCCTGGAGCGCCACATACACGTTTATGGACAGCACGGACTCATGGATCGAGCAGTGCAAAAACGGCAATTACCTGCGCGAGGGGGAAAAGTGGCTGAAGTTTAACCAGAGGACAGAGACCATAAAGAGGAAGAAAAAGGAAACTGTCAGTGTGGTTTTTTATGAAAACGACCACGGGGTGCTTGAAGGCAACCCCTACGATGAAGGCCACTATATAGCGACGGCTTGGGCGCCTTCCCTGTCGGGTGCCGTCACCTTTAACAATTTCGCCAAAATGTGGGATGCAAAGAATGTTAAAGAAGGCATGGAAATCCTCGGCTACGTGGAGTCAACATGGAATTTTGTTTTAGCAGATACGCAGGGGAATATAGGCTACCAGATGTCAGGCCTGATGCCTAAAAGGCGCAAAGGGATCAGCGGTTTTGTACCGCTGCCCGGCTGGGATGCAGCAAACAACTGGCAGGGCTTTGAAAAACCGGAGGACCTGCCCAGGTGCTATAACCCGCAAAGCGGCTATTTTGTTACAACCAACCAGGACCTCAACGAATTTGGAAAGGTCAGTCCCATCAATGTCGGGATGGGTTCCTACCGTTCCGACCGGATCGGCAGGCTGCTTTCGGAAAACGACGGGATTACCCGTGAGCACATGTACAAAATTCAACACGATGTGTTTTCAACCCAGGCTGAATCCTTTATGAAGGTACTTGGCCCTCTCCTTCCAGCAACAGGAAGGGCCCAAAAGCTAAAAGACTGGAACCTTGAATATTCAGCCGATTCGCAGGAAGCATATCTGTTTGACCGCTTTATCAAGGGACTTTACAGGCTGGTTTTCGGCGAGAACGGGTTCGGCAGTGAGGCTGCCGGTTATCTTGACGCGAAGACCGGTATATTCAACGATTTTTACGTAAATTTTGACCGTATCCTACTTTCTCAGGATTCGCCCTGGTTTGGAGGAAGGAAAAGGGAGGATCTCTATTTGCAGGCTGCGGAAAACGCCTTGAAAGAGCCTGCGCGGAAATGGGGTGACGCCAGGAAATTGGTGCTTACCAATATCTTTTTTGGTGGCAAACTGCCGCGCTTCCTGGGATTTGACCGCGGCCCGGTCACCATAATCGGCAGCCTGGCCACACCGCACCAGGGCCAGATATTCCAGAGCGCCGGAAGGCAGACGAGCTTTGCCCCGTCATTCCGGTTGGTGACAGACCTTTCAACGGATGACATTTACACCAATATGTCGGGGGGACCCTCAGACCGCAGGTTTTCCAGATGGTATTGCTCTGACCTGGATAACTGGATGACGGGAAAATACAAAAAGATCGGGGTTGATACCGCACAGGAAAAAGTTTCGTTTTAACCTGTGAACTTCCCCAGGACATACTTGTTCAACAGGCTTAGAAGGCTGGAGGAAAATGCCGTGCACAAAATGATAAGGGGACTGACACCGTATTTAGCGGCGGGATTATTGATAGCGCTTTCCATCCTCCCGCTTGTGCCTGTGCAAGCCGCCTCTGCCGGGGAGGGCTGCAACTGGATACTGGACAGCGGCTTCCTGAATAACGCGCTTGTGGATATATGGGGAACGGGCAGCAATGACGTTTTTGCGGTGGGCTGGGGTGGCAGCATCCTTCACTACGACGGCAGCAGGTGGAAGCAGTTTGACACCGGCCATGTCACCATGCAAACCCTTCATGGGGTCTGGGGCAGCGGACCCGGCGACGTCTATGCCGTGGGGTTCAACGGCACTATTATCCACTACAACGGCAGCAACTGGAGCCGGGTGGCCGCCGGCGCCATTACCTCTGCCGATCTCTATCACATCTGGGGAAGTTCCGCCAGCGATGTATTCGCAGTCGGCGCCGGCGGAACAATCCTGCACTACAATGGTATCGAATGGACGGTAATGCCCAGCGGCACGACTAAAGACCTGAGCGGGGCCTGGGGTTCCTCCGGCAACAATGTTTTCGCGATAGGGGATGAAGGGACTGTCCTCCGCTATGACGGTGTGAACTGGACCGCCAGCCATGTCAGCTCCATCGATATTGCCGCAGTTTGGGGAAGCGCGGAAAACAATGTCTTTGCCGTTGGTGATCTCGGGAAGATACTGCGCTACGACGGCAACAGCTGGGCGGAGATGACCAGCCCGCTGACGACCGGCCTGTTCGGCGTCTGGGGCAGCTCCGGCGACGATGTTTACGCGGTGGGTTATACGGGCGAGATACTGCATTACACAATTGCAGGCGGATGGACGAATTTCCATAATTCCGGCCAGACATCCTACGGTATCTGGGGCAGCTCAACCACCGACGTCTTCTTCGCCGGCCAGCATGGCTGGATACTGCGTTACAACGGCGCTCAGTGGACCCTGATGTACATCGGCATTACCACGACCAGGCTTTTCGGTGTCTGGGGCAGCGGGCCCGCCAACGTTTATGCGGTCGGGGCCAATGCCGGCCTCTTTCATTACGATGGCAGCAGCTGGAGCCGGGTAGATATCAGTGCCCTTACCTCCGACACCCTCTTCCATGTCTGGGGCAGCTCCGCCGGCGACGTGTTCGTGTCCGGCGACAAGGGGACGATACTACACTACAACGGCTCTCAATGGATCAAAATGAATGCGCACGATATCACAACCCAGCCCCTGATCGGCATATGGGGTACATCGGCAAGCAATGTTTTTGCCGTGGGATACGGGGGGACTATCCTGCGTTATAACGGCAGCTCATGGGCTGCCATGCCCAGCCATACAACCAGGGACCTGATATCGGTCTGGGGCAGCTCGGCCAACAATGTCCTTGCCTGCGGGGGCAATGGGACTGTACTGCGCTACGACGGCATAAGCTGGGCACCCATGCACAGCGGGACTACTACAGCACTCGAGCATATCTGGGGTACATCTGCGCAAAACATTTATATGACGGGAAACTTTGAGCTCTTCCATTACAACGGCAGCACATGGAGCAAAAAGTTCACCGCCGCCGACATTCTTTACGGCGTGTGGGGAAGTGCGGCCAACGACGTCTATGTCTGCGGGGACTATGGCATCGTCCATCACTATAACGGTATCACCTGGTCTATAATCGACTGTACCTCCGCGCTCACTTCCGACACGTTATTCGATGTCTGGGGCAGCTCAGCCTCAGATATCTATACAGTGGGCGATGAAGGTGCCATCCTCCACTACAGCACCACGCCGGCACCGGCAGCGCCCGCTGTCAGCACAGGTGAGGCCACCGGCATCACAGCGGCAGGAGTAACATTAAACGGCATGCTGCTGTCAACTGGCACGTGCGGCCTGGTAAATGTATCTTTCCAGTATGGGACGGCCAGCGGTGCCTATACTTCGGAGACCGCCGTGCAGGCGCTGTCAGTCCCGGGCCCATTCTCTGCCGTCATCGATACCGGCCCGGCTTCCGCCGGCCAGACCATATACTTCCGTGCCCAAGCTGTCTGCGCCTCCGGCGCTGCTTACGGGACTGAGGGCAGTTTGTCCCCCAACACTTCATTTTTCATCGGCCTGCAGCAGGGCCCCGGCGCCGCGGCAGGTACTTCGCCCCCGCCGCAGCCGGCGCCGGTGGCGCTGGCCAACGTGGCAGTGCAAACTGCCTCGCTGTCTGCTGCAAGAGTCGCACCCGGGACGGAGGTTACGGTCACGGCCAGCGTGGCAAACAGGGGAACTGTCAACGGCAGCACCAATATCAGGCTCCTGGTCAACGGCCGGGAGGAGGCCAGCAGGGGCGTCACGGTCAACAGCGGCTCGAATACCCCCATCGACTTCACCGTCAGCCGCAGCCAACCGGGCACCTACGCCATCCATGTGGGCGGGGTATCTGCCGGCAGCTTCACGGTAGATGAGATGGCAGACTCCAGCCTGATCCTTTATGTCAGTTTGGCACTGATATTCACAGCCCTGGCCATGGGCACGCTGTTAATGCTGAAGTAGTTTAGTACCATGGACCTTATAAGAACAGTCAGCAATGTCCTGGGCGGGATCTGCATAGTTATCGGCGTCCTGCTGATACCGCTGTGCATCTGGTTTTTACGCCCGGCAATCAAAAACAAGGACAGGGTGTCACTTGTCGTAGCGATCATGGTCCTGGCCCTGGCCGTTGCCTGTTTCATCGGGGCATACATGATGTTTACGACGGGTATAATTCAACAGGCCCCAATGTAGACCGGCTTACACCGGGTCTCACCTGTATAACAGGATATATAGCAAAATGTTCAGCTCAGAACCAGCGGTAATACTGCACCAGCAGGCTGACGCCCTGTATGATGAAAACGATTGCGACAAGCGCGTTCAGCACCCCGGGATTTACCAGCACTATGATGCCGAAGAGCAGCGTGACAGCGCCGACTAAGAGGGGCATCCCCATGGCAAAGCCTGATGCGGCCACCTGCCCCACTCCCAGGATAATAAGATATATTCCCACCACGTAGTTCAGTATCCTCGGGATGATCAGGATGACGATACCGGCGGCCACGGCCATTATTCCCCACAGCCAGTTGCCGGCAATAATCCAACCGATTCCACTCAGGATAAGTGCCACGGCGACAAGATAGTTAATGATGCGGGGGACAATCAGAATAATTATTCCGATCAGAAGCAGGATAATCCCCAGGGCAGGGCCGCCCGCCGGTAAGCCAGGTATCAGCCAGGACATAGCGCACCTCCTTTTCTCTTTTCTGTATAATACCTTAAGCAGTCTGAATGTCAAGTGGTGTGGCACAACACAATATTTGCGGCTATAATACCAAATGTTGTGAACATCATTATGAAAAAGCAAGCTGGCTTTACCCTTATCGAATTAGTTGTAACCGTCAGCATACTTGCGGTACTGGCCGGCGTGGTACTGATGAACCTGGGCACGTTTTTCGGCGCCGGCAAGGCCGAGGCCATGGTAACAGAGCAGCACCAGGTGGCCAGCGCAGTGGCCGGATACAGGTTTGACGGCAATGCAATTGGGCAGCCTTTTACAGTCGGCCCGCCCGGCAAGGGGGTCCTGACCCCTTACCTCAGCGGCACACTGCAGCATTACTGGTTAATAGGTACGGACGGCAGCGTGAGTACCGGCACGGCATATTTGTTCACCAGCGCTTTAAACAGCCTGGCCGGGTTCACTTCGCTGATGGGAAGCTGGTATGCCGCAGGGGGGGTCCTCAGTCCCTCTACCGTCCCATATCAAAACCGCCTGGTGGCCAACGGCGGCCCGTGGACCGATTTCACATTCGACACGACGGCGACACTTGTATCGGGCAGCGGCTACGGCCTGTACTACCGCTGCGACAGCAACCCCAATATCACCGGCTATGTTTTCCAGTTCGACCCCGGCCTGGGCAACAAATTCGTGGTGCGCAAGGTGACGGGCGGCAATGAATCCTCTCCTTTCCAGACAGTAAGCATGCCCGCGGGCTTCCAGGTCAACGGACAGCACAGTATCTCGGTCAGCGTGCAGGGAGACCGCCAGGTCATCAAGGTTGACGGGGTCACGGTGATGGACTTCCGCGACAGCACGTACAGTTCCGGTACAGTAGGGTTGCGTTCCTGGGGGTACTCGAATGTCAAATTCACCGGCTTTAACGTCACACCGCAATAGTTCACATCCCGGGCAGGGCACGGCCGGCTTCACACTGGTCGAACTGATAGTGGCAGTCAGCATACTCGCTGTACTGGCCGGGGTGGTACTGCTCAACCTGGGCACATTTTTCGGCTCAGGCAGGGCCGAGGCCATGGCAGTGGAACAGCACCATGTAGCCAGTGCCGTGGCCGGGTACGTGTTAGTCGAAAAGACAAATAATCCGGGATTTTCTATTACGTCTTTTCCCGTAGGCCCGGGGTATGATAAGGGGCCTGGCGGCGAATTGAGCCCTTACCTGAGCGGCAGCTTGATCTACAAGTGGCTGATCTCTGCGGATGGTTCCGTTTCCAGGGTACTGGCCACCACAGGCGACAGCAATGCCGGATACCAGTACCTCATATTTTCCCAGTCCGGCAACGTGCTGGACGGCAACATGCACAACGCCGTCTGGGTGGACGGCCTGACCGGTGAGGCAATAGCCTTCAACGGGGTGAATTCTTACGTGTTGGTACCAAACAGCGCTGATTTTAAGCTCACCACACAGGTGTCCATGGAGGCGTGGGTTTACGCCGGGGACCAGAAAACCGCCAAGATCATGGAGAAAGGGGATTGGGATGGGCAGGGTATCGGCCAGGATAAGTGGCAGGGCTGGCAGGCGGATATAGTTACCGCAGGGGGCACGAAGTACTCCATCGACTGGGGCCTGGGCCGGCCGGACCTCAACACCTGGTATCACGTAGCATATACTTACGACGGCGCCACGCTGCGCCTGTACGTTAACGGTGTCGAGGTCAACAGTAAGGCTGCAAGCGGCAGCCTGAAGGTGAATTCCAGGCCTATCAGCATAGGATCAGACGGAGGCACACAGAAATTTTTCAACGGCACTATAGACCAGGCAAGGATATACGACGCCGCTCTTACGGCGGACCAGATCCTTGCCCACTACGACGCCCTTAAACCCTGACTATTGAGCAGGCCGGCGGGCGATAAAAGGAGGCAGAGATGAGCGAGCATATCAACGGCGGCAACCCGGGGGACAAGCATGGCGGCGGCATACTGGTTGCGGGCAGCCTGTTTGTGGCCTGCGCAATCCTGTATTTTGCCGACATATTATTATCACAACTCGGTATGTCGGTGGCGGTTTGGGATGAATTCCTGATAAATCGCGGTTTATACCTGATCCTGTTTGCCGTACCCATCCTTTATTGCTCTTACGTGTTCAGGGTGCGCGGCGTCATCATTTCCGCCCTAATCCTTGTGGCCATTTTCGGTTTACGCGCAATTTATACCTACCCCGAAATATTGCCCTTCTACAAGTCGGTAGTCTTCACCTGCTTCCTGGTGGTACTGGGACTACTGATCGCCCGCTACCAGAACATGCGCGATAAGGAGTTGCAGTCCACCGAGCTTATCAGGGCCAGCGAGAAGCGCTACCGTGCCCTGACAGAAAACCTGGCTGACGTCGTATGGACCATGGACATGAACCTGCGTTACACTTATGTCAACCCGGCGGTGATGCGATTACGCGGCTACACGGTCGAAGAGGCCATGGCGCAGACGATCGAAGAATTGCTCACACCCGAATCGGTGGAAACAGCACGCAAGGCGCTGGCCGAAGAACTCGGCGCCGAGAGCAGAGGGGACGCACCATACCGCACACGGGTTTTAAACCTGGTAGAAAAACGCAAGGACGGCACGACCGTGCCGGTGGAGATCAAGGTCATCTTCTTACGCGACAGCTCCGGCAAAGCCACGGAAATCCTGGGCCTTACGCGCCAGATGAAATAGCCGCCTGGGGTGGGGTAAACCGGCCAGCAATTCATGTTAAAATAGGACGTTTTACTCACGTAGAATTAAGAGGAGGTACGTGTCATGGGTAAGATCTACGGCGGCCACTTAGTGGCCAGGTATTTAAAGCAGGTTGAAGGGGTTGACACCGTATTCGGGTTGAGCGGGGGACACATCGACCGCATCTTCGACGGGTTCTACGAATACGGCGTGCGGCTGATAGACGTGCGCCACGAGCAGGCGGCTGTCATGATGGCCCATGCCTGGTCAATCTACAAAAATGAGCCCGGCGTGTGCATCGTCACGGCCGGCCCCGGCTTCACCAACTCCCTCACCGGGCTGGTCAACGCGCACATGGAAAACGCCCCCGTGGTGATGTTGAGCGGTATGTCGCCCATCAGGGACAGGGAGAAAGGTGCGCTGCAGGACATGAGCCAGGCCGACATGGTCAAATCAGTGGTCAAGTGGCACGGCATCTGCCACGACACAAAGCGCATACCTGAATACATCTCCAAGGCCTTCCGCGTGGCAATGTCCGGCAGGCCGGGCCCGGTATTTTTGGAGCTGCCCCCCGACATCCTCAACGTGCAGGTAAACGAAGATGATATAACCTGCCCGCAGAAGGCCTGTAAATCTTATAAATCAATGGCGGACCCACAGGCCGTCAAAGAGGCCGCGGACATGATAAATTCGGCGTCCAAACCCCTGCTGGTGGGCGGCAGCGGCGTGGCCTTCAGCACCTGCGATAAAGAGCTTAAGGAATTCATCGAGACAACGGGCATCCCCTTCGTGCTCATGAATAACGGCAGGGGCACCCTGCCGGATGAACATCCGCTGTCGATATGGGACGGGGGTCAAATGGCCTTATTGTCGTCGCTGCCCATGGCCGACCTGGTGGTCGTGCTGGGTTTGCGCTTCAACTGGCTGATGTTTTTCGGCGCGGGGTTCGCAGCAGCGAAGGTGGTACGCATGGACATTGATCCGTCGGAACTCGACAGGAACAGGTGCTGTGATGTGGGCCTGTGCGGCGACATCGCGCTCACACTGCGCGAACTCAACAGGCTGGTACACAAAAAGGACCGCGGCGCGTGGATGAAATCGTTGCGCGACTCGTATCTGCCGCTGTCCGCAGATGAGATAGCACAGAGGGAAAAGGTAACCGACCCCATACATCCTGTGCGCCTGATGGAGCAGGTCAGGAAGACGGTGCCTGGCAGCCCCATTTACATCGTGGACGGCGGCGACGCCTCGTATTTCGGCCTGACGGGACTCAGGGCAAAGGAGAAATCGGCCATCATAGGCGGGGCGGCTGGCCTTTTCGGCTGCCTCGGCACCGGGATACCCATGGGCATAGGCGCCAAAGTAGCCTGCCCGGACAAGACCGTAGTCGTGATCAGCGGCGACGGTTCCTTCGGCCTCAACGCCATGGAATTCGACACGGCGGTGCGGCACAAGATACCCTTCGTGTGCGTGATTATCAACGACCAGGCCTGGGGCATGATCAAGCACGGCCAGGAGATAAATTACGGCCCCAAACGGCTGGTGGGATCGGAGCTGGGGGTCGTACACTACGAAGAAGTTGTAAAGGCCCTGGGCGGCCACGGCGAATTCGTGACTAAGGACGATCAGATCATACCTGCCTTGAAGCGGGCGCTGGACTCGGGCAAACCGGCCTGCGTGAACGTGCTCACCGATCCCACCGTCACCAGCCCCGGCACTCTGCTGCTGGTCGATGGCCTGAAGATGGAATAGGGATCCAAGGGGGATAGGGGAGATGAAGGCCTTACAGTTTTCCGTTTCCGTGCCTCAATACCTTGCACTTACACTATTGGGAGCCCTTAACAAGGGCCTTTTCTACAGCGGGCCACTGGCGACAGCGAAGCTCGTGGATATGCCGGAACCTGCGCTGCCCTCCCCCGACTGGGTGAAGGTCAAGACCCTGATGTGCGGCTTCTGCGGCAGCGACCTCAACCTGATACTGCTGAGGGAATCCCCAACCGCCTCGCCCTTCTCGTCATTCCCCTGCACCATGGGGCACGAGATATGCGGGGAGGTGGCGGAGGTTGGCAGCGGGGTACAGGGCTTCAAGAAAGGCGATGTCATAATACTGGTGAACCAGCTGGGCTGCGTGGTTCGTGGCATCGCGGACCACTGCAGGAGCTGCCGGGAGGGACGTCCCTCCAACTGCGAAAACATGGCGGAGGGCAAGCTTGCGCCCGGCATGTTCACGGGCATCTGCCGCGACACGGGTGGGGGTTTTGCCCCCTGCTTTATCGCCCACAAAGACCAGCTTTTCAGGCTACCTGAGGGTATTTCCATCAAAGAAGCGGCGCTCTTCGAGCCGCTGGGGGTGTCCCTGCAGGCCGTGCTGGAGAACCGTCCGCAGGACGGCGACAAAGTACTTGTGATAGGTGCGGGAGTGATAGGCAACCTGGTGGTGCAGTCGATACGCGCCTTGGGTGTCCGGTGCCGGGTAACAGTGGCCGAACCCGATCCTTTCGCCGCCGGCCTGGCGCTTAAGGCGGGCGCGGACAGCGTGGTATCAGGCGGGGATATACCCGGTACCACCATCGATATCACGGGCGCGCGCGCCTATAAGCCCATGATAGGCAAAGAGGTGTTGATGGGCGGCTTTTCTAATATATTCGACTGCGTGGCCAGCGAAGCTACTTTGTTCAGCAGCATGAGGGCACTGGAGACCGGCGGGACACTCAGCGTGGTGGGCATCGGCAAGGATGTCAGGCTTGATCTCACACCTCTGTGGCTCAAGCTGCAGACCATCAAAGGCGCCTACTCCTCCGGTTATGTAAACTACGAGGGTGGTAAGAAGCACGTCTTCGAAATAGCGGCAGGCCTGGTGCGGCAGAAAAAGATAAACCTCGAATCGATGGTGACGCACACATTCAAGCTGGAGGACTACCGCCGCATGATCGAGGTCAACCTGCACAAGGGAAAGCACAAAGCCTTAAAGACCGTGGTGTCCTTCATGTAGGAGCGTGCCTTCAGGTGCGCCCGCCCTTCCGCGCTCCAGCGGGCGGGTTTAAAAACCCGCCCCTACATTAGTTCCCCTGTAGGGGCGCTCCTTCAGGTGCGCCCGCCCTTCCTCTGGAGCAGCATCTCTATGAAGGCGTCGGCACGTGCCTCGAACTGCGCCATCGAGAAGTTGGCGGGATCCATGTGGTCGGCCTCGATCACCACCGAGGGGAGGCCCAGTTCATCCTGCAGCGCCCGCTTGATGTCCATCTGTCCCAGCGTGATGGGCAGGCACGACTTATTTGAGTGTAAAATCACGCCGTCGATATGGTAGTCGCGGCAGGCCTTGAGCACCATCTCCTTGCGCCTCTTCATCGAGACCGACGACACCATGGGATACGACTGCAGCGACTTCATAGCCAACGCCTCCAGCGGGTTGGACGTATCAAGCCGTATGGACCAGGCAGCCGAATAAGTTTCCGCCACCACTACTCCCCCGTACTTCTCGAAATAGTTGAAAAGTCCCAGGTTGTACCACAGCGGTATGTTGTCCCAGAACAGCCGCACCTTTTCATCCGCAATTATACCTATGCCCCTGTCCGCGCGCTCACGCACCTCGTCCCTCACCCTGGTCAAATAATCCACGGCTAACTGCGTGCCCCGCCGCGTGACCATCACAAACATCAGACCCACCTCGGCGGCCGAAATGGGCGTGGGTATGCAGCGCCTGAATGACGTGATCTCGTCCCACAGCCCGCAGGCCTGGTCCGACAGGTTGATGACCTCACTCAGGCGGTCCATGTCCAGCTTCCTGCCGGTCACCTCCGTGAGGAATGCGACGATGCGGTTTATCTCGCTGAGCGCGTAATCGATGTGGAAGCGCTGGATATTCTCGATGGGCACCTGGGGCAGGTCGGCCTTGAACACCTTAGCAAGGGGAAAGCGGCGGGCGATGTACTGGAAGTTTTTCATGGCCGGCACGCAGCCCGCGCCGGGTATAAAAATCATATCGGGTTCGGGCAGTCCACCCAGCGGCACCCCATCCTCCCCCATCATGCCGTTGATATATCCCGCGCAGTTGCGCAGGTATCCGCAGAGGTCGGGTGAAAAGCCCATCGATTCGGCGTCCTGGTAGTTCCTGTCGATCAGTCCGAAGGCGGCGCAGACGGGCGACCAGTTCTCGGGGAAAACAGGCTGCAAATCCATGGCGTAGAAAATCTCGATCAGTCCATTCATGGGCGGCATCCAGCCCACCGGCTTACCGCTTTTCTTGGCCTCGTGTCCCTCAAGGTAAAACCCGGCCACTATCTGCTGCAGTTCCTTAGCCGTGGCTAACCTCTTGGTCGATTTGCGCGTATTATCCATATTATCCTGCTATCATCTCGAAGAAGGCCCCAAAGCGGGTCTTGAGTTGACCCTCAATATTGCCGCTCTCGTCCATCTCCACCAGCACGACGGGTATCCCGTCGTTTTTCAGCTCGGCGGCCAGCGCCGGGTAGTCCGCCAGGTGCGGCGTGCAGAACTTCTGGAAAATAAAGACCACGCCCTTTGCGCCTGATCTCTCAACCAGTTTCCTCACCTGTGGGACGCGTTCTTCCAGGTTCGAACGGGCGGGACATGGAAAGCGGTTGATATAGCGGTCGATCAGGCGCTCCATGGGGTCTTCGCCCCTGCCGTCGGCCGGCTGGCAGAAGCGGTACCCGTTGCAGAGGTCATCGGCCACCACCCGTCCACCGGCGGCCTCCAGCAGGTCGAATATCCAGAGCTGCTCGACAATGCTGCCCGATACCAGCACCGGTATGCCCTCCTCTTTAGTAGCCGCCTGGTTTTCGAGGGCGCCGCCGAGGCCGGTTAAAAGTTCAAGGTACTCTTCCGGCGGAAGGCAGAACCCCGCCTCGATCACCGTGTAAAAATCGCGTGCCGACCGCAGCGTCACGCCCTGCAGGCGCAATTCGTAGAGGCGGAGCAGTCTTTTTCTTATATCGGCGTAAAGGTCGAGTGACCGTCCCAGCGAAGCCGGAGTTACCTTACCGCCCGCCCCGGCCAGTTTATCGATGAGTTCTTTAAGCGTGTGCCGGTAGAAGGTCCTGGCGTTTTGGTCCGAGTTATAGGGCAGGGGAACGGTATGGAAGAGTCCCGGCCCGGTGTTCTCCTGCCATATACTCATCAAGCCACAGGGCGCGTCGCAGGTGTAGCCCTGGATCACGCCCGAGAGGTATTTATATTCGCCGCGCAGGGCACGTTCCAGGGAGGTGCGCATATAGGGGCAGACGAAATTGGGCACTAACGAGCCGGCCAGTTCCACCCTTATAGTGCCGCCGTAGATCCGGACCGGCAGGAAACCTGCCGCGTGGATGAGTTCGATGGGCGTGTAGGTACAGAACCAGCCCAGTACCTTTTGTTTTTCCGCATGGCGGGCCAGCCGTTCCGTCCTGTTCCCGGCGGCTTCCACGAAAGGTCCGATATCGATGGGGGTCCCGGTCAACCCGCTACTCTCCGTCATTAAACCTCTGCACCATTAAAAGTACCTCCATTGAAGATACATTTTCTACGGCAACTTATCAAGGTCCAGTCCGGTGTTTCATGCCTCCTCCGCCGCCTCCAGTATGCGGTCTATGCGGAAGGTCCTCTCATCGCCGCGTTGCAGGCAAAAGGCGCGCAGGCCGCGAAAGGTCTTGCCTGCGAAGGTGAAATCCCCCACTACCAGCGGCTTGATCACGCGCACCGACTTCTCATCATTCGGCTTAAGGTAGGTGATGCGCAGCCTGCCTCCCTGCGCGATGGCCCTCAGGATGAGCTTTTCCTTATCCTTAGCAGAAAGCAATGCCTCCGCTATTCCGTACTGGTAGCGCGTGACGAACTGCACCACGCGCCAGTCCATCCAGATATGCTTCTTCTCGATGGCCTGCTTGAGCACGATGCCTTCCAGCGAGGTGCAACGGCTGAGCGCCACGTACATCTGTCCGTGGGCGAAGGTGCCCCGGCCGATATCGATGACCACCCGTTCGAAGGTCTTGCCCTGGCTCTTGTGGATGGTCACCGCCCAGGCCAGCATCAGCGGGTACTGGGTGAAAGTGCCCACCACCTCCGATTTAATCTCCCTGCCCTCGAATTTATAGTTGAATATCTCCCAGGTGTAGGGCTCCACCATTTCATACTCACCGCCGGATACCTGCACGCCGATGCAGAGCCCGCCGTCCTCATCCTTCGTGAACGCCGATATTTTACCCATGCTGCCGTTGACCCAGCGGCCTGAGGGATCGTTGTTGAGCATCATCACCTGGGCGCCCGCTTTTACCATAAGTTCCTCGGCAGTAGGCAGGGCGTCGTCGCTGAACTTGCCATCCCTGGCCGCCTTAAAGGTTTGCAGCTTGCCCCTGAGCTTTGCCAGCTCAGCTGAGTTGAGCTCCGCCGCCATGGCGTTGGTGGTGGTCAACCGCAGTGAGAATCCTGTGCCCGGTGCATCCATTTCCGGAACGCAGCGCGTGTTGAGCAGGCCGAGGCCGTTGGCATCGACGCTGTTATTGCGGATAGCGTTGAGCAAATCGATGAAGCCCTGGTCGTGCTGGCGGTAAACCTTTTCCAGCTCGATGAAATCCATGTCGAAATCTCGGAAAACGTGTGAGCTGAAAAAATAGGGGGTTTCGTAGAGGTCGGCGAAGGCTTCCTTTTCACGCGAGGTCACCACCGGCGGTAGCTGGTAGAGATCGCCCACGAACACCATCTGAATTCCCCCGAAGGGCTTGTGGGCCGCCGGCCCGTTGAGGCGCAGGAACTGGTCCACGCAGTCCATCAGGTCCGCCCTGACCATGGATATCTCGTCGATCACCAGGATGTCCAGCTTCTTGAAGATGCCGCCGCCCCTTTCCAGCTTCTTGACCTTGCCGGGCGAGACGTCCGGCTTGAAGCCGAAGAACGAGTGGATGGTCTGGCCCTTGATATTGAGGGCGGCCACGCCGGTGGGGGCCAGCACCACGGCCTTCTTGGCGGTTACGCCCCGGAAATACTCGAGCAGTGTGGATTTGCCGGTGCCGGCGCGTCCCGTAATGAAAACACTCCTGCCCGTCTTCTCCATGACGTCCAGGGCACGGCGGAACTGGTCATTTATCTCGATGTTCTGCACGGTTGTATGAGCAGATTATACCCTATTGAACCACTCCTCATACCTGTTTGAATTTACAAATATTGTAGATTAGGACCGTTATTCCGGAAACAACAATGACAATAGCGATAAGCTTTGCGCCTCTGCCAGTTCAGCTTTCCAGCTTTTTGCGGTTCATCTGCCAGATGATTCCTGCCCTGAATGATTCCATGCAGGCCTCGTAAACCGGCCTGTGCTCCAGTTGCTCGGCTATGAACCTGCTCACAGCGTCCCGCCACAGCCGTCCCGGCTGTATCTCGTCCCGCATGCTGTGGATGCAGTGCATAAAATCCTTGATCTCCCCGCGGTCCAGCCGCACCAGAGGGGCATCGGCTTCGACTGCGGCCCTGCGCCCCTTCCTGCCTGCCTTCAATTCTCCGTTCTTCTCCTCGTCAACCCTGATTATTTCATCAATCTTACTGAGAAGCCCCGGCTGCAACCCGGTTTCCGCCTTCTCCTGCTTGTCCGCGGGACCGCTGCCCGGCACTATCTGTTCCAGCCGTTTCTGCCAGATCAACCCGTTTACAAAAGCCTTCACACAGGCCTGGAAGCCGGTTTCTTCTTCGATATCGTGGTATATCATGGATGATACCAGGCGGTTCCATTCGCCTTTGATGCGCACCAGCTTCCTCTTTTTCTCGAATAGGTCAACGAAAGCGTGGAACCGGCTGCTGATGGCATCCTGCTTGCGCTCCCTGCCGCCGCCTTCCGCCGCGGGTTTCCCTGCTTTTCCCGTCTGGCCCCCGGGGCTGCCGCCAGTTTGACCGGCGCCGTTTTTATCCTGCATCAGCCTGTCCGCCGCATTCTTCATTTTTGGCAGGATACGTATGATTTTTGGTACAAAGCCCGTGGACGGGATCGCCTCAGTTGATAGCCTGACCAGGCCGCCAGATTGCAGGTTGGTCAGCACCGGCAGTATGCTGCCGAAGGCCTCGTCCATTTCCTCACCTTCGTGGCAGCCTGGAACCACCGCTTCCACCAGGTCCAGCATATCTACCTCTTCCTTGCCGCAGCTTGCCAGGTAATTGATTACTTTTTCACCGGTATTTATATCTTTTTTCATAGATTGGTTTGGCCCTCCTTTACCTCTTTCGAAAGATTGCAATAATACTTTATTACTTGGCAGGGACAACTGTGTGTCACTTGGTTTCGAACCGGCGCAGTTTGACCGGCTTGTCTATTATCGCCTGGTCTTATACCCTTAATGTATGGCGGGCAAAAGCGTAACTGCTATCTTCGGCGGCGGCTGTTTCTGGTGCACGGAGGCGGTTTTCTGCGCGCTCAAGGGGGTGCTGAAAGTCACCCCGGGGTACGCCGGGGGCCACACAGTAAACCCCACCTACCTGCAGGTGTGCAATGGGACCACCGGTCACGTTGAGGCGGCCAGGATTGAGTACGACCCTGACATGGTCAGCTACAATGACCTGCTGGAGGTATTCTTCTACACACATGACCCGACCACGCCCAACCGCCAGGGCAACGACGTGGGCGAACAATACCACTCCACTATCTTTTACCAGGACGAAGGACAAAAGGAACTGGCGGAGAATTTCATCGATAAATTGAACGCTACCAGGGAATTTGGGGCGCCCATCGTCACGGCACTGAAATCGCTGGACAAATTCTACGAGGCCGAGGACTACCACCGGGACTATTACCTTAACAATCCCGCTCAACCGTATTGCCGGGCGGTCATCGCACCCAAGTTAGCCAAATTCATGGCCCGATTCAAGGACGCCGCGAAGTAGAGCGGCCTAAATAAACTTCTCGCAGAGCAGGACCGCCGCCATGGCGTCTTCCCCGTGGCCGTCGCAGCCCATCTCTTTGGCCAGTCCCGGCGTGGTGCAGGCGCCGCCGATGATGACTTTTACCTGTTCCCTTAGCCCGGCCCTGGTGATCTCCTCTACCGTGGACCGCAACGAGACAACCATGGGCGTGAGCAGCATTGAGAGCCCGACGACCTTTGCCCGGTGATTGCGCACTGCTTCAACGATGCGCTGAGGGGCAACGTTGGACCCCAGGTCGATCACCTCGTAACCGGAGGAGCGCAGCATCATGCCCACCAGGTTTTTGCCGAGGTCATGGATATCACCTTTGACAGTCGCCAGCACGACGGTTCCTTTGCCCTGTATATCGGTCTTGGTAAGCAAAGGTTCCAGCGGGACCAGCCCGGCCTTCATCACCTCGCCAGCCAGCAACAGCTCGGTCAGGAAATATTCACCGGCCTGGAAGCGCTCGCCCACTATCCTCATGCCGGCGCCCAGGCCCCCGTTCAGCACGGCGCGCGGGTCGGCGCCCGCCTTGAGGGCGGCGCGTACCTGCTCCGCCACACCATCGATATCCAGTTCGATAACCGAATCCAGCACGCCTTTTATTGCATCATTTCCGTTCATTGCTCACCTCGTCGATTTCAGGCTACTATATAGGATAAGTCCCGTAGCGGTGGGTATCTTCTATCATCCAGCGGGTGTTTTCAACTTTCACCTCGTTGTGCGAGTTGGTCATGGCCATGATGAACCCGCCGTCCAGGGCGGCTGCCTGCAGCATCGCCTTGACCGCCGCCTCCACCTCCTCCCGCGTGCCCTCGCTGAGAACATGTGAGATGTCCATGTTGCCAAAGATGCACATGCGCTTGCCCAGCCGCTTTTTCACCTCCGCGAGGTCTATGCCGGCGGTCGGCTCCAGCGAGTGTACTCCATCGAAGCCCCAATCGGCGAAAAGGTCCAGCAACAGGTTCACGTTGCCGCAGGAATGTATGATGATCTTGATGCCGCGTTTGTGCGCCTCTTCGGTGATGCGCCGCAGGCTGGGGCCGAAGAACTCCTCCAGCACGCGCGGCGGCATCTGCGGCCCGATCTTGTGGCCCATGTCGTCGGAATAAACGAAGGCCGGCATCCCTGCATCGGCCGTGGCGCGGATGGTGGCTAAGTAAATCTCCTCGTAGTATTTGACCATGCGCCGCACAAATTCGGGATTGCGCCGCAAAGTCACGGAGAAGGCGGTCAACCCCATCGTCTGGGAGGCCGACTCCCACAGCCCGGAGAACAGGCTGCCCATCAGGTAAATCTTATCTCCGTAACGCTTCTGCAGGTCGGCGAATACACGGTAAACCGTCTTGTAGAACTTATCGGGGTCGGGGTGGGGCCAGGCTTCCCATTTCTCCGGCGTGGTCAGCAAGCCCTCACGGTACATGGGGGTGTCCACGTTGCCATCCGAGTCGGCCACCAGGTCGTAGAGCTTGCCCCAGATATCGGTTGACTGCCGGTTGCCCCTCAGGTTGAAGATGGCCGAGTACATCAGCCAGGAGCAATCATAGCCCAGGGCGATGTCGGCCTCGACCTTTTTGGACATGAATTTCTCCGTCTCACCGGTCATCCAGCCCACGCGGTTGATCAGCGGGGATGCGAGCTTGAACAGCGCCCCCGTCACCCCTCCCGTTATCAGCTTGAGGGGAAGCGCCCCGTCCTTCTGGCCCAGGATCTCGTAAATCTGGTTCTGCTCCTCGGTGCAGGAGAAGATGGGCACACGGTCCGGTATCCCCAGGTTCAATGCGATCGTGGTACGTTCGTGGCTGTTCATAGGCAACTCCTCTATCCGCGATTTCCCATTTCAGTTATTAACCGGGCAGCTGTCATACCTCTTCAAACCCGGCATTGATACTATCCTTTTGCCTCACGGCTGTCAACGGCCTGTTTGCATGCAGCCAGCGGGTATAGTATATATAAATAACCGTGTTTCTGTTAGCCTATCATTGAGTATCGCAGACCGGCAGGAGGTTATGATGTCAGAAAATATGTTTATACCTGAGTGGACAAATAAACCACCCGAGCCCGATTCATACAGGTCCATAGTGAAAATAGGTAAACCCGACCAGATCAAGGCGCCGTCGCGCCAGTACTTCCAGCTCATACAAAAGGAACTCGGACTGGACAGGAAGTATTTTGAAGACAGGTGCGATGGCAACCAGCCGCTGGGGCCTGTGCCTGCATCCAACCTCGATAAAAATGCGCTGGAGGCAGTCACCGGCATTGTCGGAAGCGGGAATGTGCAGACCGATGATTACAACAGGGTCAAGTATAGCTACGGCAAACTGCCTGAGGAGACCTTTCCGCTCAAGCGCGGCAAGCTCCACGAGATAACCGGGGCCGCTGTGCACCCGCGTGACAAGGAAGACATCAGGAAGATTGTGACCTACTGCAACGATAAAAATATCCCCATATATGTATGGGGCGGCGGCTCCGGAACGACCAAGGCGCTGCTGCCGGAAAAGGGAGGAATCACCCTGGTGCTGAACACCCACATGAACAGGGTGCTCGAGGTAAACGAGCTGAACAGCACCTGCAGGGTACAGGCCGGGTGCATGGGCCCACAATACGAAGATGCACTCAACCATGCGCCGGAACAATTCAACACCGTCCACCGCTTTACCGGCGGGCATTTCCCGCAATCCTGGGAGCTCTCAAGCGTGGGCGGCTGGGTCGTGACCAGCGGTAGCGGACAGGCCTCCACCTACTACGGCGAACCCGTCAACCTCGTGCTGAGCGTGGAAGTGGTGACCCCGCGCGGGCTCATCAACACCATCGATTATCCAAGTACCGCCACCGGACCAAGGGTGATGGATATGTTCAAGGGTAGCGAAGGGGCATTCGGCGTGGTGGTGGAACTGACGATGAAGGTATTCAGGTACATGCCGGAAAACAGGAGGTATTTCAGCTACATCTACCCCACCTGGCAAAAGGCGGCCGATGCAGCCAGGGAGATATGCCAGGGCCAGTTCGGCCTGCCGGCAGTCCTGAGGGTCTCGGACGCAGAGGAGACCGACCATGCCTTCCAGATGTACCCGCAGAAACCGGCGGTCGAGTGGTTCCTCGGTGCGTTGGGATTGAAGCGCGGCCGGCGCTCTATATGCATGGGCATTATCGAGGGGGATAAGGATTTCGCCAGGCTGGTGAAAAAGAAGATGGACCGCATAGCCAAGAGCTACGGCGGGTTGAGCATAGGCGGAAGGGGGGCAAAGACCTGGGAGAAGGAGAGGTACCACTCTTTCCTGATAGGTGAGACGGTGTCGGATTACAATATACTGATGGACACCGTCGAGACCCCGGTACGGTGGGACAATTTACATCATGTCCACGACTCGGTAATGGCATACGCCCATTCCGTTGCGGGTACGATGTGCATCAGCCACGCGTCTCATTTTTACCCTTACGGAACCAACCTGTACTTCATCTTCGGCATCAAGGGGAGCGTCGGGGATTACATAGCTTACCGGACCGGGTTGGTGGACGCCATGGTCAAAGCGGGAGGAACGCCCAGCCACCACCACGGCGTTGGCAGGCTGATGAACCAGTGGATGGAGTCCTTCTTAGGCAAAGAGGAAATGGACGCGCTGCGGGCCATGAAGAAGCACTTCGACCCCAACGGCATCATGAACCCGGGGACCGCCCTGGGCCTGGACATGCCGGATGACCTCAAGAGGTAGAATAGTCCTGTCTGACATATATGGAGCGGGGCAGCCGGCTCCAGAAAAAATAATTTGGGGGAGCAAGGGGATGCCTGGAAAAACTGAGGATCTGTTTCTGGTCTTTGACGCAGGGACACAGTCTATACGCAGCGGGCTGATAGACGTGGCCGGGACTATGCTGGACTCCGTAAAAATCCCCGTCCAACCCTACTTTTCCGAGCAGAAAGGTTGGGCTGAGCAGCACCTCGATTATTACTGGGAAAAATTCTGCGAAGCAAGCGGCCTGTTGATGCGGAGGAACGGCGGCCTGGCCGGCAGGGTGAAGGCGGTCGCCATCAGCTCCCAGAGGGGTACATACATCAACCTGGACAAGGACGGGAACCCCCTGCGCCCGGCAATAACGTGGTTAGATGAAAGGCTTACCCCGCAATCCAGGTGGGCACCCTGGCACCTGGAGGCAGCGGTCAAGACATTGGGCTGGTTTGACAACCTTGATAAAACCTTCAGGCGAGGCTATTCGAACTGGATCAGGCTGTGCCAGCCGGAAATCTGGGACAGGACATATAAGTATGTCCTGATGTCCGGGTACCTGAATTACATGCTTACCGGCAGTTTCGTGGAATCCCTGGGCTGCAACTTCGGGTACCTGCCGATAAACAGGAGGACATACCGCTGGGCGGATAAAAATGATCTCATCAGGCTGCTGTTCCCCATCGAAGACAGCAAGCTGCCCGACCTGGTTGCCCAGGGCGAAACACTGGGTAGGATCTCGAAGCGGGCATCTACTGCGACAGCCATCCCCGAAGGCCTGCCTCTGGTGGCTTCGGCAGGCGACAAGCAGTGCGAAGTGCTCGGCACAGGATGTATCACCAGCGATATAGCCTGCCTGAGTTTCGGAACCTGCGCAAGCATAGGCACCGTAACCGGCACTTACGTCGAACTTAAACCCAATTTCATCCCGTATCCTGCAGCAGTGCCGGGCCACTATTCTCCCGAGATATCGGTTTTGCGGGGCTTCTGGATGGTCAGATGGTTCAAGGAGGAATTCGGGTTGAAGGAGCAACTGATGTCCATGGAGAATAATGATTCTGCGGAAAAGCTTCTGGATGAGATGGCGGCGGATGTCCCGCCGGGATCTGCAGGCCTGATGCTCCAGCCCTACTGGTCCCCACACCTGTGGATATGCGGCGAAGAAGGCAAAGGCTCGATAATAGGTTTCTCCCCCATGCACACACGGGCCCATCTTTACCGGGCCATAGTCGAAGGGATCATGTACGGCTTGAGGGAAGGCGCTGATATCTTTGCCGGCAAACTGAAGAAACCGTTTTCGAAGCTGCGGGCCTCGGGGGGCGGCGCGCAGAGCAAGTTGGTAACACAGATTGCGGCCGACATATTCGGCCTGCCGGTGGAAAGTCCCAGGGCACCTGAGACAGGATCGCTCGGCGCTGCCATCAACGCGGCGGTTGGCCTGGGATATTACCCTGACTACGCCTCCGCGGTTACCGGCATGACAGGTGCCGGCAGCGTGGCTGAACCCATCCCCCGTAACAGGGACATATACTCCGAACTGTATAACAGGGTTTACAAGAAAACATACGGCAGGCAGAAACCCCTTTTCAAGGAACTGCTCGGGATCGCGGAGATGTTCCCCCTGGAAATGAAATAGGTGTCCAAAGTGAAAAATATCAAAGATATCGCCCGGGCTGAGTGCGCGGCTATACGCGGCGTGCTTTTCGACATCGACGACACTTTCACCCACGGGGGCAGGATGGTGCCCGCGGCCTTCCAGGCGCTGTGGGACCTGCATGACGCGGGCCTGATCACGGTACCCATCACGGGAAGGCCGGCAGGGTGGTGCGACCATATCGCCCGTATGTGGCCGGTGGACGGGGTGGTGGGCGAGAACGGCGCATTCTACTTTTACTACGACCGCGAGGCGGGCAAACTCCTTCAGCGCTACATATTCACACCGGAGCAGGCCACCCACCGGCGTGGCGAACTGGACTCCATCAGGCAGGAGGTGCTGCGCAGGGTGCCCGCCGCCGGCCTGGCTTCAGACCAGCCTTTTAGAATGTTCGACTTAGCCATCGACTTCCGCGAGGATGTCCCTCCCCTCAGCGAGACCGAGATAGACGAGATATGCCGGGTCTTCGAGGAACACCGGGCTACTTATAAAATAAGCTCAATACACGTCAACGGCTGGTTCGGGGACTACAATAAGCTGTCCACGGCCATGCTTTTCCTCGAGGAACGGTTTTGTGTGAAACGGGAGGAGGCGGTGCGCAGCATGCTGTTCGCGGGGGACTCCCCCAACGATGAGCCCATGTTTGAAGCGCTGGAACTGACAGTTGGAGTGGCCAACATTAAACACTTCAGCCACAAGATGAATCACCTTCCCAAATATATCACCGCCGGCAGCGGCGGGCACGGATTCGCCGAGATGGCGCACATCATACTGGAAAAAAGAAAACAGCCTTAAGGAGAAGACACGTGAGCACTAAACCGGTTGTATCCATCGTCAAGGGCAGGTTCCCGCCGGACAGGCAGGAGATTGACAAAATGGTGCGCAAAGCCATAGGCCTGGCGGGCGGACTGCAGTCAAAGATCAAGAAGGGCAGCCACGTGGTGCTCAAGCCAAACCTGTTCGCACCCTACCCGCCGCCTATCTCGGTGGACCGCCGCGTCGTCTCCACCATGGTCAGGCTGGCGCGCGAGGCCGGGGCCGGGCGCGTCACGGTGATCGAGGGGGTGAGCATGGGAACGCTGATGAAAAGGGTAAGGCCCTCGGCCACGCCCTGCGGCATGAGCAGGGGGTTCAAAACGGCCGAGGTGATGCGGCTGCTGGGGATCAAACGCGAGGTGGAGGAGGCGGGCGGGGAGGTTATCGGCGCAGAGGACGCAGAGAAAGTTGAGGTCAACATAAAAGGCGGCATAGCCCTGCACAGGGTCAACTACCCGAAGGTGGTGCTGGACGCCGACTGCTTTATCAATATACCCGCCATGAAGACCCATAGCATGACCATGGTGACACTTTCCATCAAGAATTTGCAGGGACTGCTGGACGAGCGCGGCAGGTACTATTCACACCGCGACGACCTGCAGCAGCACATGGTGGATATCAGCAAGATAAGGAAGCCGGACCTGGTGCTGCTGGACGGCCTGCTGGGCATGGAGGGCATGGGCGCCGGCGAGGGCGGCACACCGGTGGAGATGGGCGTGATCATGGCGGGCTACGATACCGTGGCCGTGGACTCCATAGCCTCTATGTGCATGGGCATCGATAACCCGCTGCTGGTGAGCACCACCAGGCTGGCGGCCCACGACGGACTGGGCACGGCAAATCCCTTCCTGATCGAGGTGGCCGGCGAAACCATAGCCTCGGTCAAAAAGAATTTCCTGCTGCCGGCGACCTATACCATGCCGATCGACAGCCTGGTCACGGGCATCTACCCCAACATCGATATCTACATCGGGGGAGCCTGCTCGGCCTGCTGGCTGATGGCGGCGCTGGCCGCTGGCCAATTGGGCAAGGTGCCGCAGCGGTTTTCACTGATCGTGGGGGTGGACCCCAAGATACCGCCGCAGATTAAGACCGACCTGGCGCACACCTTCTTCCTGGGGGAATGCGCCCTGGCTACGGGGGGGGACCTGCGGGAACTGAGGAATGCCATGCAACTGGCGGGCATCGACCGCTTCCTGGGAGGCTGCCCACCCTACGAGCAGAGCCTGGTAAAGCTCGAGGACACGCTGATCAGCATGGGCTATTTAGACCCGCAGGAGCTGGTAAAGAAGGCGGGCAAGCACAGGGAGGAGTTCTTCGATTATTACCGCAAGTACGACCCGACTTGGGAGCCGGAAATGGTGTAGGGGCGGGTTTTTAAACCCGCCCGAGAGCGGGCGCACCTGAAGGTACGCCCCTACAATAAGATTTTAGGAGGTTGTCATGGCTGAGAAAAAGTATGTGATCGCGATCGATTCGGGCACACAGAGCGTGCGGGCCGTGATCTTCGACCGGCAGGGGAACCAGGTTGCCATTGAGCAGGCCGAGCACGAGCCCTACTTTTCGCTGAACCCGGGGTGGGCCGAGCAGAACTCCGGGGACCTCTGGGCCAAGCTGTGCATTTGTACTAAAGGAGTCATGGCCAAAGCTAAGATCCCGGCCGACGAGATCACGGGACTGGGCATCACCACGCAGCGGTCCGCCTCCTTCCCGGTGGACCGCGAGGGCAACCCGTTGCGGCCGGCCATCATCTGGCTGGACCAGCGCGTGACCGCAAACGCCCCGCCCATCAGCGCAAAAGCACGCATGATCTTCAGGGCCATGGGGCTGGGCGACGCCATGGACAAGGCGCACCGCGAATCCAAGTTCCTGTGGATCAAAGAAAACGAGCCTGAGATATACAAGAACACCTATAAATTCCTGCAGGTTTCAGGCTGGTTCGTCAAAAAGATCACAGGTGAATTCAAGGACTCGCTGGGCATGATGGTGGGCGCCTGGCCCATGGACTACAAGGCCCTCAAGTGGCACACGCTGGATTTGGCCTATGAGACGCTGGCGGTCAGGCGGGAGCACTGCGTGGATCTCTTCCCGCCGGACACCGTGCTGGGACACGTCACCAGGCAGGCCGCGCTTGAGACCGGCCTGCCCGAGGGGCTGCCCGTTGTGGTGGGCGCGGGGGACAAGCAGTCCGAACTGCTGGGGGCGGGCGCCATCGACCCCTCCATCGGCGTGATCAGCTACGGCACCGCCACCTGCATGGAGGTGATCAGCTACAAGTACGTCTCGGAGAAGGATATGAAGTTCTTCACCTGGCCGTCGGCCCTGCCCAATGCCTGGGACCTCGAGATGTTCATCTACCGGGGCTTCTGGATGGTGACATGGTTCAAGCAGGAGTTCGGCCACCGGGAGGCGCTGGAGGCAGAGAAGCGCGGCGTGGCGCCGGAGGTGGTGCTGGACGAGGTGATCAGCAAGATACCGCCGGGTTCGCTGGGACTGATGCTACAGCCGTACTGGACCCCCATGATCTACGACAAGTACGCCAAGGGTTCCATCATAGGCTTCGGCGACGTGCACACCAGGGCACACCTCTACCGGGCTATACTCGAGGGCATAGGTTACGAGCTGAAGCGCATGTACGATACCGTGGGCAAAAAGACGGGCATCCCCCTGAGGGAGATACGCGTGGGCGGGGGCGGCTCAAAGAGCGATGTTGCGGTGCAGATAGCGGCCGACCTTTTCAACCTGCCGGTATCACGCATGGCCACTTCGGAGATAAGCGCGCTGGGAGCGGCCATCGACGCGGCGGTAGGCACGGGCATGTTCAGCTCATTTAAAGAGGCGGTGGCATCAATGGTCAAGAAGGGAAAAACCTTCCAGCCCGACCCGGCCAGCCACCGCATCTACCAGCAATTGTATAAAGAGGTTTACCTCAAGACCTACAAGTCGCTGGAACCCCGCTACCGTAAAATAGCTAAGATCACCGGCTACCCGGTCATTCACAAGTAGGCCGTGAGGGTTTAAGCGCTGGCTTTGATGATCTCGGTCAATTTGCGGCTGCCCTCGTAAAGCGTGCGCTTGCGCGTGGCCAGATCTACGCTGTAAAGTCCGAACCTGGCCTCGAAGCCATGGGCCCACTCGAAGTTGTCCAGCAGGCTCCAGTATAAATAGCCTTTGACGTTCATGCCGTCGGCGATGGCCTTGTTTATGACCAGCAGGTGGTCCTCGATATATTTGGCCCTCCTGGTATCCGCCGCATCCGCGATGCCGCTCTCGGTTATATAGATGGGCTTGGACGTGTACGAGGCGATCAGCTTGAGGGAACGGTACATGCCCTCAGGGTAAATGGCCCAGCCCATGTCGGTCAGCTTCTCGGGCGGTACCTTCGTAATCTCGACAAACTGTTCCTTGCCGAAAGGCTTGAAAAGACGGAAGTGGTTGGTGTAATAATTGAGACCGATGAAGTCGAAAGCGTCCTTCTGTCCGCCCCGGTATTTCTCGCTGACCATGCCGGGAAGGTTCAAATCGAAGCGCCCCTTCACCAGGTATTCGAAGTGCGAGTTATTCATGATGTTGTTGAGCATGCGCGCGATCAGGATATCCACCAGGTTCCACTGGTTGGGCGGGTCGCACAGCGCCACGTGCACCACCAGGCCCACCTGGGCGTCCGGCCTGATCTTCTTGACGGCGTTGTAGGCGGCCGTGTGCGCCAGCAGCATGTTGCGTAAGACCCTGGCCAATTTCACGGCATCATTGAGGGCAGGAGGAAACTCGGCGTTGAAATAACCCATGAAAGCGTAGACGGCCGGCTCATTGATGGTGCACCACAGCCTGACCTTCGGCCCCAGCTTGTTTACGACACGCTCGACAAAGCGGGTGAAAATCTGGGGGGAATCGTCCTGCAGAAAAGCCCCCTTGTCCTCGAACCAGATAGGGTTGCTGAAATGGTGAAGTGTGATCATGGGCTCGATGCCGTTGGCCAGCATCTCATCCACTTCCTTCTCATAGTGGTCGAGTGCGCCCTCATCGAATTCCCCCTGCTTCGGCTCGATCTTGCTCCATTCGACGGAGAAGCGGTAGGCGTTGAGCGAGAGGGCCTTCATCAGTTGAACGTCCTCTTTGTAGAGGTTCCAGCCATCGCAGCACAGCCCGGCCTTCTGGCCGTTGAGGATGCGGGGCTTGCCCTGCGCGTCCACGGCGGACTCGAACTGGTACCAGTTGTTGTTGGTACAGTTGCCCTCGATCTGGTGGGCGGCCGTGGCGCTGCCCCACAGGAAGCCCTTTCCGAAGCGCCAGGGAGCCTGTTTCAATTTGGCAAAATCGAATTTCAAATTGAGACTGCGGTCCCTCAGGCTGAGGACCAGTACGATATATACGATGACCAGTGCCGCGATGACCATTGCCGCGATTAAAAGCGCATCCATATCAGCTCCTTACCTCCGAAACTCAGTTTCGCAATTCCAGCCATGATAGGATTTAAAATAGCCGTTGTCAAGGTGAATTCCCCCAGTATTGACAATGGCATACATCTTATATAGTATGGTTCGCAATCATGCCCGGCCAGGGCAGTCGGCTGACAGGCAGTGAAGCGTTAAGTGGAAGATATAAAGATAGGTTTCGTACCCGCGCACCGTGAACCTTTCGACGAGGCTTGGGCAGTACAGGTGCGTAAAAGATGCTTAAACGCACTGGCGCATGTTAAAGGGTTAAAAGTCATAGTACCCGACGGGAAATTGACGCCGGGCGGATTGGTACGCGATGACAGCGACGCCGACAAGGCGATACGCCTGTTCAGGGAAGAGAAGATCGACGGCCTGGTCATCGGCGCCATGACCTTCGGGGACGAGGTGTCGGCCCTGGCCGTGGCCTCGGCCTTCCGCCATTTGCCCATCCTGCTCTTCGGGACAAAAGAGGGGGACTTCACATCCGACGGCGGGCGCAGGTCGGATTCATTCTGCGGCACCCTGGCAGTATCATCGGGGCTGCACCGCAGGAAGATACCCTTCCTCTTTGCCGGCATACTTTTCCCGGAGGACAGCGGGTTCAGATCAGGCATCGACAATTTCACAGCCGTCTGCTCCATTGTCAGGGATTTCATGGGGGCCAGGATCGGACTGGTGGGTCCCCGGCCGGAGCGCTTCGAGACGTGCATCAGCAACGAGGATGCCCTGATCAGCCAATTCAACCAGAGGGTGGTGCCCGTCTCTATCATAGACATCATGCTGCGCGTTGAAGGGATGAAAGAAAACGCCCCCGAACTGCAGAAGATAATACGCGGGATGAAAAAAGAGGCCAACCTGTCAATACTGGGGATGGAGAAGGCCGGTACCATAGCCGGGCTGCAGTACGCGCTAAAGCAGTTTGCCGACGAAAAAGGCCTCTCTGCACTGGCCGTGCAGTGCTGGACGGCCATCCAGCAGGCCTACGGCATATCGGCCTGCTACGCCCTGGGGCGCATAACGGGCGGCGGACTCATGACAGCCTGCGAAGTGGACGTTTACGGCGCACTGACCATGCTGGTGCAGCACTCGGCCACGCTCAAGACAGCGCCCCCGCATTTTATAGACTGGACCATCCGGCACCAGAAGAAAAAGGATGTCTTCCTTTCCTGGCACTGCGGCAACGCGCCGCCTTCGCTGGCCTGCAGGTCGGGGGGGATTGAAATCCGGTCCCACAGCATACTAAGCAAGCCGCTGGGGAAGGAACGCGCGTTGGGGACGGCTGAATTTCAGCTCAAGCCGGGGGTGGTGACGCTATGCCGGCTGACCGAGTTCGACGGCAAATTCAAGATGCTGGTGACAAAGGGCGAGATCGTGGAATCTCCCCAGCACCTGCGTGGATCATGGAGCTGGGTAAAGGTGCCCGACCTGGACGGCCTTTACAGGGTACTGGTTGAAGAGGGATTTACCCACCATGCCAGCCAAATCCACGGGGACTACGCCGGGCCGGTTAAGGATGCCTGCAAACTACTTGGGATTCAGGTTGTAAACGTTTGAAAAAACGGTGCATTTTAACTTTCAGACCGCTGTCTGCCGGGTACTAACGCTTAAATAATCAGGAGAGGTTGAAAATGGAAGAAAAGAAACTGTCCAAAGGGGTGAAGATTGGTTACGGTGTAGCCGATTTCGGCGGCAACCTGTTCTTCACGGCCACCGCCTTCGTGCTGCTCAACTATCTTACCGACACGGTGGGACTGTCCGCGGCGCTGGCAGGTATAGCCCTCATGGTAGGCCGTATCTGGGACGCCTTTTACGATCCCATCATCGGCTATATCTCGGATAGGACAAAGACCAAAATGGGCAGGCGCAGGCCGTTCATGCTGGGAGGCGCCATACCCCTCTTCATAGCCATGATAATCATGTTTACCAACCCCTCGCTGGTCATGGGCGCCGGCATCAGCCAGACCGTGCTCTTCGTTTACACCATGATCGTCTATATCATCCTTTGCACGGCATATTCGACGGTCAATATACCTTACTCTTCACTGGGTCCCGAGCTTACAGCCGACTACAATGAAAGGACATCGCTCAACGGCTACCGCTTCGGTTTTGCCGGTGTAGGCACGCTGCTCGGCGCAGGTTTGGCGCTGCCCATCGTGGCCATGGCCCCCGATAAGAACCTGGGCTTCGTGCTGATGGGCACCATTTTCGGCGCGGTACTGCTCGTTTCAACCTTAACCACCGTCTTTTCAGTCAAAGAATCGGCTGTGGTCAAACCGGCTATGTCCATGGGATTCTGGGAAACATACAAACAGGTTTTTAAGAACAAGCCTTACCTGTTAATACTTATGTCCTATATACTGCATATACTGGCCATCACCATCGCCAGTGCCATCGTAATCTATTACTTCAAATACATACTGGGCGCCGAGGATATGACCACCTACGCCATGCTGATATTGATCGGCGTTGCCATACTCTTCATCCCGGTCAGCGTTGCCATGAGCAAGAAAACCGGCAAGAAACTCGTTTACGGCACAGGCTTTGTCATCATGGCGGTGGGCCTGATGGTCATGTTCTTCTGGGGGCACACGATGGGTGTGGCCTTCAACCTGATCATGATGGCCTTCATGGGCATCGGTATGGGTTTCCTGTACGCCATGCCTTATGCCATAGTGGCCGACGCCATTGAATATGACTACCTGAGGACGGGCGAACGCAGGGAAGGCGCCTTTTTTGGAATCTGGACCTGGGGTCTCAAAATCGGACAGGCCCTGGCAGCCTTTATTATGGGACTGACCCTGGAGGGCATGGGCTACGTGGCAAACCTCATGCCGCAGTCAGCCAGCGCACAACTCGGAATCCGGCTTTTCCTGGGGCCCATATCGGCCGGCATCTTCCTCCTGGCAGCCGTGGTCCTGTATTTCTACCCCATAACTGAGAAACGTTACAAAGAGATACTGGCAGATATTGCCGTCATGGAGGCTAAGAAGGGCGCTGTTCCCCAAGCTTGAAGTCGAGGACTTCGGGGAACCGCTCCCTGATATCCATCATGGCGCCCAGCGTGAGCACCACGGGCCAGGCCACGCAGGTATGAAACCTGCCCTTTGTGCCTAAAAACCTGAGCTTGTAGTCCCAGTTGGCCTGGTTCACCTGCTCGGGTTGCCAGCCGATAAAGGACCTGCCTTTACCAAGCAGGTCCTTCTCGTTTGAGACGAGTTGGCCGCAAGCTCCGATCATGGCCAGGGCGCACCTTTTCCAGAGGTCCCCGCCGGCGGCCTGCCACAGCCGCAGGAAGTCGAAGGCGATGGATAAACCGTAGAAATCCAGGTGGTGATGTGCCACCGAGACAGCAGTCATGCCGAGGGTTTTGAAACCCCGCCTTCCCAGGGGGCTGCGCTTGTCGAAGGGCACGCTGTAGGTGTACATCCAGCTTAAAACGAAGCCCGCGCACAGTCCGGCGTATTTCAGGTAGAATTCATCGTGCGACCTCTCGTACAGGTCAAGAAAGGCCCTCAGCATGGCCACTCCAGCCTCCTTGTCCACGCAGTCGGCATCCAGCGTATCGGCATAAAAGGCTCCCTTATCCACAAGCGAAGCGTAATACCTGCCGGCCTTCTCAAGTGCAATATCGATGCCGTCCCTTTTTCCCGTCACCTTCTCGAGTTCGACCAGCAGGCTGATTATATAGGCGCCGTTGCTGCCCAGGGTATTCATGGGTTTGCCTGAGATATCCCACCAGCGGCCGAAACTTCCTTCCTCCTCGCCTGTAAGCTGGTGACCTAAATAAAAATCCGCGTTTTTCAATGCAAGCTGCAGGTACTCCGGCCTCTCCCTGCCATCCTCTTTCAAGAGCCTGTAGAGCCTGAGGTAATTGACCATGACCTCGCCATTGCACCTGGCATTGGCCCCACCCTTAAGTTCGGCAGGAGTGCCCACCCCCATGTACCCGCCCCAGCTTCCGTCCTTGAGCGAGTAACAGTCGCGGTGCAGGCCGTTAGGCAGGGCGCCCGCCAGGAAAAACCCGGCTATCCTATCGGCAATGTCCGTGTACTCCTGATTTCCAATCTCCTTCCCGGCGCGCGCAAATATTGTGGCCCCTTCCATCCCCTTCACCAAAAACGACCCTGCGGCATATTCGTAAAAAGATTGAAAGAGCCCGTTTCCCCTGCCCATCTTGATAACAGTAACCGGGCCGTCGTCTATCAGCAGGTAACGCAGGTGCCTGAATTTCAGCGATGCGACCTCGCACCAGTCAGCTTCAGGAGGACCGCCCCCGGGCCCGGCTAACTCATTCAGCGCAACGTCCGCGAGGCGCATGAATATCTCGCCTGTATGCGAGCAGCTGCCATAAGCGATATAGAAGGTGCGCGAGTATTCGAAGGGTACCTTTCTTACTTTGAATAACTTCTCAGTGGGCCTGCTCAACCCGCCGATGAATATGCCCTTTTCCGCATAGGTGAAGGGTTCCTCGGTGTACGGGACCCTGATCTCGAAGGATGGCCTCGAATCCCGCAGGCAGGTCTTAACGCTGGACGTCTCCCCGCCATCACGCGCCGGCGTTGTAAACACAGCCTGCCAGTCCGAACCGTTATGTAAAATAGAGCAGGAGGGAACGGGTATCCTGTCCTCCCTGAAGGACCAGCCCCTATCTATTCCGCCGCGGGGGAAGCGTCCGCTGCCCATGGCGTTTTTTTCGTACATAACCGACGGGACCAGCCACTGCCTTAAATTGAGGGGCGGGCAATAACCAAACCCTAATTGCCAGACTCCCGGCTGCGTTATCTTCCAGCGCCTGTCCACCCGCACCAACCCTTGTCCGAATGTGAAACGGTCGGTCAGTTCGGCATGTTCAAAGACAGCCCCCGCGCAATTGCCCGGACCGGTGGTGACCTCTTGCGGCGCCAGCCAATCACCTCCCTTCCTTATGGAGTAATACAAATCTCCCATCTCTATCCCGCTGCCGGTCAACCTGACTATCATGCCGTCCTGTTTCAATTCGAGGTTCATATCATCTCTCCCTTCACGGGCCTGACGCAACGTAGGGGCGTACCTTCAGGTGCGCCCGCGGGCGGGTTTGAAAACCCGCCCCTACATTTAACGCTTTATTTTTTTTACATACAGCCGTATAATCATATTAACACATGCAAAACGAGGGCACTGGAACAAATCCTGACTTCGCCTGCTACAATCATCTGGACAGGCAGGCAACCGGGGGCTGCTGGCGCTGCCAGCAGCTTATCTGCGACGAGTGCCGCGAAACGCTGCACGGCATGAGTTACTGCAGGAAATGCGCCGTAGAGGTGGAGCAGCTGCCGCCGGAGCCGGAGGCGCGCAGTATTCTCAAGCGCGAGGTAAATTCCCCGGCGCTTATGATCATCATCATTATCATCACCCTGGCCATAGCCGCTGTCGAAATATATATCATGACCAGGTGATCAGCGGGGCACGCACCTTATCACAAGCACGTCGCTGAGCATTGGAAAGACGCGCGATACCCGGTCGAGGGACTTCACGATGAAGCTGGTAAAGCCGGGCGGCAAAGCGTCCAGCATATCACCCCAACCCGGCGTACAGCAAAGCATGGAAACCCCCGTGACTTTGTCCACCTTCATATAGCGGTTTGCCAATTCCAAAAGAGTGCGGTAGTCGAATTTAAAAGTGTGGTCGGGAGGCAACTCCCAGGGCAACCGCTTGTAGGGGTTCTTTATCCGCAGCAGTTTCCTGCACCAGAATATTATCTTGCCGATCTTGAAGCCCAGGCTCTCGAAGTTTGCGATGGCTATGACGGCGCTGCCCCCCGGCTTTATGGCCGTGGCAATCTGTTGCATGGCCTTATCAGGATCGGCGAAATGGTCCAGCGCGCCCTTGCAGACAATCTTGTCAATTGAGCCCGCTACCACGGGGATGCTCTCCCCGATGGCCTGCAGCACCGCGGTGTTGTATCCGTTCAATTTTAGGGTCTCCCGTGCGTGGGACAGCATGACGAACGAGGGCTCGATGCCGATAAGGTCGGCGCCCGAACCGGACATGTTGACGATATCGATGGCGCGGCCGCACCCGATATCCAGTATGCGCTCGCCCGGCCGGGGATCGACCATATCCACAGTAGCACGGCTCATGCGGCCGAAAAGGAACTCCACGTCCGGCCTGATCCTGTCCGGCAGCACCTCGTTATCATCCCAGTTGAGATCGACCCTGTTCATTTACCCTCGCTTAAAAACGTAGAATTCATGGCTGCTAAAGTATAACAAAATAATATACCCGCAGGACGGTCTGCGCTGCTGCCTTCACGACCGGTCAACGCGGCAAATCTTTTACAGCCTGCTCCAATTCGGCATAGCCTGTCATGGCGGACACGCGGCCGACAAACCCGGCCAGAGAGGCAGATGCATTCCGCAATTCCCTCATCTGCCCGTATATGGGACTGGCCGAACCGGGGTCCTGGCCGTATATGCCATGAAAGGCAAAATAGGCCTGGTTGAGCTTCCTGATGGAATAGCCGTGATCGTTGAAACTTACCCTCCTGGCCTGCATGTAGTCTTCAGCCTGGCTTACCCTGCCCTCGTCCAGCAGTTCATCCACCTCCCGCCGGGTAAGGCGCATCTCAGCGTCGAAATCAAAGCCCGCTTTTGAACCGCTGCCCTGCTGCAGGGCCTGGCCCTGATCGTAGCGCCGGTAAACACCTGCCCCTATCTCGTCTGCAATCATGCCGGCCAGCGTCTCGTTCATAGTTATCACGTTGGGATCCTGGCTGAATCCCAGTGAATCGAGCAGGTAGAGCAACCCCAGCGGACGCAGTGCCAGGTACTGGTGCGCCCATTCCTCAACGGCAGCGTCAACGACGTTTTTCAGAGGCATGGAGGGTGAAACTATAGCGGGATAAGCGGCCCCGAATCCGCCAATCTCAACCACCAGGGAAGATAGCCCTAAATAATCGACTCCACTCTCGACCTCCTCAATCTGGCCAGCGTCCAGCCCGGGCAACAGAAGCACGCGGTCCAGGTAAAGAATGCGTTCCCGGGGCGATACCACCAGCAGCAGCGGGGGATCCTGTAGCCTGGTCCTGACACGCGGCACGGCTGCCATCCCTTGCTCCGCTAAAACCTGCTCTATGTCCCCGGCAAGCACGTCAGGCAGAACGGGCAAATCGGGTGCAGGAGATACCTGCGAAATGGGAGCGAAGAAATTTTGCAGCTCCCAGGTCAACAGGTTCAACGCGTAAGGCTGGGCAGTGCGCCGTATCTCAACCCCCTGCCCACCGCCCGGCAGGCACCCGGCTGAAAGCGCCAACAACATAAATAGTACGTACAGCGCACGCATGCCAGGGGAACAGCGGCTGAACACGCAGGCTAATCCTTTTCAGCCTGCCCGGCCGGGTAATAATCCATCGTTTTTATTGTGCCTTAAAATCCCGGCCCGGCCAAATCCATCCCACTCTGCAACTAAGCATTTCCACCTAATACTTTTAACCCATTTATGCGCTTGTGCGCAAATTTAAATTAGGCCTGGCGACGGATGTACCTGCACTTTACGCATGCTAAAGTTATGGCGTAAGAAAAAAAGGATACCCAATAACAAAGGAGGCAACGACAATGGCAGAATTAATGGAAAAGGTACAGATCACTGACACGGCAACTGACGTATCAAGGTTTAATTTCTGGGCTGACAAGCAGCCCTGCTGGGAAAAGTGCCATTGTCCCGAGATGATAAAGGCAGAGTGCCCGTCCACCCTCTACCAGTTCCTCCCCTGCTGGGAAATCGAGGGCACCTACTGCAAACTGGACGACCGCGGCGCAAGCGGCAAGGACACCAGCATATGCGAGGTCTGCCGGGTTTACAAGAAGTACGGCAACAGCGAACCCATCAGGATCAAGCTCTTCGGCAAGGGCATGGACACCCAGTTGAAAACACTGGAAAAAATAGCCCGCTGAGCGCTCCCCCGACCATGAGCCACAAAGGCCGGCCCGCAAAGGCCGGCCTTTCTTATTGCCCGTACAAATATTGGTCAAGTGTGACTTTTATTACTTGCGCAATCTGAAAAATTGATATAATTGGCTGGCTTAAGGACGGAGGATGCAAATGAAAGACGGGCAAAAAGCCATTAAAGACGCACTCAAGTTCGCGCTGCAGATGGAGATAGACGGTAAGAAGTTCTACGCCATGGCAGCCCGGGAAAGCAACAACCGGGTTGGTAAGGACCTCTATTCGTGGCTGGCGGAACAGGAGGGAATACACTGCAAGCGCTTCGAGGAGATTTATGCAGCACTGACAGCCGAGAAGGGCTGGCCGGTTGCCGGTGTAAATCACGCCAAACCAGCCAGGCTGGGTACGATCTTCTCCCGCCTGATCAAGGATGCAGCCAGGCCCACCGGCACAGGTGCGGCCGAGATAGCCTCGGCCGATACGGCCATCGAGATGGAGACAAAATCCCGCGATTATTACAAGCAGAGGGCGGACCAAGCTACCTCGGAGGTTGAAAAGAAGTTTTTTATTTTAATTTCCGCCGAGGAGCAGGGGCACTACCTGGCACTGATCGATTACAGGGAATATGTCACCGACCCTGATGGCTGGTTTACCCGCACGGAACACCATCTCCTCGAAGGGTGATGATGATTTTAACAGTATGGAGGTGAAGCGCACATTATGAATCCCAAAGCCCTGTATTCTCTTAGCTATGGCCTTTTCGTCGTGTCATCCATGAAGGGTGACAGGATCAACGGACAGATCGCCAACACGGTCATCCAGGTGTGCGCTGAGCCGCAGGTTATCCAGGCCGTAATCAACCGCAACAACCTGACCCATGAATATATTTCGGCCAGCAAGGTTTTCACAGCATCCATACTGTCTAAAGAAACGCCTCTCAGCTTTATCGGCACCTTCGGGTTCAAGAGCGGACGCGATACCGACAAGTTTGCCGGCGTCGGCTACAAAACCGGGCAGAGCGGCGCGCCGGTGGTGCTGGACAATTGCCTGGCTTACCTCGAGGCAAAAGTGATAATGCAGTTGGACGTTCACACCCACACAATATTCGTGGGACAACTTACGGACGCCGATGTCATTATGGAAGGAGAACCCATTACCTACGCATATTACCAGCAGGTCAAGCGGGGCACCACACCCAAAACGGCCCCAAGCTATATAGCAGATAAAAAGGAGGAGAAGGTAACGATGGATAAATACAAGTGCAACGTTTGCGGGTATATTTACGACCCCGCCAATGGCGACCCCGACGGTGGAATCAAGCCCGGTACAAAGTTCGAAGATATTCCTGACGACTGGTCCTGTCCCGTTTGCGGTGCGGATAAAAGCCAGTTCAAACAGCTGTGAGCGGAGGTTAGCATGAAAAGGCTGCAGATAAGGCCGGGCATCTATGCCGTGGGCGCCATAGACTGGGACCGCCGCCTGTTCGATGCGCTCATCCCAACTCCCGACGGCACAAGCTACAACTCCTACCTTATCCGCGGCAGCGGTAAGACCGCCCTTATCGACACGGTTGACCCCGCCATGGACACGGTACTCATGGACAACCTTGACGACCTTAAAGTTGAGCAGATCGACTATGTCATCTGTAACCACGCGGAGCAGGACCATGCCGGCAGTATCCCCATAATCCTGGACCTGTACCCTGAGGCCAAAGTTATCTGCACGCCTAAATGCAAGGGCATGCTGATAGACCTTTTACAGCTTGACGAGGGCGTATTTATGACCGTCAATGACGGCGATACATTGTCCCTGGGGGACAGGACTTTTGAATTCATCCATGCGCCCTGGGTGCACTGGCCCGAGACTATGGTTTCTTACCTGCGTGAGGACAAGGTCCTTTTCTCCTGCGACTTCTTCGGATCCCACCTGGCGCAGACAGCCCTCTACGTCCGGGACGAGGGGCAGGTGTATGAGGCCGCCAAGAGGTATTTCGGCGAGATCATGATGCCCTTCCGGGCCAATATTAAAAAGAACATGGAACGGCTCAAGGGCTACTCCATAGATGTTATCGCGCCCAGCCATGGGCCGGTCTATGATAAACCGGATTTCATCCTGGGTGCTTACAGAAGCTGGGTTAACGATGACCCGCGTAACGTTGTCCTGCTTCCTTACGTCTCCATGCACGGCAGCACCAGGGACATGGTCGATCACCTGGTAGGGGCGCTGGTGGAGCGCGGCGTGGACGTCAGGCAGTTCGACCTGACCATAGCCGACCCCGGCAAGATAGCCATCGCGCTGGTGGACTCGGCCACGCTGGTGCTGGGGACATGCACGGTGCTGGGCGGGGCGCACCCGCTGGCAGCCAACGCCGCCTTCCTGGTAAACGCACTGCGTCCCAACCTCAAATACGCCACTATTATAGGTTCCTTCGGCTGGGGGGGACGCACCATAGAGCAGATCACAGGCATGCTGACCAACATCAAGCCTGAAGTATTGCCTCCCGTATATATAAAGGGCAGCCCGTCTGAAGCTGACTTCGCCGCCCTCGATGCGCTGGCGGAGACTATCGCCCAAAAACACAGGGAGAACGGCTTCAAATAAACGTTAACAGGAGAACCGACCATGACTTATTGGATGTGTGATAAATGCAGCTTCGTGATCGAATCACCCAAGCCGCCTGACCCCTGTCCCAGCTGCCGGATCAAGTGCGCCTTCAACGATGTCACCTGCTACACACCCGACTGCGGGGGCATCGGGACGCTGGATTCCAAACTGGTGGCTCAGCGCGTGATGAAGAAGGAGAAGCCGGGAAAGGTGGTGCACTTCAGCGACCTGGTCAGGGGGCGTACCTCTGAGGGCAGGGAGAAACACATCCCGAGTATCGAACTGATCAAGGGCCAGGGAAAAATAGGCAAGGACGTGGTGGAGATAGTGGTAGGCAGGGAGGTACCCCATCCCAACACGGCGGAACACTATATAGTCTGGATACAGGCCTTCGGAGTTAAAAAGGACGGGCACGTCCTCGACCTGGGAAGAGGATTTTTCAAGCCCACTATTGGCAAGCCCGTTTACGAGTTCGAGATCGATTCATCAGAGTTCAAGCACCTCTTCTCCTTCTGCTACTGCACCCTGCACGGCGTCTGGGAACAGCACCTGGAGCTGTAATGCCCGGTCAGGATAAGGCCACAACAGTCAAATCCACCTTCGCCGTGGGCGGCATGTCGTGCGCATCCTGTGTTTCCCGCGTTGAAAAGTCGCTGCAGGGCCTGCCGGGCGTGGTCTCGGTCAGCGTCAACCTCGCATCCAACAGGGCGGCCGTCGAGCACACAAAGGACGCCGACATACCCGCTATGCTGCATGCAGTAGCCGACGCAGGCTACACGGTGGAATTGGTGACTGCGGAGCAGGGCCGGACAGACACGGCCTCGCAACGCGAGATGTCCCAACTCAGGAACCAGTTCGTATTCTCTTTATGCGTGGCCGTTGTGGTCATGGCGCTGAGCATGACCACCATTCTCGATTACGCCTGGAAGCCTTACCTGCTGTGGGTACTGGCCACGCCGGTACAATTCTGGGCCGGCCTGCGCTTTTACAGGGGCGCCTGGGGCGCCCTCAAGCATCGGGCGGCCGACATGAACACACTTATAGCCGTGGGCACCTCGTCAGCCTATTTTTACAGCGTAGCGGTGGTGCTCTTTCCTCATTTCTTCGCCGCGGCGGGTATCGGACACGGCCTGTACTTCGACACATCCGCCATGATCATAGCCCTCATACTCATGGGCCGTTTCCTGGAGTCGCGCGCCAAGGGCCAGACTTCCGAGGCTATTAAAAAATTGATCGGCCTGCGTCCCAACAGTGCCACGGCCATACGGGATGGGAAAGAGCTGGCCGTGCCCGTCGAGGAAGTGGTGGTGGGGGACATATTACTGGTAAAGCCGGGGGAGAAGGTGCCCGTGGACGGCCTTGTCAGCGAGGGCTATTCCGCCGTGGACGAGTCCATGCTGACGGGTGAGAGCATGCCTGTTGAGAAGAAGGCGGGCGACAGTGTGACCGGCGCCACGATCAACATGACAGGCAGTTTCAGGTTCAGGGCGACCAGGGTGGGCGGGGACACAGTGCTGGCCCAGATAATCAGGCTGGTGGATGAGGCGCAGGGAAGCAAGGCTCCCATCCAGAGGCTGGCGGATATCATCGCAGGCTATTTTGTGCCGGCGGTTATCGCCATCTCTATAGTCACCTTTTTTATCTGGCTGACAGTCGGGCCCCAGCCATCATTCACCTATGCCCTGCTCAATTTCGTGGCTGTACTGATCATCGCCTGCCCCTGCGCACTGGGGCTGGCCACACCCACGGCCATCATCGTGGGTACGGGCAAGGGGGCCGAATACGGCATACTCATCAGGAACGGAGAGGCGCTGGAGCGCACGCACAAAATAACCACGGTCATGCTGGATAAAACGGGCACGCTCACACTGGGCAAGCCACGGCTGACAGACGTGACCGCCATTCCTCCTTTCACCGAAGACGAGGCACTGCGGCTGGCGGCGGCGGCGGAGCGTAACTCCGAGCATCCCCTGGCACAGTCCATCGTCAAATACGCAGGGGAAAGGGGACTGGCAGTGCCGGAAACGGAGGCTTTCCAGGCCCTGCCCGGCCTGGGAATTAAGGCCGTCGTGGAAGGACACGCAGTTATTCTCGGCAACAGCGCGCTGATGCTGGATAACGGCATTGACACGGTTGGGACGGATGAAATAGCCGGTCAACTGTGGAACGATGGGAAGACAGTGCTCTTCCTGAGCGTCGATAAAAAGATGGCGGGCGTATTCGCCCTGTCGGACACGCTCAAGCCCGATGCGGCGGCGGCTGTTTCCGCCATGAAGAAAATGGGATTACACGTGGTCATGCTCACCGGCGACAATGCGCGCGCCGCCAGTCTCATTGCCGGCCAGGCGGGAATCGACACGGCAATCGCTGGAGTTCTGCCTGAAAAGAAATCGTCCGAAGTGATAAAATTGCAGCAGGCAGGCCAGGTAGTGGCCATGGTAGGGGACGGCATTAATGACGCGCCGGCGCTGGCCCAGGCCGATATCGGCATAGCCATAGGTACCGGTACTGACGTGGCAGTCGAAACGGGGGACATCACGCTGATGAGGGGGGACCTGGGCGGGATAGTTACAGCCATCTCCCTCAGCAAACGCACCATGCGCACCATCAAGCAGAACCTGTTCTGGGCATTTGCCTATAACGTTATTTTAATCCCCGTGGCGGCCGGCATACTCTATCCCTTCTTTTCAGCGGGGAACGTACCACAAGGGCTGCAGTTCATATTCGGCCAGTACGGTTTTCTCAACCCCATGCTGGCTGCCCTGGCCATGGCGGCCAGTTCCGTCACGGTGATATCCAACTCCCTGCGCTTGAAGGCGTTCAAACCGCAGGAATATGAGAATAGAGGGAGGCTGAATTGAAAAAACCGGAAATCATAGCACTGCTCAACGAGGACATCGAGGGGGAGCATGCAGCCATCATCCAGTACCTGGCCCATGCCTATGCCATGGGCGAAGGCGAGATGTCATGCGAGATCGAGGCCATAGCGCGAGAGGAGATGCGCCACCTTGACTGGCTGGCTGAGACTGTGACCGGGCTGGGAGGCATCCCCAGCTTCACCCGGGGCAAAATGCGCCAGGGAGGCAAGGCAGTGGCAGCCTGGATGAAAAACGACGTCCTGGCCGAGCAAGACGCGATCAGGATGTACGAGAAGCACATAGGCGCCATCAAGGACGTCAAGATCAGGAGGTTGCTGGAGCGCATACTCTCCGACGAAAAGTCACACCGCGGCGATTTCGAGGGGTTCGTTAAAAAGGCCGGCCGAGAGAAGATGGAGGACCTGCGCGGCAAGCGCAGTGACAAGACCACACGCATGCTCGACTGGGGCATAGAGCACGAGTACACCGTGATCCTGCAGTACCTGCTTCACTCTTACCTTGCGCCCAATGAAGAGATGAAAGAGGAGATGCAGGACCTGGCCATCAACGAGATGCAGCACCTGGGGTGGCTGTCGGAAAAAATGGTCGGCAGGGGCGGGCACCCCCGTATAGAACATTCTAAGATCGACCGCTCGAAGACGGCGGCCAGGATGCTCGATGCCGACATCAGGGTGGAGAAGGAGGTTGCAGCTGAGTACGATAAGGCCGCGCAGGAAACAGACGACGGCAAGCTCAAGAAACTGCTCACCAGGATACGCGACCATGAGATTTACCACGCTAAAGTTCTCACCGACCTGAAAAAGAAGGCCGGGTAATATTAATCAGGAGGTTTGATAATGACATACGAGGCAAAGGATTACGCTAAGCTGCTGGGGATGGAAGGGTTCAGCGACGGGTTGCTGAACACCCATTTCACACTCTACAAGGGCTACGTCACCAATACCAATAAGTTATTCGACAGCCTTTCCGGCATGCTCAAGGACGGCAAGGCCGGGACCCCCGAATTTGCAGAGTTGAAGCGAAGGCTGGGCTGGGAATTCAACGGCATGAGGCTGCACGAGTACTACTTCGAAAACCTTGGAGGCAAAGCAGCGCTCAAGGTGGACGGGACGCTGGGAAAGCTGCTTGCTGCCAACTTCGGCAGCTATGAGGCATGGCTGCAGGACCTCAAGGGCACGGCAACCATGCGCGGCATCGGGTGGACCATTCTTTACCAGGATGTGACAGGGGGCAAACTTTTCAACCAGTGGGTAAACGAGCATGACGCCGGCCACCCGGCAGGTTGCCAACCCCTGCTCGTACTGGACGTCTTCGAGCATGCCTTTATAACCGAATACGGACTCAAGCGGGCCGACTATATCGAGGCTTTCCTCAAGAACATCGACTGGGCGGCCGTAGAGGCACGCGTCCGCTGAAGGCGTCCCGGGACGCAAATGAATAGATTCTTTAAAGGCAGGTAGTATCATGTCCAATTTTCATACCGTTCGTGCGGTTGTCCTGTCACTTATAATCCTCTTAAGCTGGGGGTTGGCCGGCTGCCAGGCGCCGGCACAGCAACCCCCTCCTGTTACCCCACCGGCTCCCGTTACCACACCTCCCCCGGCGGCAGCGCCCGCCGGCGGTGTGGTGGCCTGGGCGGCGGACGGCGTAATAACGCCGGGCGAATACAAGAAGAATAAGTCCTTCGGCGATTTCGAGCTCTCATGGACGACCGACGACCAGTACGTTTACATGGGCATCAAGGCCAAAACGGTGGGATGGGTGGCCGTGGGCTTCGACCCCGAATCCATGATGCAAAATGCCGACATCGTCCAGGGGTATATGCAGAACGGCAAACTGTCCATTGCCGATATGTACAGCACCGGCCAGTTCGGACCTCACCCTCCCGATACTGAGCAGGGTGGGACCAACGACATCCTGGAGTCGGGGGGCAAAACGGAAAACGGTTATACAACCATTGAATTCAAGCGCAAGCTGGACACGGGCGATAAATTCGACAAGCCGCTGCACAGCGGGCTTAACAAGATCATCTGGGCCTACGGCAGCGACCCGCAGTTCACCCTCAAGCATATGGCACGCGGGTCGGGAGAGATCGACCTGTAACAGGAATAATCCCTGCAAATAGTTCACAACGAGGTGCGAATTGGATGCATTTTTTCACTCCCAAACAGCGCTGACCATCATCCTGGCTTTCAGCATAACCAATATAGTGCTGGGCATACTGGTCTTTTTTACCTGCCGCTGTATGCCCGGATTTCATTTTGCGCGCGGCCTCATGCATAATAAGACATACGTCCCGTTCTATAAATACCATGTTTACATTTGGCTGTTCTTCCTGGTGTCGGTTATGGTCCACGCCGTTTTTGCCATCAACTTCGCCAGGTAACCGGAGACAGGGATGAGGCTTAAGCATATGTTTATGCTGACAACGTTGAGCACGCTAACGCTGACCTCACTGATGACGGGCTGCGCGGGCAACGCCGTATCCGATAACAGGGATCTTAACGCAGTACAGGTGAAGGAATACCAGGGAGAACGCCTCTCGGCCATCAGTGATTTCCATGATAATTCGATCAAGGGTCCCCAGCGGGTGGATATGGGGTCCTACCGGCTGGAAGTAAGCGGACTGGTGGATAAACCGCTCTCCTACACGTATTCCGAAGTGGTGTCCGGGCACAAGGGTTACACCAAGCTTGTAACCCTGGACTGCGTGGAGGGCTGGTCGGTCAAAATCCTCTGGGAGGGGGTACTGGTCAGCGACCTCATCAATCCGGCCGGCATACTGCCCACGGCAAATACAGTCATTTTCCATGCATATGACGGGTTCACCACCTCCATGCCACTCAGGTACATACAGGACAAAAACATCATGCTGGCCTATAAAATCAACGGGGTGGAACTGCCGCCCGAGCGGGGATTCCCCTTCCAGCTGGTAGCCGAGGATAAGTGGGGCTACAAGTGGATCAAATGGGTGACCAAAATCGAGCTGTCGGACAACCCTGACTACAAGGGCTACTGGGAAAAGGGTGGCTACTCCAACGATGCCAGCCTTGACAAGCCCTTCTTCGACAGGTAAGGCAGCAATACAAGCTCGCTGACACGGTGGGGTATTGCGCGGCTGCCACCCGTCAAGCTTTTTTGCTGACGGTCAGCGAAAGCCCGTCGATGGCAGTAACAATAACCTCGTCCCCTTCCTGGAGTTTATAACCCGGGCAGGACGCCTTCCACAATTCCCCCTGCACCCTCACATATACATCCGGCGGCAAATCAGTCTCAACAATACCCGTGCTTCCCACGATGGCGTCGGGGCCGGTCACGCCCCCGTATAAAACCATGGGATGTCCCACGCGGTACATGATATAACCATACACGGCAAAACAGGCCAGCACGGCCACCACCACCCACGGGGGGACCTTCACACCGAAGGCCGGCAGTACCCACAACAGCAGGGCGGCTATGGCTACCTCCTCGAGAAGGGTGATAATGATCGAGTAGATAGTATGCCAGCGGCCCGATCTGCGCTTTCTCAATTTATCCCCCGGCGCCGCGCTTTAATCATCGAATATGGCCACCACCCTGCTCCATCCCGCGCTGCCGCCGGTCAACTTGACCGGGAAGCAGGCCACCTTGAACCCTGTGGCACATGGCAGTTGGTCGAGATTGGCCAATTTCTCAATGTGGCAGTATTCCTTTTTAATGCCGGCCTTGTGGGCGGTCCAGATCAATTTCCTATCGTGCGTCCTGTCAAATTCCTCCTTGATGGAGGCAAACGGCCGGTCCCAGCCCCACGCGTCGATGCCCATGACACGGCTGCCCTGGTCAATCAGCCACAGGGTGGACTCCTCCGTCATACCGCACCCGGCTGAAAAATATTCCGCTTTGCCCCAGAGTTTATCGGCGCCAGTCTGTATCATGACTATGTCCCATGGTTTAATGGCGTAGTTTATCTTACTGAGGGCCGCCTTCAAATCGTCTATGGTGACGCCGGAACCCTGCGGCTTGTGCCGCATATCCAGTACCACGCCATCGTGAAAAAACCACTCAAGCGGCATCCGGTCGATGGTCCTGGCCGGCTTGCCTTCAGACAGTGGCGCAAAATGCCAGGGCGCATCTACGTGCGTACCAGCGTGCGCGCCCAGGGATGCGGCATCGTCGGCCCAGCCGAGTCCGTCAGCCAGGTCCTCCTTCTTCCCGCCCAGGAACATCTCGATAAGGCCCACGCTCAGCTCATGCCCCTTGTGTTCAACCTTAAGTGGGAGGGGTTCGCTGGGGCTGTCCTCGGTAGGCACGCTCAAATCGAAAATCTTGGTCATCTCACCGCTCCTTTTACCTTATCACGGGTGATTATGTCACAAAGCTGATTAGGGGTAAAGCTTCGTATGTATCAATGGCTTTGTTAAATGATATAATCTCGCTGAGGGCAACAGGAGAGCCGAATAGCCGTGCCAGATATAGACGCCGCCAAAAAGAGGATCGCGGAGCTGCGTGACCACATCAATTACCATAACCACCGCTATCACGTACTCGACAGTCCCGAGATAAGCGACGCCGAGTATGACGCCCTCCTGCTTGAGCTCAAGAAACTCGAACAGGCGCATCCTGCTTTAATCACCCCTGACTCGCCGACACAGCGTGTCGGCGCGGAACCGCTAAGCGCATTCGGCATTGTTGTGCATCCGCGTCCGCTGCTCAGCCTGGCCAACGCATTCTCGGATGATGACATCGATGCCTGGTACAAGCGCATCACCGGCCTTGTCCCGGGACAGGGCATAGACTTTGTCTGCGAGTTAAAAATAGACGGCCTGGCGGTAGCGCTCACCTATGACAACGGGGTGCTGGTAACCGGGGCTACGCGTGGCAACGGATACCAGGGAGAAAACATTACGCAGAATTTGAAGACAATCAGGAGCGTCCCGTTAGCGGCGCCCTCAAGTTCGCCCCCAAAATTCGAAGTGAGAGGCGAGGCATACCTGCCCAGGAAGGGCCTTTCTAAGCTCAACGAGGAGCGCGCAGCGGAGGGACAACCGCTTTTCGCCAACCCGCGCAATGCCGCGGCAGGTTCGGTAAGGCAACTTGATCCCCGGGTTACGGCGCGCCGTCCGCTCGATATATTTATCTACGCGCTGGGCTGGGCGGAAGGCATACCGGCGCCGTCCACACACTGGGAAACCATGCAGTACCTCAAATCGCTGGGCTTCAAGATCAACCCCAACATGGCGCGCTGCAAGGACATGGAAGAAGTCAAAGCTTATTACCATAGCTGGGAAGGGCGCCGTGAGGAATTGCCCTATGATATCGACGGTGTTGTAATCAAGGTCAACTCAATGGCATTGCAGGAAGAGCTTGGCTTTGTCGGCCACGACCCGCGCTGGGCCATCGCCTATAAATTCCCCGCCGTCCAGGGAACTACCCGCCTGCTTGATATCGGCATCAACGTGGGCAGGACGGGCAGCCTCAACCCGTATGCCATACTTGAACCCGTCAATATCGGGGGAGTCACCATCGAGAGGGCGGCGCTGCACAACGAAGACGACATTCAGCGCAAGGACATACGAATCGGGGACTGGGTGCTGGTGCAGCGCGCCGGTGAGGTGATACCCGAGATAGTCGGGCCGGTTGTCAGTCGCCGCACGGGCTCTGAAAAAGTCTTCCGCATGCCCGCGGCCTGCCCGGTTTGCCAGGCCGAGGTTATCAGGGCAGAGGGCGAGGCCATGCACCGCTGCACCAATACGGCCTGCCCCGCGCAGGCACTGGAATCGATCATCCATTTTGCTTCAAAAGGCGCCATGGATATCGACGGCGTGGGTGAAAAGCTATGCCGAAGCCTGTTCCAAAAAGGACTGGTCAAAGACTCCGGCGACCTGTACAGCCTTACTCGTGATACATTGCTGGGACTGGAAAGGATGGGGGAGAAGAGCGCGGCCAACGTGCTGGCCTCCATTGAAAAGAGCAGGGAACGGCCGCTGTCGAATCTCATCTTCGCCCTGGGCATACCCAATATCGGGGAGGAGACGGCCGCGGTACTGGTGCAGCATTACAACAGCATAGATGCCCTTTCAAAGGCCGGCCTGGAAGAACTGATGGGCATCCCGTCCATCGGTCCCAAAGTGTCCGACGGCATATTGGCCTTCTTCCGCCAGCCTCAGAACACGGACATCATAGAAAAGCTACGCAGGGCCGGTGTAAAGATGGAATCGGCCGAAGCCGTGCGCAGGGACCTGCCGCTATGGGGAGTGGAATTCGTAATCACCGGGAAGCTCGCGACGTCGGGCAGGCAGGAGTTAGAGGCAAAAATCAGGGCACTTGGCGGCAAGGCCGGATCCGACGTTACTAAGAAAACCGGTTACTTAGTAGTGGGCTCAGACCCGGGATCCAAGCTGGCGCGGGCACAATCGCTGGGCATTAAGATACTCGCTGAAAATGAATTCCTGGATAAGTTAAAGGAAGCTGAGGCTGAGCTAAAATAGCCTGCTATAACGTATGAAAATAATCGTTGGACTGGGCAACCCCGGCAGCCATTACCGGCTTAACCGGCACAATATCGGCTTCCGCTGTATAGACAACATCGCCGATAAATTCTCCATCCCCGTCAAAAATCGGCTATGCAGGTCTGATGCAGGGCAGGGAAGCATCGACAATTGCGAGGTCATTCTAATCAAGCCCAGGACCTTCGTAAACCTCAGCGGCCAAGCTGTCGCCTGCCTGCTCGATAAATTTCATGCCAGGCCTGAAGATTTGCTCGTAATACACGATGACCTTGACCTGACCACCGGGCGCATTCGTGTCAGGCTGGGCGGCGGGTCAGGCGGCCACCGCGGCATAAAATCTATCATCGATTGCATCGGCAGCAAGGACTTCAACCGCGTCAGGATAGGCATTTCCAGGCCGGGCAATCAAGGCAGCCGCTACGCGGACGAAGAAGAAATAGTAGATTACGTACTGGGCAATTTTCCACCGGAGGAAGCGGATATCATTAAAACTGCCGTATCCAGTGTAGCCGAAGTGGTTGAGTGCATATTGAAAGACGGCATTGAAATCGCCATGAACAGGTTCAACAAACGAGGGACAGGGCTTTAACACTCACATTTAATAGTAGTGATTTAGATATTATTGATAACCCCACCGGAAAAGATTATAATATCGGGCGTGAGGGGCGTAAAGGCATTGGCACGGTTGTGCCGGTCTTTTCTGCCAGGGTAGAGGGGTAAAGTCCAGTAGGGGATATGCTTAACCGAAGGAGTGTCCTGTGTGGTCTATAAGAAGCAGCCGTTAAAAAGGGAAAGTGTTGGGTCAGTTGCGGGCATAAGCAAGCACGAGGTCAATCAAGAAGATAAGAAATATCGCACTTTGTTTGAAGCGATGGCCGACGCCGCATTTTTGATTGACCAGCAAACCGGCAAAATCATTGACGTCAATAAGGCAGCCACTCGTATCTATGGCTACACCTATGAGGAATTTACGCGGCTGAAGAACACAGACGTGTCGGCTGAAGTAGATAAAACGGCTATTGCTACTCTTGGCATAGAGTCGCTTATACCTATACGCTATCACAAACGGAAAGATGGCAGCGTTTTCCCGGTTGAGATAACGGCCAATTCCTATGAAATGCAGGGCCGGACACTTATCATATGTACAGCCAGGGATATTACCGAGCGTAAACGGGTGGAGGAAGTGCTGAAGGAGAGCGAGGAAAGGTACAGGACCATACTGGATCAGATGTACGACGTCTATTATGAAGTTGACCTGGCAGGAAACTTCACCTTCCTCAACGAAGCTACCTGCCGCAAATTAGGCTACTCGCAGGCAGAACTGATCGGGAAGAGTTATCGCCTGACAGTACCGGAAGATGATATTGAGGGGCTATTCGCTGCCTCTAAGGCTGTATTCAAGAGCGGAGAGCCAAATAAGTGTTATTTCCACAGTATCCTGCACAAGGATGGCAGCATAAGGTTTGCGGAGTCTTTCATCGGCCTTCGCAGAAATAAGCAGGGCGAGATCATTGGTTTCAGGACTGTCAGCCGTGATATCACCGAGCGCAAGCAGGCTGAGGAATCCCTTGCACGGTCGGAGGAGAGATACCGCACCATATTGGAAAATATGCAGGATTCATATATTGAAGTGGACCTGGCCGGCAATTTTACCTTCATCAATGAGGCTACCTGCCGCAACCTCGGCTATACCATGGATGAACTGCTAGGGCAGAGCTTCAGTAAAACAGCACCCGGACAAGAAGACGTAAGGGAAATTTTTAAAGCCTACAACGAGGTATATAGAACAGGAGAACCGCACACGGGTTTCGCATTTAAGGTCATACGCAAGGACGGCTCTACCGCATACGCTGAGACCTCCATTTCCCTTATCAAGAACGGGCAGGGCAGTCCCATCGGGTTCCGCAGCGTGGGGCGCGATGTTACCGAGCGAAAGAAGATGCAGCAACAGCTCGAGAAAATGGCAACGCATGATGCCCTCACCGGCCTGCCCAACCGAACACTGCTCTATGACCGTTGCGGCGTTGCGATAGCCAACGCTCAACGCAACAAGAAAATGCTGGCAATCATGACCCTTGACCTTGATTTATTCAAGGATGTAAATGACACGCTGGGCCACGATACGGGGGACAAAGTGTTGATAGCCGTTGCCGCACGGTTAATCGGCGCACTGCGTAAGAGTGACACGGTCGCCCGCATGGGCGGGGACGAGTTTGTCCTTCTTTTATGGGAAGTTGACCATAAAGATGATGCTGTCATTGTCGCAGAGAAAATACTGGGGGATTTCAGACAGCCATTTATAAGCGACGGGCACAGCCTCAAAGTTACCGTCAGTATAGGTATAGCCACCTATCCGGAAAACGGAGACACTATAGAAGATCTGCTCAAGAGCTCAGACAAGTCAATGTATAATGCAAAGAAAAACGGCGGCGACAGGTTTGCTATTTAAACTCGAACCTGCCGCTGTTGAAGAGTTCCACGCAGGCATCCACTGCATCAGGATCATAGAGCTTGCCCTTGTTCTTTGATACTTCCTCAAGTGCCTTATCAATACCCAGTGCCGGCCGGTATGGACGGTGTGAAGACATGGCTTCAACCACATCGGCTACAGCCAGAATCTTGGCTTCCAAAAGTGTATCCTCACCCGTGAGCTGGCTGGGATACCCCGAACCATCCAGCCTTTCATGGTGCTGCAGGACAGCCAGCGCAACGGCACCAGGAAAATCCATGCCTTTAACGATATCGTAGCCGCTTTGAGAGTGTGTTTTAATCAGGCCAAGTTCAATGGTAGAGAGTTTTCCGGGTTTGCTGAGGATATCGGAGGGAATATACATTTTCCCGATATCATGGATCATTGCCGCCGTCCGGAGCTGATCAAGCCGGGCATCTTCCAACTTCATTTCACTGGCTATGGCAATTGACAGTTCGGCCACCTTTTGCTGGTGACCCGCGGTGTAGGGGTCCCTCAGTTCAACAATTTTGACCATGGTATTGATCGCGTCATTTAACGTCTTCTTCAAGGATTCGTAGCTTTTAGCGAGTTTTTCTTCAGATAATTTGCGTTCGGTGATGTCCCTGGCCTCAGCCAGGATGGATATGGGATTGCCAATCTCATCCCGTATGACGCTGAACTTACTTTCCGCCCACACTGTGGTGCCATCCTTGCAATAATATTCAAGATCCAAAGTATGGATGGGATTGTAGCCCGGGTCGGCCTTGACCCTGGGTAGCTCCTCTGAAAGTATTCCAACTGCTAAGCTGAGCGAATCCGGCGTGAGTTGCCTGTCCAGAGGAAGGTCCAGAATCTCATGGTACATGAAGCCACGTTGCTTTTCCGCGGAGGGACTCAGGTATGTGGTCTTGAGGTTCATATCCAGCAGCCTTATGGTATCCGTCGTGTGCTCTGCAAGCAGGCGGTACTGCGCCTCACTATTCCGCAACGACTCCTTTGCCTGTTTGCGCTCTGTGATGTCTAGTGCAAGAATTGCAATATCTTGACCCATCGATACAACCACCAGACGAAGCCATGTCGGCCTTGAAACGATCTCTCCAACATATACTTCTTCTATTATCTGTGGCTTTCCAGAATTGGATACATAGATATATGCTTCAAATACAGATGTGCCTTTATGAGTTGGAAATAAGTCAAGCAGCCGCTTGCCTTTGACTCCTTCCGGATCTGTTCCATTAATACGTGCGATTGTCTTATTTTCGTAAACCCACGTAAAATCAATAATCTCACCTTCTTCATTTCGCAAGGGATGAAGAATAGTGAATCCATCGGGAGACATTTCCTGCGCAACCCGAAACCGCTCCTCGCTCTCGCGCAAAGCTTCCTCCGCATGCTTACGCACGTTGATGTCGATCACCGTAGCAAGTAACACGGGTTTCCCGATGGTGGCATCCTGCGCCAGGGTCGCCAGCATCTGCGACCAAAAGAGGGTTCCGTCCTTACGCACCAACCTAATCTCGCAGGCATGGGCTTCCCGGGTTTCAAAAAGCTGCTGCCGGTGCAGGTAGTAGATGTCCTGGTCTGCTTTAAAAATCAAGCTGGAAAACTGTTGTGCGCGTAAATCGCGCGTCAGCACTCCCAGCATATTGGCGGCTGTGAGGTTGGCCTCCAGTATGACGCCTTTGTCGCTGATTGTGAAGCAGCCGACCGGAGCCAAATCGTACAGGTCAAAGTAACGTTCCTTTGCCGCTTCCAGTTCCGCATGAGACCGATGCAGCTCCTCGTTCTGCATCTCAAGCTCGACCTGGTGCACCTCCAACTCGTGCACAAGCTTATCCAGGTTTAGCTTTTTCAGAGGTGAAGCTTTACCCTTAGAGAGCGCAACCTTCTTCTCGGCCTCAGTCCTCAACTTCCGGTTGCTGGCTGCGCTAACTTCCGGCTCCTTTTTGACTTCCCTGCCTGGCATATCTCCGGGTTTCCCCATTTTGCCAATTGCCTCCCATCCGGTTTCAATAATACTTTGAGTTAAAAGTGAGCCATTCTATTATGACAATAAAGGAAGTCTACTCCCCCCCCCCCCCCCCCCCCCCCCCCAGTGTCAACATACTTTATAATAATGATGTAAGTCGTATGTGCATAACTTACTTTCAATATTGGCTACCGATTCACTCTATGCTATGGCCCTGGATTTTGTTTTTATCTTAGATTTACATACGGCCAAAGCAAAAAGCTAAGCGGGGCTTGAAACCGCAATAATTTCCCTTTCACATCCCCCCGCAAAGTCGTCACAAGTGTCACACCCGTCACGCCCAGATACGGATTAAGGGGTGACGAGTTGGGTGACAGGCCAAGGCCGGGCTTTAACCTTTTAACTGCCGGTTAATATTTGGGTTTTAGCCCGGCCTGCTTACACAATTCATTAGCAGTTATCCTGTCAAAAGTGCGATGCCGTTTGATCGGGATGGTTTTAACATCATTAGTATATATAGAGTGCTTTTTACCCTCACGTAACAGGTGAAAGCCATTTTCTTCAAAATACTTGACCAGGTCTTGTCTCTTGACTGACAAATCTAAGCCTCTATAAGCACTTGCTCCAGAAGACCTCCTCCCTGCGGGATCTCGCGCTTCTGTTGTTTATACGCTAATATCATTTCACCCAGGGCATCCCTCAGCATTGCCCTGCACTCATCTATATCTTTGCCCTCAGTTATCACCTCCGGCCATTCAACCAATTGCCCCATGTAACCTGATTTTATTTTTGTATATTTAGCAGTGTAGCTTGTTACCATACCTGATATTCCTCCGTTGCACACACCTGATTCTATTATAGCAGCATGACAAGCCGTTCAAAACATTTCCGTCCATTCGATCCACATTGCCCCTGTTAAAAAACCGATGGTATAATGGCACGTTCTGGCATGGAGGCATCAAACTTTACCCTTTTATGAAAGCCGGCAGTAAAAGCATGAAAATAAAGAGCATCAGCGCACGCGAGATTATCGATTCCAGGGGCAATCCCACCATAGAGGTGGAGGTATCCTCAGACAACGGGGCGTCCGGCAAAGCAGCCGTGCCTTCGGGCGCCAGCACAGGCAAATACGAGGCGCTGGAACTGCGTGATGGAGATAAAAGGAGATATGACGGACTGGGCATCCTCAAAGCCGTCGAAAACGTGGTAAAGATAATTCGACCCGCGCTCAGCGGTTTCGATCTGTCAAGCCAGGAAAAGTTAGATCGCAAATTGATCGAGCTTGACGGAACGCCCGATAAATCACACTTAGGCGCCAACGCCATACTGGGAGTTTCGCTGGCGGCAGCGCACGCCGCGGCCAACTCGGCCAATAAGCCCCTTTACCGGTATTTAGGGGGTGAAGCCGCCGTCACGCTGCCGGTCCCCATGATGAATATCCTCAACGGCGGGAAGCACGCGGAAAACTCCACCGACCTGCAGGAATTCATGGTTATGCCGACTGGGGCCGGGAGCTTCAGCAGGGCTATGCAAATGGGCTGCGAGATCTACCAGTCACTTAAAAAGGTGATCAAACAAAAGAAGCTTAATACCAATGTCGGCGACGAAGGGGGGTTTGCTCCATCGCTGCCATCCAACAAAGAAGCCATTGAGCTGATATTGGCGGCAATCGAAATGGCCGGGTACAGGCCGGGCATTGATTGCCATATCGCCCTGGATTCGGCGGCCAGCAGCTTTTACAAGGATGGAAAGTATGTACTGGAACGGGAAGGAAAAACGCTCAGCGGGGCGCAGATGGTGGATTTTTACGCAGACTGGGTCTCAAAGTATCCCGTCATAAGCATAGAAGACGGCCTCGACGAGGACGACTGGGACGGATGGGTTGCGCTTACGCAGAAACTGGGCAAGAAAGCGCAATTAGTGGGCGACGACCTCTATGTCACCAACGTTATAAGGCTTAAAAAAGGCATTTCCTTGATGGCCTCCAACTCGGTATTGATCAAGGTGAACCAGATAGGCACGCTGACCGAGACCCTGGCAGCCATTGAAATGGCGCATAAAGCGGGATGGACGGCCGTGATCAGCCACAGGTCGGGTGAAACCGAGGATACCACCATAGCCGACCTTGCCGTAGCCTGGAACTGCGGCCAGATCAAGACCGGCGCACCCTGCCGCAGTGAACGGGTGGCAAAATATAACCGGCTGCTGAAAATTGAAGAGGAACTCGGCAGCAGGGCAGTATATCCCGGGCGCAACGCCCTGCATATTTAGGAGGACATTATTTAATGGAGTTGTTCAAGGGCATCAACCAGATCAAACTCCCGCTTCTCAAGGTGGGCCCCGAGAATGTCAACGTATATATCATTGAAGGCGACGACGGCAACCTCCTGATAGATACAGGCTGGAACACACCAGAGGCCTTTAATGCGCTGGCCATGGAGATGAAGAATAGCGGCTTCGCCATGAAGGACATCACCGACATTGCCGTCACCCATTTCCATCCCAACCACATCGGCCTGGCAGGTAAAATAGCGGACATCACCGGCGCCAAAATCGCCCTCAGCGAGATCGAGGACTACCTGTTCGATTCACGTTATACGCATCCCGAAAACATTGTAAGCCAGATGATCGTATTTTATATGGCTAACGGCGTGCCTGATTGGGAATTAAAAATGCTGTCGGAGGCGTCATTTAACATCCGCAGCTATGTCTCCCCCTTCAAGGCCTCAAAACTGCTGAAGGATGGCGATGTAATATCCATGCCGCCGTATGAATTCAAGGTCATGGCGACACCCGGGCACTCACCGGGCCATATATGCCTGTACGAGCCGAACAAAAAATACTTTTTCAGCGGCGACCACGTCCTGCCCGAGGTGGTACCCAACATAGGCTACCACCCCCAATCTGGTGAAAACCCGCTTGGTGATTATGTAAAGTCTTTGAATATGCTCTCCGAGTTGGAAGTGCGTTTTGTTTTCCCGGGCCACGGCTCGGTCTTCAGCGGCCTTGCTCCCATGATCGACGACATAATGCGGGTTCACCGCGACAGGATGACAATGATACAGAGGGTGATGGGCGTGGAGACCAAAAACGCCTACGATGTGGCCAAGGCCATACCGTGGATTATTAACGGCGAGGAAACAGCCTACGATAAGCTGGAGCCTATCGACCGGAGGATGGCCATACTTGTGACACTGGCATACCTGCAGTACTTAGTTGCCGAGAACAAGGGTAAGAAGATTTTGGAAGGGGAAAAGGCCTTATACTGGTCGGGGGAATAATGCATGGATAAGCTATTACGCAGGATCCAGTCCCTTAACCTGGAATACACCGGTTCACCTCAGCCAAAACTGCTTACGGCCATGCCCAACCCCTATGCCGATAGGGATTATGGCATAGAAGTCGTTGCCCCCGAGTTCACCGCCCTCTGCCCGCTCAACCCGGGACAGCCCGATTTCGCCACCATAACGATCAAATATGTGCCGGATAAATTGATCATTGAATTCAAGTCGCTGAAGTTGTACCTCACAAGTTACCGCACTGTCATGACCTTTTACGAGGAATCCACCAACCGCATACTGGATGACCTGGTCAGGGCGGTCAAGCCCAGAAGCATGGAGATCGTCAGCGAGTGGAATATCCGCGGCGGCATGTCAACCAGGATCACCGCCGCCTACCATAAAAATAAACGGGCGAAAGGGGGTTAATCCATGGCATACAAAATAGGTATCAACGGATTCGGGCGCATAGGCCGCCTGGTTTTCAGGGCCATCAACCAGCACTACCCCGGCAAGCTTGAGATCGCGGCGGTCAACGACCTGACCGACGCTAAGACCAATGCCCACCTGCTGAAATACGACAGCACCTACGGTATCTACCCCGGCAAGGTGGAAGCATCCGCCGATTCCATCATCGTGGACGGCATTAAGACTAAGGTCATCGCTGAGCGCGACCCGGCAAAGATACCCTGGAAGGACCTCGGCATCGAGATCGTACTGGAGTCAACCGGGCTGTTTACCGACGCCACTAAAGCCGCTGCTCACCTGCAGGGCGGGGCTAAAAAGGTTATTATTTCGGCGCCCGCCACCAATGAAGATATCACCATCGTCCTGGGCGACAATGAGGATGAGTACGACGCTAAAAAGCACAACGTCATCTCCAACGCGTCCTGCACTACGAACTGCATAGCGCCGGTAGTTAAAGTCCTGAACGATAGCTTCGGCATTTCCAAGGGCCTTTTGACAACAGTGCACGCCTACACCAACGACCAGCGCCTTCTCGACATGTACCACAAGGACCTGCGCAGGGCCAGGTCGGCCGCCTTAAATATAGTGCCGACCACGACGGGCGCCGCCAAGGCCGTGGCGCTGGTGATACCGGAGATAAAAGGCAAGCTGCACGGAATTGCTCTGAGGGTCCCGGTACCCACCGTATCGCTATGCGACCTCGTATGTAACCTCAACAGGGAGGTCACGGCCGAGCAGATAAACAGCGCCTTCAAAGAGGCCGCGGCAGGCAAGCTCAAGGGCATCCTCGAATACTGCGAGGAGCCGCTGGTGAGCACGGACTTTAAGGGAAACCAGAATAGCTCGATCTTCGATTCACTGCAAACCCTGGTGCTGGGAGGCAACATGGTTAAAATCATCGCCTGGTATGACAACGAGTGGGGTTACAGTTGCCGCATGGCGGACCTGTCCCTCCTGCTCTTTTCCAAAGGACTGTAATGCCGGAACAGACTACTGAGGCTACAGGCACTTGCACGCCGCCGTCGGCCAATGCCGCGAACGCATTTGAAAAACACTGGTTCTGCGTCTCCCTCTCCAGCGACGGCAGGGTGACAATGCAAGATGCAGATTCACCCGAGTGCTTTCTTAAAGACCTGCAGGATTCGCTGCTGGCCTGGGTCGATTACCGCACTGCAGATTTTGAAAAGGATGTGCGCCGCGGCGCAGGCATGCTTGGATTCTCCACCCAGCTCGTGGATGCCCTGGTCGATAACCCCCGCCTGCTCTACGAGGACTACGCAGTTGAAACGGGCATCAAGCTGCCATCGATACAAATCCGTCTCAACGACGAGATAGACGTTCAATCCCATCCCACCCTGCTGTTGCTGCGCAGCAATTTCATCCTCACAGTTCACCCCATCTTAGTTGACCGCCGCTTCACTCGCCTTCGGCGTTATTCGGAGACCATTTTCAAGAAGGTGCCCATCGATATCTGCGCCGAGGACAAGCTGACCATGCTGCTGATACGCATCGTGGACCAGAACAACGACCGCAATTTCGAGCACCTCAGGCAGATAGAGGGGCGCGGCGACGACCTAAACCGCATCCTGATGGACCCGCAGACGCCGCGCGCCCTGCTGGGCCCGCAGATATACAACATGAAGCACGCCCTGATCACTTACCTGGACGCGCTGTGGGAGACTGTGGACGTGCTGCACGACCTGCGCTACGGGGATGCCGAACTGCTGACCAACGACCCCTCGCTGCTCAACAGGGTCGGTTACCTTGCGGACGACGTCAGCCGGCAGATCGGGCTGGCAGAACATATGTCGGATGTGCTGGCCTCAGGGTTGGAAGTCCTGCAGACTATTTACAACAACCAGCTACAGGCTATGAACAACAGGATGGCCTACCTCATGACCTACCTGACTGTGCTGGGTACCGCCGTGCTCGTGCCCAACACCCTGGCAACCATCTTCGGTAATTCGGCCTTTGCCATGGGACCGCAGGACATCGGGTGGTACATTACAATGCTGGTAGGGGCAACTTTGCTCGCCACAGTGCTGGCTTTCTGGTGGGTCAGAAAATCAGGCTTTATACCCAAGAAGATGGACTGACTTTAGTAGCCCCGTCCGCATTGGCTACCGGTGATACGGCGCTTAGCGGCGCCTTATAAGTTGAACTGATAATTGGGAGGTGGGACTGAATGACTACGTGTAGCTATCATCCGGATGAAGAGGCTGCCGCAAAATGCGTGGAGTGCAAGAAAGCAATCTGCGGCAAATGCGAAATTATCATCAAAGGCAAAAGCTACTGTAACCCCTGTGTGGAGCTGATGTTGCGCAATGAAGAACCTTCAAAGCCGACGCCGCCCCCTGCGCCATCTTCTGCCGTAGTTGCACCGCCTCACGCCCACCCAACGCAGAAGCCCGCCACCGTAACCGCAGCCTCAGTTGAGGACGCAGGGAACACCTCGGGCCAGGGCAAGGGTGCTGTTATCCCCTCTGGGGTCCGCGGCTGGAACTGGGGCGCCTTCCTGCTGAACTGGATATGGGGCATGGGCAACGGCGTCTGGATAGCGCTCCTCACCTTTATCCTGGGGCCCATAATGTCAATCATACTCGGCATCAAAGGCAACGAGTGGGCCTGGCGCAACAAGAAGTGGGACAGCGTAGAGAAGTTTAGAAAGACTCAGCGCGCCTGGTCGGGGGCGGGGATAGGACTGACCTGCCTGTCCATCCTGATGGTGGTAGCGGTGATAGTAGCCAGCAGCAGTCAAGGCACAGACTGGAGAGCACGAGAGACAATCCAAGAACCCCTGACGATGAACGCGGAGGAGCAACTGGACGAAAAAACTGTAAATTCTTTCATACAAAGTGACTCCCTGGAAATATTGATGTCATCTACACCTTATTACCTGGGCTCAGCAGATTCCCCGCAGCCGGGCCTTTCTGAATACAGGAAGCTCAAGTCAATGAAGGTAAAGGAGGCAATTTCTCTTACGCAAAACCTGTTTGTTACCCTGCAGAACCTCAAAAACGAGCTCGAAATATATCGCTTGGCTTACCTGAATTTTATAGATATAGCCATGTCAGAGGAGCCCGGCCTGCAGCAGTTTGCCTACGATGCGGCAGCGCTGGAAGTAAAATACCTGGCGCGGGAGGCGAGCCTCATCGCAGCCATTGAAGGCTTTGACACGGTCACCATATCTGATGAGTTTGTGAGTTCATTCTTCGCATACCAGAAAACTGCCATGGTACTGGACCTGGCAAGGGTGCTTTATGAGCACCTGGGTTATATACTTTCCAACAGCCTGCAACTCAGCGTGGTTTTTGAAAACACCGGCAATCCGACCATACATAAAGCGCTGGCCGACTATGAGAGCCGGCTAAGTGAGATATCGCAGCTCAATAATTCACTAACCAGAGTTAACAAAACTTCCTTCCTGCTTTCCACGGTTTTGAAGCAAATATACACGGGTGACTACTACATTGGCCTCGGGTCCCTGGCTTATATGGAGAATAACATCCAGCAAGTCAAGCAGGCCGCGTCAACACTGCAAACCTCAGAATATCTGGATGAAGAGGGAATCCAGTTCATTCACGACTATCTTGATGTTTTTGAATCAGTGAATACATCGCTGGTAGAGATAATGGGAAACGTAGATAAGAAAAACCTGCTTGCGGATATAAGAAGGACGGATGGTTTTGCACTCTCCACCCCGGTTTATGCCGACGACCAGGTTAATAACTACTTTTCCAGCGCCTATGATGCGCTCAACGCTGATGCAAACCTGGCGACCGCTTCGAATCTGGGTACGGGTGAGGACACGTCGTATTTATCCTGGAACGGTATCAAAGCAGCCGCAACGGTGGTGACAGGTCCCGCTGGGTATGTCTGGGAAAAAGTAGACAAAAACATTTTGAAACCCACACAGAAAGTTGTTGGGGTGGGTTTGGACAGCATAAGCGCAGTTTCAAAGGTCCCCTTTGATGCAGCCTGCAGTCTATATTATGGAAATTCGGGCAAGGACTTCGCCGACCAGGTTGGAAACAATTTTACACGGGCGGGTGATAATTACATAAATAATATGTCTGGCGTAGATACGCTGAAGCTGGCAGAAGAAACTTTCAATACACTCGAAGGTGCGGCAGAGTCAGCAGCTGAAGCGACGGTGGGGTACCCCATAGAGAAGATATTTGGCAAGGGAACTTATGCTGATTATGCCCCCTGGTTAGCCGGGCAGTTAGCATCAGCGGGCGTCGGCTGCTTCACCGGTTTTGGCAAGGGTATTTATCAGTTGGCGAACCAGAAATCAACCGATGCCGAACTTGCTGAAGGAGCACTCAACATCATTTTATCCTTCGTGGGCGGTTCAAAGACGATTTTGAAGGCTTCAGCGGCACTCAAGGGTACGTCATCAGGAGCGAAAATTCTTTATGAAAAAGGCGCCATTGCTGCAAAGAAGGCGTGGGTCAATTATGAGGAAAAAGGAGCTTCGAAAAGATTGAGTGCATTCCTCAAGGAAAATGGGGTTAGTGGGGGTAGATTTGAAGAACTTCTTAGGGGTGCAAATACTGAGGGAACCCAGGTTATGCGGGAAGCCCTCGAAGAGGGCGAAAAGCAAACAGCCAGGAAACTGGACGAACTCTACAACGAAATAAAGGCAGGCATAAAAGAAATCCCGGGCGGGGGCAAAGAAGCATTCTCTGACTTCGTTAATGAAAGATATGCTTTTATATTAGAGGAAATCAAGGTTGCGGTGAAGGAAACTATTGGCAAGGACCGTGTAGAGATAATAGATAATTTTCTTGGGTCAAAAGCCGACGAATTTGTGGTGGACTGGGTAAGCAGCCTGTTTGGAAGCGAAGAGGTTACCCAGGACAATCAAGTCCCGAGCACTTCAGATACAACTTCGAGTACGAGTACGAGTACAAGTACAAGTACAAATACGAGTACGAATACCAATACCGGAATAAATAATAATACTATTACAAGTAACGTGGCAATCAACGGTGCAATCCATATCGTGAGCACTCCCCCCGGGGCTGATATCTGGCTGGACAACACCAGGCAATCACTGCAGGCGCCGCGTACCTTACATGAAATTGCACCCGGGTACCATAAAGTAGCGTTGAAGATTCCGGGCTACCAGGATCTTATCAGGACTGTTAGCGTCATAGCAGGTCAGACTGCGGAGATATCTGCAAAGCTGGAACCTCTGCCATCGGCAACCGGCAGCCTCAGGATAGCATCTGACCAGAGCGATGCTACCATAGTAATTGACGGCACAACCCAGGACGTAAAAACGCCTGCCAGTTTTAAAAATGTTCCCGCAGGCTCGTATAAAATTACCGTGAAAAAGGCCGGCTTCGAGGACTATTCTGAGAGAGTCAACGTGGAACCCCTGCAGGAGAGGCCTGTCTGGGCACCGCTGAAACCGCTGCAGTTAGTTAATAACGTAAAGGGGTCGCTCATTATAGGCTCCGTGCCTTCAGGAGCAGATATCTACCTGAATGGCCAGAGTCTGGGCTACCAGACAACTCATAATTTTGTCAATAATATTGACGCGGGAACTTATACTGTGGGCATGAAGAAAGCAGGTTATAAAGACTACTCTGCGACGGCTATTGTTGCGTCAGGCAGGCTTACGGAGCTGTGGGCCAAGTTAGAGGCATTAAGTAAACCGGTGGATAGTACACCGGTAGAATCCTACCACACTCATCCGGAGATAGAACCAAACTGGCATCCCGCGCCAGATTGGTAACCAACAGTGCAATTCACGTCGTGGACACCCCGTTGGGCGGGACAGGTATCTGGCTGGATAACTCCAGGCAATCCCTGCAGGCTCGTATATAATTACCGCGAAAAAGGTCGGTTTCTAGGACTTTCCTGAGAAGGTCAATGTAAAGTGTCCACCTGTAAAACTACGGCAAGCACCGATTTGAATGCAGGCAGCAAAGCTCTAATACCTGCAAAGGCCAAAATATATTGACAAATTACAGAATGCATTCATATAATTGCGCCACTTAGTAGCAGGATATCGCATGCCGATCAGGCAACACCTGCGATATCAAAGCAACCCACAGGTTTAGCAGTTTGGAGTAGCGGAGAGGAGACAGTAACATGGTGGAGCAATCCAGGACAAAGGGCATCCCCTGCGGCAAGTGCTCTTACCGGAATCCAGCCGCGGCGCAGTTTTGCACCAAGTGCGGCTCTTCAATTGTGGCTGCATCAGCCGCGAGGTCCTGTTCGAAATGCGGCGGTGACGTGGTTGAAGGCGATGAGTTCTGCCAGAAATGCGGTGCCAGGATCGACAGCGCTGCAAATACCGTAGCCTGCTCCAGGTGCGGCAGCGGCGTACCTCAGGGCGAGGAGTTCTGCGACAATTGCGGTGGCAAGATTGACACCGCTCCCGTGGGAAAGTCCTGCCCCAGGTGCGGTAGTGCCGTGGCCCAGGATGCGGTGTTCTGTAAAAAATGCGGCGCCGGCGTTAAGACTTTATCACAATCAAAGTTCTGCCCTAAGTGCGGAGACCCCATTGACGAGGACGAGAAGTTCTGTGACAAGTGCGGTAAGAAACTGGCATGAAAAGAAATAATAACCGGGGGCAGAGCGGATGAATAGCTTGCTGTGGATCTTTATCAGCACAGTGCTGATAACGGTCATGGGCTGGATCGGCAAATTCTTTGGCGACATGCTTTTCGACTCAGCTTTCGGCGCAGCCGCTTTCACCTTTATCTTCCTCCTGGGTGGCAGCATTATAGCCGGGAGGGTTGCCAGGGCCAGGGCTATTATAGGTCCGGCCATAGGCGGGCTGATCGCTATCCTGCTGATAGACATTGAAGTGTACGGGGAAGAGGTGATTCTGACTGCACTGTACCTGTTCCTGACCCTCCTGCTGGCGATTGGCACAGGCATGCTGGGCGGATACATCGGCAGTCGCTTTCAGAAGCCGCGCCTGAAAGCTTCCGGGCAAGCTTCGCCGCCTGAAGAACCCGAAAAAGCGGCTGAAGTGGAAACCAGGTTTTGTCCCGCTTGCGGCAAGCCCCTAAAATATGTATCCCGGCAGGGGGCTTACTACTGTCAAAGGTGCAAGATTTATCCGCAAATCGAGGCGGCCCAGTAATCCCGGGTATATTGGGGCATATTCAACAAGAACAGGGTTAACCGGCCAACCCGGTGAGCCGTTCGCTCAGTTCCCACAGCCTGGCGGCTGTTTCCCTGTCGTAGGTTACAGGCGAGGACTTGCACATCGAGCCTGCAACTTTCACTTTCGAGATCTTCAGGTGCTGCTTTGTCTCAAAATAACGCCCCGTGAGACCGTCCGCCTGGCCCGGACATGCCAGGTGCAGCGGGAGCACGGCTCCCTCTTCCGGCCCTTTCATTAACGCATGAAAAAAGGCGTCGATCATCCTGCTTGAACGCGACCATATCTCAGAACTACATGCTCCCGGGCATACACAGTTGACCGTTACCCCGCTCCCCCCCAGCCTCCTGGCAAGTTCGTAAGTAAATATGATAACCGCCAGCTTGGACCGGGCGTAGGCCTCATCCCGCCGGTAGGCTTTTTCCCCCTGCAGGTTGTTGAAGTCGAGCTTTGCCATGCGGTGCAGAGATGTCGTCAGGTTGATAATTTTTGAAGGCGCAGCCTGCTTGAGCGAGCCAAGTAAAAGGTTGGTCAAAGTAAAGCAGGCTAAGTAGTTTACGGCAAAGGTCATCTCAAAGCCGTCCCCGGTCAGCACCCGACTGCCCATTATAACGCCCGCGTTATTTACCAGCAGGTGCAGCCTGCCATGCCGCCCGGTGAAATCTTCAGCCAAAGCCCTTACCTGCCTCTGAGAAGACAGGTCAGCCAGCAATACATGCACATCGGTGTTTCCCGACCGCTGCCTTATGTAGTCCTGCGCCGCACTTCCCCGGCCGGCATCCCTGCAGACCAAAAACACCGTGGCGTCCCTGCGCGCCAGGCCCAGCGCTATTTCACGGCCTATGCCCGAGCTGGCCCCGGTGACCATGCAGGACCGGTTTTTCAGGCTCCGGTCGATCATCTGGCCGCCGTATTCCACATTGCCACCTCCAGAACCGTGATCCATGTCGCCCCTCATTGAACGCTTACGGCCTTCTCCAGGCGCCGTATGACCTCGTCGATATGGACCCCCGATTCGTTAACCATGATAATGGCCCCGTTGGGACATGTTTCCACGCAGTTTCCGCAGCCCAGGCAGCCTTCTCCAATAACAGAATGACCGTCTTCCTGCCTGATATTTTTGACGAAGCATGACGAGGTGCAGTCGCCACAGCCTATGCACTGGTCTGTCACACGGACGCTTATGCCGGGCAGGCGCGTTACCTTAGAGGCTATGCGCCGGTCTATGTAGGGGATAAAGCGCCACAGGCAACAGCAGGGACAACAGTTGCAGATGGTCAGCAGCCGTTCCCCCGGGCCAACGCCCAGCCAGACCGCGTCCAGCCTGTTCTTGCCTACGAGGTGAAACAGCCCGGCCTCTCGACATTTCCTGGCATGCTGATGGGCCTCCTCCCTGGAAACCAACCGCCCCATCTTAGGATTTATGTCCAGTACAGCCTTGCCCAGGAACAGGCAGCCTAAAGTGTACGGATAGTCACGGCAGCTTGAACTCTCACGGCAGATGCAGAAATCCATGATCCAGTGGTATTCAGCCCTGTCGATAAAATGGTGGACTATCTGCGAGGGCAGTACCGTTTGCTGCGGCTCCTCAAGGCTCTGCCCGATAGTGATAACCCTGTCCCGGGGGAGATAGACGATGTCATCCCCCTCGAAGAGCCATTTGTCCAGCAATTTACCCAGAAGGGGCACCCCGGTCAGGCGCGCCAGCGCAAAGCGCCCCGGGAAACCTGCCTCTATCAGCTTAACGAGCCAAACCGGTCGGGACATAAGATGCAACTCCCCTCTTTCAAAAATCCGGCCCGCCACCGGGCGGACCGGTAAACCCCGCTATATTGTAATGCTACGTTGCCTATCGTTCAATACTATTTATCATAAAAATAGCATTTTATTTCAGAGGGGATAAACTTTTTATAACATCTTACGTTTATATATAATAGACGCCGGGTAAACAGAGGTAACCTGGTGTTAATTGAAGAACAGTTAGTACAGAGGGCCGTAAATGGAGACAGCCAAGCATTTACGCAAATATATGACCTGCACTTCGACAGGATATACAGGTATATATATGTCAAGGTGCACAGCCAGGCCGAAGCCGAGGACCTGACGCAGGATGTATTTATTAAAGCTTACGAGGGAATCAAGAAGTACAAGTGGCGGGACCTGCCTTTCACCGCTTGGCTGTTCAGGATCGCACATAACAGGGTCATCGACCACATCAGGAAAGTATCCAAGGAGAAAAAGGCCAGCCTCGAAGAAGCCGGCGCAATCAGTTCAGGTGACCCGGTTTATATAACAGAACAAAATTTTGAGATACACGAGTTGAAGAACGCCTTGAAAAATATACCTGATGCACAGCGCGAGGTCGCAACCATGCGATTTATCTCCGAATTATCCATAGCGGAGGTCGCCCTGGCGCTAGGCAAAAGCGAGGGTACTATTAAGGCGCTTCAATTCAACGCAGTAGCGTCGCTTAGAAAATTACTCTACGGTAAGATAGATGGCTAACAGGATCGAAGAAGCTTTTAACGACTGCTTTGAAAGGCTGACCCTGGGGGAAAGCCTGGACAGCTGTTTGCGCAGTTACCCCGAGCACGCAGTCGAGCTGGACCTGATGCTCAGGACGGCGTACGATGTAAAGCGCAGGGCCTATCCCATACAGCCCAGGCCGGCATTCAAATACTGGTCCCGTGTTAAATTGCAGGGCGCCCAGGATTACGTGGCAAAACAGCCTGCCCCGCAAAAATCCAGCCCTTTCAATTACCGCAGGAGCCTGGCTATCTCATTGGCCGGTTTACTCGTCTTCGTGATTGCTTCCAGCGGCACTGCCGCCGCCTCATATGAGGCGTTGCCCGACCAACCTCTGTACGGCGTCAAGATGGTGGTGGAACAGGCACAGTTGACCCTGGCAGTTTCAGACGTGGACAAGGCGGAGTTGTATGCCAGCCTGGCGGGCAAGAGGGCACACGAGATAGAGGCCATGGCACAGCAGGGCAAGGCGGACTATTTGAGCGGCCCCACAGCCAGGATGGACTACCAGCTTGAGCAGGCTGAGATATATATCGGCAAATACCAGACGGCCAATGCCGCCGTTGCTGCCGCAACGACGGGCGCTCTTCCCCCTGCGACATCAACTGCGAACGTGCCCGCTCAGCCCGCTGCGACATCAACTGCGGACTTTCCCGGCCAACCCGTCCAGACGACGCCGGTTCCCGTAACGGAAGAAAAACCTGATGTTACCACCACTGAAGGCAAAGCCGGCACCGCACGCGCGGCCATAAAGGGGCCGCTGCCCCCCCTGCGCGGGGCAGTAAATGTCAACAGGGCCAAGACTGCATTGAATTCCAGCACAGCCAAAAGCCTGACGGCACTGCAGGATGCACTGGCTAAATCCCCTGAATCGGCCAGGCCGGCCATAATCAAGTCCATCGAACGCATTAAAAAAGCCAACGAGTGGTCACAGCGTAATTTGAATGAAGACCCTGAGGATCAGGGCCAGGACGACGAACAGCGGACCATCCAACCCAGGCCGAATACCCTTCCCGTAAAGCCCCTTCCGGATGGATTTAAACCCAGGCTCGACGAGGATGGCCATATCATTACGCCCGACAGGCCCCAATATATACCCCCAATGAATAATAATTTGCCCCGCAGGGATTTGCTGCCGTTGAATAAACCGGTATCACCAGGTACAGTTGTTGTGCCGGGCGCAATCAATAATCAAACAGTAAATCCCCATGTGGAGATAGAAGAAAAAAATACGCCGGACAACGAGCAAAATATGCGGATACAGGTACCTGTCACACCGTTAGTGCCGAGGACCACAATCGGCGGAGACTCCTCTTTCATAAAGTAGTAATCCCGGGTTGAAATATTTATGGCGCCGGGAAGCCATGCCTGGAGGGTGAAATGAACAAAATGACCAAATCTGTTTTATTACTGGCACTGGTTGCCACGCTGTTGATATCGGCAGCCTGCTCCAGCGAGGGCACAGGACAGGCCGCGCCGGCCGCGCCGGCCCCTTTCCTGTCCAAGTCGATGTCGGCGGATACGGTATATTACGCCGAAGCCGGAGGCGGCGAGGGTACAGCCGCCGTGGACCGTAAAATAGTCAGGACCGGCTCAATGACCATGGAAGTGAACGATATCAGCAAGTCACAGGCTGATATCGCTGAAATGGCCGTCCAGTACCAGGGGTACGTGGTCTCCTCCAACCTGAATGCCGACAAAGAGCAGCCCAGCGGGTTTATCTCGATCAGGGTGCCGGCAGATAAGTTCAGTGATGCCCTGTCCAAGCTGCGGTCGCTGGCTGTCAAGGTCACCTATGAAACTACCAACAGCCAGGACGTCACCGAACAGTACATGGACCTGAAGGCACAGCTGAGCAACTACGAAGCTACGGAGGCCCAGTACCTCGAACTGCTCAAGAAGGCTGACAACGTCAAGGACATGCTGGAAGTACAGCGGGAACTGTCCAATGTCAGGGGTAACATCGAGAGGGTCAAGGGCCGCATACAGTACCTGGAGAGGACATCCGACACCTCTCTCATCGAGGCCACCCTGAACAAGTCCAAACCGATCGGCGAAAGCAGTTGGGACGTCTCAGGTGTATTCACGCGCGCCGTGAACGGGTTAATCGCCTTTGGAAAAGTGCTGCTCAGCATATTGATCTGGCTGCTGGTCTTCTCACCGGTGTGGATCATAGTGCTGGTGATAATCATTGTGATACGGCGCAGGAAGAGGGCCGGGCGCATCGCCGCGCCATCAAAGTAACATTTTCTCAGAATGCTATAATAAAGGGCAGCGCCTTAGAGGCTGCCCTTTATTTATTCACATGGACTATGCAATATACGAGAATACGCAGCGGCCTGCGCGCCGGTCAACAATAAGGAAAGCCCTGTGAAACCGATCCAATGGGGCGGGGACAGGCTTCGGTTACTCGACCAGACTTTGCTGCCGCTGCAGGAGATTTATCTCGAGACCTCCGACTACAGGGAGGTTATATCCGCCATTAAGACCTTAAAGGTGCGCGGCGCCCCCGCCATCGGCATCGCCGCGGGTTACGGCATAGCCCTGGGCGCGCAGTCGATCAGTGCATCATCGGTGAAAGCCTTCAACAAAGACCTCGAGCGCATCCTGCAGGATTTCGCAGGTTCCAGGCCTACGGCGGTCAACCTCTTCTGGACTATCGACAGGATGAGGCGGGCGGCTTCAACGGCAGGCTCCGCGGGGGATGCTATGGACGTGCTGGCCAGGACGGCCCGCCTGATACACAGCCAGCAGGCAAGGGCCATGGCAAAACTGAGCCGCACAGGGGCAGTCCTGATCAGCGACGGCTTCACGGTGCTGACACACTGCAACACCGGGCAATTGGCCACGGGGGTGGAGTACGGCACCGCGCTGGGCGTGATCAAAGCTGCAGCAGAGCAGGGAAAAAAGCTAAAGGTATACGCCGATGAGACACGTCCGCTGCTGCAGGGCGCCCGCCTCACCGCGTGGGAACTTTCCCGGCTGAAAATTCCCGTCACCCTGATAACCGACAGCATGGCCGGCCATTTCATGCGCCTGGGCAAAATTGACTGCGCCATAGTAGGGGCCGACCGCATTGCCGCCAACGGCGATACCGCGAACAAGATCGGCACCTATTCCGTAGCAGTGCTGGCAAAAGAAAACGGGGTGCCATTCTACGTGGCGGCGCCGCTAAGCAGCATCGACATATCCACCGCCCGCGGGGATCTCATCCCCATCGAGGAGCGGGATCAGGAAGAGGTGCTGACACATAATGGCGTGCGGATCGCGCCTGCAGGGGTCCGGGCAGCCAACCCGGCCTTCGACATTACACCCCATAAATACATAACGGCTATTATTACGGAGAAAGGTATCATAAGGCCGCCGTATAAGCGCAACATTAAATCCACTCTACAGGAGGTTCAATAATGCAGGAAGCCAGGGTTGGCATTATCGGTGGCAGCGGCCTCTATAAGCTGGAAGGGATGACGCAGGTCAGGGAGGTCGGCATAAAAACACCATTCGGCGACCCCAGCGATGTTATCACGCTGGGCAACATCGGGGGGGTGCACGCCGCCTTCCTCCCCCGTCACGGCGTGGGCCACAGGTTAAGCCCGACCGAGCTGCCGTCCAGGGCCAACATCTACGCTCTCAAGTCTCTGGGCGTGGAATACATAATCGCCATCTCTACCGTAGGCAGCCTCAAGGAAAAGATCAAGCCCACGGATATCGTCATACCTGACCAGATTATCGACAGGACCTTTCTCAGGCCCGATACATTTTTCGGCAACGGGATAGTTGGACACGTAGCTTTTGCCGACCCCTATTGCCCGCATTTAAGCGACGTATTGTATGACGCGGCCCATCATTCCGGAGTACGCGTTCATGACGGCGGCACCTGTATAATCATGGAGGGGCCGCAGTTCTCCACGCGCGCCGAATCAGAGTTGTACCGTTCCTGGGGCGCCGACGTCATATTGATGACCGCCCTTCCCGAAGCTAAGCTGGCCAGGGAGGCTGAACTGTGTTACGGCATGATGGCCATCGTCACCGACTACGATTGCTGGAACGAGCTCAGCGAGACCGTTTCTACCGAGATGGTCATATCAAATTTAAAAAAGAGCATGGAGGCGGCTAAAAAGATCCTGCGCCACGCCATCGCCAACCTGCCCGCAAAGAGGGAGTGTGTTTGCGGGCACGCGCTGGAAAATGCCATAATAACCGCCCCCGAATTTATACCTGACAGGGCCAAGAAAGACCTCAAACTCATCATCGGGAAATACATTAAGTAGGGGAAGAAGCAAATCCGTGCCTGAATTCAACTGCGCCGCCACTCTCATAGGCAGCCTGCCGCATACCGACGCGGCCGCCGCCTGCGCCGGCATAAACAAATACATGCTGGACCTGCCTGCCTGGCCTCAATTGCCCATGCGCTCCAACCTGGAAAACATGTATATACAATTCAGCCAGGGGTATCCCGGCGTGGCCGTGGACGGACAGAAAATACATATTGAACGCGGAGCCGACTTCGACCGTGCCCTGGAGCAGCTTTACTATGACTGGTCCGACGCAAAAACGGGCGGTTATGCCATCGACAGGGAGCACGCTTCCGGCCTCTACGGCATGGCGGACTCTCATAGAGCAGATTTGCCGCTGGCCAAGGGACAAATCTGCGGCCCGGTCAGTTGGGGTTTATGCGTCAGCGATGAAGCGGGAAAGGGCATAATCTATGATGATACACTGGCAGACGCGGTCGGCAAATTCTTAAAACTCAAAGCCGCCTGGTTGGAAAATTATATGCAATCGTTCTCAAAAAAGACGGTGATTTTTGTGGACGAGCCGTACCTGGCTTCCCTGGGGTCGGCATTCGTGGCGCTGTCAAACGAGCAGATATCGGGCCTGTTGCGCGAAGTCCTGGACGGGATAAAGGGGGTCAAGGGCATCCACTGTTGCGGAGGCACGGACTGGTCCCTGCTGTTAAACCTGCCCATTGACGTTATAAGCTTCGATGCCTACAACTATCTTGATTCAGTATTGTGTTACCTGCCCGACCTGTTGTCCCACGTGCGGAAGGGGCGGGCCATTGCCTGGGGCATAGTTCCCAATGAAGAAGAGGCCCTGAAAAAAGAATCTGCAGCCAGCCTTTTCGACAGGTTTGAGGACGCGCTTTCGCGCATAGACGGGGCGGGACTGCCCATGCGCCGGTTAGTCAGGCAGGGCCTGGTTACCCCGTCCTGCGGGCTGGCATCTCTGAGCACAGATGCCGTGGAATATGTTTTCAGCCTGCTGGCCGATATTTCGTCGAGAGCGCGGCGTAAATTCGATTCATAAATGACTGCCTGAGTTGAAATCTGCGGCCGCTTTAGCGATAATACATAGCAAGTTATATATTTAAGGGAAAGATATTAGGGGATATGAGATGAACAAAAGCAAAAAAATGGCCATAGTCAAGCACCGCCGTAAGAGGAAGAAGATGGAGGAGCGAAGGAAAGCTTTAGCGCTCCTTTCCGGCGGCGCAAACAAGGCTGCACTGAAAGCTGCCGTTAGGAAAGAGATCGAGATTCCCCAGCCTGTCAAGGCGCTGGCCGACATGTTGAAACCCAAGAAAGCAGCGGCGCCCAAGAAGCCGGCTGTTAAAAAGGAAAAGGCCGAGCCGGTGAAGGCTGCCGCGGACAAAAAGGCAGAAAAGCCCAAGAAAGCAGCGGCGGTCAAGAAGCCGGCTGCCAAAAAGGAAAAGACCGAGCCGGTGAAGGCTGCCGCGCCTAAAAAGGCGGCAGTTCAGAAAAAGAAACCAGATTCCGCCAAAGGGGGTTGATGGGACAAGCTTATCTTCTCACCGGTATGCCCGGTACAGGGAAAACCAGTATCATCAAGCAGGCGATTACACAGTCGAAGTGTAATGCCGGGGGCTTTTTCACGCAGGAGATCAGGAGCGTGGGCATCAGGGAAGGCTTCCGCATAGTCACCCTTGATGAGAAAGAGGGGGTGCTGGCGCATATAGCCATCGACAGCCCTTTCCGCGTGGGAAAGTACGGCGTGGATATCGAGGTGCTCAACACCACCGGCGTGGATGCCATTTATAAGGCCATAGAGCACAACGAAATCGTGGTTATCGACGAGATCGGAAAGATGGAGCTTTTCTCCCCGCGCTTCATACAGGCTGTGCAGGATGCTTTGAGCAGTCCCAAGAAGGTGCTGGGGACGATTACTCTCAAACCACATCCGCTGGCCGATACCATCAGGCAAATCAGGAACATCAGGGTTACCGAACTGACAAGGAATAACCAGAGCTACGTGCTGGCCGAGATGTTGGCCTGGCTGGCATACCGGTGAATGAACATAGACCTGGTCCCCATTGGAAATATGGACCCCGGCGTCCTCCACAAACTAAGCGATGGCCTTAAAAGTATATTTGGGTGTCCCGTGCAGATCGAGGATCCCATCCCCATACCGGAACAGGCTTTTGAGCCGGCCAGGAACCAGTATCTCTCCGATGCCCTGATCAAGGAGCTGAGGCAATACAAAAATGAATCCACACACCTGCTGGGCATAACTGAGGTCAACATCTACACCCACGGCCTTAACTTCCTGTTCGGCCAGGCCGACAGTGACGGGAATGTGGCGCTGATATCCTTAAGCCAGTTAAGAGGGGAAAACTATGGGCTGCCGGCCGACAATAAGCTCCTTGTTGAAAGAGCGCTCAAAGAGGCCGTCCACGAAATAGGCCACACTATGGGATTGGGCCATTGCAGGGACGGCAGTTGCGTCATGCATTACTCAAACAGCCTGATCGACACGGATGTTAAGAATTGCCATTTCTGCAGCCGCTGCCAGCCCAAGCTGATAGTATAAACGGCGAGTGTATGATATTGCCCTGCGCATTAACGGACATTCCCGGCAACGTTAAAGGAGGCTCCTGTGAAAAAACTGGATGACTACAGCGGCGATTTTATACCGGAACTCAAGCCCAGCGATTTCTCCTACGAGGCGCTGGAGAAGCTGATCAAGATATATGCACAGTGTTACAAGGCACTGGACGGCTTCTGGTACCTTACCCTGATGGGGAGGTCCGGCAACGACGAGGCCCTGACCTGCGACATCATGGTGTGGGAAAAATTGTGCCTCTACGAGATGAACAAGATAAGCAAGGGTTTCAATATCACGGGCAAGGACGTAAAGTCCTTGATGAAAGCCTTTCAGCTCAGTCCCTGGGCCTGGAACATCAAATCCAACTTCGAGCTTATCAACGACAACCACGTAATCTGGAAGGTGCTGCACTGCCCCACCGTCAACGCCCTCGAGCGCGAGGGCCGCGGCAGGGAGAACGACATCTGCAATAACGTGGAGATCAGGCTGAACAAGCTGTATGCCTCCTTTTTCAATCCCGACATCCAGGTAAACTGCCTCAAAACCCCGCCGCGCGAGAGCGCCGAGGACTATTACTGCCGCTGGGAATTCAAACTTTGACAAATAAATAATTTGCTCCTATTATATTAGTGTCCATCGACCCGCAAGGGCGGTGAGGCAAAGGCGCCCAACTGAATACAAAGTCCGCTTGGATCAGCTATGACCGAGACGGTATATACAGGGTATCTTGTAATGACCTTCCCGGATGCTGACGGGAAGGTTTTTTTATTGCCTGAAAGGCGGTAATAGATGAAAATGACAATCGGCTTTATAGGCGCAGGGATGACCGGCACGGCACTCGCAGCCAGGCTCTGGCAGCGGGGCTACCCGGTCGTGGCCGTCAGCAGCAGGAGCCCGGCCTCAGCCAAAAGGCTGGCCTCCTTTGTCAGGGACTGCGCGGTGTGCGACGGGCCACAGCAGGTTGCCGACTTAGCCTCGGTAGTCTTTATCACCACGCCCGACGACGTCATCGCCGATATAGCCGCCGGCATCAGGTGGCGCGCGGGACAGGTCGCGGTTCACTGCAGCGGAGTTCATTCTACGGAGATCCTGGAAACCGCCATCGGGTACGGCGCCCATGCCTGCTGCCTGCATCCACTGCAAACCTTTGCCGGCATAGAAGAAGCTATTGATAACATCTCCGGCTCCACTTTTGCCATCGAAGGCGACCAGGAGGGATTGGCCGCGGCACGCGAAATGGCGCAGGCGCTGGACGGAAACATCATCCTGCTCAAGGCAGGCGACAAGGTAAAGTACCATATTGCCGCAGTAACCCTTTCCAATTACCTGGTTGCCCTGATGAAGACCTCCGCCGACCTGTGGCAATCGTTCGGCATACCGCAGGACGAGGCGGTCAGGGCGCTGCTGCCCCTGCTCAGGGGAACCGTCAGGAATATCGAGCAGGTGGGCATCCCCGGCTGCCTGACCGGGCCCATCGCCCGGGGCGATGTCGAGACTGTGCGCAAGCACATGGCCGCCCTTGCAGAGGGACACACTGATAAGCTGGATATCTACCGCGTGATGGGGCTGAAAACGCTGGAGATCGCCCGCGCCAAGGGGCGCATCAGCCTGGAGACCGCGGAAGAGATACTTAACCTCCTGAACGGGCGGGGCGAGGCGCCGGCCCATGACTCTGATTATTTATATATAAGGAGATAAAAGGATGTCAACCAGGACCATGCTCAAGAGCAAAATACACAGGGCCAGGGTAACCGATTGCAACATCGATTACGAAGGCAGCATCACCATCGATAGCGACCTGTTGAAGGCGGCGGACATCTTCCCTTACGAGAGGGTCGAGATTTTGAATGTCAATAACGGGGCCAGGTTCAGCACTTATGCCATCGAGGGCAACCCGGGCTCAGGGGATGTCTGCCTCAACGGCGCGGCGGCCAGGCTGGCCTGCGTGGACGACGTGGTTATCATACTAACCTACCAGGAGGTGCCGTCCGAAGAGGCCGAACAGGTAAAGCCCCGCATGGTTTACGTGGACAGGCATAACCGTATCAAATCGACCAAAAACGTGGACGCCTGGATCAACAATCTCATAGCCGCCAGGTAGCGCAGGGCTGTCATCCATGCGGCTGACTATCAACAAAATCCAGGACCTAAAAACCGCCGGTGAGAAGTTCACCATGCTTACCGCCTACGATTACTCCACGGCTAAGCTGGTTGACGAGGCAGGGGTGCATCTCATACTGGTAGGCGACAGCCTGGGCATGGTTGTGCTGGGCTACGATTCTACCGTGCCTGTTACCATGGACGATATGCTGCACCATATAAAGGCGGTGGTGCGCGGCACCAAAACAGCGCTGGTGGTGGGGGACATGCCCTTCATGACATACCAGGCCAATATAGAGGATGCCATGCGCAATGCCGGCACCATGCTGAAGCAGGGCGGCTGCCAGGCCGTCAAGATAGAGGGCGGCGTGGTCATGGCCGAGACAACCAGGCGCATCGTCAACTGCGGCATACCCGTCATGGGACACATAGGCCTTACCCCGCAATCTATACATCAATTGGGTGGACACCGCGTGCAGGGAAAGACAGCAGACGCGGCAAAGCGCCTGGTCGAGGATGCCCTGGCGCTGGAACAGGCAGGCGCCTTCGCCGTGGTGCTGGAACTGGTACCCGCGCAATTGGCCAGATTAGTTACCGGCAAGCTGAGGATCCCCACTATCGGCATCGGGGCCGGCCCTTTCTGCGACGGCCAGGTGCAGGTTATCAACGATATGCTCGGACTCTTCACCGATTTTGTGCCCAGGCACGCCAAACAGTACGCCAAATTGGCCTCAACCATCAAAGGGGCTATTTCTGAATACTGCGCCGAGGTAAAATCGGGGGCCTTCCCATCCGCTGAACACGCTGCTTCCATGGATGAGAGCCTGCTGCAGGATATTTAGAAGCCATGCAGGTTGCACGCTCCGTAGCCGAGATGAAGAAGTTGCGCCGGGAGTGCGCGGGCAGCGTCGGACTGGTGCCCACCATGGGTTACCTGCACGAGGGACACCTGCAACTGGCCATGCGGGCCAAATCTGAAAACGCGGTGGCCGTGGCTACCATATTTGTAAATCCCTCGCAGTTCGGCCCCGGCGAGGACTTCAAGTCATACCCCCGTGACCTTGACCGCGACCTGTCCCTCCTGGAAATAGTCAGAGCCGACATCGTCTTCGTCCCGACCGACATAGATATGTACCCCGCGGACTACGACACGTGGGTAGAAGTCAGGGGCATAACCGCCAAACTCGAGGGCAAATCAAGGCCGACCCATTTCCAGGGCGTGACGACCGTGTGCAACAAATTGTTCAATATCATTCAGCCGGACAGGGCCTACTTCGGACAGAAAGATGCCCAGCAGGTGATCGTGATACAAAAAATGGTATCAGACCTCAATATGAATCTCGAGGTTATCGTCTGCCCCACCGTCAGGGAGAGCGACGGCCTGGCCATGAGCAGCCGCAATACTTATCTCATAAAAGAGGAGCGCGTTTCGGCCGTGGTGCTGTATAAGTCGCTCTGCCTGGCAAAGGATATGTATAACAGTGGTGAGCGGGATGCCGCCGTAATCAGGCAGGCTATGCGTGACCTTATCTCGGGTGAACCCGCGGCAAAGATAGATTATATCAGCATCGCCGATGCCGCAACGCTGGATGAAGCGGACATTATCGTAGGAAAGGCGCTGGTTTCACTGGCGGTCAGGCTGGGCAAACCCCGGCTGATCGATAACATCTTCCTGGGGTAATTTTTCATTTCAGATCAAGGGTAGGGGCGGGTTTTTAAACCCGCCCGAGAAAGCGGGCGCACCTGAAGGTACGCCCCTACAAATGCTTATTCCCTGATAAATACGAGCAGCCCGATCACGGCCAGCACAGCCATTGCCGCGCCGAAATAAAAGGGCGCCGCCGGGTTTATGGCCTGCCAGAGCCAACCCGCTATGAGGCTGGCTGGCAGCAAAGTAATGCCTACCACGCCGTGATAGGCGCCGAAAGCGGTCCCCCGCCTGTCCTCGGGCACCAGGTCAACCACCAGCGCCCTCACAACCCCCTCGGCCAGCCCGTAGTAAACACCGTACATCGCCCACAGCGCCCATACCCACCAGCTCTCATTAAAGAAGGCAAACCCAAGGTAAACCAGGGCATATACACTCCATCCCAGCGCAATGATTTTCTTCCTTCCCAGCCTGTCGGAGAGCATGCCTGCGGGCACGGAGAAAAGCGCGTACACGGCGTTAAATACGATAAGCATGAGCACGATATAGAAGACGTTGTTTCCCAGGTTTTGCGACCTCAATATGAGGAAGGCATCGCTGGAGTTGCCCAGCGTAAATAGAAACACGATGACCAAAAATATCTTAAACCTGTTACTGAACCCGGCTGAAGGCAACTGCCCGCCTGCGTCAACGTCCTGGATACCGGCCACAGAGACCCGGCAAACCTGTTGTTTGGGCGGTTCGTGGATAAAGATGAAGAAAAAGAGCGCAATGACAGCCGGGATTATGCCGAAGATAACCAGCCAGCGGTAGGTGTCAGCCTGGAGGGCCAGTACGTTACCCTGCAGCATAAATATGACCACGGCGGCGATGACCAACCCCAGGGCAGCGCCTGATGTGTCCATGGCACGGTGGAAGCCGAAGGCCTTGCCCCTTTCATCATCATGGCAGGAATCGGCCACCAGCGCGTCCCGGGGCGCAGTGCGTATTCCCTTGCCGAACCTGTCGGCGAACCTGATGGCCATGACCGGTCCCCAGGTGCTGACTATCAACATCAAAGGCTTGGCTAAAGTGGAAAGCGCATAACCGGCGAACGACAAATTCTTGCGGTTGCCCAGCTTATCGCTCAACCACCCGCTGGCGATTTTGAGCAGCGAAGCGGTGCTCTCGGCCACGCCCTCGATAAGACCGATGATCACGGCGCCGGTTTGCAGGACATTGGATAAAAAAAGAGGGAGCAGCGTAAAGATAAGTTCGCTGCTCACGTCCGTGAGGAAGCTCACGGCGCCCAGCCAGAAGATATTGGGGCTTAATCCAAATATGAGTCTGTCATTTTTCTCAGGCATAGTATATGCAGCCAGCTTCAATAATGTTTTAAAGGATGCATATTATAGCACAGGCAGTTTTGCAAAAATCCAGCGCGGTTTTATATTGGCCGGCCTGAACGGGGCACAGTTTTGAGAATACTGAAGCTGAGCATGCTGAAGCTTGATTTTGAAGCCAGTTTCTGATAGATTATTCAACTGATTTGACCATTTCTTTCCGTATTGTATGTTTATCCAACTGGAATACCTGTCCCTTTAATCTTAGCCTGACATTTTCGGAGGTTAACACATCATGGCAAAATTGAATCTCACCATCGATGGAAAATCCGTAACCGCTGACAGTGAAAGCACCGTGCTGGAGGCGGCCAACAAGGCGGGGATATATATTCCCACACTCTGCTACCATCCCGACCTCAAGCCCGCATGCTCATCCGGCAACTGCCCGGACGGGTGCGGACTGTGCGCGGTGGAGATGGAGGGGAATGCCGAACTGGTACAGGCCTGCGGTACCAAAGTTTCAGAAAACATGACTGTCCGTACGGATACCGCCGCAGCAAGGCAAAAACAAAAACAGGTGCTGGAGAAGATACTCGGGCAGCATCCCAACGCCTGCCTCACCTGCTGGCGGCGCGAGCGCTGCAAGCCTTTTGACATCTGCCTGCGCAATGTAGAAGTGACCGAGCGATGCGTCACCTGCCCTGAGAACGGGCACTGCGAATTGCAGCAGGTGGTTGACTTCCTGGATATGGGCAACGGGGATATACAATACCAATACAGGAACCTGCCGGTGCAGAGGGACAACCCCTATTTCGACCTCGATTACAACCTGTGCATCGCCTGCGGCCGCTGCGTCAGGGCCTGCCGCGACCTGAGGGGCATCAAAGCCCTCGACTTCAAGGAGATTAACGGCTTCAAAGTGGCCGGTCCTGTCAAAGAAACATACAAGGAGTCCGGCTGCAAATACTGCTTCACCTGCGTGGAGGTATGCCCGGTGGGCGCGCTGGTGGACAAGCAGGCCAGGTACCGGGCTATCGCCGAATGGGAAGGGTACGTCGTCCCCTGCAGCTACGCCTGCCCGGCGCACATCGATATCCCTAGGTATATCAACTACATCGCCCGCGGCAAATATCCCGAGGCCCTGGCGGTGGTGAGGGAGAAGGTGCCGTTCCCGGGTTCGCTGGGCCGCGTGTGCATACATCCCTGCGAGCAGGCCTGCCGCCGCGGAAAACTGAATGACCCCGTCTGCATCAAGTTCCTCAAGCGTTACGCATCCGACCACGATAACGAGATGTGGAAGAAAAACAACAGTGTGCTGCCCTCCACCGGCAAGAAGGTAGCCGTGATAGGCTCCGGGCCTGCCGGTTTGACCGCCGCCTTCTACTTAGCCAAGCTGGGCCACGGCGTGACCGTATTCGAAGCGCTGCCCCAGACGGGCGGCATGATGCGTGTGGGCATACCCGCCTACAGGCTGCCGCGCGAGCTGCTCGACGCGGAGATAGATGAGATTAAAAAAGTTGGCGTTGAGATCAAGGTCAACCAGAGGATAGAGTCCCTAGATGACCTGCTTCAGCAGGGTTTTGACGCCGTGTTCATAGGCATCGGCGACCACAAGGGATCCAAGATGGGCGCCGAGGGCGAGGACCTGCCCGGTGTGCTGGACGGAGTGGATTTCCTGCGCACAGTAGCGCTGGGACAGGAGTTCAAGATAGGCAAGAAGGTCTCCATCATCGGCGGTGGCAACTCCGCCATCGACTGCGCGCGCGTTGCCATCCGCGTGGGTTCCAGCGACGTCACCATACTCTACCGCCGCACCCGGGCCGAGATGCCCGCCGCGCCCGAAGAGGTGGAAGCCGCCATACACGAGGGAATCAAAATCATCTTCCTGGCCGCCCCCAACAAGATAACGCAGAAGGACGGCAGGCTGGCCATGGAGTGCATCAAAATGCGGCTGGGCGATCCCGACGCCAGCGGCCGCAGGAGTCCCGTGCGCATACCCGGCAGCGAGTACGTCGAGGAGTACGACAACATTATAGCCGGCATCGGGCAGGCTTCCGACATACCGGCAAAATTCGACGTAGCCGTGAACCGCGGCAACATCAAGGCCAACGACAAAACGCTTGAAACCAGCCGCAAAGGCGTATTCGCCGGCGGCGACATCATGACGGGTCCCGCCTCCGTGATCGGCGCCATAGCGCAGGGCAGGATGGCGGCGTCATCCATAGACAAATACCTGGGAGGCAAGGGCCGGATCGAGGAGGCTCTTGCGCCCATAGAGGAGATGGAGCCATGGTTCGGCGAGGAAGCCGGCTTCTCCGACAAAAAGCACCCCGCCATGCCGGAGCTGGAGAAGGCCAAATGCCTGGGCGGTTTCGACGAGGTTGAACTGGGGTACAGCGATCAGGCGGCTGTGGACGAGGCAAAGAGATGCTACAAGTGCCATTACAGGCTCAAGCTCTCACACCCCATGGCGCCGCCCATCAAGGTTAAATCTGCCTGAGGGGAGGTATGAATGTTCAAAATTGTAGCCGACGAGAAGCTGACGCCGGTAATTGACCTTTTCAGGGTCGAGGCACCGGCTATTGCTAAAAAGGCCCGCGCAGGGCAATTTGTGATTATACGTGTTGACGAGGCGGGCGAACGCATACCGCTTACGCTGGCCGACTGGGACGCCGCCGGGGGCACGGTCACACTTGTGGCCATGGAGGTGGGCACTTCCACCAGGAAACTGGGCCTGCTCAAAGCGGGGGACAGCCTGCAGAACCTGGTCGGCCCGCTGGGACTTCCATCCGATATCGAGAAATTCGGCACGGTGATCTGTGTGGGCGGCGGCGTGGGCATTGCCCCCATTTACCCCATAGCGAGGTCATTAAGGGAAGCCGGCAACAAGGTGATATCCATCATAGGTGCGCGAAACAAAGATTTACTCTTCTGGGAAGACCACATGAAGAATGTCAGCGACGAACTGATTGTCACCACGGACGACGGTTCCTACGGCCGCAAAGGCCTGGTGACCGAACCGCTCAAGGAGAAGCTCGACTCGGGGAAAATTGACCGCGTGATTGCCATAGGTCCGGCGGTCATGATGAAGTTCTGCTCGCTAACTACAAAGCCTTACAACGTGCCTACCATCGTGAGCCTCAATTCCATCATGGTTGACGGAACAGGCATGTGCGGCTGCTGCCGCGTCTCCGTGGGAGGCGCCACCAAGTTTGCCTGCGTGGACGGTCCCGATTTCGACGGCCACCAGGTGGACTGGAATATAGCCTTCGACAGGCAGAAGGTTTACGTCCGTGAAGAAAAAGACTCCCTGGATAAATGGGAAGCCTGCCAGTGCGGCAAATCTTAAGGGAGGCCGAAGTTGGAAGAAAAACCTAAATCAAAGCTCAACCTCAACAGGGTGGATATGCCCCGCCAGGATCCCAATGTGCGCGCGCACAATTACAGCGAAGTGGCGCTGGGCTACAGCGATGAGATGGCCCTGCAGGAAGCCACGCGCTGCATCCAGTGCCCCAAGCGTCCCTGCGTGCCCGGCTGTCCCGTAAATGTAGATATACCCGAGTTTATCAAGGCTGTGCGGGACAACCAGATGGAGGAATCGGTCAAAATCCTAAAGAGCAAGAACGCGCTGCCCGGCATCTGCGGCAGGGTATGTCCCCAGGAGACACAATGCGAGCAGGTATGCTCGCTGGGCAAGAAGGGCGCCCCCATCGCTATCGGCAGGCTTGAGAGGTACGTAGCCGACTGGGACCTGGCGCACAAGAAAGAAACAAAGGTTGAACTTCCGCCGCCCACGGGCAAAAGGGTGGCGGTCATAGGCTCCGGGCCGGCAGGCCTGACCTGTGCCGCCGACCTGGCCAGGCTGGGGCACAAGGTCACCATTTACGAAGCCCTGCATACAGCCGGCGGCGTCCTCATGTACGGCATCCCCGAATTCAGGCTGCCCAAAAATGTAGTGCAGGAAGAAGTTAATTTTGTTAAGTCACTGGGGGTGGATGTGCAGTTGGACTCGGTGATGGGCAAGTTGGCCACGGTGGACGAGCTCCTGGAAAAAGATTTCGACGCGGTTTTCTTGGGAACGGGCGCCGGGCTTCCCATGTTCTTAGGCATACCCGGTGAAAACCTCAACGGCGTTTACTCGGCCAACGAGTTCCTGACGCGGGTAAACCTGATGAAAGCCTATCTATTCCCCGAATATGACACGCCCATCAAGGTGGGAAAACAGGTGGCGGTCATCGGGGGTGGCAACGTCGCCATGGATAGCGCGCGCTGCGCGCTGAGGTTGGGGGCCGACAAGGTTTACATCGTTTACCGCAGGTCGCGGGCCGAGATGCCTGCCCGCCATGAAGAAGCCGAGAATGCCGAAGAGGAAGGGATCATCTTCAAGCTCCTCACCAATCCCAAGCAAATCATAGGTGACGATAAAGGCTGGGTCAAAGGCATGGAGTGTTACGAAATGGAACTGGGTGAACCCGATGCCAGCGGCAGGAGGCGTCCCGTCACCAAGCAGGGCAGCGAATTCATTATGGACGTTGACGTGGTAGTGGTTGCGCTCGGCACTACGCCCAACCCCCTTGTCCCGGCCACCACCAAAGGGCTGGAGGTGACCAAGCACGGCACAGTGGTAGCCGATGAGCAATCAGGCAAAACCGTCAAGGACCGTGTCTGGGCCGGCGGCGATGTGGTCACCGGTGCAGCCACGGTCATCAGCGCCATGGGCGCAGGTAAACGGGCGGCGGCTTCGATAGACGCTTTCCTGATGGGTAAGGTGTAGGGGCGGATTTTCAAACCCGCCCGCGTTATCGGGCACACGCCTTGACACGGCATACCGGCTAACGTACACTGGCACTCAGATATCCCCGGTGCACAGTAAACTGGGGTAGTATCAGGAGGGAGTCATGAAAAGGTTCTTAGCGGTCGTATTTTTATCTCTGCTTGTGGTGCAGTTGTGTTTATTGCCCATGGCAGTTAACGGGACAATAAATGGAGGGAGTTGTCCTTCTGTGGTTACACTCCCTGCCACTAATATCACTGATAGCACGGCCACTCTTAACGGGAGTGTGACTATTCCTAGTTATGGGAGACTTACTACACAGGATGGGGTGGTTTTGGCTTCATTACAACACACATCAAACCCAAACCCTAATACAACTGTGGCATATGTTTCCTTCAAATATGGTACTGTGCCAGGCGTTTATACCAATGAGACTGCAGAAGTTGCGATGTCACTACCAACCGGTACTTTTCCTTTTCAGGCATCTGTAAGTGGGTTGACTACCTGTACAACTTATTATGCCCGCACTAAGATACACTCATTGATCCTCTTGAAATACAATCAACATGGCGGTTCCATCCAGGGCGCCGGTGTGGGCCTGGACTACAAGAACCTATCGCAACTTATTAATGTACCTGCTTGTGATGACTCTTACGGCAGTGAAATATCATTCGTGACCACCGGTTGCATACCGTTTGTTGGTACGGTCGGCCAGACATCATACGGCGCGTCTGCGGCAGCCACAACAGCATATTCCCCGCCGGTATCACTTCCCAACCTTGTGACTCAAAGCGCAAGCCTGTCGGCCAAATCAGTGACGCCCGGCACACCCGTTACGGTGACCGCCGACATAGCCAACAAGAGCACGGTCAACGGCAACAAGAAGGTTACGCTTTATGTAAACGGCCAGGTGGAAACGACACAGGGTGTGAATGTGAACGGCGGCGGCACTTCGAAATTGACCTTTAACGTATCGCGCAGCGAGCCCGGCGATTACACAGTGTTTGTGGACGGCATACCCGCCGGCAGCTTCAAGGTGGAGATGGTCACGGGGCCCGACGCCATACTCATATTCAGCGCCATCCTTGTGGCGCTGGCATTTATAGCCGGCATGGTCATGCTCTGGCGCAGGCAGCGCACGGCGTAAATTGACATTCATCCAACTTTTTGTTTATCATACTTACAATTAAATATTGTAAAGGCTGTGAACGGGAATAGTAGGTTCAGCAGCGAAGGCTACAGAGAGTCAGGCAAGGTGAGAGCTGACGCCGGAGCGGGGATTGAATGGGCCCGGGAGCCGCAAACCGAAAGGACTGAGTCCGAGTAGGCTTTGACGCAGGGATAGCGTAATCACAATCCGGGGTATCGCCACTGACATGGCCGTACCTGCTAAAGATGGTTCAGAAATGAACTAATAAGGGTGGCACCGCGAAGTTTAGCCTCTCGCCCCTTAGGCGAGGGGCTATTTTATTTAATGGAGGTAATCAGTTATGAATCCTAATATGTGGCCCGGCCGGGCCTTATGAATTAGTTAAAAACAACAGCCCATTGCGTAAAATAATACATAGTGAAAGGAGACAAATAAGATGTCGAAAAAGCTTACCAAGATAACATTGAAAGAAAAAGATATGCCGACCTCATGGTACAACATACTGCCCGACCTGCCCAAGCCGCTGCCTCCACTGCTGCACCCGCAGACCCACGAGCCCACCATCCTGCCTCCCCCGCTTTTCCCGGCTGCCCTGAACGACCAGGAATTCAGCAAGGAGCGATTCATCGAGATACCGGAGGAGATACAGGACGTGTACAAGATGTACCGCCCGACGCCCCTCCACCGCGCCTACCGCCTGGAAAAGCTGCTGGACACACCGGCCAAAATATTCTACAAGTACGAGGGGGTAAGCCCGGCCGGCAGCCACAAACTGAACACTGCCATCGCCCAGGCTTATTACAACAAGAAGGCCGGCATAAAAAGGTTGGCCACGGAAACGGGCGCCGGCCAGTGGGGCTGTGCGCTTTCCTTAGCCTGCCAGTACATGGACCTCGAGTGCAAGGTGTACATGGTCAAGGTCAGCTACAACCAGAAGCCCTACCGCCGCATCATGATGGAGACCTGGGGAGCCACGGTAATTGCCAGCCCCAGCACGCAGACCAATATCGGCAAACAGATACTGGCGGAGGACCCCAATTCACCCGGCAGCCTGGGCATCGCAATCAGCGAGGCGGTCGAGGACGCGCTCGGCCGTGACGACACCTGCTACTCGCTGGGCAGCGTGCTCAACCACGTTATACTGCACCAGACCATAATCGGGCTGGAAACCATAAAGCAGCTTGAAAAGGCCGATGAAGAAGCCGACATCATAATCGGGTGCGTGGGAGGCGGCAGCAATTTCGGCGGATTGGCCGTCCCCTTCATGCCGGCAAAGATGAAAGGCAAGAAGCTACTGATCATCGCCGTTGAGCCCACTTCATGTCCCAGCATGACCAAGGGCCCCTACGCATGGGATTTCGGCGACGTGGCCGGCATGGCCCCCATATCCAAGATGTTCACGCTGGGCCACGCCTTCATACCGTCACCCATCCATGCCGGCGGACTGCGCTACCACGGCATGTCCCCGCTGGTCTCCCACCTGTACAAGCTCGGCCTGATCGAGGCCAGGGCGGTTGACCAGAAATCCATCTTCGAAAGCGCCATCAAGTTCGCCCGCACCGAGGGCATCATACCTGCCCCCGAGCCTTCACACGCCATCAAGGTCGCCATCGACGAGGCGCTCAAATGCAAAGAATCCGGGGAGAAAAAGACCATCGTCTTCGGCCTCAGCGGGCATGGCCACTTCGACCTCGGCGCGTACGAGCAGTACCTGTCCGGCAAACTCGAAGCCGACGGATACTCCGAGGACAAGATGAAGCAGGCGCTGTCGCAGCTTCCCAAGATCGACTATGTAGAACCCAAGTAATCAGCGTGTATAGCGGCGGGGTAAAATGCCCCGCCGCTATATACTTCCCCCCTCTTAATAATTCGCTCATCTTTGCCTGCTAAAATGCCCTTATGCTAAAATCCCACAGCGATTGCGATCAATACCGAGGTGACCAAATATGAAAATTCCTGCCTTAATGGCTTCTCTTCTTGCACTGACTCTGCTTTTCAGCGCCTGCCGCTTTGAGTTCTCCACCACTCCCCTGTCGGCGCCTGCTCCGGTCATACAGCCACCCATCCAGCAGGTGAGGCCGCTTGACCCGGGCTGGAAATCGCCGGGTCCCGCGGAGAATTCGGTGCCCCTTCCCAACATCGCCGACGTGGTTGAAAAGGGCTATCCGGGGGTTGTCACAATCACTACCGAGTTGATAGTCAACGACATGTTCAGCAGGACCATGCTGCAATCCGGTGCAGGATCCGGCTGGATACTCGACAAAGCAGGGATCATCGTCACCAACAACCATGTTATCGAGGGCGCCAGCAAGGTGGTCATCCAGTTCGCGGACGGCAGGACTTACGAGGCATCCGCAGCCAAGGTATTCCGCGACCCGTTGACCGATCTGGCCATCATCAAGGTTGACCTGCCCAACCTGCCGGCGCTTACCATCGGCGATTCCGGCAAGCTCCGGGTGGGCGACTGGCTGGTAGCCATAGGCAACCCCCTGGGCAAGGGCACCAAGGCCAAGGAGGGTATCGTCAGCGGCCTCAAGGTCTCGCTCTCCTTAGACGAGGAAGAGTCGATGTACGACCTGATCGAAACTTCGGCGGCCATCAACGCGGGCAACAGCGGCGGTCCCCTGTTAAACATGAAGGGCGAAGTCATAGGTATCACCAGCGCCAAGATATCCAAGGTCGGCGTTGAGGGAATGGGCTACGCCATCAGCATCAATTCAGCCTTACCCATACTGCAGGAGCTGATCAACAAGGGCTATATCACGCGTCCCTTCCTGGGAGTGGAGCTTTTTACAGTGAACGACTACGTGGCCCACTATAACGGGCTGGCGGTGAACCGCGGCGCAATTGTGACGACGATTCAGCCAGGCAGCCCGGCAGCCAAAGCCGGGATGCGCAGGTTGGACGTCATCATCAAGTACCAGGGCCAGGACGTCAACACCGCGACAGAGCTGTTACGCGCACTGCGCGGCTCTAAGATTGGTGATGAGATTTCGGTGACCTACGTCCGGGGAAGGAACACCTACAACGCCACCGCTCTGCTGACTGACAGCCCCCCGCCCAGGTAACGGCAATTGGCTGCGTAAGAAAGGATGAGTGGATCAACGTAAACTCGGCGTACCGCCTGTATGATGCCATCGGTCAAAACCAAGTAATTTGTTTGACACCCAAACCTGACCCCATTATCATATTCATGCAATCAGAATTACCCTTTCAACGTAAGGAAGGTGATTTATAATGGCTGGCAATGGAAAAAAACAAATAGATTTCCAGGTTGAAATCATAGTAGAGCCGGATGGTGATGAATACCACAGCTACTGTCCTGCGCTTAAAGGCCTTCATGCGTGTGGTGAAACTGTAGACGAAGCATTAAGCAATGCACGTGATGCTGCTACCGCATATATAGAATCGCTTATAAAGCATGGCGACCCAATCCCCGTTGGTGCATCAATCGATATTCCACCGGCTGATTTCAAGATACATGGCAGGGGTAAGTTGTCTTCCCGCAGCTTTAAAGAGGATTTGACGGTAGCGACCGCGTGAAATTCCCCAAGCCTGTCTGGGACCAGCTTAAAAATCTATCCGTAGATGAACTTATTGCCGCATTATTGAAAGACGGCTGGGACCCTGATACTACAGCAGGTTCTCAACGTATCTATAAACATCCTGATGGCCGGCGAGCTTCTGTTCATTACCACGCAGGCAAAACCTTTGGCCCTAATCTCCTGAAATCCCTATTTCATGACATCGGATGGTCTATTAAAGATCTGCGCCGTTTAAAGCTTATTAAATAATTGATGCCCTGTATCTTTAACCCTCAGGAGGCCTATTGGCAACAAAACAATCAACTGTAGATTATATTTTGGATCAGCTGGTATCGGCAGGCAGCATATCGGCGCGCAAGATGTTTGGTGAGTACGCCTTATATTGTGATGGTAAAGTGGTCGGCCTGGTATGTGACGACACGTTGTACGTAAAAATCACGGAGCCCGGTAAAATATTTGCGGGTGAATACTACCGGGAAGGTAACGCTTATAAAGGAGCCCGGCCGTCAATGGTAATTGACGAGGGTCGAATTGAAGACCGGGAATGGCTAAGCGAATTAATTCGTATCACCGCTGAAAGCTTACCCCTTCCAAAGAAAAAGAGATAAGCATACCCCCCGGCAAGAATATTTGCTGAATTCATTGACCTGCCGGAACCCGGCTAACCCTGTTTCTTGATGGACAGTGTGACTTCGAGCCCGGCCAGCTTGAACTTCTCGGTGTGTGCCGGCGGCTCGGCAGGCTTTTTCAGGATCTCCGTTGACAGCGTCTCCTGCTTGATATAATCCGCGAAGCCTGCCATAACGGCCTGGACCTGTTCGCCGCCCTCGTAATACGTCTGGATATGGTCTGCTATCTCCAGTCCGGCGGCCCTCCTCATCATCTGCAGCCTCCTGACTATCTCACGGGCGGTACCCTCGGCCAGCAGTTCCGGGCTGATCTCCGTGACTATGCCGACCTGGTAATCGCCTTCAGCTATCACGGACAGGTTTTTGTCTTCCTTCATTTCTTCCGTGGTAAACCCTATGTCCTTGACGTTTAACTCGTCGGTGACCTGCGCGCACAGGCTTTTCAGCGCTTCCCGCTCCTGGGACGACCGCGCCTTGATTATCACCTTGGGCAATGGCTGCCTGACCTTGACCGCGCTCTTGGAGCGCGCCGCCCGGCCCATGCTGCATACTTTCATGGCCAGTTCGGTGCCCGCAATTATATCTTTGTCTATTAAACTCTCATCTGCTACGGGAAACGTTGACAGGTGCACGCTCTCAGGCGCATTTTTGTCAACGTTCCTGACAAGGTTCTGGTATATCTCCTCGGCAATAAAGGGGGTGAAGGGGGCCAGCAGTTTGGCTAAAGTCACCAGCGCCTGGTAGAGTGTGTTGTAAGCGGAGAGCTTGTCATCGTCGTTCTGGCTCTTCCAGAAACGGCGTCGGCTGCGCCTGACATACCAGTTGGATAAAGCGCTGACAAAGGATTCGATCTTCCTGCCGGCCGTGGTGGGGTCATAATCATTCAGCAGCCGGTCCACGTCGATTACAAGCTGGTTGAGGCTTGAGATCAGCCATTTGTCCAGCTCCGACGTGGTATTGGACGCCTTTGCGGCGGGAACGAAATTATCGATGTTGGCATAGATGACGAAAAATGAGTAGGTGTTCCACAGGGTCATGAGGAAATTGCGCATAACCTCCACCACCATCTCGGGTGACATGCGCCTGACATTGCCGGGAGGCCCCGATGTAAACATGTACCAGCGCAGGGCATCGGCACCGGATGAATCGAGCACGGTCCAGGGGTCCACCACGTTCCCCTTGGTCTTGCTCATCTTCTCTCCCTGCGTGTCTAATATGTGTCCCAGGCAGATGACGTTTTTGTAGCAGGGCTGGTCGAATATCAGCGTGGACAGGGCGTGCAGGCTGTAAAACCACCCACGGGTCTGGTCCACAGCTTCCGATATGTAATCGGCGGGAAAGCTCTTTTTAAAAAGCTCCACGTTCTCAAAAGGATAGTGCCACTGGGCAAAAGGCATGGCGCCGGAATCAAACCAGCAGTCTATCACTTCAGGCTGCCTGGCCATGCCGCCACCACAGACTGAACAGGTATATGTTACGTCGTCAATATAGGGACGGTGCAGGTCCATGCCTTCCGAGTAACCCTGTAACCCTGCTTTGCTCCTGATCTCATCCACTCCGCCCGGACATTCATAGCGGCCGCATTTAGCGCATACCCATATGTTGAGGGGCGTGCCCCAGTATCTCTCCCGCGAAAAGGCCCAGTCCACGTTGTTGTTTAGCCAGTCGCCGAAGCGGCCCTCTTTAATATGCTCTGGATACCAGTTGATCTGCCTGTTGCCGGCTATCATCTCGTCCTTTTTGGACGAGGTCCTGATGTACCAGGTTTTCTTGGCGTAATAGACCAGGGGCGCGTCGCAGCGCCAGCAGAACGGGTAGGTATGGGTGATTTTAGCGGTCTTAAAGAGCAGCCCGCGACTGTCCAGGTCGGCTAAAATATCGGCGTCGGCGTCTTTTACGAATTTGCCGGAAAACGAGTACTTGCCCGTGATGTTGCCGGCCAGGTCCACCTGCTGCACGAAGTCGAGATTGTTATCAAGGCCGGCCTGGAAATCGACTTCACCGAAGGCCGGGGCGATGTGCACTATGCCCGTGCCGTCCTCCATGGAGACGAAATCGGCATTAATTATCTTGTAGGTGAGATCTTCAATATTTTCCTGCACGTCGAACTGCCCCGGCTGGCCTTCCCTTGCCCTCTTCCTCTCAACTTCAAATTGATGCGGGTTGTACAGCGGGATATAGCGTGAGCCGGCCAACCGGCTGCCCTTGAAAGTTTTGACTACCGGCTGATCCCCCAGTCCGGCCTGTTCCACAAGTGCCCGCGCAAAGATGAGGTACTCGCCGTTCAACTCGATAACGGCGTAGTCGGCTTCCTCCGACAGGGCCAGAGAGGTGTTGCCGGGCAGGGTCCAGGGAGTGGTCGTCCAGGCTAAAAAGAAGACCTTGCCACTTGACACGGCGTCCGCCAACTTAAAACCGCCTGTGTCATCAGCAGCCACGGCAGGTGGCAATGTGTGTATCCTGAATTTCACATAGACCGAGGGGTCAACCGTATCATCTTTGTACCCCAGGGCTACCTCGTGCGAGCTGAGCGAGGTGCCACAACGCGGGCAGTGGGGGGTGACCTTGTAGCCCTGGTAAACCAGGTTCTTGTCCCACAATTGCCTGATGGCCCACCAGCAGGATTCGATATAGGAGTTATCCAGCGTTACGTAGGGGTGATCCATATCCAGCCAGAAACCTATCCTCTCCGTGAGGGAATCCCACTGCTTGAGATATTTAAATACGCTTTCACGGCAGAGGGCATTGAATTTGGCCACGCCGTAATCCTCGATCTGGGCCTTGCCCGTGAAACCGAGCTGCTTCTCGACTTCGAGCTCCACCGGCAGGCCGTGGGTATCCCAGCCGGCCTTCCTGGGCACGCAGAACCCCTTCATGGTCTTGTAGCGGGGGATAACGTCCTTGAAGACACGTGACAGGACGTGGTGGATGCCGGGATTGCCATTGGCGGTAGGGGGCCCTTCGTAAAAAATGAACCTGGGGGAAGATGCCCGCGCGTCTATGCTCTTCTGGAAAATGCCCCTCTCCCGCCAGAGCCCGATAATTTTCCTTTCAACGTCAGGAAAACTGACCTTGCTGTTAACGGGCTGGAACATCGCTCAGCGTTTCCTTGCCAGGATTACCACGCGGCGCCCGTCACCATCCCCGGTGCTCTCAGTCATAACATCAGGGTCATCGGCCAGTGTTATGTGCACGATCCTTCTCTCGTCCGGCGGCATCGGCTCCATGGTTATGGGCCGCCTTCTCTTGGCCACCTGTTCAGCCAGGCGAAGCGCTATTTTTTTTAGTGACTCGTAATGACGCTTTTTATACCAGTCCACGTCCACGTTTATGGAAATCCATTTTTTAAGTTTCTCGGCAACTATCATCCTGACAAGGTATTGCAGGGATGATAAGGCCTGTCCCCTGCGCCCTATGAGAACTCCCAGGTCATCACCCTCGATATTGAGGGTGACAGGCGAGCCCTCGCTGCCGGACCCGCTCACATCCACCGTAGCCTGGATGCCCATGGCACGGAGTATATCGAGCAATACCTGTCGGGCTATATCCGCCGCTTCACCCCTTGCCCCCGGCTGCGCTTCGTCGTCAAGCAGCATGACTTTGATTTTGGCGTCCTCGGCGCCCATTCCCAGCAGCCCGGATTTCCCCTTTTTGAGCACGAGGATGTCAACCTCGTCAAGTGTTACTTCAAGCTGCGCAAGGGCAAGCCGTGTAGCCTCCTCCACCGTTTTGGCGCTTATCTCTAATTCTCTCAATTTTGTCCCTTCTTCTTTTCATTTCCCTCTTTGAGTGCCTTTGAGGGCTGGTTTTGAGGCTCCGGCGCCTGGGGTTGGGCCCTTAATGATGGGAAGGTGAAGTAACCCCAGCCACCGCCCACGAAGTACTGGATGCCTATGCCGATAATATTGGAGACAACCCAGTAAAGGGCTAACCCGCTGGGGAAGGACAGGGTGAAAAAGGCGAACATCATGGGCATCATGAGGGTAGTCATGCTGGACATCTGCTGCTGCTTGGGGTCGGTAGCGGGCGGGGTGACCATCTTCTGCTGCATCCACATGGAGAGGCCCACTAATATGGCCAATATCATTGTCGGGTCAGGCTGAGACAGCTTGAGCCCAAGGAAATTTTCGTTGAGCGGAATGGCCTGGTCCACCATATCCCATTGATAGAGGTGCTGCGAAAGTATGAGCAGGTTTTCCGGCGTAGCCGCCAGCGCCTGCATGATGGACTGGTAGAGCGCGATCCAGATGGGCATCTGTATGAGCATGGGCCACATGCAGCCCAGGGGGTTGATGCCCGCCTCTTTGTAAAGGCGCATCATCTCCTGCTGCAGCTTCTTCTGGTCCCGCGCGTATTTTTTCTGTATCTCCTGGAGCTTGGGCTGCAGCGACTGCATGGCCTTGGTGGACTGTGTCTGCTTGTAGGTGAGGGGCATGAGGATAATCCTGACTACGATGGTAAGCACGATGATAGCCAGGCCGAAATTGCCCCACAGCATCTGGGAAAGGGCGATCAGCCCGTTGAGTACCGGGTCGAGTATAGCTACATTCCAAATATCAACCATTATTTAACCTACTTTATCGCCGAAGAAAAATTCCAGGTGATAACATTATTCACCGTATCTACTGCATAAACCGTGTGATCCCGCGCGTATATGTAAACCATATCGCCCTCCGCAAGGGGGGTCCCGTAAACCGTGTAGCCAATCGGCATGCTGTTGATCTTGTTCCCGTTGGTTATGTCAAGCTTGAAGAGGGTGCCTTTTTCACTCACAGCGTACACGTATCTGTCGGTTACGGCCGGGGTGGACACCATCTGGCCGTCTCCGGCGAATTGCCACACCTCTTTGCCACTGACGGCATCGATAGCGTACACATTCTTATCAAGGCAGGCCGCGTAAATCGTGCCGTCACGTATCACCGGTGTGGCCCAGAACCAGTTGCCTGCAGGAAATGTCCATTTCTCCTGCCCGTTGGCCTTATCAACGGCGTAAAGGAACCTGTCGAAGGTGCCGAAATAAATCAATTGGTCCTTTATAGCCAGGGACGATGCAACGGCGGACGGTATCTTGATGCTCCATATCTCTTTGCCGGTCTCGGCCGCTATGGCGTACACATTGCCGCCGTAATTTCCGGCGTAGATAACGCCGTTATCCAGTACGGGGGCCGTCCATATCTTTTCAGAGGTCTGGAACTCCCACTTGAAGTCACCGGTCAGCACATCGAGGGCATAGACTTTCCCATTGGCGCTGCCGAAATAAATGGCCCGCCCATCGGTGATAATATTTCCTACGATGGCTCCGACTGTTTCATAGCCTTCGCGGGGATAAATCCACCGGACAACGCCGCGGTTGGCATTGAGGGCGTAAATCTTGCCGTTGTAAGTGCCCACGAAAACCAGGTCACCCACTACCAGCGGGGTATCATAAATGCCCTTTCCGGTAGCTGCCGATGAAGGGGCGCACATGGCGCCGCAGGCATTTCCCGGGGTGGCTGTCTTGATCACGTAAGTCCATTCACCCTCGGCGGGGAAGGTCTTGTTGTCGCTGCGCGCCTGCGGGCTGAGCGAAATGACGGCGCCCTCCATGGATCCGAAGCAGATCGTGCTGTTGTTTGAGGCGAAGCCGGACCAACCCTGGGCCGCCGGGCCTGAACACCCGCCGTCTGCACCCGGCATACAGCCTGAGACAAATACCAGCAGCAGCAGACCAATTAGAATAGCGATTTTAACTGTTCTTTTGACCTTTATCATAGACAATCCTATTAACGCTTCATTTTCATTAAAAAGGCATATTATGGAACAGGATCATAGCCGCGGGGTGTCCAGGGATTGCAGCGGCAGATCCTGAGAAAAGTCATCCAGCTTCCTTTAAAGAAGCCGTATTTCTGGATCGCCTCGTACCCGAACTGGGAACATGTCGGCGTGAAGCGGCAGGCAGGGGGTGTTACCTGCGAGATGGTGCCCTGGTATAGTTTAATTGACTTCAGAGCTACTGTTTTCAGCATCTTTTACCAGCAAATCCAAACGGTTGAGCAATTTTATTACCGACCTGTTGATCTCATGGTAGTCCAGGTCAACTACAGGCCGCCGGGCGATCAGCACGATGTCCCACCCGGGCTTTATAACCAGCGGCCGAATATTTTCTTTGAGCAGCCTTTTGACACGGTTCCTGACAGTCGCTTTCCCAATACTTTTGGTTACAGAGAAACCCGCTCGTAAAGCGTCCAGCTTATTGGGAAGAACCTTGATTACCAGCAGTTTATCCGCCGCAGCTTTGCCAGATTTATAGACTGCTAAATATTGCGCTCTCCTGGTTAAAGCCAATCTCTTGGCCATTTCAATGCTATACCTGGGTGAGCTTCCAGCGTCCCCTGGCGCGCCTGGCTTTCAATACTGCACGCCCGCCCTTGGTGGACATGCGGGCGCGGAACCCGTGCTTCCTGATTCTTCCTCTTTTTTTCGGTTGATAAGTCCTCTTGGGCAATTTAATTCTCCAGATTTGATTACGCTTTTCTATCGGCCCCGCTTATATTGTAAACATGGACGGGTGACGAGGGCAGCATGGCTAAGTAACGGGACCTCTTGATGGCCTGGGCCAGGCTGCGCTGGTGCTTGGCGCACACACCGGTACGCCTCCTCGGCACTATCTTGCCGCGGTCAGAAACGAAACGCCCTAAAAGTGATACGTTCTTATAGTCAATCGGCGTCTTGTCCGCGCAGAACATGCAAACTTTGGGCTTGACAATAAACTTGCGCCCTCTTTCCCTTCTTGGTGCGGTATTGGTTTCCATCAGTCTAATAAAACTCCTTTCTCAACTATTAAGGATTTAGAAGGGGATATCCTCCGGCTCAATATCACCTTCAACCACGCGGGCGTCCTCAGGTGGCAACTGTACCGCGCCCTGCTTATCAAGGAAGAGCACCCTGTCGGCGGTCACATCCAAGCTGATCCGCTTTTGCCCGTCTTTGCCGTCGTATGAACGGGTCCGCAAACTACCTTCAACATAAACCAGCTTGCCTTTATTGAGGAACTGGTTGCATGTCTCCGCTAACTTCCTCCAGGCACTTATGCGAAACCACTCCGCTTCCTCTTTAAATGATCCATCGGGCTGGCGCTGGTTGCGGTTGGCTGCCAGGCTGAAAGAAGTAACGGCAACCCCGTCCGCTGTAAACCTCATTTCAGGATCACCACCGACCCTGCCGATCAGAATAATCTTGATTAAGCTCGCCATCAACCACCTCCTGGAATTCAGCTATTTTCGCGGACGAATAAGTACCTTAAAATATCCTCCGACATCTTTAAATTAGCGTCAAGCTCCTTCAAAGCCGTCTGATTGATCTGCACTTTTTCGAGCACGTAAGCCCCTTCCGCCTGCTTTTTAATCGGGTAAGCAAGCCTTCTTTTGCCCCATTGATTCGTTTCGGTAACCGTTCCACCAAGCTTGGTTATCTGGTCATTGACCTTTCCCAACACTCGGGTGAAATCGTCTTCAGTCAAGTTAGCGTTCAGAATAAAAACCAGTTCGTAACCGGGCACAATTAATCCTCCAAGTAGCGAAATTCTACTGATTATAGCACACAGCCCAATTCTGCAACAAGCACAGGAATTCCATCACGGTATTGCATTTTAGCCCGGGCTGTCTTATAGTTTTTCAACATGGAAATCAGCATCATCGGGTTGCCCGGCAGCGGAAAAACCACCGTTTTCGACGCCCTCACAAAATGCAGCGCCGAACCCAGGTCCCACGGCGGGGCCGGGCTCACGGTACACCCTGCCATAGCCAGGGTGCCGGACGCGCGCGTGCTTAAGCTGAGCGATATCTTCCACCCCAAGAAAACAACCTTCGCAGAGATAAAATACGTGGATTTCGCAGGCCTGCCCAAAGGGTTCGGAAAGGAGCAGGGGTTCGGCGGGCAACTGCTCAACAGCCTTAGCACGTCCGACGCCATCCTGCAGGTGGTGAGGGCATTCGAGGATGAAAATATCCCGCATATCGAGGGCAGGATCGACCCGCTCAAAGACATCGAAACACTCGATATGGAGCTGGTTTTCTCGGACCTCACCATTATTGAAAAGCGGCTGGGCCGCCTCGAATCATCTCTGAAGATGGGGAAGTCATCCGAGCGTGACGCGGCCACCAAAGAACAGGGGCTGCTTAACAGGATCAAGGCATCACTGGACCAGGGCACACCCATCAGGCTGCAAAATTTGACGCCCGACGAATCGCGGTCGATCAGCAATTATCAGTTCCTCACGGCCAAGCCCATGCTGATTGTGATCAACATCGGTGAAGTTCAGCTTCCCTCAAGGGAGATGATACTTGGCAAGCTGAAAACAGCCTACTCCATGCCGCAGGTGGAGTTGATATCAATGTGCGGAAAATTGGAGAGGGAGCTGGTACAGCTCCCGGAACAGGACGCCGAGGAGTTCCGCAAGGACGCCGGGCTGGTGGAAACCGCCTTTGCCGCGGTTATCAGGCACTGCTATAGGCTGCTGGGGCTGGTATCCTTCTTCACGGTCGGCGAAGATGAGGTGAAGGCCTGGACGGTGCGGGATAACACTCCGGCCATCCAGGCAGCGGGCAAGATACACACCGATATTGAGAGGGGCTTCATCAGGGCCGAAGTGATGAGCTACGAGGATTTCATCAAAAGCGGCAGCACGGCGGAGGCGCGCAAGCACGGCCTGCTGAGGCTGGAAGGGAAAACTTATACCGTCCGCGACGGGGACATGATTAATTTCCTGTTCAATGTTTAGGCCGCCTTTTAAAATCTGATGATGTCTGATTTACCGGTCCGCCAAAGGCTGGAGCAGGCCGAAGAGGGCCTGTCACCCTACGCGGCCCGCAGTGTTGCCAGCCGCGGCAGGATGACCGCAGAGCAGCCCTGCCCGCTGAGGACCGCCTTCCAGCGCGACCGCGACCGCATCATATTTTCTAACGCCTTCCGCAGGCTCAAACACAAGACCCAGGTGTTTATAGCGCCAGAGGGTGACCACTACGTAACGCGCCTGACACACACGCTCGAAGTATCACAAATAGCCCGCACCATCTCGCGGGCGCTGTCGCTGAACGAGGACCTGGCCGAAGCCATAGCCCTTGGACACGACCTGGGTCACACGCCCTTCGGCCATACCGGGGAACAGGTGCTCAATGAGTTGATGCCGGGCGGGTTCAAACATTACGAGCAGAGCCTGCGGGTGGTTGACTTTATCGAGAACAACGGCAGGGGACTCAACCTGACGTGGGAGGTGCGGGACGGCATACTCAACCATTCCAAGGGTGACCTCGAGATACTGGAGGAAGGCTGGGACAACGTGTCCACGGTCGAGGGCCAGGTGGTCAAGATGGCGGACCTTGTAGCCTACATCAACCACGATGTCGAGGACGCTATCCGGGCGGGCGTAATATCCCGCTCCGACCTGCCGGCATCCACACTCAAGACGCTGGGAGAGTCCAATTCAAGCCGCATCAACACGCTGGTCACCAACATCGTAGCCTTCTCGGCGGGAAAGATGGAGGGCGGCACGGCGGGCCGGCAGGTGATCGGCATGAGCCCCGGCATATTGAGCGCTGCCAACGAGCTGCGCGAGTTTCTTTTTGCCAGGGTTTACCACAGCGGGGCGGAGGCCGCCAGGGCAGCGGGCGCAAGGGATATCGTACTGCTGTTATACCGCCATTTCCGTGATAACCCGGGGGATCTTCCCGACGAGTACAGTTTGACCGGGGGGAACGATGAACGCCGCATCGCCGACTATATAGCGGGAATGACCGACCATTATGCTATACTCGCAGCAGGGAAACTCTCTTGAACAAGGGCTTAAAAGCGGCGTGTAAGCGCTGATCAGGCAATGAGCACAACTGACGATATCAAACAGCGGCTGGACATCGTGGATGTGGTGTCGCAGTACGTCAAGCTGACAAAGTCCGGCCGCAGTTACAAGGCGGCCTGTCCCTTCCACAGCGAAAAAACGGCCTCGTTTTTCGTTTTTCCTGAGAAGCAGAGCTGGCACTGTTTCGGGGCATGCGCGACGGGCGGCGATATATTTAACTTCGTGATGAGAAAGGAGGGCATCGATTTCGGCCAGGCCCTGCGCCTGCTGGCGGAAAGGGCCAATGTCACGCTGACGTATAAAGCAGACAAGGTCACCGCTGAAGATACCGCCAGGCAGGACCGCCTTTTCAAATTAAACGAGGTAGCCGCTGAATATTACCACTACCTGCTGTTGCACGATGAAGAGGCCGGGGCGGCCAGGAAGTACGCGGAAGGCAGGGGACTGTCCCCCGCCGTTATCGACAATTTTCAACTGGGGTTTTCACCCAATAAGTGGGACGGCCTGCTCACCTATATAACCAAGGCGGGCTACAGGGATGATGAAATACTGGCGGTCGGACTGACCGCCCAGAGGGAGACGGGCGGGTTCTACGACAGGTTCCGCAACAGGCTGATGTTCCCCATCCGGGACGTAAAGGGCCGCGTGGTAGGGTTCGGCGGCCGCGCGCTGGACGATTCTATGCCCAAGTATTTGAATTCGCCGCAGTCATTGCTCTTTGACAAAAGCTCAATTATTTACGGCATAGAGCGGGCCAGGGGAGCGATCAGGCAGAATGACTGCGTGGTAATCACCGAAGGCTACATGGACACCCTGGCGGCGCACCAGTTCGGATTCGAGAACACTGTTGCGTCGATGGGCACGGCACTCACGGAAAAACAGATATCAACAGTGCGCAAGCTGACGCGCAACATCATCGTCGCACTCGATGCCGACGCGGCCGGTCTGGAGGCCACGACGCGCAGCATAACTACCATCGACGAACAGATACCCAAGGAACACTGGTTGGCCTGGATTGAGCCCAGGACCTACAGCGAGCTGGTCAAGTATGAGATACAGGTTGTGGAGATAGTGGGAGGCAAGGACCCCGACGAGATCATACGCAATTCCCCTGAAAAATGGGCCGCCTTGCTTAAAGAATCCCAGCCCATCATAGATTTTACTTTAAAAAAGGAAATTGCTACCATAAACAAAGATAGCTCCAAAGACAAGTCTGCATTAGTATCAAAATTTTTGCCGATTCTGTCTCATATTGATGACTCTGTACGGCGTGCCCATTATGTCGAGAAGTTATCGCGCCTGCTCGGTCTGGATGAGAGATTCGTACGTGATGCGCTCTTCGAACTCCAGGCCAGGGAAAAGAAATACAGGGTAACGGGTGGGAGCAAAGTCATAAAGAACTTTGCTAACCAGGTCCCGTCCTCGCGGCATATTGAAGAGTATTTACTGGCGCTGTTGCTGCGATTTGACGACCTTCGGGAGGAAGGCCTCAAGCTTTCAGCGGATTATTTTGAACATCCGGAGAATAAGGATATATTATTGAAATGGCAGGCTAATGCCGATATAAATTCATTTGGCGCTGATATTGACCCCGCGCTCAAGGAATTTTACGACCACCTGATTACGTTAGGAGGGCAGTTGCCCCCTACCCTACACCAGAACAAAAGAGAGAGGGAATACGCGTTAAACGACTGCATCAACAGGTTGATGGAGGGACATATTAAAAATCTTGAGGTCAAGAAGAAGCTCATCCTGTCTGAAGAAAAGGACAGGGGAGATACGGATAGCCAGTTGGCCAAACTGATCGAGCATGGCATCCTTGAGAGCCAGCAGTTGCACGATATTTTCAAGAAGCGCGGCGGTCTTTTCAGCCGTATCAAGGGAGTCTGAATGGCAAAGAGCGCAAAACCTGTGAAAAGTAAAAAGACGCGCCCGGCGGGGAGCAATCGGACGGCTGCGGCTGAGTCTGTGACCGTTGAAGTAAAAAAGGCCGCCCCGGCGAGCACCGAATTCGAAGTCCGGCCTGATCCCTGGGGAAAGGTTGCCGGCGATGCCATACCACAGGACGAAAAAGAACTGCTTTTCAGCGATATCGAGGCGGGGCCGGAGTTTGCCGAGGAATGGTTGAAGCCGGAGGCGGAGGAGAAGCCGCTTGTAGAGCTTGAGATTGAGCTGACCGAGCACGAAGCCATCGACGACCCGGTCAGGATGTACCTGCATGAGATCGGAAAGTACCCGCTTTTAAATGCCAGGCTCGAGCGGGAACTGGCCAGCAAGATAGAGCCCTACAAATATATCAGTCACATCAAAGAGGTTTTCCGGCAACAGGAAAACAGGTTCCCCAGCACGTCTGATTTCGTCATTCAACTGCTCAAGAACTTAGCGGATTGCGATACTGTAATCGACAAGATGTCTGAATATGTCAACGTTTCCAAGAAAATCAGCTTCAAGGAAAGGCTGCTCAGCCAGAAGCTGCACCAGTCGATCGATGACTTCATCAACCCCGAAACGGTGATAAAAATGGCGGCAGAACTGAACCGCGACCCGCACGAGACTGAAAAAAGGCTGGTTGATTACTCGATATATGTGCGCATCATCAACCCCGAGATATTCTCTATTATTGATGTCGATTCGACCTGGGACAAGGTCAAACAGATCGTCAACAGGGACGGGGAGACCAAGCTGGCCGCCAAAATCGACGGCAACAACCACGCTTTCAAGCAGAAGTTTGAACGCATCGACAGGGAAGGCAGGGAAGCCAGCAAACAGTTGACCGTCTCCAACCTCAGGCTGGTGGTCAGCGTGGCCAAGAAGTACGTCGGCCACGGCATGCCGCTGCTTGATTTGATCCAGGAGGGCAATATCGGCCTGGTCAGGGCGGTGGAGAAATTTGAATACCGCAAAGGATATAAGTTCAGCACGTATGCCACATGGTGGATACGGCAGGCCATTACGCGCGCCATAGCGGACCAGGCCAGGACCATACGCATACCGGTACACATGGTTGAGACTATCAACAGGCTGCTCAAAGTCAACAGGAAGCTGTCCCAGGAGTACGGCCGCGAGCCCAGCTGCGAGGAGATCGGCGTGGGCATGGAGATATCGGCGGAAAAGGTCAGGGAGATCATGAAGCTTTCGCAGGTGCCCATCTCCCTGGAGATGCCCATCGGCGAGGAAGAGGACAGCCACCTGGGTGATTTTATCGAAGACCGTTCCAACCTGCCCCCTGCGGACGCAGCTTCACGCGAGCTGCTTAAGGCCCAGCTTGATAAGGTGCTGGGCGAGCTGACCGACCGTGAACGAAAGGTGCTGCTGTTGAGGTTCGGCCTGGAAGATGGCCGCGCCAGGACACTCGAAGAGGTGGGGAAGGAATTTAACGTAACCCGCGAAAGGATAAGGCAAATCGAAGCCAAGGCTTTACGCAAATTGCGGCATCCCAGCCGGAGCCGCAAACTTAAGGACTACCTCGAATAATCATTTACCTGCTTAAGGAGGCAAGCTAATGAAGATCCTTCAGGGATTTTTAATATTTATGGGCGCCCTGGCGGTGCTGGCCGTTGCCGCCCTCATCGTTGGCTATGTGATGATGCTGTTAACCCCTGACAGCCGCGCCAACATGAGGCCTGTGGCACTATCCTCGGAGGCCGTTGACAGCCTCACTAAAAAATTGAGCGACATCAGAAAAGAGACGGCAGCAGCCGAAGGATCTAAAACAGCCAAACAGGTCCGGCTCGTAATAACCGAGGAGGAAGTCAATTCAACTATCGTTATGGCCCTGGCCGAGGGGACGATGCCTGCCAAAGAGATGCTGGTAAACTTCAACGACGGTTACCTGCTGACATATACCGCCTGGAGCTTCCCCGGCCTGCCGGTTAAAACGGGGCTCATCGGGACATTGGAAGCGGACAAGGGCAAGCCGAAATTCGTGATCCGCGATTTTTACCTGGGCAGACTGCCGGTGCCCGACGGCGTCGATATGGGAGTGCAGGAATGGGTAAATATCCTTTTCCAGTTGAATGCCCCCATGGAAGAGATGAACTTCGACCTTAAAGAAGTCACTATCGGGGACGGGCAGCTTATACTGGCGGGTACCACCAAAACGGGCAAGTAGGCAGCGTCTCACCTGCCCATCAGGCCGGACATGTTCTTTGGCATCTTGCCTTTGGCCATCATCTTCGTCATCTTCTGAATACCGTAAAACTGGTTGAGCAGCTGATTGACGTCACTCGGCGTAGTACCACTGCCCTTTGCTATCCTGCGCTTCCGGCTGCCGTTGATAAGTTCAGGGTTGGCCCTCTCCTCTGCAGTCATGGACAGGATGATGGCCTCGATTTTTGCGGTCCTGTCCTGGCTCTCCTTGTCAGATATGCCTTTGGTCAGCTTGGAAAATCCAGGTATCATGTCCACAAGCTGCGTGATACTGCCCATCTTCTTTATCTGCCTCATCTGGTCCAGCAGGTCACCCAGGTCGAACTCTGACTTGCGCAGCTTGGATTCCATCTTCTCAATTGCCTGCCTGTCGAAGGTCTTCTCCGCCTTCTCGATGAGGGTCAGCACATCGCCCATGCCCAGGATGCGTGAGGCCAGCCGGTCGGGATAGAAAACCTCCAGCGCAGCGGTCTTTTCTCCCGCGCCGATAAACCTGATGGGAACGCCGGTGACAGATTTTATGGAAAGGGCGGCGCCACCCCTGGCGTCACCGTCCATCTTGGTCAATATCAGGCCGGTCAAACCCAGGCTGGTGTTAAACTCCCCGGCTATATTAACCGCGTCCTGCCCGGTCATAGCATCGGCAACCAGCAATATCTCGGCCGGCACAACAGCCTTTTTAATGTCAATCAGCTCCTGCATCAAAGACCCGTCGATATGCAGCCTTCCCTGGGTATCGATGATCACCCACGCCGCAGCCATCTCCTCCCCCCTGGCAATGGAATTGCGGCTGATCTGAACCGGACTGGCCGTGACGTCCTCGTAGTACACAGGGATGTCAAGCTGGCCGCCCAGCACCTTCAACTGTTCGATGGCGGCCGGCCTTCGAGTATCGGCGGCCACCAGCAGCACCCTGTGGCCCGATTGCTTAAGGTGAAATGCCAGCTTGGCTGCCGTGGTGGTTTTGCCCGCGCCCTGCAGTCCCACCAGCATGACTACCGACGGCTGCCTTGACGAGGCTTTCAGCCTGGACGGCTCATGGCCCAGTACGCCCACCAGTTCCACATTAACTATTTTTATGATCTGCTGGGCCGGCGAAAGGCTCTCGAGCACCGTAGCCTCCAGCGCCTTTTCCCTGACCACGGACAGGAAGCTCTTCACCACCTTGAAATTGACATCAGCCTCGAGCAGGGCCATGCGTATCTGCCTGAGGGCCTCGTCGATATCCTTTTCGCTCAGCCTGCCCTTGTTATTCAGCCCGCTGAATATTTTGCTGAGTTTGTCCGTCAATGCTTCAAACACCGGTAAAGAATAGCATATTTTTTTGCAGCGATATAGAAGTCATTACACGTGATGAAAAACGGGCGGGTTTAAAAACCCACCCCTACTGTAGGGGCGGCATTTATGTCCACCCGCAGAATGATCCCTAAAACTCGTCCCTTCGCCTTCTCATAATGAAGAGGGCGCCAAGGACGAGGGCTGCCAGCACGCAGATCGTGCTCAGCCAGAGGATGAGGTCGGACTGTTTAAAGGCGCTAACGTTGAACTCGCCGGCGCTGACGTTGTTGACGTACACCCTGTACTGCCCGGGGCTGTCGCCGGAGACGTAGAATTCCACAGGGACGGTGCCGCCCTTTGCGACGTTAACGCCCTGGGCCTCGGCCTCGTAGCCGTTGACGGTCACCATGATCCTGGCCGCTCCGCCTGTAAAGCCCTTATTGGTGACCATGGCGGTCACTTTTAAAGGTTCTCCGACAGTGGCCTCATGACGCTCAAGTTCCGCTGAGCTGACCACGATATTGGCCAGTGCCACGTTCACGGGGTTAACCCGGTCAAGCGTGGACTGCGGCGTGATTCCGTTGGGATTGACCGGTATCTGTGAAGGTGAAGATGTTGATATCATCGAAGCTGCCCCCTGCCGTTGACCGATGAGGAAGTCATTCACTGCCGGTCCGCCGGGGTCCACGATCACTCCGTCACGCACCCCGTCGGCATCGCCCAGTCCGCCGTCGGTAAGCGAGAGAGTGAGAGTATTGTCGCCGTTGTTATGTCCCAACAGGGAGGTACAATCTATCGGTCTCCCGTCCTGGCATTTATAATACATAGCATTGTCTGCTATCGAATCGGGCAATCCCAGGCTTACTACAGCCGTTCCGCCGGGGGTAAGGTTGGTGATGGTGAAGGAAAATACGCCAAAGGGGAATTTCACCATACTGAAGCTGCAGGGCAGGCTTGAGGCCGCCGCGGCGGTCAGTCCGGTCAGGTTGCCGGCCGAGCTGCTGAAGGTTACCGGCCCTTTCTCGCCACCGCTTGCTGTTGACGTAGCGCCCGCGGTAAGCAACGTCCTCTCGGTGCTGAATGCGCCGCCGTGTGTGCCGCCGTCGGCCTTGGCGCGGAAGTAGTAGGTAGTATTGGGGCTGAGTCCGCCGATTTCGTCCTGGTAGGCGCCCTTTGCAGTCTTGAATTGTGAAGGTGTTTCGAAGAGGTATATGCCGGGCGTGCGTCCCCATTCAAAGGTAACATTGCAGGAAGGGGCAGAGCCCAAATTGGTAAGGTTGCCGCGCAATGTGGCCGTGGTCGTGCCCGTGATATAGGCCGGGTCGGTGGTCGCCGTGGGCGAGGTACGGCCTGTGAAGAAGTTATTCTCAAGCCCCAGGGCGCTGCCGCTGAGTCCACCATCAGCCTTGGCCCGGAAGAAATACTGCGTGTCCGCGGCCAGCCCGGTCAGGTTGCAGCTCACGATGCCCAGGGCAGTCCTGGTGATGAGGGACGTCTCGTTGGGATAGACGGTGGAATCGGTGCCCCATTCGAAAGTGATGTTGCATGAGGTTGCCGAGCCCAGGGAGGTCAGGTTGGCATGCAGCAGGGCAGAATTAACGGCCACCTCCGTGGCCGGCTCGGTAGAGGCCGTGGGACAGGTTTCGCCTGCCTTGAAAGACCTCTCGACGCCGAAGGCTCCGCCGGAAACCCCGTCGTCAGCCTTGGCCCGGTAATAATATATAGTGTCCCCGGCCAGTCCGGTTAAATTGTCGGTGAAGGTGCCGGCTAAGCTGTAATCCTGCTGCGGTGTTTCGTCCGGATAGACTCCCGTGGTGGTGCCCCACTGGAATGAGACCAGCGCGCCGGGCGCCGTGCCCAGCGTGGTCATGATACCGTTGAGCGTGACCGCAGACGGGGTAATCGAGGTTGGCGTGTCGGTCAGCACCACCGGCGGGTTGCGTCCCGCGATGAAGCTTTTCTCGACTCCCACACACATGCCGTTGCTGCCGCCGTCCACGTGCGCCCGGTAGTAATAGGTTGTGCCATCAACCAGGCTGCCCAGCGGCGCGATGAAGGGTGCCCCCGAGTCCATGGCCTGCAGCAGTGTCTGATTGACGTAGCCGAGGGGGGTAGTGCCCCACTGGAAGCAGGCGTCAACCACGCTTGCGGAGCCTATGGTCAGCAGGTTGCCCTGCAGTATGGCCGTGGTTGTGGTAATGCCTGTGGCTGTCTGGGTGGTGGCGGTGGGGCAGATGGCGCCGGCGCGGAATGTGCGCTCGGCCCCGAAGGCGCCGCCGGAGGTGCCGTCATCCACCCTTGCCCGGTAATAGTAAATGACATTGTCGGTCAATCCCGTCAGGGTAGCCGTAAATGCAATAGGTCGTGTCTGCAGTTGCGGGGTGGTCTCAAACGGGTAAACACCCGTGGCTGTGCCCCACTGGAAGGAGACATTTGCATCCGTGGCCGTGCCCAGCGACATGAGTATGCCGTTGAGCGTTCCGCCGGTGGACGTTATGGTAGTTACGCCGTCTGTGGTCACGGACGGGTTGGTGCGCCCGGCGGTGAAGGATTTCTCGGCGCCGAACACGCTGCCATTGATGCCCCCATCTATCTTGGCACGGTAATAATATGTCGTCCCATTTGTCAGTCCTGTCAATCCGGCCGCGAAAGGCGCGCCGGAGGACATAGGCTGGGGTGTTGTCTCGTTTACATAGTGTGTGGGGGCCGTGCCCCACTGGAACATGATGTTCACCGTGGGAGTTGCCGAACCCAGGGTTAGCAGGTTGCCGTTGAGCGTGGCGGCGGTCGTGCCTATGGCGGTGGCGGTCTGGGTGGTGCCGGTGGGGCAGGTTGCGCCGGCGCGGAAGGAGCGCTCCACGCCGAAGGCGCCGCCGTTGACGCCGTCATCAACCTTGGCGCGGTAAAAATACAGGCTGCCGGACGTCAGTCCGGTGATATTATCTGTGAAGGTCCCTCCCGTGGACTTGGTACGCTGAGTGGTCTCGTTAGGGTAAACGCCAGAGGCGCTGCCCCACTGGAAGGAGACCAGCGCATTGGGTACGCCACCCAACGAGGTCAGTATGCCGTTGAGCGTGGCCGAGGCGGTCGCGATATTGGTCGGCGTGTCGGTCAGGATGGTCAGCGGTGTACTGCCGGCGGTGAAGCTCTTCTCGACGCCGAAGACTGAGCCGTAGATACCGCCGTCGGCCTTGGCGCGGTAATAATATCTTGTCCCGTTGGTCAGGCTGCCCAGGTCAGCTGTGAAGGGTTGTGGTGAGGTAACGCTATGCACCGGGGTCTGGTTGGCGTACACCCCCGGGGCGGTGCCGTACTGGAAGCAGGCGTTGATGGATGTGGCCGTACCCATGGTGAGCAGGTTACCGTTGAGCGTGGCCGTAGTTGCCGTAATCGAGGTAGCGGTCTGCGTTGTGGCGGTGGGGCATACGCTGCCGGTAAGGAAAACCAGTTCGTCTCCGAAGGCGCCGCCGTACGGGTCGCGCACCGCCTTGGCGCGGTAGTAGTAGGTGGCGCCGGTGGTCAGGCCGGTCAGGCCGTCGCTGAATGTGCCCGGCGCGCCCATCGATTGCGGTGGTGTCTCGTTGGGATAAGAACCCGAGGCGATGCCCCATTTGAAAGAGGCGTCGGTGGCGGGCGCTGTGCCCATGGTTGTGAGCACGCCGTTGACCGTGGCGCCGGTGGGTGTGATGGCGGTGGGCGTATCAGTGAGTATTGTAGGCGGTGTGCTATCGGTCTTGAAGGTCATCTCATTGCCGAACATACCGCCGTAGATGCCGCCGTCAGCCTTGGCGCGGTAATAATATGTATTGCCGTAAGTCAGGCCAGTCAAATTGGCCGTGAAGGGCACGGCCGATAGAAGCGGTTGCTGGGCCGTCTCGTTGATATACACTCCCGGCGAGTCGCCCCACTGGAATGTCACATTCACCGTGCCTGCCGTACCCTTGTCTGCCAGGTTGCCGTGCAGTGTAGCCGTGGTGGCGCCGATTGGGTTGACCAACTCGGTGGTGGCCGTGGGACAGGTGCTGCCGGTGAGGAAGGACTTCTCGGCGCCATAGGACCCACCCGAGGTGCCGTCATCGGCCTTGGCGCGGTAGTAATAGGTAGTGCCTTCAGACAGGCCCGTAAGTTCGTAATTGAAGGTGCCGGCTGCACTCCTGGCTTCGTCTGGCGATTGCCAGAAGTAGATGCCTGGGGAGGTCCCGTACTGGAATCTCACATACACTCCTGAGGATGTGCCCAAGGACAGCAGGTTACCGTTAATCGTACCATTGTGGGCCCCGACGATCGTAGTCACATCTGTATTGACCGTGGGGCAGGTATTGCCGGTTGTGAAGCTCTTCTCTTCCCCAAGTTTACCGCCCGCGGAACCGGCGTCTATCTTGATGCGGTAATAATATGTGGTGCTGGTTAAAAGGCCTGCCAGCGGGAAGCTGATATGGCCCATGGTGTTCTTGGAGGTAGACGAGGTAGAGCTGGAATAATAGCCGCTGACCGTGCCGTACTGGAATGACCAGTTCACGCTTGAGGCCGAACCCAGATTCCAGATAATTCCATTAAGGGTGGCCGAGCTTCCGCCGATGGCAGTAGCCGGCTCAGTGGTGGCTTGGGCAGAGTAGCTGCCGCCGCCGATGGTGAAGCTCTTTTCTGCTCCATAGGCCGGCCCGTGTATGCCGCCGTCAGCCTCGGCCCTGTAATAATATGTGTCATCGGATAGTCCCGTGATCGCCTGTTGAAAAACGCCTAGCGCAGCGCGATTTTGCCAGGTTGTCTTGGTAGCATAGGTATGGTCTGTTCCATAGCCGAAGCGTACATTGACGTTTGTGGCTGACCCAAGCGAAGTCAGTGCGCCGTTTAAAACCACGTTATTTACGTAGATGCCGGTTGCGATATCGGTGGCCACCGCAGGAGGTGTCCTGGTGGTGAAGCTCTGCTCGGGCGTGCTGTAGGACGTGCCGTAGGTCGCTCCTCCGTCCGCCACCGCGCGCCAGTAGTATGTGGTGCTATGGGACAGGCTGCTGATGGGGGCGATGAAGACGCCTGTGCCCTGCGACACGGGTGTGGTGTGCAGCGTATAGGAGCCGGAACTTGTACCGTAATCGAAGCTTACGTTGGCGCTGGGCGCACTGCCCAGTGCAGTGACATTGCCGTTGAGCGTAGCCGACTGGTAGGTGACGTCGCTTGCGGCCGCTGCGCTTACCGATGGCTTTGTGTAGGTCGTGAAATACACGGAAGATCCATTTACAGTTCCGCCCACATTGGTTGCCCGTGCGTAATAGTTGTAGGTAGTACCCTGCGTCAGGCTTCCTGCAGCATAGGTGAATGGAGCAGCCGAAGATGAAGACGAAGGGCTACCGGTTACGGTGCCGGCCCAGGAGGTGACGAAATTTAAGCTGGCCGGAGCCGTGCCGGCGCTATTGAGAAAACCGTTGAGAGTGGCTGACTGGTATGTTAACGCCGAGGCTGCGTTGGTGGTCACAGAAGGGGGTGTTAGAGTGGTGAAATATATGGTTGCGCCGTTATCAGTGCCCCAGAAATTGCTGACCTGTGAATAGTAAGAGTATGTAGTACCGGGTGACAGGCCGCTGACGCCGGCGCTGAAATTGGTAGGTGAAGAGGACGAAGAAGGGCTGCCGGCAATTGATCCGGCCCAAGAAGTAATAAATCTCAGGTCGCAGTCGTTGGACCCGCTGCTGGCCAGGCGGCCGTTGAGCGTGGCCGTGGTGGTACCAACCCCCGTCGCGTCGTAACTGCTACCTGTGGGTGGATTGGTGGAAAATGATTGAGTCCCGGCATCCCCCCAAACTCCGCCTAAAGTTTCTCGGTACCGATATGCCCAGTAATAAGTCCGGCCGGGTGAAACATTTGTGGCGCACGGGTTGGCGTTCATTACGTTGCCGGGCGCCAGTCCTCCGCGTGCATCGCCGATATTCCCGGAGTCGTAGGCGGGATCGTCCCAGGGAGGGCTGGATTCTTTCATGTAAACGACACTATCCCATATTGTGTGGCCTGTTATACCGACGTTCCGGACGTGGCAATAGAAGTAGACAGCATATAAGCCCCCACCTGCAGACGCAAAGGAGCGTGTGCCCCAACTCTGGGCCCACCACAACTCAGCCTGCGCCGGCTCGGGCGGTTTGGCGAAGAAACCGCCGCTGGCGATGATAATTGCCAGCAGCAGGTTCAGCAGAGCGCCGGCAAGCCTTGAAATATTCTTGTTCACGAGCACACCCACCCACATTCTTTTATCACTGTTAGTAATCCCAGCCCGGCATCGCCCGCAAAATATTTACGATGAATATCGTAATAATAATACGTACCACACCTGATTAAGGAGACCACTCAGCATGGGCACTTTACTCCCCCACTCATGTAAATGTCAAACATGATCAATTTTAATCAATTTAAATTTCGCAGATTAACAGCGCGGACCGGGCAATGTGCGCTATTGCCTTGACAGCTACAGGGCGTGGTATTATCCTAAGTACACTTAAGATGACAGAAAAATACGAAATCAATGCACTGGAAAAGGAAGAGTCCTGGCGGCTTTTCCGCTATATCGGCGAGCTGGTAGAAGGCTTTGACAAGCTGTCGGGCATCGAGCCGGCCGTGACCATATACGGCGCGGCTACGGCCACACAGTACCAGACCGACTACCAGAATGCCCGCCAGATCGCGTACCTGCTGGGCAAGCAGGGATTCAACATCGTCACGGGCGGCGGGCCCGGCATGATGGAGGCGGCCAACCTGGGGGCCAAAGAGGCAGGAGTAAAATCGGTCGGGCTCAATATAACACTCCCCCATGAGCAGAAATGCAACACTTATTCCAACCTGACCATCTCCTTCAACCACTTTTTCGTGCGCAAGGTAATGCTGGTCAAATACGCCACCGCCTTCGTCATCATGCCCGGCGGGCTGGGCACGCTGGACGAACTGACCGAGGTGCTGACCCTCATACAGACCAATAAAATCAAGCCCTTCCCCGTGATACTTTTCAATTCCACTTTCTGGCGCGGTTTCTTGGACTGGCTGCAGACCACTGTGCTGCTGCCCGGCTATATATCAGATTCAGACCTTCACCTTCTCAGGCTCACCGATAAACCCTCCGAGGTGCTCGAGATAGTCAGCAGCTGGTACCTCAGGCAGGTCATAGTAGGCAGGCAGGCCATTGATTAACCTGTCATTCCACGGCGCCGCCCGCACGGTCACCGGTTCGCGCCACCTGCTCGACGTCAACGGCTACCGCATACTGATCGACTGCGGACTCTTCCAGGGGCGCCGGGCGGATACTTATCAGCGCAACCTCAATTTCTCGTTCGACCCCCGCTCCATCGATTCCGTCATCATCTCGCACGCCCACATGGACCATTTGGGCGACCTGCCCAACCTGGTCAAGCAGGGCTTCTCGGGAGACGTAAACTGCACCTCGGCCACGCTTGACCTGGCCAACATCATGCTCACCGATTCAGCCAAGATCCAGGAAAACGATATCCGTTATGTCAACAAGGTACGCCGCAGGCAGAATCAACCGCCCGTAGAGCCGCTGTACGATTCCACCGACATACCGCCCACGCTGAAACTGCTGCGCGGCAGTTCTTATGACCGCAGCTTTGACCTTTGCAACGGCATCAGCGTCACCTTTCGCGACGCCGGCCATATACTCGGCTCGGCCATCACAGTGGTCAATATAAATGATGGGGAAAGGAAACTATCGGTTTGCTTCACCGGCGACCTGGGCCGCAACGACATACCGATTATCCGCGACCCGTACGTGGTTGCCGATTCGGACGTCCTGATTATCGAAAGCACCTACGGCAACAGGCTGCACACCGACATAAAGATGGTATTAGACAAGCTGGCCACGGTAATCAATGAAACTGTGGCACGGGGCGGCAAGATCATCGTGCCTTCATTTGCCCTCGAGCGGACGCAGGAACTGGTTTACTGCCTGCATCAGCTCAAATTGGCCGGCCGCATACCGGATTTTCCCGTTTATGTCGATAGCCCGCTGGCCATTGATGCCACCGATATTTTCAGGGTGCACCCCGAGTGTTACGACGCCGAGACCGCCGAGTTCCTGAGGACAGTGGCCGACCCCTTCGGCTTCCGCGGCCTGCGCTATGTGTCAACCGTCGAGGAATCAAAGCGCCTCAACGATGTAAAAACGCCCATGATGATCATCGCGGGGTCGGGCATGGCTGAAGCCGGCCGCGTACAGCACCACCTTAAAAATAATATCGGTGACACCAAAAATACGGTCCTGATCGTGGGCTGGCAGGCGGAAAACACCCTCGGCCGCAAGATCGCGGAAAAGTGGCCGGAGGTGAGCATCTTCGGAGAGGCCTTCAAGCTGCGTTGCAGGGTGGACATATTCAACGAATTCAGCGCCCACGCGGACCGCAACGACCTGGTCAAATGGACGAGCGCCGGCAAAGAAAGGTGGCAGAAAATATTCGTAGTGCACGGTGAGGAGCAGTCGGCACTATCACTGGCCGACGCCTTCAAAGAGATGGGCCTGCGCGAAGTGACAGTGCCGCAATACGGCCAGACCTTTCAATTATAGGTCAACTGTTCCCCCCGCATATAAAGGCATAAAACTAATCTAATGGCCAGATTTTATCCGCGGAATTTCGCTGACCTGCACCGGTCCTGGAACGATATTTACCTGCGTTCGCAGGCCGGACTGCTCTTCTCCTCGCCCGACTGGGCCGAGACATGGTGGAAACATTTCGGCGAAGGCAGCACGTTATCTGCCGGGGCGGTCGAGGAAGACGGCGTGGTAATCGGCATCGCCCCGCTGCGCCTGCAGGATGGGATAGTGCGCTTCATAGGCAGCGATAACCTGTTCGATTTCCGGGATTTCATAGTCGAAAAAGACAGGGAGGAGGTTTTCTACCGCGCGCTGCTGCAAGGCCTGTCCATGACCGGGGCGGCGTCACTCGACCTTGCCCCTCTATTGCCCGTTTCCAGCGCATACCGGGTGCTGATACCCCTGGCACGCGAACAGGGGTTGGCCGTTACTTGCAGCCCTGACGAGGTCACGGTGTCGCTGGACCTGCCTCCCGACCTGCCGTCTTACCTTGCCCTGCTGAGCGGGAAGCAGCGCCATGAACTGCTGCGCAAGGAGAGGCGCCTCAACGAGGAAGGCGACGTATCGTACCGGGTCAAAGACAGGGCGGATGATGCTGATATTGACCTTTTCCTGGATTTCTTCCGCAAGAGCAGGGAGGACAAAAACAGGTTCCTCACGCCGACCGTGGAGCTGTTCATGAGGGATATCATCGCCTCCAGCCAGGCCCGCGGCATGCTGCGACTGGGGATACTGGAATTGAACTCCACGCCCATAGCAGCCACACTCTGCTTCGAATACCGGGACGGCATCTACCTCTACAATAGCGGCTATGCGCCGGATTACCGCTGGCTGAGCGCAGGTCTGCTATCAAAGTATTACAGCATCCGGGACTCCATCACGCAGAAAAAGTCATACTACGATTTCCTGAGGGGGGCGGAAAAATACAAGTTTCACCTCGGCGGCAAGGAAAACGGGCTTTTTAGATGTATAATTAAACTTTAGGTATTCCAAATCAGGATTAATTTGCTTATGCACCCTTTACGTATCGCGCTGCTTAGTATGCACAGTTGCCCCTGGAGCAAGCCGGGGGGCCGCTACACTGGCGGCATGAACGTATATATCCAGAACCTTTCGCGTGAGATGGGGAAGCTGGGCATAGCCACAGACATATACACCTGCTCTCATGAAGGTGACGAGTTGTGCGGATTTAGCGGCCACAACGGCAATGTCAGGCTGATACATATAAATGCCGGCTGCTGCGGCAGCGCGTCAGAAGCAGGGCAGGCGGAATACGCCGGCAAACTGGCGCAGGCCATTGACTTGCACTGCCGCAAACTGGACCTGCGCTACGACGTCATCCACAGCCACTACTGGCTGTCGGGGCTGGCAGGCAACCGCCTGAAGGACCTCTGGGGGGTCCCGCATGTCAGCATGTTTCATACCCTCGGCGCCCTCAAGAACGGCTCATTGCTTGGCGCAATGGAACCTGTCTCCAGGATATCCAGTGAAAGGCAGATCATTAACTCCTGTGACCGCGTTATCGCCTCCACGCCGGTGGAAAAAGAGGAGATGGTCAACAGGTACGCCGCCGACGCTGACAAGATCAGCGTCATCCCCTGCGGCATCGACCTTTCGCTTTTCCGCCACATCAACAGGCAGGACGCCAGGGCTATGTGCGGCCTCCCCGAGAAGAAAACGCTGCTCTTCGTGGGCCGGCCGGATCCCATCAAGGGACTGGATAACCTCTTGCAGGCAGTCTCGATGCCCGGTCAGGGCACGGATTTTCAACTGCTGGTCATAGGCTGCGGCAACCGCTACATAGGAGATTGGTGGCAGGCTGCCGGCCGGCACAGGCCGGACGATATCAGGGACAGGGTGATTTTCGCCGGCCCGGTCGAACATGAAAAAATGTACCTGTACTACAACGCGGCCGACCTCTGCGTGATACCGTCATATTACGAGAGCTTCTGCCTCACCGCGCTTGAATCCGTGGCCTGCGGTACAGCGGTCCTTGCCACCGGCGTGGGCGAGATACCGCAGATATCCCGGCTATGTAATTTATGTAAAACAATCCCCGATAACAGCCCGGGCAGCCTGGCGCGGCATATAGGCATATTCCTTGCAGGTAATGGGCAGGATGCAGGCTGCTCAGGCTCAGCGCTCTCAATTCACTACGGCTGGGATTCGATTGCCCGCAGGATAACCAGCGAGTACGAGGACGTTTGCAGGGTACCTGTAAATGCTCTTAAGGCCGCGGCCGCCAGGTAGAATGATTAGATACCACCAGGGAAATGTATTATGACTGAAAAATTTGATGCCATGATAATAGCCCCTCACCCCGATGACCCCGAATTCGGCATAGGCGGCACTGTGGCGCAATGGACGAAGGATGGCAAACGTGTCATATACATAATCTGCACCAACGGCAACAAGGGCAGCGACGACCCCGCCATAACGCCGGCGCAGCTGACTGAAATCAGGCGGGCTGAGCAGACCAACGCGGCGCGCGCAGTGGGAGTATCCGACGTTGTCTTCCTGGAACACGACGACCAGTCCATCGAGGATACTCCGGAGTTCCGCAAGGAACTGGTAAAGATGATACGCACCTATAAGCCTGATATTGTGGCGGCCCCGGATCCATACAGGAAATATATCTGGCACAGGGACCACCGCATTACCGGACAGGTTGTGCTGGACGCGGTCTATCCTTTTGCCAGGGACAGGTTAGCCTACCCCGACCTCATGGAGCAGGGCTACCAGCCTCACAAAGTCAAGGAGCTGCTGTTCTGGGGCGCCGAACTGCCCAACCACTTCACCGATATCACGGCTACTTTCGACGGAAAGATCTCGGCGCTGCGGTGTCACCAAAGCCAGGTAAGCCATTTTCCCGCCGGCTGGGAGGACGCCTACAGGAACGTGCTGTCAAACTTCGGCAAAGACCACGGGTATGAAGTGGCGGAGACATTTTACCGGGTGGTATTACCGCCTTAGAGGCGCTTGAACTCAAACCTAATCACGTGCGCTTTTATGGTCTCCGCCTATCCGCACGTCACCATCGCCGAAGAATTTGAACTGGTTGCGGCCATGACCCTTGGCGTAATACAGCGCTGCATCGGACTTCTTAGTCAGGGTTTCCATGTCTTCGGCGTCTTCGGGGTAGATGGCGATGCCTATGCTGGTGGACAACTGTACCCGTTGGCCGTCGATTAGTAGCGGCTCTGCAAAGGCATCCAGTATCTTTTGCGCTATAGTAGTGGCATCTTTGGCGTGGTTGGACTCCATCATCACCAGTATAAATTCATCCCCACCGGTACGGGCTAAAGTGTCGCTGGCACGTATTATGCCTGTAAGCCTTGCGCCGACCGTCTTCAGCACAAGGTCGCCTGCTACGTGGCCGAGGGTATCATTGATGGATTTAAAGTTATCCAGGTCCAACGACATGACGGCCAGCCTGGCTTTATTGCGGTGGGCCATTGCTGCCGCTATATTGAAGCGGTCTGTCAGCAGTACCCTGTTGGGCAGCCCCGTAAGAAAGTCATGGGTGGCCATTTCCTCGAGCTTCTGCTCCAGTCGCCTGCGCTCGGTAATGTGTCCTATCCGTTCTGCGAGGACGTTTAAGAGCATTCTCTCTTCCTTAAGAAATGGCCCCTCGTCGAGTTCCGGTCTATTTTCCAGGTAACAGATTTCGATACATCCCGCTGCTGATTTATTTACTTTGACCGGCGACGACAGCTTCCAGGGGGAGTCCGTGAAGTTATTTGTGCGGAACTCGCTACTATCAATAACTACCCTGGCACAGGCGATCTCCGGGTATTGCCAGCTTTTCGGAAGGATATTTGCAAATTCCTGGTACAACCGGGCCAGGGTGATATCTTCCCTGGTGTTTAGCTCGGCCAGGCCGTAGATTGCCTGCAGCTCTTTCATCCTTTCCCTGGCCAGAAGCTCGTTATGCTTGCTGTACGTCGCTTTCCAGACTGAGTCCATGAGTAAAGTAAGATGCAATATATCGGTCTGGGTGTAATCTGATTGCTTATTGGCCACAGCGACAACAGCGACAATCCGGTTCTCCCTGAAAACGGGTACTGTAAGATATTTATAGAGCTTTGCATGACCTTCAGGGTAACCCTTTTTCAAGGCATGCGGGGCCAGGAAGTCGTTCATGACGATTGGCTTGCGCTGGCGGACCGCTTCACCCCAAACGCCGGTTTTCTCAAGCTGATATTTGGCCTTCTTTTCCGCTATAGTGCACTCTTGCATCACTTCTTTGGACCAGGTGTTCAGGGTGAATTCCTTTATCTCCTCGTCATAGAAGTAGATGTAGCCGATTTTGCTTCCTGTAAGCTTGATTGCTTCATCAAGAGCGTTATCCAGAAAGTCCTGCACTGAAGCTGTATCATATTGAAGGATATTCACGAGGCTCTGAAGATGCGCTTCACGCAGTCTCATATCTTCCTCGGCTCGTTTGTGCTCTGAAATGTCTCTGGCGATGCCCTCGAACCCGACATTCTTGCCGGATTCGTCCTTTAAGGGAACGGCACTCGAGGTATGCCAGCGCCATGACCCGTCGATATGCCGCACGCGGTACTCGATACCCGACTGCCTTTGTCCCGTCTCCATTACTTTTTGCAGCCATGCCATGCAAGCCGGCAGGTCATCCGTGTGTACAAATGGCTGGAATGGGTGGCCATTTACATCCTTTACAGGGTGACCGAGCAGCGTGGTCCATGCGGGGGAGACGAAAGTGAATACGCCTTCAGGTGTCAGTGTATAGATGATATCGTGGCTGTTCTCGACCAGCAGGCGGAATTTTTCTTCCTCTGCTTTAACATCAGCCAGCAGGCGGTTATTGACCATCAGTACCAGGCTGATGGTGAGGCAGATATTGAGGAGGATATACCCTGTAATGGCCAGCGCGTTCACCGCCCCCGAGTTAAAGAAATCATTGCTCTGCTCCGGAATAATAACGGTCAATATGATCCTGGCACAACTGAATGCAGCATAAACCGCGAAGACTATACCTGTGAGACGCGTTATCTGGCGCATGCCGGGGTTTACCCTGCGTAACAGCAGCCAACTGCACTGCAACGTATAGATCATTATCATCGCCGTTACAGCAATATCCCTGGCCATCAGGTTTGGTTGAACTATAACGAAATAAGCGCTTACAGCAATGAAAACGGCCAGCAGGACGTAATTATGGATTTGCCGTTCCTTTACCCCGGTAAAGCGTCCCAACCCGATTAGAATAACCAATATCCCGGCCAGGACTATGGTATTGGAACCCGTCATGGATATGATGTCAGGCACAAGTCCGCGCAGGACAAGCAACAGTGGCCCGGTTGCCTGTAATGCCAACCCGACCAGCCAGAAGGATATGCCTGCAGAACGTCCCCGGTTCCGGCTCCAGATAATTGCAACGGCCCCCGTATTTATGATATTGATGATGAGGTAAAGGATCATCACCGTCTTAATATCAGGCATAGTAAGTCAGCCTCACACCGTCAGTCCGTGTTAATTTCATTTTAATCATCTCTCGGACTTAAAGCCCTTTACCCTGAATAGCTCTAAAGAGGTATCCACCACATCGGGATCGTAGAGTTTACCCCTGCTATCTGACAATGTATCCTCCCGCCGCAGGGGAGAAAGACGTTTTTCTTATCCCGGCGTGGACCCGGTCAGGCTGACCATTTTTCGGCCAGGTCACCGATGACGGGCAGCTTGAACATCTGTCCCTGGTAGGCCTTGATCATGAGCACTATCCACAGCACCAGGGCGATTATCCATACAAACCAGTTGACTACAGGTATAAAAGAAAGGATGAAACAGGCTGCAAATGTTATGATCGACTGCATGGCATGGAACTTCACGAACTTGCTGTCCTTTTCTATCAGGAAAAAGATCAGTCCGGTGACCCATCCGGCAACGTAGCATAATAACCCTGCAACATTATCTTCCATCCCGGTTGACGATTTAGACATTGATCAAACCCCCTATTCCTTAATTACCAAAAGAATACCTTCACGTACAGCCAAGTGTCAATGATATGTTATCAGTCAAAGATGCCGGGGCAACCGTGCCGACTCTTACATGTGTGACTATATCTTTCTTCCAGCCCGGAAGGCCGCAACGGTTACGATTACAGTCAAAAGGGCCGAGGTAACTATGACTGCGATGGCCCAGCCCGGTACACGCTCTGCATTGGAACCTGACGGGATATCAACTGCGGGTACCGGTTCAGTCGCGAAGGTGAACACGGATCCCCCATCCCCGGGCACAGGCGCCACAGCGGAGGCCTGCCAGAAATAAGCCGTATCATAGTCGAGATTAACTTTTAGAGCATATGAAGTGGTAGATGTGAAATCCTCCACCACGATATTTTGCAGTTTGGCATCCTTAGCCAGGATGAACCTGTACTTAGTTGTGCCCTGGTAGCCGCTCCAGCTAAAAGCCAGCGGCCCGGCCGGGCTGACGATGGCCCCGCTGGCAGGGCTCAGGGCCTGCGCCCCGTATGAAGGAGTATTCACAGCATACCCGGGCCTGACGGTAAAAGGCATGGCATCGGACCACGGGCTGATAATCCACTGCCCCGTGGCCGCCTGAGTGGTGCGCACCCTCCAGTAATAAGTATGTCCCGCCTCCAGGGCGCCGGGCGGGTACCAGAAGGCAGGCAAAATTGAGTCGGCCGGCACCAGAATGCCGGAGTCATAGACCTTTAGTGTAAAGAGGGAATCCCTGGCAATCTGCACCTGGTATGCTCCGGAACAGCAGTAATCCTCCCAGCGCATGTCAAACGAGGCGTTCCTGCCCGTTACCGGGTCGGCATTGACCATGACCCCGCTTTCCTGCTGTGACGGAATGACGACAACCAGGGTAATAAACCTTGTCCTGGCCCCCACAGGGTTAACGGCAGTTATCCTGTAGGTGGTTGAGTAAAGTGGCGATACGGCGGCCTGTCCGGATGAGGGCACCTCGCCAATGCCCTGGTCGATATTGACAGAGACGGCATTCTTAACATCCCAGGAAAGGATCGCCGGCGACGACGGGCTTATGCTGTCCGGAGTCACCCTGTAATCGACTATCTCGGGCAGTGTGCCCTGTTCAACAGCCCCGAGGCAGGGCGGTGGAACCGACAGCGCAGCAAAGACCGGCAGGCAGGCGCAGAGTAAGGTCACAAATGACAGATGGAAAAGCCGGGTAAGATACGCCCCTGCGTTACTCATACTTTACCGACTACCCCTGACCGCAGCAAATAATCGTAATACTCTGTGAGCTTGAGCAGCACCCTGGCGGCACGTTTGCCCGACGTGTAATCGTAGTGGTTGCCCGCCAGCGTGACCTGTTCCTCGGTGAAGGTGGTGGTGATGACCGGCTTGCCGTAGCTTTCAATCCACTGGGAACTGAGTGCCCTCATAAGCCTGACGATCATGCCATTGATTATCTCCATGCGCGACCTGCCCGTATTGGCCATCAGTGCCTTGCCGCTGGCCAGCTCCAGCAGGTCGTCCACCAGCACGTCATCTATCTTGCCGGAGTAGCGGGCGGCGATGGTCATGGTGGCCAGGTCCTCGACCTCCATCTTACCCTGCAGGCCCAGCACCCATCCCAGCATATCTATGAGTTGCTTGATGGCGGCCTCCGTTTTATATACGTTGCCCGACTTGATATCTTCAATGATGGGGATGATAGCCTGCAGGGCGTTATCCCTCTTGGCCAATGCTTCAGCCCCCATTTTCTGCTCCTGCTGGGAACGTTGCTGCAGCAGCAGGCTTCCGAAGAGGGTAAAGCCGCCGAAGCCCATGAATATGAGCGAATCGACCGTTTCCAGCTCCAGCAGCCTGGCCGGCGCCGTAAGGTAGGCAATGAAATTGCGGTCTCCTGCAGGGTCAACGGGATTGCCATGGCTCCACCTGGGCGGGAAAATCTTGTCGAACTCTTCAATAGTCTTCTCCGGCAGCTTGACCACGTTCAGCCCGCCTTCTTCACATGCATCGGCACAGAGCACACCGTAACTCCCGCCGGGCGTGATGATGGCCACGTTGCGGCCCCTGGGCAACGGCTGTGTCAGGCACCCGATGGCAACGTCGAGCATCTCCTCAGGACTATCAACCCGCATGGCGCCCATCTTCTTGAAGGCTACATCGTATATCGCGTCGCTGCCGGCCATAGCACCGGAATGAGACCTGATGGCCTCTGCCGCCGCCGCTGTTTTGCCCGGCTTAAGCACGATCACAGGCTTGCTGCGGGTCACCTTTGAAACTATCTCCATGAACCTGGCGCCGTTATTCAGTCCCTCGATATAGGTCATGATAACTTTGACTTTGGGGTCCTGCCCGAAGTAATCGATGTAATCCTCGATCTGTATATCCGCCGCGCAGCCGCAGCTCACGTAGTGCTTGAAGCCCACACCCCTGTCGTAGCCGGCCACGACCACCGCGGCGCCGACGTTGCCTCCCTGCGAGACGAAGGCCAGCGGCCCGTCCCTGACCAGCAAAGGCATCATGAAGGCTGCCAGGGAAGACGACGCGCTCCAGTAACCCATGCAGTTGGGGCCGATAAACCTGATATTGCCTTTGCGCGCTATGCCCAGCACCTCATCCTGGAGCTTCTGTCCCTCGGGACCGATCTCGGCGAAGCCGGCTGATATTATGACCGCGGCCTTAACGCCTTTCTGCACGCAATCCTGCATGACGCCGGCCACGTGCTCGGCAGGGATGGTGAAGACAGCCATGTCAACCGGTCCCGGGATGTCGATGACCCTTGGATACACCTTGAGGCCCTGTATCTCCGTCTCCCTTGTATTGACCGGGTAAACAGGCCCTTTGTAGCTCTGAAGAAGGCTGGTTATGGTGGAGAAACCCCACTTGTTACGGTTGTTAGTGGCTCCTATGTGGGCGACCGATTTGGGGTTAAACAGGGGATCTAAACCTTTCATGATGTCCGTATTCATAAAATCAATCCTCTCACAATCCGCAAACTCGGGGGAGCATGTGCCCCAAATTAAAAAATGCCTTGAGATTCAAAGCATTATGCTTTATAATAGCACCCCGGCAGGCGCCATTCAAATTCAGCGCATCCGTTTCTATTTCTACCATATGCGATATTTTGCGCACTGCCTGAAATTCATATTCATAAGGAGCAAGAGATGATCAAGACCCGCATGACCGAGCTTTTCGGATGCAAACACCCCATTATGCTGGCAGGCATGAACTGGATCACCACGCCGGAACTGGTAGCCGCAGTTTGTAACGCAGGCGGCCTGGGCATATTTGCCACTGCCAGGTGCACGCCCGAGGAGACGAGAAAGAACATACAGGACATCAGGAAATTAACAGATAAGCCCTTCGGCATCAACCAGCTCCTGATACTGGGACAGGTAGCCCGTGACACCATCCAGGTGGCCGTCGAGGAGAAGGTTCCAGTAATCAACTACACCCTGGGCAAGCCATGGTTTATCGACGATGTACACAAGTACGGAGGCAAGGTGATTGGCACCACCGCCTACGTAAAACACGCCATCAAGGCCGCTGAACTGGGCTGCGACGCCATCGTGGTGACGGGCACAGAGGCCGCGGCGCACGGGGAGGAGGCTTCCACCTTAGTCATGCTACCCATCGTGGCCGGCAAGGTAAAGATACCCATCATATCAGCCGGCGGCTACGGCGATGGCAAGGGACTGGCGGCGGCATTAGCCCTGGGGGCAAGCGCCATCTCGATGGGCACTCGCTTCGCCATGACTAAGGAGAGCATGGTGCACGAGAATTTCAAGCAGCTCTGCCTGAAGGCCAACGAGAACGACACTATCGTGAGCACCAAGTTCGACGGCCTGCGCGGCCGCGCCCTCAAGACACCTGTCACAGAGCGCATCGCCAGGGGCGGGTTCCCCATGGTGGACGCCTTCCGCGGCGCCTATGAAACCAAGCAACTGCTCAGACTGAACTGGCCGCAGTTCATCGGCATGAGCTTCACCATGATGGGAGCGGACAGTGAACATCCTTTCTGGGTACAGGCACGCCAGGCTGCCGGTTACCGCCGCCACGGACTGGCACTCTACGATGGAAATATGAAGGAAGGCATCTTCTTCGCCGGGCAGATATTAGGCGCGTGCAACGACCTGCCCACGGTGCCGGAGCTTATGGACAGGATCATGAAGGAAGCCGAGGCCACCATCAAAAATTCCAATTCCATGCTGGCATAGGTACCAGATTTACAGATAGAAAAAAGGGGAAGCGGTGTACCGCTTCCCCTTTTATTTTGCTTGCCTGTACTAATATTTATTTCAGGCGCGAGCCGCCGAGCAGGGCCTCCGCCTCTTTGACCATCCTCTCCACCAGTTCCTTGCAGCTTACTACGTCGTGGATAAGGCCGATGGACTGGCCTACGGGGACCAGGCCGGCCTCGATGTCACCTTCGTCCCAGATGGCTGTCTGGCGCAGGCCGGACAGGAAGGGCGCCAGTTCATTTAGAGTGGCGTGCTTGGCTTCCATGTCCTGGATCTGCTTGAGCACCTGGTTCTTCATGGCACGGCCCTGGAATTCAAGTGTCTTGCCGTAGAGCATAGTATCGAACTCGTGGCGGTTGACCAGTTCGTCCTTGACTTTGTGGTTCATGCGGCACTCGGTAGTGGCCATGAACCTTGAGGCCATCATAACACCTTCGGCGCCCAGCACCAGCGCCGCCGCCAGGGTCCTGCCATCGGCGATGCCTCCCGTGGTGATTACGGGAATTTTAACCGTCTCGGCCATGCGCGGCGTGAGCACCATGGTGGTGACGTCATCCATCAGGGGATGCCCACCCTCTTCCACACCTGCTGCGATGACGGCATCGTACCCAACATGGTCGGCGTGGACAGCATGCCTGACGGAACCGAGTTTGTGTATGAATTTAACACCGGCGTCATGCCCGCGCTTGATGGCATCCGGCCCGAAAAACTTATCCACTGGTGTGCCCGAGATCTCGAAAGCGGCCACCTTCTCCTCAAGACAGGCATTGAACCATTCAAGGTACATCTCCTTGGTTATGCGGAAAGAGGGAAGCAGGGACAGGTTCACGGAAAACGGCTTGTCCGTCTTCTCCCTGGTCTCCCTGATAGCCTTGCGCAGATCTTCACCGGTGTTGTAGTTGGCGGCTGTGATATTGCCCAGCGCCCCCGCGTTGCTGATGGCCGCGCAGAGGTCAGGTTTGCACAGCCACATCATGCCGCCGCACATGATGGGATGCTTAATGCCAAAAAGTTCGGTCATCCTGGTTTTCATTTCTCGTCTCCTCAGTGAATCAACTTAAAAATTTTCAGGGATTATAACACGGCCATACACTATAGACAAAGTACGTCTTACTCCGTCAGTTACCTGCTTAGTTACCTTTGACAATAAAGGCCATTTTTGAGATTATTACCGTTCGGTAAGCATTTATCAAAAAAGGGAGGTTTTTAACCCGTGAAAACCAGGATAACTGAATTATTCGGCATCAAGCATCCCATAATTCTTTCAGGCATGGCCTTTGTCAGCCTTCCCAGGCTGGTTGCCGCCGTCTGCAACGCCGGCGGCCTGGGCATATTTAACAGCGTGGCCAATACACCCGACCAGCTCAAAGGCATTATACAGGAGATAAAATCTCTCACCGATAAGCCTTTTGCCATCAACGCCACCCTCATCTTTCCCAACGGCAAGGAGAACGCCGAGGTGGCGCTGGCAGAGAAAGCCCCCATCATAAACTTTGCACTGGGCAAGGGCGACTGGATCATCAAGCAGGCGCATACCTACGGCGGCAAGGTCATATCCACGGTAGCCACGGAACGGCATGCCATCAGGGCAGCCGAACAGGGCGCGGACGCCATCATCGTTACCGCCCATGAAGCCGCCGCCCATGGCAGCGATGTCGGGGGCATGGTACTGCTTCCCCAGATAGCCAGCAAGGTGAAGATACCCATCATCTCAGCCGGAGGTTACTGCGACGGCCGCGGCCTGGCAGCCGCCCTCGCCCTGGGCGCGGATGCCATCGCTATGGGTACCCGCTTCGTGGTCACGCAGGAATGCGATGTGCATACCAATATCAAGCAGACGGCCATGAAAACACAGATGGAAGAGACCTTTTACTCAGCCGGCATCGACGGTATGCCCGGGCGCTGGTACGCCAACAAGCGCGCCCTCGATATGGCAAACAGCAAGACGTCATATGTAGATGCGCTGAAGGCCGGCTGGGCACTCAGGAAACAGGTTGATATGCCGATCTGGAAACTGCTCTTCGGCAGCCTTCAAAAGAGGGGGGTCCAGGAGCTGGCGCAGCAGGCCATAGGCATCGACGCTCTGGGCAAAATCCTGGATGACGGCGACCTGGAGAACGGCGTAGTGCCCTTCGGTCAGGTTGTGGGCCGCATACGCGATTTGCCCACCTGCAAAGATCTGATCGAACGTACCGTAGCCGAGGCAGAGGAGATTATCAGGGGCCTGCAGGGCAAGTTGTAAATCGTGGCAGTTGTGGCGTTGCTGTAAGGGGCGTTGCCGCCTATGAGATACCACGTGGGACTTGCTTTGCATGTTAAGTAATAATGTTTTATGCTATAATTGTAAGATAATATACATACTATAATAACACAAAACATGAAATACTTAGGCGAGGCCGGCAACGATTTGTTGTCAACACTGTTGCTTGCTGATAAAGGACTATTTACCTTTGGTGAAGCGGCACAAATCTATGGTGAAAAGCCCGGTTTACGGGTGATGCTGTCTGCCCTTGTAAAAAACGGCTGGCTACAACGCATAGAGCGGGGCAAGTATCTTATTTTGCCTTTGGAAGCCGGCAGTAGCGGGCAGTGGAGTGAGCATGAGTTTGTAGTTGCTTCCTGCCTTATTCAACCATACTACATCGGTTTTCAGAGTGCTTTAAGCTACTATGGCTATTCAGAAAAAGTCAGCAAAACGGTTTATGTCGTTTCTACACGTCGTAAACTGAAGCCCTTGCTCAATATTTCCGGGGTGACTTATCAGTTTGTTAAACTGGGTAAGCGCCGGTTTTTCGGTACCAAGAATATGTCTATTGGAAATCAGAAGGTAAACCTTTCTGACCGCGAGAAAACACTGGTAGATTGCCTGTATATGCAAGAGTATTGCGGAGGGATTGCTTCAGTAGCACAGGCATTATGGTACGCATACAAAGAATTAGATTTCCTGCGCCTGGCCAGATATGCGGTCAGATCCGGCAATAAAGCGGTTTGCCAGCGGTTGGGCTATTTAATAGAGACCCTTAATCTGAAACAAACGGTTGCAGTTTCCATTCTATACGATAACATCAGCGGCAGTTATGCCCTTTTGGATACATTGGCTCCGGCCCGGGGGTCCTATATATCGAAGTGGAAGCTACGCGTAAATATCCCGAAGACTGATCTACAGCAATGGAGGATAGATTAGTGCTTTCAAGGGCAGAACTGCAAAGGCTGGCAAATAGTGAAAGGGTGGCACTGGGAGTCCTTGAAAAAGATTACGTGCTTACCCAGGTACTTAATAACATTTCACTAATCGACGACCTGGCCACTCTGTTCGTATTCAAAGGTGGAACCGCATTAAGAAAAATCTACTTCCCTGACTGGCGGTATTCAGAGGACCTTGATTTTTCAGTAAAACGTGATATGCCCGAAAAAGAGTTGCGCATCTGCTTAGATAACCTGTATGCCCAAGTGCAGCGCACGACGGGGATAAAGCTATCGACGTTGATGCTGCATAAACCAAATGGATATGCCCGGCTGCGTATCCAATTCATAGGACCCCTCGCATACCGGGGAAGGATCTTTATGGATCTTAGCTTTGATGAACCGATATGCCTGGAACCCGTATACCGCAGAGTAATAGCAGACCCCTTTACCACTGACGAACAGACAATACTGGTTTACCCGCTTGAAGAACTCCTGGCGGAAAAAATACGCAGCCTTAAGGAAAGGGGGAAATCCAGGGACTACTACGATGTCTGGCGAATAACCAAAGAACATTCGGCGGATATTGATACCGGTCTCTTAACAGACGTTTTGTCCAAGAAGCTTCGCCATAAGCAGATTATCCTGAACTCCATCACCGATTTTTTCCCCGATGATATAAATACTGTGCAGCGGTACTGGGACGAGGATTTAAGACGGCAGGTAAGTGATTTGCCGGGACTCGATCAAGTACTTAAAGAATTGACTTGGCAGTTAAGCAATTTAATCAAGCCTGAATTCTTTTACAAATGAAGCCGTTGCGTCCACATGAAAAGGGTACAGGACTTTAGTACTATTACCTACGTTACTAAGAGTCTATTTACAGGGCTTATATATAGCGGATAATTGTAAGGGTGGGAATATTGGCCACCCCGGTCAATGGATCATTTTCATCAAGGCCATCCGAATGAAAAACGGCAAACCGGGCACCCATGGTGTCTGCATAAAATGCGGTACCAGGATGTTTTGCATGGGCAAAGCACAGTACACGAGGACATAGTATAGAAGCAGGGTACAACGACCACCGCTTCTTTTGCTTTTACCCTATCTCTTACTCAAATCCTAACAGTCATGGTATTATAAGGTTGGTTACAGCCTGGGTTCACTATGCCCGTCCCGAGTTGTGGTTAGAGGACGCTTCCGGGCGGTCACCTGAACCGATGGCAGATCAAAATTGAAGGAGACGGGTTAATGTCAGCCAAAAAGAAGCAGGGGGATGGGGAAAGCGGCACCCGAAACCTGAGTACCGAGGCGGCGATGAAATCTTCTCTGTCGTTGCTCAGTGCCTCCCTGGAATCCACTGCCGATGGCATCCTGATTGTAGACAGGCAAGGAAAGATTACACTTTGGAATCAGAAATTCGCCAATATGTGGAAAATACCTGAAGAAGTTCTCTCCACCCGTGACGATGAAAAGGCAATAAACCATATCCTTGCGCAGCTTGCTGACCCGAAGCAGTTTGTAGCCAAAGTCAGTAAATTGTACGAACAGCCGGAGCAATCGAGTTTCGACCAGATCGAGTTCCTGGATGGGCGCGTTTTTGAGCGTTATTCCCAACCTCAAAGAATTGAAGACGACATTGTGGGCCGCGTGTGGTCATTCCACGACATCACTGAGCGCAAGCGGGTGGAGGAGGAACTGCGGGAGAGCGAGCAGAAATACCGTGCCGCCATCGAGACTGCAAGTGACGTCATCTGTATCATACAGGACAGTATAATCAGGTTTTCTAATCCCAGGGTTAAGACCATGTTGGGTTATGAGCCGGGGGAAATTGAAGGGAAGAACATCGCCAGTCTTATTCCCCAGGAAAATTTAGAGTTGATACTGGAAAGATACCGCAAAAGGATGACCGGTGAAAAACTCTCGGAAATATACGAAACAGGCCTGCTTCATAAGAGCGGTAGGAAAATAGCCGTTGAGATGAATGGCAGTGTTATCCGGTATGAAGGGAAACCGGCAGACCTGGTGATTATACGCGACATCAGCGAGCGCAAACAGGCGGATGAAGCGCTTGCCCGGTCGGAGGCGAGATACCGCGCCATACTTGAAAACATGCAGGATTCATATATAGAGGTGGACCTGGTTGGCAATTTTACCTTTGCTAATGAGGCCGCCAGCATCAACCTTGGCTATAGCAGGGAGCAATTGATCGGGACAAACTTCAGCAATATCGCATCCAGCGAAGATGTTATAAAAGCTGTCTTTAAGGCCTACAACGAGGTATATAAAACCGGAGAGCCCAACAAAGGCTTTGCCTTTAATGTCGTGCGCAAGGACGGCACAACCGGATATGGTGAGACCTCGATTTCCCTTATAAAGGACGCGCAGGGCAGGCCTATCGGATTCCGCAGCGTGGGGCGCGATGTAACGGAGCGCAAGCAGATGGAGGAGAAACTGCAGAGACTGGCGTCGGTGGTACACTACTCCAGTGAACTGATCAACCTGTCTGCAAAAGATGGTAAGATGATATTCCTCAACGCGGCGGGCGCCAGGATGCTGGGCATCGATCCTGATAAAGTTGAGCAGTTTAATATCATGCAGGTTATACCCGATCACCTCGTAGTGAAGGCGCAATCTGAAATACTGCCGGCGCTATTGAAAGGGGGTTCATGGGAGGGCGATTTACAGTACCTCAACCTCAAGACCGGGCTATTGACCGACGTACACGCGATGACCTTCGCGATTAATGACCCGTCCAGCGGGGCGCCTTTGTACTTTGCCAACGTCTCGCTTGATATCACAGCGCGCAAACAGACGGAAGAATCTATCCTGCGCTCAAAGCTGCTGCTGCAGAGCGTAATAGACTCAACACCCGACTGGATGTATGTCAAGGATACACGGCACAGGTTCCTGCTGGTCAACAGAAGCTTCGCTGAAGCGCAGAATATTAATCCCCAGAAGATGATAGACAGGCCCGATACTGACTTCTTCTCCGCGGAACTGTGCATGGGCAACCCTGTCAAGGGCATCAGCAGCTTCCATGCGGATGATAATCAAGCTTTCAATGGCCAAACGGTACATAATCCAAGGAATATTGTAACCTGGGCCGATGGTTCACTACATATATACGACACTTATAAAATCCCGCTTGCCGACCAGTCAGGGAAGATATATGCAGCCCTGGTTTACAGCCGCGACATCACCGACCAGCGCAGGGCGGAGGATGAACGCGAGGCCTCTTTCAAGACACTGCAAAAGACACTGCACGACGTAATAAATACGATGTCTAAAATCGTGGAAATGCGGGATCCATACACTTCAGGGCACCAGGGACGGGTGGCCGACCTGTCGGGCGCCATAGCAAGGCAGATGAAGTTAGACGATTCACGGATTGAGCACCTCATGATGGCTGCCAGCATCCATGACGTAGGCAAGATGTATGTACCTTCGGATATCCTGAGCAAGCCGGGGAAACTTTCGGATATCGAATGGGCTATGATTAAAGCACACGTGGAAGGCAGCTATGAAATACTCAAGGGCCTGGAATTCTCCCAACCCATCGCGTTGATGGCATTGCAGCACCATGAAAGGCTGGATGGCTCAGGTTATCCCAGCGGTCTCAAGAGTGACGAGATTCTCTTAGAAGCTAAAATACTGGCTGTGGCGGACGTCGTTGAAGCGATGTCATCTCACCGCCCTTACCGACCTACCCTTGGCATAAATAAAGCGCTGGAGGAAATATCACAGAACAGGGGCGTGCTTTACGACCCTGATGTTGTCGATATCTGCCTGGACCTGTTCAACAACGGTAAGTTCGAGTTTAAAACCGCTTGATCCCATCGATATTGCCAGCAGGGACAAATGATTGATTAGAGGAGTGCAATGATGGCGGTGGGACTGGATGGCAAAAGTTTCGAGAAGTATTCGATCAGCGTAGCACTCAAGGACGGCTCCGGCCTGCACCTTCGCCCCATCCTCATGTCGGACGAGGAAAGGCTGCTGGCGCTTTTCAGCCGTATGAGCAAGCAGACCATTTACCTGCGCTTCCACCATGTCCTGACCTACATGTCGAAGGAGGAGGCGCGCCGCTTCTGCACCGTGGATTACGTCGATACCTTTGCGCTTGTAGGCACGCTGGGCGAAGGATCAGATGAACGCATCATCGCGGTGGGACGCTATGCCAGGCAGCCCGGGGCCAACCGGGCTCAGATCGCCTTTGAAGTGGAGGACAAGTACCAGGGACTGGGCATAGGAACCCACCTGTTGGACCAGCTTGCCTACATCGCGCGCGACAATGGCATGACCATGTTCGAAGCTGAAGTGCTGGCCGAGAACAAGGACATGATGAACGTTCTCATCAACAGCGGCTTCGAAATGAAGAGGACATACCAGGGCACGACTTACATAGGCTTGCTCGACCTGGCCCCCACCGAGGTTGTCGAGCAGAAGTCGTTCGAGCGCGAGAAATTCTCCTCCATCGCCTCCCTGCGGGCTTTCCTCAATCCCCGGTCGGTGGCGGTGATCGGGGCCTCCAGGAGGCCGAACACCATCGGCAACTTCGTCTTCCGCAATCTGATTCAGCAGGATTTCAAGGGGGTGGTGTACCCTGTCAACCCCAACGCCGGGGTGATAGCCGCAATCAAGGCCTATCCCTCCATCCAGGACATACCGGGGGACATTGACCTGGCCATAATCGCAATACCTGCCGACAAGGTACAACAGGTGGTGGAGGAGAGCGCGCACAAGGGCGTCAGGGGCATCGTAGTGCTGACCTCGGGCTTCGCCGACATAGGTGGAGAAGGGATTGAACGGCAAAACAAGCTCCTCACCACCATCCGCAACTACGGCATGCGCATGCTGGGGCCCAATTGCATGGGGATGATAAATACCAACCCTGAAATAAACTTGAATGCTACTTTTGCCAACGTGGTGCCGCCCCACGGCAATATCGCCTTTGCCACACAGAGCGGCGTACTGGGTTCAGCCATACTGATGTACGCGACCAATCTTAATATCGGCCTCTCCACCTTCGTCAGCATAGGAAACCGCGCCGACATATCCAGCAACGAACTGCTGCAGTATTGGGAGGACGACCCGGATACCGATGTAGTGCTGCTTTACTTAGAGACATTCGGCAATCCCAGGAAGTTCACGCGCATCGCGCGCACCTTCACCGCTAAAAAACCGGTCATCTCGCTGGCGGGCAACCGCGGCAGTGTTCAAACAAGGAAGGCTACATCGCAGACCGGCGCCATGGCCACCGACCATGCGGCCACGGAGGCACTTTACAAGCAGGCGGGCATACTGAGGGCGGACACGCTGGAGGACCTCTTCGACACGGGCAGCCTGCTGGCCAACCAACCTCTGCCGCAGGGCAACAGGGTGGCCATCATATCGAATGCGGGAGGGCCGGCGCTGCTGACGGCCGAAGCATGCAGGGGCAGGGGGCTTGAGGTCCCCCCGCTGTCTGATGAGACTACATCTCAGCTTAAAATCCTGCTGTCGCCGCGGGCCAGTGTATCCAACCCCATCGATATGTCACCGGAGTTCTCCATCGGGCAGTACGGGGATGCCCTCAAGCTGCTGCTCAAGGACGCTAACGTGGACATGGTGGTGGTCATCTTCATACCGCCCATATTAAAGCTGTCGGAGGAATTTGCAGCCATTATCCGCGAGGTAGCCCCGCTGTACCGCGAGCGCGGCAAGCCACTGGTCACCTCTTTCCTGGGTTTGAGGGGCGCCAGGATCGAACTCGGATCGCACGAAAAAAGGTACGTGCCTTCGTTCGCCTTCCCCGAATCGACCGCCGGCGCCCTGTCACGGGCCCTGGAGTTCAGCCAGCGGCTGAAGAGGCCGGTAGGCAAGATACCAGAGTTCCCTGATATCGACAGCGAGAGGGCGGACCTCATTATCAGTTTAGCTATCGAAAAATCAGGCGGGATCCAGGTATGGTTAGACGCCGAATCCATACTGGGGCTGTTTGAGTGCTACGGCATAAAATTCGTCACGCTCAAGCTGGCCAGGACACCCTCAGAGGCCGCCGCGGCGGCGGAGCAGATCGGGTTCCCTGTGGCAGTCAAGATACTCTCCACCTCCATCTCACAGAAGACCGACGTGGAGGGCGTGATCCTCGACTGCCGCGCAGGGGATGAGGTGGAGAAAGCTTTCGCCCGCATAAGGGAGAACCTTGAAAGGGTAGGCAAGAGCGCCGAGATGCAGGGGGTGATCATCCAGAAAATGGTGCAGGGCGGTATCGAGGTAATCGTGGGCGTTACTCAGCACCCGGCCTTCGGCCCCCTCATGATGTTCGGCCTGGGTGGTGTGTATGTAGAGCTTTTCCAGGACGTCACTTTCAACATACACCCGTTGACCGACATCGACGCGCACGAGATGATAAAGGCGGTCAAGGCCTACCAGTTGCTGGAGGGATGGAGGGGCTCCAAACGTGCGGACATCCCGGCCATCGAGGAACTTTTGCTGCGCATTTCAGCCATGGCGGAGAACCACCCGCAGATATTAGAGATGGACTTAAACCCGGTCAAGGTATTGCCGGAAGGGGACCGCTACCTGGTGGTGGACGGCCGCATATTAGTCAGCAAAGAGGAAGAATAAAATTTCTATTATTATGTAATAGATGCGCGACTTGATTTTGACAACATATGGCCTTAATAGTTCCGACACCTCTGTTAATACCTTGGGAGCGCTGCACTGAAATTAGTGCGGCCAGCTTGAACAACTGAAAACAATAAATCCCTTATGACTAATTGACCCGAGGGTTATTTTTCTAAGAAGCGGGAGGGGCGGCTTGCGCCGCCCCTCCCGTGCTATCCAGAGCCTGGGAAGTGGTGATTATACCCTGCGTGTTTTGAAGATGAGGATGAGGGTGACGATCACGAGGATGGCGCCGATGGCGATGATGACCCAGACCCATAGCGGGGTTGCCGGTTCCGCGGGCGGAGGCGCCGGGGGCGCCGGTGCGGGTTCGGTCTGCAGGCTGAAGGTGGCTGACCAATCGCTCGGAATGTTCTGGCCGTTGACTTCCAGTGCCTTTACACGCCAGAAGTAATTGGTGCTGTAGTTCAGCGTGCCGCTGTATTCGTAACCGGTGGTGGTGGTGGTGCCGGTTACTACCAGGCTCTTGAACTCAGGATCCGTGGCGATGTCGATCTGGTATTTGGTCGCCTCTTTCCACGGGCTCCATGAGAAGGCTGCGGGTTTTACCTTGCAGCCGAGGCAGCCGTTGTTGGGGGCCAGCAGTTGTACGCCGTAGTACGGGGTGTTGACGATGAATCCCGCCTTTACGGTGAAGCTGCGCTTTTCCGACCAGGGACTGCGTGCCAGTTGCTGTGTAGCAGACTGGAATGCGCGTATCCTCCACCAGTAGATGGCGCCGGCTTCAGGCAGCGCGCCGGGGGCAATCCAGGCAGCCGGTGAGGTCATATTGGTAGAGTCCATAGTAAGCAGGATAGATCCGGTGATTGCCACGATATTATTTGCCGAGTTGCCCATGCCAGGGCCACCCATACCGGGATTAATCCTCAGCGTCATCGCCTTGTCTTTGGCTATCTGCAATTCATAAACGGTAGCCAGGCAGAGCTGTTCCCAACTCAAGTCGATCTGCTGGTTGCGTCCGGTTACCGGATCAGCGCCGATCAGGAACTGGTCGGCTGGCGCCTTCAATACAGGCCCTTTCTTGGCCAGGCAGTCGGTATACGCCCAGAGCATGCCCTGTCTGTAGTTGGGGGCATACCCTATCCACGGCTGGGCAGCGGTCCATGCAGCAGCGTTGGAGCTTCCCCAGTAGCGTCCGCCTGCGAGCCAGGGCATCCCATTGGGGGTCGTCAGCGCGCCCTGAACAGAGCCGCCGCTCTCGTCATCGATGGCATAGAGCGTGGTGTTAGTATCAAGCGTGCAGCATCCGCAAGCTTTCAGTGAAGAAGGCTCAAGTGTGAAGCGTACGCCGGAGGTGGTAAGGGGCGCGTAGATATCGAGGCAGTCCCAGGAAATACCCGGCTTGGGCATACCGTCACGCGGTTTCAATGCGCGGCACACCGCTGAGTCGACAACCGGGTTGGCTGCAGTCCATTGGGATACGTTAATAGCGTTATGCGCCGAATATAGCGCTGGCTGATCTCCTGTCCAAGCTTGAACGAGGCCGAACTGGCCCCGCCTGTGCGGAGGGCGGTTTGCGGGCCAGGCTATGCCGGTGGCCCCGTTAATAGACTGCATCATATCGCTGTCGTTCCAATTGGCATATGACGGAGCATTGTTACGGTAAACGGACCCGGTGGAAACACCTGCGCCCAGGTCGTCATCGCCCATGTAGATGAAACTGTTATTCTTGAAGTCCACATCGAAGATGACGTGTTCGTTGCCATTGCCGGATACGGCAGAGGCAGTAGAAACCGCGAAAGTTACGCCCTTATCCGCCGAGTAGGCCGCTTGGTAGTTCTCGTTCAGGGCGGAGCCTACCAGCACCTTGCCGTCGGGAACGGCTGCAATGGTGTGGCCGGAGAGGAGGGTCGTTTCATAGGTGGGCAGGTTAGTTGACCACGAGGTGCCGGTGTAGGGCAGCCTCTGGACAACGCCGGACTCGTTGAGGACGTACAGGGTGGTGCTGGATTCGAATGCAAAGTCCTGTACGGTGTACCTGGGGGTGATCATGGCCCAGTAGTCGCCGTAATCGGGCGACCAGGCCATTACACCGCCCCTCAGGTTGTTGTTAAGGGCTGATGATTGAGCGCCCTGCGCTGCCCAGCCTACGATCTCGCCGTCCGCCTTGTCGGTGCAGGAGTTGACGACGCGCAGTATGGGCAGGTCGCTCTGCCGAACGGCGCATGAACCTGAGGTGGTATGAGTGAAGACGCGCTCCCAGTAGGTGCCCAGCGGGGGAACCGCGGGAAGCGGGGCAGCCACGTTGGGATTGATGGTGGAGCGCCATACGCTGTCAAACTCGTTGCAAACGCCTGCAACGCCCCAGTTGCGGTTGACCGAAGCTAAGTAGATGGTCGTGCAATCGGGGGCTACGGCAACGTCGTTGAACCAGTCGATGGTGGTGTCGATGCCAAGGATCTGGTTCCAGGTCTCGCCGTTGTTGCGCGAGATGGCGAAGGCTGATTCGTCATTGGGTATGGGTGCCACTAACCAGGTGGGCCACCAGCCTGTCTGGCCGGTAGCAGCTACCGCATTGTTGAAAATGTCTACGGCATTGGAGCCGGTGGCTGCTAATGCCAGCGAGCCGTCGGCATTCCAGCCAACTAAGGCTGCTCCGACGCCTGCCTGGCCATTGACGCAGCCGCCCTGTGCTGCCGCGCCGGTGGTGGGTTTAAGAGCCGGGTACCAGCACGGGATAGGGCAGGTTGTGGGAGAATCCGTGAACCACGTGGGCACGGACGCCGTGCAGGGGTTGCCAAAGCGCTCACCTACTATCAGTTTGCCCGAGGCATAGGTGCCGAAGTAGGCGATTGAGTAGATGTCTTTACCTATGGTTGTTGAAGTATCCATCAGGACGTAAACAGTGGTGTCGTCCACGCGGTATACGCCTGTGTTGTCGGCAATACCCTTGGTAGCATCGCCGTCAGTGGATACGTAGGCCCTGCGCAGGGAGGATGACTGGCCGGAGAAGTCGGAAGGAAGGGCCAGGGAGACATTTCTCAGGTCTGCCACATTTATTGAGCTATTCGCTGCGATAGTGGGGTTCTGTAGCTCGACTCCGGACACCGGGTAGGCCCAACCCATAGTCCAGTTGGTATTGAGGTCGCGGAACGCCACGTTGAAGAAGGTGCCGGCAGCATTGGAATACACCAGCGCCACCGAGGAATCGCCGCTGTAGGTGGGCGAGAACTTGATGGCGTAGTAGTTGGCCGCCGCGTTGGGATTGACAACGTTCATGGGCGCAACTGTCTGGTCCTGCCAGGCGTTGAAGCCGGAGGAGGACCTTACAATCCAGCGCCCGATTGCGCCGCCATTGTCCACAGTGACGAAGCCGATGTCGCGCTTGCCGCCATAGTCGATGGAGATGTCAAGGTCGCGGATGGTTTCAGTGACCGCCAGATTGGGAGCGGCACTGCCATCAAAGGCCAGTTCCCAGTTCGCACCACCATCCATGGTGATGTATATGGTCTTGGGGCCGGATGCCGGGTTAAAAGCGGTGCCGTAAGTGAACGGGAATGTAGCGCCAATACCGGGGAGTAGTCCGACTTCTCCCAAAGTAGAAAGTGTGATGTTGTCTGCCGTTACGGCAATAATCTTGGGGTCGTCCGGGGCGATGGCCACGGAGTAGAGGTTTACGGGCAATTCATTACCACCAAAGATGTAGCGGAACTGCGGGACGCGCATCAGGCCCAGTTCCCTGGTTATCTGCCCGGAGATGCCGGAGTTATTGGTAACGAAAATGCCGTTGATTGATGCCAAGGCGAGAAGCTCATTTAGTACGCCCAGCGAGCCACGGCCGATAAAAGCGGCAGTCACGCCGTCATTGGCGACGGCCATGTCCTGTATCTCGCTTCCACGGCCCGTCATTTGGCCTGCCGCGTGGAAATTCAGGATGTCATTCCTACCGAAGACAGAGCCCGGAGTGGAGACGGTGTCCCACTTCATGATGCCCGGGTCTGCAGTAACCGCTGCCGGCGCTGCAATATTCATCGGGACCACGAAGGAGGCAACCATCAATATAGCTGCGAAAACTCCAAGAATGCTTGGAAACCTTGTTTTCATTAATTCCTCCTGATTTTTTTAGTCGAATAAAACAGGCCCATATCACTCACAATTTAATTGATTTGTATTTCACCTCCCTTTATCAATGTCACCTCGGCGTAATGCCTGACCGCATTGCTAATTATAATTTTGAAGTATTATCCGGAAGTTAAACCCTTGTTAAATCGCCATTAACTATTACGGCTCGCTCATATGAATTGAGCTTTTAGCGATTAAAACAGGCAACGGCAATAACTGACCCGTAGTGAGCTCGACCCAGGCAAAACGAGGACTTTGTACAAAAGGCCAGCCAGCCTTTGACAGTCGCGTAGCAAAAGAATATTATCAACGTGACAATCAACCTGATTCCTGGTTGTCTTCTATCTGTAAAATTTGGATTAGGCCTGGTCAGAGTAAAGGATAGGAGGAGGGATAATATAATATGAAAAGATTGCTTATCGCCGTTGTCTCGGTACTGGTACTGTTGGCGGTGGTAGTCTCAATGGCCATGTGGAATGCCAACGGAAACCTGGTTGATTTCATCGCCGGCCAATCGCAGCCCGAGCCGAAAACCCTACAGACGGACATCAGTGTCAAGGGTGCGGAGTCCGGCCAGTCCTACACTGCGCAGGTCAGCGTCGATAGTGGCGCCCTGGTCAATACGGTCTCGAAAGAGTATATCTCCTTTGCCATCGATTCTTCCCAGGTAGTGGGCGGCAAGTGGTGGAACCCTACCGCCAGCGGCACGGAAATGGGGTCCGGCACGGTTCTGGCGCCGGTCTTCGATTTTAACCAGCCACAGCTCGATGCCATGGTAAAGGGACTGGCCCCGGCCTACCTGCGCATCGGCGGCTCCGAGGCCGACAAGATCTATTACGCCATGCAGGACACATCGAGCGTTCAACCAAATGCGCCAACAGGTTATAAATCGGTCATGACGGCCAGGCAGTGGGACGAGATCAACGCCTTTGCCTCCCGCAACGGGTTGAACCTGGTGTTCACCCTCAATGCCGGCCCGGCCTCCAGGAAGGCCGACGGAAGTTGGGACAGCACCAATGCTGCAGAATTGCTCAAATACACTGCAGAGCACGGCTACAATGTGTCGCTCTGGGAGCTCGGCAACGAGCTGAACATCTTCTGGTTCGTCCATGGCCTGAAGGCACAGGTCTCTCCCCAGCAGTACGACAAAGACCTGGTTGCCGCCCGGGCACTGGTCAAACAGTATATGCCTGCATCTAAATTCGCCGGGCAGGGAAGCGCTTTCTGGCCGCTGCTGGGCGAGCCCCTGAATCTTTTTTACGGCTACATGCCCCAGTATTTGCAGAGGTCCAACGACAAGATGGACCTGGTGTCCTGGCACTATTACCCGCAGCAATCCAGGCGGGGCCCGATTGCCGTGAGGCGAGCTTTCCCGTCACGCCTGCTCGACCCGAAAAACCTGGATGAGGTCAAACACTGGGCTGAGCAGATAAAGCAGTGGCGCGACAGCTATGCGCCGGGCAAGCCGATCTGGGTGGGAGAAACCGGGAATGCCCAATTCGGCGGCGAACCGGGACTTTCCGACGTGTACCTGGGAGGCCTTTGGTGGATGGACCAGCTTGGCGCCCTGGCCCGCGCCGGACACGATACGGTGGTGCGCCAGAGCCTGACCGGCATGAACTACGGCATGATCGATGATAGGGACCTTGCGGCCAGGCCGGATTACTGGAACTCACTGATCTGGAAGCGCCTGATGGGCACGAAGGTTTACGATGTAAAAGTGAGCGGAGACCCGTCCGGAAAGCTGCGCGCCTACGCGCACAGCGGCGCAGGCGACGAACCGGGCTCACTCACCGTCCTGCTGATAAACCTGGACCACCAGCGCAGCGCAGATGTATCACTTCCCGTCATCAAGGGCGCGGCCAGCCAGGTTTACCAGGTTAACGGGCCCGACATCTTCGGCCAAAAGGTCTTGCTGAACGGAAGCGAACTCAAGTTTGCCCCGGATGGCAGCCTGCCGGCCATACAGGGCCTCGCGCAGCAGGATTCCAGCACAGAAGTCACGATTAACCCGCTTTCCTACTGCTTTGTCACGTTTAAACTGCAATGACTCATGCGGGGCTTTTAGCCTTCGACATTCTTACCCATTGCATAGCCGCCTTTTGAAGCGGGTCCCAGGGACTTGACAAAGGTGGCGTATATGAAAGGTCAAGGTCGTGGATATCTTCGACCAGCATGCCGGCATAAAGTGCCGCAGCAATTATATCGACACGTTTGGCGACTTCTGAGTCCCTGTGCCCGACGATCTGCGCGCCCAGCAGCCTCCCGGTACGGCGGTCTCCGGTGATACAGACAGCCATTTCTTTTGCTCCCTGATAGTACGCATTATGATCCGGTGTGTACAAAGTTATGGTCAATGGGTCGAAACCGGCCCTGGCCGACTGTGCATCCCGCAAACCGGTCCCGGCTGCTACCCTGTCAAATACTTTAACCGCCTGGGTGCCCAGGCTGCCCTGAAACTCACTGTTGCCGCCGACCATATTTTCACCGGCGACCCGGCCCTGCTTGTGGGCGGTGGTGCCCAGTGGCACGTAAACTGCACTGTTGAGGATATGGTGCCAGGTCTCGGTACAATCTCCGGCGGCCAGCACATCGGGTACATTGGTATGCATGGTGCGGTCGACGCGGATAGCTCCGCCAACTCCCAGGGCTACGCCGGCGGTCTGTGCTAACCGGGTGGAAGGCTTGACCCCCGTAGCTACCAGCACCATGTCAGCCGCCGCGGTTTCACCGGTGGCTGAATGTACAAGCAGACCATCTTTTCTTTTTTCGATGCTCCGAACTGTCCGGCCGGTAATGACCTTCACGCCCCTGGATTCAAGCTCGGCCCTGATCAGTTTGCCCAAAGCAGCATCCATAGTAGTCAGTATTTCCGGGGCAAACTCCAGTAAGGTGACCTCTATCCCGCGGTGGGCCATTGCATCGGCCATCTCCAGGCCGATATACCCGCCTCCGATAATGACAGACCGGCGTGGATTTTTCTGCTCTATGAACCGTTGAATGGCAAACCCGTCTGCCATCCAGCGTAAAAGGAAAACTCCCGCCTCATCCAAACCGGTGACCGGTGGCCTGGCCGATTCAGCCCCGGTGGCTATTAAAAGTTTATCGTAGGTTATATCCTGGACTTGCCCGCTACCAGAATTTATCCTCACTCTTTTTTCGCCGGGGAAAACCACTTCCGCCCGCTGATTAAGAACGAGACGGATGCCCTGTTCTTCGAATTCCTCCGCTTTGTGATGGGCTAAGGCACGCCAATCAAGCACCTCTCCGCTCAAGAAAAACGGCAACCCGCAGATACTGAAACCGGGATAGGCATCGGCTACAACAATGGTAACCTGAGTCGATACATTAAGCTCCTTAATTCGCAACGCCGCACTGATTCCTGCGTCGCTTCCCCCAACAATGACTATGTGAGCCATACGTTTTCCCCTTTACATATGATACCTTGGATTATCAGCATATCAATAAACTCCGGATACTACGAATTAGTTAAACGCCGCTTACAACGGCATTAACCCGGTCTATTGTCAAACCAGTAAATGAAGGTGAGCTATTCAGCTTTTTCAGCTGGAAGCCGTCAGCAGCACCGCCATGCTCATCGATACGCGAGGCGCTGCTGCCACCTGGAACCCCACGGCCTGGGCATCCGATACGGTGGCGTCGAAGGCTTGCCTGGTGACATGCAGTCGAGGTTCAGCCAGGAGAAGCTGACCCCCAGTTTTAAGCGCCTCTTTTATCTCCCCGAGAAAGCGCTGTTTACCGGGCACTTCATGCACCATCCAGAAGGTCAGCGCGAAATCAGCCTTGCCGGTAAGCCCCAGGCTGTCCTTCGTACAGCGGTGGTATTTAATGATGCCGCCCACCCCGGCACCCTCCGCCCTTTGTTTTGTAGCATCGAGCATGTGCTGCTGTAAATCAATGCAGGTAACAGAGCCGCTGCTACCGACCAGTTGTGCCAGTGGTATTGAGAAATAGCCCATGCCGCAGCCGATATCGAGGACGTTTTGTCCCTGCTGCACAATGCCTTCCAGAATCTTGCGGGGATTTTGCAACACGCGCCTCAGAGGGTTGTCGAAGGTAAAGCACAGCCACCACGGGCACACGCCGGTCCTGTAGAGCACTTTATCTGCAATCGTCATGTTTCCCTCCTCTATATCCTTTAATACCGTAGCGGGCAAGCAGTCAGGTCCTGCGGGCAGGTGGCATTGCGCTCCTTTTACGCGCCAGGTACCTGAATAACCCGTTAAATACTGTGCAGGTCATGCGGTTGATAAACCCGGGGATGAATACTACCTTCTTTTTTCCCACTGCCTGCCAGGACTGAGCCGCCACCTTTTCAGGGGACATCCACAGGAAGGAGGGGATAGTGGAGAAATCGACGCTTTTGTACTCTTCGACAGAATGAAAGCCTGTGCGTGTGAAACCGGGGCAGAGCGCCTGCACCCTGATCCCGGCGCCCTCCACCTCAAGCTGCAGGCTTTCGGAGAATGAAATTAAATAAGCTTTTGTGGCGTTGTATATCACGTTGCCCGATACCGGCAGGAAGGGCGCTGCCGAAGAGACGTTAACTATAGTACCCTCCCGCCGTGCCATCATGCCGGGCAATGCCGCTTTGGTCAAACGTGTTGCAGCAGTAACATGAAGGGCGATCATGTTGAGGGATTTGCCGATATCTACTTCGACGAACTGGCCCAGAGTGCCAAAACCTGCGTTATTTATGAGCACTGACAGGTGTGGGGTGTCCCGGATTATCCCTTCGATTGTAGAGATGTCATCATCGCTGCAAAGGTCCCCCTGCAACACGGCCACAGATACCCCGAACTTATCTCCCAGTTCCCCGGCAAGGCGTTCAAGCCTGTCTTTGCGCCTGGCAATCATGATCAGATCATAGCCCAGTGAAGCCAACAGCTTAGAATAGGCCTCTCCGATTCCCGACGATGCCCCTGTGACCATGGCATATTTAAATAGCCTCATATTCATATAGACCCCGCAAAATAAAATAAACCCCGCAGGACCAGGTTCCCGCAGGGCTTAATCATACCTGCATTTCAGGCATAAATTAAATTCTGATCGGGCCGGAGATCGGGGCACCTCCAGGAGGTTGCCATCTCTTTTTCCAGGAACCTGTGCAGGATGAATTCCGCAGTGGTCATATTATTGGCAAAGGGGATGTTCTGTACGTTGCAGGACCTGAGAAACTCCGCGATACCGGGATCATCCAGGCGGAGCAGTGGATCATGCAGGAATATGACCATTCTTATACTTCCGGCATTCACCAGCCTGGCCAACTGCAGGTAGCCGCCTTCAAATCCAGAGGATAAAAACTGCATTTCGATCCCCGCCATACTCTTGATGGCCAGACCCGTATCAAGGGTGGCTATTACAGAGTGCCTGGCAATTCCATCGCGGTATTTTTGCACGAGGGTCACGAGGTCCCGTATTTTGGAAGCCTGCGCTGTCAACGCTATGTCGTACATAGATTTTATTCCTCCCCTTTCCTGTATGTTAACCGCGGAAGTTTATCGCTGCGTTAACAACAGGTTAAATGTATGTAAAATCTATATTTTATAGCCGCCAGTCAGTATGTGGAAACTTCCAGTTCCTCCATTTTACCTGTGACCATAAAGACAACGCGTTCGCAGATATTGGTTACCCGGTCGCCCGTCCTTTCCAGGTTATGCCCTACCCACATCAGCCTGGTGGCCCGGGTAATAGTACGCGGGTCTTCCATCATGAAGGTAAGCAGCTCTCTGAATACCTGATCGTATAGGTTATCGATGTCATCGTCTTCCGGCACAATTTTACGGGCTGCGTCCGCATCGTGAGTTATAAATGCATTAAGGCTGCGGTGCAGCATGTCGATCACCCTCTCATTCATGCGGGGCAGGTCGATGAGCGGCTTCAGGGGCGGTTCGTCGCCAATCATAATAGCGATTTTTGCATTGCCGGCCGCATGGTCTCCCATCCTCTCCAGGTCGGTAACGATGGACAGTATGGCCAGGAGTATCCTGAGGTCGCTGGCCATAGGCGCCTGGCATGACATGATGTCCAGGGACTTCTCTTCAATTTCGTAGCGCTTTTTATCTATATGTTTGTCATCATCCAACACCTGTTTGGCCAGCGCCAGGTCACGCCCCTTTAATGCCTGCATGGACCTCTCAAGCGCTTTCTCTACCATGCTGCCCAACACAAGCACCTCGTCCTGCAATTCCCGCAGATTTCTCTGGTAAGCGTCTCTCGGCATATTAATACCTCCTTTAACCAAATCGCCCGGTGATGTAATCCTCAGTCCGTTTATCTTTAGGTACCGTAAATACTTCCTTGGTCGGGGAATACTCTATCAGGTCACCCAGTAGCAGAAAGCCCGTCCAGTCCGACACGCGCGCGGCCTGCTGCATATTGTGTGTAACAATGACGACAGTATAATCTTTTTTGATCTCCAGCATCAGTTCTTCTATCTTGAGCGTGGATATAGGATCCAGCGCCGAACAGGGTTCATCCATCAGTATGATCTCAGGTTCGATTGCGATGGCCCGTGCGATACAAAGCCGCTGTTGCTGGCCACCGGACAGCGAGGCGCCCGGCTGGTCGAGCTTATCCTTGACCTCTTCCCACAGGGCCGCCTTTCTCAGGCTGCGCTCTACTACGTCCTGCAAATCCCTGCGACGGTTCCAGAAGCGCGTCAGGCTTATTCCCGACGCCACATTGCCGAAGATGGACATGGTCGGGAATACGCTGGCCTTTTGAAACACCATCCCTATGCGCCGGCGGACGCTGACCGGGTCGACCGGGGGAGCATAGATATCCTGGCCGTCCATCACTACCCGGCCGGTCACCCTTCCACCTTCCGAGACCTCGTGCATGCGGTTCAGGCAGCGTATGAATGTGGACTTTCCGCACCCTGAGGGACCTATCAATGCGGTGATGGATTGGGCGCCAATGCCCATGCTAATATCCTGGATGACCTTATTATTGCCATACCAGGCGCTTAACTTTTCCACCGACAATATGCACTTGGAAAGCCCCGAAGTACCACTGTTCGACTTATCGACAGCACCTTCGCTGTAATTTTGCCTGATACGGTTGTTTATCATAGTACCCTGTCCTTTAATTGTTTTGGCCAATACTTACATCTATTTTCTGCTGCTGACCAGGCGCACAACAATGTTTATGCCGAGCACCAGTATGACCAGCAGGAAAGCCGCTGCCCAGGCCTGCCTCTGCCAGTCGGCATATGGGGACATAGCATAGCGGTATATCTGTAACGGCAAAGCGCCGATGGGTTCCATCAGGCCCTGCACGCCGAAGGCGCTACCGAGGGCGGTGAATATGAGCGGCGCAGTTTCCCCGGCGATGCGCGCAACGGCAAGCATTATGCCGGTGACAATGCCGGTGACCGCGCCGGGCATGACCACGCCCAGCGTCATCCGCCAGCGGCTTATGCCGAGGGCCAGCGCTGCCTCCCGCTGTGAATTCGGCACCATGCGCAGGGACTCCTCCGCCGTGCGCGCCACCACGGGTATCATGATAATCGCCAGGGCGACACCTGCGGAGAGGGCTGAATATGCATGCAGGGGGCGGACCAGCAGCGCATATGCAAAGACACCAACGATAATCGAGGGCACCCCCGCCAGTATGTCGGCGGCGAAGCGTATCACCGATGCCGCCTTTGGCCCGGCAAACTCGGCAAGAAATATGCCCGCCATCAGCCCAACCGGCAGGGCTATGACCGAAGCCAGGCCCACCAGGATAAAAGTACCGTAAATGTCGTCCCGCATACCCCCCCCGGCCTCGCCCACCGGCTTGGCCGGCTGAGTGATAAAATCCAGGCTCAGATAAGATATGCCGTTGACCAGGGTATAGCCCAATATCAGTATTAAAAATACAATGACTACGGCAGCGGCGCATCCGCACAGGATGAGCATCGCCCGGCTGAGAAATTTGCGCCTGATACCGCCGCTGTGCACCATCATTCACCCGTCCCCTTGACAGATACGCTGCGCCACACCAGAAGGCGGGCAATTATGTTGACCACCAGCGTTATAGCGAAAAGTACCAGTGCGAGCTCTATCAGGCTTCCTATATACAGTTCCCCGGAAGCCTCATTGAATTCCCCGGCAACTTTACTGGCGATCGTAGCCCCGGGGGAAAAGAGCGAAGGCGACAGGACATAGGCATTACCTATGACCATTGTCACCGCCATAGTCTCACCAAGGGCGCGACCCAACCCCAGTATTACGGCGCCCACCAGCCCGGAGCGGCAATAGGGCAGCACCGACCGGGTTATGGTCTCCCAGCGGGTGGCCCCCAGGGCCAGCATGGCCTCGCGTTGGGTTATGGGAACTGCGCGCACCGCTTCACGGCTGACTGCCGTTATGATCGGAATGACCATGATTGCCAGGATAATACCGGCGGAGAGAAAACCTACCCCAAAAGGCGGCCCCGAGAAAAGGGGCAAAAATCCCAGTTTGCTGCCCAGCCATATCTCGATGGGGTTCCGTATAAAGGGCACCATAACATATAAGCCCCACAACCCGATGATGACGCTGGGAATGGCCGCCAGCATCTCGATGAGGAAGGAACAAGGCCTGCGCAGCCACTGCGGGGCCAACTCGCTCAGGAATATGGCTGAACCCAGGCTGATGGGAACGGCGATAAGAAGGCCGATAAACGAGCTGAGCAGGGTGCCGTAGATGGCCGGCAATGCTCCGAATTGTTCTTTTACCGGGTCCCATGCAGTGCTGGTGAGAAAGGAAAGCCCGAACTCCCGGATGGCAGGCCAGGCGTCGATATTCAGGATGACCAGCAGCCCGGTAAGGATCGCCAGGATAAACAGGCCAAAGACGAGCGTCAGGTTCGAAAATATCCTGTCACCCACACGCGGAGGTACTGCAGCACTGTTACCCTGCATGCCCGGTAAAGCTTTTGTTTCCCGCGTGTCCTTTTCCATGATCTAAAGCCACTTATTATAACTGAATTTAAAAGGGGAATGCAGGGGAGGTACCCCTCCCCGCATTCCCCCAAAATCTGTCAGTTTTACACCTGTTTAGCGGCTGATCAACGGCTGTCCCTGGTATTTCAGTGAAAGAACCGCATTCTCGGCCTTTGTCACCGCCGTACCTGCCAGGCTGCCGTAGTCGAGCGCCGTAGTAAATTTCTGCCCATCATGGATTGCCCACCAGAGCATCCTGGCCAAGGCCTCTCCCTTGTCCTTATCCTTCTGGTTGGAATATGCCAGTATCCAAGTGAATCCGACTATGGGATAGGCGTCGGCATTGGCGGAGTCGGTAAGCATAACCTTCATGTTGTCAGGTATGGTCACGCCCTCGGCCGCCCTGGTGGTAGCCTCGAGGGAAGGTTCAATAAAGTTGCCTGCGGCATTCTTAAGCTTGGCCCAGGGCAGTTTGTTTTGCTTTGCATAGGCCAGCTCTACATAGCCTATAGAGTTCGGGACCTGCTGTACCTGCCCTGCCACGCCGGCGTTGCCCTGGCCGCCGATGTCGCCCGGCCATTTTACCGATTTGGCATTGCCGATCTTGGTGCTCCAATCAGTACTGACCTTGGTAAGGTAATTTGTGAAGATATAAGTTGTGCCCGATCCGTCGGAGCGGAATATAACAGCTATGGGGGCATCGGGCAATTTCAGGCCGGGATTGAGAGCTGCGATGGCCGGATCGTTCCATTTGGTGATCTTTTTCAGGTAAATATTTGCCAGCACGTCACCGGTGAGCTTGAGTTGGCCCGGTCCGATTCCAGCCAGGTTATAGATGACCGCTACGGAACCGCTGGCCATCGGTATATGCAGGATGGCCCCGCTCTTAGTTTCGGCCTTGGCCTGCTCATCTGCAGTCATTATGCCGTCGGTAGCGCCGAAATCAACCGTCCCCTCTGTGATCTGGCTGATACCGCCCCCCGACCCGATGGGCTGATAATTGACCTTCACACCTGTCAGCTTGTTGTACTCGTCAAACCACTTGGTGTACAGGGGAGCCGGAAAGGTGGCCCCTGCACCGGTCAGGTTAACGGCCTTGGCAGGTGGCGCTGGAGGGGTTGCCGGCGTTGCAGGGGCAGCCGGTGCGCTGCAGCCCGTAATCGCGATTGCCGCAACCAGGATAGCGGCTACCGGTATAAACCATTTTTTACCCAATTTGTTCAAGTTGTTTTCTCCTTTTTTAATTTTTCCGTGGTATATGCTTGCCACTTAATAAAGTCTATAGCTACCATGTAAAAGAGGCATTAATTCAAGGTTAAATTCAGGTTAAAATTTGCTCCAAAATACTCAGGCAGCAACGGGCAGCGTGAAAAAGAAGGTTGACCCCTTTCCCTCCACACTTTCCGCCCAGATTCTGCCGCCATGGGCAGCGACAATATGACGGGATATGGCCAATCCGAGACCTGTCCCCATATCATCCCTGGCTTTATTGACCTTGTAGAACCTCTCGAAAATGCGCGGCAACTCATTGGCGGGTATGCCGATGCCCGTATCGCTCACAGAAAAAATAACTTCATTGACAAGTTTTCTTACGGATACCCTGACGGAACCTTCCCGTTCTGTGAACTTGATGGCGTTATGTATTAGATTCAGCAATACCTGTTCAATCCTGCTTGGATCAATAATAAGGTCCGGCAGATCCTGTTGGATATCCAGACTCAATTTCAAGGCTTTATTGTCAGCCTGAGCCTGCAAGCGTTGAACAACCTGCCTGACCAGCCCATCGATCTTCAAAGGTTTTTTGTCCAATGTTGTTTCATCATTCTCCAGCACGGATAACTCTGTCAGCTCATTTGTCATATGCGCCAATTTGTCGGCCTCGGTATTTATCCTGACCAGGAAATCTTTATAGACATCCGGGTTTTCAGGCGGGCTGTCCGCCAGGGTTTCGGCAATCAGTTTTATGGAAGAGATGGGGGTACGGAACTCGTGTGAAATATTTGCTATAAAATCCCTGCGTATCTCCTCAAGCTGGCGCTTCTCCGTAAGATCCTTTACGATCACTGTATAATTATGGCTTCGAGGGCCGGGGCTGACCTCTATATCCAGGTACTGCTTCTTCCCGCGTACTTTGACGCACGCGGCCTGGAAATCGCCCGTATTGATACACTTCTTCACCAGGTCATCACATTCATAGTCCCGCACAACCTCGATAAAGGTCAGGTTTCCTACCCCGGCAGCGCCTGAGCTAAAAATACGGGAGGCAGAATCGTTCATATATTGGATCTCGCGGCGCCCATTCAGCACAAATATGCCTTCTTCAACGAGCGATAAAAGATAGTAGTAGTCTGTTTCAGTCATCTTGGACCAGCCACTCCCATCAACAAAATCAGCCGGCAAATTTATAGCCATATCCGCGGACTGTGACCAGGTAGCGCGGATTGTCCGGGTCCGCTTCAAGCTTGCTGCGCATCCAACGCATGTGGACGTCAACCGTCCTGTCACTGCCGATATAGTCATAACCCCATACCTTCCTGAGTATCTGCTCCCTGCTGACAACCTGTCCCCTGTTGCTCAATAAATAGGCCAGCAACTCGAATTCCTTGGGGTTTAATTCCACCATTTTCCCGTCCCTGCGCGCCTCGTGCTTTATTAGATCGACTGCAATATTCCCTGCTTCAAGAAGCCCATTTTGCGCCGTGGGAGGTGCTCCCGCGCGCTTTGCTGACTCCGACCTCCTCAACACGGCCTTGATGCGGGCAAGCAACTCGCGCATGCTGAACGGCTTGGTGACATAGTCGTCTGCACCGAGCTCCAGGCCCACGATCCTGTCGACTTCTTCTGTCTTTGCGGTAAGCATGATGATGGGGGTTTGCGATTCCCCGCGGACTATCCTGCATATTTCCGTCCCGCTCATAACCGGCAGCATAATGTCCAGTATTATCAACTGCGGCTTATTCATGCGGTATGATTGCAGCGCTTCGCCCCCGTCCCTGGCAGTCAACACACTATAACCCTCCTTTTCCAGGTTATACTGGAGCAACTCCCTCAGGGTATCGTCATCTTCTACTACCAGGATATTAGTATCCATCAACTCTTGAATAAAACCCTGCCTCTTTATTATCAACTAAGCATAAAACAAACACTCGCAGCATTACAAACGCTGCGAGTGTGCCAATTGCTTTATGCCGTGAATACTTATGCCAGGTAATCTATGAGCTTGCGGCTGCGGCTGGGATGCCTGAGCTTGGCCAGCGCTTCCTTTTCTATCTGCCGGATTCTTTCACGGGTCAGTCCGAACTCATGCCCGACCTCTTTGAGTGTCAGGCCCTGCTCGTTATCCAGGCCGTAGCGCATCTCGATGATCCTGCGCTCACGGTCGGTCAACGACGACAGGACGTCCCTGAACTGCTGCCTCAGCATGCTGTGAGCCGCCTCGTCCTCGGGCGCGGGGTTAACCTCGTCCTGGATAAAGTCGCTCAACTGGCTTTCATCGTCACCGATGGGGATATCCAGCGACACCGGTTCCGCGTAGAGTATGCCCACCAGCCAGTCTATCTTGTCGGTATCTACCCCCATCTCGGTGGCGATCTCGTTGCTGGTCGGCCTGCGGCCCAGCTTCTGCAACAGCTTCTGCCGGGCATTGTTCATCTTGGTAATGGTCTCAACCGTGTGCACGGGCAGGCGAATGGTCCTTGACTGGTCCGATATGACCCTGTTGATGGCCTGCCTGATCCACCAGGTGGCGTACGTGCTGAACTTGAACCCGCGCCTGTAATCGAATTTCTCGACGGCGCGCATGAGCCCTATATTCCCTTCCTGGATGAGGTCAGACAGGGGCATGCCGCGCGCCCTGTATTTCTTGGCCATGCTGAGGACAAGACGCAAATTGGCCTTGATCATATGCTCGGCAGCCTCGCGGCCGGATTTCTTAAGGGCCACGAAATGCTCGCTCAGCTTTATGTTCATGGTATCAAGATACCTGGTACATTCGGGCCTGGCCATGGCATCCTTCAACTCTGCTACGGTCTTTACCTCGGCGTAGCCGTCAATGACCTGCCAGGGTATCAGGCGCGTAACTATGGAAAGCTCCGTGAGGTCCTGCAATGCCTCCTCTGTTTCAACATGCGCTGATTTTGCCACGAACTGCACCGTTTCCTCGCTGATCACTTCGTCTATATGCGATCTCAGCACGCTGTCGGAAACCTTCATGGCCAGGGTGGCCGCGCCGGTCGAGTGGTAATGTTTGAGCAGCAGTTCAAGCAGTCTGCCGTGAGCCGCCAGGCGTGAAACCAGGGACCTGACAATATCAGGCTCGGGGGATTTTCTGGGAGCCCTGGCGGGCAACTGCTTTTCCACGTGGGAAAGATAGTTTGCCAGCTCCATGCGGCTGCTCAGTACCTTCTCATCCTTAGAAGTGAGCAAAGGCGTTTTGCTGCATTCGGCGATATACAGGCTGATCGAATCCTCGGCGAAATCCACGTTCTTCCTATCATCCGGGTAAACTACGTCCTCGACCTCAGTTTTAACGAACTTTGATTCGCCGGGCTTCTGATTGCCTTGCAAGCCTGATAACCCGAATCCGATACCCGGTTTTTCCAAAGTCTTTACATTCTGCTTAAATTTGGCCATATCAATTAACTCCTTCCGCAGTCCCTGACTGTACGGAACGCTATTGTCCAATAAATCCCCTTTATTAACCCCCTGCCTCTCAGTTGAAATATATTAACTGAAGCAGGCCGGGCGGTAAGCGACTAATGTCGCAAATAGTAAAACGTCTCAATGGTCAAAAAGGTTGCGCGGCGTCAAATATTAAGATTGACTGATCAGATAGATGTGAGAGGGGAGTGGGGGCCCTGTCAGTTTTCCAGGGCAACAATTTCAAATGGGCACTGCAACGCACCCGTAGCGCAGACAAGTTCGCAATCAGTGCACCAGCCGCAATTATCAACCTTGACTATAGCGACAACATTATCGCTGAGCACGAGGGCCCCGCATTTGCATACCGTAACGCAAAGGCCGCACCCGTCGCACCTGGCCTGGTCAAATATTGGCATTATTGACAAAAGGTTTTAACCCTCCGGCGAAATAACTCTTACCGATTTTACCTGTTCATTGTCCGGCGTGATGTGACCTAAATCACCTCAGTTCAGGCCGGCCAGCCTGTCTAAGTAGCTTCTGTCCTTGATAACGATGCGGTGCCTTTCGAGGCTGATGGCGCCGCTGTCCTCCAGGCTCTTGAGCGACCGGCCGACCACTTCCCTGGCAGTTCCCGCCATGGCGGCCATCTCGTATTGAGTCAGCCTTTGATAACCTTCTGGCCCGGGCGCAGAATTCTGCAGCAATATCTTGGCTACACGCCCCGTGACGTTTTTGAAGGACAAATCTTCAACCAGGGTCAGCAGCAAACGCGACTCCTGAGATATGATCTCAAGGGCGTTGTGCACGACCCGCCAGTTCTTCTCCATGACAGACAGCAGGTCCTTCTTGTGGATCCAGTATATGACGGTATTGCCCAGGGCCTGCGCGCTGTAAGGGCAGGAACCCCCACCAAAAACTGTCACGTCATTGAAGGATTCTCCCGGCCTGACAATCTTCAAAATCTGTTCTTTTCCCTCCGTGGAGGTTTTGTATATCTTGACCACACCCGTGCTGACAAAATACAGGCTCTCCTGGCTGTCCCCCTCGGACACGATGGTCTGCCCCTTTATGAAAGACTTCTGGTTAAAAAGGGGCGGCAGCCCTGCCAGCCTGTCATTTTCTACGCCGGCAAAATAGCGCAGCCGGCTTATATTTTCAACCGTGATATTCATCCCATTAACATCTGTGACCGAATTTTACCGAATTATACCAGTCCCCACATCATTGTGAAACAGCCCGCCTACTCCATCAGCCTGTAAAAACGGGCATCTTGCACTGGATATCGTTTGCTGTGAAAAACAAAAATACTTATAATCTTGTAACCTGCAATAGGCCAAGCCGGTAGTGTACGGTGAGGTCAGGCCTAAAGCAGCGGACTACGGCTCCGTGGGGACACAGGTTCGACGGGGTCTCATTAATTAAACGATGGATATTCAGAAGCAGAAAACTTCGGTAGCGCTGCTGTCAGTGGTATCTAACAGCATACTCGTTACCCTGAAACTGGTAACCGGCCTGCTCACGGGTTCCATTTCGGTGCTATCCGAGGCCGCGCATTCCTCCATGGATTTAATAGCATCCGTTATCGCGTTTTTTGCCGTCCGCATCTCGGCCCGGCGCCCCGACGCGGAACACCCCTTCGGGCACGGCAAGGTAGAAGACATATCTGCCCTGGCCGAGGCGCTGCTGATAGTTATAGCCGCCGTCTGGATCGTGGCAGAGGCAATCAGCAAAATCATCAACCCGCAGCCGCTTGAGACCTTAGACTGGGGCATCGCCGTCATGCTTCTATCCGTAGTGGCCAATATTATCGTTTCTAAGCTCCTCTTCACGGTAGGGAAAAGGGCGGATTCTCCAGCCCTTATAGCTGACGCCTGGCACCTGCGGACCGATGTTTGGACTTCGGCCGGCGTGCTGACAGGCCTGTCAATCATCTGGGTGGGCGCCAGGCTGTGGCCCGAGGTCAACCTGTCCTGGATTGACCCGGTGGCAGCCATATTGGTGGCCATACTCATCCTGCGGGCAGCCCTTACCCTGACCATAGGCGCGATCAAGGACCTCATTGACACCAGCCCACCCGCTCACGAACTGTACTGGCTTTCAGGTTACCTTGAGAGCTGGTATCCCACGGTGCGCTCTATCCACCGTATCCGCACCAGGAAATCGGGCGCGGCGCGGTTTATTGACCTGCACATTGTTGTTGACCCGGCCATGACGGTCAGCGATTCCCACGCCATCACGGAGAAGATGACCTCGGCGGTCAGGGAAAAATTGAGCGGCGCCGACCTGACGGTGCATATCGAACCCTGCGACGGCCTCTGCAAGAAGTCCTGCGCCAGCGGATGTATGCTGACCGCAGACGAAAGACGGCGAATCAAGCAGGCGGCAGCGGCCGCCGTAAAGATGGCCAGGCGGACGATTTAAGTTGATCTATTTTGATTTCAAATAATAGCAGTAGTGAGGTGCAAAATGGCGTTAAGCAGGTTCTATATACCCACCAGGTTCATCATCGGACAGGGGGGCTTTTCACAATTGGGCAGGGAGACGGCCCGCCTGGGCAAGGTTGCCCTGCTGGTAACCGGATCGAGCAGCATGCGCTCCACCGGCGTGCTGGGGAAGGCAGTCAGCAACCTTGAGGCGAACGGTGTGACTGCCATCATTTTCGACAAGGTCGAGCCCAATCCCCGCGCATCCACAATCGATGCCGCGGCGAAGATAGCCCGTGATAATAAGGCCGAGGTGATAATCGGGTTGGGAGGGGGAAGCGTGATGGACGCGTCCAAGTGCATCGCCCTGGCTGCTGCGGGAGGCGAACCTATCTTCGCGTACTACGAGGGCAAGGCAAACAGCAAGGTAAAAGCCCTTCCCATCGTGCTTGTACCCACACTGGCAGCCAGCGGGTCTGAGGCCAACAACGGGGCGGTCATAACTAACTGGGAAACGCACGAAAAAGTGGTCGTAATGCACCCCTCTACCTACCCCGCGGTGTCCATCATCGATCCCGCACTGACCTTAACCGTCCCGGCCAAAACAACGGCCCAGGGCGGTGTGGATATCTTCTGCCACCTGGTCGAAGCCTACGTAACAGCCCACGAATCCACTATTATCAACGATAGCCTGCGTGAATCATCCATGCGCACTGTTGTCGAAGCCCTGCCGCGCGTCCTGGCTAAGCTCAATGATATGGAGGGACGTTCCAACCTCACCTGGGCCAGCACCATAGCCTGCTCGCAGTTCGCCAGCCTGGGCGGCGGCACCGGTATCATGACGCTGCACGGGATGGAGCACCCGTTAAGCGCACTCTATGATATGGCCCACGGGGATGGACTGGCCGCGCTGCTTATCGAATGGATGAAGTACACGCTGCCGGCGCGAAAGGACCGGGTGAAGAAGCTGGGGCAGAATGTATTCGGGGAAAACGACGGCATAGCCGCTACTCAAAGCTGGCTGGGCAAAATCGGTATGGACGGCAGGCTGCGCAGCCTGGGAGTAAAAGATGATGATTTCGATGCACTGGCCGACAACGCCCTGAGGACGGCGCCCTGGCTCCAGTTCCATCCGGTCAAGCTGGACAAAGAGGCGATTATCGCTATCTACAGGAAATCCTATTAGGAGGGTGGGCGATCAGGCTGCTACCATCTCCCTGGCCCCGCTCTTCCATCTCTCGGCATTTTTAATGAGGGCCTCGGCGCCCTTCATCATGACGCCGCCGTTCCTCTCGGACCCGAGCATGGCCGCCAGCTCCCTGACGCGGTCCTGTCCCTCGATAGTCTCAACTGTGCTGGATGCCCTCCCCCCCTCAATAACCTTATTCAGCTTGAAATGCGTGTCGCCGAAACAGGCGATCTGGGGCAGGTGGGTTATACACAGCACCTGGTGGAAGCCGGCAAGGCTTGCCAGCTTGCGGCCCACAGAGTCCGCGCTCCTGCCGCCCACTCCCATATCAATCTCGTCGAAAACAAGCGTCGGGATGGGGTCTGCTATCTTGAGCGCGCTCTTAACGGCCAGCACAATGCGGCTGGTCTCGCCGCCGGAGGCTATGGCGGACATGGGCCGGACGGGTTCACCCGGGTTGGTAGCCACCTGGAATTCCAGCCGGTCTATGCCGTCCACGGTGTATGCATACGCTTTGCCGCCGGCCACCGACAGTCCCTCTGCATCCTCCCTGCGCGCAAGCATGATATCGAACCTGGCCCATTCCAGGCCAAGGTCGGCAAGTTCGCTGTTGACCAGCAAAGCCAGCTTCTCCGCGGCTCCGCGCCTGGCCAACGAGAGTTCCTCCGCCTTTCTTCCTGCTTCAGACTTCAATTCCAGCCTCTCAGCCTCCAGCCTGGCCCTGGTCTCTTTACCACTGTGCAGTTCCAGCAATTCCGCCACTGCCCTGTCCCTGAACGCCATCACGGCGTCTATGCTGTTGCCGTATTTACGTTTCAAAGCTGCAAGCGCCTCGATACTGTTTTCGATACCTTCCAGCTTTTCCTGGCTGTTCTCCACATTCTCGGCATAAAACCTCAGCTCCCTCGCCGTCTCCTCCACAACGGCCAACCCTCCCTCCAAACCCTCCGCGAATTCGGCCAGGCGCGTATCGGCTGAACTGATACCCCGCAAACAGGTTAATACCCTGTGCATGAGAACGGAGACCGACCTGTCATCGCCGTAGAGAGTTGCGTACGCATCAATGCAGCCCCCGCTGATGGCACCCGCCCTGCGGTAAATGTCCCTCTCCCTGTGCAACTCCTCCTCATCCATCTCGTCCAGCCGGGCGCCGTCTATCTCCTCCACCTGGTACTGGAGCAGGTCGATATAGCCGTCCTTTTCCCTGTGTTCCATGGAAGCGATGGCCTTATCCCTAGCACGCAATTCCTCTACAACCCTCCTGACCTCCCTGCGCCTGTCCGTTAGTTCCCCGTATTTATCCACCAGTGCCAACTGGTTGGCGGTATCAAGCAGGGACAGGTATTCCATCTGTCCATGTATGTCCACCAGGCACCTGCCGATTTGCCTGAGCAGCGAAAGAGGAACTGCCCGGTTGTTGACCCTGGCAATGCTCCTGCCACCCTCCTGGAAATCGCGTGATATGAGCAACATCCCGTTGGCCTCGGGTTCGATGCCGTTATCCTCCAACGTCCCCCTGATCATTCCGAGAGTAGCCTCGGAAGGCCAGAAGATAGTCTCGATGTGGGCCGATCTGCTGCCGCTGCGGATCAAACCCGAGGGCGCCCTGGCGCCCATCAACAGGCTCAGCGCATCCACCAGCAGGGATTTGCCCGTGCCTTCGTCCCCGCTGATTACATTTAATCCCGGCACGAAGTGCATGGACATGTCGCGGATAACGGCAAAATTCTTAATACGCAGTTCACCTAACATCGTGCGCCTCCTGTTTTCACGGACATCAATACATTTGTTCTACTATAATAGAGAACATTTGTTCTATTTGTCAAATTGACATGTGATGCAGATTGCAGTTAAATACGGTAGGCAGTGTCCGATTTTGAGGAGGCAGCATGGAAAAGAAGGTTCACGATTTCGATTTTCTGATTAAAGGCGGCCCGTATTCCCATATTGTTGAAGCCAACGGTTTACTCTTTGTTTCAGGCATGACACCCATCGATATCGAGAAGGGCATCATGATAACGGATGACGTTATAAAGGGTACTGAGTTGGCTTTGAGCAACGTTAAGCGGGCGCTGACAGCGGCGGGCAGCGGCATGGAGAAGGTGGTCAAGGCCACGGTTTACCTGCGCGATATGGCCGATTTCAACGCCATGAACGAGGTTTACAGGACCTTCTTCCCGTCGAACCCGCCGGCGCGCACCTGCATCGCGGTCAGGGAGATTCCCGGCAACTCACCGGTCGAGGTCGAAGTCATAGCCCTGAAATAAAATTATGAATTGGAGGCTGGCATGATTGGACTGGCAGAGATCAAAGCAGCCGGGCAAAATATAACTGGTTTCGTCCACCGGACGCCTTTACTGTCATCGCAATCCATTAACAACGCCACGGGAAAGAAGCTGTGGTTCAAGGCCGAATGTTTTCAAAAAACGGGGTCCTTTAAAGCCCGCGGCGCCAGCAACAAGATTAAAGCACTGGCGTCACGAAACGTAAGCGGGGTCATAACTATATCCTCGGGCAATCACGGGCAGGCCACGGCCTATGCGGCCGGGCAGCTGGGCATACCGGCCGTGATCATGGTGCCGGATGGGACGCCTCAGCCGAAAATTGATGCTGCCAGGGCATACGGCGCCGAGGTCATAATAGGCGGCGACCTCAATAACGTCGAACCTCTCATTGAAAAGGCCTTCGCACTGGCCGTTGAAAGAAAGCTGGAGCCGATACACCCCTTCGAAGACCCACTTATCATCGCGGGGCAGGGCACCCTGGGCATCGAAATACTGGATGACCTGCCGGACGTGGACATCGTGATTGTGCCCGTGGGTGGCGGGGGGTTGCTGGCAGGTGTTGCCGTGGCCCTGAAACAGTCCAGCCCGCACATCAAGGTGTTCGGGGTCGGGCCGGTCAATGCATCAAGTATGTACACCAGCTACCACAGCAGGAATATGGAGACACTGCATGACATGCCTCAGACCTTAGCCGATGGCCTCCGCGTGCCTATGGTCAGCCAGGTAACGCTTGAGCACGCACTCAAGTACGTGGACGATATAGTTACTGTGACCGATGAGCAGATAGTAGCGGCCATGAAGTTAGCCTGGAGCAGGCTGAAAGTAGTGGTCGAGCCGTCCGGCGCCTCGTCACTTGCAGCTATAACCGCCGGCAGGGTCCCCATTCCGCAGGGAGCCAGGGTGGTATGCGTATTCAGCGGCGGCAACGTGGACTTCAAGAAGGTGGCCGGTCAACTCGCAACCTGATAGGCTGCCGGGGCATATGCCTCTGTATGGGCACTAAGAGCCGTACAGTAATAAACCGGCCTGCACCAATTTTTCCTTGCCGATCAAATCGTCTGCCAGTAAAGGAAGTTGAATAATCGGGGCAGAAAAGCGGCGATCCATCTCCTTTAAATATTTGTCCTGCATGGTTTTGCGCATCTTCCAATAGTCATTGGTCAGGATGCCATTTGGTAACACAAGGTAAAAAGATATCCCTATTTAGGACAGCAACCCGAGGCACCGGGTACGCAGGCCTTTTGCAGGCTTAGATATGCCTGTAATATCTTAGTTTCAGTAATATCGCCTTTGATTGTTTCTCCCTGGCCGGTAGGCGCAATTATCCGGATGGCCGGCAATTTTTGTATTGCAAGGCGGTCTAAGGTATGTTGGAATTCAGAATCAGTTGAGCTCAGTGTCATGGCCTCGATGTTAGTTCCATCCTGCCTGATTTTCTCGGAGGCCATTTTGACCATTTGGTCCGCCTTTCCGGTTAAGTCATCACTCCCCGCAAAGATTACAATGATATAATCGTTACTCTCAAATTTTGTGCTAAGGTTCTTTACCCAATTCAGTTCCCCCTCACCATCCGAGGTAGCAACATTGGCTGCCATTGCTGTCCTAGAAAGATTGGATGCCTGTGATGCAGTGACTGCCGAAGTACGTGTTACCATGGCATAAGTTACTGCACCGGCAATCATTAAAACACCAAGTACGCAAAGCGCTATTTTCCACCATCGTATGTTTTTGTTCGTCATTTCTACTCCTTTTGCTGAATAGCGGTGGCCATCGATTGACCCGGTCGTGGTTTATACATCCTTTACCTTCCTATTAATTCCTCGGGCAACAAAACACGTCGAACATCACCTGCCCCCGTGCTTCATTTCCCTGTTCATCCCGGACGGCAACGGTCACTGTATATACCTGTGTAAGCGCAGGCGCAGTCCAGAAAACAACCGCGCACGTTTTTTGGTCCATGCCTGTCCACTTCATTTTACCCCCGCTGGCAGACCACTCATAGGTCAACTTCTTGCCCGCTGCATTATCGATGGCACAGGTGATTTTTGTCGCCGTACCAACTTTGACTGTGATGTTCTCAGTAATAACCTCGGAAGAACCTAACGACATCTTCAGTGTAATCGGTTGCGCTGTCGTGCCGTCAGCATTGGTAAGCACACGTATGAAGACAGTCTCTTTCGCCTCGCCACCTTTTCCATCGGATACACTGACTTCAACATCATAAGTGCCCATGGTATCTGGCGAAACCCACATCATTCTTGCCCCTGTCCCTATTATTTTCCCGTTATTAGTGGACCATTCATACTGGAGGCTGTCGCCATCAAGGTCACTGGCCTGGCAAATCATTTCGTTATCAGCTAAAGCCCATACATAGCTGGTGCATTTAACCGATTCTATCAGGGGGGCATTGTTGGTGGGCGCGCCTGGCACATTTAAAAAATTGCATCCTGAAATCAGCAACACGCTTAAAAGACCGGCGGCTAAAACCTGTTTCCTCAATATATTCCTTTCCCTATATATTCCGCTTGTAATACATTATGAGTCGCCGCAGCAAAAGACGGTAACAATGACCAGGCCCTTCGCCTCCATGCCCTGGCTGTCCTTCACCGTAACATCGATATTATAGTCACCTCTCAAATATGGCGCCTTCCAGTTGACCCTGCTGGCATTGCCCTCGGTCAGGCCCTTGCCGGTCAACTCGCCACTTTTTGCAGTCCAGGTGTATTTCAGATCGCCTGCGCTGCCGGCGTCCTCTACAATGCACAGGATATCAACCGCCAACCTGCCCTGGATACGCTGTTTGGCAACTACAAGCGTTCCGGCATCTCCCATCTTTAACTTGAGTTCCACCAGGGGGGAGGAGGTGCCATCCGCATTGGTGACAACCCTGATACTGATATTTTCCGTTGCCACACCTCCTCTGCCGTCGGTAACCACCAACGTGATAGGATAAGTTCCCATCTTGGGAGGCGGCATCCAAAACACACTCGGCCCCTTCCCCGATATCTGCCCGGCCACTGCATTCCATTGATATGTGAGGTTGTCGCTGTCGGCATCCTTTGCCAGGCAGTCGATCTGGACCTCCGACGTGGCAAAGGCGTCTTTTGCATAATTTACGCTTTCAATCAGCGGCGCCCGGTTTGGCTGCGCGGGCGGCGGCGGGGCGCAGGACGATTGCAGTGTGAGCGTCAGCGTAAGAAGCAAAGCAATTAGCCAGCCGGCGGCATTAAATGGTTTCATAATATACACCTCATAAATAATTAGTCTTCTGTTAATTCCTTTCCACAACAAAATACGTTGAATTTTACTTGACCTTTGGCCTCACCGCCTGTTTGAGTATCGGTGACAATAACCCCGACAGTACAATTGCTCTGTACGCCGGGAGCAATCCAACTTATCATATTTGCCTGGCCCTCGTTCTCCTGCATCCTCCCGCAGTCCGCAGACCATTTGTACATAAGGTCACTTTCCTGTGCATTTTCTACGACACAAAAGACGTTGGCGGTTGTAAATATGGCAACTCGTTGATTATCAATTACCTTTGTAGTATTGTCCCCTAATATTAATTTGACCTCTATATTGGGTGCATTGGTGCCATCCGCGCTGGTAACAACCATGATATATATGGTCTTTTTTGTCACTCCGCCCTTACTATCAGATACTGTCAGTGTTATGGGGTAATTCTGCACATTGCCGGGAGGGGTCCATAACACGCTCTTGCCTTCGCCCGTAATCTTGCCATCCCTGGCTTCCCATATATATGTCAGATTGTCGCTGTTTACATCGCTCGCGATGCATTCGATTTTAACTGCCCTGTTATGATAGGTAGTCCTATCATAATTTATTTTCTCAATAACGGGCGCGTGATTCTGTTGATTAACCGGAGTACCAGGCTGAGTGCAGGACAATTGTACTGAAAGTGCAAGCGCAATCAGTATCAGGGTTAACCTTCCTATCATATGAAATTGTTCCATCATGTGCACCCCACTACACTTTAATTAGCCGTGAATAACGTGCCCAGCCAGGGCAGCATATAGTAAATGCCGATGGCTATGAATATAACGGCGACCGCTATGCGTAAAATCTTCTCACCGCGGGAAATGGCATCAACCCACTTGGAGATGCCGGCTACGCCGAATGAAAGCAGCATTCCGAATAGTAAAACGGGCAAACCTGTGCCAAGGGCAAAAAAGGCCGGCAGGGCAATGCCACCGACAGATTTTAACGCTAAAGGAAGCAGGACAGCAAAAAACAGCACTGCGCTATAGGGGCAGAAAGCCAGGGCGAAGAGCGCACCCAGGGCAAGTCCCCCGATCATACCCCAGTCAGCCACCTTTCCACCAATACTTGAAAGGCTATTGCCGGCGCCGCCGAAAGAGATCTTATCAATGAAAAGCATCAATAGTCCTATTGCGATCAGGAAGGGCCCCAGAACTTTTTCCCCGATATCCTGCAGGAACAGGGAGACACCGGGTATCCCCAGGCCAAGGAAAATAATCAGGGCGCCCAGCACGGTATATGTCATCATACGCCCCAGCGTATATAGGGCTGCCGTAGCTAACGCATACTTGCGGTCTGTCAGGTTGCGGCTCACATAGGCCAGGGCTGCGATATTAGTAGCCATGGTGCATGGCCCGACCGTAGCCATCAACCCCAGAAAAAAAGCAGACAGGGCAGGTATGCCTGTACTGGCGGATAGAGAGGACAAATCCACTACGGCTGCCCTTTAAGGCTATAGTCAATTACACTTCTTACGTTACGGTCAAAGCCCGCGGCGCTACCCCTGCAGTTCCAGTTCCAGATATCTTTGATATCTTCGATATGGTCCTCGCCGTTCACAACCGTGTTTATGAAAAGTTGAGACCCGACAACGCCGTATTTCTTAACAATGGCGGCATTCTGCTGCTGCTGCGCATTCAATACCCGGTAAGTCAAACTGCCGCTTTTTATTGCATCGCTGTAATTGGCCTCTATTACAGAGTTGACCCGGTCTTCAAAGCAGAGGCAGGTCGGACAGCGCTGGTTCATGTGAAAATATATAACGTCTACCCGGTTGGACGGTGGTGATTGAGGTTGCGAAGCAACAGTGGTAATGTTGTCTGATGTTGCAACTCCTGTCTGCCCTGACGGGGATGTAGAAGAGGTTGCAGAGGCCGGCGGCGCGGGATTTGACGTCGATCCTGAACAGCTGGCCAGCAAGATGATCCCTGCGAGCAATAGTGACAGGGCTGCTGTCTTTCTATGGTTTAACATGTAAGGCTATGTACCTCCTTGCTTGGATAAATGACCTGATTTTACGTTCCTTTACCTCGTACAGAACAAGTGTAAATTATAAATGTGAATTTAATATGAAGGCCGATATAAAACCTGGATTATCGATCAACCTTCTGCTTCTAGTGCAGCCATTATGTAGCGCTCGACCTCAGCTTTTGACGGTATCTTGCCGCTCATAACAACCTTCTCGTTTATAACAAGGCCAGGCGTCATGAGGATGGGGTACTGCATGATCTTCTTCATGTCTTTTACCTCTTCGACCCTGATGTCGAGTTTGAGCGCGGCAACAACTTCCTTAACTGTTTTTTCCAGGCTGTGGCATTTGGCGCAGCCGGGACCCAGCACTTTGATATCCATTTTATTAACCTCCGAATTATTGAACGATCAATCCGAATATGTAGCCGGTAATAGTGGCCATGCCAACAACCAGCGAGCAGTAAACCAATGTCTTTTTCCAGCCCATTATTCTCCCCAGGGCCAGCATGCTGGGTAACGAGAGCGCCGGCCCCGCCAGCAATAGTGCCAGCGCCGGGCCTTTGCCCATGCCCATATCAAGGAAGGCCTTGACGATAGGCACCTCGGTCAGGGTGGCAAAATACATGAGTGCTCCAAAAAGCGATGCGACGAAGTTTCCCAGGATGGTGTTGCCGCCGACAAGCGAAGCGACCGCCGACGGGGGTATGATGGCCTTGAGTATGCCCGCAATGAAGACGCCCAATAACAGCCAGGGGACGATCATCAGCAGAAAACGCCAGGTCTCAAGCATCCAGAGTTTAAACTCGGAAAAAGTGAACCAGCGCCACATCACGATGAGCAGCGCCACAAACAGCATACCCAGTATGATCCACTCCTTCGCCGTAGCAGCCAGCAGTATGCCCACCAAGATGGCGAAGAATATCAGGTCCTGCCACCAGGGCTTGCCCTGCCCATCACCGGGAAGTGTATCAAAACGCCCGTCGCTCCTGGCCGTTTCCTCTTTGCGGAAGACGTAGGCCATGATGAGGCCTATGATGACAGAGAAGGACACGGCGCCGATGACGCGGGCAAGGCCGATATCCCAACCCAGCAGCCTGGCCGAATAAACGATGGCCATCACATTAATAGCCGGGCCGGAATAGAGAAAGGCGATGGCAGGGCCAAGGCCTGCGCCGGCCAGGTAGATGCCGCTGAAAAGCGGCAACACGGTGCATGAGCAGACGGCCAGGATGGTGCCGGAGACGGCCCCGACTCCATAGGCTACAAATTTATTGGCTTTAGGCCCGAAGTACTTCAATACCGAGGCTTGGGATACGAAAACCGAGATTGCGCCGGCGATGAAAAGCGCCGGGATGAGGCAGGTGAGCACGTGCAGAGACAGGTAATCAAGCAGGGTATCCCAACCCGATTGAAGCAACATTAATAAGAAATCCATTTAATACCACCCATTGATTAACAGCAATTTTATTATCCTGATTGGCTCATCCCTTGTGCATCCACTGTGTCGCGAAAAAACTTCCGCTTGAAATACAGTGATACGTTAACCAGCCCGATCAGGACCGGCACTTCCACCAGCGGTCCTATGACTGCGGCAAACGCCTGCCCAGACCCTATGCCGAACACGGCCACCGCCACTGCTATAGCCAGCTCGAAATTATTGCTGGCTGACGTGAACGCGATCGTAGCGGTCTTTGGGTAGTTGGCCCCTATTTTCTTCCCCATGTAGAAAGATACCAGGAACATAACCACAAAATATATAAGAAGAGGTAGAGCGATGCGCAGCACATCTAAAGGCAACTGGACTATGGTCTGGCCTTTCAGTGAGAACATTACTACTATAGTGAAAAGCAATGCGGCCAGGGTAACAGGGCTGATCATAGGTATGAACCTGGTGTCATACCATTCACGGCCTTTGGCTCTGACCAAAGTAAACCTGGTAAGCATCCCCGCGAAAAACGGTATCCCCAGGTAGATTAAAACGCTCTGTGCTATCTGCCAGATAGTTATATTGACCGCCATTCCCCGGAGGCCAAACCACCCGGGCAACACAGTGATAAAAACGTAGGCATAGACGGAGTAGAAAACTATCTGGAATATCGAGTTGAATGCTACCAGGCCGGCAGCGTATTCACTATCGCCCCCTGCCAACTCGTTCCAGACTATTACCATGGCTATACAGCGCGCCAGTCCCATCAATATCAGGCCTATCATATAATCGGGGTAAGCCTGCAGGAAAATTATGGCCAGTCCGAACATCAGTATGGGTCCAATCAGCCAATTCTGTACCAGAGATAATCCAAGTATCTTCCAATCCCTGAAAACCAGGGGCAATTCTTCGTATTTCACTTTGGCCAGGGGAGGATACATCATCAAGATAAGGCCCACTGCAATAGGTATGGAAGTCGTGCCCACCTGGAAAACCGAGATGAAATCTGCCACGCCAGGTATGAAATAACCAAGCCCTACCCCGATGGCCACGGCAAGGAAAATCCAGAGCGTCAGGAAGCGGTCAATTACAGATAGTTTGCCAAATGTACCCGCTGCTGTATCACCGGACATCGATCCCTCCTTTTTGCATATCTATATTCGTATAAACTTTCAATATCGCAGTTTTTTACAACCGACAATCCTATCCCTGAACCAACCGGCTGATCAGGCCACCTTAGCACAGTCCGGCAACACGCGCTCTACCGTTGCCAGTTTACGCAAGTCAGCCTGTGCCAGTTCGTTGCCTTCCAGGCCTTTGCGTACCGCCCTGATCAGATCGGCTGCGTACGCGTCCAGGTTACCCCAGTCGATCGAATATAATGAGAACAATCCCTGCCGCCGCATTTGCAGCAAACCGGCATTGTAGAGTGAGATCAGATGATTTGAAGCGCACGGCTGTGATATGCCAAGCACCTGCATAATCTCGCACACGCAGCAATCCCGCTCAAATAACATGTTGAGCATGCGCAACCTGGTTTCGTTGGATAACGATTTTAAAATCCTGACTAGATTACGCATCTACTTTCATCAAATAGTTAATGCCTATATAATGATATTGTTATGCAATTATACCGAGCTATAGCGACCGGTGTCAATATTTGTGCAGAGGTCCTGGTTGATAGTGGACAGGTAACCAAATATGGATATTTGGGTTATTTATGGTGGCGGCCTTTAACCTGTTGAACGTGTTCAGTGCAGGATGGTCACCATCTCCATACCCGCCTTTAATGCCTTTGTATTGTCTGCCACAGCTTTAGGGAACATCTCCCTTATCACCAGGGCAAGTGCTGCTTCGTCCAGTGGCACCAGGCCGCATTTCAGCAGGGCGCCTATCAATATCATGTTGGCCAGCATGGGATTGCCCAATTTTTGCGCCTCGTCGGTGGCATGAACCATATAAGTTTTGGCCGACAGTCCCTTGATCTGTTCCAACAGCTTTTGCACATCCGGATAGCCTTCGGCACCGCTGCCGATGAGGTCAACCGCATGTATGGGCCTGGGGTTGACAATAGTTGTAACATGCATGTTGCCGAACTGCTTGAGCATCCTGAGGGTCTCAACCGGTTCCATACCCACAATAATGTCAGCCTGCCCTTCGGCGATGAGGGGACTGAACTGTTTCTCGGCCGATATCTTTACATGTGACATCACCGAGCCGCCACGCTGGGATGCCCCATAGGTTTCACCGATGGTAATGAAATAGCCATCCGCCACCAGGGCGCCGCCCAGCACCAGCGAGACCATTACGTTGCCCTGGCCACCGACCCCCGACACAATGAGGTTCACCGGGTCCTTATACAGCTTTCTCATGCCGGCAGCGCCTCCTCCCGGGAAATGGCGCCGGCGATGCACACATCGGCGCATACCCCACAACCGTTGCATATGACTTCGTCTATCCTGGTTTTGCCGGCAACAGGATCCCACACGAGGGCAGGGCAACGGAAAACCCTGCTGCAAAGCCTGTTGCATCCGCAATCGTCCCCCAGACACTTTGCGGGATCAAGCTTAACTTTATAGGGCTGCTCCTGCGTTTTGCCACGGACAAGCTCGCACGTGCGCCGCATGATGGCGACCCGCACGCCTTTTTCCTGTTCAATCAGTTCAAGCAGCGTGGCGGTGGTTGCCTTCAGGTCAAACGGGTCGCAGACCTCAACCCTGGCGCCGATGGCGAGGCAGATAGCCTCCATATCGATCCGCTGGGCCGGCTCGCCCATGGCGGTCAGCTCGGTCCCGGGGTGAGGCTGGAAACCCGTCATGGCAGTAGCGCTGTTATCAAATATGACAAGCACGAAATTGGCCCTGTTGTGCACGCCGTTGACCAGCGCCGGCATAATGGAGTGGTAGAAGGTAGAATCCCCTGATACGGCAATCACGGGCTGATCAAAACCGAACCTCCCGAGCTGTCCAAATCCGTTAGCCAGACCTGATCCGGCCCCCATGCACTGGTGCGTGCGATTCATAAAGAATCCCGCCGGCCCGAGGGCCATGGAGTAGCAGCCGATATCCCCTGTAACAAACCCGCCCCGTCCGTCCATCATCAGCGCGTTCTTGATGGCCCAGTATGAGGCCCTGTGCGGGCATCCCGGGCAGAAGGTCAGCATGCGCTCCATAACGTAATCCTGCGGCACAGCCTCGATTTTCCTGGCATATGCCGCATCCCTTGCCTCATACTTGATATCAAGCACAGCCGCAATGGCTTTTATGACGGCGTCGGGCGTCAGTTCGCCGAAGGCGTTGATGTGCCTGGTGTGCTTTCCGTAAAAGACGTTCCTCCTGCTCTCCAGCGAAAGGCTGGAACTGTACTCCATGATGGACCCCTCGAGGAATGGGTCGATCTCTTCCAGGAAAAGCACCCTGTCAGACCTGGCCAGGCACTTCTTGACCAGTGTTTCAGGAAGGGGCCAGATGGTGCCGAGCTTGAGTATGCCCACCCGTTTCTCAAGCTTGAGCGTATTCACAGCGTCCTGCGCGTAAAGCCACCCGCTGCCGCAGGTTATGACCAGCAGGTCGGGCTTCTCGGGTCCCACGTACCTGTTAAACGGTGACTCCTCGAATATTGCCCTGGCCTTATCTAACTTCATATGCTGGAAAGCATGTCTCAGCATTACCGGCAGCGTCATAATAGAGGTGGGCAGGGTGTTGCGGGGATCGAGTATGTTTTCAAAGCGTGCCCTGTGGCCCGTAACCGGCAAATCTCCCAGCCTGACATTGCCGCGGGCATGAGCCACACGGGTAACGCTGCGTAGTATGCAGATAGAGGCTATCTCCTCGCTCAAATCGTAGAGCCATTTCATCATGTCCTTGGCTTCCTGAAAATCGCCGGGCTCAACCATGGGTATATCCAGCCATTTAGATACAGCGCGCGAGTCCTCCTCGTTGGAGCTTGAATGTGCCGCAGGGTCATCGCCCACCATCAGTACCAGGCCTTTTTTACCTATACCGCTGAGGGCGATGGTGGCCAGAAAGTCAGAGGCCACGTTCAGTCCATTCATTTTCATGGCAGCCAATGACCTTACACCTGCATATGAAGCAGCCGCGGCAGCCTCAAGGGCAACGGCTTCGTTGACGGACCATTCTACGTAAATATCCCGCTTTTTCGCCACATCCGCCAGGCTGCCGATGATTTCGGAAGACGGCGTGCCCGGGTAGGCGGAAGCAAATCCGATGCCTGCCTCGAGCGCTCCCCGCGCGATGGCTTCGTTGCCTATGAAGAGACGGCTTTGTCCCGGTGCGTTGATATCTATATAGGTCATAGTCTATCCATCCTGTATCAGCGCCGAATCATGCCAGCAGCTTATCCCGCAAGCTTTTAGTCATCCCGAGGTAAAGCAGCTCGTTCTTATCGCCCGTCCGCTTCACGATCTCTTCCAGGGCGCGTTTTTTCTTAAGCAGTGCCGCCTCTTTGAGATGTTTGAGGTTAGAAACGGGAAGTTCGCGGGTCTCCAGTTGTCCACTGTTGACAGCGGCATCAAATATCTCCAAACCCCTCTGCGTGCGCACTATCATGGTGTTCCAGCCATCCACCCCCTCGGCAGCGCCCACTGATATGTCGGTGAACTCAGCCGTCATATCAAGGCAGTATGCACAGGTGGACATCCTGTATCCCCTGATATCCTCCAGCGGGTAGGATTTGACCTCTTTGCCGATGTACAGGTCGAACCTGTTGGCAGGGGGAGGGGGGATATCGAACTTCTCGATTTTAATAGGTTTAGCATTATTCTTGAGAAACTCGTAAAACCTGTCATAGGCCAGCGCCCATGTACAGAACAGGCCTATAGTCAGCCGTACGTTGCCCATACTGACACGCTGTGGGGGAGGACTGGCGATCATTTTGGCAAGGGCGATGGCCTGGCAGGGCGTGACCACGATGCCGAGCCTGTCTTTGCTGTCCTTGGGTATCCTGTTAAGGGCCTCAAGGGCGGGATACGCCATGTAATTAGACCCTGCTCCTTCCAGCACCTGCGCGGATGAACGGGCTACGAACCCGGCGGGCAACTTCTCGTCAGTATTCTTGCAAAGGATAACTGCGTCGAGCAGACTATTGTCTAAAGCCATGGCCAGCAGCGCGCTGACCGTACCGCCATACTGCCCTTTTCTCCTGGTATTGCCGTCCCCGGCCCTTGCCATGACTACCTGCCTTACAGTACCTATCTCATCGCCCCTGTAGGGTGCGCCGTGCATCTGGCTGCTTATAGCGTCCATGTCGGTAAAGGTGCGGGGACAATACTCGTAGCAATGGCCTTCGGTCCTGTTGCAGAAGTCCAGCATACGTATTTTCCCCCGGTAAAAAACCACGTAAGGGCAGTCCCCCACACATGCCCCACAAACTGTGCACAGCCCTTTATCGATGACCTCTTTGAAAAGGTCCCCGATCCCCTTTGTTTTGGTGGCCATGGACGCCTCCTCGTTGTGATCCGGGATGCAAGGATTTAGCTGTATTCACAGCCTTTGAGCAGGGCAGCCTTGTTCAATTCAAGCTGCCTGCTGTCTTTGGAGAGCATCTGGTTGAGCACCTTGATGATGCTCGACGTCGTGGTGACCCCCGCATTGGCGATTACCGCGCCCAGCGCTATGAGGTTGCCCACCGTCTCATCGCCCAGCTCTTTGGCCGCCTCGACTGTGGGTACATAGACTACCTTGATGTCGTGCCTTTTGGACTTCGTCTTTACCAGCGAGGTATTGACCACAAGCAATCCGCCGGTCTTGACCGTGTGCTCCAGCATTTTCATGGCAGCCGGGTTCATGGCCACACCCACATCAGGATGCGTAATAAAAATGGATCCAATCCTCTCATCTGAAATATTCACGAAGCAGGAGCACATCCCCCCCCTCTTTTCACCGCTGTAATAAGGCAGCCAGGTTGCATCCAGGCCTGCGTTGAAGCCGGATTCCAGCAGAAGCCGCCCTATGAAGAGAACGCCCTGGCCTCCGAACCCCGATATAGTTATCTCCCAGTTCAACTCTTATCCCCCTTCCTGAGTGCGGCGACACCCGGTAGTACCTTGAATTCGCCCAGGGGAAACTGAGGGATCATATTGGCTACCATCCAGTCAGGCGCCTGCACGGGCTCAACCTTCCAGTTGATCGGGCACATGGAGAGTATCTCAACCATGGCAAAGCCGAGGCCGGCCAGCTGTGTGCGGAAAGCCAGTTCAACGGCTTTCTTAGCCTTGCGCACGTTTGCCGGATTGTGCACGGATACCCTGGCGATATAGGCCGGGCCATCTAATGTAGCCAGCATCTCACTCATCCTTATGGGGAAGCCAGACTGCTCGGCAGTGCGGCCGCCGGGCGTGGACGCCGTGTACATGCCCATGAGAGTGGTGGGCGCAAGTTGCCCGCCGGTCATGCCGTAAGTGGCGTTATTGGCAAAGATAATGGTGATCTTCTCGCCCCTGGCGGCGGCATGTACGATCTCGGCCGTACCGATGGAGGCCAGATCGCCGTCACCCTGTATGGCAAAAGGCACAAGGTCCGGCCTGCAGCGCTTTATGGCTGTGGCCACTGCCGGCGCGCGCCCGTGGGGGGCCTCCATGCCATCAACCTTGTAGTATTCGTAAGCAGTAACGGTGCACCCGATGGAGCCGATACATATGGCCCGCTCGTGAAGGTCCAGTTCCTGCAGCGCCTCACCGACCAGGCGCTGAATGATGCCATGGCCGCACCCCGGACAAAAGTGGGTAGCGCGGTCAACCATTATATCGGGGCGGGCAAAAATCACGCTATCGTAATCGTTCATCTCTGCTTTACTCATACTCTGCAACTACATCAATAAATCTATGGCCTCAAATATGGGGTCTGCTTCAAGTGGCACACCGCCGTAGCTGTTTACTAGTTTAATCTCATTCTGGTTTCCCACCGCTATCCTGACATCCTCTATCATCTGCCCGCCGCTCATCTCAGCTACCACGAATTTGCATCCCCGTTCCGCCAAATCGGCCAGCGGCTGGTAGGGAAAGGGGAACAGCGTGATGGGACGGATAAAGCCTACGCGGAAATTTTTGCTGCGGCTCATCTTCATGGCGCTGATGGCAGACCTTGCCGCGCTCCCGTAGGCCACCAGCACGATATCCGCGTCCTCGATGCCCAGCGCCTCGTAACGCACTTCATTCAGGCGCATCCTTTCAAATTTATCCAGCAGCAGCTTGATCCTCTTTGGATGATCAATGGGATTCATCTCGAAGGAATTGATGAGGTTCTTGGGCCTGCCTTTGGCGCCTGTTATGGCCCACTTCTTTTCGGGCAGCTTCTTCACGCGGTCACGGATGATGACAGGCTCCATGACCTGACCCAGGAACCCGTCAGCTACGACCAGTACGGGATTGCGGTATTTGTCGGCCAGCTCAAAGGCCAGCATGGTCAGGTCCATCATCTCCTGCACGGTGGATGGAGCCAGGTTGATCAGGTAGTAGTCGCCATGCCCGCCACCCCTTGTGCACTGCATATAATCGCCCTGCGCGCCGCCGATATTGCCCAACCCGGGACCGGCCCGCATGATATTTACAATAACGGCGGGCATCTCGGACCCGGCCATGTAAGAAATGCCCTCCTGCTGGAGGCTGAAACCGGGGCTTGAAGTGGAGGTCATGGCGCGGAACCCTACTGCGGCGGCGCCATAAACCATGTTAATGGCGGCGAGTTCGCTCTCCGTCTGAAGGAATACCCTGCCCTCTGCCGGCATGCGGCGCGCCATATGTTCGAGCAGGTCATTTTGCGGTGTTATGGGGTAACCGAAATAGGCCTGGCACCCGGCGAGTATGGCGCCTTCTGCTACGGCAATATTACCACCCATGAGGGTCCTTTCGGGCATCGGTCGGCTCCTCGGATTATTAATTGTCAGGATATGGCGCCGTCTTCAATGGAACGGCTGCGGAAAACCGAGATGGCAACGTCGGGGCACATGATTGCGCAGGACTTGCAGCCTGTGCATTCGTGTGCCTTATCAGGGATCACCTCGGCATAATTTACGCCGAGCCTGTTAATCTCTTTGGATGTCCCTATGATTTCCCTGGCACAAACTGCAATGCAGTAATGGCATGCCTTACACTTGTCCTTATCGATAACTATATAGTTGGTTTTCCTGCTCGCAGATATCAGCAACTTACCATACCTTGAATAATTTTATAGCTTCAAAAAAAAACGAAACCGAAATATAGTTTACATACACGCGAATTCCCTGTCAAGAAACATATGCAGAAATGTGCATGCATCAGTGGCCTGTCTGCGCCCGGACCCTATTCCTGTTTGTCCATGTAGCGTCCCACGCAGACCACATACTGCTTACCGTCGCTGCCCGTAACCAGTTTGTAATACACGGACTTATAGAAAAGGCCGATTTTCCCCGGCATAGTAAATACATAACTCTCCCAGCCTGAGCCGTTTTTCAGCGCTCCCCCCACTATGTTGTCCCGGAAAAGCCTTCCTGCCATATCAGGGACACCCTTGAGATTGCGTCCGACTACTGACGGGTTATTGGCGTTGGCAGCCTCGGTCACATACTTGTCAAACACATAAACATATAGGTCCGGCCTGTCCTTATCACGATAGGGGCTTTGGCCGGCATTGATCTTCCCGAACGTCCCAGCTGTATCAGTCACAATATCACCCGCCGTCTTTTCCGCAAGCTGGATCACCGCCTCTTTGGCGACGCTGTCCGCCGTATAGCGCGGCAGAACATAGCTTGTGATGATGCTATCGTAAATACTGAGTGCGTCGGGCCTATCCTGCATCTTCATCTCATCAAGGGACTTCTGCCATGTTTCTATAGTTGCATCGGCTGTCTGTCGGTTAAAAGCCAGGTACCAGTCAGCCCGGCGCACATATGACACGGGCTCAATCTCTGCCGGGTTTATGCCAGCCTGGTAAGCCAGGAAAGGGAACCCTCCGGATGGTCCCATCCAGAGGTCAACCTTGCCCTCCATCAGCTTCTTGATGCACTGGACATCATTTTCGCTCACATCCAGGTTAGTAAAACCTTTTTCGATCAGGTAGAGCTGATTGGAATCATCCCTGTAAACTGCTATCGATTTTACCTTTTTGGCGTCCTCTAAGGAGCTAACCTTGATATTCGATCCCAGCTTTGCATAAAACCATTCATCGGCAAAGCCGATGGGGCCGACCCACTTGAACATCTGTTCCCTGAAGGGCATCCTGCTTGTAGAGTAGATCATGGTATTGGGCTGGTTCTGTACCATGTCATATCCTCTTGACCACGGCATCAACTCGATGGAGGCGTCGCTGCCCGTCTTGCTTATGAGCGAACGTACTATCTCGGTTGACTGCCCGGTGATATTGCCTCTCTCATCCAGAAAGTTATAGGGCGGATTATCTTCCGTGACAATGCGCATTTTGCCGTCAGGCACGTTACAGGCCCAGCCGGAGACAAGTACCAAAGCCGCCAGCAGTAGTCCGGTAAATATTTTCATCACACATGCCTCCTTATTTTTGTTCTCCAACTGGGTTGCCAACCGATGAATATTTTTACACACGTCCTATGGAAATGTCCAGAGCTTAACACGCGCGTAGCTATCACATCGATTGTGATAAACTCCCTTTACAAGCCTTCACGCCTGTGCAAATTCCTAAAATCGTTACACTTTTCCATTGATTGATTGTACAATAAGCAGAAATTTAATATTATTATGCGCGTCACGGCCGGGTAAGGCAGTGCGGGTATGAGCCGTATTGAGAGGTATTATTGATGCCGCAGAAAAAAAAGAGTGTAATGCAAACGGGAATGGTCACGAAGCGGGGCGGCAAGATGAACCGTACGCAGCGTGGAAAACAGATAGCCAGCTACCGGAAAAGGCAGATCACCCGTGCTGCATATGAAATCATCGCGGAAAAGGGCTATTACAATTTCACCATGATGGATATTGCCAAGCGGGCGGGCGTTTCCTCGGGCCTGATCCACCACTATTTCAAGGACAAGGAGAACATGCTGGTCACGCTTCTCAGGGAAATGCAGCAGAACGTGCGTTTATCGCTGGAAAGGGCCCTCGAGCCGGTGGCCGATCCCAGGGAAAAACTAGGCATCTTCATTGACCAGGCCTTTGGCCTTGTCGAGAATGAGAAGGAATATATATATGTTACCTTCGATTTCCTGACGCAGATCAAGTTCAACGAGCGCATGCAGCGTATCCTGAGCAAGCTATACAGGGGTTACAGGGAAACCCTCACACAGATACTAAGGGAGGGCAAGGAAAAGGGTATCTTTAAGGACGTTGACGAACACTACATATCAACGATTTTTTCCTCCATCCTGCTGGGATTGGAACAGCAGTACATTGTGGATAACACCGCATTTGCTTACCACGAGTATGCCGGCAGGGTGAAGAACTTTATCTATGAGATGGTGCTGATCAGTAAATAGCATTTCAGGACGGTATAAAAGCATCATCCCTGCACAATTGCTTCAGCCTTTCAAAAGCTGCGTCCTCGTCCAGGTTGCCCTGTTCAAAGTCCCCCATAATTTGCTGCACTTCGTATCTGATCCCCAGCAGAGCCAGTCCATTCTCATCCAGGGGGAACTCGGGAAACAGGAAAAACAGCCTGGCTATCTCGCCTTTGCTGCCGCAGATAAGCTCTTCCACGGGTTGCTGCATGAGGTCCCGCTCTTCCTTAGTCAGCGGCGCCGCCGTGAACACCTCGCTGCAAAAATGATAGCGGCACTCGCGAGGCCTCCTATCGAAGATGGGACAGGTGCTGAAATACCCCGAGTAAAACATACAGCGGATGTTTTTGCAGCAGTAACCGTTGCAGCGCGGGCAGACCGCAGCCGCGGCCTCATTCATGATATTGACCAGCCTGGCAATGCCGGGGCCGAAAAGCTCCCCGAAATCGCCGTCGGTTAAAAATATCTTTGTATTAAGCCTGTCGTCTATCACGCGCAATTGCCTTTCATGCCGTTATTCCTCAGCTTTGACAGCCCTGCCATTAAGGCTTATATTTAAAAACGTGCCCCAATATTATCAGCTTTCCACCAATAAGCTTAAAATCTGGTGGGATTCCGCGCGCTGGGTAGCGCTGCCCAACTCGGCCATGGCCTGCCTCCTGGGAGGCCTGCTGGCCTACGCCCACGGCGAATTTAATTTGCTATATTTTAGCATAGCCTTGCTGGGCGTCATGGTAGTACACCTCGGCACCAACCTGCTGGATGATTATGCTGACCTCAGGGCAGGGGGCGCAGGACTGAGAGACGCGGTGCAGAGCGGGAGCAGTGACCCTATCCGCACAATCAAGGCACCCTATGTTGTGAGCGGTGATATCAAGATGAACCAGCTATTAATAGCCGCCTGCATCCTGTTCGCCCTCGGTATAGCGGCCTGCATCTACCTCACCATCCAGTCCGGCTGGCCGGTGGCGGTCATCGCCGCAATCGGCGCCATAATCAGCTTCTTCTACTCAATGCCGCCGCTAAAGTTTTCCTACCGGGGCCTTGGCGAACTGGTGGTAAGTGCCTCCCTGGGGCCGGGCATATGCCTGGGCACATACTATGCCGTGACCGGCAGCTTCAGTTGGGAGCCCATACTGATAGCCCTGCCGGTCGGCATACTGGTGGGCCTGATCCTCTTCATTCACTCGGTGATGGACTATAGGCCGGATACTGCAATCAGCAAGAAAACGCTGGTCTCAGTGTTGGGCAGCCAGGCCAGGGCCATCGCACTGCTGCCGTTTATACTGGCTGCCGCCTACGTTATTATCATCCTCGGCATTATCAGCCGGATTTTACCCTTGACCACACTGCTTGTATTGCTCAGCCTTCCCATGGCCGTTTCATTCATCCAGACAAGCCGCAAAATCAGGGACGGGAAGTACGATGCGATCAGGGCCAGGTGGTGGATGGGCCCTATGGAGCAGATGCTGGAGGGACACGACTGGTTTATCATCGCCTGGAGGCAGGCCCGCAACCTTCTGATCTTCTTTACGCTGCTCATTTTCATCGCATATTTCATCATAATTATCTATTAGAAAGGGACGTTTTTATGATAGAAGTACTGTATTACGCCAACTGGTATTTAAAGAGCCGTTTCCTGGGACGCAAAATGCCGCTGCAGTCGGTGGTCTTCATCACCTCCCGCTGCAACCTGAAATGCAGGCATTGCGCCATCTCCAAAGCAACCGAGGGCGGACTGATCGAGACGGAAGATTTCACTTTCCAGAAAGTTAAAAGCCTGCTCAAGGAGTGCCACGACGCCGGGTCACGCATGGTCACGTTTGAAGGCGGCGAACCGCTGCTGTGGAAGGACGGCGGCCTCAGCCTCGAGGACCTGGTGCTCGAGGTCCGCCGCATGGGCTTCATGTCCACCAGCTACAGTACCAATGGGACCCTGCCCATACCCGACAGCAGGACCGACCGCATATTTGTCAGCCTTGACGGCACAAAGCAATACCACGATATGATCCGCGGTGACGGATCCTATGACCTGGCCATTAAGAACATCTCGGAATCGAAATACCGGCATATCAGCGTAAATTTCGTGGCCAACGTATTGAATTGGGAGTGCGTGCCGGACTTTATCGAGGAGATGGCCAAAGTTAAAAACATCAGGGGGATGTCCTTCAACTTCCACACCCCCCATGCCGGCACGGAGGACATGTTCCTGCCCTGGGAGAAGCGCAGCCAGGTGATCGACTGGCTCATCAGCTACAAAAAGAAAGGCTATCCTATTATCAACTCCACAGAGGGCCTCAGGCGCCTGCGCAACAACAAGTATGTGCAGCGCTGCTGGGTGACCGACTTCGTGCTGCCCGATGGCAAGCGCTATCCCTATTGCCCGGGGTACGATGAAAAGATATGCGAAAAGTGCGGCTACGGCATGGGCGCTGAGATGTCAGCGGTCTGGGACTTTGTGCCGTCAACTATAGTGGAAGGGCTCCGGCTTTTCTCGAAAGTTTAGCCCGCATTTTGCCGGCTTGCCTGACTGGCGAATGGGCCGTCACCTTATGACGGCTCCCATTAATTTGCCGTTCAGTTATCCCTGCGCGATGAGCTTTGCAGGGCTTTCAGTTCTTCGATCATGCTGGTGTATTTGTAGGCCTGTTCCTGGTCTATAAGCCCCTTCTGCATCAGGTCTGTCAGCGCCTGGTTAAGAGTCTGCATCCCTTCCTTGCGAGCAACCTGTATCTGGCTGTAAATCTGGTGTATGCGCCCCTCGCGGATTGTATTCTTGATTGCGTTGTTGCAGAGCATTATCTCGCAGGCAGGGACCATCCCACCGTCTCCCTTACATGGGATGAGAAACTGGCAGATAACAGCCAGGAGAATGTGCGAAAGCTGGTTCCTTACCTGCTCCTGCTGCCTCTCAGGAAACATGTCGAGGATGCGGTTAATCGTCTGAGCGGCATCTATGGTGTGCATGGTTCCCAACACCAGGTGTCCTGCCTCGGCCGCCCTGATAGCCGTTTGCATAGTCATGATCTCCCGAACTTCTCCCACCATGATCACATCGGGATCATGCCGCAGTCCGTGTACCAGGGCAACGTCAAATGACTCGGTATCATGCCCCACACCCCGCTGAACAATCAGGCACTTTTTGTTTTTAAAGACATACTCAATGGGGTCCTCGATAGTAACTATATTGCGGTGAACGTTCTCATTAAGATACTGGATCATTGCAGCAAGAGTCGTCGATTTGCCGGTGCCCTTGGCCCCTGTGATGAGTATCAGCCCCGACCGCCTCATTACCAGGTCCCTGGTCAAGGAAGGAAGATTCAAGCTATCAAGGCTGGGAATTGTATAGGGGATCATCCTGACAGCTATGCTTAAGGTGGAGCGCTGCTGCATCACGTTCACCCTGCAGCGGGTAAAATCCCTGATGCTGTATTCAAAGTCCAGCTCATGGCGCTCCGCAAAGGATTTCCTCCTCTCGGCGGTAGTAATCTCCTCGAAATAAAGTTCGACGTCCTTGGGAGTCAAAGGCGCGTACCCGTCCACCGGAACCAAGCCCCCGTAGATCCTTAGTGTAGGCACAGACCCCACCCGCAAATGCAGGTCTGACGCGTGACTATCGACAGCTGCCTTTAGAAGATCCTGTATTCCCATGTGGCTTTCTCACCCCCCGTTCACCGTTACACGGGCTATGTTAGAATAATATATCGGCAATGTCAATGCCCGCGACACCCGCTATTGATGTTCGCGGGGCGCCCGCCGCACCACTAAAGGACCAACCGACTCAGGCGAGGATAAGGTGATTTATGGCCATTGATCATGGATTGTTAGACAAATTCAAAACTGAGGCCACACTTGGCGGGGCACACGTTTTCGTAGCTGCCTCGGACCAAGAAGCGGTCAACTATGTGCTGAAGATGGTCAAAGACAAGGATCTAAAAATGGTGGTCAGGTCGGGTTCATCCCTGGCTGACAGACTCGGTTTATCAGAACAGCTGGCAGCCTGCGGTGTAAGAATTATAGAGACAGCCATCGCACAGTGGGCCGTGCAGTTGGCCAAGGGTAAGGACGTCCCCATTGATACGGTAGCTAAAATGATGTCATGCGCAGCCGGCGAAGATGTGCCGGCTGAAGCAGGGGCACTGCTGCGGGCGGCGCGGCGCATACTTAAAGAAGCCTACTCAGGCGCCGGACTGGGCATCACAGAGGCAGACTTCGGCATCGCCGACACGGGCAAATTGGTATCGCTGGAAAATGAGGGCAACGCACGCCTGGCGGCTATCCTGCCCCGGGTGCATTTATCACTGCTCGACAGCAACCGCATCGCCCGCACCCGGGCTGCCGCCGCCGAACTTATCAAGGGCTCATCAAGCGGGATACCCGGCCACAAAGTATCCACACTCATTACCTACCTGACCCGGCGTGATACTACCGCTGAAATACCCGGAGATGCTTTTGCCCGCGCCCGGGGTCCGGCCGAAGAGCATATACTGATAATAAACAAACCCTGATATCTAAATGCCAAATCGTTTTAGGGCGGGCATTTGGCGCAGACGGAACGGAAGAGCGTAGTGCTGAGATAGCGGTCGCCCCGGTCGGGCAATATCACCACGATATTGCCCCTGTCCATCCTGTTGGAGACCTGAACGGCCCCGGCAACTGCTGCCCCGCTGGACATGCCAACGAAGATACCTTCCCGTGTAGCCAACAACCTGGTTGTCTCGAAGGCCTCGCCATCCTCGACCACGATTTTTTCGTCAAATCCTTTCGTGTCGTAGATTCCGGGTATGATGGACTCGGTCATATTTTTGAGGCCCTGTATGGTATGGCCCTCGACCGGTTCCACGGCTATGATACGCACGCCCGGCTTCTTCTCCCTCAAGTACCTGCCCGTCCCGATCAGCGTGCCTGAAGTGCCCAGCCCGGCTATGAATACATCCACTTCTCCATTGGTCTGCCTGAATATCTCCGGACCGGTGGTCTCGTAATGTGAGAGGATGTTATTCGGGTTGTCGAACTGGTTGGGCATATAGTAATTGCCCGGCTCTTTCTCGATAAATTGCCGGGCGCGGCGGATGGCCCCATCCGTCGCCTCCTTGGCCGGTGTTAAAACAACTTCGGCTCCGAAGGCCTGCAGGCATATCTGGCGCTCGGTGCTGACGCATTCCGGCATAAAGAGCTTCACCTTGTACCCCCTGGCCGAGCCGATCATGGCCAGGGCGATGCCGGTATTGCCGGATGTGGGCTCAACAATGACCTTGTCCGTGGTCAGCAGGCCGTCTTCCTCAGCCTTCCTGATCATATAATAAGCAGGCCTGTCCTTGACCGAGCCGCCCGGATTGCAACCCTCAAGCTTGGCCAATATCCTGACGTGGGGATTGGCCCCGGCAAGGGGTCCCAGTTCCACCAGCGGGGTATCGCCAATAGCATTAAATACCCTGTGTTTAATATCTATCATGCCATTTATCTCCTTCTCAGCGGGACGGTAGGCACATAATCATACGGCAATTAAATTGTAGATAGCTTTTAAGGCTGGTATTATAACATAAACAACTGAGGGGACACGCTTAAAAGCAGAGCACGGGAGTTTTCAAGGTATAGGCCCATGTTGAGCGAAGAGATATTAGATGACTTCGACGTATCGATAGATCCGCAGGTTATCCTGCTGGTGCACGGGTACGGCGCAGAGAAAAAGCCCCGCCAGACCATTGTTGATATGGTCTCCCGTGTAGCTGAGCAGGCAGGGAAACTCATAAGGCCGCGGGCGATCTACCGTGAATTCCCGGTTGCGCGGTCGGATACGGAGAGTATAACACTGGAAAACGGTATTCAACTGTCCGTCGGACGCAAAATAAGCTCATTGTGGCAGGGGAGCAGGGCGCTGGGAATGGCCCTGTGCACGCTGGGTACGGAATTGGAGGACCGTGTATCGGCTCTGCTGGAAGAGGGCGAGCAGATGCAGGCGCTCAACCTCGACATAGCCGGCACGATAGCGCTGGGCTTAGTGGGGTACCAGGTCCAGAATATGGCCTGTGGGAGACTGAGCGCGGAGGGGGTGGAGGCCGGGCCGTGGCTCAACCCCGGCTATATCGACTGGCCGTTGACCGACCAGCGGCTGATCTTCAGCATGTTGCCGGCGGAGAGCATCGGCGTGGCGCTGAATGATTCCTGTATGATGATCCCCAGGAAATCGGTCACAGTCAGCGCGGGAATCGGCGTCAGCGGGTCGGGCGCGGGGTTCAACCGCTGCCGACATTGCGGGATAGCCAAGTGCCAGTTCCGCAGGCTGACGGTGTCACCGGGAAGCGACACGATTCAGGGGCACGACTTCTGAGTACCAAAATGGTGGAGATAGGGGGATTCGAACCCCCGACCTCTGCATTGCGAACGCAGCGCTCTCCCAATTGAGCTATATCCCCGCGAGATTTATACTAACAAGGCAGCCTAACGGCGTCAAGGTCGCGGCGCTAACGCCTGCGCGGCGGTTTACGCTTGCCGCCGGGTCGGCCCCCGCCCCCACCATATGACCTGCCACCGCGGCTATTGCTGCGCGGCTGCGATTCGCTGATATCGAGTGTCCTTTCCTTGAGCATCTTCCCCTTCAGGCCGGCGACGGCGGCTGCCCCCTCTTCTTCGTTGGCCATCTCCACGAAAGCGAAGCCCCGCGGCTGCCCGCTGTACTTATCCTTTACAATGGATATGGAGGTTATCTCGCCGAAAACAGCGAATTCAGCCCTGATATCTTCCTCGGTCACATCACGGGCCAGGTTGCCCAAAAATATATTCATATGAGTACCTCCAATTAATTTCTCCTGCGCCGGGCCGGGCCTTTTACACAGGTCCTTTCCTCTGGCAGTGACGGCGGCAAGGCGCCGGCGCTAAGCAGCCGGCTCGATGATGATCCTGGCGTCAACCGCCAGGGCCCCGTCCTTGTAAGCAAAAACCGGGTTAAGGTCGAGCTCTTTAATCTCGGGGTTCTTATCCACGAATTCAGACACTTTGACTATTAAATCTTCGAGGAAGGGTATATCGGCCGGGTCCTGGCCACGGTAGCCCTTGAGTATGGGGTAGCCCTTGATCTCGCCGATCATCTCCGAGGCATCCCTCTTTGTCATGGGAACTATGCGGAAGGAGACATCCTTGAGCACTTCAACCAGAATACCGCCCAAACCGAACATGATGACCGGGCCGAATTGCGCGTCCTTGGTCATGCCTATGATGACCTCGATGCCCTGTTTGGCCATCTTCTGCACCGTGATGCCGGTTATCCTGGCTTTTGGATAGTGCTTTTTGATATTTGCCAGGATCTCGCTATAGGCCTTGCCGGCCTGCGTGGCGTTCTGGATAGAGAGTTTTACGCCACCAGCATCGCTTTTATGAACAACATCCGGGGATACTATCTTCATGACCACGGGGAAACCCAGCTTTGCAGCTATCTCCATGGCTTCCTTCTTGGATGAAGCCAGCCTGGTTTCAACCACGGGGATTCGCGCTGCCTTCAATAATTCCTTGGACTCTATTTCAGTCAGGAGGGACCTCTTCTCTTTCCCTGCCTTTGCAAAAATCTCAGCTTTTGTCATCTTTCATCTCCTCGTCTGTGTCAAATAGTCAGCGCATATTAACGTGAGCAAAATCGGCTACATTTTAGCCAATACATGGCCCGATTGCAAAATATCGGCATAACATTATATCATTACTTGTTTTGATTAGAGGTTTGGTCAACATTGCGATCGGTTGAGGGCTGTCGATAGATGAAATTGTTATGCATATCCGGCAGTCCCCGCCGCGGCGGCAACACTGACCGCCTGCTGAATGAGGCTATAATCGGCGCAGCAGGCAAAGGAGCGCTGGTCAAGCACATAATCCTGGCCGACCTTGAGATCGCGCCCTGCGCCCACTGCGACGGTTGCGTACAGACAGGCGGGCGCTGCGTGATCGAGGACGACATGCAGCAAATTCACGAGGATATCAGGCAATACGACCGCTTTATAGTGGCCTCGCCTATCTATTTCATGGGCCTTACGGCGCAGGTCAAGGCTATGATAGACCGTTGCCAGGCTCTGTGGGTGATCAAGCACATCCTGAAGCTGCCCGTAGGCGCGGGAAAAGATATCCCGCGCAAAGGCGCATTTATATCCGCAGGGGCGACTGACTACGGCAACCTGTTCACAGGATCCATAGTCACCATGAAGAGCTGGTATAAAACGCTGGAAATCGAGTACACGGCGGACCTGCTGATGCCGGGCACGGACAGCTACAACGCGCTGGCCGGCCAGCCTGCTGCACTGGCGAAGGCACTCTCGCTGGGCCAGCAGATAGTAAGCTAATAATATAACCGTAAGGAGGTAAATATGGATTTCTTTTTAAGCGAAGAGCAGAAGATGTTCCAGTCTATGGTGCGCGATTTCGCCACCAATGTCGTGAAGCCGGAAGCAGCCAAAATCGACGAGGAGGGAAAGTTCCCGGCCGAGATCTTTAAGAAGGCGGCGGAACTGGGACTTTTCGGCATTACTATCGATGAGAAATACGGCGGCAGCGGTGGTGATTACCTGTCCATGACGATATGCTCGGAGGAGCTGGCCAGGGCATCGGGAGGGCTGGCAGCCATATTTTTGGCCAACCTTTCGCTGGCCTGCTATCCCATCTACAAGTTCGGCAGCGAGGAGCAGAAACAGAAATACGTTGCGCCTATTGCCAGGGGCGAGAAGATTTGCTGTTTCGTGCTGACCGAGCCGGGGGCGGGCAGCGATGCCGGCGCCACCACGACGACGGCAACGCGTGAGGGCGATAAAATCGTGATCAACGGCAACAAGATATTCATCACCAACGGCGCCGAGGCCTCCATCGCCGTAGTTTTCGCCATGGAGGACAAGTCCAAGGGCAACAGGGGCATCTCCGCATATATTGTGGAGAGCAACACACCGGGCTATTCGGTGGGCAAGTTGGAACACAAGATGGGTATCCATGGCAGTTCCACGGCTGAGCTTGTCTTTGAAAACTGCAAGATCCCCGTCTCCAACCAGCTGGGTGAATCGGGCAGGGGACTGAGGTATGCCATGGAATCGATTGATTCCAGCCGCGTTACAGTGGCGGCGCAGGCGCTGGGCATCTCGCAGGCAGCCTTCGAGGACGCCCTGGCCTATGCGCAGACCCGTGTCCAGTTCGGCAAGCCTCTGGCACAGCACCAGGCCATACAGTGGATGCTGGCGGACATGGCCACGCAGATCGACGCCACCCGTCTGCTGGTTTACCGCGCGGCATGGCTCAAGGACAAGGGCCTGCCCTACATGAAAGAGGCGGCCATGGCCAAGCTTTTCGCCGGCGAGGTCTCCAGCTTTGTTACCAACAAGGCATTACAGATACACGGCGGCTACGGTTATTGCAGGGACTACCCCATGGAGCGCTACCTGCGCGACGCCAAGATAACCGAGATTTACGAGGGGACTTCGGAGATGCAGCGCATGACCATTGCGCGCGCCATCACAACACAGTAAACAGGGGTAAGCGAAAGGGAACGGCTAACGCCTGGCGACGCCGCGCAGTTCATTGATGCTGCGGATACCACTCGTCGAGAGGTATGCCGTCAAGCCGCCGATGATGTCCAGCATTGCCCGCGGGTCGGTCAGGCTGGCCGTTCCCACCTGAACCGCGGTTGCCCCGGCCATGATAAACTCCAGCGCGTCCGCAGCGTTCGTGATGCCGCCGCAGCCGATAACGGGTATTTTAACGCAGCCTGCTACCCTGTAAACCATCAGAAGTGCGATGGGCTTTATGGCAGGCCCGGACAGTCCGCCGCTTATATTCCCCAGAACAGGTTTGCGCTGCTTGATATCGATGGCCATGCCGCCCACCGTGTTGATCAGCGATACGGCGTCCGCTCCCGCCTTTTCCACGGCCTGCGCAATGGCTGCGATGTCGGTTACGTTGGGGCTGAGCTTTACGATCACCGGCAGGGAGGTAGCGCCTTTTACGGCGGCCGTGACCTCGGACGCCGCCGATGGGTCGGTCCCGAAGTGCATCCCCCCTTTGCTGACATTGGGGCAACTTATATTGACCTCTATGCCGCTGACCCCGGCTACACCTTCGAGCCTGGCTGCCACCTGCGCGTACTCTTCAACTGTGTTGCCGGCGATGTTGACCAGCACGGGCACCTTCCAGGTGGCCCACAACGGGGCTTTCTCCGCTATGAGGGCGTCCACACCTATATTCTGCAGGCCCACCGAATTGAGCACGCCACCCGTCACCTCCACGATACGCGGTTGAGGATTGCCGTCCCGCGGTGTGAGCGTCGTGCCCTTGCAGATGATGGCGCCCAGCTTCTGCGCGTCGACGATGTCCCCATATTCATCTCCGTAGCCCCAGGTGCCGGATGCGGCCATAACGGGATTTGCCAGGCGCAGGGCGCCGGCCACGCTGACGCTTATATCGGGTCGGTTGCTCATGTAATAACGTCCGGCCTCAGCTTTTTGACTGAATCCAGCTTGCCTTTCATGGTCAGGGCTTTGTCGCGCCGGTCATCCATCTTCAGCGTGGTTATGACGCGCACCGCCCCTTTAGTGAAGGGAACCTCGTGCATGGCCCGCGTGATCTTGAGCACCAGGTCCAGCGGTCCCTCCAATATGGTCCCCATAGGGGTCAGGCGGTACTTTATGCCACTGCTCTTAGCCAGCACATCCATGCAAGCCGCCACGTACCCGCTAACACCGGCACTTCCCGTACCAAGTGGAACGACTGAAATCTCAGCCACGATATTTCTCTCTTTCACGGCCATGCTCAGTATAGTATATACAAGCCCGCCGGGAAATTACAGGCACTATAATTCTCACACACAACCGTAATAAATATGTTAAAATTTCATATCTATGACTCAGATGGAAAATAACAACGCATATCATATCAGGAGGATGGCTGAAAAGGACATCCAGCAGGTGTTGGAGGTCGATCTGGATGCCTTCCCCGACCAGTGGCCGCATCCGACCGCGAGCTCATTTCATCACGAGTTGCGCAACAAACTTGCGTACTACTTAGTTATTGGCAGTAACGGCGCCGCCCCAACATCCGGCAACGGCCACCGTGCCATCGGCCTCAGAGAGGTGGTATCATATTTCAGGCAGCTTTTTTCTCATGACCGCTTTTACATACCTGCCGGCCAACCTGCCGGCGGTGATCGCTTGGTGGGCATGGCCGGGATATGGATGATGGTGGACGAAGCACACGTCGTGACCATCGCCGTCAGGAAGTCACACAGGCACAGGGGGCTGGGGGAATGGCTGCTCATCAGCCTGATAGGGTTGTCTATGCAGCTCAGGGCAAAATATGTCACACTTGAAGTGCGCGAATCCAACACGACCGCGCAGGCGTTGTATGGAAAATACGGCTTTACCAAAGCCGGCATAAGGAGAAAATATTACGCGGATAACGGAGAGGACGCGCTGATCATGACCACCTGCGAACTGGATTCACCGTCCTACTTGGAAAGGCTTCAGAGGCTCAAGCAGGAGCACAATTCCCGCTGGTGCCTCTTCCCCGCCTGAAAAAGAACGAAAAAATGGAGTATCGATTATGGGTGAGATGAAAAGTTCATGGCAGATCGCCATGGAAAAAGCCGAAAAATTGGGCAAGGTCAGCCCCGAAGAGATCAACAGCATCAAATATGTGCCCGAGGGGAACAGGATCGCCTCCCAGTACCTCCAGGATGAAAAGTCCGACCTCATGGCCGAGATGGCCAGATTCCCCTCTGTGGACGCTGCCAAATACGTCAAAAATGGCATCGACGAGATACTGCTGCGCAATATCAACCTGCCCCACAACGAGGAGGATATGCGGCGCAGCAACCGCGCCATGGCCGGCCTGCGGCTGATAAAGGAAAACAAAAAGCAGCTCGAGTCAATGCTGGGGTTGATCAATAACCTTATCAACCAGTACCAGTTAGCGCTCAAGCAGACCTACGAGGAGTATAAAAAGAAGGCCGAGATGACCATTCAGCAGGCATCCCGCGGCGCGCGCCCGCAGCGCGGCGACCAGATGACTATGGAACAGAGGCTTCAGCTCCAGATACAGGAGGAGTGGCGACAGATACACGGCGAACTGGACGCCCAGTATGGCAAGGCGCTGGACGAACACAAGCAGAAGATCAAAGAAATTGCCTGACCGTGCAGTATCAGGGCCTGAAAGCCCTCTCTTTCCACCATGGGTAGAAATCCGGCATATCGGTGCTGGTTTTCATGGGGAAATTGGGGGGTCGTTTCTCCAGGAAAGATGTAACGCCCTCCTGCACGTCCTTTTCGCCATAGATCCAGTTGAGCGCCCTTGATTCCAGTATGTGCGCCTCCATGGGATGGTCGGCCCCCAGCATTTTCCACATCATCTGCCGGCACAGGGCAACGGATATGGAAGAGCTGTTGTTGGCTATCCCTGCCGCGATCTCGCGTGCCCTGGGCAGAAGCTCTTCCGGCTCTACCAGTTCGCTCACCAGCCTTTTGTCGTAGGCCTCCTGGGCGCTGAAAACCCTGCCGCTGTAAACCCATTCCGCCGCCGCCCCCATGCCTACCAGCCGCGGCAGGAACCATGTGGCGGCACCGTCCAGTATGATACCCCTCCTGGCAAAGACGAATCCCATCTTAGCGCCTTTGGCAGCGATGCGCACATCCATGGGCAGGGTAAGCGTAATGCCGAAACCCACGGCCGGACCGTTGATGGCAGCTATGACAGGCTTCTTCATATCGTAGATGCGCAGGCAGACCACACCTCCATCATCCCTGCGGGCGGCCGTATCCTCCTGTCCCGTAAACCTGCCGTGAAAGGAATCCTTGTTGCCGCTGTCCGACAGGTTTGCGCCCGCGCAGAATGCCCTGCCCGCCCCGGTAACTATAACCACCTTAACCAGGTCATCGTTGTCGGCATAGTCAAACGCCGCTGTAAGCTCAGCGCAGGTGCCGGCATTTACCGCGTTCATAACCTCCGGCTGGTTGAGGGTTAGCATCAAAATACCATCGGAGACCTCGTATTTCAGATACTTGAATTCCATTTGTCCTCCTTATGTAAACTTGTCATCATTTATAGAATCGGATTTATTACAACAGCCCGTTATTATAGATTATTAGAAAGTCAAAGGAAACACTTATTTGCTATAATTCCAGCATGCATTACCCGTCAGTCGCCAGGTTAGCCTTGCTGGTTTCCGTGGCCGTGACATTACTGGCCAGCGGCTGCCAATCCTGCACCCCCGATCCGCTGCAGGGGGGAATCAAGGTATATTCGGGCAATAAAGGTGCGGAACAGGAGCAGCCGTCCCAGGTTCTACCCCCTACATCTACCACACTGCCCGCGGTGCCCGTGCCAGAGACAACTGAGAGGCAGGTGACGGTCACCGAAGCCAACAGCGTATTCTCCATCGGGTTGCCACCCGGTTACCGGGAGGAGCGCACGGTCAACGCACAGAAACCCGTTGACTTCTGGTTTGAGTACCTGACGCCGGAGATGTCGCTAACTGTAAACGGCGCCGCAGTGGAAATACCGGTACGCCGCGGCACGGGGAAGACGGGTTTTACCTCCAACGTCACGGGGTTCAGCTATGTGATGGTGAACCTTTCTAACCAATATCTCTCGTACAACCTGCGCGTGGTGCCGTCAAAGACGGGAGAGTCGGTGCCCATGGTGTCCCGTGAGACCTGGACGACCCCCTAATTCTTGTCCACAAACTCCAGGGTATGGGCAATCTCTTTCCACAGTTGCAATCTATCGGGTGCAATTGCCAGCGGCGCCACAGCCCCGAACATTATGTACCTGCTGCCTTTTTTCACCCCGTAGATATAGACCTGGGAAGATATCTTGGTCGTAGATTTGGCATCATACAGGAATTCGTAAGCCGGTGTGACCCCGTCCAGCAGCATGGTCGCGTTATCGCTGGATATGATCTTGGGGCTGGTTCCACCGCCCGACAGCCTGATTGCCTTGGCCCATTCGAGCGTTACCGCATTTAAATCAACCCCGTAGGCGCTAACTATATTTATCCTGATGCTATTGGCCTGCGCCGAGTTGGCAGCAGCTTCCGCCCCAAAAGTTGCATTCGCCAGCCCTTTTTGCTGGTAGTCCTTGGGGTACCTCAAGCGGAAGTTGTAATTACTGTCGTTGAATTCATTGTAATCCCAGGGAGGCAGCGGCACCGGCTTTTTGGCAACGGGTGCGCCCGGGCCGGTGGCCGCCGCGGCGGGCGTGATGACCATGGTCACCACCACGGTTTGCGGGGAGTTCCTCGCGCCCGCCCCCTCGATAGTCAAATTATCCGTGTAAGTGCCGGCCGTCTTGCCGGATGGAGAAACAAATATCTCAAGGTTCTTGCTGTAGCCCTTTTCCAGCACGCCATCCGCCTCGTTCATCCATAGCCAGGGTACAGTTTTCCGGACAGCCCATACCATCACCCCTTCACCCTCGTTCATAAACGTGATGTTTTTGGTGACTGTTTTGGAGTTTCCTTCAGCAAACTGCATGTCCAGGGTCAGGGAGTTGACGCCCAATTTGGGCGAAGTGACAGCGGGCTCCTGCGGCGCCACCGGAGCGGGGGCGGGGGCGGAGCAGCCCACAAATGCAAATACGGATACTAAGGCAACCAGGCAAATGTAACTTGTTACCCGTCGGCTGTTACCCTGTATAAATAGTTTCATCATGAATTAATTATAGCAGGAGCGATTAAAAAAATATTGGTGCCCCCAAGGGAATTCGAATCCCTGTGCCCAGCTTGAAAGGCTGGTGTCCTAGGCCTCTAGACGATGGGGGCGCTTTCTAAGGATAAAGGGGAAGGGCCTCAAGTCCGGACGTCTCCGGCAAGCCGAACATTATATTCATATTTTGCACAGCTTGTCCAGCAGCACCCTTGACCAGGTTGTCTATGCAGCTTACCACCACCACCCTGCCCGTCTTGAGGTTGATGGCGGGGTAGAGCAGGCAAAGATTGCTGCCCAGGGTGTGCTTGCTCTCGGGAGGCTGCTGCACCACTTTGGTATAAGGCTCATCGCGGTAGAAATCGTAGTAAATTTTATCCAGCTCCTCTTTGCCGCCGGTGAGCTTGCCCGGTTTGACCCTGGCATAGCAGGTGCTCTCGATGCCGCGCGTCATGGGAACCACGTGCGGCACGAAGGTCACCCAAACGCCCTTAGAGGCATCCAGAGTCATTAGTTCCTGCGATATCTCGGGCAGGTGGCGGTGCCCGCCCAGGCCGTAGGCGCGCACGTTGTCACTGGCCTCGGAGAAATGCGTGGGCAGGGTGAGTGTCCTGCCGGCGCCCGAAACACCGGACTTGCTGTCAACAACCAGGTCAGGTTCGACCAGGCCCAGCTTGACCAGCGGAGCCAGAGCAAGTATGGCCGAGGTAGGGTAACAGCCGGGGTTGGCCACAAGGTCTGCATTTTTAATAAGCGCCCGGTGCAGTTCGGGCAACCCGTAAACGGCCTTTTTAAGCAATTCCGGCGCGGGATGGTCGAAGTCATACCACTGCGGGTACCAGGCGGCTTCCTTGAGGCGGAAGTCGGCGCTGATATCCACCACCCGGATGCCCTTGTTCAGCAGCGGCACTATGCCCTCGGCGCTGGCCTTATGTGTCATGGCCGAGAAGGCAACGTCTATTTTGCCGTCAAGCTCCGCCGTTATGGTCAGTCCGGTGACGGATAAATGCGGGAAGACCTCGCCCAGTTTTTTGCCGGCGGCGCTCCTGCCCGTGACTGAGACCAGTTCCACGCCCTGGTGCAGCCAGAGGATGCGCGCCAGTTCCACACCGGCGTAGCCCGTTACATTGATAATTCCGGCCTTAATTTTGTGCATAATGTTTTCCAATAGACTACTATTTTAACTCATGCAGGTGGCATGTGTCATTTATGTAAAGGGCGGAGGGCATGCCGAAGCGTGCCTCGAACAGGTTTACGGCCCCGTGGTCCTGAGCTATCTGCTGATAACGCTTATTATCGAGGTTGAGCAGGTGCAGCAATATGGTCACCGACAGCTCCGGCTGAGAAACGATAACCACTGTCTCCTTCTTGTGCTTCATGGTAATATCATCCAGCGCGGCCGCCACCTCATCATCGGGTCCCGGCAAAGGCCGCGCCTGCAACCCGAAGCGGCCGGCAATAATCCGGGCCATCTCCTCCGCGCCGGGCACGGGGCAGGTATAGACGGCGCTGACCTTGTATTCAATCAGCCTTTCCGCTACGGCCTGCGCCACAGAGTCCGCGGCAATCTCCAGGCCCAAAGTGGATTTAACCGGCCCGGTATTGACGATAACTATCTTGCCCAATTTTTCCTATTCTTACCTTTCCACGACCATGGCGATGCCCATGCCGCCGCCGATGCACATGGTGGCCAGGCCGTGCTTGAGGTTGCGCCTCTTCATCTCGTGAGCCAGCGTAACCAGCACGCGTCCCCCGGTGGCGCCGATGGGATGTCCCAGCGAAATGCCGCTGCCGTGAACGTTGGTCTTGTCAGGGTCGAAGCCCAGTTCCTTGAAGCACCCCAGCGCCTGCGAGGCGAAGGCCTCGTTCAACTCGACTATGTCCAGGTCCTTGACCGACAATTTGGCCTTCTCAAGCGCCTTTTTCACAGCCGGAACCACGCCCAAACCCATGTAGGCGGGATCAAGGCCGCCGGATGCATAAGCTTTTACCTTTATCATGGGCTCGAGGCCCAGTTCTTTAGCTTTTTTGGCCGACATCAGCAGCAATGCCGCCGCCCCGTCATTGATGCCCGAGGCGTTCCCGGCCGTGACGGTGCCGTCCTTTTTGAAGGCCGCGGCTAACTTGCCCATCTTCTCCATGCTGGTCTCCATGGGCCTCTCATCGGTATCGAAAACCAGCGGCTCGCCCTTCTTCTGCACCGAAACCACGGGTACGATCTCCTGCCTGAAGGTGCCGTCCTTGATGGCGGCCATGGCGCGCTGATGGCTGATCAGTCCAAGCCTGTCCTGGTCCTCCCTGGTGATGCCGTATTTGGCGGCGATATTCTCCGCGGTCACCCCCATGTGATATCCGTAGTAAAGCTCCCAAAGTCCGTCGTAAACCATGAGGTCCAGCACCTCGCCCTTGCCGGTCAGGTCCATGCGGTAGCCCCAGCGGGCGCGGGTCATGGCGTAGGGCGCATTGCTCATGCTCTCCATGCCGCCGGCCACGACAACGTCGGCATCGTCCAGCATAATGGACTGGGCGCCCGTTATAACCGCCTTGAGGCCCGAACCGCAGATTTTATTGACTGTAAAAGCGGGCGTTTCCTTGGGCAGCCCGGCATATATCATGGCCTGCCTGCCGGTGTTCTGTCCCTGCGCGGCCTGCAGCACATTGCCCATGATGACCTCGTCCACCTGCACGTCTTTGAGACCCTCCGGCCAGTCATAATACTTCTGTTCAAGCTCGCTCAACCCGCCGCCGGCCAGCGCTGCCGGAGCGTGTCCCATCAGTTTAGCGCCCGATTTCGGCCTGAGACCGGCCCTCTTCAAGACTTCTTTTATCACGATTGCGCCCAATTTAGCCGCAGTCTGTTCCTTGAGGCCGCCGCCGAATCCGCCGATGGCCGTCCTGACCGCGCTTACGATTACAACTTCTGACATTGAACCCTCCTCGATGACTATTTTTTACCCAGCAGGCGCCTGAATAAAGCCGGCGCCATCTCGTGTACAAATTCCGTGCTGTATTCCCTGCGGTTGAAGCGCAGCGGTGTGACCGATATGCGGTTGTGTTTGAGCGCCCAGAGGTCCGTGCCGCTGACGTCCTCGGTATCCACCGCCCGGTGCTGTATCCAGTAGTAATCATGCCGCCCGTCGTTGCCCGTCCCGATGCCAGCCGAGTATATCTTCTCGCCCAGCTTTGTAACGTCCATACCCTGTATATCCTGCAAATCCAGGTCGGGCACATTCACGTTGAGCAGCATTTTGCCCCTGATGCCTTTCTCCTTGATATAGGAGGCAATCTCCATGGCCACGCGCGCGCCGGTCTCAAATTTGGGGTTGGTGAAACTGTTCATCGAGATGGCGATGGATGGTATGGAGTAGAAGAAGCCCTGCAGGGCGGCGCCCACCGTTCCGGAGAGGAATACGTCGTAGCCGCAATTGGGTCCCTGGTTGATGCCGGACACCACCAGGTCGATGCCGTCCTTCATGGCTACCTTGATGGCCATAATGACGCTGTCGGCCGGCGTGCCCTCGACCGAGTAGGTCTCGATTCCGTGTATCTTTTCATGTATTTTGGTCAGGCGTATGGGATGGTGAAAGCTGATGGAGGTGCCCACACCGCTCTGCTCACGGTCGGGCGCAACGACCGTCACGTCGCCCGTATCCTTCAGCCGGTCAACCAGTGTCCACAGCCCGTCGGCGTTGACTCCATCATCATTGGTAACAAGAATCTTCAATCTGCTGTCTCCCGCAAAACCGCATAATTTTATCACAGACTACTATTGCTGATAAACCTGCCTGTGAGAAGATATCCACGATGCTTGTTTGTAACAATAGGCGGTGTTATAATCTGGCAGAAGTTCACAGGCATGGACAGTCAATCTCTGCCCGTTGTGCGTCTGTCGTGAACTGCGAAACAATCCTGCCAAGGAGGTCATAATGGAACCCAGGATAGGTGTCTATGTATGCCATTGCGGCAGCAACATCGCCGGTGTGGTGGACGTTGAAAAAGTGGCGGAATTTGCCAGGACCCTGCCCTCCGTGGTCGTTTCGCGCGATTACAAGTTCATGTGCTCGGATCCCGGCCAGGACCTGATCAAGAACGACATCAGGGATCTGGGTGTCAACCGCGTTGTAGTGGCCTCCTGCTCCCCCCAGATGCACGAGCCCACCTTCAGGCGGGCGGTGCAGGACGGCGGCCTCAACCCCTACTATTTCGAGATGGCCAATATACGCGAGCACTGTTCATGGGTGACTGAGCCTGGCAGGGAGGCCACCGAGAAGGCCATGGCGCTGGTCAGGGCAGCCGTGCGGCGTGTTTTTTACCACCAGCCGCTGGAGAACAAAGAAGTACCCGTCCACCCCCATACACTGATCGTGGGCGGCGGTATAGCGGGGATACAGGCGGCGCTGGAGATCGCCAACTCGGGCCACAAGGTTTACTTAGTTGAGAGGGAGCCCAGCATCGGCGGACACATGATGCAATTGGATAAGACCTTCCCCACATTGGACTGCTCGGCCTGCATACTAACGCCCAAGATGAGCATGGTGGGGGCGCACCCCAGCATTGAATTGCTCACCTACAGCGAGGTGGACTACGTCTCGGGCTACGTGGGCAACTTCCGCGTCAAGATACGCAAGAAGGCGCGCTATATTGACACCACCAGGTGCAACGGCTGCGGCACCTGCATGGCCAAGTGTCCCGTCAAGATAGACAGCGAGTTCGACGAGAAGTTGGCCAAGCGCAAGGCCATCTACACACCCTTCGCCCAGGCCGTGCCCAACGTGACCGTCATCGACAAGGAACACTGCACATATTTTATCAAGGGCAAGTGCCGCGCCTGCGAGAAATTCTGCGAGAGGAATGCCGTCGATTTCCAGCAGGAAGACGAGATATTGGACATCGAGGTCGGCAATATCATTATAACCACGGGCTACCAGCTTTTCGATCCCACTCCGGTCAAGGAATATGGATATGGCCGGCTGGAAAACGTTGTAACCAGCCTGGAATTTGAACGCATGGTCAACTCGGCCGGACCCACCTCGGGACATGTCCTGCTCAAGAACGGGCAGGCGCCCAAAAGCATCGCCCTCATACACTGCGTGGGCAGCCGCGACGAGAAATATCACACCTACTGCTCGCGTGTCTGCTGCATGTACGCTATGAAGTTCGCCCACCTGCTCAAGGAGCACGTGCACGGCGCGCAGGTTTACGAGTTTTACATCGACATCCGCAGCTTCGGCAAGGGCTATGAGGAGTTCTATAACCGCGTGCTCAAGGAGGGCACCGTCTTCTTCCGCGGCCGCCCGGGCGAGATCACCGACGTAGCGCAGACCCCTGAAGAGAAGGGCAAGCTGATCGTCCAGTTCGAGGATACGCTGGTAGGCAAGCAGCGCCGCCTCCCCGTAGAGATGGTGGTGCTGTGCAGCGGCATCGAAGCCTATAAGGATGCGCAGGAAGTGGCGCACACCTTCAACATATCCATTGGCAAGGACCACTTCTTCACCGAGAAGCACCCCAAGCTGGACCCGGTGGCCACCATGACCGATGGCATATTCATTGCAGGATGCTGCCAGGGACCCAAGGACATACCGGACACCGTGGCCCAGGCATCGGCGGCGGCAGCTAGGGTGCTGGCCCTTATCATCAAGGGCAAGGTGGAGATCGAGGCCGACACGGCCTTTATAGACGAGGCAAAGTGTTCGGGCTGCAGGGTTTGCAACCTGCTCTGTCCCTACAGCGCCATCTCATACATCGAGAAGGACAAGGTCTCGCGAGTCAACGAGGCGCTGTGCAAGGGCTGCGGCACCTGCGTGGCGGGATGCCCCAGCGGGGCCATCATACACCGGCATTTCACCAACGAGCAGATCAACGCCGAACTCGAGGGTATTTTACTATAGCCTTTATGTAAAGGAGATACAGGGATATGGAAACGAAGCTGAAACCGGCCTTCCTTGATGAAGTCGCCTCCATACCGGCCTGCGGCAAGATAAACGAGTGCATACAGTGCGGCGTGTGCAGCGGCTCCTGTACTACCGCGGCCAACTGGGAGTACACGCCCAGGAAGATAATCGCCATGGTGCGCGCCGGACTCAAGGACGAGGTGCTCAACAGCAGCTCCATCTGGTACTGCGTATCCTGCTACCTCTGCACGGTCCGCTGCCCGCGCGATATCAAGCCTGCCAACATTATGCACGCGCTGGAGGCCATAGCCCTCAAAGAAAAATATAAACCGCCCACCAAAACGACCACCATGTACCGCTCCTTCGCCCGCTCCATCGAACAGAACGGGCGCATCTACGAATTCGGTTTCATGCTGGAATACTTCCTCAAGACCAATCCTTTCGCCGCTCTTAAGATGCTGCCCATGGCGTGGAGTTTGCTCACGCACAAGCGCATGCCGCTGCTGCCCAAGGCGGTTGAGGGCCGGCATGAACTCAACCGCATGTTCCGCAACATAACCACGGGAGGTTACAGGTGAGATATTACGCTTATTACCCGGGCTGCTCCATGGAAGCCACCGGCGCCCCGGTGGAAAAGGCCATTCATACTATAGCCAAAACGCTTGATATTGAACTGGTGGAACTGAAGGACTGGACCTGCTGCGGCTCCTCCCCTTTCAGCGGCGTTGACAAGGTCAAGGCCATGGCCATTACGGCACGCGTGCTGGCGCAGGCCGAGAAAAGCGGGTTGGACCTGGTCACCCCCTGCAGCTCCTGCTACACCATACTGCACGAGGCCAACGAGTTAATGAAGGAGGACCACAAGTTAGCCTGGCAGGTGCATGAGGCGCTGTCCACGGTGGGGCTCAACTATAACGGCACCGTCAGGGTGCGGCATATCGTGGAGGTGCTTTACAACGATGTCGGCCTGGAGTCGCTGGCCTCCAAAGTAAAACGCCCGCTGACCGGCCTCAAGGTGGCCTGCTACCACGGCTGCCAGCAGGTGCGTCCCGACTATGGCTACGACGACAGCGAATATCCCGACTGGCTGGACCAGATGGCCAGGGCCATGGGGGCGGAGCCGGTCAACTATCCGCTCAAGTCCCGGTGCTGCGGCAGTTCGCTGGTTATCTCCGAGACCGATATGGCGCTGGACCTCATCCACCGCCTGCTGGAAAATGCCGCCGACAACGGCGCTCAGGCCATCGTCTCCACCACCTGCCCACTCTGCCACACCGCATTGGATGTTTACCAACCGGCGGTCAACAGCAAATTCAAGACGCGCTTCAACCTGCCGGTGCTGGCCATACCGCAACTCATCGCCGTGGCGCTGGGGTTCGATTTCAAGCAGGCTGCACTGGACGGCAACATCGTCTCGCCACGCAAACTGCTCAGCCCCTACTTCAACGGCAAGGCGCCGGCTGCCGCGGATAGAGAGCCGGCGCAAAAAGCAGCCTGATGAAAACCCTGGTGCTGGGCATCGGCAATCCCATCCTGGGTGATGACGGCGTCGGCTTTCACGTTGTCGAGGCGCTGCAGGCTGACCCTCCCCCCGGGGACATTACTTTCGAGTGCGTGGACGCCTCGGGATTTGCCCTGCTCGACCACGTGGTGGACTACGATTGGGTGGTTATAGTAGATGCCATCATGACCGTGGACGGGAAGCCCGGGACTGTTTACCGCCTGGGGTTGGAAAACTTCCGGCCCAGCAAGCACACCATCTCCCCTCACGACACTGACCTTCCCACCGCGCTTAAAATCGGCGCCACCATGAAGCTCAAGATACCGGAGAAAATAGATATCGTGGCGGTGGAGATCCCCCCCGTTTACGAGTTCTCGCAGGAGTTGTCTGCGGAGGTGGCCGTGGCTGTTTCGGAAGCAGTGGGTATGGTGAGGGACATTCTCTCGGACGCGTCATAGAAAGCCCGCCAGAAGGGGTCAACGATGGGATGCACCAGTTCCTTTTCCTTCCCGTCCTCGACCAGCACCATGCCCTTACTGGCATCTGTCAACTCGCCACATACGGAGGAGGGAATACCCTTCTTAGACAGCGCGTCCACGATCTCGTTTGCCTTATGCGGACGGCAGGCAATGATGAGCGTGCCCTCGCTGATGGCGGCATAGGGGTCAATCTTAAACAGGCGGCAAATCTCCGGCACGCAATCCTCCACCACAATTTTATGCTTCTCCACCCTCACCCCCAGTCCGGACGCCTGCGCCACCTCGTATAATGCGCCCCAGATGCCGCACTCGGTCGCGTCATGCATAGCCGACACGCCATTATCCCTGACGCCGACGCTGACCGCTGCCAGGGCATCCTCTACCACCGACATCTTATCGAAAATGCGGTCCGCCTTCAGGGCAAAGGCCTCCCCGAATTTACCCTTCAGCAGGGCGGGGAACATAGCCGCGAAAATGCCGCAGGCCTCGATAGCCGGGCCCTTGGTGATGATGATGCTGTCCCCTGCGCGGACAAAGCGAGGCGAGACGTATTCGTCCAGTTCGCCGATGCCGACCAGCGTGGCCCCGCCCACCATGGGGTAGTGGCAGTTCTCGTAGCGGGCGGTATGCCCCGTGATGATGCTTATGCCCATCCGCTCGCACTGCTCATGGATGACCGTCCAAACTATCTCGAGCTGACCCCGGGTCATGTCCATGGGCAGGTTAAGGTCAATCGAGAGGAACTTCGGCTTCAGGCCGCAGGTTACGGAATCAGAGGCGATGATGTGTATGGCAAACCAGGCCGCCCTTGCCCATCCATACTGCGGCACAATAAATACCGGGTCACAGGTGAAGGAGACCGCCTTGCCGCCGATTTCCGCTATGCCTACGTCCACGCCGTGCTGCGGTCCCACGATCACACTGCCGCTCCTGCTGCCCAGGCGGGGATAGATCAGGTCCTGGAAAACCTGTGGCGATATCTTGCCTATTTCCGGCATCTCGGATTTCATATCACCATTCACTCCTGTGTAAAACCGGCCAAGTGTAAAGACGTAAAGAATTATGGCAGAAATTCGCGAAGTATGAAACCCTGTGTTTTGTCCCGATCATGCTTAATTGGGTATAATTATGCTTCAACCAAATGGGAGCAATCATAAAATATGACAGCATTGATTATCAGCGGGTTGGAGGTTTCGGCCTCCATCCGCAATGAACTCAAGGCACGCGCAGCCACGCTGGCCGCGCGGGGCATAGTGCCGCGCCTTGAAGTTATATTGGTGGGGGACGATCCCGCCTCCATTTCGTATATCAAGGCCAAGCAGAAGGGCGCGGCCGACGTGGGTATCGTAGCCAACACCACGCTCCTGCCTGCGGACACTTCCGAGCGCAATATCATCGCACTGCTGGACCGTCTCAATACCGATACCGCCGTGGACGGCATACTGGTGCAGGTGCCGCTACCCGCCCACATAGACACCGAGAAGGTGCTGTACCATATATCACCGGAAAAGGACGTGGACGGCTTCCATCCGGTTAACTTGGGCAAGCTGTTGCGCGGCGAACCCTGCTTCCTTCCCTGCACGCCTCACGGCATTCAGCAGATGCTGATGCGCTGCGGCTACGATCCCGCCGGAAAGCACGTGGTTATCTGCGGCCGCAGTAACCTGGTGGGCAAACCGCTGGCGGCCATTCTCCTGCAAAAGAAGAAAGGGGCCAACGCCACGGTTACTGTGGTGCATACCGGCACGGTTCATTTGGCCAGCTTTACCAGGCAGGCTGACATATTAGTGGCCGCCATGGGCAGTCCCGGCTGCATCACGGCCGATATGGTCAGGGAGGGCGCAGTTGTAATAGACGTGGGCGTCAACAGGGTGCCTGATACTACAAAAGAGCGGGGTTACCGCCTGGTGGGCGATGTCGATTTCGAGGCTGTCAGCAGTAGGGCGTCTGCCATCACGCCGGTGCCCGGCGGCGTGGGACCCATGACTGTGACCATGCTGCTGCAGAACACCATTGAAGCCGCCGGGCGCAAAGAGGGACACGCTTAAGGGAGATATATTGCCATGCCTTATGACCCGTTGAAAATGAGCGACTGGCAGATAGCCGAAGAGGCGGAGAAGAACATGCCTCAACCCGGCGACTGGCCGGCCAGGCTGGACCTGCTCAAAGAGGAGATCATCCCCTATGGCAAGGTAGCCAGGCTGGACTACGCCAAGATCATGAGCAGGCTGAAGGACAAGCCGGACGGCAAGTACATACAGGTAACCGGCATGACGCCCACCCCACTGGGCGAAGGCAAGAGCACCACCACCTGCGGACTGCTCGAGGGACTGGGCAAACGCGGCTACAGGGTGGGCGGCTGCATCAGGCAGCCTTCGGGCGGACCCACCATGAACATCAAGGGCACCGCCGCAGGCGGAGGCAACGCCCTGCTGATACCCATGACGGAATTCTCCATGGGCCTGACGGGTGATATCAATGACATAACCAACGCGCACAACCTGGCCATGGTAGCGCTCACAGCGCGCATGCAGCACGAGCGCAATTACGACGACCGGAAGCTGAATACCCTTTCCGGCATGAAACGATTGGACATCGATCCCACGAGGATCGAGATGGGTTGGGTCATGGATTTCTGCGCGCAGAGCCTGCGCAATATCATCATCGGCGTGGGCGGCAAGATGGACGGGTTCACCATGCAGTCCAAGTTCCAGATAGCGGTCAGCTCAGAACTGATGGCGCTGTTAGCCATCGTGAGGGACCTGGCCGACCTGCGCCACCGCATGGACAGGATCACGGTGGCTTACAGCAAGCACGGCGACCCCGTAACGGCGGGCGACCTGCAGGTCGGGGGCGCCATGACCGCCCTCATGCGAAACACCATCAATCCCACCCTTTGCTGCACGGCGGAGTACCAGCCGCTGATGGTGCACACCGGGCCTTTTGCCAATATCGCCCTCGGCCAATCATCCATCATAGCCGACCGGCTGGGCCTCAAGCTATTCGATTACCACGTTACCGAGAGCGGCTTTGCCGCCGACATCGGGTTCGAGAAATTCTGCAACGTCAAATGCCGCATCAGCGACCTCAAGCCCAGCGCCTCGGTGCTGGTGGTAACCGTGCGCGCGCTCAAGATGCACGGCGGCGGGCCATCTGTGGTTCCCGGACTCAAGATACCGGATGAATACACGCGGGAGGACCTGGACCTGTTAGACAAAGGCCTGCCCAACATGCTGCATCACATTAAGATAATCAAAGAGGCCGGCGTAAAGCCGGTGGTATGCATCAACGTCTTCCACAGCGACACGGAGGCTGAGATCAGGATGGTCAAACGGGCAGCCGAAGGGGCGGGGGCGCGTTGCGCCGTATCGCGGCACTGGGAGTTCGGCGGAGAGGGCGCACTGGAACTGGCCGACGTGGTCAAGGAAGCCTGCGACGATGACAACGAGTTCAAATTCCTCTATCCGCCCGAGATGAAGATACGCGACCGCGTGGAGAAGATAGCGCGCGAGGTTTACGGCGCCGCGGGCGTCTCATGGTCGCCTGCGGCCGAGGCCAGGGCCAAGATGCTTGAGTCAGATCCCGAATTTGACGATTACGCCACCATCATGGTCAAGACCCACCTCAGCCTCAGCCACGATCCATTGCTAAAGGGCGTGCCCAGGGGCTGGATCCTCCCCATACGCGATATCATCATCTATTCCGGCGCCAGGTTCCTCTGCTTCTTTGCCGGCGAGGTCAACATGATGCCCGGCACCGGCTCCAACCCGGCCTTCCGCCGCATCGATATCGATACCCAGACCGGCAGGGTACACGGCCTGTTCTAAGGCCATGCATTTATCTGATTTCGACTACCATCTGCCACCCGAATTGATTGCCCAGCACCCTGCAGCCGAGCGCGATGGCGCCCGCCTGATGGTGATCGACCGGCGCAGCCGGAGCATCGAGCACCGCCATTTCCACGAGATAGGCCGCTACTTAGATACGGGCGACACGCTGGTGCTCAACGATTCCCGCGTCATACCCGCCCGCTTGAACGGTGTAATCGAGGGCAGCGGGCGCCGGGCGGAGGTGCTGCTGCTCAGGCGCTTGCAGGACGGCAACTGGGATGCGCTGGTCAGGCCGGGACGGCGGCTGATGCCGGGGTCGAGGGTGACCGTGGCGGGCATCAAACCCGGGGTTGAAGGGGATATGACGGTCAGCATTCTCAGCGTGGGGGAAGGAGGGTTGCGCGTCGTAAGCCTGGACGGCAAAGGCCTGCCGGACGGCTACGGGAGCATGCCGCTGCCGCCCTACATACATGCCAGGCTAAACAATGAAGACGATTACCAGACGGTGTACTCCCGGCCCGAGGGCAGCGCGGCCGCCCCAACTGCGGGACTTCACTTCACGGCGGGATTGCTTGACGGGTTAAGGGGCAAGGGGGTTAACACTGCCTTCGTCACGCTGCACGTGGGACTGGACACCTTTCAGCCCGTGCGCGCCGAGGACCCATCTAAGCACCACATACACAGCGAGTACGGATCAGTCAGCCGGGATACGGCGGACCTGGTGAATGAAACCCGCAGCCGCGGAAAACGCGTGGTAGCCGTGGGTACAACCTCGGTGCGGCTGATAGAGGCCGCCTCGCAGGAAGGCAGGGCCGGGCCATTCGAGGGGCAGGTGGGACTTTTCATACTGCCGGGCTACGGGTTCAAAGTCACGGACGCCATGGTCACCAATTTTCATTTGCCGAAATCCACCCTGCTGATGATGGTGTCGGCCTTCGCCGGGCGCGAGTTCATTTTAGAGTGTTACGAAGTGGCCAGGAAAGAAGGATACCGCTTTTTCAGCTTCGGCGACGCCATGCTGATTATTTAAAGTGCCTTCTCTACGATCTCCGACAGTTCCAGCACGCGGACTTTGTCGCCCGCATTGAGGTCGCCCAAACCGTCCTCCATCATGGTGACGCAGTAGGGGCAGGCCACGCAGATGGTATCGAGCTCCTTCTTGAGCACCTCGCTGACCCGCTCGATATTTATGCGCCTGCCGGAATTTTCCTCCATCCACATGCGGCCTCCGCCGGCGCCGCAGCAGAATGACCGCGCGCGGCTGCGTTCCAATTCAAGGGGAGGCTGTCCGGTGGCCCGCGCTATAAGCTCCCGCGGCTGATCGAAGATGTGGTTGTAGCGTCCCAGGTAACAGGAATCGTGGAAAACCACCTTCCCCACCTGCGCGGAACCATTCAATTTCAATTCCCCTGACTCGGCCAGCTGACTGATCAGTTCACTGTGGTGCAATACCTCGAAATCGGCTCCGAAGCGTGGGTAGTCATTCTTGAGGGTATTGTAACAGTGCGGGCACTGGGCAATTATCTTTTTTACTCCGAGCTCGCTGAAAGTCCTCACATTTTCTTTCGCCATGAGGTCGAAAACGTACTCGTTGCCCAGCCGACGCAGGCTGTCGCCGCAGCACTTCTCGTCACGTCCCAGTATGCCCCATGACAGGCCGGCGGCATTCAGTATATTGGCGATGGCAAGCGTATTGCGCTTGTTGCGGGTATCGAAAGAGCCCGCGCAGCCCGCGTAGAAGAGGTACTCGGTATGGCCTTTTTCGAAGGGAGAGGCGTTCGTCTCCACGGCCCATTTGCCCCTTTCGGCAGGTATGATGCCCCAGGGATTGCTGCGGTTCTCCATATTATCAAAGAGCGAGAGCAGTTCATCGGGGAACTTAGATTGTGTCTCAACTAAGCTCCGCCTCATATAAATAAGCTTGGGCACGTGCTCGATGAAGACCGGGCACACCTCCATACAGGCGCCGCAGGTGGTGCAGTCCCAGATGGCTTCCGTCCCCACGCTGCCCTCGCAACCCCCGCCTATGAGGGGCAGGCCCGGTGCCCTGCCCTTTTCCAACGACGGACCATTGTGCAGCAAATTTATTTTAATATGGTGGATGACCAGACGCGGGTTGAGCGCCTTGCCTGTGATGGTGGCCGGACAGTTGTCGTTGCAGCGACCGCACTCGGTGCACGAGTAGGCATCGAAAAGGTCCTTCCAGCGGAATTGGTCAACGCGGTCCACACCGTAGCTGTTGCCCGCGGCGAAAACCTCGGGCGCAACGGTGTTGACCGTTCCCGCATTGGAGAAAAAGCAGTTGGGTATGGAGGTCAGGATGTGCATGTGCTTGCTGTAAGGCAGGTAATCGAGAAATCCCAGCAGAGTAACTGCATGCACCCACCAGAAAAATGTTACCATGGCCGGCAAAACGGTTGCCGGTATAGAAGCAAAGAGGACACTCCCCACAAAGTTAGAGACGGGCATAAAGGGTGCGGCCTGCAGGTTACCCAGTGCGATCTCGCTGCCATTGAGGCCGAAGAAGGCCAGCATGAGCATGGTCACAAGTCCGAGGATGACGAAGGCATCGGGCGAACGGGCGTCTATGTAGCGCGGCGGAAAGAGCAGGCGGCGTCCCATGGCGATCAGGACGGCCAGCAGGGCCAGCAGCGAAACGATATCGAAAATAAAAGCCAGCGTGTAATTCAGGCCGGGGGGCAGCAGGGATAACGATATATACCGGGGGAAGAGTCCCTGCAGCAGGAACATGGCATTGGCGATCAGCAATATGATAAAGCACCAGAAAAAGACCATGTGGTTGAGCCCGAAGGGGTAACTCTTAGTCACCACGCGCCTCTGCCCGAAGGCATAGACCAGCATGTTCCAGGTGCGCCGGCCGATATGGTCGAAGCGGTTGTCGGGCCTGCCCAGCGCCACCAGCCGCAACCTGAACCAGCAGCTCCAGGCAAAGAAAAGCACGGCTACGCTGAAGACTGCCGCGAAAATCATCACCTGGCCCTGCATTTGCTTCTCCTTTTCATTGCCTATCCAATTAGTTTTTACTGCCTGCCCGCAATGCCTTTATCTGCCGTGTCAGCGACGGGACTATCCTGGACAGGTCGCCCACAAGTCCGTAGTGCGCCACCTCGAAGATGGGGGCGTTCCTATCGCGGTTGATGGCGATAATGATATCCGAGTTCTGCATTCCGACTATGTGCTGGATGGCCCCGCTGATGCCGCAGGCGATGTAGATTTTAGGGCGCACCGTCTTGCCGGTCTGACCCACCTGGCGTTCGGACGGCATCCAGCCGGCGTCCACCGCGCTGCGCGAGCAGGCCACCACACCGCCCAGTTCATCGGCCAGTTCCTGCAGCAGTTTGAAATTCTCAGAGGACTGCAGACCCCGTCCCCCCGAGACTATTATATCGGCGGCAGTTATGTCAACCTCATGGCCTGTCCGGCGGTCGATGATCTCGATCACCTTGGTGGCCACCTCATCCTCTTTGATATCCAGCCATTCCCGCACAATTTCGCCGCTGCGGGAGTCGTCCTTATCGTGCATATGCATAGTATGCGGCCTGACCGTGGCCATCTGCGGCCACGACTTCTCGGTCACGATGGTGGCCATGATATTGCCGCCGAAGGCCGGACGTGTCTGCATGAGCAGCCGTCGTTCATCATCCACAGCCAACCCGGTGCAGTCGGCCGTCAACCCGGTGCGCAGTTCGGTGGCCACCGCTCCCGCCAGGTCCCTGCCCACGCCGGTGGCGCCGATCAGGACTATCTCCGGCCGGTACTGGTTGGCCAAGTAGCACAGCGCCTTGAAATAGGGTTCGGTGCGGTAATAGCGGTAAACCGTCCCATCCATCAGATAGACTCTCTGCGCGCCGTAAGCAAAGGCATCTTTGCATATACCCTCGACTTTTTCGCCGATGATAACGGCGCAAAGCTCCACTTTAAGCTGTTTGGCCAGGGTCTGGCCTACACCCAGCAATTCCCACGAGACGGCGGCCGGTATGCCGTCGGTCTGCTCCACGAAAACCCAGACCCCCCTGTACAGGCCGTTGCCGGCTGTAACCTCCTCCTCATCCGTCTCCTGAAGGTCAACTTTTTGACCCAGGGCGGCAATCTCTTCCAGCAGCTTCAACTGCTCCGGCGTGTAATATATCTCCAGCGCCCCGGCGGGGCATATCTTGATACACCTGCGGCAGCCCGTGCACCTGGCGATATCGACCAGCGGTACACCCTGGTCCGTGATGCCCACCGCGTGTTTGGGGCACACTGTCAGGCAGCGCGAGCCGCAGGCTATGCACTTGCCTTCTACCGGCCTGGCCACGCCTAAGGGCTTTTTAAACTTTTTATCTTCCGGCATATCTTTCCAACTGCACAATCAGACACATTTTTACTGGGTCGATATGACGTTCCTGCTGACAAGTTTTTCCAGCAGCATGCGTGCCGCCTCGTCCGGGTCGGCTATGGCCTCCCCGCCCAATATCTGGCCGGGGGGCCGGTCGGGGGAAAAAATCCTGCGCACCGAGGTGGCCGAACCCTTGAGTCCGATCACATTCTCGCTAAGCTTGAGCACGCTGTTATCCCAGATCTTGACGCGGGCATCAAGTGACATCAGGCGCATGGGGACCGTCGGGTAGCGCGGACGGTTGATCTCGCGCAGCACCGCTATCATGGCCGGCAGGGCGGAATCCAGCACCTCGTACCTCTCCTCGAACTTGCAGCGCACCCTGATCCTTTTATGCTCGAGGTCAACGCTCTCGATGCGGTCAACAGACGTAAGCTGGGCGCACTTGAGGCGGGTGGCGATGCCCGGTCCCACCTGGGCGGTATCGCCGTCGATGGTCTGCTTGCCGCATATCACCATTGCCAGTTCATCAGTTTCGGCCAGCATGCGGATGGCGGAGGTCAGCACCATGCTGGTAGCCAGAGTATCGGCGCCGCCGAATGCGCGGTCGCTGAGCAGCACCACGTCATCCGCGCCCACTGCCAGCGCCTTGCGCAACGTCATCTCGGCCCCGGGCGGACCCATGGAAAGGGCCACCACCTTGAACCCGTATTTATCCTTCAGCCGCAGGGCCTCCTCGAGGGCGTGGGCGTCAAAAGGGTTGATGATGGAGGGGACGCCCTCGCGGATGAGCGTGCCCGTCTCGGGATCGATCTTAACCTGGGTGGTGTCCGGTACCTGCTTGATACAGGCGATGATTAACAAGATGGCCGCTCCCTGAAACATTTATTTATGCGCATTAATGCGCATTATTATAGTATATTTTGACAACCGCATCCTGCAGTACGTAGAATGCAGTTCAGATCAGGGAAAAATAGGGGGAACTTAGCAAGTGTGCGGAATAATCGGCTATTGCAGCAAGAACGGAAAGGCTGCCGCTGTAATATTTGAGGACCTCAAGCGCATGGAATACCGCGGCTACGATTCATCGGGCGTAGCCATGATATCCGGCGGCAAACTGCTGGTGAAGAAGGGCGTGGGCAGGTTGGAGCAGGTCAACGAGCAATTCGGGCTGGACAAAATGCCCGGCAGCGTGGGCATCGGGCACACGCGCTGGGCCACGCACGGGGGCGTCACGCAGGTCAACACCCATCCCCACTGCGACTGCAACAACGAGATCGCCGTCATCCACAACGGCATCATAGACAACTACCAGGAGCTGCGCAAGGAACTGGCCAAGCGCGGGCACCACTTCCTCTCCCAGACAGATACCGAGGCCATTCCCCACATGATAGAAGACGAGATGAAGAAAGGCCACTCGCTGGAGGAGGCTGTGATGGCGATGTCCCGCAGGCTGCAGGGATCGTACGCCTTCCTTGCCATCAGCACCAGGGAGCCCGGCAAGATCGTGGGCACGCGCAAGGGCAGTCCGCTGGTCATTGGATTGGGTAAGAACAAGGCCTTCGCCGCCAGCGATTCGCTGGCATTGGCCGGGCAGATAGACCAGCTTTACATGCTGGGCGAGGGCGAGATAGCGGTTCTCACCGCCGGAAAAACCATTTTCTACGACCACACCGGACGTGAGATCAGCAAGAAGTCAACCAAACCCGACGCCGTCTGGAACGAAAACGACAAAGGCGGCTACGAGTACTTCATGCTCAAGGAGATTATGGAGCAGCCCGCGACCCTCATGGCTGCCGCGCTCCAGGACAAGGATGTTTTCACCGCCGTGGCGCTGGACATACTGAGGGCCGACCAGATCATAGTCACGGCCTGCGGTTCTTCGCGTTACGCCGCCCTGGTGGGCCGCTACCTCTTCTCCAGCGTGGGCAAGAAGTTCTGCGAAGTAGTCATGGCATCCGAGTTCCAGTACTTCGCCGACTCCGTGGGCAAGAACACACTGGTGTTAGCCATATCGCAGAGCGGAGAGACACTTGACGTGATCGACGGAGTGGAACTGGCGCGCAAGGCGGGCGCACGCATAGTCTCAGTCGTTAACCGTCCCCAGTCCTTGCTGGGCGAGCTCAGCCACAACGTCCTGTATTTGAACTGCGGCCCCGAGATAGGCGTGGCAGCCACCAAGTCATTCCTCAACCAGTTGGCCATCTTCTACCTGCTGGCCTTTTCCATGGTGCATTCCTTCGATATGGCGGTTGACAACATACGCAAGGTCAGCCGGCAGGTGGCCCGGGCCATCGACTGGAACAACGACGAGATAGCCAGGATAACGCAGCAGTACCACGATAAAAACGATTTCTACTATATAGCCCGCGGCATCAATTTCGCCATCGCCTCGGAGGGAGCCTTGAAACTCAAGGAGATATCCTATATCCATGCCGAGGGCATGCCTGCCGGCGAACTCAAGCACGGCACCCTGTCGCTGATCGAGGAGGGCACGCCGGTGCTGGTGATATGTCCCGGGGACTACACCTACCGCGAGACGCTGGGCAACGCCATCGAGGCCAAGGCCAGGGGGGCCAAGATCATCGCGGTCTCGGATGTAAACAACGAGGTTTACGACCACTGGATCAGGATCCCCAAGGTGCACGACCTGCTCTACCCCATAGTGGCCGCGGTGCCGCTGCAACTTTTGGCCTACCATATGGCCACCAAACGGGGGCACAATCCCGATATGCCGCGCAACTTGGCCAAATCGGTGACCGTCAGGTAGCCTGAATGAATATCATCGCCGTCATACCCTGCTTAGACGAAGCGCAGTTCATAGAGGACATCGTCGCCGGGGCCCTCAAGCATGCCGATAAAGTCATAGTAGTTGACGATGGCTCTATGGATGGCACGGCGGAGGTTGCCCGGGTTAGTGGCGCAGTGGTCATCAGCCATGAGAAAAGGCGCGGCGCGGGCGCTGCCACACGCAGCGGTTTTGAAGCGGCAATCAAGATGGGGGCCGACATCGTGGTTACGCTGGACGGGGATGGGCAACATGACCCCATTGAAATACCCTTACTCGTACAACCGATCAAAGATGGTAAAGCTGACCTGGTAATAGGTTCCCGGTTCCTGCGCGCAGCCGAAGTCCCGCGCTACAGGAAATTTGGCATAGATATGATCACCTGGATGTACAATCTGGGCTCAAGCATAAAAATAGCCGATGCCCAGAGCGGCTTCCGCGCACACAGCAGGAAGCTGCTGGAATCCGTAGCTATCACGCACGATGATTTCGGCTTCAGTATTGATGTGCTGGTCCAGGCCAGGGAAAAAGGCTTCAATATTGTAGAAGTCCCGATTTCATGCATTTACCACGATCAGGGATCCACGGAGAACCCTGTAATACACGGCCTGATCGTTGCGTTTGCAGTCGCCGGGATCCGCCTGAAAGCCAGTTACGACCGGGCAATAAAAAAATGAAGGTATCGGCCATATCAGGGTATAATATTCAAGATGGGCAATTTGGCAAATAAGAAAATCGCGGTAACCGGCGGAAGCGGCTTTTTCGGGAAGTATGTGGTTAAAAAGCTGTCGGAAGCAGGGTGCTCCGATGTTTTTGTAGTACGCAGCAAAGATTATGACCTGGTTGATAACCGTGCCGTCAAAGCCTTTTATGCCGATATCAAACCCCATGTAATCATTCACCTTGCCGGGCGGGTGGGGGGAATCGGCGCCAACCAGGCCAACCCGGGCAAGTTTTTCTACGATAACCTGATGATGGGTGTCCAGATGATGGAACAGGGCCGGTTATCAGGCATCGAAAAATTCGTGGCGATCGGCACCATCTGCGCCTACCCCAAGTTTACGCCGGTTCCATTTAAGGAAGAAAATCTGTGGGATGGTTATCCCGAGGAAACCAACGCGCCGTATGGGCTTGCCAAAAAGATGCTGCTGGTGCAGGCGCAGGCCTACCGCGAGCAGTACGGTTTGAATGCAATTTACCTGCTGCCTGTCAACCTCTACGGCCCCGGCGATAATTTCGATCCTGCGTCGTCTCACGTTATACCCGCCCAGATCAAGAGGTTCGTCGATGCGGTCGAGGCAAAGGCGCCCGAGGTGGTGATATGGGGCACGGGCAACCCGACGCGGGAATTCCTTTACGTGGAAGACGCAGCCGAGGCGGTGGTGCTGGCTGCTGAAAAATATGATAAGGCTGACCCTGTCAACATAGGTTCAACTTTTGAGATATCCATCAGGGACCTGGCTCATTTAATCGCCCGCCTGACCGGTTTCAAGGGCCGTATCACCTTTGACACATCCAAACCTGACGGCCAGCCTAAAAGGCGGTTGGATACGTCAAAGGCAGCCGCGCAGTTCGGCTTCACGGCTAAGACAGGCTTCGAGGATGGCCTGAAAAGCACTATAGGCTGGTACTTAGCCAACAGGGACATCCTCAAGTAAGCTGAAAAATGCGGTAGTCCCCGATGCGGCACTTATAAAGATGCAGAAAAAATGAAAATACTTGCCATTGTTTCGACCATAGACCTGAAAATTAAGCTGGGATGCACACCCGCCTGGTGGCAGCTATTAAAAGCTTTCCACGAGACAGGGCATGAAGTAATCGTCATCCCCTATTTAGGAAACTCGATCGAAAGCCTGTGGTGGCGGACTTATGAAAATCCCTGCGCCAGGGAAAGCATCATGTATAACTCCTATCTCGAGGGCATGAAAAAAGCGGGGAAATCGCCCGGTAAAAAAACGATAATAACTCCCGTTGCCAACCGGCTTATCCAGAACTATATCAAGCCGAGATGGGAGAAACATCTGACCTCCATCATGGCAAAGGAGGGCGATATCTCCCTGCTGCTTTTCATGAGCGTCCCCATCACGCATTTTGCCGGCATACCCGCCAAAATTAAAAGACGGTTCAACGTGCCGGCGGTATTTTACGACGGCGACATGCCAACGATTTTACCTAAATACACCGTCAGCAGGGGGTTTAAATTCAACTATTACGAGGGCGCGGACCTGTCCGAATACGATGCCTTCTTCACCAACTCCAAGGGCTGTATTGCCGACCTTCAAGAGATGGGGGCTAAAAATGTTCACCCGCTCTACTATGCTATGGACCCCGGGTTGACTGCTCCCGTTGAGATAGGACAGGATATCGACGTTTCCTTTTTTGGATACGGCAGCGACTTCCGCGAGGAGTGGATGGAGAAGATGATAACCATTCCCAGCCGCGAACTGCCGGGTGTCAACTTCTCGGTGGCCGGCGGCGGTTTCGGCATCGATTTGGGCGCTGCCAAACTGCCGGGGGACCTATCCTACAGCCAGTGGCGGCAATATTGCTGCCGCAGCAAGATCAACCTCAACATCACACGCTGGTCTCATACCAGCGTCTATGCGTCTTCAACAGCCCGTCCCTTTGAGCTGGCTTCCTTCGGCAGTTGCATAGTCTCGCAGCCGTATAACGGCATCGAAGAGTGGTTCGAGATCGGCAAAGAGATTCTTATAGTCAACAGTGCAGAAGAGGCGATAAATGCTTACAGCCGGTTATTATCTGATCCGGCATTACGTGAAAAGCTGGGCGCCGGCGCCAGGGCGAAGGCGCTCAAAGAGCACACCTACAAGAAACGGGCGCTTGAGTTCAGCGCGGTTATCAGCCACATACCGGCATAATCCCCAATTCCAATGATAACAGCCAAAAGGCCGCAAAAATGATTCCTCCCAACGACTGGGAACTCAAGAGGTTACTACGCGTAGCCCTCGTTTTTCTGACAGGCCTGATTATATTGACCGCCCTTGCGGATGGGGGCGCCGGCGTACCGTTACTGACCCAGGTTGCCGGTTTTGCCATCATCAGTTTTATTCCCGGCCTGCTGTTGCTGAGGGTTTTACGTGTTCACAACACAGGCTGGATAGAGTGCATCGGGTATTCGCTCGGCCTCAGCCTGGCGCTGGTGATGTTCAGCCTGGCAACGGTCAATATTACTTTGCCCCTGATCGGCTTCCTGCAGCCTCTCACACTGTGGCCGGTGACCATTACCCTCTCCATACTCATCCTCCTGCTATTGGCCGGCGCATATATCCGGGACCGTGATTATAAATCTGATAGCAGGCAGAGCAAGGGGGATAAAGTATCCCTGCCGTCCGTCCTGGCACTTGTTCTTCTGCCTGTCCTGACTATACTTGCGGTTGAACTGATAGATGTTTTCAGCAACAATCTCCTTTTGATTATCTGCCTTTTCTATATTGCAGCGATCGTGATTTTGGCTGCCTTCAATAAATTTATTAAGCCATACCTGTATCCACTGGCTATTTACGTAATAGCCCTTTGCCTGCTCTACCAGACGACTCTCATGTCGCCCTATTTGGTCGGCTCCGATATCTATACCGAGTACACTTTCTACCAGATGGCGGCCAACGCCGGCTACTGGGATTACACCATCGCCAGCACGGTTAATTCCTGTCTCAGCATCACCATGCTGGCGCCGGCCTATTCTCTGCTTCTGGATATCCCCGGGTTGTGGGTATTCAAGGCCATATATCCCGTGCTTTTCGCGCTGGTACCGGTGGTGCTCTACCGCGTTTTCAGCTGGCAGATAGGCAAGCAAAAGGCGTTTTTAGCTGCATTCTTCTTCATGGCCGTGCCCACCTTTTCCCTGGAGATGATAGCCCTGTGCCGCCAGCAGGTAGCCGAACTTTTCCTGGTGCTGCTCATCATGCTGCTGGTAACACAGCGGCTGAGCACGGTACACAAGATAATCATGGGCTGCATATTTGCCGCTGCCATCATTGTCTCGCATTACGCAACCGGGTTTATCGGCTTCATTTACATGGGGCTTTTCTTACCATTTATATACATCCTGCAGAGCCGCTGGTTCAGGTCCATCTGGTCGTGGCTGAGCGCCAATTCGGGCGGCCTGCCAGAGCCCGGGAAACCGGTCCATCCTGTAGCACTATTGATCATAGTGGGCGCTTTTTTTCTGGCCGGATTTGCCTATTACGCCCTTATTGCATCAGGGGTGAACCTATCTACAATAAGCTGGCTGTGGAATTTGCAAACCGGCACACTTGCTTCGAAAATATTCTCTATACCTGCCGGCCAGTCCACCGGTTTCTTCGATTTCGGCACGCGCGACGTGTTGATCCGCACCGCGCTGGGGCTTGATTTTTTCCAGGCCACACTCCAGGGCAAGATATTCAGGATCCTCCAACTCACCACCCAGTTATTACTCATCCTCGGCATATTCAGGCTCATTTTCAAGCCTAAAGGTCTGAACTTTACTGTGGAGTATCTTTCACTGAGTATAACCAGTTGCCTTTTACTGGCGGTCAGTATCTTCCTGCCCGGTTTTGTTGATCCGTTGAATACCACGCGTATGTACCATATTACCCTTATTACATTATCGCCCTTCTGTATTCTCGGCGGCGAGGTCATCTGGGTTGCCGTGACAGCGGCTTGGCGCAAACTGAAACATGCTAAGCCTGCAACCACAGTAGGCGCAGGATTCAACGATCGGCGCTATCCCGCATTCATAGCGATGGCGGTGCTTGTTCCATATTTCGTCTTCACTTCCGGCCTTGTTTACGAGATGACACAGCAGGATATCACCGACAGTGTAGATACTCCTTATTCCATAGCCCTCAGCAGTTACAGGTTGGACCTTGCCGGTGTTTTCTGCAAGCAGGATGGCACAGCCGCAGATTGGCTGTCGCAAAATTCAAACAAGAGTACATCGCTGATTACAGATGCGCACGCCTCCCGTTTCATCCAGTTCCATAAGTTTCCCGGTAAGTTTGGAGACATGAATTTGGATAACGGTCAAGTAGCAACCGACAGCTACATGTACTTTACCAAATGGAATATGGATAAAAACGAACTGACTTTTGCCGGTTATCCCGGCAAGACAACATCAACTACGGGACTGAGGAAACATTTACATTTCCAGGATATCCCCGGGTTTATTGACGCTGTCAATGCCAGGGATATCATCTACAACAACGGGGGCGCCCGAATACTTGCGCCGATTGGCAATGAGACACTAATCCGTTGAAGATTGCAGTGATTTCTACAACTCTATACCGGCACCAGGGCGCCGACCGAGTCATGTGGCAATTGGCCGATGACTTATCCCGCCGGGGCAATGATGTGACCTTATTTGTTTTCAAAGGACAGATGGATCCTCCTGCCAATGTCCACCTGGTAACAATGGGCATGCCCTCCGGTTTCTTGAGCCAGCGCCTTTTCCACCTGTTTTTCCCCCTGTTTATTTGCCTGAATCTTAAGTACACAAAGATGCTTAAGGATTTCGATCAAATCTTTACGGGTCCATATCCCTCAAGCTGGCTGGCCTACATGGCCAAGAAGCTATACGGCAGGAAATACACGTACTATTTCTACCATTTCAACCTGCCGGGGTTCATACCGGGATTTTTAGCACGCAGTTACACCCGGTGGCATGTCTTCATGGAAAAATGGACGCTCAAGCGTGCTTATGACGTAATCACGATCAGCCAATTTTCCAGGAAATCGCTTGAGTCTCTTTACCACGGACCTATCCAGGTTGCTTACTGCACTGTCGATTGCCTGAGGTTCAACCCGGGGCTCGATGGGTCAAGAATCAGAAATAAATATGACCTGAAGGACCGGCCCGTCGTACTCTGCGTCGGGCAACTCTTACCCTCCAAAGGCGCGCACCTGCTGATCGAAGCGTTTAATCGTGTTAAGGCCGATATACCTGATGCTATGCTACTAATTGTCGGCAAGGCTGTATTTCCGGATTATGTAAACAAATTGCGAGCCCTGTCAGACAATTCTGTTATATTTGCAGAAGATGCAACCGACGATGAAATGCCTTCCTATTACGCCGCCTGCGACGTATATGCCACCGCTACACAGTGGGAGGGATTCAATATCCCCCTGGTGGAGGCACAGGCCTGCGGCAAGCCTGTAGTTGCTTTCGATACCGGACCCCACCCCGAGGTAGTAGATAATGATATAACCGGCTTCCTTGTTAACACCTGCAATATAGCGGCTCTTTCATCCGCAATCATCAAACTGCTTAATGACAGGGGCTTGAGAACTGTTATGGGTACTAATGGCGCCGAAATGGCAAGAAAAAGATTCTGCATCGGCCCGATACAATAGTACTTTTCCCTCCGGGTTGACGCACCGGCAGAGTCGTCACTTTTCAACAGTGATTGAGTTTCTATAAGCATAATTGACAGCAGCCATAAACCCATCCACCGCATGCTCTATCTTAAAGCTCTCGTCTATCATTTGTTGCGATTTGCTACCCATACTTTGTTTAAGCTCAGAATCTGACAAAATTTTTCTTAGTGCCTGGCACAATTGCTCTGTATTTTTATCTTCAACAACAAACCCGTTGACACCATCGATAATCAGGTCAGCAGCAGCGCCCACCCTGGTAGTACTGATGACGGGCAAACCACATGCCATAGCTTCATTCAAAACCCTTCCCCAGGTTTCCTCGTATGAGGGTAATACGAAAATGTCCGATGCAACGTAGTACGTTGCCAAAGTGTCTAATTGAATATAACCGCAGAAGAAAACCTCCTCGATATTATCCTTCCTACATAATTCCGCTAACTCGTCCTTTTGTATGCCGCCGCCTACGATAAGTAGCGCTACATCAAACTCGGGTTTTAGCTGTGAGTAAGCCTTGATCAGGTATTTAAGTCCCTTACGCTCGATAAGTTGTCCCACATACACAATCACCTGTTTATTTCTTATCCCGATTTCCTTTTTCAGGTTTTCTTTTTGCCCTTTAAGCTCGGCGCTTTGCTGCTTGAAGGAATCAGTATCAACTGTGCAATAAGCGGTGAATATCCTTTCAGGACGTGCGCCAAGGCTGAGCAGGTATTCCCTTGACCTGGTACCGCAGGCCACCAGCGCATCAGAATGCCTGACAATAAACTTAACCAGAGGTAGTGAGACGGTTCTAAAATAACTCGGCTCATTGACGGTGCTTTCGGACCACACGATGAATGGTTTTTTATATATCTTAGCGTATAGAAAGGCCAACTGGTTGGTCAGCGAAGCATATCCCGAGGAGAATACGAGGTCAGGATTACTATTAATTAATTCCTGTACTATTGAAGGGTTGATATGAAAAGCGAATAAATTTTTTTTAAAGAAATTTATGGAAAAACCGGGCAGCACTTTATATTTATAATCGGCTCCTAACCTGGTCACCCACTCCCTGTTCTTCTCTGATAGCGCCATGAGATAGACCTGCAGATCGACTTCGGGCACCGCCGCAAACCGGCTGAATAGCGGGATTATGTACGGGGACGCGATATTCTGTATAAGTGCAATCCTGACCTTTTCAGTGGGGGTATCCATTTCTGTGCCGCTTGACATTTCTCGATTTCTATTTGGCTATGGCCCCGGTACCTGTCAAATAAAGCTCCGTCGGCTTACGCTTGATTTTGCGTGAGAAATCTCTGAATGCGTTATTAAATGCTATATCATGGGAAAGCAACAATCCTCCTTGTGGTAAATGGTCCCAGGCTGTAACAAATTCGAAAAGCATGTTTTCATAAGTATGGTCACTATCATGCAAAAATATATCAACCCTGCCAATCTCGGCCAGTAGGCCGGGCAGTAAATCCCTACTTGTGCCCAATCTTAGTTGCCATCTTTTTTTCAAACCCTCAGGTATGGCGAAACCTGGCTGTGTCCCGGCGGGAATAAATGTTAAATCATCTGGCAAATTATAATTTGGAAGATCTATTGAGTATAATTTTCCTTTGTTATTGTCCTCTAATGCCTGCAATATGAAAGCTGATGATATACCGGCAGCTACACCCGTCTCGACAACTACCTCGGGCCTTAACACGCGCATGATAACGTAGAGGTATTCCGGTGCCTCTTGCAGATTACTATGAGGCGACGCGACCAGGGCCCGCTTTATGTCCGTGTACAAATCACGTTTTGATGTAATCGCCTGCCAATAGTCCGCTAAACACTGTGTGTTTGTTTTCGTATATCCCATCAGGTGTTTAACCTGAGACTGCACCGCCTTCTGTCTCCCCTGAATGATAAAGCTCCAGAGGGTTAACGGGCATCTAACAGCCATCCTCAGCGCTTCTTTTATAGCGCTAAGACTGGCTATTTTTCTCCATTCTTCTGCAATTCCATTCATAATATCCAATTCCATTTCATATTTTATCGCCCGAAGTTCTATTCCTTTAATGACATATAATCTAACCCACTGCTAATAGTTATATATCTCTTTTTCTCCAGTATCCTTTCCAAAAAGGGGTAAACGGGTTGTAGAATTGGTCGCAGCCAGTCGATCAGCAGCCACCCATAATACATCCTGCTATACCCCGAAAAAATGCTGCCTCCATACTTCCGACTGACAATGTACTGATCTCGGATCCCCGCCTTCAGTTGATCAAACTCACTACCGGAAAGAACCCATTTTTTTTGAGCTCTAAAATTGGAAAGTACTTTATCAATTCGATTTATCTGAAATACCTTACTTGCCCTTATCAGAAAATCAAAATCACATGCCAAAGGATTTACCAACCCGATCTTCTCGAAAACCTCCCGCTTATAATATATTGAGGTTCCAATTATATACATTTTATCGTTGATCAATCTTTTAAAATTAAAATCCTTGGTTCGAGACCGGCCAATGACCTCGCCCTGTTCGTTAATAAAATTGCAATCACCAAATACAACATACGCACCTGGATTGGCCTTAAAGAACTCGACTACTAGTTGAATAACATTCGGCTCAAGTATATCGTCAGCACCTAACTCCCCTTTTATCTCGCCTTTCGCCATACGTATCCCCTTATTCAATGCATCCCAAGCGCCTTCATCCGGTTCCGAGATAAACCTTACCCTGTCAGGATATTTGGTACAATAGCTCGATAATACGTCTACAGTACCATCGGTTGAACCGCCATCAATTATAATATGCTCTATATGGGGATAGCTCTGTTTCAAAACACTTTCTATGCACATCTCAACGTATTTAGCGAAATTCAAAACCACTGTTATAATGGTCACAAGCGGGACGTATTCTGTATCCTTTTCCTTATCAGTTGGTTCGCGTAAAGATGGATTATTATCCATTCTAAATCATTTCTACTTATTTCAGAAATGCTATTCAGGTGCGTAATAAATTATCTGACTGCCCAGATTATGAAAATTAAAGGGTACATATAGCAGTTTATTCAATTTTTCCCTTACATTTTGATGTAATTCCGGTCTCACGAAAAACAACATGAATCCCCCGCCACCGGCACCGAGCAATTTGCCGCCCTCCGCACCGGAGTCAATCCCAGCCTGGTATATCTCGTCAAGTGACGCGCTGGAGATCTGCGGTGTCAGGCTGCGCTTGAGCAACCATGACTCATGCAGAAGCTTCCCGAAATCGCTAATCCTATCGTCCATTCCATTAAGTATAGTGATAGCTTCATCTACCATTTCCATCATCGCTTTTAATTCCGTCTTCTTTTCCGGCGTCTTTCTTATCTGTTCACGTGCTATTTCCGAGGCATTCCGGGGATAACCCGTAAAATACAGCATCAGGTGAGCTTGGAGGGAATCCAGTTTTCCCTGTTCTATGGTCACGGGATGAACCGTTATTTTCTGCGATCCGCCAAACTCGATCTTGTTAAACCCGCCAAAAGCGGCTATGGTCTGGTCCTGTGAACCGACGTTTTCCCTGATCATAACCTGCTCCACATGAATCGCGTCCAGGGCCAACTGCCTCTTGGTTATCATCTTCCCTTGCAGAGCATTTAATGCATTTAGCACACCCACGGTGAAGGCCGAACTGGAACCCAACCCTGACATTGCAGGCAAATCGGCGTTATGCTGTATTTCAACACCCTGTGGTAGATGAATGAAATTCAGACATTCGCGCACGGCGGGATGCTCTATCTCCGAGATTGATTTAACCTCCTCTTGCTTTCTATACCTTATCCTGTAGTTGTAATCAAAAAATGGCGGCAGATACCGGCAGATAACATAGCAATATTTATTAATTGAGGTACTGAGCACAGCGCCGCCATGTTCTCCATAAAATACGGGGTAATCCGTCCCTCCCCCAAAAAATGAAATGCGAAATGGTGTTCTACTTATTATCAATTGTACCTGCTACCTCTGATATTCATCTGTATAAACAATATTCAGGGGATTATACGTCCACCCTGATCTCTTGGTGACAGTACCGGGTCTTTTATAGGCCACCAGACATTTACCTTTGGGTCATTCCATGCTATGGTAAATTGTCCTGCACGGTCGTAGTAGGTCGACTGTTTATAATGAAATATAGCCTGTTCGCTGAGAACGAGGTGCCCGTTGCCGAATTTTGGGGGTACTAATACCTGGTGCCTGTTGCTGTCCGATAAAACAAAAGAGTCCCATTGCCCGAACTGCGGTGAGGATTTATCCCGGTTAACAACCACCAGGTAAAATTTACCATGTAAGCAGGATATCAACTTCCATGTCACATCATCGCCATGTATGCCTCTAAGCACATTCCTTGATGATATTGAGACGTCGTCCTGCACAAATTTCACATCAATTCCTTTTTCCCTGTATAAATCCTCGTTATAAATCTCTACGTAGGCACCGCGGTGATCTTCGAATGCTTCCGGCTTGACTATCAACACTCCATCAAGTTTTGTTTTAAATACTTCTATCAATTTGTTGCCACTCTTTATAATTTCTTTTATATGTTTCGACCACACTCTTCAGGTCATGTGGACTGAGCATGCCTTTAGCGCTGCTAAGTGCATTCTCTTCGACCTGTTCCCTGGTTAACATGCCGGGAATGACTGTTGAAACACCGGGATAGGACAGGCAAAAACGCAGGGCTATCTGCGCATCAGTCGATTGTCCTTTATCCATCATACTTTCAATAAACATTTTATATCCATTTGCCCACTTATCTATTTGACTTCTACTCCATTTCCTCCTGTGGTCCTGCGGGTCGAATACGTCCGCTGACGTATACTGTCCCGTTAAAAAACCGAAGCAAAGTGGCGTTCGAATAATAACTCCAATTCTTTTTCGCTCACATAAATCAAGCAGTCCGTTTTCCAGCGCCCTTTGATCTACCATATTGAAATTAACCTGTACTACCTCAAAGGCAAACTGGTTTACTGCAACTATTCCTTCGTCCGGTGAACGTACGGAAATTCCCGTTGCCCGGATTTTTCCCTGCTTCTTCAAGCTTTCAAGCGCGGCTAACATGGCATCTCCATTTGTAATTACCTCAATCGGTGGGCTGTGAAGCTGATAAAGGTCAATATAATCGGTCTGGAGATATCGCAAACTTGTTTCAATAGACTCCCTGATATGCAGGGGCGAAAAGTCCTGAATACCATCGAAGTTTATAAAGCCCACTTTTGATGCAATGACAACCTCGGTCCTGCAATCCTTAAAAGCATCGCCAATCAACTCTTGGCTATGCCCGAAACCATAGATATCAGAGGTATCATAAAAGTTAATCCCCAAATCCAATGCTGTCCTGAGGGCAAGTTTCGATTCTCCGTCGTCTGTTGATCCGTAGGCAATGGCACCTTTAGAACTCCCTCCAATGCCCCAGGCTCCAAACCCGATCTCCGATACCTTAATTCCTGTTTTTCCTAAAGGTCGATATTTCATTATCTTACCGCAAATACGCATTCAATTATAACAAATATTCATCCGCTCTAAATCGCTCTAAAATCGTATAAATATGTTCCCTTTTTAGTGCCGTACCAGACTATCTCACGGCACCAGTCATCCCACGTTGTGAATGACTGCTTATCACGAATGATTTCATAACAGCAATTTCCCTCCAGCAAGGGCAGGTTGATTCCTACTAACGCAGCTTTATAAACTTCGATAATATTATACCCCAGGCAAATTCTCTGGTTTTCGAACGCAAAAGGTTGTTTTATGAGGAGGGCATTCAAATTCACTGCTTCATGCAGCAATTTTGTTGGTAATGATAAACCTGATTCAGCAAGGTGCTGAACGATAAGTTGCTCCGCTTCTTCATAGAGATGGGATATGGATGCTTCACGGCACGACTTAATAAATGCGAATTCGTCAGCACGCCACCAAATATTCAACCACTCCGGCGAAGGAATGTACTCGCTGTCTCCAGATTGAATGGATAACGCTTTTTTCGTAAATAAGGAGTTAATCTCTGAAATTAAAGGGTATCGATCATCGTCAATTATAAATATCTCTACCAGTTCCCGATAACTAATGGAACAAGCTGTATTTAAAATTACGAACGGTATCTGCATTAACTTATCGAAATGCAATAATGATATCATCCAGGCAAAAACCCTTGCTTTAACCCAGTATTCCTTTGGCATGGTTTGGGTTCCTATCACCAGATGTTCAATTTCATGGATTTGATTGGCGTTATCCAAATTCAAGCTGGTATGGTGCGAAGCCATTCTGCATTCCTGAAGAATCAAACCGTGTTCCCTCTGGTACTCAGGTTTTGCCATCTCGGTATTTTCCAGTATCGAAAGATTAATAAACTGAACCCTGTTGTGTTGTCCACCTTCTATAAGTGACGATACCCCATAGGTAAAAGATTCGTACGTTTCACCGGGCAAACCTATTATTATATCGCTAAAGGTAGAAATCCCTTCGTGAGTAAACATTTTTTGCAGATCCTGGTAATTTGCTATGGAGATATTGCTACGTCTTATACTCTTCAGTGTTTGCTCATATAACGATTGGAGCGCCAGGTTGACTCCTTTTTGCAATCCGGCATCATTCAATATTTTATTCAACTCAAATATTGTTTTCGTTGCGTTTTTCGTACTCTGAACGGAGAAGGCGATGGGGTACCCATACTTATTCTTGTTTTCTGCCACTTTTTCAACAATTCCCAGATCCCTTTTCTCGAATATGCCGAAATTAGCGTCACAACAGAAAATGAATTCAATTTTATTCTTGCTGAACCAATCAATTTCACGAATTAGCCTCTCCATTGCATATTTGTATATCTTATTATTAGCTTGTGATCCCCAGGCGCAAAAAGCACAGTTAAATGGGCACCCCCTATTAGTTTCCCACAATGCAGACCAGCGTTCTTCAGGGTACGTTTTCATCAAAGAGTCAAAAACACCTTCCAAGTACGGTGATGGGATTTCATCCAGGTTGGAAATCCTGTCAGCGCATGCAGTTTGAACGAATGAATCGTTGGAATTGATAAATCCGATAGACGGCACTTCCGCCCATGTCCGTCTGGGAAAATTCTTCAGCATCCTAATAATGGGAACTTCCCCTGCACCATAACATCCTATATCGATATACGGATATTTTCGAAGCATCGTCTCCAGCGCTTCTGGTCGATCTGGAATCTGTGGGCCACCAAAAACAGTAATACAGTTTGGATGAGCCAATTTGACTTGTTTTGCAATTTCCAAGCTGTATCTCAGATTCCATAAATACACGCTGAAAATAATGATTCTTGCGTCCTTGAAATACGCAAGAATCTCATCAATCGGGGTCCTCTTGTAAACAGGTACTAAGAACTCGAAATCTCTGATATTTTCAAGTTTTTTTTGAGCGTATGCTTGCAACAACCCGACCGAATACGGCAAATAGTACTGACCGCCAAAGTTTTCACCGATTTGAACCAAACCCACTTTGATCATTGAATCCACGCTTAAAACTTACCAGAAAAACACGACTATTCCTTAGACTCTGATGTATCCATAAAGTATTCAGCCCGTCCTAACCAGAATAATATTTACTAAATCTGGTTTCTCCTAAATATATTCCCTTTCCTCATCTGGCAATCAGGCATTATTACTCCCGAATCAATTATGGGGTATTGACCTATAGTCGGTTTTCAGAATACCATTTAACCGTATCCTCCAGACCTTCCTCAAGAGAGACCCGTGGTTCAAAACCCAGCAATCTCTTTGCTTTTGAAATATCCACCATCCTGATAGGTATATTTATTGGCCTGTTGTTATCATATTTAACGGCGGCATTATCGTTGCCGGCTGTTTTTAATACTATGTTGACGATCTCTTTAATCGTAACACTTTTACCATAACCTATATTGACCGGGTCACAGGTTGCATGCTTTTCCATCATTAGCAGGCAACCATTAACCAGATCAGTAATATGCAGAAAATCGCGGACCTCATCGCCACTGCCCCATACTATATAGGGATTCTCCTTCTCAAGGGCCCTTCGGATTAAGGCAGGGATAACGTGGCCGGTTATGGGATCAAAATTATCCCATCGGCCGTAAACGGCAGTGGGCCGTATAAGAGCAATTTTCATATTGGATTTGGATGTTACAAATTCACCCAGACGTTCAATATAACGCCTCATCCATCCGTATCCGAAATATGAGGAGTGCATAGGCCCGCTCCACATCTCCTCTTCATTAACAGGATGATCGGCAACAGGATAAGCCGTACTACTGCTGAATAATAGGAACCGCTCTATTTGCCCTGCCCATGCAGCCTGGAGCATTTGCGAGGTGAGTATAAGGTTTGTCGTGATAGCCGGCATTTGTTCGATGGCCGTGGTTCCGGCAGCAGAAACTGCTCCGGCTGCATGGACGACATAGTCAATTCCCCTCACCGCAATCTTACAATCTTCCTGACTGGTCAAATCTGCATAAATTATTTCAATACTTCGATCTTTGATAATTAATGGCCGCTTGTGTACGGGCACACGGACTTTAGCGCCTCGATTAAGAAGCTCTTGAACAAAATGAGTGCCTACAAATCCAGTCCCACCGGTAACCAGAACACTTTTCCCGCTAAAAACCATTGCTGTTTCCGCCTGTTATAACAACCCACATTTTTCAATTTTATTGCGTACTATTTCTCTGATGGACTTCACATCCAGTCCTATCTTTCCCCTTGTATCATCCAATTTGCCGTACCAGCAACAGAATTCATCCGGCATACCGTGATAAGAGACCGCTAACCCCGTAACTTCACAAACGGCCTCGTATAAACCAAAGGCATCATGTATAACCAGTATCTGCGTATTTTTAAACATTGAAACCAATTCTTTATCGATCGGTTTGATCGTATGAAAATAGATGAGATTAACATCCAGATCACGGCAGGCTTCTACGACATTGCCAAGTATCGGGCCTGCGGTAATTACCGTGACCTCTGTACCTGAATCTTTTAAAACCACCCCCTTACCGAACTCAACCGGGATATCAATGTCATGCGGGTGGTCGGACAATCTGAAATAAGTGGTTTTCCAGTTATTGTACTGACTCCTTATTAAAACATCTGCTTCTTTTCTTGAGCCCGGTTGAATGACTTCAATATCCGGCAGCAGTCTTAAAATAGCCAGGTCAGTATAGCAGTGGTGAGTTGCTCCGTCCCAGGCATAATCAAAAGACGCGCCGCAGGACACGATGTTTCCGCCGAATCTGTTATAACACATATCCAGCTTGATCTGCTCGAAACTCCTCTCGGTAATAAAGGGGGCAATTGTGTGGACAAACGGGAAAAATCCCTGTGAACTCAAGCCGGCTGCTACGCTGATTAGAGTATTCTCACAAATACCCATATTGTAAAATCTGTCAGGGTACTTCTGTTTGAAATCGTTAAACAGGTAAACGCTGACATCACCCAGTATCATGACGATTTTCTCGTCATGGACAGATAAGTCCATTATGGTGTCTCTAAATTGTTTCCTCATCCAGTTCCGCCATCAGTAAACCTAATTCACTATCGTCCGGAGATTTTCTATGCCATTCATATTGGTTCTGTACAAGCGTCTTGCACCCATAACCCTTTTTGGTTTTTGCTACTATAACCCTGACTTTGCCTGAAGTATTACTAATTTCACGCTTTATTTCTTTTACGCTATGGCCATCAACTGTTGCAACATCACAGCCAAATGCTTTGAAACGATCATCCGGGTTTTGTATCTGTAAACCCCTTAAATGGGACATATTGTTATCGTAAATAATTGTTAGATTAGTCAGTCCTAAATTTACTGCGACCATGATCGCTTCCCACACCGATCCCTCATTAGATTCACCATCACCAATCAGCACAAAGACCCGTCTATTACTCTTTTGTATCTTCAGACCAAGTGCCACCCCTGTAGCAATCCCGATTCCATGCCCCAAAGCACCGGTTGAAGCCTCTATCCCGGGTATTTTAAGCCTGTCAGCGTGGCAGCCGTAGTCCGACATGAAAGCCCCGAATGAGTTGACCGCTTTAATATCAAAATATCCAGATTTTGCAAGGATACAATAATGCGCCAGTGCCGCATGGCCTTTGCTGAGAATAAATATATCGCGGTCTCCCCATCCTGGATTATTGGCATCATGCTTGATCGTATCATAGACAGCATATAATATCTCTACGATAGAAAAGCACGTTGGAATATGCCCATGCCCGCTGAGTTTGGAAATCCTGAGTATATCGCCTCTTATTTCTTTAATTGCAGGTATCATTCAACCTCAAAATAGGAAAGCCTGGCGGTCATAGAATATCTTTGAATCCGAACGTTATTCAGACCCAAAGTTTCTTTTAAAGCAATTGTTTCGCCAGGAAGGAACTCGTCACATAATTCATCGAATACTAATATGCTCCCTTTACACAAATGGGGCCTGATAGCTTCCAACGCAGCCTTTGTCGGCGTATAGATATCAAAATCGAAAATGGCCAGGGAAATAATGGTTTCCGGGTGTCTTTTCAGGTAATCGGGCAGTGTTTTGATGGCATCACCTTTGACAAGTTCATATCTCTTTAAATGCGACATCGGGTTTAGCTTTTCCTGCATATCAAGGATCTTATCCAGGTAATCCTCATAACCGGGTGTAACCGAAAATGATCCATCCCTGCATTTACCTAGTTCGCCGTCCTCTTTGCCAACACCTCTGAGTCCGTCAAATGTATCAAATCCGACAATCTTCCTGTGCCTATTAAAAGGTTCAAGTATGCCTCTTAAAGCCGACATCACCGAGAGCGTTTGACCCCACCTCACTCCAAACTCAACTATAATACCGTGGGAATTGACTATTTTCTTGTAGATCTCATAAAAGAATAATATCCTTGATAATGCCTTTGAAGTTAAGAATAAACCGAGGTTGGGAAATATCTCATCGTCGGGCAAAGGGGAAGCCCTAAAGTGTTTTACAAATTGTTTTTGAATATCCTTTTCTTCCGAGCTGGATAGGATGATTGCATCATGTTTTTCTGTTTTCATTTCGACCACCAATCTTTATTCTGTATCCACCATTCGGTTGTTTTACTTATACCCTGTTCAATAGTAAATTGCGGTTGCCACCCAAGCAACTCCCTCGCTTTTGTACAGTCTAATGCCCTGAATTTGCTCGTGGTCGGTCTATCTTCACTGTATTGAATTCTGGACGGTTCATGTCCTGCACACTTCAACGCCAATTGGACGACATCAGTAACAGTAGTTTTTACTCCGGTACCAATGTTAAAAACATCGAATCCTATTTTATTGTTGTCCATCATCATAACAATGGCCCTCCCAAAATCCTCGGAGTAGATAGTGTCTCTGGTGACACCAGGGCTTCCCCAGACATCAAAAGGATCCAATTTATCAACAGCTTTGCGTATTATTGCCGGAATAAAATTGGAGGTTGCAGGATCGAACTTCGCGTAAGGTCCAAATATGTTTGCAGCCCTGGCTATAATGATTTCCATACCGTACTTATCGTACCAGAACTTGCAAAGCTTCTCGATAAATCTCACCACCCATGCAAAACCAAAATAAGCGGGGTGGGGTTCTATATTTAAATCGAGGCTGTCCTCTTTAATGTGACCCTCAGTCTCCTGGTATAAAGTTGCAGAACCAATATATACTACACGTTTAATTTTCTTGGAATGAAAGGCCTCAAACATCACTGCATTCATAATCAGGTTATCGTTGATCTGCTCCCAGGGCTGAGAAACAATTACTTTGGAACCGGCAGTCCTTGCTGCAGCCATAATTGCGCAATCACATCCCTCCACCATTTTCCTGCAATCCTCTTGCGACTTTAAATCACCAAATACATATTCTACCCTTTCGTGCCTAATAAACGGTTTTGTATGTTTATAATAAGCGGCACGAATTTTTACTGTCGGATAATTACTGATAATGTATTGAATAATGCTGGAGCCGGCAACTCCGGTTGAGCCAGCCAGAAAGACGGCCTTATTATCTAAATACATAATTGCCTATCCGGATATTCGAATGCTATCCCCCTCATGCCGACCGCCTATAATATTCCCGCCAGAAATTTAGCGTATCCTGCACTGTCTTTTCGAATTTAATCTCCGGTTTCCAGCCTGTGATTTTAGTGAACTTGTCAGTACAGGGTATCTGCAGGGTAACGTCTGACGGCCTCAGTCGCGCAGGATCAATCTCCACTTTAATATCCTTCACATTTGCGAAGCTGAGTAAAAGTTTCAGCATCTCGCCAATAGTCATGGTTTCCACGCCACCGATATTGTAAACCTCGCCCGGGGGACATTTGTTGACCAGCAGCCAGTATGCTTTAACTGCATCCCTGACATCTGCCCAGGTCCGCACACTGTCAAGATTGCCAACTTTTACCACTGGCGACTGCAATCCCGCTTCAATAGCTGCCACCTGTTTGGCAAAATTGGATAGAGCGAATACCTCCCCTCGCCTTGGTCCTGTATGGGTGAACATGCGAGTGCGGATGGTTTTGATGCCGTAAGATGTCCAGTATTGAAAGGCTATCATATCCTCGCCAACTTTACCTACCGCGTACGGGGAAGCGGGCCGTAGCGGGCATTCCTCGGTGATGGGAACCTCCTCCGGCCGGACCTGACCGTACACCTCGGAGGAGCTGCAGATATGTATCACGGGGTCAAGCCCGGTTATCCTGACGGCCTCCAATAAATTGGTCGTGCCTATGATATTGGTCTGCAGGGTATCCACCGGCGCGCTGTAGCTGGTTAATACGTATGACTGAGCGGCCAGATGGAAAATGAAATTCGGTTTAACTTCCTTCACGATGGTTATAAGGCTGCTAAGGTCATGCAGGTCACCGTAATGTATATTTAACTTCCCTGCCGGGATATGCCTAAGATTATCCATGGGACTGCGCCACCGCGCCATGCCGTGTATAACCACGTCCGGTTGGCTGGCCAAAATGTAATCAGCCAGGTGACTGCCGACGAAACCGGTAACCCCTGTAATAAGCACATTCATAATTGACCTTTCCACATAACTGTTCTTATATCTATTGAATCAACTGATTTTCAATTGTCAACAATAATTTTACCGCATCGTACAAACCGGCCGCAATATGATCAGCCTCTGAGAATTTATTACCTGTGTCAGTCTGTCCCTGGCCGGTGAGTAAAATTGTTCTGCATCCGGCCCTACGGCCAGCCTCAATGTCGCTGCTTTTGTCACCGATCATAAATGAGTTTGTTATATCCAGATCGTACTCTCGGGCAGCCGCCTCTATCATACCCGGATTGGGCTTACGCCACGAACACTCTTTTTTGTATTCCTCGACAGTACCTTCCGTATGGTGCGGGCAATAATAGATCTTATCGACATGCGCTCCCTGCTCAGACATTGTCTCCAGCAACCTGGTATTTATTTCCTGCAGCTTTTCTTCGCTGAAATACCCTTTTGCCACACCTGCCTGGTTGGTTACAATTATTACTTTAAACCCGTTATGCTTAAGTAACCTTATGGCCTCCGCTGCACCCGGCAATATCCTGATCTGGCATATATCGCTCAGATAGCCGACATCCTCGATAATGGTCCCATCCCGATCTAAAAAAACAGCGCGTTGCATGAGGGATCACTCTACAGGTAAGATCAGGTATCACCCGCCAGTTCCTTCTCCACCATCTCACAAACGATGTGCCCGACTGTAATATGCATTTCCTGAATCCTGGGCGTGCTATGCGAGGGTACTACCAGTGCAAAATCAGCGATTTGAGCCAATCTGCCACCGTATCCTCCGGTCAGGCCAATAGTCATGGCGCCTTTAATTTTAGCTGCTTCTATCGCCTCCACCACGCTTGGGGAGTCACCGCTCGTGCTGATACCGATTACAATATCCTTGATAGTTACCAGTGCTTCCACCTGGCGGCTGAAAACTGCATTGTAGCCACAGTCGTTGGCTATCGCTGTTAGAGTAGATGTATTGGTGGTCAAAGCAATAGCGGGAAAAGCCTTTCTTTTTAATTTGAACTGTCCAACCAACTCACATGCTATATGTTGTGCATCAGCAGCACTTCCGCCGTTTCCCAGTAATATAAGCTTGCCCCCTTTTTTATAGGCCGCCATAATCAGCTCAGCCAAATGTTTTATGTCATTCACATTGCTTTTGGCCATAGCTTGTTTGATGGAGATACACTCCTCCAGTATCTTCACAATTTCACCGGCGGCAATATCTGATTTTTTCATAGTGTTTTGTGAAAAAAGTATATCCGTTTGCGGAGATTTACACAAAGAGGCCAGTATCCAAGCTCGAATACGGATGCCCGCCTATGCAACCAGGAGTCCCCATTTTAAGATTGACTACTGACATAGAGTCGATAACGGCGTAGTCACGGATTAAGTCCGTAAACTTCTTTGGCATTAGCTAATACGCAACGGCGTATCTGATCTAAGTCTTCATCATATTTCGCAGTGCGGCAATATGCACTATCAGAGGGCGAGAATAAGAGAGATGTAGAGCGATACAGCTTCCTAATGCCGTGGTCCAACCAAAAGGGTAATTTTAGATCAGTCAACATCCTGTTGATTTTATGAATAGGGGCGGAGTAATGTTTCATATGCAAAGACAAGGCTTTATCTACTATTTTATATGACTCTTCTTTATCGATTCCCGATTGTTTGCTTAAATGATCCGCCATGAAATCAGAAAAAGTTTGTTTATTCTCCTGGAAGTTTTTGTTATTTATGATTTCCTGCAAACCGGGGTGTTCCCTAGTGTTAATTAAGCTTGCCGGCGTGCAGATCTCCCGTACCCAGAAAAGCGTATCCAGACACTTGATTTTTCCATATATAGCGGTCAGTCCAGGAACGAGCAATTCCGAAAAAAGGTGGCCACTGGTAGATTTCAAAACCTCGGTAAAAAGCAACCTCATAAAATCGGTGTGCCGGACCGCGTAAAAAGATACACCTTCGTAATTGGCCAATTCATGAATCAACCTCTTGTTCCCTTCGCGGTTAGTATTGGACGGGCTATGATGCTTGACGTAGCAAAACTGCGGTCCATCTCCCCGGTCAGACTCGAGCAGTAAATATTCAAGTTTGCCGTGAGCAGCAGTATAATCCGTGTTAATGTCTAAGAAATCGCAGGATTCGAGTATTCCGTGGGGCGTAATAAAATCATCATCGGCGCAGAATACACAGTATTCAGTGTTTACATACAGTAACGCCTGAAGAAACTTATAATACGGGTTAGTGCTTGGGTCGTATCTATCCAAATACGTAAAAGGTGCGTCGTGAAATGACGACACGGTTTCCTGGTTTATCCTTTTACTCTCTACCGAACTTGAATCGGCAATAATGAGGGGCAACCCACATCCGTACTGATGGTAATAACTCAGAATCCTTTTCAAATGAGCAGGACGGTTATAAGTGGGAATTACCACAGTGCATTTATTTTTTTCCATTCCAAATCCTTGAGTTTCATATCCATTTAATGCTTAGCGTTTAACTTGACCTTCAATATGTCATCAAAGAACCATGATCTCGTTACCGGAGTCACTAATGCTGTGATCACGAGGGTGGAGATTGCAATGATGCCAACAAATAACACAGTCATAACTTGAGACGTTTGGCTTCCGACGACCAATCGCCCCAACCCGCCAATAATAATGCTTGCTACAAGGGGTAAGCCAACATCTTGCAAGTACCAACGCCATTTTTCAGATACTAGCAGTCGCCGGTGCATGATTGGAATAACAATCAAGAAATACCCACTATTAAGGATTACCCATACGCTTGCTCCGCCCAATGCTCCGTATTGGCTGGTCAAGTAAATAATCATTGGAACCATAACTATTACGGCTATCAGGTTGACATATAAACTAAGCTTGGTCCAGCCATTGGCCAATTGTAGTGCGAATGGTATATTCATCAACCCATTAAGAGCAGTGCCGCAAATTAGAATGCTAACCAACATGTGTGCATTTTCAGCCGTCTGCGGATTTTGCGTCCAGACAAGCAGTATTTCATATGAAAACATCGCGATAACCACGGTAACGGGCAATATCAGGACGGACATTAGCTGACAACTTCTATGATAAAGTTTCTTCAATTCATCCTGGTCACCCAAAAATACCACTTGAGTCAAGCGCGGAAATACCGCAGAAAAAACCGGGCCGATAAAAAAATAGAGTGCCATAGCAACAACCCCTGCCAACGTGTAGTAACCGAACATTTCCAGAGGCAGGATCTTACTTAGAATTATCTTATCCAGTTGAGTCAGTAATGTAGCCAATATTCCGATCCCAAACATTCCGGCGGCAAACCGCCAGACCCCTTCCAGGAGTTGCTTCTGAAAAGTTGGCATTTTCCCAGAAGGGGGAAGCCTGTGCCAGAGAAACCAGGCCAATAGGCAGGTGTTTATACCGCTGATAATAATCTGCCACGAAAAAAAGGCCTGGATTGTTGGAGAGATCAACCACAAGATCAGAACGGCACCCACACTGCTAAAAGTGCTCATGCTTATGATGATCACATTTAGCAGTACCTGCTTTTGAAGTCCCCTGAGACCCCCTGAATAAAAAGCGGCAGGCCATTGCAGCGCCATTGCAAACCCCATGATTAAAAGAGCCTGTTCAATTGTCTGGGCAGACAACTGCTCTGCCTTAACCCAGTGATATGCAATGAAAGGCGTCAATGCCATAACAGTAATTCCGATGAGCATAGCTATAGACCAGTAAATAACTTCCAGTGAGCGGGTCAAATTACGCATTTCCTGCTCCCTGCCCGGCAACGTGGAGAGACGTGCCATTTCACGGTTCAGCGTGGCGCTCAACCCCATATCTAAAATGACAAATGTTGCCTGGATCGTAGCAAAGATACCGATTAGCCCATAAGACTCAATACCCATGAATTTTATATAAAGAGGAACAAATGCAAGGCCCATGAGGCCTTGCCAGATACTTCCAGCAAAATTGGCGGCGATATTTTTCTTGAGTAGTGTCATAGGAAGTAACTTGTTTATTTTATATCCATGCAACCATAAGCTGTTGCTTTACACAAAGTATATATTCACCAGGAACTACCGACAGTTATTGAATAGGTTAACACTAACTTATCCTCTTCAGATAGCCATCGGGAGCAACCGTGATAAGCAATTTATGTTCGATGCTCTTGTCGATTTTAAACTCCGGGTGGGTTTTCAGGTATTCCCGGACGGCTGTTTTGGGGTTATTCCCCGGCCCCCATGGACGGTCTGGGAAGAGATTCGCAGGCATATCGTCGATAATGGTATCAAAGACCACGCAATAGCTTCCAATGGTGGTCAGAGGCGCGTAGGCCTCAAGCTCATCAAGGACATGTTGATGGGTGTGAAGAGAATCGAGGCAGACCAGCACCCGTTCCTTGCCATAGGCTTTCTCCTTCACCTGCACAATGACATCATGGGCAATGCTGGAGCCTTCGATCATACATATGCGGCGGAACATGGGGTGTTCTTCGATGGCCTTACGGTTGTGGGAACGAATTTCAATATCGATGCCCAGCACCTCTGCCTCTTTCGGGCCGCCGCAGGCGGCGTTCAGCTCCAACATTGATGCTGAGAATATGAGTGAGCCGCCGTGAGCGATGCCCGTTTCGATAATTAAATCCGGCTGCACCAGCCAGATGATCTCCTGCATGGCAATAATATCTTGCGGGTACTGAATGATCGGGCGCCCGAGCCAGGAGAAGTTATAGGAGTACCCTTTTTCGGCGCTATCAAGAACCCATGATATAGATTTTTCCTTCAGCCTATCATCAGCGCCAAGCTGACCAATGTTGGCCAGCACTTGATCATTATAATTCATTGAGTAAACCTCATCTTTTCTTTAGGCATAATAGACGAACCGGTCCAAACTCACCACAAAACGGAAGCCCTGATGCGAAGCGATGGTGGTCGTCAAAGTAGTCTGGGCGCACCCCTGTTTCAGAACAAATCTTTGAATAAATAACCCTGCTTACTAAGTAGTAAGCGCTACTAATATTGACTTCCTCCTCAACTACGAATGAATCCCTCACATATTCAAGAAGTCGTTCTCTCTGGAGGAAAAAATTATGCTCCCTTACAGGGATCTCTGGAAGGTCGAATTTCCGCCTGATTAGATTGAAATTCATGTGACCTTCAATGAAGTTCTCCACCATGATATATACCCCACCTACATTCAACGCCGCATGGATATTTCTAATGGCAGCTTTCTGAAGATCCCACAAAGGAATATTAATTAGGCATCTGGTAGTATAAATGAAATCAAAGTAGGCTTTCAGTTCATGGCAAATATCCAATTGCTCAAACCCAATATTAGTAGCCGGTGACGACGAAAGAACTTTCTGCGCATTCTCAAGCATTGCTACTGAATAATCAAATCCACGGATGGGTATAGATGGATACTTGCTCGCAAGCCTTATTGTAGTACGACCATCACCGCAGCCAATATCTGCGACAGAATTTGGCAAATATTTGCCAATGCGCTCGGAAATTGCGTTGAACTCAATCTCTCGCATATAAAAATCTTGTGTAGTAGATTGAGCACTTGAGTCATCGGATGCACGATCCTCCCAGTATCTCTTAATTTCATCGAAGTTCATCTTCATTTAGAGTTACCCAGCGTCCTTGCCACTACATCTATCACCCTATCAAGTTCAGCCTCAGTTAAATCGTGGTAACTGGGCAAGTTAATCGCTCGCCCCGGGATGTCACATGCCCACCGGTTTTCGCGTCGAGCCTCGAACAACACGAGGGAACTCAAAGACCAGAAAAACACCCTCGCATCAATATTCTCTGCCGCAAATGCGCCTTGGAGCTTCTCTCGCGTCACGCCGGTTTCCGGCGCAAATACTGCTGTCGGCATCCAGTAGCCATTGACGGTGCCGGGCTTCTCCGGGTTCATACTAACACCCGGCAGTTTGAGAAGCCGTTCAGAATAATGTGTAAATATCTCCCTTTTACGACCGACCAGTTCTGAGATACGTTCCATTTGTGCGCAACCAATAGCAGCCTGGATGTTGGACATCTTGTATTTGAAACCGACCATATCGGGCCAGAACTGCTTCGTCTGGCCGCGTCCCCTGCCATGGTTGGATAGAGTAAGCACCTTTTCATATAGAGCAGCTTCATTGGTGATGAGCATGCCGCCTTCCCCAGTGGTTAGCGTCTTGGTCCCATGAAAGGAAAATGTGCCAAAAACACCCATTGTGCCTGCGTGTTTACCCTGCCAGAGGGAGCCGATTGCCTCGGCAGCGTCTTCGATCACGGGAATGCCGCGGCGCCGACCAATTTCCAGCAAACGGTCCATTTCGCACAGGTTGCCGTAAAGATGAACAGCTAAAATGGCCCGTGTACGCGGGGTAATCGCGGCTTCTGCGTGAGAGGGATCAATACACCATGTATCTGGAAGGATGTCGACAAAGACAGGCTTGGCGCCCAAATAGGTGATGGGTGCGGCACAGGCAATCCAGTTGGTATCAGCCATGATGACCTCATCTCCCTGCGCAATACCCATGGCCGCTAGGCCCATGTGCAATGCACCCGTGCAACTGGAAGTGGCAATGGCGTAACTTGCCCCTGTATATTTCATGATCAGTTTCTCGAAACGTCCAATATATTCGTAACACCGCTCTCCCCAGCCGTTGCGTGCAGCATCGGTAGCATAGGACACTTCTTTCTCGGTGATAGAGGGTTTGGTATAGTAGATACGAGACTTTCCTGAATCTCCAATTGAGGCGGGTGTGTCTTTACTCATTTTTTTCGTTTCTCTTTATTCATCAGGGATTCCCCATTTCCATACGCAATTGAGAGACTATCAGCCATTGTTGGCATTGGTCATGATAATACGTCTATATCCCACAGGCTGGCAATAACAACCAGTATCTCAATATCCACATTTTTACTCACTTCTTGCCCTATATTATATATTTATTTTGCATTATCAACGCAAATATAAACATGCCGGAATAACACTAAGCAGAGGCCATCAGCCTTTAACAGTAACCACCCTCACCCCTTTGCTCTGCACCCCTTAATGGGGGCCGTTCTTTTGCACGCCCCTACGCTACGGCATCGTATTAGTTGTAATGCTTCTAACTGGTGATAGGGGTCCCCAGCCTGCGTCATTGCCCGCCTTTACTCTCCAGTAGTAGGTAGTGCCCAGCGAAAGGCCGGACACCTCCTGAATCGTATTAGTTCCGGTTTCAGCATCAAACATGCTGGTTCCGGTAAATGCTTGAGACGAGTTAACTTGTAGTTGGTATTTGGATGCGCCGGTGGATGTGCTCCACTGGAAAGTAATGGAGGCGCCCGGTGCTAGAAGAGACGGTGCGGATGGCGGAGTAAGCGGTTGCGTGCCGCCCCATCCTGCTATGAAATATGTGTAGCCAGCCTGTGGAGTCCATCCTGTGCCGGCCTGTGAGGGAAAGGTAAATGATGAATAAGTGGTAGGTTTATATAGTAAGCTGGCGGCGGGATTACTGGAATGGTAATAGATAATATAGGAGTCGCTGGTAAAAGCCAACCAGTAATAAGAACCTGAGGTGACCGCTGTGGCAGTGACCGGTATACTGTTCCAACCTGTTACGACCGGGGTGCTGGTGTTGACGGCATTGATGAGAGCGCCCGGACTTCCCGCGCTGTCTGCATAGATGGCTACTTTAACGTTGCCATTGGCGCTGGTCCTGATCCGGAGATGTGTGATGCTGCCGGTGAGGTCAGCGGCGACTCTTTGCAAGCCAACATAGGGACCGCAGCCGGCGCCACCAGTGGGAATAGCAGTATCAGGTACGCCAATGAGCTTGAGGGGGGTAAGGGTAAGGGTAACGGTGATGGAGAGCGCCTGGGTATCTGTGGTTGAGAGGCTGTCAGTAACCTGTGCAGTGAAGCTTGCAGTGCCGGCCACAGTAGGGGTGCCAGTTATGGCCCCTGTGGAGGCATTGAGGCTGAGCCCTGCCGCCAGCGATCCTGCCGATATAGACCAGGTGTAGGGAGATATGCCTCCGGTGGCTAATAGTGTCTGGGTGTAGGCGGTGCCTACGCTGGCCTCAGGCAGAGCGAGGGTGGTGATATTGAGCGCAGGCGGACTGACAATGGTGATGGAAAGTTCCTGGGTATCGGTACCCGCCGCACTGTCAGCCACTTGAAGGGTGAAGTTAAAGGTGCCGGTGGCGGAGGGCGTGCCGGAGATAGCGCCGGTTGAGGAGATAGACAGCCCGGTGGGCAATAAGCCGGCTGAGATAGACCAGTTATAAGGCGTTGTACCTCCGCTGGCCTGCACCGACTGTGAGTAGGCGGTGCCCCGGGTGCCGCCGGGCAGGGAGGTAGTGCTAACGGTCAGCACCGGCGGTATATTCGATCCCCAGCCTGAAATGAAATAGGTATTGCCTGTCTGTGGAGTCCATCCTGTGCCGGCCTGTGAGGGAAAGGTAAAAGATGAATAAGTGGTAGGTTTATATAGTAAGCTGGCGGCGGGATTACTGGAATGGTAATAGATAATATAGGAGTCGCTGGTAAAAGCCAACCAGTAATAAGAACCTGAGGTGACCGCTGTGGCAGTGACCGGTATACTGTTCCAACCTGTTACGACCGGGGTGCTGGTGTTGACGGCATTGATGAGAGCGCCCGGACTTCCCGCGCTGTCTGCATAGATGGCTACTTTAACGTTGCCATTGGCGCTGGTCCTGATCCGGAGATGTGTGATGCTGCCGGTGAGGTCAGCGGCGACTCTTTGCAAGCCAACATAGGGACCGCAGCCGGCGCCACCGGTGGGAATAGCAGTATCAGGTACGCCAATGAGCTTCTGTGGTAGCTCAGCAGGGGTAAAAGAAGAGGTGCTGCCGGCCCAGGCTATGCCTGCGGAGTTCTCCGCATAGCAGCGGTAGAAGTACGTGCTGCCGGTCGTCAGTCCCGCGATGTCGCTATAAAAAGTGCCCGTGGGTTTCTGGCCGAGATTGATGTCGTGATCCCAGTTGACCGCTGTCGTACTGCCATCATTATCGCCCCAGTAAATGTGAACGGTGGGGTTCTCGTTGCCATTAAAAGTAATCTCACCATTTAGCCTGGCCGCCGCAGTTGAAATATTGGAGGCGCCGGATAAATTAGTGATTGTTGGCGCGGCCGGTGTAACGGTGCCCGAGTTGACCCTGGCGCGCAGCACGGCGTTGCGGCTGACCGTGGCCAGATCGGTCCAGCTATCCGTATCCAGGTGCCTGATGAAGGATACGTCTGACTGTATCGTGGGGGTGGCATAGGTATAGGCCATTTCAACGGGGATAGGGTAGTTATAGCCTGGTGTGGTCATCTTGACGGCCACGGTGAATTGCTGGCTGTCCGACAGCGCAAGGGGGCTGTTAAGGGATATGGAATAGTACCCCAGTTCGGCGCAGGTACCGGACTGCGTGGCCAGCAGTGCGCCGAATCTGCCGTTCATGATATTTATCTGGTATTGGGCGTTGTTGCTCGGCGCCCAGAAATCCACGTGTGTCAGGCTGCCGGCCGGGGAAGCTGTGTAAACATTGGCCATCCAGGCGGAGTTGTCCCAGCCGCGGCTGGCGATCATGCCAACCTCGTCCCAGGCGTAAAGCTTCTCGTTGGAATCATAAGCCTTGTAACCCTGAAATGAACTGATCTCTACCATATTGCCGGAGCCGTAGCATATGTAGAAATAGCCCGCATTGCCCCAGCCCGTGCCCCAGCTATTTTTAACTATCCATGCGCCGAAGCCGCCGCCTGAAGGGTGAGGCACGGCGTCATTCCAGCCGACGATGCTGACCAAGTGATTGGCGCTGGTGGTAGTAGGGCCGTAGTAAACGTTGGTGTAAGAGCCGGACGACGGGTATAGATAGCCACTGGTCCAGTAAAAGGACATGGCTACAGGACCGTAGCTGTAGATGGTGTTTTTCACCAGGTCTATCTCAGCAGTTGTTATAACTGAATTCGTAATGATGCGGAAACCGTCCACCGCCTTTAAGGTGGGGCAGCCATTGGCGTTGCAGGCTACAGAATTTATGGTTGCGCTATTATAGGGGTCGCAGGCCTCCAGCCTGGCACCTTTGCGGCTCAGGGTATCGAAGGCTATGAAGGAGTCGCCCCCGCCGTCGCACTTGTTGCCCGTCAGGTAGCCCCAGGCGGGGTCAACGCAGCCGGCCACGTTCTGCTCTGAGAAATCATACTGGTTGCCGTTTATAATGATCACCCTGGATTCAAGGGAGGTCAGGCTTCCGAATATCCAGCAGGTGCCGCAGGGGTTCTGGTCCTTAACGGGTGTGACCTTGCCCGTAGTTCGCCAGTCGAAGGACGCGGGCAAGCCGGTCAGCATGGCGCCTGATCCAGACCCAGCCGGCACTGCGCTGGCCTGTTTGACTGGCTTTTGCACAGGGATATCCGCGGCCTGGCTGAGGTTGAAGGGATGGGGTATGTAGCCATAGAACGGCTCGGATACCGCCGGGCCCTCTGATTGCGCGGTGGCCTGCCGCTGCATCTTGTTGGCCACGAAGGCCTGAAACGCCGGGTTGACCGGTCCCTCCTGCGCACCAGGCGGGTCGGCAGCGTAGGCCGGCACACTGACGGCAAGATCATGCAGACCTGACAGGCAAACCACCAGGGCGATGACGACTTTTAACAGGTAGCCGAATGTTCTGATTCTCATATGCTCCCCAACCTTATTTGCGAATTCACGGAGGCAATCAGTATTTTTTAGACACCTATACCGGAATTCTACAACCTTTGGGGTTCTTAGTCTATGGCCGACAGTATCTATTGAATGCACCCTGAAGTACCGGTTGGGCAAGTACTTTAGTACCGGGTCAGTTCATCCAATTTAAGACATCTACTATATTAAATGGCAGGACTTCTCTGAAAGAATCGATTTTGTAAGCGAATTACCCAATTTACTTGTCCTTGTCCGCCACAGAGTTACTTTTCGATGAGATGAAATCAGGAAACTGGCGGTCTTTCAGCGAGATTATTGCTTTTTTAATCGGCCACTCAACACCAAAGGAGGGGTCGTCCCACCGCACTCCCCGGGAGGAGTCGGGATTATAAAATTCAGACATCTGGTAATAAACCGCCGTGTATTCCTTCAGGGTCTGAAAGCCATGCGCTAAGCCAACGGGGATATATAGCATTCTATAGTTATCACTGCTCAACTCCACCGCAAACCACTGGCAATAGGTGGGAGAATCGCGGCGCAAATCGATAATTACATCGTATATGGCTCCGCTGATACAGCTAACAATTTTGGCTTCCGCGTAGGGGGCTGCCTGGTAATGCATGCCGCGCAGCGTGCCCTTCTTTATATTATATGATATGTTGCAATGGACGATCAGGGGATTCAAACCATGCTTTTCGAACTCCTTCTGACACCATGACCTGGCAAAAAATCCCCTCTCATCTTCAATTCTTTCCAGATCGATTACATAGGCACCTTTTAGCTTTGTTTCCTTGAAAATCATCGTAGTATTTTACACCACCCTCGGCTCCGGTACCGGGATGATAAAGCGGCCGCCCCGCTGAAGATATTCGGACTGCTGCTGCTGTATCTCATCAGCAAAGTTCCATGCCAGCAGCAAAGTATAATCCGGCATGGCCTCCAGGAGACGGGATGGGGAGAAAATGGGCAAGTGAACGCCCGGCATGCATTTACCCTGTTTGTATGTGCTCTTATCAACCACGAAGTCAATCAGAGCAGTATCTATATCGGCATAATTTAGTAGCGTTGACCCCTTGGCCGCCGCGCCATAAGCAGCTATGGTCTTTCCGTTTTTCTTGAGGTCTTTTAGTAACCGAACTAATTCAGTCTTCAGCCTTTCCACTCTTTCAGCGAATGCATTATATACGCTGCTACTGGTGATTCCATAGTTTGCTTCCTCTATCAGCATCTGGTTCACAATGTTTGCTACATCATGATTATTCTGCTTCTGTAATAAAACCCGTATCGAGCCACCATGGATATCCTGCCTGCTAACATCATACACTGACATCCCGACGCGTTCGGCAAGTATTTTGATAGCATTCAATGAGTAATAGAAGACGTGCTCGTGATAGATAGTATCGAATTCAGTATGTTCCAATAGGTCTTTTAAATAGGGGAATTCAAATACCGCGCTGCCGCCCGGCTTCAAGCATTTATTTACGCAATGCATAAAATCGTTAATCAGGGGAACATGCGCCAGCACATTATTACCAATAATAATTTCTGCCTGCCCCTTTTCGTTGAGAATCTCATTAACCGACTCGGGGCCGAAGAAAACATCCATTGTAGGGATGCCCCTTTCATTGGCGACTCGGGCAATGTTTCCTGCCGGTTCTATACCCAGCACCGGGACCCCCTTCTTCTGGAAGAAGTTTAACAGGTAGCCGTCATTGCTACCAACTTCCATGACAAGGTTGTTTGAACCCACGGAAAATCTCGTTGCCAGGCTTTCTGCCATGGCTTCGGCATGTTTCAGAAATGCGCTGGAAAAGGACGAGAAGTACAAGTAGTCACTGAACATATCCTGCGGAGGCACCCGATGGGTGATTTGTACCAGGTGGCAGAGCGGGCAATAAGCCACAGCCAGCCGATATACCGTTTCCTGTTTATCTACGTTTCCTGCTTCAACATAGCTGTTTGCAAGCGGCATTTCTCCCAGGTCCAGGAACGCATCCGGCAACTGCGCACCACATCCCAAGCATAGACCCGCAAGATGCGGCAAATAATACCTGGTTTCCTTTTTTAATAGTCTCATTTCCTTTTTTCGGACGCGGCAGCATAATCGTTAATCTGACCTGTGCAGAATGCATAATCCACATTATCTGCTTTGTACCAATCTACCGTGAGTCTTATGGCTTCATTCACATCTAATGCCGGAGCCCAATTCAATTGATTAATTGCTTTAGAGATATCCAGCATTAATATACTTGCTTCATGAGGCGCCTGCGATGATTGCTGTGATAAATCCTTATACTGTCCACTCCCCCAATAATCGATGAGTTTCCTGGCCAGTTCTTCAACTGCAATAACTGACCCGTGGTATGGCCCGAAATTCCAGGCTCCCGAATATTTCTCGCCATCTTGAAACATCCTCGAGGCCAGCAGTAAATACCCGCTAAGGGGTTCAAGCACATGCTGCCAGGGACGTACCGAGCATGGAGAACGAACACCAACACGTTCACCTTTTTTCAGTGCCCGTATACAATCGGGAACCAGTCGGTCCTCCCGCCAATCTCCCCCACCTATAACATTTCCCGCCCTTACAGAGGAAAGAAATTTGTTACCCACTTTAAAAAATGAGCTTCGATAAGATGCCGTTATAATCTCTGAACATGCCTTGCTTGAACTGTAGGGATCGTATCCACCCAGAGCGTCATTTTCCCTGTAGCCCCATACCCATTCCTTATTTTCATAACATTTATCACTGGTGACATTTATTATTACTTTCACCGGGTCACAAGCCCGGCAGCACTCTAATAGATTTACCGTCCCACCTATGTTTGTATCATAAGTTATCTTTGGCTGCTGATAAGATAACCGGACCAGCGGTTGGGCCGCAAGATGAAATACGATCTCAGGATGATATTTGTCGAAAATTCCCTTGAGCTTATCGAAATCCCTGATATCCCCGAAATTGCTTTTTATTTTCCTTTCAACGCCCGCAACCACAAAAATATCATCCCTTGTATATGGCTCCAAAGCATACCCTAAGACATTGGCACCCAATTCCGTTAACCAGATGGAAAGCCAGGAACCCTTGAAACCTGTGTGGCCTGTAACCAGGACAGTCTTGCCTTCAAAGACATTGTTGAATAATTTTCTCATTCCCAGACTTTCCATTCCGCCCGGTTCTCAACCCACAATTTATTCAGATATTCCATATCCCGAATAGTATCCATGCAAGCCCAGAATTTATCGTGTTTATATACCATGAGCTGGCCATCAGCAGCAATCCTCTCCAGGCATGCATACTCCAGGTCGCAATCATCCCTGTCTTCCAGGCAATCGAAAATTGCACGGTTAAAAACGAAGAAACCGCCATTGATCCAGTTGCCCGATGCCGCCGGCTTCTCGGAAAAACTTGTCACCCGCTCCCCGTCAACGCTGAGTTCACCGAATCGGGACAAGGGGTTGACGCCGGTAACTGTAGCCAATTTACCATGCGCTTTATGAAAAGCAAGTAAATCGTTTATATCTATATTGGCAACCCCATCACCGTAAGTCACCATGAAGGTATCTCCCTCAACATACTTTTCCACCCTTTTCAATCGTGCACCTTTGAGAGCATCATCACCCGTGTCAGCCAGTGTGATATTCCAGCCGCGCTCAGGTAGATGTGAGTTAATATTCAGGTTGTGTCTATCACCCAGCTTAAGGGTAAAATCGCCGCTCATCAGTTCGTAATTGTAGAAGTATTCCTTGATTTGCTCACCTTTGTAGCCAAGGCACAGGATGAAATCCGTATGGCCATAATGCGCATAAGCCTTCATTATATGCCATATTATGGGCCTGTGGCCTATCTTGACCATCGGCTTGGGTTTAAATTCTGTCTCTTCCTTGAGCCGCGCACCGATTCCACCACAGAAAATGACTACGTTCATTTAAGTTCAAACCAAGTTTTTCAATATTGTTATTCTTGAGGCATATTATAGCAGAATTGCAATTGGTGACTGATCGCCAATCAGTTATTTTGCCTTTAATTCCTGCTGAAACCATTCGATGGTGATTTTTATGCCATCCTCCAATCTGACCTCCGGTTCCCATGCCAAAACCTGCTTTGCACGGCTTATATCGGGGCACCTTCTTTGCGGATCGTCCTCGGGCAGGGGCGTGAAAATAATCTCTGATTTTGAACCCGACAATTTCTTTATTAATGCAACGAGTTCCATGACCGGTATCTCCACAGGATTGCCGATATTCACCGGCTCCATGAAATCACAACTCATCAGGCCCATTAATCCCTGTACCGTGTCAGAAACATAGCAGAAGCTCCTGGTCTGCCTGCCATCACCATAGACCGTGATAGGGCAGTGCGTTAACGCCTGTACAATAAAGTTTGGAATGACCCTGCCGTCATTTAAATTCATGCCGGGGCCATAGGTATTGAAAATACGGGCAATCCTTGTCTCAACACCGTACTGACGGTGAAAATCCATCATGAGGCTTTCCCCGAATCTCTTGCTCTCATCGTAACAGCTCCTGATGCCGTTAGGATTGACATTGCCCCAGTAACTTTCGCGCTGCGGGTGCTGCAGAGGATTGCCGTAAACTTCTGAAGTGGAGGCAAATAAAATTCGTGCCTTATTCTCCCGGGCATGGACCAGCAGGTTGTAAGTACCCATAGAGTTGCTAAGCGCTGTGCCTATGGGATCTCTCTGGTAGAAGACAGGAGAGGCCAGTGAGGCAAGGTGGTACACTTGGTCGAACCGGGGGAGCGAGACTTTGTCCACTACGTCCTGCAACAGGATTGTTAAATTGCCCGACCTATTGTGCAATTCTAAATTCCGCGTGTCACCCGAGCTGAGGTTATCTACAACCGTTACTTCATCCCCCGAATCCAGCAGGGTTTTCACCAGGTTAGAGCCGATAAATCCTGCGCCGCCAGTTACTAATATTTTCATGCCGTCATTTCCCAACTACAGGGGCTATAAGACAGCCCCTATCTCCCAATCCCGGAATATTTAAAGCCATATTCTTTCATTACCTTAGGATTAAAGATGTTTCTACCATCGATTATTATCGGCTGTTTAAGCAATCGCTTAATCCTGGATAAATCCAGGCTTTTAAATTCGTCCCACTCGGTGAGGATAATCAGCGCGTCGCTACCGCCGGCCGCCTCATAGGGATCCCGACAATACTCAATGCCCGGCAATAACAGTTTTGCACTCTCCATGGCCTGCGGGTCGTAGGCCTTGATACTGACCCCCTGTTTGATAAGTTCGCTGATAATATGGACAGAGGGCGCCTCCCGCATATCATCGGTGTCGGGTTTATAAGAAAGGCCCAGCACGCAGACCGCTTTGCCCTTCAGATTCCATAGCTTATCCCTAAGCTTCCGCACTACCTGCAGCCTCTGAGCGCTATTTATTGACTGTACTTCCTTCAACAACTGGAAATCATAGCCAAGTTCTTCGGCCATTTTGATGAATGCGGCAATATCCTTGGGAAAACAGTAACCGCCATATCCGATACCGGCATTAAGAAAGCTCTTTCCTATACGTTTATCCAACCCCATACCCTCAGCCACTTTTGCCACATCGGCGCCGGCTTTATCGCAAACAGCAGCTACACAATTTATATAAGAAATCTTTAAGGCCAGGAATGAGTTGGAGGCATGCTTTATTAGCTCGGCAGTTGAAACATCAGTAATCAGAATAGGTGCATTCAAAGGCTGGTAAAGGTCAACGAGCAATTTTGCCCCCCTTTCGCTTTGAACCCCCAGCACAATTCGGTCAGGCCGCATAAAATCCTCTACCGCTGACCCCTCGCGCAGGAATTCCGGATTAGAGGCAATTTCGAAATCCAGCCCCTGGCTGCAGCTCATCTCAATAGTTTTGCTTATCCACTCCCACGTTTTGATCGGGACGGTGCTTTTTTCAACGATCAGCTTGTATCCTGTCGCAACTGAAGATATCCTGTTAGCCACGTTCTCAACCTGGCCCAAATCAGCTTCGCCATCGGATTTTTGCGGTGTCCCTACGGCAATAAAAATAATCTCGCATCCACTGATCCCTTCCCCTATATTCGTTGTAAAAGACAGCCTGCCTTTGTTTACGTTCTGCTGTACTATCTCAAGCAGGCCCGGCTCGTAAAAAGGCAATACGTCCTTCTGTAGGCCTTCGATTTTCCGGACGTCGTCATCTACACAGATAACCCTATTTCCCAGTTCTGCAAAGCAGGCGCCTGTGACCAACCCCACATGCCCGGCCCCGATGACACAAATATTTGCCATACTTTCTTGCGAAATTCTCCTTTATTTTGCAGCTTAATAGTATATCACAATGGCGCGAGGTATAATGTGCTGCGAAAGAGGCTTTGTCTGATACTAAACTATGGAGCACGCTGGGACCGGACACATGATGGCAATAGACCATTACGAACTGATACGATGATGAATATGACAGGTTGGCGGCCTGATTATAAAATACACAGGAAGAGAAGTATTATGTTTGCTTTAATTTTGGTTATGGTATGCATACTGGGGGCTACGGCAGGCCAGATATTGCTGAAAATGGGCATTGGACAGGTCGATAGAATATCTGATATTAAGACGCTGTTCAACATAGTTACCCTGACAAAAATCTTTACTAATCCATATATAATACTGGGCCTCCTTTCATACGGGATTTCCGCCATCCTGTGGTTGGGCGCCATGTCAAGTTTAAATGTCAGCTTTATGTACCCCCTGCTCAGCCTGGCCTATGTGCTGACCGCTGTGGCCGCCTGGCTGTTTTTGAAGGAAAGCGTGCCATTAGTGCACTGGATCGGGATTATTCTAATCGTATCAGGCTGCGCTTTTATTACCTCGACAAGATTTCAATAATTGCATTGTCCCGTGGTATTTTAAATGTTTTACCGGGCTGGTCCTCATAAAGATGACAAAGTAAAGTCAGCCAATGCCTTTACTAAATCGATTTACAGCACGCTGATCCCGGTGCTTGACCAGAGGGCACGTTTCCTCAAAAAGCTCTACGATGAAATATCCAGCGGCCCGAGTATTAAAGGACGCTACGTCGATGCCGGGGCCGGCACAACCATAAACAGTAGTTTTTTTGGAGAGGGCTTTCAGCAGATATTCCTGCTGGATATCAACGCCATTGAGCCGGCAGGCCAGGGGACGGATATTCAATACTTGATAGGTGATGTACAGGCGCTTCCGCTAAAGGATAATACGGTTGACCTCCTGTCATTGATCTCCGCTATTGAGCACGTGCCAGACCCACGGCAGGCGCTGTCTGAGGCGGCACGGGTGGTGCGCCCGGGGGGAGAGATCGTAATCCAAATACCCAACCTGTTTTTTCCAGCCGACCTGCATACAGGCATGTTAAACCCTTTCTGGATACCGAAATTCGCCAGGAAAAGATATGTCAGGATGTTGGGGCACCCCGATTTTTTCAACGAGGTATATAGCCTGCCACAGGGTAAAGAAATCAGGCTGTGGATGGGCAAAAATATGCGGCTTGAAGGCATCCGCAAGGTGGTTTACCCTGCTCACTTTGTCCCGGCTATTGCGCGCCCACTCTACCGGCTCCTGTGTAAACTGGGAATCCTCTCCCTTATCCCGCTGGGTCACTTATACGTCTTTAAGAAGGTAGATTTGCGGAGTATATAAACCTGATATAAACTTTTCGGCGATACGCATGTTAAAGCTATTAACTGAGGATAAATACTACCGCTGGTTTCTTTTCGGCCTGGTATTGGCCGGTGGCACATCCTTCCTGATTACCTTTTTACTGGTCTGGGCAGGTCCGCTGCGGTCCCTGTGGCCGTACCCGGGGTACTTCCCCGGCCGTGATTTCCAGCTGCTTTATAATACAGCAGCAGCCTTCTCAAAGGGACTGGATCCGGCGGCGCTGGATTTCTTCTATTTCCCCCTGACTATATTCTACTATCTGCCGCTGGGTTACCTCGGCTTCTCCCAGGCATTTATCGTCATGACTGTGCTGAATCTCCTCATGGCGCTGCTCCTGGCCAATTTAGCGGTCAAGATCCTTAAGTATTATCATGTCAGCCTGCCCTCCGGAACAACCTGGCTCTTTTTTTTGGCCTACATCTTCTTCTGCCCCGCTACGGCTGAACTCACCAGCGCCAATGTAAACACACTTGTGGCCTGCTTTATTGCGCTTTTCTACTACCTGCTTTTTGTTAAGCAGAATAATATATTGGCTGCCCTGTGCCTGGCTGTGGCCACTTTATTTAAAATTTTCCCGGCCTTCCTGATCCTCGTGGCCCTTATAGACAGAAGGTATAAAGTTGCATGGATGTTCCTGGCAACACTTACCCTGTTCGCTGTCGCTTCCGTTTTATTTCTTGGCCTTCCCGCGCATCTTAACTGGGCCGGATTTCTTACTGCAGGGAACCAGGGCGGCGTCGCGTTAACGTACGGCCACAACGCTACCAGCACAGCAATTCTTTACAAATTCCTGCAGCTCTTTGGAATGGCAGCAGAAGGCCCGGACCTGATATTCAGCATCACCTGGCTGGCCGTCAGGGCGGCACTGGTGATCTCACTATTCTGGTGCTTATTTCGCATACTTGGAAAGAAAGTTGACGGCCCCGGCCATAAACGCTGGATAATACTTACGTTTTCTCTTTTCAGCGTGCTGATGGTCAGCCTTCCCAATACCGCCTGGGTTTATTACGCCACCTGCCTGGCTTTGCCCTTTATTCTCTGCATCTTCTGCCTGGAACTCAACCTGACGGACCGGATACTAATCGCCCTTTCTCTGGCTTTTTTCTCGTTTAATACGCATATCGCTAACCTTGCCTCATTTATAGGAGGCGCGCCCGCTACTCTTTTCTATTTGCTGCACCCGGCCGCGATCGGCAACCTGCTGTTTATGACTTTCCTGGTTATTTATATGATAAGTTTAGAAAGACGAGGAGCTGCAAATGAAACTTTCGATTGTAATTCCCGTTTACAATGAGTCCGGAACTATACTCGAAATAGTAGATAAAATTCATAGGGTGCACCTGGATGGCATCGATAAGGAACTGATAATTATCGATGACTTTTCGACAGATGGCACGAGGGAAAAACTTGAGAAATTCAAACCGATGAAGCATATAAAGGTACTATATCATGAGAAGAATTCAGGCAAGGGCGCAGCCCTTAAAAGCGGCTTCTGCCAGGTGACGGGGGATTTTGTGATAATTCAAGACGCGGACCTTGAGTATGACCCGCAGGACTATCCCCGCCTGCTGCAACCCCTGCTCGAGGATAAAGCCGATGTCGTTTACGGCTCAAGATTTGTCGGCGCGGAACCCCACAGGGTGCTTTTCTTCTGGCATTCTATGGGAAATAAATTCCTTACGCTGCTCTCAAATATGTTGACCAATCTTAGCCTGACGGACATGGAGACCTGCTATAAGGCGTTTAATGCAAATATTTTGAAACTGATGACTTTTAAACAGAAAAGGTTTGGTTTCGAACCGGAATTTACGGCCAAAATTGCTAAAAACAAGTTGCGCATATATGAAGTCGGCATCTCTTACTACGGCAGAACCTACGCCGAAGGTAAGAAAATCAACTGGAAGGACGGCGTGGCGGCAATCTGGTACATCTTCAAATACAACCTTTTCACGAAAAAGACGGCTTAAGGATATGCCCGGTTTAGCCTCATCCTGATAGCGCGTTTAAGGAACTATACCTTTTTTGTACTCGAATATCTTGATATTGGGCTGGGATTTTGAGCCCACCTGCACCCTCTGATTTGAACTGTAAACGAGCCTGTAGTCTTTCAACTCTTCCAGCGGCACCGGGCTTATGTTGGGATCCTCCCCGGCTATTATGTAATCCTTGCCGCTGTTCTCCCCGATGAACTGCTGCGCGGCCTCGTAAGAATTGAATTTCCTGCTATCGATTATCTCTTTATACCGGTTGCCATCCTGCGCTATGAATTCCCTGAATTCGACGACATTAACGCTATCCGGTACCACGGCCTTGCCGTCGAAGTTGTACAGCCTGGCCACCATGCTGCGGTAATATTCGGGGTAAAAAAGCACGGTGGGCACGTACTTGTTATCCTGCTTCTTTAAATATATGTCGTAAAAATTGGAGTAATTGGATTCGCTCAGGGTGGCCAGAGCATGGAATTTGCCGTCGTAGGCGGCTATCTCGTTATCCACGATAACGTAACGTGTCCCATATGTATTTATGGTCTGCACAGCCTCCGCACTGTCCTGGGCAGTGAAAAAATAGGCCGACGTTAGTTGGCCTACGCCAGGGTTGGTGGCCGGGGGCCGCTGTCCTATGCGCGCGATCCAGTAGCCGTAATCCCACCAGGACAAAATCCCGTAGGCTTCGGCGGGATATTCAAAGCCTCCGGGCTGGCCGGCGGGTTTGTATAATCCGTAGTAAGTATCCGCCTTGCCGAACGGCTCAGGTGTATTTGTGCGCAGCCAGTCCGTAGCCTCACACCAGGCATTTGAGGGGGCGAACAATGGCCGCGTAGCCAGGTCGATGGCGGGCTTCTGCCCATCGGGCATCGGCCCGACGTTGGGATAATATACCAGCAGCGCTATGGCAATCAGCACTAATACGACTGCAACGCTGCCGCCGGATGCAGTCCTCCCGGACGCCCTGAACTGCCGCGCCTGCTTTGCTGCGCGCTTCTTGCCTTTGGCCGAAAGACTCATGGGGACAGCTGCGGTGGGTGACGGCTGCTTTTTCTTGATGAGGGCCGAAAGCGGGATCCAGCAAAGATAGCCCGTAAGCAGGGCCACGTTGACCGCGAAATAATAGGCGAAACGCCGCATGGACAGGGCAGAAAGCAATATAACGATGCTCCAGGTCAACAGCAGCGTCTTGTCCGGCTGCCCCTTTTTGACCACCTGGTAGAACAACACCACTATACATATTATGCTGAAGAAAAAGGCCAGCATGTAGTTGCCCATAGCCACAGCAAAGGTGAAATTGCCCTGCTGTATGAGCAACGGCTGCATCTCCATGATGGTCGTTCCGATAGGCCACGTAAATATATTGAACAGGCTACCCACCATGGACTGCAGCATGGACGGACTGACCAGTGACAGCATAACCGCGCCCAGCACGGCCAGGCCTGCAATTACACCCGGATAGATAACAGGCTTCACTCTATGAGTGGACATCCACCTCGAGATAAGCGGCAAGAGGACGGATATAACCAGTCCTGCAGTAAGGGCAAGTAACGTCATACCGCTCCGCATCCACGCCAGACACATGGCCAGCGCCGTACCGAACAGACAGACGCCCACCACGCCGAGATAATCGTTGGGGCGGCCGTTCAAATGATCTATGATTGCCTGCACCACGATGAATATAAATACTATCATGGCGAACATGAGCGCACCGGCCCAGGTCAACATGTACAATCCCATAAAAACCCCGGCCATTATTCCGAAGAGCACGGGTTTACCAATGCCCGGCCAACCACCCTTTACCATCTCTCCCAACTTCCTACCCTGACCGGCGTTAAGGGCCAGGAACACGAAGAGCATGATGCCGGTGGAGAACATTACCTCGGCTATGTGATGGTCGGTATAGCCCAGCAATGACCTGTTGAGAAACTCCCCAGGTATGATGGCAAGCAGTCCCGCGGACATCAGACCCAGCCACCTGCCGCCCAACAGCGCCCCGATGATAAATACGGCCAGTATGGTCAATACCGCTAACAAAGGCGGTATGTACACGGCAATAACATCCACCATGTGCTGGCCGGCATTACCCAGGGTTGCCAGCCAGATAATGCCACCAATGAAATAGGCGAAGAAGTCGGGCGAGGTACCCGTCAGCATGCCGCCAGGATATTTCAAATAGGGATCGAACTGGGTCAACTGGGGGAAGTGCTGCATCAGGTTGTCCACCAACCGCATGTAGTAGTAGGCGTCCACACCCGTCATCTTGACCCAGTCCCTGACAAACACCTGGTTAAAGGGCAGCACAACGCGCAGCCAGAGCGCCACCGCCACGATTATTATGAGCAATAACGCAACGACCGCCCAGGATGGTATCTTCTTAAACGCCATATATCTGACCCTGAGATAGATTATAGCTTTAAGGCTGCCGCAATGGCAATGAACGTGCGCGGCGGCTGGCGATTTTTGACATCAGGCGCCTGACAATGTATGCTTCAGGCCAACTGAATATTTGAAGCAGGGCGCCCGCGGGTGACCGCAGGCTTAAACGGAGTGCAAACCGGCGCAATACCGGTACAGTCCCGCCTACTGTGAAAGTCAGAACGCCACCCTGCTGAACACTGCCTCCGCGGAGTAAGGAGGTGGGATTTGTTATTTATTAACAGTCCCCCTGCTCCTGCGAGCAGGGGTTTTTTGTTTTCAGCAGGGAGTGCGATATGAAAAATATGCCGGGCAAATTATTCATCACTTCAACGCTGGCCGCCCTTTTGTGCGCCTGCGCCTGCGCCGCACCGGCCATGCCCTATGCCGAAATCAAGGACGACTCTGGCTATCCCGTAACAGCGTCGCCCCCCTCACAGCGCATCATCTCTTTAGCCCCGGCCAATACCGAGATAGTCTTCGCCCTGGGACTTGAGGACAGGCTGGTGGGCGTGACCGAGTTCTGCGACTACCCGCAGGCCGCGAAGGACAAGCCCCGGGTGGGGGGGTTCAGCACGGTGGACATCGAGAAGGCGGTGGAACTCAGGCCCGACCTTGTGCTGGCCTCGGACATTCACAGCAAGACCGTCACACCGCAACTGCAGAAAATGGGCTTCCGCGTGGTATCCCTCTACCCCAAAACAGTCAGGGGCGCCATCAACGATATCACGCTGACGGGCAACCTGGCCGGCGCAGAAAAGGCCGCCGCGACCCTGACCGCGTCGCTGCAAAAACGTGTGGACGCTGTGACGGCCGTAACCGCGGACCTGGGGCCGACACAACGCCCGCGTACGCTGCTCATGATCTGGAATGACCCGCTGATGGTGGCGGGTAATTCCACTCTGATCGACGACATTATACGGTTGGCGGGAGGGACCAATGTCGCCTCGGACATCAACGGCTTCGGCTCGATGAACCTGGAGTCCATGATCAGCGCGGACCCACAGGCCATTATCGTGCCAACCGCCATGGATAAATCGAGCGACCCGCTGTGGGAGTTCGTGACCACAGACCGGCGCCTGAGCAATACCTCCGCCGTTAAGAACGGCCGCGTTTACAGGATAGAGGGGGACCTGGTTTACCGCTACAGCCCGCGCTGCATATCAGCCCTGGAACAAACAGCCATGTTCCTGCACCCCGAGCTCTTCGGCAAACCGGCGCAATAAATTACACCTTTATGGAATAATCCGACGATGGAAACAGCGTTAAAAAGAGAACTGGAATTGCACCGCGCCAGGGTAAACCGCGGCAGGCTGTGGTTAATCGTAGCGGCGCTGGGATTGGCCGCCGTGGCCCTGTGGGCGGTCACAGCCGGCAGCACGGCCATCCCCCTGCAGGATATCCTCAGCGTTTTGCAGGCGAGGCTGTTCGCGCAGGGTGAAACGGATGCCTATGCCTCTGTCTTAAATACTATTGTCTGGGACATCCGCCTGCCGCGCATAGTGATGGCCGGCCTTACCGGCGCGGCGCTGGCAGTGGCCGGCGCGGCCTACCAGGGAATGTTCCGCAACCCGCTGGCCGATCCCTACCTGACAGGCGTCTCGCAGGGGGCGGCGCTGGGCGCGGTGTGCGGATTCCTGCTGCCGGCAGCTTTCCCTGCTGCCCTGATACCCGTGCTGGCCTTCACAGGCGCTATAGTCAGCGTGGGAGCGGTTTACTCCATTGCACGAACAGGCAGGACATTGCCCGTCACCACGCTCATATTGGGCGGCGTGGCCATCGGGGCGTTTTTAGCCTCCATCACGTCCTACCTTATCATTATCTCGGGTGACCGTGTCCACGGCATTGTCTTCTGGCTGCTGGGCACCTTCGCACTGGCCGACTGGTGGAGGGTGGGCATCATGACTCCTTATATCCTGGCCGGCGCAGGGGTACTGCTGCTGATGGCACGTCCGCTCAATGTGATGCAACTCGACGAGGAGCAGGCCGAGCAGCTCGGCATCAATGTGGAACGTACCAAAATCATTATTTTAGTGGCAGCCACGCTGGCCACCGCCGCGGCGGTGTGCTTCTGCGGCGCCATCGGTTTCGTTGGCATCATCATCCCCCATGCTGTGCGGATGCTGTGCGGGCCGGACTACCGCCTGCTGCTGCCCATGTCCATGCTGGGCGGCGCGGCCTTCCTGATATTGGCCGACACGGCGGCCAGGACCATCATGGCGCCGGCCGAGATACCGGTGGGCATCATCACCGCCATCATCGGCGCACCGTTCTTCCTCTACCTGCTCAACCAGAAGAAAAAGGCGGTGTTTTAATGCCGGCCATATCCCTCACGAAGGCCGGTTTTAAATACGGAGAGCGAACGGTGCTGCACGATATAACGCTGGAAACGCGGCCCGGGGAGTTCCTGGCGGTGATAGGTCCCAACGGCTCGGGCAAGAGCACGCTGCTCAAGGGCATGTGCGGACTTCTCAGGCCTTTCAGCGGCTCGGTTAAATTGGACGGCCGGCACATGGACGGCAGCAGCCGCGCGCAGGTCGCGCGCAAGATCGCGCTGGTTCCGCAGGGCGCCTTCCTGCCGGAACTTTTCACGGCCATGGAGATTGTGCTGATGGGGCGCACGCCGCACCTGGGCCTGCTCAGGTACGAGGGCGGCAGCGATATCTTAGCGGCGGCAAATGCCATGGAGGCCACGGAGACGGGACGTCTGGCCGGACGTCGCGTGAATGAACTGTCCGGCGGCGAACGGCAGCGCGTGCTGATCGCCCGCGCGCTGGCGCAGGAAGCCGGCATACTGCTGCTGGATGAGCCAACGGCCAACTTAGATATAAATTACCAGGCGGGCATACTGGATTTCCTCAAAAAGCTCTGCCGGGACAAGGGTCTGAGCATCGTGTCTGCCCTGCATGACGTCAACCTGGCCTCGCAATACGGCGACCGGGTGATCGTGCTCAGGGACGGCGTCATATATAAGGAAGGCAGGCCGAAAGACGTCATAGACTCACCCACACTGCGGGAGGCCTTCGGCGTGGATGTCACTGTCTGCCCCCACCCGGTCAACGGCCTGCCCACGGCATTGGTCACATCCGCGCAAAAGGGGGAGGTCAGGTAGCGGTGGAATTCTGGGGACTGTATATACTCTGCGGTGCGCTGCTATTAGATGCGCTGCTGGGCGAAGCGCCCAACCGCTTCCATCCCGTGGCCTGGCTGGGAAATCTCATATCACTGGAGCTTAAACTCGAGCCGCCAAGCGGAGCGCGGCGGCAATTCTTTTTCGGCATGACCGCGGTCATTTTTACCTGTGCGGTTATCGCGGTCCCGCTCTACCCTGGCCTCGCCTACCTGCTCACCCTCAATCCGATCATTTATGTAATCCTGTCGGCTTACCTGCTCAAGATTACCTTCTCCCTGCGCGGACTTCAGCAGGCCGTGCAAGAGGTAAAACTTTGCCTGCGCCGCAGTGACCCAGAGGGCGCCAGATTGAAGGCGCGGGTATTGGTCAGCCGCGACACCTCCGATTTGAGCCATGAGCAGCTAATGTCGGCAGCCGTGGAGTCCTGCGCGGAAAACCTGTGCGACTCCTTCATCGCGCCGCTCTTCTATTATGTCATCTTCGGGCTGCCCGGCGCCGTCGTTTACCGCATCGTAAATACCTTCGATGCCATGATAGGCTACCACGGCCGCCGGGAATATACTGGCAAATTCGCCGCCCGTACGGACGACGTGCTCAATTTCATACCCGCTCGGCTGAGCGCCCTGTTGATAGTGGCCGCGTCGGGCATATGCCGCTCCGACGCCGCCGCAAGCTGGCGCGCCATGCTAACCCAGCACAGGAGGACCGAAAGCCCCAATGCGGGCTGGAGCATGAGCGCCATGGCTGGTTCGCTGGGCGTCACGCTGGAAAAAGCGGGCGCCTATTGCCTGCAGGGCGGCGGCAGGGAATTGACCCTATCGACGGTAACCCGTTCCCAGCAAATAGTTATAGCCGCCGCAGCCATATGGGCCGGCATAGTCGCCGGCATAGAGGTGATAATTGGCGTTACGGGTTAAACCTCACATCGAGACTATATCGCCCTTAGAACACGGCGGGATTGGCTGGGCCGGGCTGAAGGACGGCGGCGGACTGCTGGACTTCAGCACCTGCTGCAATCCCTATGGTCCACCCGCGGAGGTGCGCAAAGCCCTGCGTAATATTGATATCGCCGGCTACCCCGACCCGCAATCGGGTGAACTGCTCGAAGCGCTGTCTCAAATGCTGGGAATAGCCACAGCAAACATCATGGCAGGCAGCGGCTCGACCGAGATCATCAGGTTGGCCGCGCAGGCCTACTTAGAGGCTGGCGATAGCGTGGTCATCCCTTCACCGACTTACGGGGAATACGATTTGGCCAGCCGCATAGCGGGCGCAGGGGTGGTCGAATACAAGCTGAGCGAGGAGCGGGACTTTCAGCTTGACATGGACGCCTTCATTTCCTTCGCGCGCAGCCACAATCCGAAGGCCATTTTCCTGTGCAACCCCAACAATCCCAGCGGTCAACTGCTGTCTCACGGGGACGTGCGCAGGCTGGTCAAAGCCTTCCCCGATACACTGGTGGTTTTAGATGAGGCCTACCTGGGGTTCACGCCGGACCCCGGCAACGCACCCGCGCTGATAAACGAGCCCAATGTCCTGGTCATACGCTCCATGACCAAGGACTACGCCTTAGCCGGACTGCGGCTGGGTTACGGCCTGGCCTGCCGTGACATCATCAACAACCTGGAAAAGGTGCGGCCGCCATGGAACGTGAGTTCACCGGCCCGGCAGGCCGGCATCGCGGCTATACGCAGTACCGGCTATATGCGGGAGTGCAACCTCAGGATACAGAAGTACAAAACTTACTTAGAGAGCCGATTACTAAAGCTGGGATACAAAACCATTCCCACGGATACCCATTTCTTCCTGGTGAAGATAGGGGACGCCGCCCGTTTCAAGAGCCGCCTGCTCGAAGAGGGGTTCTTAGTGCGTGACTGCGCGTCCTTCGGGCTGCCGGACTACGTGCGCATTTCGCCTCGCCGTATGACGGACTGCCGCAGGCTGATTAAAGCTGTCACGGAAATAGCAGGGAAGGCGGGCTGACCCCCATGCTGTACAATATTAGTTGTGGAGGAGAATATGGCAGAGCAGGATTTTAAGGGACTGGTTCAGGTTTACACAGGCGACGGCAAGGGCAAGACCACCGCCGCTCTGGGACAGGCATTGCGCGCCTCCGCACAGGGACTGAGCGTGATCTTCATCCAGTTTCTCAAGACACAGCCCGGGGGGGAGAATTTCTTCGCGGAAAAATACAAACTCTTCGAGATCATACAGTTCGGCAAAGGCGACCTTTTCAAAAAGGATGAGGAGGAGATCCTGCGCGAAACCCGCGCGGCCTACGACTTTGCCGTGGGCGCACTGGGCGGCGGAAAATACGATGTGGTGGTGCTGGACGAGATATTCATCGCGCACTGGCGGGGATTGGTCAGCCTGCCGCAGATATTGGACCTTATAAAGATGAAGCCTGCCAACGTGGAACTGATACTCACGGGACGCAAGGCGCCGCATGAGGTGGTGCGCCGCGCCGACCTGGTGACCGAGATGCTCATGATCAAGCACCCCTTTTCCGAAGGGGTGCACCAGCGCAAGGGGATAGAGTATTAGTATTGACAATATGCAAAAACTTGAACAATTGGTCAGCCGTGTGGGACCCACCGACGCGGCCTCCCGCGAGGCTGCCCGAAAAAGGTTAAACAGCCTGACCAAGCCGCGCGGCAGCCTGGGCGCGCTGGAGGACCTGGCGGCGCAGATCGCAGGCATACGCGGGGAGGCAATCCCGCGCATAAAGCACAAAGCCATAATCATCATGGCGGCCGATCACGGCGTGGCCGCCCAGGGCGTCAGCCTCTACCCTCAGGAGGTAACCCGCCAGATGGTGCTCAATTTCGCGGCGGGGGGCGCCGCCATCAACGTACTGGCCCGCATGGCCGGGACGCGCGTGGTCATCGTGGACATGGGGGTAAAAGGCGGCCTGCCGTCATACGATGGAATCGTGTGTAAAATGATCGACTTCGGCACAGCCGACATGAGCGCGGGCCCGGCCATGATCCGTGAGCAGGCCGTTAACAGCCTGCTGGCAGGCGCAGAGGTATTTGAGAATGAACTGGCCAAAGGCCTCGACATACTGGGAACCGGCGATATGGGAATAGGCAACACCACCTCGGCCGGCGCCATCACGGCAGCCATCACGGGCAAGGCGGTGAGTGAGGTGACGGGACGCGGCACCGGCATCGGAGATGGGCAATTAGAGCACAAGATCAAGGTCATCGAACAGGCACTGGCGGTAAACAATCCGGACCCCGCCGATGCCATCGGCGTACTGGAAAAGGTGGGGGGCTTCGAGATCGGAGGCCTGGCCGGGGCCATGATCGCGGGAGCGGCCAACCGCATCCCGGTGGTCATCGACGGCTTTATCTCGGGCGCGGCGGCGCTGATCGCCGCGGGCATATGTCCACAGGCCAAAGATTACATGATCGCGGCCCACCTCTCGGCGGAGAGGGGACACGCCGCCTGCCTGCAACACCTGGGCTTGAAGCCGCTGCTGGAACTGGACCTGCGCCTGGGCGAAGGCACAGGCGCCGCGCTGGGAATATTTTTGGCGGAATGTTCGGTCAACCTCATGCGGGAGATGGCCACCTTCGAGGGGGCAGGGGTGTCCGATATCAGGCAGGCCACGCCATGAGCTTCTGGGCCGTACTGCGCTTCCTGACCATACTGCCCTCGCCGCCGCCAAAAAAAGGCGATGTTGCGGGCGATGCCCCGGGCGGCACACGGCTGGCAACCCCGGAGGCAGGGCAAAGCGCTGATCAGGGCTCAACCGACATGAATACCATACTCATACTGCCCGCCGCATACGCAGGGGAAGAGGTGATGCGGCTGACGGGACGTTCCATGATATATTTCCCCGTAGTGGGACTGGTAATCGGACTGCTGCTGGCCCTGCTTTATGTAATATTGCGCTCCTTTTTGACTTCGGCGGTGGACAGCGTCCTGCTGGTGGCTGCACTGGCCATAATCACGGGGGCGCACCACATCGATGGACTGATGGATACCTGCGACGCGCTGGTGGCGGGCAGGACCAGGGCACAGCGGTTGGAGATTATGGCGGACACGCGGGTAGGGACATTCGGCGTCACGGCCGCCATCCTGTTGCTACTGACCAAGTATGCCTGCCTTACGTCGGCCTTGAGCCTTTCTGCCCTGCTGACCTTCCCCCTGCTCAGCCGCTGGGCGATCACGGGACTGGTCATGCTCTTCCCTGCTGCCAGAGAAAGCGGCTCCTTCAGCGCACTCAAGGGCGGAGCGGACTGGAAGGGATTTGCCGGGGCAACGGCCATAGCACTGGCAGCCTGCATACTGCTCAACGGGCTGATCGTAGGACCGCTGCTGATGGCCGGGCTTTTCGGCCTTTTGTACTGCCTGGCACTGCTGTTCCAGCGCCTGTTCGGCGGGTTGACGGGTGACTGCTGCGGCGCGCTGATCGAGACGGGCGAGGCCATCACACTGGTCTTAAGCCTGGCACTGCTGCACCTGTTGCCCTATATATCGAACTACAACCTGCTAAAAATACCCTTTCCGTTTTGATTGAAATATGACCGCTGATAAAACAATCGTACTGATATTGGGAGGGGCGCGCAGTGGCAAAAGCTCCTATGCCCAGCAGTTGGCCATGGAAAGGGGCGGCAGGGTGCTCTTCTGCGCCACGGCCCAACCACTGGACGATGAGATGCGGCAGCGCATCAATGCCCACAGGCAGTCGCGTCCGGCCAACTGGGACACGCTGGAGGCCACAGGCGGCCTGGCAGCCGCGCTTGAAGGCATAGCCGGTAAATACGATACTGTCATCATCGACTGCATCACCCTGCTGGCCGCCAACTGCATGGGTGAGACTGATGACGCCGCAGCGGAGAAAGCAGTTGGGGCCGAGTTGGACGCCCTGGTCGAACTGATGGGGCGTTCGGACTGCAGCTTTATATTAGTCTCCAACGAGGTAGGCAGCGGCATCGTGCCGGACAACAAATTGGCGCGCGGTTACCGCGACGCACTGGGCAAGGCCAACCAGGTACTGGCACGCGCCGCCGGCGAGGTCATCCTCATGACAGCCGGACTGCCGCTAAAGCTGAAATAGGTGCCCCCTTAATATTCCCTTAACAATCGTCAGCCATAATCAATTGCGGCGTGAGATTTGGCCGCGGCGTGCGCGTTGAAATCGACAACGATATGAATTGTCATTATAATACGGATATAAATACGCCCGGCTGTACGGATTAAGATCTGGTGATAAGCGAAAGGCAAGCACATATGCCCCTGTTGAGGTGGCTGGCGGTGTCGATGATCCTGTCCTGCATGGCAGCCGGCCTGTTTCCCGGCAGCACGCAGGCGGCGGCGCCCGTCATCTCGGGTTCACCGCCCAGCGGGCAGGTGGGCTCACCCTACAGCACCAGCTTCTCGGCCTCCTGTAACGGCACAACCTGCACGTCGCCTGCCTGGTCCATATCCGGCACTCCCCCGGGATTAATAGCCTCCGGCAGGTCCATCATGGGCACGCCCTCTACGCCCGGCACCTTCGCAGTGGATGTGAGCGTCAGCGACATCTCCTGGGGCACATCTACTGCCAGCTTCATCATTATCATCACCACCCCCGCCCTGACCTTCTCCACCACCAGCATACCCCTGGCTACGGTGGGTATGGCCTATTCGGCCAGCATCGCAGCAACGGGCGGCATAGGCAGCATAAGCTATGCCCTGACCAACGGCGCATTGCCGGCCGGCCTCTCTTTTAACAACGGCCAGATATCCGGCACACCCGCCCGGGGCACTGCGGGCGGCTACTCTTTCACTATCACAGCCACGGCGGGGACGACCACGGCGCAGCAGAGCTTCTCCATGACCGTGGACAAGGGCAGCTACGACGTGAGTGTGAGCGTATCCTCCGGACTGGCCGAAGGCCAGACCCGCATCTACGTGGACAACGTCCCCCGCGCCACGCTGCGCGGTGGTGAATCTTACAAGCTGACCAAGCTCGACCCGGATGTCTCATCCACAGTATCGGCGGACAATTTCGTGACGCCCGCCGGACGCACTGATATACGCTACAAGGCGGAATCCAGCTCGGCCACCATCAGCGCGGGCATCAACCAGGTTCTTTTCACCTACTATCCCGAATATGATATCACTATCAGCAGCGAGCCCTCCGGCATAACCTCGGTTTCCGGCTCCGGCTGGTACCGCGAGGGCAGGCCGCTCAACATCAGCGCACCACAGGAGGTGGCGAGGGACGCCGAATCGCAGTACAGGTTCGCCCACTGGCTGACGCCCGGCGGGGAAAAGATCAGTTCGCCCACGCTCAACACGGTGGTCACGTCATCCGGCAAGTTCATAGCCACCTACGACCTGTACTTCAGGCTGACCGTGGATACTAAATACGGAAACACCGCGGGAGGAGGCTGGCAGAAGGCCGGCACCATCGCCAAGTGGAGCGTGGCCCCGGCCGAGGTGGCCATGCCTGGCATCGCCGGCTTCTTCGGCGGGAAATTCAAGGCAGTGCTTACCTCGGGATCCGAGCTGGTGGAAGGGCCCAGGACGGTGTCCGTGCTATGGGAGCCCGATTATTCCACCCCGGCGGTTACCATTCCGCTCGCGGCATTGGTTGCGGCCGGCATGGTTTACGGCCTGTATGCCCTGACGCGGCGCAGCCGCGTCCCTCAGCCTGCCCCCTGGACGCAGGTACAGCATCAGCAGCCACCACCGCCACCGCCAGTCTATTACCCTGTCTATCCCCCTGCGCCCCCGCCTCCACCCCCACTGCCGCCACCGCCTGCCGCCCTGCCACCCCAGACCACGGTGGTCATGATCGGCGAGGGACTCAAAAAAACGCCGCAGGGCACGCGCGAGCAGCTCATGGAGAAATTCGGCGAGCTGCTGCAGAAATACGAGGACGAGCTGGCCGGGGGACGGGAACTGCCGTCCATGCCCGAGTTTCCCGAGATGGCTACGGTAGTCGAGAAAAAGAGCATCGCCGCACCCGACTTTAGCGGCGCCGTTGACTCCACGGCAGAGAAGTCCACCCCCACGGAAGAGTGCGGCTCAAGCTCCAAAAAGCTGTTGCGCACGGTGGTCACACAGTGGAAGAACACCGCCATCAAGCCCATCACAGTAATCCCGGGCGACAAGAAGAGCGCAGCTATGGCGGGCGGGCGCACGGTCACCTGGACGCGCGAGTCGTACAACGAGTGGGAGCTGCATATCTGCAAGCTGCCGCTGGGACACAAAGGTACGCACAAGGGCGCAACCGAGATGGTTTACAGCATCCTCGACACTATCAGCGAGGACCGCAACTACGGACCCAAGCAGCCGCTCAAACCCCCGGCCCCGCACTATACCGACGGCATGCCGGAGATCAATATACCGGCCTCGCAGCTAATGCCCCCCGACCAGTTGCCGGCCTGAACGGGCATAAACTGCGCAGCCGGCTGAAACGTTAAATAATCAGCAACATGACTGCATTTTATTCCCGCAAAAACGTTAAATGGCCGGCGCTTGCGGCGCTGGCTCTGGCCGCGGTAATGGTTGCCTGCCTGGTCCCATGGCCCGCGCAGGCCGGGCGTATGATGTGGAGCACGGTTGACACGCCCAGCAGCCAGTTCCATACCATAGCCAGTCCATCCGAGATAGATTTCCTTGCCATGTCCGGTGACGGCCGCACCCTTTACGCTTCGGATACCTCGCGCAGCAAGCTTTACCGCTCGGATGACGGCGGCATAAGCTGGCTGGAGATAGGCGGCAACCTGGTTTCGGCCGGCGCCGTGCTGCCAACCTGGAACATCGCTATCGCCCCGGACAACCCGGGGTTTATCGCGGCCGTAACCAGTACGGGCAACCGTCCCCGCCAGGTTTTCGTCTCGACAGATGGGGGACAGAACTGGAACGATACTGCCTTCCCCTCAGCGTCGGACATCAGCGCGCTGGACATATCACCCCTTTACGGTGCATATGATATCGCAGCCGGCACCCGTTCCGGCGGGGCAGGGGACATCTACACCTATAAAACAGGCGGCTCGGGAGGGGCCTGGGCGGCGCAGGGGTTGGCGGGCGACGTGCTCTCCATATGTTTTCCCGCGTCTTACAGGTCCGACCAATCCATAGCCGTGCTCTACTCCACTGCAACGGGCACATATTTTAACGCCGGTGTACATGATCTCAATGCCAATACCACCAACTGGGGGTCGATTTACAGTGGCAGCCCTCCGGAGATAACTGTCTCCGGCGCCGGCAGTTCGCCCAAGGCCGCGCAGGTAGTCAGTGGATGCCTGCAGCTCACAACTGATTACTCGGGACAGGCTCCGGCCATATGCCGGGCCTACCTGAGCATCGATGCCCCGGGCGGCAACGCCGGGATATTCAGGTTAGATAACACGGCCATCTTCCAGCTTATGAGTTCCCAGTCCGGCCGCCGCGTCTCAAGCATCGCCTATTTCGGCACTTATGCCGCCGGCAAGCTGCTGGCCGGCTCGGTCAGCGGCGACGCCGTCCGCGCCACGGTGCTGACCTGGTTCACGGACGCCCCCATGGCCTGTCCCTCCACCTGCTGGTACCAGACCGAGAAGCCGTCCACGGGAGCCGGAGTTTCGGGCTACGGAAACGCCATTTTAATGTGGTCCCCCGACGGCAGCCGCGCCTATTGCGGCACCGCTTCAGCCCTGCTCAATGTCCCGGCGTCCTGGCCTGCGGGCTACCTCAACGGCGTGGCGCAGGACGAATCGGCCCTCTCCCTGAGCGAGGATAACGGCAGGACCTGGAACCAGCTCAGCCTGATTGACACCAATATAAGTTTTCTCTCAGACGTTGTTGTTGCGGCGGACTCCGGCACCATTTACTTAGCCTCGATAAATAACCTGGGCGCAGGCCTGGACAGCATCTGGCGCTCGGGCGGGGAGGCCACGGGCAGGTCATGGGAGCGCGTGCTCTGCCTGCCCTCGGCCAGCAACGAAATAATACTGCGCATGAGCAACTACGGCAACGACGGGGCGGTGTTCATGGCCTCGCGAGGAACGTCCGACCTGCGGCAGTCGCAGGACGGCGGCCAGACCTGGAAGGAGCAGTTGCCCGGATTGAGCGTGACCGACTTCTCGGTCACCACTATAAATAACACGCGCTACCTGTACACGCTTGCGGGCACCTCTATACGCAGGGCAAATGCCTCGTCTTTGGTGCCCCAGTGGTCGCAGCAGGTGGCCACCACGCTGTACGGAGCGCACACCATTTTTGCCGCGCCCAACGGAGTGGTGGTTGTGGGCGGGGACAGCGCCGACAGCCGGGTCGCCGTCTCATACGGCAACGGGCCATTTACGGCGACTACGGCTTTCCCCTCCGCGGAACGCATACACGTTATAGTAGATTACAGGTTCGGCGACACCGCGCTGATCTACGCAGCCGGCAGCGCTGCCGGCAGCGATATATATTACTGGTTGAGCGGCGCCAGCCATGCCTGGGACATCATGGGGGCGCCTTCTTCGGGCTTCTGGGGATTGGCCCAGATGGGCACTCTCTACGGCGCCGCTACTGTTCCGGGGTCCGCGGTGGACAGGACGCTGTATCCCGAATTGCTGGGCCCTCCCGTCATAGAATGGAGTTCGCTGACCACGGGATTGTCGGCCGGGGTGCTTTTCACCCGGGAACCCGTCTCACTCAAGCTGTCGGCGGGCGTCAACCTGTGGGCCATAGATAACAGGCCTTATGATTATACGGCGGGCGAGGGAAGGCTGTGGACCTTCTACGACTGCCTTTCCCCCACTCCCCGCTACATGCTGGCTCCGCCATCCCCTGCGCACCATGAGGCCACCCCGCCAACGCCCCTGCCCCCTGCTGCAGAGCCCCCGTCAGAGCAGGACGCGGCCGTCCAACCCATCCCCCCGGACCCCTTGCAAAACACTCAGCTTCCGATGGCGCCGCCCTCCCCACCGGATGCGCCTGCGTCGGCTAAACCTGTGGATAACAGCACCCTCACCCTGTCCATGCTGTTTGCCAACGACATCTACCTGTGGATATGCGCCACGATGGCCCTCCTGGTCATTGTGCTGATCGTCGCACTAATCGCAACCTCGCTCTCGCGCAAGCGCTTTTAGCGTCCCCCCACCATTAAGAGCGATTATGTCATGCAGTTAAGGACCCGTTTGTGGATGCCGCAGAGCTTTGCGCCTGGCAATAACAGCCAGCGCAGTTTCACGTCCGCGCTTGAGCGCTGAAAGATACAGCGACCTGAGGTTTTCAGTCTTAAGTTTCTCGCCGTTGGCGCACCACTGGTAGATGGCCTGGCCGACGGTATAGGTGCCGGCATAGGCCACGGCTATCTTGGGTACAATGCCGTATGCGGGTATGAGGCCAACCAGCAGCCTGGCCACCTGCCGCCAAAGGAATGCGCTGCCGATCACGGCGGTCATCTTGGGGATAGTCTCCTTCCAGTCGCCGGTCAATCCCATGGCCAGCGATATCTTGTAGGCCATCAGCGCCTGGTTCTTGGTCAGGATCACGATGTCAGCCATGTTGAGCGGTAGGTCGAGGAAAACATTGATCTCGGCCAGGCCTGTGGCCAGGCTGTAGGTGCTGTTAACTAAACATGCATCATCGATGAGTTTGCGTGAAACAGCTTCACGCAGCATGGGAAGGTTACGAGCAAGCTGAACTTCCCGCCCGGGGCAGGCGCGCAGCATGGCCGGAACCAGCACTCCGGCCAGCGCCCGGTGGTCAGTGAAGTCCACCGCCACCGTCTCTGCACCCTGCCAAACCTGCGCGCCGAAAAACGCCCCCTTTCCATCCTGCGCGGGGCCGCGTAGGTTATAACAGACGATAACGGGAACCCTGTCACGCAAAAGTTGCCTGAGGGACTGCTGTGCGAGGTCGTAATCATCATCCTGTGAACCGGTCACCAGCAGGGCCAGCCAACCCTCACCCGCCGGCAGTTCACCGCCGAGGCCGTACTCCCGCACCGGCGGCACAGGTCCCGGTATCTGCGAAGGGATACCTGAGAGCAAATGGTTGATCAGCTCTGATTTGCCTGTGCCCCTTCCACCCAGTACCGCCAGGTGAAAGGGCGACTCGGCCTGGCGGCGGATGGCGTTAAGGTCCACCTCGCGCAGCAGTTTAAATCCGGCTGCCAGGTCAGGCCATTTAGGCATATATCCCCACCATTGGCCTAAAGTTTAGCGCAACCGGTGCCTTCGGGCTATAACCGGGCCGGATCAGCCAATCGTTCAGCCATTCCAGAAAACGTTGCCCTGTTATCTACCCAAACGGCTGCGGTTGCCCCACCATCCTCCGCCGTAGGTGGAGATATCGATCAGGAACCCAAGGATAACCAGCGCCCAGGCAAAGGGATTTGACAGGCCCAGGTACTGGTAAACGATGACATAGAATATGGCGGTGTAGGGCAGGAAGATAAGGCCCAGCAGCGGTATGATAAAGTTAGGCCCAAAAGCCATAGTGACCATATTTGAGAACAGCCACATGCACAGGAGTGCAAAGCGGGGACCTATCAACAGGAACAGCGTGACGAAACAGCACATATTGCCTCCTCCATGCCGGATATATTAACGTCCTATTATGGCAGATTTTGGATTTTAATTACAGCGCAATTCACCCCAGGAAAGATTTAAGGAGAGTTCTACTAAGACTCGGCTTTGACGAAGCTATCTGGCGATGTTAAACTTGAATTATATCAGGGAGGATGCCAATGGGATACCAAAGTATGCTGGATGAAATACTGGTCAAAGTAGCTGAAATGCCTTTAGAGGATCAAAACCTGCTTGTTGAGCTCATAATCAACAGATACAAGGAAAAAAGGCGGGAGGATATCCTGGCAAATGCCCAGCAAACATTAGAAGAGTATAAAAAAGGACTGACCTCTGAAGGAACTCCATCCGATCTTCTTCGAGAATTGGGGGCGTGACCAACCTCGTTTGGGGTAGCAGCTTTAAAAAGGCTTACAAGAGAGTCGTGTCTGCCAGTCCTTATCTGAAGCTCAAGATCACTCAATCTCTGGAAACCTTTACTGATAATCCTCATCACCCTTCCTTGAGAACACATAAGCTCAGTGGTAAATTGAGAGGGCTGTGGGCTTTCGTTGTGGCTTATGATTGCCGGGTAGTGTTCCAATTTTTGGACGAGCGAAATATCCTGCTGATTGATATCGGTAAACACGACGAGGTTTATTAGGACTCTTACAACTGGCTTCAACGGCTGATAGCAGTAATGTTATGACCTTGTTGGTGGACCTGGGGAGATTCGAACTCCCGACCTCCTGAATGCAAATCAGGCGCTCTCCCAATTGAGCTACAGGCCCGCAAGACCATTTATTATACTAAATTCGCTTCGGTTTTATAAACGCGGGCACCGTGCGATGCCTACTTCTTGCCTTTCCCCTGTTTGGCCGCCGTGCTGCTTGCCGGGCCCATCCAGCGTTCGTGGTGGACACGCTCCGGCTTGAACCTGTCATCCATGCGCGGCCTCTCGTCCGCATAGCCCACGGAAACAAGCGCGATGGGCACTATCCTGGTGGGCATATTGAGCAGTTTCCTCATGCCGTTCATCCGCTCCTCCACGGGGAAAATGCCGACCCAGACCGCCCCCAAACCCATGTCGTGGGCGGCCAGCAGGATATTCTGCGTGGCCGCCGAGCAGTCCAGCACACCCCTGCCCTTGCTCAGTTCAAGATCACTGTCGTTGCAAACCAGTATGGCCAGTGCAGCCTCCTTGAGCATGTGCGCGTGCGGATGGAAGGCCGGCACCTGCACCAGGGTTTTGCGCTCCGTGATGACTATGAAATGCCAGGGCTGCTCATTGGCTGCCGACGGGGCGGCCATGCCTGCCCGCAACAGTTGTTCCACTGCCTCCTCGGGCACACGGTTGCCGGTATATTTCCTGATGCTGCGGCGCGTCATGATCGTTTCAATAGTATCCATCGCTTCACCTCTCTCCTGCCGGGTTTAAATGCGCCGCCTCATTTTGTCGATCCAGCGCAAGATCAAAAAGATGAGAGTGAGTACGGCTGCTGCCAGCAGGTAGGGCCAGACCATCTCGTAAAGCGGTGTAGGCGGAGGCTGACTGTACCCCTCCAGGTTCACCTTGAGATTGGTATCCAGCCCGCTGGCGATATGGAAGCTGGAATCAACCCTCTTGCCCTCTTTCTCGACAATGATCTTGTACGTGCCGTAGAAACCGCGCACCCGGGCAACTCCGTCATCCCCCGTGTATGTATCGCCTCGCGACCACCATTTATTGCGTATAAGGTCGAGGAGGCGGTCATAGGCCGGCTTCTTCGACATATCCTGGCGCAGCAGACCGGCGGGAGCCCCCTGCCAGGCGCCGTAATCGGAGAGGTCCCACCAGGTTATGGCCTGCACCGACGGATGGCTGAAGAGCATGGTATAAAACTTCTCCACGTAATCGGCCTGGGCAATCTCACCTTCGGGTGTGGTAGGCCATTGGGAAGGCTGCTGATCGGACGATATGCCTGTCTTGGGGCTTCCGCTCAGCACGGTCACCTCGCTGAAATGTATGGGCACATTGAAATCCTTGAAACGTTCAGCCGTGTCCCAGACCTGGTAAAGCGGCCAGTTGCCGCGGTGCATATGCGACTGAATGCCGATGGCATCGAATTTTCCCTTCTGGCGGACAATACCCTGCAGCAGGTCGTTGAAATCCTGGTCGGTGCGGAAATCGTTGATTATGAGTGTTGACGCCGGGCAGGCCGACCTGGCCCAGGCAAGGGCATCAGTGCTGACCGTGACCGGCGTGCGCGCGGACATCCATTTTCCCAGCGGGTTGTTCACCCCGGCAGCCATGGTGGGCTCGTTCACAACATCCCAGTATTCGATCGTTCCACAGAACTCCCCCGCAGTCTCTTTGACCCGCTTTTCCTGCGCCGCCTGCATGCCATCGGCCCCAACGGGCGCCCAGGACGGGAGCGAATTGGCCCAGATGAGAGGGTGCCCTTTGAGGGTTATCCCCCTCTTTTTTGCCCACTCGGCTATCATTTTGAGCATGTTGGCCGAGGTTTGCCCCTGAGTTACCTCGTAGCTTTCCCAGTAAAAGGGCGCGGTGCCATAGTTGAAGAGTGCGCTGCAGGCCTGTGCCCACTCCTGGTTGACCTCTGTGGGTCCATTCTTGGCCAGCAATGCCAGGCTGGCGCCGAAAAGGAAGTCATGGGTCTGCTGTTCGTAGTAAACGCGGGCGCCCCTCACAGGGACGTTATTTTGATCAAGCACCAGCACGATGCCGTCACCCTTGCGGATTTTCTCGATGCGGTCGCCGGCGCCCTGCATGACAAACCACTCGCGGGCCCCGTTGTAAGCCTGCTGAATTGCATTTCCCGCATCGGGGCCTGAGGGCTGGCAGGCTGCCAGGGGCAATAACAGCGGGACCGCCATAATTGCCAGTGCCAATATGTGAAAACATCTTCTGTTCATATTCCATCCTGCAAATGAAAATATTTGCTATATTTTAGCACAGCGGCCAAACCGCCTATGCATTCTCAGCGAGCACGGCAAGAATTACTGCCCTGTGACTTTGGTCATTTAGCTTTTATACCGCCCGAAGTACGATAAATAGGTTTTAGATTAAACCACGGAAATATCCCGACCGGAGGCTGATAATGAGCAAGCTGGGCAAGAAAGCAAGGGCAACACTCGAGGGCAAATTCGGTAACCGCGTCAATTTCAATAAGACTGAGCGTGTACTCTATAGCCACGACATCGCGGCCGTGCCCGGCCTGCTGAAACCCCTGGTGGGCGATACCACTCCCGAAGCGGTAGTGCAACCGGTATCCGAAGATGAACTGGTTGAGCTTGCCAAATGGGCATCATCCACCCACACGGCGCTGACACCACGCGGAAAGGCATCCTCAGGATACGGCGGCGTGATTCCCACGAAAAAGGGCCTGGTAGTCGATTTCTACCGCATGAACCGCGTGCTGGAAATCGACAAATCAGGGCTGACCGCCAGGGTGCAGTCCGGCGTGGTGTGGGAAAAGCTTGACCGTCAACTGGGCAAACAAGGCCTCACCCTGCGCCTCTATCCTACCAGCTACCCTGCCTCCACTGCGGGCGGCTGGCTGGCACAGGGAGGTGCGGGCATAGGCTCATACGAGGCCGGCTGGTTCAAAGACAACGTGGTCAGCGCGCGGGTCGTGCTGCCCGACGGCGGTGTTAAAGAATTCGCGGGATCGGAACTCGACCTGGTCTCGGACGCCTGCGGGATTACCGGCCTGATAAGCGAACTGACGGTGAAAATCCAGCCAAAGGAAGACCTCAAGATTATCTCCATCGCGTTCAAAGAATCGCTCCAGATGCAGTGCTTTTTCGAAGGGTTGGCCGCATCAAAGCTGCCGGTGTGGTCAGTCATCTTTATCAACCCCAGGATGGCCGAGCTTAAAAACAAGTCGCCCCTGCGGCAGCATAACGGTCACCCCGCGGAGCAAAGGGTCATCCTGCCCGTAGCCTATATAGCTACCCTGGCGGCCAGGCAGCATGACGCTGCAACCGTAACGGCGGGGCTGCCCGGACTCTATAAACCACTCAACGGGGAGATATTAAGCGACCAAATAGCGGCACACGAGTGGGAGAACCGTTTCAAGCTTATGATCGTGAAACGCCTGGGTCCCAGCCTGGTGCCGGCCGAGGTAGTGGTGCCGCTGGGCTCGCTCAGCAAAGTCCTGGCCGATATCGGTGAGTCGATTGCCCAGCCGGTGGTCAAGGAAGGGGTGCTGATCAGGGAAGGGACGGACGGCAAACCCGAGGTCGTGATTCTGGGCTTCATACCCAGCGACCAGCGCAAGTTCAGCTACAACTTCGTCTTCGCGCTTTCGCTCTCCATTTTGAAAATAGCGCAAAAACACGGCGGCAGGCCCTATGCTACGGGATTGTATTTCGCACGCAGGGCCGGGGAGGTGCTGGGCAACGCGCGGGCCGGCAGGCTGCGCAAATTTAAAAAGGAAATAGACCCCGCGAAACTTATGAATCCGGGCAAGGTGATAGACGACAACGCAGCCTCCGCGTTCATAGGCCTGGCGGGTATATTGGAGCCGCTCATACGCCCGCTGGGAAACAGCATCATGACGCAGGTGGACGAGCGCCCCTCCGGGCCGGCAAAGGACATCCCGGCGGACGTAGCCTGGTACGCCTATTCCTGTTCCCAGTGCGGCTACTGCATCGAAGAGTGCGACCAGTTCTACGGGCGCGGCTGGGAGAGCCAGTCACCGCGCGGAAAATGGTACTGGCTGCGCGAGCACATGGAGGGCCGGCAGAAATGGGACCAGTTCATGGTTGATACCATGCTGGTATGCACCACCTGCGAACTGTGCAACCTGCGCTGCTCGGCTTCGCTGCCCATCGAACCGTCATGGATGAAGCTGCGCGGCAAACTTATACATGAGCAGAAGAGGATGACCTTCCCGCCCTTCGAGATGATGGCCGAGGCCACGCGCAAGGAGGGGGATATCTGGGCCGGCTACCGCCGCGACCGCGCCCGCTGGTTCCCCGAAGATTTGAAAGCAAAGCACGGAATCGGCGTGAAATCTAAAAACGTTTATTTCGGCGGCTGCACGGTCAGTTACGTGGAGAACGATATAGGCATGGCCAGCGTAAAGCTGCTGGACGAGGCCGGCGTGGACTTCACTTATCTCGGGGAGAAGGAGAACTGCTGCGGCACCCCCATGCTGGTGGCGGGCAAATGGGACGTCTTCGCCGAGACCATGAAGCACAATATCGCCGCCGTTAAAACATGCGGCGCAGACACGGTGATAACCTCCTGCCCGGCCTGCGATATGATGTGGCGACACACCTACCCCGAGTGGGCCAAAAAGCTCGGCATCGATTTCGATATCAAGGTGAAGCATTACAGCGAAGTGGTCTCCCAAAAGATCAAGTCGGGACAGTTCGCCTTCCCCGACCGCGGCCAGCCGGACGAGACCGTTACCTGGCACGATTCCTGCCACATAGGGCGTGTATCAGGCGTCTATGACGAGCCGCGCGATGTGATAGGCGCCTTGCCCGGCGTCAAATTGGTTGAAATGCCCTACTGCCGCGAGGAGGCGCACTGCTGCGGCAGCGTTCTCACCCTGATAAAGGACCCTCCCATCGCAGCTGAGATAGGCAGGACCCGCATAGAGGAAGCGCAGGAAGCGGGCGCGGACAAGATACTGGCGCTGTGTCCCTGTTGCCAGTTCCAGCTACGCGTTTCGGCCGACAAGAAAAAGATGGATATGCCGGTGGTTGATTTGGCGCGCTATGCCTGCTCGCGCATGGGATATGATTTCCCCGACCCCAACCCCGAGGTGCACAGGCAGTGGGCCGTCTTCGAAGGCATGATCGCGCTGATGTCCCCGCGGGGATTCGCCGGCCTGATGGGTAAAATGTGGCCCGAGCTTATCGACTCCATGCCCTTCGGCATGGGCGGCATGATGCGCGCCATGGGCAAAATACCCGGTGCGCTGAACCTCATGAAGCCCATGTTCCCGGTGCTCTTCCCCAGGTTGCTGCCCCTGATGATGCCCAGGGTAATGCCGAAGATGCTAAGCCTGGTAGGAGAGATGATACCCATGCCCGATTACATGGCGGAGCAGATGCCGCAGATAATGCCTAAGGTAATGGATTCGCTGATGCCGCACATGATAGCCGATGTCGTGCCACTGGTGACGCAGCCTATGATCGATTATTTGCAGGGGAACGGGCGGACATAAATGTCCGCCCCTACATGATACAATAACAACCGTGGACTCCATTCCCCTTCTCAAATACCTTGTCGAAGCCGGCCTGGGATCGAGGCGGCAGGTGGTGGCCGCTATAAAGGTCGGGCGGGTGGCGGTGAACGGCAGGCAGGCTGAGAGCTACACCATGCCGGTTTACGCCCAGGCTGACAGGATCAGCTTCGACGGCAAACCCGTATCCTTTCATACCAGGGCCAGGATAGTGCTCATGTTGAACAAGCCCCTGAACCTGCTGACCACCACCAGCGACGACCGCGGCCGCAAGACCGTCCTGGACATCCTCCCGGCTGAATACCGCGGACTGGGCCTTTATCCTGTGGGGAGGCTAGACCACGATACTACCGGGCTGCTGCTTTTGACCAACGACGGCAACCTCACCTACCGCCTGACACATCCGCGCTTCGAACTTGGCAAGGAGTACCTTGTGCACATAGAAGGCACGCTCAGTCAACAGCAAAGGGAACAGTTGGAAAAAGGCGTGCTGCTGGACGACGGCATGACGTCGCCCGCGAAGGTGAATGAAACCAATTATGAGCCGCCCTACAACTACAGCATCACCATCCACGAGGGCCGCACCCGCCAGGTAAGGCGCATGTTCGCCCACCTCGGATACACGGTCAGGGCCTTGAAGCGTATCCGGATGGGCAACCTCAGGCTGGGGGAACTGGCAGAGGGGAGCTTCAGAAAGCTGTCCGCGCAGGATATTGCCTCGGCCCTCAGGCAGCACCGCTAAAATTTTTTCTAAGGTCAACGGATTTGCCCTGTGCACCGACATGCAGCCATGGTCATGTTGTTGTACAATATGCAGGGTTTTGCTCGCAATTAATAAAAATAAGGAGTGTGATTCAATATGGGTGACAGGCTAAAGGGCAAAGTAGCAATCGTAACAGGCTCGGGGCGCGGCATCGGCAGGGCAGAGGCGCTGGCGCTGGCTGCTGAGGGCGCCAAAATTGTGGTCAACGACCTGGGCGCGGCCGCGGACGGTTCCGGCGCTTCGGCAAGCCCGGCGGACGAAGTCTGCCAGGAGATCAAAAAGCTGGGCGGCGAGGCCGTCCCCAATTTCGACTCCGTGGCCACCTGGGTGGGAGGCGAAAAAATCGTTAAGACGGCCATCGATAAATTCGGCCGCATCGATATCCTGGTCAACAACGCAGGCATCCTGCGCGATAAAATGGTCTTCAATATGACCGAAGAAGAGTGGGATATAATCCTGAAGATCCACCTTTACGGGCATTTTTACTGCACCAGGGCAGCGGCCCCCTACATGCGCCAGCAGAGGTGGGGACGCATTATCAATACCTCCTCCATCGCCGGCCTGGGCAACATGGGCCAGGCTAACTACTCAGCAGCCAAAGAGGGCATCGTCGGCTTCACCCGCACCGTAGCCAGGGACATGGGCAAGTACGGCGTAACCTGCAACGCCCTCCGTCCCAACGCGGCCACCAGGATGACCGTGACCGACGAGCTTATGGCCGCCTGGAAAAAGCGCTTCGTGGACAGCGGCGGCACCGATGAGGCGCAGTTCAAGGCTATGATAGATAAGCTGGTCCTTGCCTCCACGCCCGAGCACATCGCGCCTGTGGTAGTCTGGTTAGCCACTGAAGAGGCGGCCAACGTCAACGGCGCTACCTTCTTCATCAGCGGCAATGAAATCGGCATCTACGCCGAGCCGGCGGTGACGCAGAAGATCACCAAGGCCGAGGGTTTCTGGAGCGTTGATGAGCTGGTCAAGGTTACCCCCAAAGAGCTTACCAACAACTGGGCCAACCCGATGCCGGCACAACCGGCCAAATAAAGCAGTCCCGGTGTGAATTACAAACAGAAGGGCGCCGCTGAGGCGCCCTTCTGTTATAATCTGTGGCAAAAGCGCCGGCAGGCCTCTTCAGAGGTGGTGAATGACCGATTTTATAGTGCAGGACAGCAAACGTCAGCTCTGGATAGTCATAAGCGTGGCATTCTCGGCGTTCATGGCTGCGCTGGATACCTATGTAGTCAACGTGGCCCTGCCCACCATAGCTGTGGACCTCAATGTCAGCCCCACCGACGCGGCGCTCATCACGCTTTCCTACCTGCTGATCATCACCAGCACGCTGCTCATCTTCGGCAAGGTCGGCGAGAGGACGGGGTTTAAAATCATCTTTGTGGCAGGGTTCACCTTCTTCACCGCCGGTTCATTCCTCTGCGGGCTGGCCCCCACCCTGTACATGATCACAGGCGCGCGCTGCGTGCAGGGACTGGGCGCCGCCATGCTTTACGCGGTGGGGATGGCCATGATAATCAGGTATATACCGCCGGGCAAGCGCGGCTGGGCCTTCGGCATAACATCTACCGGGGCCGGCCTGGGCGTGATCATAGGCGCGCCCCTGGGAGGCTTCATCACTCAGTACCTTGACTGGCACTGGATATTCTGGTTCAACGTGCCTGTCGGCATAGCTGCCATTATGGTCGCGCTGAATGTAATGCCCAACGACCGCGTGCGTCCCGCAGCGGGCAGCAAGCGCACCCCCTTCGATGTAGCAGGGGCGCTGCTGAGTTTCTTTGCCCTGGCGCTGCTGGTGCTGACCATCAACCGCGGGCAGCAGTTCGGCTGGGACAACTGGGGTGTATATGCCTCATTCTTACTTTCAGCCGTACTTTTCGTATCGTTCATACAGTGGGAAAAGAGGTGCCGCGATCCTCTGCTGGACCTCTCGCTTTACAAATATGCCAGCTTCGCCTTCGGTTCATTCGCCGCGCTGGCCGCCTGGTGCATGTATTCAGGGGGCAACTTCCTATTCCCCTTCTACCTGACCATGGTGCAGGACCTTTCAGCCAGCATGATCGGCTCCATCTTCCTGATCGGCTCCATTGTTTATATCGCCACCAGCCTCTACATGGGACGGCTGTCCGACCGCATCGGCAGACGCCTGCTGTGCTGCGCCGGCATGGTCTCAGCCACCCTGGCGCTGGTTTTCCTGGCCCTTACGCTGGAACTGCCATCGCTCATTCCCATGATGGTTTACCTGGCCTGGATAGGATTTTCCATGGGCACCTTTGTCTCGCCCAATAACAGCCTGATGCTGAGCTCCATACCGGCTGCCAACCAGGGTGAGGCGTCGGCGGCCTCGAGGGCCATGCAGAACCTGGGCATGGTGCTGGGAGTGGCCATTTACGAAACGGTGTTCTCAGTTTTCATCCCCTCCGCCGACATGAACAGTGAACAGGCGGTGGCGGGCGTGCCGGCCAGCGTTTTGCTGATGGGCTTCAGCACCGCCTGCTTCGTGGGCGGGGCGATGTGCGTGGCCGCACTGGTGCTATCGTGGCTGGCCAGGGAAGACAAGAACGCCGCAACGGGGGAGGTCCCCGGGGCGATAACGATTTAGAAGAGTCTTTTCACACCTGTAGGGGCGTTGCTTTAGCTGCGCCCGATCTTGCGGACGGGCCTGAAGGCCCATCCCTACACAGAAAAAAGGGGCGGGTTTTCAAACCCGCCCCCAAAGACACCTATTAAAGGCCTATTTCCTACTTTATACGGAACTGGAAGGGCCCGAAGTTGAACTCGTTCTGATTCTGGTTCTGTTCAGGCGTGGGTGGCAGGTCCTGGCCGTCACCCTGGTTGAACTCGTAATAGCCGGGGAGTTTGTCGGGCCATTCGCCCAGGTCCACCGGGACGGATATCTTCTGGTCACCCCTCTGCACAGAGAGCGTTACCCTGTCGCCCGGCTTCTTGCCGTTGAAGTATGAAAGAAGGTCATCTACCCTGTTCACAGCGGTGTCATCAACCGCTGTGATGATGTCACCTCCCGCCAGGGGTTCGTTCTGCCCGCTCCTGCCGCTTTGCACCAGTCCGGCCTTCTCCGCCGGGCTGCCCGCCATAACGCCGACAACGTAAACACCCTTGGCTGTTTTGAGGCCCAGTTTAGCTACAAGGTCATTGCCGACCGGCATACCCTCGATGCCCAGCCAGGGGGTTTTGATCGTGCCTCCCTTGAGCAGTTCCGGCAACACCTTTTTTGCTGTATTGACGGGGACGGCAAATCCCACACCGTTGGCCGCCGCCTCAATGGCCGTATTGATACCGATAACCTCGCCGCGCGAATTGAGCAGGGGTCCACCGGAATTGCCCGGGTTGATGGCGGCATCAGTCTGTATGATATCCGTCATATTGCGGCTGGCAGAGCCGGGAATGGACCTGCCGATGCCGCTGATGATACCGACCGTGATGGAGCCCTGCAGGCCGAAGGGCGAGCCCAGTGCTACGGCCATCTGGCCGGGTTTAACCGAGCCGGAATCGCCCAGCACCAGGTAGGTCAGGGCCGGTACCCTGGAGGCATCCACCTGCAGCAGGGCCACGTCGTTATTGGGATCCGAACCGATGACCTTGCCCTCGAGTTCGGTACCGTCGCTCAGCACGACATTAACGGTGGAAGCCTTGTCCACCACGTGGTTATTGGTAAGGATGTGTCCCTCTGCATCGATGATAAAACCCGATCCCTGTCCCCTCATCTTGGGGATATCCAGGCCGAAGGGGCCGAGGACTTTGGGAACGATGGTGGTCACGGATTCCACCTGCACCACGGCGGGTATGCATTTTTCATAAAGCGAAATAGCCTTGGCCTCATCGAAGAGGGGCGCCACCTGGACTGCCGCAGACGAAGACGGCAGGTTCAATGGATTCTGAACGGACGGGTTGGCCGGGGCAGCCGCGCTGCAACCCGTGACAAGGAGAACGGCAATAATTACGGCAACGGCAAATATGCCGCTCCTGTTGCGCAATTCACTCCATAATTTGGACAAAACCATGTGTAAGCCTCCTGAAATTTTATATGGGTAATTAAGACTAAAGGTTCTGCGGTTTGTAGAATATCTCGTAATAAAAGGTATTGCCCGCTTGTGGTTCAATCACGCGCTCGGTGCGGTTCTCCCCGAGGTTGACCTGCACCAGCCAGGTTTTCCCGTCCAATTGCAGCGGCACGATGGCCTGGGAAGCGGCGGGCGTGACCTTTACGATGGAGCCGCCCACAACGTCCATATTGGAGATGGATGAGAAAATGGGAAACACCCTGCCCACGCTTGCTCCCCTGTCGGTGATGCTTTTGACCCTGGGGTCAGACAGGGCGATATTAACGGCCTGTTCGCGCATATTCGGCGCCAGTTCGGGCATGAAAAGTCCCTCGTAGCGCCTGGTACTGACAACTGCCTTCACGTTAATATCAACGTCAGCCTCAATAAAATCGCCCATGCAGCGTCCGCAGATCACGCTGGCCATACCGTCCCTCACATCCACGCGGATTATAATTATCTCCCCGGTGCCGTTCAGGCGTTGCCGGATACCGGGGTCATTTTTGACCACGTCCGCGGCGATGGCCGAGGGGGCGGGAGCGGCAAGATAAAGGGACAGGGAGAGAACTGCAGCCACAATAAAGAGCGCCAGTCCGCCGGTGGCGGCCATCCTCCAGGCCGGGGCCCGCAGCCAGTCCAGCAGGCCGTTAAAGATGTCCCCCGGGGATGCGGCAGCCGGTTTGCCCGCGGCAAAACTGCCTGCGTACGAGCCCTCGAGCAGCACCTTCCTCAGCCTGTCCATGTGGCCGGCTATGAGCATTTCCGGCAGCTCTGCCTTTTCAAGTTTCCTGATGAGCGTTTCTTTTTTCATCATGTGGTGCTTCCGTCCGATAATATAATGCCCTTTAACACAAAAGGTTGCATCACTGCATTTTTTCCCTGAGCTTTTCAACTCCCCTGTGCAGCAGCGACTTGATGGTGCCCTCCTTCTTGCCCAGTATCTTCACCATCTCGCGGATCTTCTTCTTCTCAAAAAACTTAAGGCCTATGACCTCCTGGTATATAAAAGGCAGCTCAGAAATTTTCTCATGCAGCTGGATGAATTCCTCCTGCCGGCTGAGTTCCTCCTCAGCCTGGTTTATCTCGTCGGCGTAATCGCTGGTATCCGCTAAATCGGCGATAGATTCAATGCTGGCCAGCCTACGCCCTCCTTCCCTGCGGTAATGGTCATTGATCTCGTTGCCGGCTATGCGGTAAAGCCAGGCGGCAAAGGGCACGTCCCGCCAGCGGAACTTTTTTATCTGCGAGAAGGCCTTGAGAAAGGTCACCGACGTTATGTCAAGTGCGAGCTGGACATTGGCTGTGCGTTTCAAAGCGTAATTGAATATGCGCCGGTAATAGATCTCGTAAAGCTCGCCGAAAGCTTCAGGTGTTTGCTGGGCGCGCTTTACAAGGTCCTCTTCAGATTTCAATTGAGAGGGTGTGATTGAAGTATCAGGTTTCATATGAGCGGGCACGTAACACAGTTTAATTGATAACGCTACGGATGCAAAAAAGTTGCAGGGCGAAAATAACCTGCGCAGATAACGGGACGACGCCCATATTTGGCGCTGCACAGAAACAACCGGTTATTGAGGGGCTACTTTTTCAATGAATCGAGCGCCGCCTGCCATGCCTGCACAGTTGCGTAGGGAGTATTCTTGTTGAAGCCGATATACAGGTCGACCTTGTGTACAAAGACAGCCGCCTCGATGCCGGCCGGGTCAACGCCCGCTTTCCTGGCCACCAGTTCTACGTCCGCCCCCGTACCCAGCCAGAGGTCAGCCTGTCCGGCCACCAGTTTGGCCAGCCCGTCCGCGGTGGAGCCTGTATAGACAAAATTGATAAATCCCTCTTGTGTAAGCTTCTGCTGGCCGGCCTCATCTTTAACCACGGCGATGCCCTTGACCGTTTTGGCATCGTCCAGGCTGCTGACACGTGTAGTTGAGCCTTTTTTGGCGTACAGCCAGTTCTCGTAAGATCCGATGGGGCCTACCCACATAAAGAGATTCTCCCTTTCCGGCGTCCTGGCCACCGAATAAAGGGCTGTATCGGGGTCATTCTGAACAATTTCATAGGCCGCAGCCCACGGCATAACTTCGATCTTGATAGTCTCGCCCAGCTTTGTGATAACGGCCTTGACTATATCGGTTGAGGAGCCCACCAGGTTACCCTGGGCGTCCGTATAATTAAAAGGCGGGTATTCCTCCGTCATGACCCGCAGCTTATCGGTCTGGACCGGGCCGGCGCACGCCGTGAAAATCAGTATCCCGGCTATAACGGCAAAAATCAGTCTCTTCATATTCCCTACCTCGGCAGTTTTTATCAAGATTATACACCAGTTTCAGCATTGTCAATAGCTCGATGGCAATAATTGCCCACACGAGGGGTAGTTAACCATACTGCTCATTTTGACCCTGCTCCCGGCCTTCATCCCCATATCGGCTATGCCTACCGTCTGCACATCGATGAGTAGACACAACTCTATGCGACACTGCTGGATCAGCATGAAAATCTCCCGCTAATATCCTCGGATTTGCGACATATCACTCTTACTCACGATTACACAATAGTTCTATTCTATTTTCATGGTTGAATTATTGAAGTACGCGCTGGAGCAGGGACGCTACGATGCGGCCGCAATCGCGCTGATCTACGCGCTGGTCAAGGTGAAGAAAGATGGCAAAAAGCCGAAAGAAGCCCGCAAGGCGCGGGTTTTACCTGCCGGCGCTGGATGACGTAGCCGCGTTGAAGCTGGAGGAGGCCAGGGGTGTGGAAGGGCTCGATGAGGAGATAGCCCTGCTGCGGTTTAAGCTGCGCGAGTTGCTGCAGGAGCGGCCGGGCGAGGTCGACCTGCACCTGCGGGCGGCCACTGTGCTGGCCAACCTGGTCAAAGTGCGCTATGCCGTTACTAAGGAGGAGAAGAAGGGGCTGAGGGAGGCCATCACCAGGGTAATCACCGAATTGGCCGTGCCGCTGGGGGTCAAGGCCTTTATCAAGTGATATGAAATTGCGCCCCTACCAGCTTGAGGTAGCCCGGGCCGTTCTGGAGAGCATATAGAACTGCCGAGGCCTGACCTTTTCGGTTGACATAGCGCGCCAGGGGCGGCAAGAACGAGCTCTCCGCCCGAATCGACATGCTGCTGCTCAACATGTTCATGGTGCGCGGCGGCAGCGCCGTCAAGTGTTCCCCCACCTTAAAGATACCTGGAACTGGAGAGTGCCCGCAGCATCAACCGGCCTAACCGCAACAGCAATTTCTACGTCGACCCTGCTGAGGGGCACGATGAGGGAATGATCACGGGGCGCAGAGGTCGAGGGTGTGGCGGTAAACGCCAGCCCGGAATTCGAGGGTGTAGCCGTTGACGCGGTAGGTGGTGGCCTGGTTGGCGATGTCGTCCGTCACATTTACCACGTCCCACAGCACTACGCCGCAATGCGGGGCAATAGTGACCTGCGCCCGTTTGCCGTCCAGGCGGGCTTTTGCGAGCTGGGCTGCGGCCACGGCGGCGGCGATGGTGGCGGTGGGGATGGCTGGGTTGTGGTGAGCTGACAGCCGCTCGCCGACCAGGTCAACGTCGGCCTGGGTGATTGCGGACCCGCTGACCTGGGCACCGGCGGCGGTGGAGCCGACTACGAAGGCACGGTTGACGTCTGGGGCCTCCACGAAGTAGGCGGCTTCGAGTATGGGGTGGGAACCTGCCAGGGGGTCGGCCATCAGCCTGCCTTTGCGGCTTCAACCTGGGCGACCGTTTTCAGGGTGCTGATCTTCTTTTCGAGGTGTGCCCGGTCGGCCGCTTTGCCGGCTTCGTCGGTAAGCTCCGCGTTGGGATCGGCGGTCTTTTTGAGCAGCACAGCGGGGGCCTTGCCTTTCAGCGTCATGGTGACGGCGGTGTCGGACACCACGATGTTGCCGTACAGTTCCTCGGGGATGTTGGCGTAAAAATCATTTACATTCATTAGTCCCACCTTTGAATAAAGAAAGTTATTCCAATGATAAAGTAAGCAGAGGTAGCTACTGCGCTGCCGAAAAGGCAAAAGTAGCAAGCATGACCGGCTGGCAGCATTTGCCAGGTCATACCACCATAACCGGAATCAGTGGGGTAAACAGAGTTTACGAGGCCTGTCTCAGTCGTACCAAAGAGGCCTGCGTACTGGTTGCCTGTATTGTTAGTTATTACGAAATGCATTGACTGGCCGCCGGTTCCGACCGGTACGTGATAGAAGCGGGCTTGTAACTCACAGGCAGGGGTGGAGGTGAAGGTGAGTACCCTTGTTCCCCACGCTGAGGATTTGACAGAGCCAGGTCCCCACCACGCTTGAACTACGGAGATAACAGGCGACTGGTTAGCGGGGCTCCAGAAGAAAAAGTAGAGTGTGTGGGCTGCGCCATTTTTGAGAAGAGTGAAAATAGTGCCACTGGTAAGGCCGACAACGGCGAGTTGATTGCCCAGGGTGGTGCAGGTGAGGTCGAAAAGCAGGTTATTGGCGTGCTGGGTATCCACGTAAACCCGGCAGCGCAGATCGTGGGTCCCGGCGTCGGAGTCGATGGTTACGGATAAGCGGGAGGCGATACTGAGAATAGCGATGCGGGCGTCGATGGGAGCGGGCAGGGTCAGAGTTTTGGTGTAATCGGCAATAGCAGTACCCGACGCCTCGGCGGTGGCCGTGATAGTCTTTGTGGCCGCCTCCAGATCGGTGGTATCCATAATGCCGGGATAATAGGTAATCATCTCGTAGATGGGTGATTTGACGTCGGAATGATATTTATTTGCCATTATTCGGCTCCCTGCCCCTGGTAGTCGAGGGCGTACGTGGCATGTCCGGTGCCGTCGATAATTTGGAGGACCAGCCTGCCCCACTGGGTGGAGTAATTGAATTGGGCTACTTCGGCGGGTGAGAGGGTGGTTTCGGATACCAGGGTGATGTCGAGGCCGTCCTGAACGGCGTAGCCAAGCAGCTTGTATTTGAGGGTAAGGGTGGCATGGGTGTTTTCGAGCAGGATGGTTTTAGCGCCCAACTCCGAGGTATTCCAGTCCAGGGCGGTCACGTAAGCGGCGGTGGCTGTGCCTGATAATTTACCTTTGTCTATTTTCCACATAATGTTTGCTCCTTGAAATTTATTTGACCGGGGGTACGTCGGACAATACGCAGGTGCCGTTTTCGCAGACGGCGTACTTGATGGGGGCGCTGGCAAGGCCTGCTCTGTAGGAAAGTATGCAGGCGCATACAGCGATAAATGCCACGCAGAACCAGATAAACAGGTCTTTCATATTAATTTCTCCTTTAATTAATCATGGGAACCTCAAGTAGTACGAAGCGGCGTCGTTGGCCAGGGGGTTGACGATGTAGCCTGTAAGGCCTACGAAGTAGATGACGTCCGGCACCAGTGCGAGGAGTTGACGAAGCACCACGGCGGCGTTCTCGCCGGTGTGGACTTCAACGCGGGGGTATGTTCCGGTAATATCTGCTGACCGCGAGACGTAGGAAAGGGACCCGCCTATTGATTGGATGACAAGGTCGATGATTGCGTAAAGGGTGGTGGCATCGCTGGCTTCGTTCCAAAACTGCGGTCGGTTGAATGTGTAACGCTCCAGCAGACCCCACGCGTCCACACAGTTGATGTGGAAGAGGGATTTGCCGGGAACGCGTGAATATGCAAGATTTTCGATGAAATACTTTCCCGCGACTGACAAGAGGTCGGTGTTTGTATAATAACCGATTGATAAAGCAACTTCTGCACCTCTCTTAAGTTTTCCCACGGCAGAGGCGGCGCCGCCGCCGATGCTGTCGTAGGTGCTGTCGGAATTGTCCAGGGTGATCTCCAATTTGCTGGGTTCCATTGCCCGGACGGTTTCCTTAACTGCGAGGATATCAGCAGGGGTGACGGCGTACAGTGTTCCCTCTCCCGCCCCTGCGGTGGGCGGCGCCCATGAAGAGGGCAGCGAGGTGCGCCAGACTTGATTAGGGGCTGCTGCGTAAAGATAAGTCCCATCACAGCAGAGGGCGAGGCCGTCGGTGGCAATGGTATCGAGAGGCCATGCCTTGTTCCAGTCGGAATCCTTGAAGGCGGTGCCCGGGCGCAGGCGGTAAAACCACGGGGCGTTTGACTTGGCGAAGGAGTAAACGGCCCCGAGGTTGGCGTTGTATACGACGTAGGGGTCGTCCACGCCGAGGTTATCGGCTGCGGACTGTTGCAGGACTGCGCTCATTTGCTCGTAATAGGTGGGGGTATAGCGGCCTGCCCGTCCGGTGTGGAACTGGCGCAGGTGCATTGCCGCGGAGTAAGATACGCTGGCTTTGTAAGAGTTGATAAACACCCAGCCCGACCAGGTGCCTGCGGTGTAATCGTGTCCATCGCCATATACGCCCCTCGCCAAGCGGATATTGGTGCCGTCGAGCATGAGGGCGAGGATGTTCCAATCACCGTCATGGTACATGGCGAGGGCATAGACTACGTGGTCGCCGGCGATCTGCCCCAGGCCGGTGCTCCACGTGCCGTTGGTGCGACGCTGAATGTAGAGGGAAGTGGGATCATTAAGCGAGGTGGCGTGAACCACGCCCAGCTTCGTTCCGTCGGCACTAAAGGCGGCTGCGCAGCCGAGGGTACAGGGGCGGGTATTCATCATAGCGGTCCAATTGCCGAAGGTGGCACCGCTGTTGGTGGAGCGTTTGTAATAAAGATATACGCCATCGTCATCGAAAGCGATTACTTCTGTGCCTGAAGCGGCCAGGGCGATGGGGTTATTGGAGACGCCGTCACCCCAATCTGCCCAGGTAGTCCAGTCGGAGCCGGCTGACGGGGTAATCACCCGCTGGTATTTCTGGTGGATGCCATCCTTGCGCACGCGGCAGATTGAGCCGTCGGCGGGCATGGCAACGGCATGGCGGCCGACCACGGTGGCATCGGAAACCAGCAGCTCCCAGTAGAAATCCGACCATTGCAGGGCGGTGGAAGCCACGGCTGCCGGGTGACCGAAGCTTGCGACTTCCAGCTTAACCAGAGGGGTACGGGATGGTGCCCGCATGGCGGTGGTGAAGGCGGCTGATAAGGTTCTCATCCCTCACCCCCTGCCCCCTCTCCGGTGGAGAGGGGGTGTTTTTTTGTTCCGAGAGGGACTGCGTCCCTCTGCGCCTTCCTGCCAATGACAGTCATGATGATTGCTACAGTAGCTTGACTGAATCCCATCCCACCTGGGTGGGGGTGTAAGCGCCGCCGCCGTAGATCGACCAGTCCACGGTCTTACCTGCGAGCTGCCCGAGGCCATCCTGGGCGGTGTAAAGGTCATTGAAATAGGCTATGAGGTTGCGCAGGTCCTCGAAGGTTTTGTCTGAGCAGGTGAGGTTGTTGGCTTTCTCATAGTCCTTTTTCAGCTTGCCCATGTAGGCGTGATAGCTGGAGGCCTCGGCTGGGGTGGGGGGCTTGGGAAGTTTCGTCTGGTATTTGAAGGCCTCCACGAAAAGCTCCACGCACTTATCTATAAGGCGCTTCGCTTCGCTTATGCGTTTCTCCCTGGGCACCTCCCGCATATCAAAGCGGGTGACGAAGGGGTAGAAATAGAACGCCCTGCTGACGGGGGTGACTTCCACGCCATCCTTCCTGCAGGACTCCTCGGCTACGCCGATGGCAGCATCCAGGTCGGTGGTGATGAAGTTATCGACTGGAGCAGCCGGTATGTAGGGCGTAGCGGCCGGCTGCGGGGCTGCTACGCTATCCCCTTTTGGGGATGGCTTCGCTTCGCTTAGGGCGGCGAGTTTTGGGGCTACGATAACTTTCTGCTTGTCGATGCTGCCCTGGACGATGGTGTAGATGATGCCGACTAGGACGATGCAGGCGGGGCCGATCACATCGATAATGAACTGGCCGATGGTCTGGGCTTTGCCCGGGTCGGTGATGAATAGACCTACTGACCCGGCGATGATGGTGATAATGGTGACGATAATTTTCTTGTAGCCGTCAAGGGGGGTAGTTTCCATGATTTTCTTTCTCCTCGGGCGTAGCTAAAGCAACGCCCCTAAAGTTTTTTATATGAGCACGCAAAGATCGATCGGTATTGGTTTTCCTGCACTATGGTAGTGCCCGGCGATGTGGCGGGCGGCGTCGATGATATGGGCGGGGTCTGCGCTTACACGGCAACCTTCGTTGCCGTGCAGGGATAAAAGCAGTGTGGACTTTTCAATAAGTGGCCATTCCACCGAACCTTCCACGTCCTTTAGTACGTTCCCTGTGTGATGTGGGAGTTGCCAGCCGGCGGGGTCGGCGGGGTCGGGAACGATGGCGAAGGCCTCTGCGGGAAGGCCGTCTTTTTGCGCGTTTTGGGTCGGTTCGGGCGCACCGGAAGCTATGTCCTTGCGTTTGTGATGTGATCTTTTGGGTGTACCCTGTATGGGCAGTTTTTCAATCCCGCCCGCGACGGCGGTGTTGGGTTGAGCGGTTTTCTTGGGCTTTGTCATTAAAGCGTTTCCTCCGTAACAATCCTAAGGCTTTTTAATTTCCTGTTGCTGTAGGTCGAGATGCGGGAGAGGGCCTCGTAGAACTGCTTAAACCTTTCTTTAGCCCACCTGCCGTAGTCGTTATCCACGCTGCCGCCGCCCGTATTGGCGGTATTGACCTGGTACTGCGCCTGCGAGCCGACGGCGAAAGCTGATGAACCAAGTGCAATTATGGCTTCGTGATGTGCGGGGACGGTTGACGCACTAGCGCCGATGCTGTGCTTTTTTAGCCAGCGGATGTAGCAGTTGTTGCCGTCACCCGTGTAGCCGTTGAGGAAGGTGATCGAGCCTGCCCAGGTGCGGAAGGGCCGGTACTGCGCGGGAAGCTGGTCCACCGGGTGCTCGACTGATACGACGTCCACCAGGTCGATCAGCGCAGCCAGGCTGACATCCGTGCTGAGATCGGTTGTGGCGACGGTGGTTTTCTGTTCCAGGGGGCAATAGAGCGAGTAATCGAGAACTGCGCGTTCAATGGCGCGGTCGATCTCGTTGTCGCTCCAGCGGTAGCTGGCGCTGATCTCGTCCTTCAGGTCGCGGCGGACAGAAGCCCGCATGGTAGTTAAGGTGGTCATATTTTATCCCTCACCCCCTGCCCCCTCGCCGGTGGAGAGGGCGTAAAGGTTTCCGAGAAGGGACTACGTCCCTTCCTCGGCATCACGCTGGTTTGGCGGGTTTTCGCTGTACTAATACGTTTCATGATTCATTCTCTTGGTCGGGGGCGGCCGGGTGGATGGTCGGCGGCCGCCCCCGTATCGTAAGGAGGCGCTTAGCGGTGCGTTACTCCGTTAAGCCGTTGTATCCGCGCGGCTATTGAGGAAGAAGAGAATGGTATCCGCCGCGAGGACGACGCCGATGATGGTATTGGCGTCGCCGCTGGTGGAGGGCGCGGTCTCGGTGACCTGCCCGTTGCTGCTTCCTTCAGCCACGTAGATCGGGTTGCCGGGCGTGGCTCCGCTGTAGCCCTTGACAACGGCGGTGTGGGAAACCGGTATTACCTCACCGGAGAGGCCGTTCTTGAGCGCCACCAGGCGTCCCTGTATGACCGAGCTGGTGGTGGCCAGGGCGGGCTTCCAGCCCGTGCTGTAGCCCAAGATATCGCCTTCCTTGCAGGCGGCGGCCAATGTGACGGATGGGGCGGCAGGTCCGGGTGACCATTGGACCTGGCGGCCTTTGGCGGGATCTGAGAAAGCCATGGTTAATCTCCTTGATGTTTATTTAGTCTTTCACACCGATCAGCGCGGCGGCTTTGATATTGGAAAAAAGCGCCAGGCTGACGTACCACTTGATGCGGGTGCGCGTGGCGTCCTTGGTTTCCATCTCGCCGATGCGGATCACCTGAAGACCGCCGCGGTCGGTAAGGCCGCAGATGCCGTCCTCGCCGAAGGACAGCGAATAGATGGTGGAGCTGGTATCGCCAGTGTAGGCGGTCTCCACGCTGCCCGACAGCGTGTGCGTGTCCTTGATGAAATCGTTGATGGCGATGGGTATGCCGTTGTAATACTGCACGAATTCTCCCAGCACGCCCTTGCCCACCTCAAGGTTATTGCCAGCAGCGCGGGCCAGCGCCATGATCTTGCGGCGCGAGCGCCTGCTCATCATCAGCAGGTCGGGCTTGCCGCCCTTGACCGCGTCCATAAGCTGGTCGATCATGGAGAGCGTGAGCGTTGCGCCCGTTGCGCCCGTTGCGATCAGCTGGTCGGATGCCGTGCCTGTATTGAGCAGCTTTACCAGACCGTCGAACTGGTTGGGGTTGGACGTGTTATCGCCGTAAATCAGCTTGTCCTCCAGTTCGTGGCGTATGGCCTTGGCGGTGAGCTCGATGATGGCGGACTCAACGTCCTGAATGTTGGAACGTGTCTGGCGGATATAGTTGTCCACGTCTGCGTTCTGGCCCAGTATGGCCAGCGTGGCAGTCTTCTGGGTGAAAGTCACGGCGGGGCTGGTGGTCCAATCATCGTTGACAGCATGCCATTCTGCTGTGGGCAGCGAGAGTTCGCGGTTATAGGTCAGGGCGTTGCCCTGTATTTCTATCCAGGGCAGCAGTTGCAACAGCGGGCTGTCCTTGACGATGGTTTCGATAACGCCCTGGTAGAGGACGTCGTTTGATAGCTTTGAGGCTTCGGTTAAGAGGGTAGCCAAATTAAAACTCCTTTATCACCTCACCCCTGGGGGTAACCGTAGGGGCGTACCTTCAGGTGCGCCCGCGGCGGGCGGGTTTAAAAACCCGCCCCTACAGATCCCGAGGGTACGATGACGCATTTATTTCTTATACTGTATCCCGTATTTGATCTTGTCCCTTGGTGAGAGGCCGGAAAGGTCCGGGCCCGACCTTTCGGGTGCGCCGGCCGGTATGGTAAGGTCCTTGAGCTCGGCCTCCAGCGTCGACCTCATTTTTTTCACCAGGCCGTTGACCTTTTTGATGGAGGCGTCTATCTCCTCCACAATGCTCCCGCTGATGATGTCGTCCGAATAGAGCGGGCTGGAGCTGACCGCTAATTTGCGGTAGGCGCTCACGGCGTCGTCCAGCGCGGTCTTCAGCCGGTCGCTCTCGCCCGCGCGGGCGGCCAATGATTGTTTGGTTTCGCTTAGGGCGGTTTCCAGTTCGGCCAGCTTGCCAGTGTCCTCGGGCTTTTCTGGTGATTTGCCAGGTATTTCATCTCCCGTCATTGCGATGGTCAGCGAAGCAATCTTATTGACTGGGGTCATGCTATTAGATTGCCGCGTCGCCTGGGGGCTCCTCACAATGACAGTATCAGGGGTTTCGCCTGTATCGGCTGCGGGGGTCTCTATCGTTTCGATATTGATCTCTTCGTTCATAATGTCCTCCTATATTCAAAGTGCAGCATCCATCTCTGCGGCTGTGCTTCTCTCTCTCGCTTTGCCGTAGGCGGGCTGCGCCTTAAACTCGCTGTTCATTTCCAGGATGCGCCGGCGTTCGGCCATCCATTTCTCAAATTCGGCCTCGGGGTCGCGCACGGCTAAGTTATCCATGGCCGTGCGCCTTGAGTGGATACCCGATTGCACCATGAGTTGTTCGTTCTGCGCCTCGCGTGCGCGGTCCTGCGGCAGCACATGTCCCCACAGGATGCGCTGGCTCACGCCGGTGAGGTCCTGGCGGTTAAACTTCTTATGCATAGCCAGCACCATCTCGTTGCGCCGCCGGTAAACATTGGTGCGGATCAGCCGCTTGCGCCGCACTTTTTGCAGCAGCGACTGCAATTCAACCTCCAGCGCGATGCCCGAGAGGTCCCGTTCAACACCCCCGTAAGAGGCGCGCGGCGATTCCGACAGGTCGTGCATCGTGCGGTAAACCAGGTCGATATAGTCGATATGCAGGCGTATGCCCCCTCCCTGCAGCAGGTCCAGCAGGTAGGCGCGGGCATCCGGCGGCACGTTCCACACAGCGCCCGGCACCACCTGTATGTTTTCCGACTGCTCTACGCCCTCCAGCACCGCGATGGGGTTGCCCGATACCTCGAGGATGCGTGAAAGTTGCGTCAGCGCGCGGTTCAGTTCACGCTGGGGTTCACGCAGGGCCGGTATATCCGACAGACCCCAGTATTGCTTGGGCTGGCGCAGGTTGGGGAAGATAATAAAAGGTATAAAGCCGTAGGGGTTGGGCTTGAGTTCTATCACCCTGTCGTCCATGTACAGGATGAACTGCTTGATATCCCAGACCTCGGTCATGGAAGCCGTTTTCTTAGTTATCGTCTGCTTGTAGAGCGCGGCCGCCTCTTCGGCAGTAAGCTGGTAGCGCGAGGCCACGCGGTAAAGGCGGGTGATATCGTCGCCCTGCCACCAGGCGAAGATGCCGTTTACATCCGGCGCCGTAATGCGCACGCGCTTTTCGACCGCGTCCCAGGTGACCTTGTAGCAGCCGTCGCCCAGTATGGCCGTGTCTATCTCGGTGGTATAGTCCAGCTCCGAGCAGTTATTCTGCTCATAGACCGTGTAGATCAGGTCCTCCGCCTGTTTCGCCATGTCCACCGTCTTCTGCAGGGGCAAACCTTCAGGTCCGCCCGTCTTCGTCCCGCCCACCACCACCTCACAGGCAAAATTCAACTCATTCAACAGGTAGCTGGTGACCTTGTCCACGGCTATCTTCACGTAATTGAAGACAAGCTGGCGGTACCTGGACCTTTCCGACCATTGCGAGCCGTTGTAAAAATCCAGGTTGGACCTGTAGGCGCTCAGCCGTGGCCGATCCATCTGGTCCAAAGTCTTAATATCAAAATCCATATTACATTACCCTGTCGTTGCGAGAAGCCCGCAGGCGACGAAGCAATCTGCACGTATCATAGGTCGATAATATTGCATGCATGCGTATGCAAACAATGACGGAATGTCGCTTTTCGAGATTGCCGCGGCCGCTGCGGCGGCCTCGCAATGGGCATCATTCCCTCATCGTGCCCATTGCCTTACGGGGCACCAGCCGCGAGGCCGCCTCCACGCAGAGCGCCAGGCTGATTAAATAATCATCGTGGCCGTCTGCCGGGTCCACGTAGAAATTGATGGTGCGGTTGGGCCGGCTGACGCTGCGGGCGCGTTCCAGTTCAAAAAGCATTTCGCGGTATTCCACCGAGCCGTCCCCCGCATATAGCTTGAGGCTGCCCGAATTGATAGCTGCCAGCAGGTTAAATCCCAGCGCCGACTTGGATGGTTGTGTGAACTTAAAGGGTGAGATGCGGTTGCCCAGAGCCGCGCGCAGGAAAGAGGCCACGCCCTCGCCCACGCCGGTGGCATCGATCACCACGCGGCTACACTTCCATGTATCCCTGATGATGTGCAGCAACTCGCGGTAAAGCTCCGGGTGAGGGCGTCCCACCCAGGCGTAATGCTCCACCACCTCAATGCGCGGTTCCTTCACTGCCGCATCATCCGCCGGGAAGCGCACGTCCGCAATGGACAAAACCGCGGCATCCCGTCCACGGTCAATCATACCCGGTTCTTCGGTTACTTCTGCCTCGCCTGCCAGGTCAAGGCCGGCCACGTAGATTTGGCCCTCCGATTCCCGACCCACCCGGCGGCTGTGCACACCCTGCGGCAGGGCGATCTGCGCACGGGAGAGAAAACCGCCCGTGCTGCGTATTGGCAGCAGTGCATACTGGCTGAGGAAGAGAGGGTGGTCCTCGCCGAGGCGGGCGCGTTCCGATTCCACGAAAGACAGGTAGTCGGGGTTATATTTGGCCACCTCCTGCCAATCGTAGCGGAAGTGCCGCCGGATACAGTCCTGCTTTTCCTGCTCGAGGTTGGACTGTTTGACCTGCTCCAATAGGGTAGAATCGTCCCAGGTGGTGCCGTAATGAACCGTAGTGGCGTTGGTCGAGGAGGCCATGGGGCGGAACTCCTTGGTATATTTATCCTTATCAACGTCCTGCGACTCGTCGATCTCCAGCAGAATATCGGCCGTATGCCCGACCACCGAGGACGACTCCTCCGCGGAGAGGAAGACCTGCCGGGCGGCGCCCAGCCGCACGATATAACCCATCTCCGTTTCCCAAGCGCCTTCGAAGCCGAAGTCGTCAAGGCGCTGCTTGAGGCGCAGCATGGATATGACGGTCTGCGGCTTAAAAGTGGGTGAACATTTAACGGCGCTGCCGCCGAGCGCTATGAACATGGTGAGCAGCAACACCTCGATATGGGCGGAAAGCTCATTTTTACCGCCCTGGCGGGCGATCTCCACCGAGAAGGTCAACCCGCGACGGTTCTCGATGCTGTCCATCACGGCGCGCGCAATGGCAAGCTGATAGGGTCGTAATTCCATACTGTATCATCTGTTCGTCATTGTGCGGAACGTAGCGACGAAACAATCCTCACAAGCGCCTTCCTCCTTTTCATCTCCCTTTGAATCGTACGCACGCTTACCCCGAAAGCCATTGCCACTACGCTTACACCAACGCCGCTGCGCCGCATCTTCCTCATCGCCGAAGCCCTCAACTTCAGGCGCATCCGTTGCTTCCCCCGCGCTTTCTCCTCCAGGCAGCGCGAAAAAGGGCATTCCAGACACAGAGAATGAAGTTCGCAGCCGCTGTCCTTCCAGTTCGAATATTCTCCCGGTAAAACAGGAACATCACGCATGAAGCCGATAATAGGATATGCGTAGATAGGCGGACAACGGCAAAATGTCGCAATTTGTACCTATAAAACCATAACATTGCCACTTCGTAGCGGCGCACCTGAAGGTGAGCCCGTCCGTTTACATGTCATTGCGAGCGCAGCGCGGTACTCAAACGGCCATTGTCATTGCGAGCGTTTTCACCTACGTCATTGCGAGCGCAGCGAGGCAATCTGTCCAAGCGCAGACACCAAAATATGGGCTAAAATGGAATTGGTAGTAAACGCCTATACTAAAGACCTTACTCCTCCCACGCATCCTTCTCCTGACAGGCGCCCACCCCATCCTAAAAGCCTCCTACTTTGTGGAAGCCCCTGACGTCAACCGTGCCTTCGTGGTCGGCTCCACCGCTGCCGTCGCCGCCGCAGTGACGGCCGCCCAGTTCGCAAAAGCCCGCTTAGACGCTGCCCGTGCGCAGGTCACCATTGCCCCGCATTGCGGGATAGAGCTTTGGGACGTGCTCAACGTGACAGACGACATCGCCAACCAGGGAGCGACCTACCGCGTCAACGGCTACACTCTTGAATTCAGGGCAGGGGTTTACCGCCACACCCTCGACCTCTGCGCCCCTCGATCCCATCCCCCCCGGTTTCAGCGGTCATGGCCATAGTATCACATTGGGGTCGTGGTAAAGTTCTTTCATGCCCGCTTCTTTGATGTCGTTTAGTGCCCGCTTCAGCTCGCTTCGCCGCTCCTCGGTCAGCCTGGCGAGGACGAGCGCCGTACCCTTCTGCTTCATGGCCTGCTTGAGCGCATTTTTGCCCTTGGTGGTCAGCGTGATGCGGATAAGGCTCTTGTTTTTCATGTTCTTAGTCCTATTGACCAGGCCGTGCGTTTCCATGCGCTTTAGCAAATCGTATATGGATTGCTGCTCACACACAAGCTTTTTGGCGATTTTGGCCGCTGTGACGTCATTACCCATGGCGTCCACCAGGAAAAGGATGTCCGCGGCGGAGGCCGACAGGTTCTGGGGTAGAAGCTCCCGGTCCCTCACCTTACCCAATATATCTGCGGCCTGCATGATCTGTTTGACAAGTGTATAATCCTCATCAGCTTCAATTTGCGGCGCCAAAATTCACCTCCGTGAAACTTCTCTTATTGCTATTAACGACTATCTTTTTATACCATCCGCTCGTATAAGGTTATACTTCAGTTGCTTCGCTGTCAATATTTTATCTCGTTATGCAACTTGACAAGCATTGCAGGCGTGTTAAGATATAGGCGTGTACGTTAGTGTTGTCCACGCGTATTATCCTCTCATAGCCCCCTTTCGTGTACTGCGCTCGTTCTCTATGTCTATAGTAGGCGCATATCCATTGGTTTTCTTTATCGTTATTAACACTATATGAGGGAGGCGCAATGACAAGAGCAACAGTCTGGAAACTCTTCGCGGCGGTCATGGCGGCAATGATGATTGTGGCGATGGGCGCGGGCGTGATTACACCGGGTTGGGTGGATGCGGCTACGTTGGAAGTAGGTCCGGGGAAAACATACGCCACAATCCAAGACGCTATAAGCGTCGCTGTCTCGGGCGACACCATCACCGTGGCGGCGGGGTTATATACGGAAGTCGGTCAAATTGTTATTAATAAGAATCTAAGTATCGTGGGCGCGGACAAAGCTACAACCATCATCAAGCCGAACGCAAGTACCACCAACTCAGGCGACGGGAAGGGCTGGTGGCTGGTCAACCAAGGGATAACATTCAACCTCAGTGGAGTCACCCTCGACGGCACCGGGAAGATGATCTTCCACGGCATCCGTCACAAGGGCACAGGGACTATCCAGAATGTGCATTTCACGAACTTGCAGTACAACTCGTCTGGAAGTGACTACGCCGGCTGGGGCATTTATGCCTTTGTCGGCCCCGCCGGCACCGGGGCTGTGAACGTAAGCGATTGCCAGTTTGATAACATCGGCCGGGTGGGCATCACCTACTGGGGCGCAGGGACCACAGGCACCTACGCACGCAACACCTACACAGGCAAGGGACTTGGCAACTGGCTGGACTATGCCGTCGAGGTGACCAACGGTGCGGTGGTGACCATCGCCGATAGCACGATCACCAACTGCCGGGGCACCGCAACCTTAGATAGTTCAACTTCAGCCGGCATTATCGTCTTGTTGACCGGCTCCAAGGCGACTATTACCAACAACACGATCACCGGTAACTACTGGGGCATCAATGTTAACTACGCCACAGGCACTGCAACGCCTGAAGCCTATGCAAACGGTAACAACATCTCCGGCAACTATGACTTAGGTGCGCGGCACGGCTCTGCATATGGCGTCTTTGATGCCCCCAACAACTGGTGGGGCAGCAATACCGGTCCTGGTCCGGTTGGCCCGGGCACAGGGGATAAGGTTTCGACCAACGTAACCTACAGCCCATGGACACTCCGCAATTTGCCCATTCAGGTAACATCACCTGCCGGCGCTATCACCGTGGCCTCCAGCGCAGGCACCCTCGACCTGGCTACAGACACTCCTGTCAATGATTTCTCCACGGAGGGTCTTCTGCCGCTGGCAGAAATGCCATACGGTGTCGTCAGCTTCACAGTAAGCAACCTGACCCCGGGCGCCACAGTTACCATGACCTTCACACTTCCCACCGTTCCACCCACCGACCTGGAGTTCTGGAAATACGTCCATGGCGCATGGGTTGACTGCTCCTCGCTGCTCGGCGGCGTGGACGATGGCAACAATACAGTTTTCGTCACCATCAGGGACGGCGGCCTAGGCGATAGCGATGGCCTGGCCAACGGCGTCATAGTCGATCCGGGTGCCTTCGTAATACCTAATCTTTTCAAGTTACTCGGCCTTCTCTCCACAGCCTCCCGCGGCTCTTCTGTGTCGCCGGTGGCACCGGCACCCCCGGTATCCCAGCCCAACATCCTGGTTCAAAGCGCCAGCCTCTCGGCAAAAGCGGTAACACCCGGCACCCCCGTCACGGTAACCGCCGATATAGCCAACAAGAGTACGGTCAACGGCAGTAAAAAGGTTACCCTGTATGTAAACGGGCAAGTAGAGACGACGCTGGGCGTGGCCGTGAACAGCGGCAGTTCGTCGCAATTGAAATTCAATGTATCCCGCATCACGCCCGGCGATTACACAGTCTATGTGGACGGCGTACCGGCGGGCCGATTCAAGGTGCAAATGGTAACGGGGAATCTCGCATTATTCATCGTGGTAGCTGTCCTGATAGGGCTAACATTCGTGTTTGGCCTGTTCATGCTCTGGCGCAGGCAGCGCACGGGCTACAGCTAAGTCGTTTTTACGCTATACAGTGAGGGCCGCTGCTTTGGCAGCGGCCCTTCCCTTTCACTGAACAATTCAGGGATGACGAAATCACAGCTATTGAACAGTTATTCACGCCGTTGACAGAAATGAATATAATCTATACCCTTGTTAGCGCAGTCGTAGAAGGTAATAGTCGTTGGCCTCAAAACCAAATTGGGGGGTGAATTTTGTCTGAGCAAATACAAGCGGATAAAGATTATACCCTTGTGAAGCAGATCATGCAGGCCGCATACATATTCGAAAAGGTGAGGGCGCGGGAGCTTCTGCCCCTAAACCTTTCAGTTACAGCCGCGGACATTCTCTTCTTGGTAAAAGCCTTGGGTAAGCATGTAACAGGGGCCAAAATCTACAGGACGCTCATGATCCAGCAGCATGCCCTGTACGTCATACTCAAGAGCATGGAAAAAAGGGGCCTGCTTAAAAGGATCCAGGATAAGGCGCAAAAGACCCAAATCCTCATCACGTTGACTGCCAGGGGTGAAAATACCCTTAAGCAAGTCATGAAACTGGATGGCACAACGCACGTACTTTCAAGGCTAAGTTCCGGGCAGAAGAGCCGACTCCATACGATGCTGTCAGAAATCAAAGACGCAGGCATGGAAGAAATCTACCTTCCACCCAACGTGCTGCTCTGGCCTTAACCTCTTAGGCCACTAAGAGAAGATTGAACTGCGGAATCCATAACAATCGGCAGCTGCCGATGGTCTCGGAGGCGTCGCCACCCTCGTCGGTCACACCCATATCCAGCTATGCCTCTATATTGATATCATATTCAAATCCTGGGGGTTAGTCCGATCGGGGTAGCTGTCAATTGTTACTATAAAGGAAAACGGGTATACTCTTCAAAATTATGAAGGCTTCGCTGGCTAAGAGTCTGTCCGTAGCGCTGTCGGTCTTCCTGGGGCTGGCTATACTGGCGACTGTGGGGGCTATCATTTACATAACCAATGACCCCAATGCCGGTGAGAAATTCACGGAGTTTTACCTGCTGGGACCGGGCGGCAAGGCGGAGGGCTATCCTGACGAGATCACTTTGGGCCAGAGCGCCCCGGTGCTGGTGGGAATAATCAACCGCGAAAAGAAGCCGGCCACTTACAGCTTCGATGTCCTGGTGGACAATACTACGATCTATTCCAAAGGGGACATACGCCTGCAGAACGATGGGAAATGGGAGGGGGAGGCGCCGGTCAAACCGCCGGCCACAGGGGAAAACCGGAAGGTGGAGTTTCACCTTTATAAGGATAGCGCCGCCGCGCCATACCTTAAACTGCACCTGTTTGTGAATGTTAAGCAGGGGTTATGAAAGTGCAACGCTATCAGTTAGCTATTTTTGTAAAATGAGGATTATGGAAAGTGCCGTCTTGGGAGATTTAGCTACGAAAAGTGGTGGGGCATGGTGAACGGTTCCCGAACTCCTGTTTGAGAGCAAAGGACTGATACCAGCGCTACAAAAACTTCATGATGATTGTCAGTCCGTTTATGGTATGATAAAATGTAATACCAGGAGGTCATTATGAGCAAAGAAAAGATAGCTATTACTTTAGACGAACGATTTGTTGGCGAATTGGACAGGCTGGTTGATAAGCATGTGTTTCAAAGTCGCAGCCAGGCCATCCAGGAAGCTGTGAGTGAAAAACTTCTGCGTATGAAGCGGACCCGTTTGGCGGAAGAAAGTGCAAAACTCGATCCAACATTTGAAAGAGCACTATCTGATGAGGGATTAACTGAGGATATGCGGCAATGGCCGGAATATTGAGGGGTGAGATCCGGTGGGCTGATTTAAACCCAACACGGGGGCATGAGCAGACTGGATTGCGTCCTGTGTTGATTCTCAGCCATGATATTTTCAACGAACGTTCAGGAACTGCAATAGTCGTTGCAATTACCAGTCAAACACAACAGGCCGGTTTTCCATTGACCCTTGCATTAAAGACCAGAGATTTGCCAAAGCATTCGTGGGCCAAGATCAGTCAAATCAGGACACTTTCCACAGAGAGGCTGGGCAAGCTGATTGGCAGGTTATCGCAGGAAGAATTATCTCAAGTTATTGAAGGGTTGAATGAAATCATAGCATAAAAACGTCATGATTCCCTATGCGGGCTTGAGGGACAGTTGCCGGATTCCTATAAATCGTAGCTAAAGTAAAGCAATAATATTGCCTTGATGGTGTACCATGCCGCTACTTTACCAGTTCGGCGGTAGTCTGCTTCTGGGTCTGCAAAATGCCCGGCAAAGCGTCCTGATTGGGAATAACCATAGTGATCATGAGTATGCCCTTGTCGCTGGGAGCAGTTACGACTTGTGCCTTTCCCGTTGGGTCCGTATAGATCATGCCCTTGGAGACCAATACAATTTCAACCGGGTTCGTCTTGGCCTGCGAACCGGTAAGGTTAAAGAAATTATCCGTATTCATGGCAAAGGCGGAGATAGTCCAGTACTGGGTTGTCATAGACGTCACGCGAAGCGGATGCTGGCTTACGTCATAAATACAGAGTGAATAAATATCATCAGGCGCCGGCCTGACCACATCCGTGCTCTGGGCCGTAATCGGCGGTTGGAAAACCCACTGGTTGCCGGGAAAGTTGAACTTCCTGGTAATTGTTGCTTCCATTATAGAAGTGGGAATACTGACCGCGACGATCAGGTTTAAAATGACAGCCACAACGATGACGGCTAAAAGCGTCCATCCTATCCACGGTATCCATTTCTTCATTACTGGCAGCCCTCCTTGACGATGTGCGGCAGCTGCGCTGCCTTCAGTGCGTTGGCGGTCGAGTAAGCAGTCCCGGAGTCATGCAGGCGGAGGTACACATTCAGCGTTTTGGCGTTGCCGGCCGGCAGCCAGTTCCCCTGCTTCTGGGTCTTCGACAGGTATATTTTGAAACTGCCGTCAGGCTCGAAAGTAATATCGGTAGAACTAAATGAATAGCGGTTCTGGTCGTTGGCTATCAGGAAGCCATTCTCGTTGTAAACGGTGATGTTCCAGTATCCTGACTTGGGCGCCGGGCCCTGTATCACGTAGTCACAGTTGGCCTCCAGCGGCTGCCCGCTGTCATCATTGTAAGCGTCGAGGTAAATGCTTAAGGATGCGTTCACTGCCATAAGCCCGTTTTCAGCGACCCAGGCCTTGATATAGGGATTTGCACCGCTGCTGCCATAGGCCAGGTTGGTTGACCAGGGTCCGTTCTTGATGTTGCTCCCACTGGTGACCAGATCGGCAACGGGGTTTACGGTGACAAAACCGATGGCAGCGCCTGCAACCACGGCTATCGCAGCAGCTATGATAACCTTGTAGATAGTCTTCATATCCCTAACCTCCCTTCCCAATAATGGCATATGCAGATTGTTGAGTCAAGCAAATTTAACCGGGATATACCGGTACGCAGCGCCTCCTTGGAACGGCTTTGGTAATTCTTGCAGCTATTGTACCTCCTTATTCTGAAATGAGGAAAACGCCTTCGCATAATTAATAGTTTCCCCGAAACCAGATTGAGGCCTGAGAGTTAGTGGTGGGCGATACTGGATAGTGCCCGAATTCCTGTTTGAAAGTAAAAAACTTGTTCCAGCGCTCCATCAATTGCTCGTAGAAGGAGAAAATGACCGTCTTAAAATGTTCTGAATGTTGCTGTTTTGCTAACCTGACAGCCCACCCGTATTATCGGGAAGTTGCCTGGGAATATATTTCAGCCTAATCAGAGAAATGCCAATTGAATTTTAACGGCTTCCTCAACCCGATGCATATCTTCCGGAGAGAGAACACCGGCGCGGCGAAAGAGGCGTGCCTTGCTCACCGTAGCCAGTTGGTCTGCCATAGCCTTGCTTTCCTTTCCCTCTAAAACCACTGCCGCCTCGCTGGGATAAAGCCTCTCCGTTTTGCTGCTTAAAGGTACAACCTGGACCCGGTTAAGGAATTTATTTGACGCATTATTACTTATAATAACAGCAGGTCGCTTCTTCCTGATTTCTCCACCGATGGCCGGATCAAAATTGACCCACCATACTTCACTCCGCTGCATTGTTCAAATCCTCAAAAGTAATCTCTGCCCAGTCCATGGCTTCATTTTCTCTCTTTTTGTCTCGTGCCATTTTCGCATAGGCCGCTTCTAAATTGGGACGGACAACATGTGGCCTTACCAGGTCCTCGATGAACTTGCTTATCTTTCTCGGCCCTATAATTTTATGAAGTCCTTCGTAAACCTCCGCATCAACTGTCAGAGTCAGTTTTTTCTGCATAGCACATCTCCTTATACGTGCATTATACGTATAATCTGAAAATAAGTCAATAGCAATTAAAGTCAGAAAGGTAATAGGATTGCCTAAGATGGTGGACCATTCTGGACAGTTCCCGAACTCCTGTTTGAGAGTAAAAGGATTATTCCAGCGCTCCAACAATTGCTCAAAGGAGGATAAAATGGCTGACCTTTAATGTTTCGAATGCGGCCGCACCATACCACCTGATTCTACCAAGTGTCCGAATTGCGGCCACAAATATGGCGAGCCTCGTCCGTATGCAAAATACAGTTCACATCAATGTGCCAAGCCGGGTTTTGGCGTTTATCCACGGAATTTGCTTTCCCTCTGTAACCTCTTTTATGCTGCGCCGTAGTTGCTCAATAGCATCTTTGTCGCTGAGTATATCCAAAGTTTCTAAGATGGATAGGTAGTCTTCCCAGGTAAGGATTGCCAGAACCGGTTTTCCCCTTCTGGTCACCGCCACGGTGGCTGGGCTAGCTCCCAGTTGCTCTGGAAGTTTTGTCAACTCCCGCCGTGCGTTTACCGTTGTAAGTTCTCTAGTTTCTCTGATCATGGTTATTTCCATCTCCCTATATTAACCCCCGCTTTACAAGGCGCTCAGCCAGGGCATATACGTCCCGGCGGTTTCCTTCTTTGCGGATGCCCACCAAGTACACCAATATTCGTTTCTTCTCGTCATCGACCTTGTATATCACTCTATATCGTTGTCCGGCTGTCCTTAAGCTCAAAAATCCTGTCAGCCAACCTCGAAGTGGTTTCCCCAGCTTTTTGGGCTCTTCCGCCATGGCATCGATGCGCCGCACAATATCACTGCGAGTTCGCCGGTCAGCAACAGCCTCCAGCGCCTCCAAAGCTGCAGGGGTAATATCAACTTGGTAGGCCATTGATAGTTCAATTGTAAGTGTACATCTTCCTGTACATATAGTCAAGAGCAAGAGAGTTGTCAATAGACAAGAAAGTTCGGGAACCGTCCAGCATGGTTATTGTTTTAGCTTCAGCGTTTTGAGTGGTGGGCGATACTGGATTTGAACCAGTGACCCCCTGTGTGTAAGACAGGTGCTCTAACCGCTGAGCTAATCGCCCGGGGGAGTGGCACGCCTGGTGGGGCTTGAACCCACGACCTCAGCCTTCGCAGGGCTGCGCTCTAATCCACTGAGCTACAGGCGCTTGATTGGTGCCGAAGGTGGGAGTTGAACCCACACATCCGTTACGGATACTACGCCCTGAACGTAGCGCGTCTGCCATTCCGCCACTTCGGCCCTGGGCAGCACTGGATTTGAACCAGTGACCCCTTGCGTGTGAAGCAAGTGCTCTAACCGCTGAGCTAGCCGCCCTCTAACGCTATATTTTATGCTTTAACAAGGCTTAAAATCAAGGCGGGGAGGCCAGTGCAATGGAAATTCCCCCGGTTTATATTGGCGGTCGCGCGGGCGCTGTGGACATCGCCGTCCGTCAACGCATATAATTCAATTACGCTTATGCTACCTTTGCAACCAGTGAAAGCCGGCCCTGCGCTGCTGCTAATTGCTGTCATTATGCTTGTTGTGGCGGCCACGGGCTGTGCGCCGCCCCTGCCACCGCCGGTCCCCGCGGAGATTATCAAGCCTCAGCCCTCAGGCGCGGCAGGGCAAGCACCGGCCACCCCTTCGGACCAGTCCCGGACGCTTGAACCGGCCATAGAGACGCCCGCCCCGGCCGTAATTGCCGTGTCGGGACCACAGGTCCGGATAAGGCTTATCCACTACAGGGGCACACTTGCCAGGATCGGGTGCTGCAACCCCGGTTTTTACGAGCGGGATGAGTTCGTGGTGATCCAGAACACCGGCGACACTTACCAGGACATCACCAACTGGCGCCTGACCAATCTGACCAGGGGGTACCCAACCTTCACCTTCCCCCCGCTCTTTCCCTGCATACCCTACGATCTGCCCGTATTGGCAGCTACTGAGGAGCAGGCCATAGCGGATAGTTATTACTCTTTAACCAAGAACCCGGCGCAGTCCGAACTCAACAGGTTCTCCACAGACACCCAGCAGACAAAGCCGGTCAATGTGCCCAACAGCGAATTTAGCTGGTCGTCATGTTCGCCGCTGGGACCCCTGGACGATACGCCCATGAAGCCGGCCGAAGGCCAGCAGGGCCTGCCGGTCCCATGCATCCTCTACCCGGGTCAAACTGTGCTGGTTTTTACAGATGAAGTCCACTGCCCCACAGGCGGATTTTCCTTTAAGTGGGGACAGGGAAATATCTGGAACAACGAGATTGCCGATACGGCCGTGCTGTATAACGCCGAAGGTGAAGAGGTCTCACGCAGGAGCTACCTTGTCGGAAGGTAGGGGAACCCTTTGCCTGCGGACGTCCATATTTATTGATTTATTTAATACCTGTGTATATAATCAAGAAAATGGCTAAACAAAGACCATTGGAATTGCGTTTCCTTTAATGATAGTTATGAATGTAATGGAGAGATGAAATGCAGCAATGGATAAGATGCCCCAGGTGCGGCGCCAATAACGCCCCCGGACAGAAATACTGCAACGCTTGCGGCACGCCGCTGCCTACGGTCTGCCCCAACTGCCAGACCCCGGCAGGCCCGGGCAGCACCTTTTGCGCCAGGTGCGGTATGACCTTCGGCGGTATGCCGCAACAGCCGGGGTACCCGCCACAGCAGCCGGGCTACCCACCCCAACCAGGGTATCCGCCCCAACCCGGCTATCCACAGCAACCCGTGTACCCGCCTCAACCGGGCTATCCTCCGCAGCCGGGATATCCGCCACAACCCGGTTATCCTCCACAACCCGCGGGGTATCCCCCTCAGCCGGGCTATCCTCCACCCCCGGGATACCCGCCACAGCCGGGCTATCCTCCACCACCCCCCGGTTACCCTCCTCAACCCGGCTATCCACCACCGCCACCGGGGTATCCCCCGCAGCCGGGATACCCTCCGCCACCCCCTCCGCGCGGCGCATACCCGCCGGGAGCACAACCTCCTCAGGGCGGAGGTAAAGGCATGCTGGTATTCCTGCTCATCCTGCTCATCGCAGGCCTGGCAGGTTTCGGCTACTGGGCCTACAGCCAGGGCTACCTCAAGGGCATATTCGGCAGCGATAACACCACCAGGACCAGCCAGGGAACGCCTAAGAATACTGCGGCGCCTACTATCAGAGATATACAGATCGTGGGGACGCCTGCTTTAGATGGCTTTATTGTGAGCTGGTGGACGGATCCAGGCGCCAGCTCACAAGTCGAATACGGGCCGGAAGGTACCTTTACCGGTAAAACAGACATTGAAAAGGATGCTCAAACCAGTCAAACTTTATATCCGTTTTTCCACTCGGTAATAGTCAAGGGGCTGAATCAAAACACAAAATACCAGTATCGCGTTCTTTCTAAAACTCCTGATGGAGTTGAGGCCGTATCAGCAATTAATACCGTAACGACTGCGACCGACGTAACACAGTAAATCCTCCCTCCAATATTTTCTTTCCAAAATATACTTTATAAAGTAATTTATGTACCAACAAACAGTTCCCTGCCCTAAATGCGGCGCACAGAACCTGCGGGGACAATGGGTGTGCGCTCACTGCGGCAATACCCTTGTCGCCTACTGCCCCTCGTGCCACGCCGGCAACGCAGTCGACAGCCAGTACTGCCATGCCTGCCACGCCATGCTCCCGCACGCGGGCGCACCTCCTGCTCAACCGCCTTACCCGCCACAGCAGCCGCAGCAGTACCAGCAATATGCTCCGCCGGGCCAGGGCCAGTATCCCCCTCAATACGACCCGTACTCACAGCAGGGTTACCCGCCACAGGCCCAGCAACACCCGTACCAGGATGGCCAGGGCGCATATGGCCAGTATGGCGATTATAAACCGTACCCTGTGCATGGCGGCGGCGCTCCCCCACCGGACATGCTGGACAGGCTTACGAGCAAGCTTAAGGAGATAGTGCAAAATACCAACCCCATGCTGCTCTCGGCACTGGTAGTGCTGGTGGTGGGCATGGCCGTCTTCCTCATCTTAGCCTTCCAGTTCGGATGGATCAAGACCGGTCCCCCACCCAAGGCTGCGGCGCCCAAGGATACTATAGCCCCCGTAATATCTATGCTGCGGGTAAGGGAGGGGGCAAACAACGGGGCAATCGTCTCCTGGGTGACCAGCGAACTCTCCAGCACACAGCTCGAATACGGGGTCTGGCCGTACGCCAATACGACCACCCTGATTGAAAACGACCCGCGCACGGGCATCAACTCCGGTGTCCTTGTCCACGAAGCCGGCCTGACCAACCTCATGCCAAGGACCTCCTACGTTTACCGCGCGGTATCCTATGATAAAGACGGCAACAAGGGCGTCAGCCCCGATATGCAGTTCGACACCTCCGTGGCTGCGACGGGCACCCAGGAGAATACTCAGAGTCCCGACGGCGGGTATTAATCAGGCTTTGCCAGGGCCCGGCACAGGGCATACAATATTAATCACTTAAGGTATAACCATGCAGCAAAACTTTCTCTGTCCCGCCTGCCGGCAAGAAAATACGGCGGATAGCACGGTTTGCAGCCACTGCCACACCCGTCTGGGACTGATGGGCGCCCTCAATTCCAGGTGCGCGCAACCCTACTGCAACTGGCCGCGCGTGCCCTATGACCGTTTCTGCGGCAATTGCGGCCACCCACTTCAACCCATCTGCCCCAACTGCGGCAACAATCTTTCCAGTGACTCCAGGTATTGTCCAAAGTGCAGCTTCTTCTGCGGCGGGGGCCGGGAAGGGTTAATATAGGCACAGGTGGCGACCGGACGAAAGCGGCGGAGGCAAATAGATAATGGCTGAGCAAATCAAGCTTGTCTCCTGGAATGTGGTCAGCCTGCGCAACATGCTGGACAAGGCCAACCTTGCCCCGGCGGGACGGCAACCCCTGCCTTTTTTGGAGTGGCTGAAGCAGGAGTCACCCGATATCATCTGCTTCCAGGAAACAAGGCTGCAGCAGGGCCAGGTCCCTGCCAACCTCGAGAACCCGGCGGGTTACCACACGTCATGGAGTTTTGCCGAGAAAAAGGGCTACAGCGGCGTGGCCACCTTCAGCCGAGAGGAACCGCTCTCACGCAGCCCCGGACTGGGCATCGCCAGGTTCGACAGCGAGGGCAGGGTAATGATGACGGAACACCCCGGGTTCAAGCTCTTTAACATCTATTTTCCCAAGGCTTATTCCCCGCGTGAGGTGGCTACCGCCCGCAAAGAGGGGGCGGCTAACGCCGACAGGATGGCCGAACGGCTGCCCTTTAAGCTGGACTTTTACGACGCGCTGCTTGAGCACGCCGATGCGCTGGCCGGCCGCGGCGAAAATATTGTGATCTGCGGTGACTTCAACGTGGCCCACCAGGAAATAGATCTGGCCCGGCCACGGCAAAACCGCGAGACTTCCGGGTTCCTGCCCGAGGAAAGAGCCTGGATGGACCGCCTGACCGAGCACGGATACATCGACACTTTCCGCCACCTGCACAAAGACCCGGGCAACTACACGTGGTGGAGCTACCGCTTCAAGGCCAGGGACAAGGATATTGGCTGGCGGCTCGATTATTTCTTTATCTCGAAAAGCCTGGCAAAATCGCTGACGGGCGCTTTTATTCTAAAAAACGTGCTCGGATCGGACCACTGCCCGGTCGGCATAACGCTGAAAATAGGCTGAGCAGCCGAAGGATTATTCCAGCCGGTACTGCCGTTCGTTGAACAACCGCATGCAGGCATCCACCACCTGTGTGTCGTAATATACGCCCTTTTTCTGCAGGATCTCGAGCAAAGCTTTCTCGATGCTGAAGGCCGGCCGGTAGGGACGGTGCGATGCCATGGCCTCCACCACGTCGGCCACTCCCATGATACGGGCCTCCAGGCGGATCTCCTCCCCTTTAAGCCCACGGGGATAGCCGGAGCCGTCCAACCTCTCGTGGTGCTGATAGACGATCTCAGCCACGGGCCAGGGGAACTCGATATTCCGCAGCAACTCATATCCCACATCGGCGTGGTCCTTGAGCAGGTTGATTTCGTTGGGCCTCAATTTGCCCGGCTTGCTCAATATCTCGGCCGGCACGTATATCTTTCCGATGTCGTGCAGCGTGCCAGAAACGCGGATACCCTCTATGCGGTCTGCCGGCAGGCCCATCTCCCCTGCTATGGCGCAGGCCAGCCTGGAGACCCTGTTCTGGTGGCCGGCTGTATAAGGGTCACGCATCTCGGAGGTCAGCGCCATGGACTGTATGGTGCCTTCCATGGCCTTCTGCAGTTTCTCTGAGCTGTGCTGCAATTCCTCCTGTATCTTCTTTCGCTCTGTAATGTCGCGCGCCGAGCTGATGATCAATTTTTTGGACCCCTGCATGATGACCCGGCTGTGTACTTCCAATATCCCGACAGCGCCGTCCGGCCTGACCTGCGCAGCTTCAAAAGTCATCTCGCCCCGGGTCAGGATTTCCCCGATGCGGAAGCTATCCAGGGCAGAAAGCATAACGGTTGTATCAGCCTGCCATGCTTCGCCGGAGACGCCCTGCGTAATATCGCCCAACCCGGCAGCAGCCTCGTTGGTATAAAGGCATTTGCCCTGTGAGTTGTGCAGGAATACGGCGTCGGGTGAAATATCCAGTAGCTGTGAGTAAAGTTTGAGCTGCGCAACCGATTGCGACCGCCGCGCGATGAGCATGCCGAGAAACCAGGATACGGCAGCCACGACTGCCACCAGCAATCCCAGCGATACCAGCACCGGCACCATCATACCGCCGGCGGCTGACTGCATGGCGCTTCCCGGTATAAGGGCAGAAGCCTGCATATAGATGAGGGCTGAAACGCCCGCAAGGACCGCCAGCAGGGCAAAGAATATGGCGGCGAAATAAAGCACTGCCTGCGGTTGCGCGCTCCTGGATATGTCCTTGATAAACGGGTCCTGCATGGTTTTATCCTCATTCACGTCAAGCAAATTTTCACCTGAAAAGCATGTCGCCGAGCAGCGTGCCTTTTATGCTGATAGCGCCTTCGGGGCACAGTTCCTGGCAGCAGTAGCAGCGAATGCAGCGGTCATAGTCATGCCTGGGGACATTGACCTCGTCGGCGGGGTCCCAGTGGATGGCCTTTGGATCGACCGGGCAGACCTCGAAGCAGGTGCCGCAACGGGTGCACGTACCTTTGCTGATAACCGGGCGCGGGCAGGTGCGGTTCTTGATGAAAGCCATCAGCCGTCCACCTGAATAGGGCAGCGGCCGCCTGCGCACCACGTCAAAATCGGGGGTTATGAATTGCCTTATATCGTCTCCCACTACTTCAATGGCATCGTACCGGCATGTTCCCAGCCCCGCTTCCTCCCCTGCCAAATTGGTGGGCACGAATTCAGGGTTAAGCCCGATGATCCTGCATGCGATAGAGTCCAGGGCAACCGGGTCGCTGGAAAAGATGAGCACGCCGAGCTTGCGAGGGTTGCCGCTCTGCGGACCATTGCCCTCCATGGCCATGATGCCGTCCATGATATAGAACCTGGGCTTTATGAACGCGGTGAGGTCGGCCAGCATGGTGGCGAAATCATACGGGTCGGGCATTTTGATGTGGAATTGCCCCTTGAGTATGCCGGGGATGCATCCGAACTGGTTTTTCAGCGCGCCCGTAAACCTCATCATACCGTGAGTTTTCAACTTGGGCAGGCTGACCATTCCCTGGGCGCCAAGCACCCCATTGGCGATAACGAACTTTTTGTTCAGCCGCGCTGCGTTGTGGACCACCTGCCTGCCATCGTCAAAATCGGCCAGCGGTATGCCCATCTCGTCGGCCACACGCTTCAACCCGGCGCGGCGCATATTGGACTCGCATGAGCCAAAGCCTGAGGAATCCCCGCATGAAAGTACGGCTCCCGCTTCCTTAAGCAGCCTGGCGACAGCCTTAAACACAGACGGGTGAGTGGTCACACATTTGGCCGGGTCGGAACCCATGAGAACGTTGGGCTTCAATACAATGCCCTCTCCCTGCTTGATAAATCCCGACGGGCCGCCGATTTGCTCCAGCCCCCGTTTGACCGAGTCGAAGACCAGGCCTTCCCCGTAAGTATCACATTTAATCAGGGCTACCCGTGACTTTTCCATGCTACTCCTTTACATACCGCTGAAACCCTGCACATGAATTAATGCTACCACTTCAGCATCCTTCTACCAAACCGGGTAGTTAAAGATTTGTCTTACCTGCCCGGCCTCTTGTAAAATCAATCTTCTCAACAAACCGGTTATAAAATATAGCATGCAGACACGACAGAGTATAGCGTTAATAGGCGCCGGCGCCGTAGGAGGCTATTACGGCGGGCGGCTTGCCGAGGCCGGCCATGATGTCCGTTTCTTAGTGAGGAGGGACTATCATGCCGTTGCGGCGTCCGGCCTGAACGTGACGAGCCCGGATGGGGACTTCCTGCTGACTAACCCTTCGGTAGCCAGGGATAGCGCTGAAATAGGTCCTGTTGACTGGGTCATCTGTGCGCTCAAGTCCACCTCCATCCACTCCGCCCGCAAGCTGGTGCAGCCCTGCGTGGGCGCTGACACCCGCATACTGGTACTGATGAACGGCCTGGGACTGGAGGACCATTTCGCTGAATGGTTCGGGGCTGAACGTGTATTCGGCGGACTGGCCTTTACCTGTATCAACAGGGGGAAGCCCGGCCACGTGCATCACCTGGCCTATGGCACTGTAACATTGGGACATTACGGGGATGACCCGGCCGAAATTGACAGTGCGCTGCGGCTGTGGTCGGGCAGCAAGACCAGCGTTGTCCCGGCCATGTCACTGTTGAAGGCCCGCTGGGAGAAGCTGTGCTGGAATATCCCTTTCAGCGGCCTGTGCGTGGCCGGCGGCGGCATCACCACCGACCGCATCATGGAAGATAAGGCGCTGCATACTGCCGCAGGGGAATTGATGGAGGAGGTCATCGCATCGGGCAATGCCGACCTGTCCCATCACGGGGAAAAGGCCCTTATCGACAGGGAAACCCTGGCGGACAACATGTTCAAAAGGACCTCCACCATGGGAGCGTACAGGCCGAGCACCATGATCGATTTCGTGGAGGGCAGGGCCATGGAGATCGAGGCCATCTTCGGCGAACCGCTGCGGCGCGCCCGGGCGCTGGGAGTGCCTGTACCGGGACTGGCCCTGCTTACGGCCCTGCTAAAATCGCTCAATCACGGCCGTTAAAACGCGGGAGGCTATTGCTGCATCTTGATAGGGCCTGTACCCTCCATCAAGGGAACGTACCTGAAGGCGCCTGCGTAGTCAAGGCCGGTCATGCCATTTTTAATCTCATTTATATCCAGGACGGAAGCGATAATCCAGACCACCGTCACCTGTTTGCTGGCGGTGAGCTTTTTGAGCACGGGGCCGAAATCCTTGGCGCCCTGCTTATAAAACTCGATGGGGCCTATCTCCAATCCCTCACCTGCGGAACGCTGCCGCATGGTGGCCAGCGAGCTTCTCCCCATATCGTTATCGATGACCAGGAAAGTGGCATAGTTTTTGGATGGGTCATATGTTATGCCCTGGGCCGGCAGCAGGGAGCATGAAATACACGTCAACACGAGCAGGACGGCTGCTGAAAAAGAAGTCAATAATATTTTCTTGCGCATTGTTCACATTTCCTTATAAATTTCCTTGAATATTATACATAATACTGCGTCATCCTGCTTAATTCATAGTATAATCTTGATCAACATGAAAAGGGTTTACGGCAACGATAAAATCCAGGTTTTCTGGGACTCAGAAAAATGCGTGCATTCCGGCAACTGCTTCACACACCTGCCCGAGGTTTTTAAGCCGATGCGGCGGCCCTGGGTTGATATCGATGCCGCCGAAGCCGAGGCCATAAAGCGGGCCATTGATAAATGCCCTTCGGGTGCACTGACCTGCAAACTGCACAAGTAGCCCCGCGTGCTACGTCTCATTTCTTCTTGAACTTATCGTAAAGCTCAAGGGACAGAATATTCAGGGCGATGGCTATAACGATGGGCAGGGTAATAAGCCACAGGTTTTTAGTTAAGTCGATGCCATAATAGCTGCAAACACCGAGCAATACGAAGGTCATCAATATGCCCAGGCCTGCGCAACCAATAGCCAGGGACACAAATATCAGCATATCTCACCGTTTTACGGCCCGCCGCCCATTTCCTGCTCCGCCGGCTCCGCTGACGTGCTGCCCGTCAACCCGGATACCACCCGGCGGGCGGCGCCCAGTTTGTCCGCCATTTTCTCGTGTAAAGCCATGAATTTTGCCGACTTTTCCCTGTATAGCGGGTAATAGGCCTGTCTGACGTCCTCGCCGGTGCTGCTGAAGTGGCCTTCTACAGGCGCAAAGACTGCACTTTTAACCAGTGTGCCACGGTTGCGGGCGGAGAATTCGGCCGCCGCCAGGGCGGCCTCAAGCCGCTTCCAGGAGTTAAGCCTCAGATTTGGCGTGGTATTGTCTGCGCCGCCGTCAGCGGTAAAACTTTTATCACGGCAAATGGCGTTGGCCAGTTCCAGGCAATTGTCACAGGATGTGGTTAAGGTCCCGGCAGTCAGCGGCGGCGGCAGGTAGTCCGCCAGGGAAGTCCAGAGGCCCGAGTCCCTGTATGTATAACCCTGCGGTGTCACGGCGCACATGCCCTGCTCGGGCGAACTCCAGCCTATGCCGGCAAATTCTTTCCAGCCAAATGACTGCAGTTCAATGGAGATAACGCGTGCGCTTTCGATCTCAGCAATAACCAGGCCGCAGGTGCCGGCCTGCTCTATACCAGTGCCGCCGGCACCGATATCCTGAGACATAGTCAATCCCGCACCGCCGGGATACTGCTGCCCGGCAGGCTGGCAACCAAAAAGAATGGCCGTCAGGGACAGTACAATCAGGACGGAAGATAAGTAACTTCTCATCAGCGGATAACAGGCTTAATGCTTGTAGGAATCGTAAATGCCCTTGAGCTCTTCGATCATACTGGTACGGAGGTACGCCTGTTCCTTTGTAATAGTACCCTTGAGCATGAGGACCGCCAGCGACTGGTTGAAGGTCTGCATGCCATCCTTCTTTGAGACCTGTATGATACTGTACAGCTGGTGGATACGTCCCTCGCGGATGACGTTGCGCACTGCCATATTGGCGATCATGATCTCGCAGGCCGGGACCCGGCCGGCGCCGTCCGCACACGGTATCAAAGTCTGGCACATGACCGCTGTAAGGATGAGGCTGAGTTGATTCCTGATCTGATCCTGCTGGACCGCCGGGAACATGTCCACTATTCGGTTTACCGTCTGCGCCGCATCGATTGTATGCAGCGTGGCCACCACCAGGTGGCCGGTCTCCGCTGCCCTCATTGCGGTGGTCATGGTACTGAGCTCGCGTATTTCGCCCAGGACGATGACATCCGGGTCGTGCCTGAGCGCGTGAATGAGGGCTGCATCGAACGAGAACGTATCCTCCCCAACGTCCCTCTGCAGTATCAGGCTTTTCTTGTTGGAAAAGATATATTCGATAGGGTCCTCGATGGTTATGACATGGCTGGCCTTGTTTTCATTGAGGTGGTTGACCATGGCAGCTATGGAGCTCGATTTGCCGCTCCCTGTCTGCCCCGTAACCAGGATCAGGCCTGCAGGCTTGAGTATCAGCTCCTTGCATATCTGAGGCAGCTTCAGCTCATCGATGCTGGGCACGCCGAAGGGGATAAGCCTGATGGCAATGGAGATGGTGGAACGCTGCTGGAGGATATTGACCCTGCTGCGAGTCAGTCCCGGTATGCTGTAAGCGAAATCGAGCTCGCGGTTTTTGCTGAACTCCGACCTGCGTTCAGTGGAGGTGATCTCCTCATAGTACTTTTCAATGTCCTTGGGTGAAAGGGGGTTGAGGTCCTTCATTACGTGAAGATTGCCGTCAATCCGCAATATCGGTGGGGATGGGACGGTAAGATGCACATCGGATGCCCTGTTCTCAACAGCCAGTTCCAGCAATTCCCTTATGCTCAATTCTTTCACCTGCCGCCGCTTATTTCAACATCATTGTATACTTCAGCCACCCGATACGCAATGTCCCTGCTGAAAGACCATCGGTCCTGACGGGAGGGTATGACTAAATACCTATTGATACATGGAAAACTACTGCTATAATTAGCAGTTGGAGGTGATCAATGGAAATCCAGATTATGGGTGGAGTTATAGGCGTTGTATGCCTGGGCCTGGCATCCCTGGCAGCTTTTCTCATGGTGCCCGCGCGTGAGCTCAGCACGAGGGAAAGGATTGGCATACACACGTTTTACTGGGCTTTCGCGATTTACGCGACCTGGACTATTTATTACATGTCGAGCTACCAGGGCTGGGAAAAATATTTTTACGTTTGCATACCGTTGATGCTGGGTTTGATCCTCAGCCTTCTTTCGGAAGTACAGTCAAAACAGCCGCCCATAAACATAAGCAACACGCGTTTAAAAAAGATCGCGGTGCAAACGTGGCACAGGTTGCCCAACCATGTCAAAAGGGGCCTGCAGAGCGCAGTCATGAATATCCAGGAGGTACAGGAGTGGAGCGAGCTGGACATGGCATACTTCAGGAATTCAGACATCAACGCCGCACGGTGGACAACCATCCTTCCCCTACCTGCGCGGGGCATCCTCCATGTATCAGACAGCGACTGCCGGAAATTGCAGGACCAGGCCATAATAGAAGCACTGGCGCACGAACTGGCAATTGCCTATCAGTCCACACGTACACCCTTTGACTCAGGCTGCATAGACAAGGCAGGCAAAGAGCTTCCTATTAAGTGGAAGTTCAAAGCATAGCTTCGCGTCAATTTGCCTGCCTGGAAAACGCTGACCTACGCGGCCGGCGGTCCCTGCATAAACTTTTTTCCCGCTTTTCCGTTATCTATCAGGGAGGAAAGATACTGTTATGCCAAAACCAGCGAGACTTGATTACATACTTGAAAACTCAAAACCGGAAGACAGAAGTAATGTGGGTAGTTCAAAGCTGCGAAGAATGATGGAGAGCACGATCGAGGCAATGGCAAATTTGCTTGAAAAAAGGGATGCCTATACGTCCTGTCATCAGAAGCGCGTGGCCAAACTTGCGAGCGCCATAGCGACTGAGCTGGATTTTTCCTATGACCAGATACGCGGCCTTAATCTGGCCAGCAGCATCCATGACGTGGGTAAAATGGTTATTCCCTTTGAGATATTGAGCAAGCCGGGTAAATTAAGCGCCACAGAATTCGGTATTGTTAAGGAGCACCCCAAGGTAGCCCATGATATTTTAGTAAACATTGAATTCTACTGGCCGGTCAGCCAGATAGTAGTTCAACACCACGAAAGGATGGACGGCTCAGGATACCCGGCAGGCCTTAAAGGGGAGGCTATTTTACGCGAAGCAAGGGTACTGGCAGTAGCCGATGTAATGGAAGCCATATCTTTCGACAGGCCTTACCGCCCGGCTAAGGGAATAGAGTCGGCAATGGAGGAAATTAATTCAAACAGGGGCACCCTCTTCGATGCCGAAATAGTGGATGCCAGCCTCAATCTATTCAGAGAGAAAGGATACAGGCTCGGATAGCAATGATGTATGGATGAGCAGATCACCTTATCCGCGTGCCGTTCCACTCGCCGATCCAGCCCCCCGATGAGCCATAGCGCCACTTACCGGTGAAGCTGTCGCCGTCCCGGGATTGCTGAATCTCGATGTCACCCGCGTCATCCGGCGGCATATAGGTGGGAGACTCCGACCATGTGCCGATTGCCAGGCCTGATGTTTTGCTTTGTTTGACGTTAATTCTCCCGCCATCCCAATCATACGTGCCGGATACATTGCCTTCCACCTGTTGCAGGTCCCATAACGTTTTATGCTCTGCGCCGCCGTATCTGAAAAAGACGGTGTCCCATTTCCCTGTCCACAGGGCATAAGCGCCATATGTTGTAACCGGCTGACTTGCCTGCCCTCCGGACCTGTTCCCTGCCCCGGACTGCAGCGTCCCACCGGACGTATCGCCTGAAGAAGTCAGCGGCGTACTGACCAGAGCAGGCGGCTGAGTCACTGCGCCACCCTGTGTGCCCGCATTATTCTTCGCGCAACCGGCTGCCCCAAAAGCCCCCACCAGTACAAGGATGAGTAAAACTGTACACATTGTTACGCAGCGCACTATCTTCATATATACCCCCTGACTTGTGTTGCAGATTATTGCAATTAGAATATATATTTGCAGGGCGTTAGTCAATACCGGCCGTGCCCGGCATATTTGTGGATTTGCGGCAGTAACATTGACAGCCACCTGGCAAGGGAATATTATCATGGCACAGGGCAATGAGGAATGATAGTGGCTGGTATTTGCTCAGATGCGAATTGAAACAGGGAGGCCCTGTATAGTAACCAAAAATGGAGGGGGTTTATGAAACAATCTTATGAATACAAAGTTTTATGTCTGGTCTTACTGGCGGGCATGCTGACTTTCTCTTTGCCGGGATGTTCAGGTGGCGGAACCCAGGGCCAGATTCAAGAATACCCGATTGATCCGAGTATTTCTACGACGCTTCAAAAGACAATTGTGCCGGGCAGCATAGCCCCGGGCAACACCATCCAGCTTTCAGCTATTTCGGAGTACGGCAAATACGGCTATGGCAACTGGACACCAGGCCCCGGCCTGCCCGCTGATGCGCGGACTGATATCATGCCTGCCGGCTATAGCGGCGCGTCAGCCACTAATAAAGCAAAGCTTCTGAATTTCTTTACTATATCCGACATCCATATCACAGACAAAGAATCTCCTGGTCAGATAATCTACCTGCAACAATTGTATTACCCGAACCTCCTCCCGGCCCCTTTCGACGCGATGGGCCACCAGCCATGGTCATGGCAGACCTCAGTGTATTCACCGGTCATGCTGTACACAACACAGGTACTTGATGCAGCGGTACAGACAATAAATGCACTTCACAAACAAAAACCTTTCGACTTCGGCATATCCTTAGGTGACGCAGCCAACTGCACTCAGTATAACGAACTCAGGTGGTACATCGACGTCCTTGACGGCAAGGTCATCACACCCAGTTCCGGCGCCCACCTCGGCGCCGACACCATCGATTACCAGAAGCCATTCAAGGCGGCGGGGCTGGATAAGACTATCCCCTGGTACCAGGCCCTGGGCAACCACGATCATTTCTGGATCGGTTCGTTACCGGTAAACATTTTCCTGCGGCAGTCCCTTATCAGCGACACTATCATGGCTGCGGGAGATGTGCTCTATGACGCTGCAAATATAAACAACCCTTTATACTTTATGGGCGTGCTCGACGGCTCGACTCCTAACGGCGACATTAAAGGGGCGGGGCCTGTGGTAACCTTCAACAGCTCTCCCAAGGTGGTACCCGACCCGGACCGCCGTTCGCTTTTAAGGACGGAGTGGATCCAAGAATTTTTTAACACAACTTCAAACCCGGTCGGCCACGGCCTTAACCTGGTTGACCCCAAACAGGAAAAAGGCTTTGCCTGCTATAGCTTCCTGCCCAAGTCGAATGTGCCGGTCAAGGTTATCGTACTCGACGACACGCAATCGGAAACCGATGGCGATACAACCATCCACGGGCATGGCTTCCTTGACCAGGCACACTGGGAATGGCTTAAGAAAGAACTTGCGGATGGTGACGCCGCCGGCCAGTTCATGATCATTGCCGCGCACGTGCCCATAGGCGTCCAACCGGACGGTTCGTTTATGGAGTGGTGGACAAATCCTCAAAATGCTGTGAATATTCAGGGCCTGATTGCCGAGCTCCACAGCCACCCCAACCTGCTCATGTGGGTCGCGGGACATCGCCATCTCAATACTGTCAAAGCCTTTATTACGGATGATCCCACCAAACCGGAGCGCGGATTCTGGCAGGTTGAAACTTCTTCGTTAAGGGATTTTCCCCAGCAGTTCCGCACCTTTGAAATTAACCTCAATAGCGACTATACCATTTCAATAGACGCGACCGACGTTGACCCGGCAGTTAAGGACGGAACGCCTGCTGCCACATCGCGCAAATATGCTGTGGCGGTGCAGCAGGTGGCCGGAAACAACCTGAGCCCAAATAATCCCGGCTCAGATCCGACCAGTGTCGGTTATCCGACCGCCCCTGATCCAACTATAAAGCCAACGGTTAACGGTTCGTATGATGCAAAACTTTTCAAGCAATTGAGCCCTGAGATGAAGGCGAAGATGCAGACGATGTACCCGTAATAAAAAGGCCTGACAGAGGAGGTAATGCAATGCCGGAACATCCGTTGAAGACGCTGGAGAGGCTCGACCCGCAGTTGCATAGCCTGGTTGAGCAGACAAGGCAACTTGCCTTCAGTGAAGGTGCTTTACCCAGGAAGTTCAAACTCCTGATTGCGCTTGCTTTACTTGCGGCAAATGGCGCCCACGATGGGGTTAAATCGTTGGCCCAGGTAGCAATGGAAGCCGGCGCAACGAAGGAGGAAATTACGGAAGTATTGAGAGTAAACCAGTATATCAATGGAGTCGGCAGCATTTTCACAGCCTCTATGGCGCTGAGTGAACTATTTTAAGCCGGATACGCTCATGCTAAAGGGAAATAGCATTATGCGGATGGAAAGAACTGATGCTACCTGATATCAAGACGCTTATAATGTTGTATCTTATCGTCAACGTTATAAGCGCCGGCGCGGTGGCGGTCATATGGGGTCAGAACCGCAGAAGATTTGCAGGCATCCCCTTCTGGCTGGTCGGGCTGGCATTGCAGGCAGCAGGGGCAGCATTGATTGTCCTGCGCGGACTGGCGCCTGACATCATATCCATGACGCTTGCCAATACCATGATTATGGCAGGGTTATTAATTACTTTAAAGGGGCTGGAACGTTTCACCGGGAAAAAAGGTTGGCAAATATATAATTACATCCTGCTGGCCGTTTTCGTTGCTGTAAGCGCATATTTCGCCGTGGTTCAACCAAACCTGGTGGCACGTGAAATTACCGTGTCAGCCGTGGCAACGATCTATACCTTTCAATGCTGCTGGCTTCTACTGCGCAGGGTGGACCCCGGGATGCGCCAGATAACAGGTCTGACAGGTTCAATCTTCGCAATCTACGCGGCATCCACCTTTGCCAGGATCATCCTGATCATTATTATTCCGGAGCAGAGCAACGACTTCTTTAAATCGGGAGCAGTGAGTGCCCTGACCATTACCGTGTATATAGTACTCGCCATCTGCCTTGCCATCAGCCTGGTGTTGATGGTGAACAGGCGTCTGCTGGCTGATGTTATATCCCAGGAGCAGAAATTCGCCGCGGCTTTCAATTCATCCCCTTATGCCATTACCCTTACCAGGCCGTCCGACGGCAGGATCTTCGAAGTCAATAATGGCTTCGTCAATATCACCGACTATCAATATGCTGAAGTGATCGGGAAGACCACGGTTGACCTGAAGCTGTGGATCAATGAGAAAGACCGCCTGGCGGTTGTGAGTGAACTGGCGCGGGGACGTGAGGTAAATGCAGTGGAGTATCAGTTCCGCAAAAGGACAGGCGAAATAATAACCGGGCTTTTTTCTGCCAACCTGATCACTGTTAACAATGAAACCTGCATCCTTTCAAGCATAGGCGACATCAGCGAGCGCAAGCTAACTGAAGAAAAACTCGCAAAAAGCTACGAGTCCGTGAAGAAGACCTTGAATGACGCTATCGATACCATTGCCAAAATCGTAGAAACGAGAGATCCCTACACCGCGGGACATCAGCGCAAAGTAGCCGAACTGGCAGTCGCTATAGGGAGCGAAATGAAGCTGGAAGATGCCCTGATCGATCAGATCAGGATGGCGGCAACAATCCACGATATCGGGAAAATGTATGTTCCGTCTGATATCCTCAGCAAACCGGGGAAACTTTCTGATATTGAATTTAACCTGATAAAAACTCATTCTCAGGGCGGCTACAATATTGTCAAAGATATGGATTTCCCCTGTGTTGTTGCTCAGGCCATATTACAGCACCATGAAAGGCTTGATGGATCGGGATATCCCAACGGGCTAAAGGGTGAGGATACGCTTTTAGAAGCCAAAATATTAGCTGTGGCAGACGTTGTAGAAGCCATGGTTTCACACCGTCCCTACCGGCCGGCACTGGGCGTCGATAAAGCGCTGGAAGAGATATCAGAGAACAAGGGCAAACTGTATGACCCTGAGGTTGTGGATACATGCCTGGAACTTTTCAAAAGCTTTGAGTTCCAGTTTAAATCCGTGTGACCTGTCATAATGGGGAGCAGTATATAAGCCTTAGTTGTCCGCACGTGTTTTCGAGTGCCTGCCCAGGAAATCCAGTATTATCTTACCTGCCTGCTCCGTCGAATCGGTTATGAAGCCATGCCCGGCTTTATCAATTATGGCCAGCTCGGCGCCGGGTATCCTGGAAGCAAGCAATTTCGAGTTCTCACACGGTATCAGGCGGTCATGGGAGCCCGTAATAACCAGCGTCGGGGCCTTGATTTCAGGCAGGCGGCCGTAGGTGTCATGGGTCATGATGGCGTTACCATGGGATACCAGCGTCTGCGGCGGCGTGGGATGCTCACAGGTAGTGGCTACGAAGCGGGCGATAGCGGCAGGGTTATTTCCGGCGAATTCCTCCCGCCATAACCATGGTATTATGCCGCGGGCCCTGTCCTCCTCCGGCAGTTTAGCCCGCTCTGCGTCTAATAAAAATGACGCGGCATCGGCCGATATCGGAACTGCCCTGTTCCCTCCGCAGTAAGTGCAGCCCAGGATAAGGCTGTTTAATCTTGCGGGATAGTTGAGCGCAAACTCCTGCGAGATCATCCCGCCCATCGATACGCCGAACACATTTGCCCTGTCTATGCCGATTGCATCCATGAGGCCCGCGACATCCCCGGCCATCATCCTCGCAGTATATGGTATGGCGGGTTTATCGCTCAACCCGGTGCCCCGGTTATCAAATACTATCACGCGGTATTCCGCGGCCAGCTTATCCCGGATGGCGAACCAGTGACCGCTGCGGAAGCCGAAACCCATCACCAGTACCAGGGGTTCCCCTTTGCCATGGACCTCATAATATAAATTGATATCACCAACATGCGCAATTGACATCCACGCGCCTCCTCAGGTTGCGTACACAATGCAGGCACCGTCTGGCTTGTTGTAAAAACCTATTTGGTGCTCCACTGCCCGTACCTCTTTTAGAACGATTATTCTTCGGGGGCAATCTTATGAAAATGCAACCTGATTGTCAATGTATGATTTGCTATCCCTGGAAATAGAAATCCCTTGTTCTATTTTGGCGCCTAAATTGACTGCGTGATTTTGAATACTCCCCTGGCCTAAGAATGTTGAGGGAAGAGGTCTGGTGGCAGCAGGTAGATTTGAACCATTGAACAGGGGCCTTAACAACCGGTAATAGTCTGTGTTATCCTTTCTCACAAATACGTACAAAGGATAGGTAAAGAATGGATCAATTAAATTCAATGTCCGCCTGGATGCCATTATTGACGCTTCTATTCATAGCATGGACCCTGCCATGGAAAGGTGTAGCATTATGGAAATCAGCCCGCAATAAGCACCTGGTATGGTTTATCATCATCCTGATAGTCAACACTTTGGCTATCCTCGAGATAATATACATTTTTGGCTTCAGTAAGAGTAAGTCAGCGGCCAAGCCGGGTGACAACTAAGGTTAATCAGCGCCATATAGCAGGGATCAGGAATATGAATAATCAAACAGTAAAATCGACTGGCTGCTGCGAACCATTTAATCCCGAGCCATGGCAGGATAAAGAGATTACATGGCAAGACAAAATTTTTGTTAAGGACCATGTCACCAGCTTTTTACATATTCCCCTTAACATGGGGAAAAAAATAGTCAATAATATGGAACTGATTGAAAAAGCAAATGCCCGGGCGCCGCAGCAGCTGATACTGTGTGATGAAAAATCACCCTGGGGGTCAGATATTTATATAGATGTCTCCAAAGAGGTTACGGGAGCACAAATGACCACGCTTTCCGGCAGTTACTTAACAAAAGTTTTTGAGGGACACTATAGTAATGCCGGCAAATGGGCACAGGAAATGACGGAATATGTGAAAAGCAAGGGGCATAGTCTAAATAAACTATATTTCTGTTACACTACCTGCCCTAAATGTGCGAAAGCATACGGCAAAAACTATGTTGTGCTTTTTGCGCAAATAAATTGAAGGCAGCCGCCTACTTTAATAAGTGAGTGTTAATACCGGGGTTGGTCAAATGGACGAAACCATTGATTCGATATAGACCGCCACGGTTCAGTATCAGGTTCATGTGCTTCAACAACATATCTTAAAAGAAGAGATATAATAGATACATTATGAACCCAGAGTCACTGCAATATTTAACGCAATTAGGTTGGGATACCTTTTTTCAGGAACAGTTTAAAAAGCTGATATTTCCTGGCTCAGTGCCCGCCAGGATCATTTCAGAGTCCAAAGGATCTTATCAATTATTTAGCCAGCACGGCGAATTGACCGCCAAGATATCAGGCAAAATGAGATACCGCTCTAAGGCCGAAAATCAGTACCCTGCAGTTGGCGATTGGGTTATTGTCAAACCGCTGGTCGATGAGCAGAAGGCCATAATGCAGGCTATACTTCCAAGAAAAAACAAGTTCTCCAGGAAAGTTGCCGGAGAACGTACCGAAGAACAGGTTGTTTCTGCTAATATTGATACTGTCTTCATTGTTAGCAGTCTGGACGGCGGCAGAAATTTCAACCTTCGCAGGATCGAACGTTACCTGACGCTTGCCTGGAGCAGTGGAGTTACTCCCGTTATTGTTCTTAATAAAATTGACGTGTGCCCGGATACCGATGTTTATATTCGGAATGTCGAGACTATTGCTACAGGTATATCTATACATCCGGTCAGCGCTAAGGAACGGCTCGGATTGGATGCTCTTAGAAATTACCTGGCCAAAGGAAAAACAGTCGCGTTTCTTGGCTCTTCAGGAGTAGGCAAATCCGCTCTCATCAATGCCTTGCTTGGCGTTGAAAAGCAGGAAACATGCGTAGTTCGAGAAGGCGACCGCATGGGTAGACATACTACCACCCAACGTGAGCTTATTCTTATTCCTGACGGTGGCATGGTGATTGATACACCCGGTATGAGGGAGATCCAGATGTGGGCAGATGAAGACGATCTCAGGGGCACCTTTTACGACATTGAGACGTTAGCCCCAAAATGCCGATTCAGCGACTGCAGCCACAACGTCGAATCGGGCTGTGCGGTAAGAGCAGCTATCGACCGTGGCGACCTGGACCCGGCAAGACTGGAAAATTATCTGAAGCTACAAAAAGAGCTAACTTACCTGGCTTCAAGGGAAGAGCATAGTACGCGTCTATATGAAAAAGCGAAGTATAAGAAGATAGCCCAGTGGTCAAAAGAAATACAAGATAGACCTTGAGCTCGATAGGTTTAGAAAGAGAAATGCCTTGCTCGGGATAAATAGATTGCTTCGCTTCGCTCGCAATGACGCAGGAAAAGTTGGTGGCAGCGACTGGGATTGAACCAGTGACCAAGGGCTTATGAGTCCCCTGCTCTACCGCTGAGCTACGCTGCCCCGGACGACGTAGAATTCTACCCAACAGGGCTTTTTATGTCAAAGAATGGATCGCTTCGCTGCGCTCGCAACGACAGGGTGGAGGGCACGGCATGACGCTGCGGTGGGCGTTCGCAATCACGACGGTATTCACGTGGCAGTTGACAAGGTTTTGCAGGATATTATAATATATCATACAAGTTTACTACTTATGCTCATGTGCGCATAAATATATGGGGGCGAGAATGCGTGACCTACTGAAAATATTCAAAGCCATGGCTGATGAAACGAGGTTGAGGATCATGGATTTGCTGATGGAAAGGGAGGCTTGCGTGCTGGAAATCAAGCAGGCCATGCGCATCAGCCAGACCCGCGCCTCGCGCAACCTGGGCATACTGCATGACGCGGGATTGCTCAAGGCCCGCCGCGAAGGCCCGCTGGTGTTCTATTCCTTAGATACACGGCAGATCAAGAAAAGCTGCAACGGGCTGGATGCCATGGTAAAGCAGGCATTCGAGACGGACGAGACCTCGCTCAAGCACTGCGAAAGGTTGAAAAGGCCCATCCCCCGCGGCACTGACAAGGAACACGGCAGCTAAACTGAACAACTGCAGATTGACTTTTTTGCCTATTAGTAGTCTAATATTTCAGGCCTGTTGACGGTCACTATCTTAAACGTACTGATATGACAGATTTCGAACCAAAAATCGTCGCCTTCCTGTGCAACTGGTGCTCCTACCGCGGAGCCGACCTGGCAGGCACCTCCAGGATAAAGTGCGCCCCCAACGTGCGCGCTATACGCGTCATGTGCAGCGGCCGCGTAGAGCCGGCCTTCGTACTGCGCGCCTTTGAACTGGGCGCCGACGGGGTGCTGGTGCTGGGCTGCCATCCCGGCGACTGCCATTACGCGGAAGGCAACTACAAGGCGCTGCGGCGCATGGAACTGCTCAAGCGCACTCTGATACAGCTCGGCGTGGAGGAGGACAGGTTCCGCCTCGACTGGGTCTCCGCCTCCGAGGGCGACAGGTTTTCGCAGATAGTCAACGATATCACGGAAAAAATCAGGGCGCTGGGCCCGTATAATGCCAGGGAGGGCGCGGGGGTTGTCTAAGCTCAAGATCGCGCTTTACTGGGCCGCCTCCTGCGGCGGCTGCGAGATAGCCACACTGGCTATCGGGGACAAGATACTCAAGCTGGCCGAGGCCGCCGAGATAGTCTTCTGGCCGGTCGCGGTAGATGCCAAATACGCGGATGTCGAGCACATGCCGGATGGCAGCATTGATGCCTGCCTGTTCAACGGGGCCATACGCAATTCGGAGAACGAGCACTTAGCCAGATTGCTGCGGCAGAAATCAAAAATATTGATCGCCTACGGCTCCTGCGCCTACGAGGGCTGCATACCCGGCCTGGGCAACTTCTTTAACGCTAAAATGATTCTTGATAATACGTACATAGAGACTGCCTCCAGCGATAACGCCGCCAGGACCCTGCCGCAGACCAGTGTAAAAGTCCCCGAGGGAGAACTGGAATTGCCTGTTTTTTACGACACGGTCAAGACACTGGCCCAGACTGTTGAGGTGGATTACTTCGTGCCGGGCTGCCCGCCCGAGGAGGGCACCACCTGGATGGCGCTGGAAGCGCTGATCAGCGGCAACCTCCCACCAAAGGGCACGGTCATTGCGCCGGCGTCAGCCGCCGTTTGCAACGACTGCCCTCGCATCAAGCACGAAAAAAAGATTAAGGCTTTCCACAGGTCGTACGAAATGATACCCGAGCCTGACAAATGCCTGCTGGAACAGGGCCTGCTCTGCTGCGGCGTGGGCACTCGCGGCGGCTGCGGCGCCCCCTGCCCCCAGGCCAATATGCCCTGCAGCGGCTGCTACGGACCCGTTGAAGGCGTGCGCGACCAGGGCAGCCACATACTGACGGCGTGGGCCTCGATCATCGATTCCAACGATCCCGACGAGATAAAAAAGATACTCGATGGCATAGTGGACCCGGCGGGCATCTGCTACCGCTACAGCCTGCCCGACTCCATGATGAGACGTGCAAGGATCAGGGCATGAGAAAGATAACCATCGATCCAATCACCAGACTGGAAGGCCACGGCAAGATAACCATCTTCCTCAACGACGACGGCTCCGTGGCCAATGTTTACCTCCAGATACCGGAGCTGCGCGGCTTCGAGAAATTCTGCGAGGGGCGGCCGGTAGAAGATATGCCCCAGATCACCCAGCGCATCTGCGGCGTGTGCCCCGAAGCCCACCACATGGCGGCCACGAAGGCGCTGGACGACATGTTCCATACCGAACCCACAAGCACGGCCAAAAAGATTCGCGAATTGCTTTACAGCGCATTTTACGTCACAGACCACACCACGCATTTCTATATCCTGGGCGGACCCGACTTCATCATGGGACCCGACGCGCCGGTGGCTGAGCGCAATATACTCGGCGTGATCGCCAAGGTGGGCATGGACCTGGCAGGACAGGTGCTCAATACGCGCAAGGAGAACCACTGGATTATCCAGGCCGTGGGCGGGCGCCAGATACACCCGGTCTTCGGGCTTCCCGGCGGTGTCAGCAAGCGCATAACAGAGGAGGACAGGGTTAAGATCGAGGAGATCGCCAAACGCGACGTAGCCTTCGCCCAGCTTTCACTCAAAGTCTTCGCGGATATCGTGCTCAAAAACAAGGCCTACGTGGATATGATAGTGAGCGACGCCTTCACGCACCAGACCTATTACATGGGAATGGTGGACGACAATAACAGGGTCAATTTTTACGACGGCAAGGTCAGGGTAGTGGATCCGGCCGGCAAGGAATTCGTCAAGTACTCCCCGCGCGAATACCTTGAACACATCGCTGAGCACGTGGAGCCGTGGAGCTACACCAAGTTCCCCTTCCTCAAGAAGGTGGGCTGGAAGGGCTTCGTGGACGGCAAGGACAGCGGGGTTTACCGCGCCACACCGCTCTCACGCCTCAACGCCGCCGACGGCATGGCCACACCGCTGGCACAGGAAGAGTACCAGAAGATGTATTCAACGCTGGGCGGAAAACCGGTGCACCATACCCTGGCCACGCACTGGGCGCGCCTGATCGAACTGCTCTACGCGGCTGAGAGGCTGCTGGAGCTGGCCCAGGACAGGGAGATCACGGGGCCCAATATCAGGAACATACCCACGGCCAAGCCGACCGAAGGCATAGGCATCGTGGAGGCGCCGCGCGGTACTCTCACCCATCACTACGTGGCCGATGAAAAAGGCTGCATCAAGAGCTGCAACCTGATAGTGGGGACCACCAACAACCAGGCCGCCATCTTCATGTCGGTTAAAAAAGCGGCTGAAGGGCTGATCAAACCCGGCAAGGAGATACCGGAATCGCTGCTCAACCAGGTGGAGATGGCCTGGCGGCCCTACGACCCGTGCATGTCCTGCTCAACCCACACGCTGCCCGGCAGCATGCCACTTGAGATCACGGTAGTGGATAGCGGCGGCAATACAGTAAAACAACTGAGGCGCTGAATCCCAAAATAACACTTTTAGCTGAATAGGATTATTGTGCGAACCTGCTAACTATTTATGAACATATGCAAATATGCTGCATTGCCTTATACGGATCAAATAAAATAACCTGAAGGAGTTGTGTATGCAGAACCGGGTGATTTCCAGGAAGGACCTGGCAGGCTTCGTCGATGACCTGGTCAAGACGAAGGCTGCAGGTGAGGTTATCGGCATCAAGGCACAGGGCAACAAGTTCAACTTCGGCCCGCTCAAGGGCAGCGGCGAGCTTTGCCTTGATTACGACGTATCACTGCTGCCGCCCAAAAAGTACTTCTTCCCGCAGGTGGAAACGGTGCTGAAGTACGAGGCCGGCAAGGCGCCCAGGGTCGAAGCGGTGGTAAATGAGCAGGCGCTGTGCATCATAGGTGTGCACCCCTTTGACATCAGGGGTATCCTGCTCTTCGACGCCGTGTACGGCGGCAAGGACCCCGACCCCAATTACTTCCTCAAGAGGAACAGTTCAGTCATCATCGGCGTTGACTGCCTGGCGCCCAATCCTAAAGCCTTCGCCGCCAGCATGGGAACCAATATCACGGACGAGGGCTTCGACCTGATGCTGACAGACCTCGGCGGCGACTACTTCGTCACGGTCGGCACCAGCAAGGGCCACAATCTCATCAACAAGGCTAAAACCAGGGACGCCGGTCCGGCCGACCTGGAAAAGCGCGACAAGGTTCGCAAGGAAGCCGAAAAGAAGTACAAAGTATCGCTCAATATGAAGAAGGAAGATATACCCGGCCTGCTGGAGGCGACCTGGGAGAGCAAGCTGTTCACGGACAAAGCTGCTACCTGCTTCAGTTGCGGCTCCTGTGTGATGGTCTGTCCCACCTGCGTCTGCTTCGATGTGCAGGATGAAATGGCGCTCAGCCTTAAGGGGGGCGAGCGCTACCGCCGCTGGGACGGCTGCATGCTCCACGAATTCGCCAGCGTGGCCAGCGGAGAGAACTTCCGCGAGCACAAGGAGCAGCGCTTCCGCCACCGCATGTACCGCAAGGGCAAGTACTTAGTGGAGAGATACAAGTTCCTGGGCTGCGTCGGCTGCGGCCGCTGCGCCATCGCCTGCCTGGCCGAGATCGCCAGCCCGGCTGAAACTTACAACCTGCTCAAGGAGGCCAAGTAATGGTTATGCAGCTAACCGCCAAACAATCCATCCACCTCCCGCGCATAGCCGAGCTCATCAGGGTTGAGAAGCTGAGCGAACGGGAGAAAGTATTCGAGTTTAAATTCGACGACGGCAAAGAGCTCGGCCAGATGCCGGGTCAGTTCGTCGAGATATCCATCTTCGGCGTGGGTGAAGCTCCCATTTCAGTCACCTCCTCGCCCACGCATAAAGGCTCCTTCGAGCTGGCAGTCAGGGCCACGGGCAGCGTGACCGACAAGCTGCACACGCTGGAAAAGGGCGCCAAAGTGGGCATCAGGGGGCCTTTCGGAAACGGCTTCCCCATCGAGACGCTCAAAGGCAAGGACATACTCTTCGTGGCCGGCGGCATCGGCCTCTTCCCGCTGCGCTCGCTGATCAACTATGTCATGGACAACCGCAAGGATTTCGGCGAGGTAAATACGCTCTTCGGCTGCCGCTCCCCGCAGGAAAGGCTTTTCCTCGGTCAGTTGGCCGAGTGGGACAAGAGCAAGGACATGTGCTTCCTCGAGACGGTGGACCGTGTCCCAGACGATGACTGGAAGGGCAACGTGGGCGTGATAACCACGCTTTTCCCCAAGATATCCTTTGACCCACAGAAAACTTACGCCATCGTGGTAGGCCCGCCCATCATGTACCGCTTCGTCATCGCCGAGTGCCTCAAGAAAGGACTGGCGGACGACCACATCATCATGTCCCTGGAGCGCAGGATGAAGTGCGGCGTGGGCAAGTGCGGCCATTGCCAGATAAACGGGCTTTACTGCTGCCAGGAAGGGCCCGTCTTCACCTATGCACAGGTAAAGTCTTTGAAGGAGGCAGTATAAATGAAACCGAGGGTCGCATTTTTCGATTTCACGGGCTGCGAGGGATGCCAGCTCGAGGTGCTTAATTTCAACCTTGAGATAGTTGACCTCATCAACGCGGTGGATATCGTGGAGTTCCGCGAGGCCAGTTCAGACCACTCCGACGAGTACGACATCGCCTTCATCGAGGGCAGCCAGACCACGCAGAAGGACGTCGAGAGGATACAGAAGATAAGGGAGAGAGCCAAGATATTGGTAGCTCTGGGAGCCTGCTCCTGCACGGGCGGCGTCAACGCCCTCAAGAACCGCTTCAGCATGGAGGAGAACCTCAAGGTTGTTTACGGCGAATCGGCCAAATGGTACAACACTTTGCCCACCAGGCCGACCAGCGCTTATGTCAAGGTGGACGTTTTCCTGCACGGCTGTCCGCCCAACCGCAACGAGGTCATCAGCTTAGTCAAATGCCTGCTCACGGGCAAGAAGTTCGAGCAGTGCCACAACCCGGTATGCCTGGAATGCAAGCTGGCGGAGAACATCTGCGCCTTCGAGCGCGGCGAATTCTGCCTGGGTCCCATAACCCGCGGCGGCTGCGATGCCGTCTGCGTCACCGCCGGCAGGAAATGCTGGGGTTGCCGCGCAATGGTGGACGAACCCAACGTAAACTCGGAAAAAGACGTCCTGAAAAAATATGGACTGACCATGGACGACATGATGCTGCAGTTCAAGCTCTTCAACGGAGCGCTGGAGGTTTCAAAATAATGGCAACCAGAGAAGTAAATTTCAAGGTACATCACGTAGCCCGCATCGAGGGGCACGGCAATATAATCGTCAATGCCAAAGACGGCAAGATCGAAGAGTGCAAGTGGGAGGTGCCCGAGTCCCCCCGCTTCTTTGAATCGATGCTGCGCGGCCTCAGCTATTCCGACGTAAACTTCATAGCGCCGCGCATCTGCGGCATCTGCGCCGTGGCGCACTCCAATGCATCCATAGCCGCCGTTGAGGCCGCCTTCGATGTTACGCTCAGCGAGCAGTCCGTGCTGATGCGCGACACCCTCTTCGACGCCGAGACCTTCACCAGCCACATCCTGCACACCTATTTCCTGATCGCCCCCGATTTCTTAGGCGTGGGCAGCGTTATACCGCTGGCGGCCACACACACGGACGTCGTCCTGCGGGCACTCAGGATGAAGAAATTCGGCAACGACTGGGCAGATATATTCTGCGGGCGCAAGACACATCCCATCTCGCAGGTGGCCGGCGGCTTCGTCAAGTTCCCATCGGCCGAGCAGCTCAAGTGGATCAAGGACAAGTTAGAGGGCGAGATTATGAAAGACCTCGAAGCCAGCGTTGACCTTTTCAAGACCCTCAAATTCCCCGAATTCACACGTGAGACCGAGTACATTGCGCTGACCAAACCCGACGAGTACGCTTTCGTGGGCGGCATGATCGGCTCCACCGACTGCAAGCCCATGCCCATCAACGACTACCAGAAAGTGACCAACGAGTTCTGCGTGCCGCAGTCCACCGCCAAGTGGACCAAGCACCTGAGGGAATCGTTCCAGGTGGGTGCGCTGGCGCGCTTCAACGTCAACCATGACAAACTACATCCCATGGCCAAAAAGATCGCCGGGGTCTTCGGCCTCAAGGCGCCCTGCCACAACCCCTACTTCATCAGCGTGGCCCAGCTTGTGGAATCCGTGCACGTGGTGGAGAACAGCATCATGATCCTCGACAAACTCCTCACCAGGGGCATCAAACCCGAGAAGCCCGAGGTCAGGGCCAGGGCCAGCCGGGGCGTGGGAGCGGTGGAAGCTCCCAGGGGCATCCTTTTCCACGACTACACCTTTGACGATGCCGGCAAGTGCATCGCGGCCAACATCATCATACCCACCAACGAGAACCACAACAGCATCCAGCACGATTTCGACAAGCTGCTGCCCGAGATATTGGATAAGCCGCAGGACGAGATAAAGCTGGCCATGGAGATGCTGGTCAGGGCCTACGATCCCTGCGTGTCATGCTCCACCCACATGCTGGAGGTTAAGTTCGTCTAATATCTGATACGCCATTGCGAGGCCGCTGCGGCGGCCGCGGCAATCCAAGGGGGGCGGGCCATATGGCCCGCCCCCTTTTACAACATGCAGGCAATCACCTATAATGGCCTTATCTGCTGAAGAGGTGAGTACATATGCTGACGAGAAGGTTAATATTCTTATCTCGCCAATTAGTCATATTTGTGGCGGCATTGACGCTGTTACTGTCCTCCGCACAACCGGTATTAGCCCGCACGTTTGTCGCGCCATCAACTATCAATATTGACGGAATTTTCTCCGACTGGGGATCCCCGGCCAGCGGTGTTTACCGTCACCAGGACTCCAACAACACCCCACCGGATGGGTCAGGCTATATTGGAACATCCGCAGACATAATTTCTTTCTGGGACGCCATGTCCACACAATCAGGCGGTTCATCTTCAGCCAGCTCATCAAACCCCATACAGAATATATATTACAGGATCGACACTGCTACCACCGGCCTGATAAAACCGGGCCAGGCCTATAATGTTCAGCTTAATTTAGGCGTTGCCGCCGCCGGCAAAGCTGACCACCTGCTGCAGATATGGGTACTTGACACTGCTACCCCAAAGGTAAGCATTGTTATGTCCAGCTATAACTCACCCTATCCCAACATAGGGTCATATACCAGCGGTTCGTTGACGGGCAGGGTTTCCAATATAGCCAGTCCGTATCCCGGTTTCAGCGGAGTAGTGGATGCCAGCGCCACCGGCGCCTACGGCAAGTATAACGGCACAAATTATGGGATCGAGGTGAAAATCCCCATAAGCTGGTTCGGCAGCACCTACGGCGGCCTGGTCAAGAATAACGGTACCGGCGCACCGACTTACTACGGGGCAATTTTTACTTCTACAGGTACGCTGGGCGCAGTCGGCTCAGTCAAGGACACCATGAACAAGAGCGGCGGAACTTCCACATATTTCAACGTGGACACGGTCACCGGTGAAACCAATACCGAAGATTTAAAAACAGTTAATGTGACGGCCACCAAGACCGACTCAGTTTTTCTGGGCGCCTCGCCTCCGGTCCCGGGCGACACATTGCTTTACACCGTCATCGTCACCAACACGGGCAGTTCCATAGCCAATAACGTGGTTTTCCAGGATACCATAACGGATGCCAATCTTACCTGGTGTGACAACGTGAGTACAACGGTAGGGACGTTCACCAACAGTGCAAATGGCTGCACCGTAACCATCGGCAGCATGGCGGCCGGCAGCTCGGCCACAAATAAGATTCAGGGCGCAGATCAAGAGTACAATCCCTGCCGGCGTGAACAAGGTCAGCAACCAGGGAACGGTCAGCGGGTCCAATTTCTCCAGTGTGCCCACTGATGACCCGGATACGGCGCTTCCCAGCGACGCCACTGTCACTGCAGTATCCGACCTCCCTGTTTATGCGGTTGAACCTTACAAGAGCTGGGCATTGACCACCGATGCCGACGGCAACGGTTACCCCAGCCCGGGCGACACTCTCACCTACACAGTCACACTCGAAAATACAGGCAATCAGATTGCTACCAATGTCACCTTCACCGATGTGCCCGACCCCAACTCCCCCCTGGTGGCAGGCAGCGTAACCACCACCGGTGGCTCGGTTACAGAAGGCAACACCGCCCTTGATAATTCGGTGCTGGTGACAATAGCCTCTATCCCGATAAGCACAACTATAACCGTCACCTTCAAGGTCATTGTCACAAATCCCCTGCCCTTCGGCGTAACACAGCTCTCCAACCAGGGCTTTGTTTCAGGCACAAACTTCCCTGTTGATCCCACCGATGACCCCACCGACCAATCCTACGATAACCCCACTGTCACACCGCTCACAGCGGCGCCTCTTATCGAGGCCTACAAGCGCTACGAGCTTACCGATGACGTAAATAAGGACGGCAAACCGGGCGTTGGTGACAACCTCACATACATCATAACCATCACCAATAAAGGAAACCAGAACGCCACAGGTGTCAGCTTTAACGATACGGTGGATGCCAATACCTCCCTGATCGCAGGAACCGTTATCACCAGCCAGGGGACAGTAACCGCTGCACCAACCGGACTGTCTGTGAACATCGGCGTCATCCCGGGCAGAGACTATACCGTCAATATCAGTTTCAAAGTAACCATAACGGGCGGCAGCAGCATATCCAACCAGGGCACTGTGACTGCCACCGGCCTGCCTGATGTGCTCACCGACGACCCCAATACGCACACGGCCAACGATGCGACCTATACGGCCATGGCGGGCGCCCACCTAAGTGTGACCAAAAGCGCCATCCTGGCTGTGGACGCGGACAACAACAACGTGCCCAGCCCGGGGGATACCCTGCAGTATATAGTGGCCATAAACAACAACGGCGGAAGCGCTGCTACCGTCGTCAACTTTACAGATAACCCTGATACCAATACTTCGCTTGTGGTAGGTACCGTTTCAACCACCCAGGGCAATGTTGTACTGGGCAATGGCTCCGGTAACACAACGGTAGATGTCAACATCGGCATATTGGAAGCAGGTCCCACTCACAGCATCTGCTTAGTTACATTTCAAGCAACGATCAAAAATCCTTTTCCCGTTAACACAGATCATATAACCAACCAGGGAACGGTGAAGGCATCCGGCTTGCCCGATGTGCCAACGGACGATCCCAATACTGACGCAAGCCCCGATGCTACTGTCACCACCGTGTACGCCGATCCCCTTGTTACTGCCACAAAAAGAGACTCCATCTATACTGATGTCTCACCAACCGGCGCCAGTCCCGGCGATGTTTTACTTTACACTGTCGTAATCACCAACACCGGAACTACCGCGGCCAGGTCAGTTGTTTTCCAGGACGCGATAACGGATCCTTACCTGACGCTGTTAGACGATAGCGTAACCGTCCCGCCGGGCGCCTCCGTCATAAAAGGGAATGTCTCGGCCGATAAAGCGGTACAGGTAGATATTGGTTATTTACCTGTCGGCTCTCCCGTAACCATCACATTCAAAGCAAGCATAACCACTCCCTTTCCCCTGCCCACCTACATTAACAAGGTCACCAACCAGGGCCTGGTCAGCGGGTCCAACTTTGCCAGCGTGCCCACCGATGACCCTGACACCATACTTGCCAGTGACCCGACAAGCACTGCCATTTCCCCCACCGATATAGTTGAACCTTACAAGACATGGGCGCTGACCATCGATGCCGACCATAACGGGATACCCAGCCCGGGAGATACGCTTACCTATACCGTCACACTCCAAAATGCGGGCAACCATGATGTATCAGGTGTAGTTTTTAACGACGTACCCGACCTCAATTCCACTCTGTTAGAGGGCAGTGTAACCACCACCCGTGGATCGGTAACCGAGGGCAACAATACCGGCGATAATTCGGTAGCAGTCAACGTGGGTACACTCCCGTTCCCGAACGGCGCCGCCACGATTACATTCAGGGTCATCGTCAACAACCCGCTGCCCGCCGGCGTGACACAGCTCTCCAACCAGGGCTTCGTCTCCGGCCCCGACTTCCCTTCCGATCCCACCGATGACCCCACAGACCAGTCCTACGACAACCCCACCGTAACACCGCTCACGGCCGCGCCTCTTATCGAGGCCTACAAGCGTTACGAGCTTACCGATGACGTCAACAAGGACGGCAAACCGGGCGTTGGTGATAACCTCACATATATCATAACCATCATCAATAAAGGCAACCAGAATGCCACAGGTGTCAGCTTTAACGATACCGTGGATCCAAATACCTCTCTGATCGTAGGAACCACTATCATCAGTCAGGGTACCGTAACATCCGAAACCACCAATGGGCTGGCGGCAAACATCGGCACCATCCCCGGCGGAAACTACACGGTCAATATCAGCTTCAAGGTCACAATCAATTTGAGCGGTGAAATATACAACCATGGCCACGTCAACGGCACCAACTTTGGCGCTACAGTCACCGACGACCCTAACACGCATACGGTCAACGACCCGACCTATACAGCCCTGGCGGCCCCCAACCTCGTTGTCACCAAGAGCGCCATCCTGGCCATCGATGCGGACAACAACAACGTAGCCGGCCCTGGCGATACCCTGCAATATATAGTAGCAATCAACAATAACGGCGGAAGCGCTGCCACCGTCGTCATATTTACAGATACCCCTGACGCCAACACCTCGCTTGTGGTAGGTAGCGTTTCAACCACACAGGGAGATGTTGTACACGGCAACAGCTCCGGCGAATCAACAGTCGAGGTCAATATCCCGACATTGGAAGCAGGTTCGTCTCACAGCATTTGCCTGGTAACCTTCGAGGTACTTATAAAGAGCCCCCTCACAGATAATATCACCACCATATCTAACCGTGGCACGGTCATAGCGACCGGCATCGACCCACTACAATCTGATGATCCAAACACCCCTGGTGCCACAGTTACCACCGCTTACGCAAAACCAGTCATCTATGCCACCAAAATAGATACCCTGGTCACCGACATAAACGGCAACGGCATCGCCGAGCCTGGCGATACGCTCGAATATACGATCAATATCACCAATACCGGCACCACGGCGGCGACCTCGGTGGTATTCACCGACCCTATTACCGATAACATCTCTCTGACAGGTTATTTAACTGTTCCGGCGGGTAGTACCATTGTTTCAGGAAATCTTGCTGACGACCCTGCAGTTGAAGTGAACATGCCGGTAATAGCCGTCGCTGCCAATTTATCTATCGTATTCCGTGCCACCATAGACAACCCGCTGCCAGCAGGCGTGAACCACGTATCAAACCAGGGATATATCAGTGGAGCCAACTTCTCCGAAATTTCCACCGATGATCCCCGTACTGATTTAAAGAACGATTCCACCAGCACACCTGTGATAGCCATACCTTTCGTGGAACCATACAAGACATGGTCCCTGACCACGGACGCAGACTACAACGGATATCCCAGCCCGGGCGATACCCTGACATATTCGATAGTTATCGAAAACACGGGCAGCCAGAATGCCACCGGTGTGGTATTCAGCGATATCCCTGATGCAAACTCTGTACTCGTAGCGGGCAGCATCGCTACAGACCGTGGAGCAGTAACGACCGGCAATGGCAGCGGCGATAACAGCGTACTGGTCAACGTCGGTACCCTGCCGGGCGCGCACGCCAGCGCCACCATCACTTTCCGTGTGAGAGTCAATAGCACACTGCCACCGGGCGTAGCCTACCTTTCAAACCAGGGCTTCGTCTCCGGAAGCAATTTCCCCAGTGATCCAACCGATGACCCCAACGACGAGTCCTACGATAACCCCACCGTAACGCCGCTAACAGCCGCGCCGTTTATCAGGGCCACTAAATCCTATCAACTCAGCTACGACGCTAATAGTGACGGGCTGCCAGGCCCGGGCGATAACCTCACATACATCATCGATATCGTTAATAATGGTAACCAGAACGCTGCAGGCGTGAATTTTACTGATACACCCGATGCCAATACCACACTGTTCGCAGGCAGCGTCACCACAAGCCAGGGATTGGTCAGCAAAGGCAATACCGCCGGCCATACCGACGTGGAAGTTAATATAGGCACGTTGCCTGGCGGAGGCGGCCCTGACGGCTCTGCCACCGTCAGCTTCACGGTAATAATCAACGACCCACTGCCGGTCGCTGTCACCCAGCTTTCCAACCAGGGCGACGTAGCCGGAGGCAATTTCACGGCTACCCTGACCGACGATCCCGGTACCACCAGGCTCAACGACGCAACCGAGACTTACCTGGCACTGACTCCTGCCCTGCAGGTTACCAAGGCTGCCATCCTTGCAACAGATGCTGATAATACCGGCCTGCCCAGCCCGGGAGATATAATTCAATACATAATTACTATAAACAACACCGGCAACGGGCCGGCGGAAAGTATAAACTTCACTGACACTCCCGACCCCAACACATCCCTGGTTGTGGGCAGCGTTTCAACCACCGCCGGAGGCAGTATCGTCTCAGGCAATACAGCGGGTAATACCGTTGTAAGCGTGAATATCCCCACACTGCCGGGTGGCGCAGCGCACAGCGTCTGCCTGGTGACCTTTAAGGTCAGCATTAACAGCCCATTCCCTGCGGGCAGTGGTAGCGTCTCAAACCAGGGCATTGTCTCCGGCGCTAATTTCGACGATGCCCCCACAGAAGATCCGGGGATTACAGGGGCGCCGGACAATTTCACAATAACCGCAATATACCCCGGACCCACTCCACCCACACCTCCCGCACCAACTCCACAGGCTGAAGTAGATCCCACTTCAATGTTACCCCTACCCCCGCATTCCTCTTCCATAGCCGCCGGAACAAAAAACTGGCCGCCGCAGCCAACCCCTGACCAGACTTCCGCGACAAAGGGCAAGCCCGTTGACCTGCCGTCTTTTAAGACCAGTAACCTTGTGATAAGTGAAACGGAAGACGGGCACGCCATCTACGTCGATGTCACAAACACGGGGAAAGCGGCCGGCACTTACGCTCTAAAACTCAGGATAAACGGCTATACGCATGAGGTGAAGTACATCAGGCTGAATCCCTCAGCATCCGGACATGTGGAGTGGCTTATCAGCAGCGACGAACCTGGCAATTATACCGTTGAAATCGACAGCCTTTCAGGTACCTACACTGTGGATGCGTTTAAACTGGCAAACCGGTTGATCAATCCTGACATTGTACTCATAATCAGCATGGCCTTGATCCTGGCTTCATTGATGCTGGCCGTGGTTTACGTTTGGAGAAAGCGGCAAAACTGGTACGGTTAATCCTTGTTGGTATAGAGAGTCAGTGCGATTTAACATGAACTTAAAACTTAGATTCTGCCTTTTCACTGTAACCCTGCTCGTTTCCCTGCTGGTTCCGCTGACAAGTCCTCAACCGGCTTCCGCCGCCACCTATACGGTCACTTTCACGGCTGATAATGCCACGGTGGGTTCACTGCGCTGGGCCATTACGCAGGCCAATGCTAACATCCCCGCCGGTCCTCATACAATCAATTTCAATATCCCGCAATCCGACCCCGGTTTTACCGCGGATGACGCCACGCATAGCTGGTGGATTATCCGCTTGAACAGCGCCCTGCCGCAGATCAATAAGGCCCATATTTATATAGACGGTACAACGCAGACTACAAACCAGGGAGACACCAACCCGGGGCAGGTCGGAACAGGTGGTACGGTGGGGGCCTTTAACGATACATTCCTGAGATACGAAAGGCCTGAGATTGAGATCACTCCGGCTACCATATCCACGGTCCCTATCGGTTTCATTACAGTTGCGGACAACACCACCATACGTGGGTTAGCTATTTACGGATTTGGCGGTGCAGGGGCAAGTATCTCAAACGCGCAGGTGAGGGCCGCTTCTAACGGCACCCATGCTACTATCGAGAACTGCCTGATCGGGGTGCGCGCCAGCGGGGCAGACCCGGGCTTCGACTCTAAAAGCGCCGGCATATCCATCAGCAACATGACCTCCGGCACGGTGAGAAACAACTATATCGGCAACAACATCATGGGCATCTATTTCTCCAACGCCGGCAACTGGACCATATCCGGCAACGAGATATTTCAAAACGCCCTGCGCTACTCATCCTACGACGGCATGGACCTGGCCTCCGGCACTAAAAATATCAGCGTTACCGGAAACCTCATTAGACAAAGCGGCGGGACCGGCATAGACTCATACAGCGGCGCAGGCCCTTTCACAATCTCCAACAACACCGTCACTAAAAGCGGCGCAGCCAGCGGGAACGAGAAATGCGGCATGCGCATATTCGGCAGCGGCAGCAGGATAACAGGGAATGTAGTGACCGAGAACGGCGGAGCGGGCATCATCGTGCCCCCGCTTTTCGGGACCCTCTACTCGGACAACAATACGATCAGCCAGAATTCCTGCTATGCCAACGGCGGACTGGGCATCGACCTCATCCGCCTGGGAAGTTCCACGGATAGAGGCGACGGGGTTAATTTCAACGACGGCATTTTTATTGATACCTGGGGCAACAGGGGCATCGATTTTCCCATCCTGACCACGGCAAGCCTGTCCGGGAACATCCTGAACCTGGCAGGATACGTGGGGACAGACAATACGAGCACCACCTTCAGCGGATGCAGACTGGAGTTCTTTACGGCCGCCACCGATCCCACCGGCTACGGCGAGGGCAGGACTTTCCTCGGCGACTTTGTGATGGGGAGCGGCAATAACAGCTTCACTGACACCTTAGATGTGAGCGGCAAGGGGTTATCGGAGAATGCATCGATCACGGCAACAGCAACGGCTGTGGGCAGCAAGAACGACACCAGCGAGTTCAGCCTGTGCCGACAGTTGACCACCGTTAACAACCCCGTCCTCTCGTTGAATGTTACACCGCCTGCCTACGGTTATGCCGGGCAGAGCGTTACCTACACAGGGTCGGTGCGTAACGTCAGCACCAGCACAGCATATAATAATGTGCTGACATGGCAATTGCCGGCGGAGTTCACCTACCTAAGTTCCAGCGGCGGTACCTACCATCCCGATACGCGTACGGTCACCATCGCCGTGCCCACCATCACGGCGGGGCAGGAGATCACCGGCTGGGTGACCGTGGCCATCAGCCCCTCCGTACCCGACGGCACAATTGTGACTGCCGGGTCAATGCTCACCTGGCAAAACGTCTTCACCAACCCGCTGGGCCCGGTAAATCACAGCTCCAGCATCGTGGTTTACTCTACACCGCAGCTTACCACGCAGCTTTTCCCGCCCACCCACGCCTTCGCAGGCGAGAACGTTATGTACACGGGCGTTCTGCATAACTACAGCAGCGGCACAGCCGTAAATACGGTGCTGAAATTCCAGCTCCCCGCAGGCATGTCCTTCGTCAGCGCCACGCACGGCGCCCTGGTAAGCGGAGAAAACGTCACCTTCAACTTAGGCAACATCACGCCCAACACCGATATGACCGGAAGCATGACCGTACTTGTCGATGGGCTAATACCGGATGGCACGGTACTGCAGATGGTAACGCTGCTGTCATGGTACGACGCTGCAGGCAACTACTACGGCCCGCAGGAGCGTTACTACGACCTCACGGTATATCAGCACCCACAGATCACCATCACCAAGGAAGGCCCGCCTGACGCCGTCATCGGGTCCACCTATAAGTTCACAGGTACACTGACCAATACCGGCAGGAGCGATGCCAAGAATATCGTACTGATAGACTACCTGCCCGCTGGCCTGACATTCGCCGGCTCCAGCCACAGCGCCGTGTACAACGAGGCAGCCAGGACGGTGACCTGGAACCTCGGCAGCCTCAGCAGCGGCAACTCCATACCCGGCTGGATCAACGTGCTGGTGGATAACTCTACCCCCTCCGGCACACGTTTCATCAACAACTTCCAGGCCACCTGGACCGACAATCTGACCGTCCCCACACCCTATGGGCCCGTCTCAGCCTCAAAGGAGATCACGGCCTACAGCAACCCGCAGTTGACCATAACCAAGGAGGGGCCCGACGAGGCCACCGTGGGCTCATATATCACTTTCACCGGGTCGCTTTCCAACGTAGGAGGACGGGCTGCCGAGAACACCGCCCTTGTTGACTACCTGCCAGCCGGACTGACCTATGTCGGATCCAGCCAGTCGGCCGTCTATGACCCCGTAAGGCATACCGTCACGTGGCAGATCGGTCCGGTGGGCGCCGGCGCCGCCATGCTGGGCTGGGTCACGGTACAGGTGGACGGTTCAGTCCCCAACGGGGCGCGCCTGACCAATACCTTCGGGGTCACGTGGGAAGATGAATCCCTCAATAAATACGGCCCGGCCAACGCTGACAAGCAGGTTATCGCACGCACAAATCCCCTGCTCTCCATAACCAAGACCGGCCCCATCTACGGCCGGCCCGGTAGCGACCTGACCTTCACCATCAACGTCAGCAACGTAGGCGGGCTCAACGCCCAGAACATCACTCTGGTGGACTCCCTTCCCGATAAATATACCTATGTCAGTTCAAACCCCGCAGGCACCTACAGCGGGGGCAACATTATCTGGAACCTGGGCTCCCTGGCCCCAGAGGCCGGCACCTCGGTATCGCTGACCGCGCACGTCAGCGCTGACACCACCAATAACACACCACTGGCCAATAGCGCCATGGTGACCTGGAAGGACACGCGGGGCAATACTTTCGGACCCACCAGTACTTCATTTATCACCACGATCTATTCCACCCCAAAATTAATAGTCACAAAGACCGGGCCTGCCACGGCCAACCCGGGCGATAACTGCACCTACAGCATCGAGGTGAGAAATGTGGCCGACCACGATGCGCTCAACACTGTCATTGCCGATATAATCCCTTCCAGGATGAGTTATGTCAGCAGCGACCCCCTCGGCGACAATAGCACGGGCCCGGTAGTATGGATGCCAGGAACTATAGGCGCCAACAGCGCCATCAGCTTTTCGGTTACCCTGCACGTCGACCATTCCCTGACACAGGACACCGTCCTGACCGATACCGCCATGGCCACATGGGAGGACGAATTCGGAGTAGATTACGGGCCGGCCACAGGCAGCTGCAGCACGAGTGTAACTCCCTTCCCTGAGCTATCCGTCTCGCTGGCCGGACCTTCCAGCGGGCAGGTCGGCTCTGCCCTCACTTTTACAGTACGGGTAAGCAACAACAGCGATACTATGGCGGCCAACAACGTGATAGCCCAATTCATGGTCCCATCGGGCTGCAGCTATAGCAGTTCAAGCGATGGAGGCGTCAATGCGGGAGGAACGGTAACCTGGAACCTGAGCTCATTGGCTGCCCTGGGAGCAAGGCAGGTAACGGTGGTGATAACCCCAACCACAGCGCCGCCCGGCTCCGATGTTATCTCAACATCCGCAACGGCCTGGCAGTACCCCACCGGCACTTACCGCGGACCCAAATTCGCCAACGCGACCACCCTTATCCTGCCGGCTCCAGTTCCTCCTCCTCCTCCTCCTCCTCCCACCCCGGAATTCTCGCCACAGGACCTGCTGAACAATATCCCTCACTCATCCGCGGTGAACACAGTCCCCAACCCCGGGCCCATGCAGCTGCCCTATATCTATATCCAGAGCGCCAGCCTGTCCACAGAACGGGTGGCACCTAACAACCCGGTGACGGTTACCGCCATATTCGCCAATAAGGGCACTGTAAACGGCTCGACGGCCGTGAAGCTCTACGTGAACGGCCTTACCGAGGCTGCGCAGGGCGTGGCGCTGGCCAGCGGGCAGAGCAGGGCAGTATCATTTGATATCGTAAAGGCTGAACCGGGCCAATACCAGGTTTATGTTAACGGAACCAGCGCGGGCAGCTTTACAGTGGAGGACACCTACAGCAGCGACATCATCCTCGCGGCGAGCTTAGCCTGCATACTGGCAGCGCTTGTGCTGGGCGCAATAATGATCATGCGCCGCAGGCAGGCCTATTATTAAACCGGCGAAGGGAGGCAGCTATATGAAACGTGGTTGGAACTTCATACTGGCATTTTGCCTGGCGCTGATTTTGGCCGTGGGCTGCACGGCAGAAAAAATACCAACACCCGAGCCACAGGCTGCTCCACCTGTAATAGTAGCCGATGCCATTATCCAACATCCCTCGCTGTCAGCCGCCATCGAAAAAGCCATGCCCAGCGTGGTCTTTATCTACACGGAGAAAAACAAGCTGGTAGGCGGGAAGCCGTCCTTCGAGGGCGGGTCGGGAGTAATACTTAGCCCCGATGGCTACATCCTGACCAACCGCCACGTGGTGGACGATGCTAAAAAGGTGTGGGTCACGCTCTATGACAGGAGCACCTATGAGGCTGTATCGGTCTTTCCCGACCTGCTGATGGACCTGGCCGTGGTGAAAATAAATGCGGGCGGTTTGCCGGCGGCCAGGGTAGGTGACCCTGATAAATTGAAGGTGGGCGACTATGTGATCGCCCTTGGCAATCCGCTGGGCATGTCACCGGCAGACGGCATCGGCGCAGCCACGTCGGGCATCGTAAGCAAGTTTGACTGCTCTTTCACCATGCAGGGGGTGCCTTACTACGACATGATCCAGACCGATGCAGCCATAAACACGGGAAACAGCGGCGGGCCGCTGATAAACCTTGATGGCGAAGTGGTGGGCATCAACAGCGCCCATGCCCTGTTCGCCCAAAATGTCGCCTTCGCTATCGGTATGAACACGGCAAAGCACGTGTTCGACGACCTGGCTGAGACGGGCAAGGTCGACCACCCCTACATAGGCATAATCGCCGAGGATATGAAGCCGCAGTTTACCGCTACCACTATGAACGCACAGAGGCGCGTTATCATAACTAACGTAGAGGAGGGTACCCCCTCCTACGCCGCCGGATTGAAGTTAAAGGATATCATCCTGCGGGTCAACGGCCAGGAGGTCAATTCAGTATCTGAACTGACCAAGCTTGTGTGGCGCATGGACGCCGGCGACACCATCAAGATCACCTGTTTGCGCGGCGGGGAAACTGTAGATATAACAGTCGTCCTGGCAACCAGGCCGGACGACGAACCGATGGCCGAGCTTTAGCCGCGCAAAAGATATATAATAAGCAGCCGGAAGCATCAGCCGGTTAAGCGGGACCACCGTGGATTTAAACTTAATTTTCATCGGCTTCGTCATACTGGTTGCCCTGGCTTTTGACTTCACTAACGGCATGCACGATGCCGCCAACTCCATCGCCACCATCGTTTCTACGCGTGTATTGCCTCCACGATATGCCGTCATATGGGCGGCCTTTTTCAATTTCATTGCCTTCCTGATTTTCGGCACCGCGGTGGCCCTGACTATCGGCAAGGGTATGATCGATGTCAACTCCATCAACGAGACGGTCATACTGGCAGCACTGGTGGGGGCTATAAGCTGGAACCTGATCACCTGGTATTTAGGACTGCCCAGCAGCTCTTCTCACGCACTCATCGGCGGTTACGCGGGTGCAGCCATCGCTAAAAGCGGGTTCAGCGTCATAATAGCGGAAGGGTGGTATAAAACCTTAATTTTCATAGTGCTGGCGCCAGCCATAGGTTTAATTTTAGGTTACAGCTTTAAAGTGGCATCAGCATGGACCTTGCGGGACCAGCGTCCCGGGCTGGTCAACAAATGGTCCCGCGGGTTGCAACTCTTCTCCGCCGCCTTTTACAGCCTGGGGCACGGCGGGAACGATGCGCAAAAGACCATGGGCATCATCACCAGCCTGCTTTTCACCGGCGGCTACATCACTGAATTCATGGTCCCACTATGGGTGGTCCTGATAGCACACGCCGCCATAGCCATCGGCACGCTTACAGGTGGCTGGCGCATCGTAAAGACCATGGGCCAGAGAATCACACGACTGAGGCCCATCGACGGATTCTGCGCCGAGACCGCCAGCGCCATCTCCATCTTCCTGGCCACCTACTTAGGCATACCGGTCAGCACCACGCATGTAATCACGGGCGCCGTCTCGGGTGTAGGTTCGGCCAACCGCTGGACCGCTGTACACTGGGGCGTGACCCTGCGTATCGTCTGGGCCTGGGTGCTGACCATACCCGGGGCGGCAGCCATCGCCGCCGTCACTTATTTCCTGTTGCAGTTGGTCATGGGGCGCGCCATTTTCTGACCACCGCAGGCCCATATCAGGGGAATATAATTACGCCCCTGACATCTGCTTTTTATTCTCTCGCGTCCTGATAACGAGTTTGGCTAACTCCAAAACCGGGAATACGGTGCCGGCTGCCAGTACAACGATGACCCAGTCAAGAGCGCTTAAGGAGAAGGTGTGGAACGCCTCTTGAAGAAACGGGGTGTAAACTATCACAACCAGCAGTGCTGCTTCCCAGAATATGGCAAGGTTGAGCCATTTGTTCTTGAAGATACCGATGCTGAATACTGACAGCTTATCCGAACGGAAGTTATAGGCCTTGAAAAATTGTATGATGATAAGTGTGAGAAAGCACAAGCCCTGTGCCTCTATCATTCCCCTGCCGGAATCCAACGCCCATTTGAATATTCCCAGGTTTACCAGGCAAGACCATAAACCGCCCAACAGCATAAGTATCAAAACCGGTTTTGTGAAGATACCCTGGCCCTTTGCCCTCGGCCTCTGTTTCATGATATCCGGCGCAGGCGGGTCAATAGCCAGGGCAATGGCGGGCAAACCGTCGGTGGCCAGGTTGACCCACAGAATCTGAATGGCTATGAGAGGTAAGGCGCCGTAGGGCAACCCGATAACCGGGCCCAGCAGAATGGCGCCAGCCATTAAGAGTATCTCGCCGATATTAGAAGACAGCAGATACATAAGATATTTCTTTATGTTGTCATAAATACCCCTGCCCTCTTCTACAGCAGCTACGATAGAGGCAAAATTGTCATTGGTCAGCACCATGCCGGCAGCTTCTTTGCTGACATCGGTGCCGGTGATACCCATGGCGATACCGATATCCGCTTTCTTCAAAGCAGGAGCGTCATTAACACCATCTCCCGTAACTGCAACTACGTGCCCCTTTTTACCCAGGGCGGTTACCACCTTAAGCTTATGAGCAGGAGAGACACGGGCATAGACATCGACCTGGTCAGCTATCTTCTCAAACTCTTCATCGGTGAGATCGTCCAGGTCTGCGCCGCTAAGAACCTTCCCCTGCTTTAGCAGCCCCAGTTCTCTGGCAACGGCAACCGCGGTCAATTTGTGGTCTCCCGTAATCATTACGGTCTTTATGCCGGCTTCATCACATGATTTAATGGCAGCTTTAACCTCCGGCCGAGGCGGATCAATCATCCCCACCAATCCGCTGAAAATATACTCGCGGTCCAGGCCCCCGTCGTTCGATCCGTCAATCGGCTTGTAAGCCAGTCCCAAAATGCGTAGCCCTTCGCCGGCCATAGTACGACCGATTTCCAGGATATCCTCTTGCTCCCGGCCGGTCAGACTTTGCAGTTCACCCTCGCGTTGGATAAACCGGCAATGATCGAGGACAACTTCCGGAGCCCCTTTTACATAGGCAACTTCGCCCGCGGGCGTTTTATGGACGGTAACCATCATTTTCGTTTCCGACGAAAAGGGAATTTCCCGCACGCGTGGATATTGAACGTTTTCCTCTTCCGGCACAATACCGGCTTTAACGGCCGCCACTATGAATGCTCCCTCTGTCGGGTCTCCTTTGATAGACCATGCGTTATCCGCCTGAACTAGACGGGAATCGTTGCACAGGCACCCTATGCGCAGCAGATTAACCAGGCCGGCGTTACTCTGAACCTCGAGTGGTTTACCGTCGCTGGAAAAATCTCCTGCCGGGTTATATCCTGTGCCGCCGACCTCAAGGAACCGGCCGCCTGAGAAGATGCGCTTTATGGTCATCTGGTCCTGGGTCATGGTGCCGGTCTTATCGGAGCAGATTACGGTTGTACAGCCCAGTGTCTCGACAGCCGGCAGTCTCCTTATAAGTGCGTGGCGCTTAACCATCCTGCGGACGCCGAGGGCCAAGCTTATAACAACCACAGCCGGTAAGGCTTCAGGAACAGCGGCTACCGCCAGCGCTATGCCCCAGACAAACATTTCCAGCACCTCGTGGCCTCTAAAAACACCCATCACAGCCAGGATAACGCACAAACTCAGGCCGATAATAGCTATGCGTTTACCCATCCGGTCCAGGTTAATCTGCAGGGGTGTCCGCTCTGTCTTGACATCCTGCAGCATCCCGGCAATCTGGCCGAATTCCGTAGACATCCCTGTAGCCGTAACAATTGCGGTACCCCGGCCGTAAACAGCGGCCGTTCCCATAAACACCATGTTCCTTTTGTCACCTATATTGATATCGCCCTGTATAGCAATGGTTGTCTTCTCTATGGGAACGGACTCTCCCGTCAGGGAGGCTTCATTCGTCTTCAGATTTACCGCCTCGATCAGGCGGGCATCGGCCGGCATCCTGTCCCCTGTGCGGATGACGATCACATCCCCGGGCACTAACTCCCGGGCGGGTACCACTTGCTCGTTCCCATCCCTCAGTACAGAAGCTGTTGGCGCGGCCATCTTTTTTAAGGCCTCCATTGCTTTCTCAGCCCTGTACTCCTGGATGAAGCCTAACCCGCAGGCAAAAATGACGATGACACCGATTATAATGGCATCAACGGGTTCACCGATGGCCGCTGAAAGCACGATAGCGAAGAGGAGGATGATAATCAGGATGCTTTTAAATTGCTCCAAAAAAAGCATCCACGCAGATACGCCCTTTTTCTTGGTCAACTCGTTGGGCCCAAATTTTTCCAGGCGGCCTTTGACTTCAGTGGAACTTAAGCCGGCGCGGCTGGATCCAAAAGAGCTTATCACCTCTGCGCTTTCCAGGTTATGATAATTGGATATCTGCTGATGTTGTTTCAACTTTGCACTCCTATCTCGATACAATTTATGCGAGGGATATTTACTATCTGAAATCGTCTCATTACTTACTTGTGTTGGATGCTGACGCGGTTCAAACAGTAATTATAGCAGTTGCGGGCCGGGCCAAAAATTTGAAGGCAGGCAGAGTTCAGAGGATGCCTTGACAGTTGTACGATTAAGGAATACTCTTATGATATAGAGCTATGACAGTTAATAATGGTTAACATCAATAAATGAAACTACGGGGGTAAATTGTATGGCACAGCAAATTAAAGCGGACAAAGATTACACACTTGTCACACAAATCATGCAGGTCGCGGACATTTTCGTTAAGGTAAGGGAGAGGGAACTCATTCCCCAGAACCTGTCGGCCACGGCGGCGGAGATCCTCTTTCTAGTGGACGCCATGGGCAAGGACATCACACCGGCCAAAATAACCAGGATGCTGCTGCGTGAACCGCATTCCATATCAGGCATCCTGATGCGCATGGAAAAACACGGCCTGATCAAGAGGACCAAGAACATGGAGCGCAAGAACCAGATCCGCATCACCCTGACCACCAAGGGCGAAACGGCTCTTAAGAAAGCCATGAAACTGGATGGAACGACGCATGTCATCTCCAGGCTGAGCGCAGAGCAGCAGAAACAACTCAGGTCAACACTGACGGCGCTCAAAGAAGCGGGCATGAAGGAACTCCACATCAACCCCAAATCTCTTTCCTGGCCTTAAACCCCCGGACCCCGGTGATTGAGCTAAGGAGCACCGTACTCAAATTTTGACACCCGTGTCAGTTTATGTTAATTTGTAGCATATGGTTAACTGCACGGCGTCCCGCAATTTTTACGCGTATTACTATTTTACGCCCGGCCAAAAGCCTGGGGGACGATGCAACTTAGCTGAATTTTAGTTAAGAGTAAGAAAGAAATACCAAGAAAGGCCCTCCAGGCGGAGGGCCTTTCTTTTTTTATACAAAAAACAGCAGGGAGGGAAACAATCAATGATGATAATGAAACGCAACGCCACGGAAGAGGAGATCAAGAACGTGATCAAAGAGATCAAGGTGCACGGACTCAAGGCGGATGTCTCGAGGGGGGATTTCAGGACGGTCATCGGCCTGGTGGGCGATGAGAGCAAGGTGCCCTTCGACAATTTCGCCATTCTGCCCGGCGTCAAGGAGGTGGTCAAGATCGAGACCCCCTACAAGCTGATCAGCAGGGAGTACGGCCTTGCGGCCGACGGCACCGGAGGCATGCGCCGCACCATCGATATAGGCAAGATCCACATCGGCAACGGCGAACCTATCATCATGGCCGGTCCCTGCGCGGTTGAGAATAAAAAACAGCTCTTCATGATCGCAGAGGCCATTAAAAAGGCGGGCGCCCACATATTAAGGGGCGGCATATTCAAGCCCAGGAGCTCGGTACACTCCTTCCAGGGGGTGGGCGGCACAGACCGCAAGGACGCCGAGCAGGCCCTCAAGTGGATGCGCGACGCGGGCAGGGAATTCGGCCTGCCCGTGGTCACCGAGGTCAGGGGCGAGGACCACGTGGACATGGCGGCAGAATATGTTGACATCCTGCAGATCGGCTCGCGCAATATGTACAACCAGGACCTGCTGGCCAAGGTCGGCAAAAAGAACAGGCCCATTCTGCTCAAGCGCCACTTCGGCGCGGGCATAGAGGAATTCCTCTCCTTCGCCGACTATATCGCCGCCGAGGGCAACAAGGACATCATCCTGTGCGAGCGCGGCATTGTTCCGGTGGGCAAGGGCAAGGAGTACACGCGCTACACGCTCGACCTTGCCGCCGTGCCCGTGATCAAGAAAGAAACCTACCTGCCCGTGATCATCGACCCCAGCCACAGCACGGGACGGCGCGACCTCATCTTCAGCATGAGCTGCGCCGCCGTGGCCGCCGGCGCAGACGGACTGATGATAGAAGTGCACTACAACCCCCAGGAGGCCATCGTAGATGGACGCCAGACCATTACACCGGCAGAATTACAGGATATAATAAAGGCCTGCCGGGAAATCCATGGTATGGTATCATCCAGGGCGGGTAATTGATAAGGCGGTATTGAAGGTTGAGGAAAGTAAAGGTCAGGACGGGCGATAACAAGAGTTACGACGTACGCATCGGCGGCGGCCTGCTGTGCCAGGCGGGCAGGTGGACCAGGGAAATCTTCCCCGGCCGGATGGCCATTATTATCAGCAACCCCGACGTTGACAGGTTGTACGGCGACATGGTCAGGCAGGCACTGGAGAAGGAGGGCTTCAAAACAGTAACGCTGCTGGTGGCCGAGGGCGAGCAGCATAAATCCCTTGACACCGCGGCCAAACTCTACGCCGGGTTCCAGAAGGCGCACGCGGAACGGTCCACTCCCGTGCTGGCGCTGGGAGGCGGCGTAATCGGCGACCTGGCCGGGTTCGTGGCTGCCACCTATATGAGGGGACTGCCCCTGGTGGCCCTGCCCACCACCCTGCTGGCGCAGGTGGACAGCAGCCTGGGCGGGAAAACGGCCGTGGACCACGGCCCCGTCAAAAATAATATAGGCGTTTTCCACCATCCCGGACTGGTTATCGCAGACACTTTTACGCTGGGCGGCCTGCCGCAGTCCGAGGTCAGCAACGGCCTGGCCGAGGTAATCAAGTACGGGATGATACGTGACAGGCCCTTTTTCAACCTGCTTGAGAAGAAAATAGACGGCATCCGCGCCCTCGAAGATGTCCTGCTGGAATACGTGGTGCAACGCTGCGCGTACATCAAAGCCCATATCGTGGAAAAGGATGAGCGGGACACAGGGTTGAGGAATATTCTGAATTTCGGCCATACCATAGGCCACGCCATAGAGGCTGCCTCCGATTTCAGGGTAAAACACGGCCCTGCCGTGGCCGTGGGCATGGTCAAAGCATCGGTCATCTCAAACCGGTTGGGCATCTTCCCATCCAAAGACCTCGCCAGGTTAAAGGACCTGCTGCTGCGGGCGGGATTGCCGGTGCGCATGCCACCGGTGGACATGGCCAGGGTGCTGCGCGCCATGGACCATGACAAAAAAGTGGTAAACGGCAAGATCAGGTTCATCCTGCCGCGCAGGATAGGCCGCGTATTTATCTCAAGCGATGTCAGCTTCGCACTGGCCATAGAGGTACTGGAGGGCGATAATGGATAAGCCTAAAATCTGCGCAGTGGTAGTGAGCGATGACCCTGAAGCTGTCAGGAGGGCAGAAGTGCTGGCAGATATGCTGGAGTTGCGCCTGGATTTGGTGGGCAATGGCTGGCAGGAGCTGGCCCGGCACCTGCACAAGCCCTGGATAGCAACACTGCGGGACAGCGCGCACCGTGGCAAGTTCACCGGCAGCGAGCAGGAGCGCGTTGACCAGTTGACTCAGGCGGTTACACTGGGGGCCCATATTATAGATGTTGAGATAGACTGCCCGGCGCTGGGAGACCTGGTGAAAAGCATAAAGGGCATGGCCAGGTGTATGGTATCGTACCACAACTGGGATGGCACGCCGCCGCTTGAGCAATTGTCAGGCACGGTGCAGCGCCAGCTTGCCGCGGGCGCAGAGATATGCAAGGTTGTGACCATGGCCAACAGCGCCTACGATAACCTGGCGGTGCTCAAGCTGCCGGGGCTCTTCCCGTGGCTCGATTTAATCTCTTTCGCCATGGGACCGGCGGGCGCCCTCAGCCGCGTGCTCTCGCCGCTGTCGGGCGGATACCTGACCTATGCCTCGATTGACGAAGACAGCGGCTCCGCCCCCGGGCAAATGAGCATCGAGGCCATGCGCAAGATATACAGGATGATCTCCCTATGAAGGTCCCTGCCATAGGCGGCAACACAAAGGTATGCGGCGTGATGGGAGACCCTGTAGCACACAGCGTATCGCCGGCTATGCACAACGCCGCATTCCGTGATCTGGGGCTGGACTACGTCTACCTGCCATTCAATGTCAGCGCGGACCGCCTGGCCGGCGCTGTGGAAGGCATGCGGGCACTTAACATGGTGGGCATGAACGTGACCATCCCGCACAAGGTGGCCGTGATCCCGCTGCTGGACGAGGTTGCCCCACTGGCGCGGCAGATCGGCGCCGTCAACGTCATCCACAACAAAGGAGGAAGGCTGACTGGCAGCAACACCGACGCAGAGGGTTTCCTGCGCCTGCTGGAAGGGCACGGCATCGACCCGCGGGGCCTGCGCGTGGCGGTACTGGGCGCTGGAGGGGCCTCCAGGGCCGTCTGCTTCGCCCTTGCCTCCCGTGGCGCGCATATCACCATCCTCAACAGGACTGCTGACAAAGCGGAAGCCTGTGCCGCAGAACTGGCTGTGTACACAGGCCGCACATTTGAATCGCTGGAGATGAATCCCGCCAACCTTGCCGGTGCCCTGGCAAAGGCCGGCCTCCTGGTCAACACCACCAGTATTGGAATGGCGCCCGGCGTGGATAAGAGTCCCGTCAGCCGCGAATTGCTCGAGCGCAGGCACAGCGTGGTGGATATCGTATATAATCCCCTTAAAACCAGTCTTATAAGAGACGCACAAAAAGCCGGGGCACTGGCTATCGGTGGCCTGGAGATGCTGGCATGGCAGGGGGCGCTGGCTTTCGAGATATGGACCGGCCGCGTAGCGCCGATAGACGTGATGCGCAGGGCGGCGGCCGGGGCGGTTAAAAGCTATGAAGAGTAATATCGCCCTGATCGGTTTCATGGGCGCCGGCAAATCCGCCGTGGGCAGGGTACTGGCGGCAGCCACGAAAATGGATTTCATAGACATAGACACCGCCGTCGAAGAAAAGGCAGGGAGGCCGATCACGGAGATATTCGCCCGCGAGGGGGAACCCGCCTTCCGGCGCATTGAAGCTGCTGCCGTGAGTGACGCTGCAGGCAGGGAAAATACTGTAGTATCCTGCGGAGGCGGAGTGGTGCTCGACCGGTCCAATATCGATGCGCTCAGGCGTAACGCCATGATTATCTACCTGTCGGCCGAGCCGTCCGTATTGCTGCGCCGCGTATTGAACAGCCGTGAAAAGCGTCCCCTGTTGCAAATGATTGATCCGGCGGAAGCCATGGACACCCTGCTTAAAAGCAGGAAACCCCTCTATGAGGAGGCAGCCGACCTGAAAGTAAATACCTCGGAACTTGATATAGACGGGGTGGTGCAAAATATACTTGCGGAGGTGAGGAAGAATGAGAGTCACAGTTTCCCAGAGCAAACTTAGCGGCAGGGTGGCGGCGCCGTCCTCCAAGAGCTATACCCTGCGCGGCCTGATGTGCGCCGCCCTGGCCAACGGCCCGAGCGAGATAGAGCACCCGCTTTACGCCGACGATACCGAAGCAGGGCGCGAAGTGCTCCAGCAGATAGGTGTTGCCATAGCTGACAAGGGCAGTTCATGGATAGTCAGCGGGGGCCACTTCCGTCCGCCTGATTCAGAGCTCTTCTGCCGTAACTCGGCCGGCACCCTGCGCTTCATGACGGCTGTCTGCTCCCTGGTCCCGGGCACCTGCCGGCTGACGGCCGGGCTTTCTTTGTCCAGGAGGCCAATCGCTCCGCTGGTGGTAGCCCTGCACCAAATCGGGGTGAACTGCTACAGCGAGAGAGGCACCGCACTGGTAACCGTCGAAGGGGGACGGCTGAAAGGGGGCACGGCAGAGCTGCCGGGGGATATCAGTTCACAGCTTGTTTCCGCACTGCTCTTTATCGCCCCCAGGTCCGAGCAGGGAATGACCATCGAGCTGACCCCGCCGGTGGAATCGAGGCCTTACATCCAGATGACACTGGACTGCATGAAAAAATTCGGCATCAGGGTGGAGCACAGCCCCGACTATATGAAATTCACGGTCAAACCCCAACCGTACAAACCTTCCCGCTACCGGGCGGAAGGGGACTGGTCGTCGGCGTCCTACCTGCTTTCCCTGGGGGCTGTGGCAGGGGACGTTTACGTGTCGAACCTGAACAGGGAAAGCCTGCAGGCAGACAGGGAGATATCGGCCTTCCTGTCGCTCATGGGAGCTGATATAAAGGCGGGCAGCGACCATATCAGGACTAAAAAGTCACCACTCAAAGCCCTCAAGGCTGACCTGTCCAACTGCATCGACCTGCTGCCGACGGCAGCGGTGCTGGCTGCTGTGGCGCAGGGCGAGAGCATATTGAGCGGCATCAGCCGCGCCAGGCTGAAGGAATCAGACCGGGTGGCGGCTGTTAAGGAGGGCCTCAAAAATATGGGCATAGCCGTCAGGGAGGAAAGGGACGCCATGCACATCACCGGGGGCACACCGGTGGGAGGCATTATCGATTCTAAGGGCGACCACAGGATCGCCATGGCCTTCAGCATACTGGGTGTGCTGGCGGGAAACACTGTTATAGAGGGCGCCGAATGCGTCTCCAAGACATACCCCGATTTCTGGACGGTACTGCAAAGCCTGGGAGGGGAGGTGGTATCAGATGAGCAATAGTCTGGGCACGCGGTTTGTTGTAACAAGCTTCGGCGAAAGCCACGGCAGGTGCGTGGGAGTCGTGATTGACGGATGCCCGGCGGGACTGCCCATCGGGTTGGATGAGATACAGGCTGAGGTTGACAGGCGCAAACCGCAGAGCAGCGCCGGCGGCACGGGGCGCAGGGAAGAGGACAGGGTGGAAGTGCTTTCTGGAATATTGAACGGCGCGTCCACCGGCGCGCCCATCTGCCTGCTGGCATGGAACAAGGACGCCCGTCCCGGCGCCTATGGGGAGGTCGTCTCCATCCCCCGTCCGGGCCACGCCGACTACACGGCCTATCTCAAGTACGGGAAGTACAATGATTTCCGTGGCGGCGGCAGGTTTTCCGGCCGCATCACTGCCGGCTTCGTCATGGCAGGCGCCATCGCCAGGAAGCTGCTCTCACTGCACGGTGTCGAGATAATCGCGCACACGCTGCAGATCGGGGAGGTCAGGGCTAATCCACATCCTTCAGATCTCACAAGAAAGAACATCGACAGGAGCGCCGTGAAATGCGCGGACCCGGCGGCAGCGCAGAAAATGATAAAGCTTATACAGGCTGTACAGGAGGAAGCGGACAGCATCGGCGGCATTGTAGAAGTTCTGGCGCTCAACGTGCCCGGCGGGCTGGGAGAGCCTGTCTTCGACACGCTGGAGGGGGAACTGTCCAAAGCCTTCTTCGCCATCCCCGCCGCCAGGGGCGTCGAATTCGGCGCCGGCTTCGGAGCGGCAGCCATGAGGGGATCTCAGCACAACGACCTCTTCAGCATGAAGAATAAAAAATTGGTCACGCTTACCAACCACGCAGGGGGCATTTCAGGCGGGTTAAGCAACGGCATGCCCATTGTGGCGCGGGTGGCATTCAAGCCTACGGCGTCCATAGGCAAAAGCCAGAAAACGGTCAACCTCGAGACTGGCAAAAAAGTCGATTTATCAGTAAAAGGCAGGCACGACAGTTGCATCGTGCCGAGGGCTGTGCCGGTAGTGGAAGCCATGATGGCGGTGGTGCTGTGCGACTTCGCGTTGAGGGCCGGCGTCACGGGGAGGATAATCAAGTGAGCCTGGATGATTTAAGAAAAGACATCGATGATATCGATGCCCGCATGGTAAAGCTGCTGGCCGAGCGGCTGAGCACGGCCCGTAAAATCGGCGCGCTTAAGAAGAAGGGGCTCAAGCAGATACAGGACGGGGCACGTGAAAAAGAGGTGCTCGAACACGTGCGCAAATTGGCCAAAAAGGAGGGCATGCCCCCCGGGGACGTGGAGCGGTTCTACGGGCTGATTATGGCATCTTCAAGAAGCGTGCAGGGAATGGAGGTAGCCTTCCAGGGCCAGGACGGCGCCTACAGCCAGGAGGCTGCCTTGAACTTCTTCGGCAACACCGTGCTGACACATCCCTGCGAGACGTTGGACGAGGTATTCAAGCTGGTGCAGGAAGGCGGCCTGCCTTACGGCATCGTGCCGGTGGAGAACTCGCAGGAGGGCAGCATCAGCCGTTCCTACGACCTGTTGTTAGACGCCGAAGTCATGGTCTGCGGAGAGACACAGATCAGGGTCTCCCACTGCCTGATCGCCAACCCGGGCGCTTCGCAGGCATCCATAAAAAGAATCTACTCACATCCGCAGGCCCTGGCCCAGTGCCAGGCATATCTGCGGCGCCTGGGCTGCGAGATCATACCCGCCTACGACACGGCGGGCAGCGTGAAGATGATCAAAGAAAAAAAGATCATGGACGGCGCGGCTGTCGCCGGCGCGCGCGCCGCGCAGATATACGGAATGAATATCATAGCCCGTGAGATAGAGGACAACCCGCGCAACAGCACGCGCTTCTTCATACTCAGCCGGCAGGATGCCCCACCTTCAGGTGACGACAAGACCTCCATCGTCCTACTGCTTAAGCACAAGCCCGGCACGCTGCACCAGGCGCTGGGCGCCTTCGCCAAAAGGAAGATCAACCTGACCAAGTTAGAGTCACGTCCCACGCGTAAGAAGCCCTGGGAATACAATTTCTACCTCGATTTCGAAGGACACCGCAGCGATGTTGCCGTGCAGCAGACGCTGGCACAAATAGACGACATCTCGCTCTTCCTCAAGGTGCTGGGGTCGTATCCAAAGGCAAAGCAGCTATGAGCGGCCAGATTATGAAGGTTGCCATTTTAGGCGGCTATGGCAAGATGGGCAGCTGGTTTGCGCGCGTCCTGTTGGGCGAAGGCCTGCAGGTCGTCATAGCCGGCCGCGACCGGGCAAAGCTCGAGCAGGCGGCCCGCGAACTGGGCTGTTCCTGTGCCTCGAACGAGGAAGCGGTCAGGCAGGCCGACGCAGTCATACTATCAGTGCCCATCGACAGCTTCGAGACTATTGTCCGTGAGATAGCCCCGTTCGTCAGGCCCGGGCAATACATATTCGACATCACCTCGGTCAAAGCGCAGCCGGTGGAGATAATGCACAAATATCTAAGCGCTTGCCGCGTGCTGGGCACTCATCCCATGTTCGGCCCTGGCGCAGACGGCATAGCGGGGCAGCACTTCGTGCTCACACCTACCGATGATGCAGAAGAATCCCTGGCAGTACAGATACGTGGATATCTCGATGACAGGGGAGCCGAAGTGGCTATTATGTCACCCGCCGAGCACGACGAACTCATGAGCATTGTACTGGGCCTCTCCCATTTCATAGCCCTTGTATCGGCCGACACACTGCTGAGCCTGGGAAAGCTCAAAGAGGCTGCCGGTGTAAGCGGCAGCAGTTACAGGCTGCTGCTCACACTGGCTGAGGCCGTAGTCTCCGAGGACCCTGTTTTTTATTCAACCCTGCAGATGAGCCTGCCGGGCATGGCGAAGATAGAGGAGATATTCTTAGCTAAAGCGGATTCCTGGCTTGACCTGGTGAGGAACGGCGACAGGGAGAATTTCGCGCGCAGGATGAACTACCTGAAATCCAAATTCACCACGGATGACCCCGGCTTCGCGGATGCTTACAAAAGAGCCTACAGGGTGCTGGGAAAAGGGGACGAGCTATGCGGTGAATGAAAATACCATAGGGAGCAACATTGCCAAGCGCTCCCGTTTGTTGTACTCTAATCGTGCTGAGACTGTCCGTTTAAGGGAGGCTGAAAAATGGGTATTCGCTCGCAGGTGGCACATGCGGCGGGGCATTTAATATCGCTTTTAATAGCGGCTTTCACCTTGCTTGTTATGCTGCCTTCCTGCACACCGGAACCGCCGGCGCCCCAATATAACCTGAACATCGGCTACATCGCCACACAGTCCTGCCTTCCTTACCTGGTGATAAAAGAAAAAGGCCTGGATAAAAAATACGGCTTTGTTCTCTCAGGGACAGACTACCCCAGTGGCGAGGCCATTAACAGCGACATCGTAGCTGGAAAGCTGGATGCTGGGATCACAGGCACGATATCGGTCCTCAACGCCGCCGAGACAGGCCTGGTCCCCGATAAAATAATAGTGGCGGCTGCCAGCAATTTTGTTGACAGCGACCATCCCTATATGGGAATGCTGGCATCCAAGTCGATAAATGGCTGGCAGGACCTGAAGGGCAAACAGGTCGCTACCAATGCCTTCTACAGCCACGTCACCGCCGCCATCAAGGGACGCCTGCAAATTGAAGGCGTGCCCGATTACAAGCTGGTGATTATGTCCATCCCGAATATGGGACTGGCCGTAGCTGACGAAACGATAGATGCCGCTGCCCTGGTCGAGCCCTACCTGACGCAGTCGCTTTTGCGAGGCGACGGCAAATTGCTAGGCTGGATTGCCGGAGGGCCTCCCTTCGAGAAGATGGAGGTGACGATGCTCATCTTCAACTCCGGCTACTACCGGTCCAACACCCAGGCCGTCAAGGCCTTCCTGAGGGCTTACTTAGATGCCATGGAGTGGATCAACAAGGAGCCGGGTGAAGCAAGGCTCATGATAGGCCACAAGCTGAAGCTCTCAGAGGAAGTTACGCAGAAGATACAGATTATGGCCTTCCCACCGGACGGTCATAATGACCCGTCTATCCTGGAAAGCATGCAGCAGGTAATGGTGGACACAGGCATGCTCAAAGAAGTGATACCGTCGGCCAGCCTTTACGATGAAACTCTGCTGAATGAAATCCTGGCGGAGCGGAGGTAACGGTGAGATGGCTAAATTATTGAGATGGGCTGTGGTTATCGCCGTCGCGGCATTGTTATTTATCACGGGCTGCGCCCCACCCGCCGAGGCCCCGCCGCAGTACAGCCTGCGCATGGGTATCATCCCCACGCAATCCTGCCTGCCGTACCTGGTGATGAAGGAAAAAGGCCTGGACAAGAAATACGGGTTAGAGTTGATAACCACGGAATTCCCGGGCGGCGACCCCGTGATCGCCGCGATTGTAGCCGGCAAGCTGGACCTGGGGATTGGTGGCAGCATATCGGTGCTGGCCGCTGCGGAGAACGGCATGATACCCGGCAAAATAGTCCCCGTTGCCGCAATCAACCTGGTCGATGCCGAGCACCCCTTCATCGGGGTAGTGGTCTCCCACTCTATCAACAGCTGGAAGGACCTGGAGGGAAAGCAGATCGCCATAAACGCGGTCAACAGCCCCAACATGGCCGGCATCAAGGGCCGCCTGCAGATAGAAGGAATTAAGGATTACAGGCTTCCCATTTTATCCTTCGCCAACATGGGCCTGGCCGTAGCGGACGGCACTGTTGACGGGGCCACACTGGTGGAGCCCTACCTGACCCAGTCGCTGCTGCGCAACGACGGCAAATTCCTGGACTGGATCGTGGGCGGGCCGCCCTTCGAGAAGATGCAGATGACCATGCTCTACTTCAATGGGGACATCTACCGCAACAACCCGCAGGAGGTAAAGGCATTCCTGCGGGCTTACGTGGATGCCCTCGACTGGATCGCCGCCAACAAAGATGAGTCGCGATTGATTATAGGCAAGATGATGAACCTTTCCAACGAAGTTACACAGAAGATGCGGCTGATGAATTTTTCCCTTGACGGCCGTAATAACGCCGAATTGTTGGAAAGCATGCAGCCCGTGCTGGTAAGAGTGGGCATGTTAAAAGCGCCAATCCCTGCCAACCGTCTCTATGACGAAACTTTATTAAACGAAGTCCTCAGGGAGAGAAACAGGTAGAACTGTGCGCAACCTGAGATTATCGGTCAGGCTCCCGCTGCTCATAGTTATAGCAGCAACCCTCACAGTGGTCGCCGTCATTGTACCGGAAATACTGATATTAACCGCCAGCATAACCGCAACCGAGAACGAGGCCAATACCAGGAGCCTGCGCGACTATGCCAGTGCCATAGAGTTTTACCTGGCCGATGCGCGCACCACAATCGAGATCACGGCGCAGGATAAGGGATTAACCGACGCGGTCAGCGACGATGGCGGTGCGGCCGGACCTGCTGAGCGCTACGGGACGGCGCACACAGTGGCCCGGACCATACTGGAGCATAGCTACATCTTTCAGTACGTGATGCTGCTGGATGCGGACGGCTCGATAGCCGCCCTCGAGCCCGTGGAATTTACAGACAAGCTGCTCAGGAAGGACCTAGCAAACACGGCCTGGTATAAGAAACTGGTAAGCTCCGGCCAAACGGTGATCAGCGACCTGAATATCTCGCCGGTGACCCAGCGCCCCTCGGTAGTCGTGGTCACCCCCGTATTCGACTCTACCGGTAAGATGACCGGTATATGGGCCGGGGGCCTGAACCTGGGGAAGCTGTCGCAACTCGGCTCGGCCACGCCGGATGCCGGCCTCATGCAGCGCTACGGATTCGTTACAGACAGCCGCGGGCTGATCATCGCCCACCAGGCCATCCCCAGCTACGTGGAAGACCAGACCGATTTCAGCTCAACCCCACCCATAAAGGCAGCGCTGTCGGGCAAGCAGGGCACCATGAGGTTCGTGAGCGCCATCGACGGGATAGAGAAGCTCGGCGCCTTTTCTCAGCTTCCGGGCACGTATTGGGCAGTAGCATATGTGGTCCCGGTCAGCATCGCCTTCGAACCGGTTAATAGACTGACCGTGTACCTGGCCGGATTGGGAATATTTATGATAATCCTCATGGGGTTGGCCGCCCTTCTCATCTCGCGGCAGGTAACCCGGCCCATCGAGCGGCTGGCTGCTGCCGCCGCCAAAGTCGGCGCCGGTGACCTCAGCCAACGTGTCGGGATCGAAAGCGGTGATGAGGTTGGGCGGCTCGGGGCATCCTTCAACAGTATGGCTATTTCCCTTCAGGCCACTACCCTTGAGAGGGACAGGGCCGAGGCGGCAAAACTGCGCGCCGAGAGCATTGTTACAGCAACCAGGACGGCACGGGAAATGGTTGAAAATATGAGCGACCCGGTCATCCTGGCCGGCCCGGACGGCAGGATCGTGGGTTTCAACCAGGCCACCACCGACCTGTGGGGCTACGGAGAAGAGCTGATCGGTACCCCTCCCACCACATTGGTAGTTGAAAGGGAGGCATCTACAGTCTTCGGGGTAATTAAAGAAGCGATGGAAAAAGGCTACGCCAAAAATGTTCAACACACCGCCCTGACAAGGGATAAAAGAGAGATACCAATCCTGCTCAGCGTCGTAATGCTCCGGGACGCAGATGGCAACCCGCTTAATATGGTGGCCGTTGCCAGGGACATCAGCGAACTCAAGAAGGCGGAGGCGGCCTTAAATGAGTCGCTGGAGCGTTTCCGCGTGGCCTCAGGGGCCGTCTCAGACCTTGTGTGGGAATGGGACATCCACAGCGGTAAGCTCGAGTGGTACGGGGATATCGATGCCAGGCTGGGATATAAACAGGGTGAATTCCCGCGCACCATCGAAGCCTGGGGCGGGCTGATACATCCGGAGGACTTCGCGCGCGTTGACCACATATTAAACGAGCATTTGGAAAACAGTGCTCCCTATGTTGTGGAATATCGTATCGGGAGCAAAGATGGCGGTATCCAATACTGGTACGATTCCGGGACGGCACTTCGCGATAGTAGCGGCAAGCCTTACAAAATGATAGGAGCGGTGGCAGATATAACCGGCCGTAAAAAAGCCGAGGAAAAGCTGAGAGATGCCCTTTCCGAACTGCAGCGCTCCAATTCCGAGCTGGAGCAGTTCGCCTACGTCGCCTCGCATGACCTGCAGGAGCCGCTGCGCATGGTCTCAAGCTACGTGCAGCTGATAGAGAAGCGGTACAAGGATAAGCTGGATGAGGATGCTCATGACTACATTAATTTCGCCGTGGACGGGGCGCGGCGCATGCAGAGCTTGATTAACGACCTGCTGGAATTTTCCAGAGTGGGCACGCGCGGCCAATCGTTCAAGCCGATGGCATCTACGAACGCACTCAACACGGCCCTGCATAACCTCGAGATCGCTATCAGCGATAGCGGGGCAACTGTCACCCATGGCAAATTGCCTCTAATAGTCGGCGACGAGGGGCAGGTAGTACAGGTATTTCAGAACTTAGTGGGCAACGCTATAAAGTTCCACGGCAAGGAGCCGCCCAGGATAGATATCGCTGCAGAAAAAAGAGTTGACGAGTGGGTTTTCTCGGTGAATGACAACGGCATCGGCATTGACCAGCAGTTCTTCGACCGCATCTTCATCGTTTTTCAGCGGCTGCACCGCGACGAATACAGCGGTACCGGCATAGGCCTTTCCGTAGTCAAAAAAATCGTTCAACGCCACGGCGGCCACGTATGGTTAGAATCTGAGCCCGGCAAGGGCAGCACTTTTTATTTTACCATCCCTGACAGGGAAAAAGGAGGTAGCTATCAATGAACAGTAAGGCAACAGAACCCGTGGACGTGCTGCTTGTCGAGGACAACCCCGGCGACGTAAGGCTCACAAAGGAAGCCTTGAAGGATGCCAAGCTCAAGATTCACATGCATGTTGTAGGCGATGGAATGGAGGCTATGGCCTTCCTGCGCAAGCAGGGCAAATATACCGCTTCACCGAGGCCGGACCTGGTGCTGCTCGACCTCAACCTGCCCAAAAAAGACGGCAGGCAGGTGCTGGCCGAGATAAAAGAGGATCCCGACCTGCGGCGCATACCTGTCGTCATCATCACAAGCTCAAAGGCGGAAGAGGATGTCCTGAAAAGCTACAACCTTCACGCCAACTGCTATGTGACCAAGCCGTTGGACCTTGACCAGTTTATAACGGTGGTGCAATCCATAGAGCAATTCTGGCTTACCATCGTCAAATTGCCCAACGGGCATGGGAAGTGATTTAGTTAATGGACAGGGACACTGTCAGCATCCTGCTGGTTGAAGACAACCCGGGCGATGTCCGTCTGATACGGGAATTTCTCAATGAAGCCGGGGTTAATAAGGCTGCGCTGATTACGGCCGCCACACTGGCCCGCGGTATAGAACTGCTGGATTGCAGCACTATAGATGTTGTTTTGCTCGACCTGGGCCTGCCTGATAACCAGGGACTGGATACACTACACGCTGTGCGTGAAAAATGCGGGGATGTTCCGATAGTCGTATTGTCAGGCCTCCAGGATGAAGAAACCGCTATTTCAGCGGTGCAGAACGGTTCACAGGATTACCTGGTCAAGGGCAAGGTTGACGGCAACCTGCTCTGGCGTTCACTCTGTTATGCAGTCGAACGCAAGCGATTAGAGCATCTACTTGTGATGCAGGCTACGCATGATATGCTTACAGGGCTGCCCAACAGGACCCTGCTGATCGACCGTGCCTCTGTGGCCATAGCCAGGGCGGAGCGCAATCAAAAGATGCTGGCACTGATGCTGCTCGACCTGGACCGTTTTAAAACGGTCAACGATTCGCTGGGGCACAGCGTCGGCGATGGATTGCTCAAGGCCGTCAGCAGCAGGCTACTTGAGATAGTCCGCACCAGCGACACTATTGCCCGCCTGGGCGGTGACGAATTCACCATCCTCTGCCCCGAAATCACAGGGCACGCAGAGGCCGATGAGATAGCCCAACGGGTTCTCGAGTGTTTTAAACTCCCATTTGTGTTCAACAGCCACAAAATAAACATATCCACCAGTATCGGTATAGCCATCTACCCCGAAGACGGGACATCATTTGAAACACTGCTTAAAAACGCTGACATCGCAATGTACAGGGTCAAGGACGCGGGGCGCAACAACTACAGTTTTTTCAGTCAACTTCGGCCGGATGGGAATATATGATGGGACCCGACGTAAAGGGCAATCCCCTCACAATCCTGCTGATAGAAGATAACCCAGGAGATGCCCGGCTGATTAAAGTGCTGTTGTCTGAAATCAGCCAGGCGTCAATCCGTATAGATATAGCCGACAGGCTTTCCCATGGCATAGACCGAGTAAAAATAGATCGCTACGATGCCATCCTGCTCGACTTAGGATTGCCGGACAGCACAGGACTGGATACATTCACAAAACTGCATACAGCGGTCAAACACGTGCCAATCGTGGTGCTCTCGGGCTTAGACGATGAGAGCATAGCGCTTATGGCGGTGCAGGAAGGCGCCCAGGACTATCTCGTGAAAGGACAGGTGGACGGGCATTCATTGTGGCGCTCAATTCGTTATGCTATAGAACGCAAAAGGGTAGATCAAGCGCTGAGAGTATCAGAAGAAAAATATCAGAGCCTCGTGGAGAATGCCAACGAAGCTATCTTTGTAGCACAGAATGGTAAAATTATTTTTCACAACCCTCAAACAGCCGTGAAAATCGGCTATTCCGCAGAAGAAATCACGGAAAAGCCGTTCATAGAGTTTATCCACCCGGATGACCGTGGCATGGTTATCGACCGGCATCTTAAGCGTCTGAAGGGCGAAAAACTACCCCACAAGTACGTTTTTCGCATCATTTCCAGAAACGGCAGTGCCAGGTGGGCGGAACTTAATACGGTGTTAATAGCGTGGGAGGGCAAACCGGCAACCCTGAATTTCTTAGAGGATATCACCGAGCGCAAGCTGTCTGAGGAAAGAATCCTAAAAAGCTACGAATCCGTGAAGAAGACCTTGAATGACGCCATAAATACCATGGTCAAGATCGTGGAATTGAGGGACCCCTACACGGCAGGCCACCAGCAGAAAGTGGCCAACCTGGCCACCGCCATAGGCAGCGAAATGAAGCTGGAAGATACCCGTATCGATCAACTCAGGACGGCGGCAATGATCCATGATATCGGGAAAATACATATTCCTTCAGATATCCTCAGCAAACCCGGAAAACTTGCAGATATTGAATTCAGCCTGATACAGACCCACGCCGTGAGCGGCTACGAGATCGTCAAAGGCATGGATTTCCCCGGTATAGTTGCACAGGCTGTACTGCAGCACCATGAAAGGCTGGACGGTTCCGGTTATCCCAACCGGTTAAAGGGTGAGGATATCCTCGTGGAATCCAAAATACTTGCGGTTGCAGACGTGATTGAAGCCATGTCTTCACACCGGCCCTACCGGCCAGCGCCCGGCATCGATAAGGCACTGCAAGAAATTAAGCAGAACAGCGGGAAGCTTTATGACCCGGATGTGGTGGACATCTGCATCAAGCTTTTCAGTGAAAAGACTTTCAGCTTCGAACCATAGGCGCTGCAGAGCGATATGCCTGCCGCTTCAGTTTCAAGAGTGAATCTGCATGACTGTGTCACTCTTTTCTATCTATCAAAGGAAAACTTGTAATCGCGGAAGCACCTGCCCTGCGTATGCATCATGCAGCCTGTGACTTTAGGCTCGACTTCCCATTTCAGTCCCAGCGCATCTAACCAGGCCTCGATGCGGTCCATGATGCCGCACTCGTAGCGGTCGATTACACCCAGCGCCTTGATGCCGTCATAGGCGAAGCAGGACAGCCACTCAGAATGAATAATGTTCCCCCCGGGGTAGGTAAACTTATATTTCATGAAATCTCCCGACACAATGTACATCGATGCCTCGAATAGCTCCACCCACTGATCAAAGGTCTTTATCTCCGCCACACCCAGCGCCTTTTTCATGCGCTTCATTTCCACGGCCGCCATCATTTTCACGGCCGCCCGGTTTATCTTATTGGTCTTCTCGATCCCGACCTCCTGCAGGCAGTTGTAAAACCACATGGCGTCATGCGTCATCCAGCCCTTGTTGAGCAGTTCCTTGAGTTGCCTGGTATCCAGCGGCGCTATGGTCATTTTATGGCCTCCATCAACAATTATTGCCTGATTAAATATATAGCATTACCGTTTATTGCTATAAATTGTATTGACATAAAAATGGGGGAGGGTTAAACTTCAGCATATAGATACAATACAAAATCCAGCTTTTAACTGATAGCACCATTGAAATACGGGGGCGGCTAATGACCGTGAAAACTGAGGGGGCCAAAGGCAATTTGCCGTCGCGTGTACTCATACTGATTTTTGTGATACTGGTTGCCGGCATCCTCGTAGCGGGATACCTCTTCTACAGCAGTTACGAAAAAAACTACAGGGCGCAGGTCGAACACCAGCTTTCTGCCATCGGAGACCTGAAAGCAGGAGAGCTTGAGCAATGGAGAAAGGAGCGGATCGGGGACGCCAATCTATTATTCGGGAACCCGGCCTTCTCCGGGCTGGTGCAGCGCTATTTCGAACATCCCGACGACGTCGATGCCAGGGAACAGTTGAGGTCGTGGCTGACCAGCCTGCAGGCGGACAGTCAATATACCGATGTTTACCTGCTTGACGCGCAGGGAGCCAGCCGGGTTTTTACCATAGACACAGCCGAACCGGTTCCACGCCACGTACCGAAGGACGCTCAGCAAGCACTGCAAACAGGTAAAGTTACAGTCATCGATTTAGAAGACGATGAAGCCACTGCACAACCCCACATGGTACTGCTCACACCAATTTTCAATGAAAAAGACGGCAACCTGCCGCTGGGTGTTGTGGTTATGAATATTGATCCCGAAAAGTATCTCTATCCACTTATCAACCTGTGGCCCACACCCAGTACGACGGCTGAGACACTGATCTTTCGAAGGGACGGCAATGACGCCCTCTTTCTCAACGAGCTCAGGTTTCAGAAGGACACAGCGCTTAAACTGCGTATTCCATTAGAGGAAATGGATATTGCGGCTGTTAAAGCAGTCATGGGCCAGGAAGGAGTTGTACAGGGCAGGGACTACCGGGGGCAAGATGTGATTGCAGATATACGCCATATCCCTGATTCTCCATGGTACATGGTTGCACGGATGGACACCTCGGAAGTGTACGCGCCCCTGGCCCAGATGCTCTGGGTGATCATAGTCCTGGTCGGTGCGCTGTTGATTGGCGCCGGCGCCGGCACTGGCTTGGTGTGGAGGCAGCAAAGAATCCGTGTTTATGAGGAGAGGGCTGAGGTTGCGGATTTCCTGAGAGAGAGCGAGGCACGTTATCGTGGCCTCTTCGAATCGGCCAAGGACGGCATTTTGATACTTGACGCTGATTCGGGAATGATCGTCGATGTTAACCCTTTTCTAATTGACATGCTGAGTTATTCGAAAGAAGAATTTACAGGTAAGCATATTTGGGAAGTAGGGTGTTTCAAGGATATCGTGGCAAACAGGGACAAATACGCCGAATTACAGCATCTGCAATACGTGCGCTACGAAAATTTGCCCCTTGAGACAAGTGTCGGGCGAAGTATATCAGTGGAATTTATCAGCAACGTCTATGAGGTTGCTGACCATAAGATTATTCAATGTATCATCCGTGATATCACCGAGCGCAAACTGGCCGAGCAAGAGATCCTCAGGCTCAACGCCGACCTGGAGCAGCGCGTGCTCGATCGCACCGCGCAGCTTGAGGCAGTCAACAGGGAACTTGAAGCCTTTTCCTACTCCGTCTCGCACGACCTTCGCGCGCCTTTGCGCGGCATTGACGGATGGAGCCTGGCGCTGCTGGAGGACTGCAAGGATAAACTGGACGAGAAGGAAATCCAATATCTCGACCTTATGCGCTCAGAAACGCAAACTATGGGACGGTTGATTGACGACTTGCTGATGTTTTCACGGCAAAGCCGCAGCGAGATGAACCGGCAGCGGCTGGATATGACGGCCATGGCCCGGGCCATCGTTTTACGCCTTCAGCAGCAAAACCCCACCCTCCAGGCCGACTTTATTATCCAGCCGGGATTGACGGCACAGGGAGACGCCTCCCTGATGGAGATCGCCCTTAACAACCTGCTTGACAATGCGCTAAAATTCAGCAGTGGGCGATCACGCCCGGTGATCGAGTTCGGCCAGGTAGAAGAGGAGGGCAGGAAAGTCTTTTTCGTGCGCGACAACGGCGTGGGTTTTGACATGGCGTACGCACATAGGCTATTCGGGGTGTTCCAGCGCCTGCACAGATCATCGGAGTTCCCCGGCACGGGTATCGGGTTGGCGAGCGTGCAGCGCATCATCAACCGGCACGGCGGCCTCATCCGGGCCGAGGCCGTGGTAAACGATGGGGCAACCTTTTACTTCACACTTAAGGAGGCGACATGAAAAACAAAGTCATTCTTCTGGTCGAGGACAATCCCAGCGACGTCAAGCTGACCAAACGGGCACTGGAACAGAATCAAATTGCCAATAAACTGATCGTCGCCGAAGACGGCAGGGAGGCACTGGACTACCTTTTCGGCCTGGGCCAGCATGCAGGCAGGGATGTCCGTGATTTCCCCGCCGTGGTGCTGCTGGACCTTAAATTGCCCAGGATAGACGGCCTGGAGGTTCTCAAGGAAATACGCTCCAATGAGCACACCATGCTCATACCGGTGGTGATCCTCACGTCGTCTGACCAGGAAAAGGATTTGATCGCCAGCTATAAGCTGGGAGCCAACAGCTACATCCGCAAGCCGGTTGATTTCCACCAGTTCGCCGAGGCCGTGCGCAACCTGGGCATGTACTGGCTACTGTTAAACGAGCCGCCTCCTGTGAAATGAGGTGTTTATGGACATACCGCTCAGGTTATTGATAATAGAGGACTCGGACAGGGACGTAGCGCTGGAGGTCCGTACGCTGGAAGCGGCGGGCTACCGGGTCACCCATACGGTAGCGGAGACCTCATCTGAGATGAAAGCAGCCCTGGACGGGCAGGCTTTCGATGTGATCGTCTCAGACCATAACCTGCCGCAATTCGATGCGCCCGGGGCCCTGGCCGTTCTCAAGCAAAGCGGCCTGGATATCCCATTTATCATCGTCTCGGGCGCAATGGGGGAAGAAGCCGCCGTGGCATTAATAAAGGCCGGGGCGCATGATTACGTGATGAAGGACAGGCTGACCCGCCTGGCATCCGCCGTAGAACATGCATTAACAGACGCAGATAACCTGCGCAAGCGCAAATTAGCCGAAGAAAAACTCCTGAAAAGCTACGAATCCGTGAAGAAGACCTTGAATGACGCCATAAATACCATGGTCAAGATCGTGGAATTGAGGGACCCCTATACTGCAGGCCACCAGCAGAAGGTGGCCGACCTGGCAACCGCCATAGCAGGGGAAATGAAGTTGGAAGATACCCGTATCGATCAACTCAGGACGGCGGCAATGATCCATGATATCGGTAAAATATATATTCCTTCAGATATCCTCAGCAAACCGGGACGACTCTTGGAAATTGAATTCAGCCTGATAAAGACCCACGCCCAGAGCGGCTACGAGATCGTCAAAGGCATGGATTTCCCCGGTATAGTTGCACAGGCCGTACTGCAGCACCATGAAAGGCTGGATGGCTCAGGATATCCCTCCGGGTTAAAAAGTGATGATACTATTTTAGAAGCTAAAATATTGGTTGTGGCCGACGTGATTGAAGCCATGGCTTCTCACCGGCCCTACCGTTCCGCCCTGGGCATTGATAGGGCGCTTGAGGAAATATCAAAGAACAAGGGCAAACTCTATGATACCGCTGTAGTGGATACCTGCCTGGAACTCTTTAGAAGCGGTACGTTCGCGTTTAAAACCGTTTGATATCATTACTGCGTTCACCACCTGGCCTGGTGTTCTTCAGCCCAACCGATCAGGTCTTTGACCTCGATCTTTTCGCCGTCGTCGGCAATGAGCGTCCCGCTGTAGCGGCCGAACATCTGGTGCACCTCGCTGGCGAGGATGCCGACATCGGTCCTGGCCACGCGTTCGAAGAAGGGCTTGAACTCCAGCTTGAGCCGCCCGTCGGTGGAGGCCATCAACCAGGGCTTCTTGAATTCCTTGTTATCATACTTGAAGTCTATCCTGCTTAGCTTGTGCACCTTCCCATCCAGTATGATGGCGTTATCGTTCACTTCGGGACTGTTGCCTATGCCGTCACCGGCATTAAGGCCGATGGTTCGGCCGCCGGGCAGGAACTGCGAGAAGCTGGCCCAGATCCAGAACGAGCGGTATGGCCAGACACCGACGCCCCAGTCCAGCGTGCCCAGGCAGCGGTCAGGCCGTATATCATATATCTTCCTTGTTTTCTGTCCGCTGCCCTTATCTTCATCCCAGCCGAATTCGATTGTGCCATCGGCCGGCATACAGTTTACCTTACGCGTATAGAAGAAGCGCCTGTCCTTAAATGGGAAAACGCTGACCGTCGATTGATGGCCGCTGCTTAAATGAAGGTTGACATGCGCGGAGATGCCGGAACCGCCGAAGCCCGGCCAGTTGATTTCCAGCCTGCGCTCATTATCGCTGATAGTAAAGAAATGAAGGTGCAGGTCGCCCTTCTTGTAATGGCAATCGCCGGAGGTGCTGTTGCGCGGCAACTCGATGCCGCTGCCGAAGGGGATGTTGAGGGTCTGCTCGTGATACTGCCCGGTGGTGAAATCAAGCACATAAACAAAGACCGGCCCCAGGTAGCCCACTTTACTGAGCGTGAAGGAGAAAAAATGGGTGGGCGTGGTGATGCCGAAATACTGCCAGCGCTTGATGCGCAGCGGCTGCAGGAATTTGAGCGCATAGATATTGACGTCCTCCAGGTTGGCATCCGGCAAAGGCTGGCGCGCCCAGCCGTAATCAACCAGGTTGCCCTGCCGGTCGAGTAAAGGCCCGCTTTTAGTGATCTCACGCATAATATTATCCCCCTTATGTCAGTTTACTACCCCGTTCTTTCCTGTCCGCCAATTCTTGCACCAGCGCTGCGTGAGACTTGCGGGTGATGGGGTACCAGATCAAGAACGGCAGGCTGACTATGAGTACCAAAGCCGGCACTACGGCAAAAAAGAGGCGGATGCCGAACAATGCATGGTCCGTTTGCGCCGCATTCGGCACGTAACCGAACAACTGCAGGGACCAGCCGCAGACCGCTATGCCGAGAGCGCCGGTGAACTTGGAGAGGAAGGCCCAAAGGCCGTAATAAATTCCTTCGCGCCGCTCTCCGGTCATTTTCTCGTCGTACTCGACCACATCGGGCAGCATGCTCCAGGGAAAAACCCACTGCGCCGAGAAGCCTATGCCGACTACCACAGCTACTAAATATATCCATGGCGAAGGACCGTAGGGTAAGAAAAAATTGGGTATGATAGCCACTGAGGCAATCAACAACCCCAGCGCATATGCAGGGCCCTTATTGATCTTGTCGGAAACCAGCTTGGCCGGGATGAGGAAGATGCCGATCGTCACCAGCATGACCGAGAGAACGGATGAGACCTGGTCCTTCATATCTAATTGATATTGTATGAAATAGGGCACCAGCGCAGTCAGCACGGTGAAGCTGAAGCTGCTCAGGACAAAGGCGATCATGAGGATGATAAAGGGCCTGTTCTTGAAAGCTGTCAGGACCGCCTTGACCGGCGGCATCTTTGAGGGTTCCCCCGCCAGTTCAGGCCGTTCTTTGATCGAGAGGGTGGTGACCAGTGTGGTGATTATGGCTATGCCCCCGAAGACCGCGCCGGTGGCGCTCCATGCCTGTTGCAGGTTCAAACCGCTCTCCTTGAACATTCCGGCCAGTATGGTGGTCAAGGCAGCACCGAGAATGTAACCGACCACGCTATACACCATGCGGATGGAGGTCAGGCCGGCGCGCTCGTTGTAGTCGCGGGTCAACTCGGGGGTGAGGGCGTAGTAGGGCACGCTGGTCATGGTATGGAAGGTATCCACCAGCCAGAAACTGACCAGCACCGCGAAAAAGGCCGGCACGCCGGTCAGTCCCGCGGGCAGTGAGAACATGATCCAGGCGGCAAGGCCCAGCGGCACCGCGCCGATGACCATGAAGATGCGCCTGCGGCCAAATCGCGAACGTGTGCGATCCGACCAGTAACCGAACAGGGGATCGTTAAATGCATCCCAGGTGACTTTGCCCACCATCAGGGCGATACCGGCCAGGGCCGGGTTGATGCCCGCCACGTCGGTGTAGTAGTAAAGCAGGAAGAACTGCATGGCAGACGTGATCAGGGAAAAGCCCAGGTCGGCCAGGCCGTAACGGAATTTGGCGCCCATCGATAGTTTTATCTCGGTCATCCCTCACCTCAAATCATATTTGTTATATTTAACCACTTCCTTTCACAGGTAATTTATCCAACCGCACTTCTCTTTAACCAGGGGTGACATGGCCCGCAGCTTCTCCACAATGCGCGGCAGCGCCTCTACGACCCTGTCAATATCCTCAGTGGATGTCCATCGGCCAATGGTAAACCTGACCGAGCCGCGCGCCCTCTCAACCGGTATGCCCAGGGCCATCAGGACGTGGGACGGTTCGGAGCTGGCCGAACTGCAGGCCGAACCGGTGGAGGCGCAGATACCATCGGCGTCTAAGTACATGAGGATGGATTCCCCCTCGATAAAATCGAAGCTGAAATTGGTGTTGTTGGGCAGGCGGGATGTCCTGTGGCCGTTGAGGAATGAATCGGCTACGCGCCCCAGCACGGAATCGATCAACCGGTCACGGTATCCCGTGAGCCTGTCTGACTCCTTTTCCATCTCTGCCAGGGCAATCCCGGCGGCTTTGCCGAAACCGGCTATGCCTGCCACGTTCTCGGTGCCGGCGCGCCTCCCGTTTTCCTGCTCGCCGCCGTGCAGCAAAGGCACGATGCGGGTGCCGGGCCTGATATACAGCATACCGACCCCCTTGGGCCCGTAAAGCTTGTGCGCCGACGCCGACAGCAGGTCTATGCCCATGCGGTCAACATCTATGGGCAGGTGCCCGGCGGTCTGTACCGCGTCAACATGAAAATACAGGCCGGCATCGCGTGTTACCCTGCCAATATCCTCGATGGGCTGGATGGCGCCGACCTCGTTGTTGGCATGCATGACCGATACCAGCAGCGTTTTGGGGGTTATGGCTTTCTTGATGTCGCCGGGATCCACCAGGCCGTATTTATCCACCGGCACCACAGTCACGTCAAATCCCAGGTTTTTCATAAAATTGCAGGTGTAAAGCACGGCGTGGTGCTCGATGGCCGTGGTGATGATATGGTTACCCCGTTCCCTTCCGGCCAGGCACACCCCTTTTATGGCATGGTTGTCAGCCTCGGTGCCGCCACCTGTGAAAACGATATCCTCCGGCTTGCACGCGATGAGGGCGGCAACCTGCAAGCGGGCAGCTTCGACGGCGTCAGCGGCCTCCTGACCCATGGAATGAATGCTGGAGGGGTTGCCGAATTTTTGGCTGAAATAAGGCTGCATCGCCCCGGCGACCTCCGGCAGCATGGGCGTGGTGGCGGCGTAATCCATGTAGATGCGCTTCATACTGTCCTCGTGCCCGGATTTTCCACCTATTGTATCAGAGAGGGGCCGTCGCGGCTCACCTGGAAGAGCGCTGATCCCGCCAGCAGGTTGGGCCAGAAATGTACCTGGCCTTTTTTATCCAGGAAAGCACTGCGTTCCATGCTCAGCCTGTTTTTCCTGCAATATAGCACGAAGTCCCTTATGCTCAAAAAGTGCAGGTTGGGAGTATCATACCACTGGTAGGGTAGGGCAGGTGTGACGGGCGCGCGGCCCAGCAGCGCCAGTTGAATGCGGGCGTTGTAATGTGCGAAGTTGGGGAAACCCACGATAACCTTGTGACCGACGCGCACAGCCTCGGACAACGCGACGTGCGGTTTGCGCAACTCCTGCAGGCACTGGTTGATGATGACGAAATCGAAGGCCCTGTCGGCATACTCCGACAACCCGTCATCGATATCCTGGTGGGCCACACTCAGCCCGCGTGCAACGCAGGAGAAGATATAGTTTTCGTCGACATCGATCCCGCTAACACTGGCCCCTTTTTGCCGGCTGAGCATCTGCAGCAGCTCCCCGCCGCCGCAGCCCAGTTCAAGCACGGAGGCGCCGTCGCTGACCCAACCGGTGATTATGCGGTGGTCCAGCCTGCTTTCCGCCGGTTTCCCGCTATTCATGCGCGTCCATTCCCGTTACCTTCTCCGATATTTGCCAGGAAATGCTTGACCAGGTATTGCTGTTCTGCGGTCTCGAGCAAAAAGGCATCATGGCCGTAAGTTGAATTAAGCTCGCAGTAGGTAGCGTCAACCCCGGCTAACTTACAGGCCCTGACGATATCGCGCGACTGATAAGCGGGATAGAGCCAGTCAGATTTGAAAGCCACTACCAGCAATTTGGCGCTGACCCCCTTGAGCACATTTTCCAGCCCCTTGCCATTGCCCAGGTCGAAATAGTCGAGGGCCTTGGTTATATACAGGTAGGAATTGGCGTCGAAGCGCTTGACGAAGTTGTCCCCGCGATATTGCAGGTAACCCTCCACCTCAAAATCGGGCTCGAATTTAATCCCCCTGGCGCGGTCTTTGAAGCGGCGCCCGAACTTATCGGCCATCGACTCATCGCTCATATAGGTGATATGACCCACCATGCGGGCCACGGCCAGGCCACGTGTGGGCGGTTGTTCGCTATAATAGGCCCCGCCGTTCCAGTTGGGATCGGCCATGATGGCCTGGCGGCCGACCTCGTTGAAGGCTATTTGCTGCGGTGAGTGGCTGGCCGAGGTGGCTATAGGTATGGCGGAGCGCACGCGGCCGGGATAGGATACGGCCCACTGCAACGCCTGCATGCCGCCCATGGAGCCACCTGCCACGCAGAGCAGCTTTTCGATACCCAGGTGGTCGATCAGCTTAGCCTGCGCATCAACCATGTCCCTGACCGTTATCAGGGGGAAATCAAGCCCGTAGGGCCGGCCGGTATGCGGGTTTTCACTCGCAGGACCGGTCGACCCCATGCAGCCGCCTGTTACATTTGAGCATATAACGAAATATTTATCAGTGTCAAAGGCCCTGCCGGGACCGATCATATTGTCCCACCATCCCGGCCGGTCTTCGCCTTCATGGTAACCAGCTGCGTGCGCGTCGCCTGACAGGGCATGAAACACCAGTATGGCATTTGACCCGCCGTCATTAAGCTTGCCGTAGGTCTCATAGGCAAGGGTTACCGGACCCAGCTTTTCGCCGGATTCGAGCACCAGTTCATCCGGTGGTCGGGCGAAGGTCAGAAACCTCGTCTCTACAATCCCTATGTCTCTACCGGTATTCGCCATATAGTCCTCATCCTTATCAGTTGCCTTTGGCAGCAGCTTTCAAAGCCCTGTCAATGTCCTGCGTGATATCCGATGCGTCCTCGAGGCCGATAGACAGACGGATAAAGTCATCGGTCACACCGGTTGCGAGCCGTTCTGCCGGGGTCAACTGGGCATGGGTGGTGGTGGCAGGGTGGATGACCAGCGTCCTGGCATCGCCGATATTGGCCAGGTGGGAGAGCAACTTAACCGAGTTGATGAATTTTCTGCCCGCTTCCAGGCCCCCTTTGATACCGAATCCGACCAGCGCCCCGTAATGGCCGTCGAAGTACTTAACAGCCAGCTTATGCGACGTGTGGTCTTCCAGTCCCGGATAGTTGACCCAGGATACAAGTGGATGCGCCTTAAGTAATTTGGCCACAGCCAGGGCATTATCCGAATGTTTTCTCTGCCTCAAGGGCAAAGTTTCCAGTCCCTGCAGGAAAAGCCATGAGTTGAAGGGGCTGACCACGAATCCAACATCCCTCATCCACTGCAAACGCGCTTTGAATGTGAATGCCACATTGCCCATACCGGCAAAATTGCCGAAGGTATCCCAGAATTTCAGCCCGTGGTAGCTGGGATCGGGTTCTGTAAAGCCGGGGAACTTGCCGTTGTCCCAGGCGAATTTACCGGAGTCCACGATAGCGCCTCCCACGGATGTGCCGTGTCCTCCCACGAACTTGGTAGCAGAGAGTACAACTATATCAGCCCCGTGTTTAATCGGCTGCACAAGTCCGGTGCCAACCGTGTTATCCACTATGAAGGGAATGCCAGCCTCATGAGCAATTTTAGCGATAGCCTCGAAATCGGGAACATCCAGCTTGGGGTTGCCGATGGCTTCGGCATAGATGGCCCTTGTTTTAGCGGTAATGGCCTTGCGGAACCCCTCGGGTTTGGTGGAGTCAACGAATTTAACCGTCCTGCCCAGCTTGGGTAAGGTGTAATGGAAAAGCTGGTAGGTGCCGCCGTAGAGGTTATCGGCGGACACGATCTCATCGCCGACTTCGGTTATATTGAGGATGGCGAAGGTCTCCGCGGCCTGCCCCGACGACGTCGCCAGAGCGCTATTTCCGCCCTCTACAGCCGCAATGCGGCGTTCGAAGACGTCGGTGGTAGGGTTCATCAGCCTGGTATAGATATTGCCCAATTCCTTGAGGGCAAACAGGTTGGCCGCATGGTCTGAGTCCCTGAAGACATAGGACGTGGTCTGGTAAATCGGCACCGCGCGGGCGCCGGTGGCGGGGTCGGCAGTCTCCTGCCCCACATGTAAAGCGATTGTATCCAATTTATAGCCGCCCATATTAATTCACCTCCTGAAATAACCATGTCGATAGGTAGCGTTCTCCCGTATCCGGGAGGATAACCACGATCAATTTGCCCTTGTTTTGCGGCCTTTGGGCCACCCTGGCTGCAGCCCACGCCGCAGCCCCCGAGGATATGCCTACCAGTATGCCCTCTTCGCGGGCCAGGCGACGGGCCATGATCCCTGCATCCTCCGCTGAAACCTGCATAATCTCGTCCAGCAGGTCGGCGCGCAATATCTCCGGCACAAAACCGGCGCCGATACCCTGAATTTTGTTGGGACCGGGTTTACCTCCGGACAGCACCGCAGAAGAGTCAGGTTCCACCGCTATGACCTTGATGGCGGGCTTTTTCTCTTTCAAAGCCTGCGCTATGCCGGTTATGGTGCCGCCTGTGCCCACCCCTGCAACTATTATGTCAACCCGTCCCTCTGTATCACGCCAGATCTCTTCCGCGGTGGTAACCCTGTGTATGGCGGGATTGGCCTCGTTTTTAAACTGCTGCAGCAACAGGTAGTTTTTATTTTCGGAGGCAAGCTTCTCGGCCCTGGCCACGGCGCCGGTCATGCCTTCCGCGCCCGGGGTAAGGATGAGCTCCGCCCCGAATATGGCCAGCAACTGCCTGCGTTCCAGCGATACCGAATCGGGCATGGTCAATATCAACTTGTAGCCGCGGGAAGCGGCCACGAATGCCAGGGCTATGCCTGTATTCCCGCTGGTGGGCTCAACCAGCACGGTGTCTTGCTTGATGGCCCCCTTTTCCTCTGCTGCCACTATCATAGCGACGCCGATGCGGTCCTTGACGCTGCCGGCCGGGTTGAACGACTCCAGCTTTGCCACAACCTCGGCTACTGCCCCGCCGGTTATCTTGTTGAGACGCACCAGCGGCGTATTGCCGATCAGCTCCAGGGAATTGGCGGCGATGCCGCGCGTTAACCTGGGAATCTCGACTGTCTTGAACTTGACCTTATCTATTTTCAACTGCGTAACCATTTTATTTCTCCTCTGTTTATTAAATGTTGTAAAGCAATTCCCGCCCGGACTGCTTGCGCTCCTGGCGTTCCACCAGGTCCTGCAATGTCGTAGATTCCAGCACCCCGTACATGGCCTTGGCTAAGTCCGTCCAGACATCGCGTGCCACGCACGATGGTGCGCGCGTACAGGTGCCGGGATTTTCCACACAGTCAACCAGGGCAATGGGCCCTTCCATAACCTGTATAACCTCGCTCAGCTTGATTTTTTGAGGCGGCCTGGCCAGCATCACACCGCCCTTGGGGCCGCGCGTGCTGGTCACGATCCTGGCAGCTATCAGCGAAGAGACTATCTGCTCAAGATAGCGCAGCGAAATGCCCTGCCGGGCCGAGATATCCTTCAAAAGAACCGGCGTCTTACCGTAATGCTGCGCCAGGTCGATCATGGCCCGCGTGGCATACCTTCCCCTGGTTGATATCTTCATTCTTACCTGTCCAACTTATATTGTACTGTTATTTTATAGACATTATAGAGAATACCATGATAAAAGGTGCCTGTCAAGCGCAATATTAAGGGGTGCTATTGCTACCCCCGCCCGAAAGGGGTAAGATACCGGGAATGTTGAGTGGTAATGCAGTGGTTAAGAAGTTGCCGGTTATTTCCGGCGGGATACATAGACGTAGTCCGGTAGGAGATAGGCTTAAGCAAGGGAGTATTTTGGATGACCGCGAGCAGGAAGCCTGATAAAAAGAATCCTGATGCCGGATTACTGCGTAAGCAAGCGGAGAAAACAGCCCGCAAAAAGCCCGAAAACTTGGAGGCTTTATCGCCTGCCGCAGTAAAGAAATTGCTGCATGAGTTGCGGGTGCATCAAATCGAACTGGAGATGCAGAACGATGAACTGCGTACAGCGCTGGAGAGGCTCGAAGAGGCACGGGAACAGTATTTCAACCTGTATGACATGGCGCCTGTGGGTTATTTCACAATCAGCGAAAAAGGGATTATTTTAGAGGCCAACCTCACCGCAGCCAATATGCTGGGAGTGTTGCCAGGTGAGTTACGCGCACAGCGGTTTACCAGCTTCATTTACGAAGAAGACCAGGACGTTTACTACCAGCACGGCCGGAAGCTTCTTAAGACCCTCGCGCCACAGGTGAGCGAGATGAGGATGGTACGCAGGGACGGTTCCCTGTTCTGGGCGCGGGTAGAGACGGGCCTGGCGCAGGATGGTAAGAGCGGGAAACCGGTGTGCCGTACGACCATGAGCGATGTCACCGAACATAAGCAGGCGCAAGAGACTCTGCGTAAAAGCGAGGCGTTGCAGGAGAGCGAGGCTTCATATCGTTCCATTATCGAATGTTCAAGCGATGCTATTTTCTGTGTAGATGAAAACGGACAATACAAATTTGCCAATCATTTATTTGCATCAACTTTTGGAAAAACTCCCGACTACTTTATCGGAAAAACTTTTTGGGATATTTACCCCAAAGAGCACGCCGATTACAGATACGCAGCTACAAAGAGAGTTTTTCAGACTGGCCAAAGCGAGTCGCTGGAGGTCGAAGTTCCGCTGCCGGATAAAACCCTGTTTTTCTATGCTACAGCCAATCCTATGAAGGACGAAACGGGTAAAGTAATTTTATCCCTGACCCACGCCACCGACATCACAGAACGCAAGCGGGCGGAGGAGGCACTGCAAAAAAGCGAGGAACGTTTGCGGGAAGTTCTGGAAAATTCGATAGACGTAGCTTATAAACGCAATCTACAGACCGACACTTATGATTATTTGAGCCCCTCATTCGCCCGGATTTCCGGCTATGCCCCTGGCGAGATGAACGCCTTGCCCCTTGAAACAGTGGAAAATTTAATGCATCCCGACGATACGGCTGAAGTCCAACGCGTAATAGCCGAATCCATGACCAATCCTGACAATAAACCATATCAAATGGAATATCGTTTTAAGCACAAACAGGGCCATTACAGGTGGTTTCAGGACCGCTACATAGTCATGAGAGATGAGAGAGGGCAGCCTCTGGCACTTATTGGCAGCGTCAGCGACATTACCGAGCGCAAGTGGGTCGAGGATGCACTTGCCCGGTCCGAGGAGAGGTACCGCCTGCTGGCCAACAACAGTAATGATGTCATCTGGACGCTCGATTCCCAATTCCGTTTCACATATATCAGCCCCTCGATCTTCAGTCTGCGCGGACTGACGGCCGAAGAGGCCATGAAAGAGGACCTTAGCGAGACCCTTACGCCGGCATCACTTCAGCAGGTGCAGGAGGAAATTGCAGTCGGTCTGGCGGCTATCGAACAAGGCCAGATGGAAAAGACGTTCCGCCTGGAGATTGAGCAGTACCGCAAGGACGGCAGCACAGTGTGGGTGGAGATAGCCGTGAGTGCCCTGATCGATGATACCGGTAAATTATTGGGATTCATTGGCATATCCCGCGATATCACCGCACGCAGGAAAGTTGAGGAAGCCTTGCGGGACAGCGAAAAATTATACAGGTCACTTTTCGAAAACATGCATAACGGGTTTGCTTACTGCAAAATGCTATTCGAGCAAAATCAACCGCGGGACTTCATCTACCTTAGCGTCAACAGCGCCTTTGAAAAACAGACCGGATTAAATGATATCAGCGGGAAAAAAGTATCCGAGGTTATACCCGGTATATATGAGTCGGATCGGCAGTTGATTGAAACCTATGGCAGGGTGGCTTTAACAGGCGTTCCGGAGACTTTCGAGACGTATCTGGCCGCCCTTGATATGTGGTTTTCAATTTCGGTGTACAGTCCCGCAAAAGAATATTTTGTGGCGATATTTGATGTCATTACCGAGCGCAAGCGGGGGGAAGCATACCGGGAAATGGTCAGGGAAGTCCTACAGATACTAAACGATCCGGGAGACCTGCGGGATTCAATCCAGCGCGTCCTCGCCGCAATGAAGACACGGACCGGGTTCGATGCCGTAGGCATCCGCCTGCAAGACGGGGATGACTTCCCATATTTCGCCCAGGATGGGTTCCCCAAGGATTTTCTGGTGACAGAAAACACGCTGACTGAACGTAGTGTGGACGGCGGATTATGCCGGAACAAAGACGGCAGCGTCAGCCTGGAATGCACCTGCGGCCTGGTCATTTCCGGCAAGACCGACCCGTCCAATCCTCTTTTTACACCAGGAGGAAGCTCATGGACAAATGATTCATTCCCATTTCTTGACGTCCCTGCTGATGAGGATCCCCGGTTTCATCCACGCAACGAGTGCATACATCAAGGCTATGCCTCCGTTGCGCTGGTGCCCATCAGGAACAAGGATGGAATAGTGGGACTGATCCAGTTCAACGACCACAGGAAAGGACGTTTTTCTCTTGATGCGATTGAACAGTTTGAGGACATCGCGTCACACATCGGCGAGGCGTTAATACGCAAGGTGAACGAAGAAGCACTTGCCCTGTCCGAGGAGAGATACCGCACCACACTGGAAAATATGCAGGATTCATATATCGAAGTGGACTTAGCCGGCAATTTCACCTTTGTTAATGAGGCTACCTGCCGCAACCTCGGCTACGCCCAGGAGGAATTGATCGGACAGAGCTTCAGTAAAATAGCACCGGACCAGGATGAGGTAAAGGCCATTTTTCAGGCCTACGGCAATGTATATAAAACAGGAGAACCGCACAAAGGCTTTGTCTTCAAAGCCATACGCAAAGATAGCTCTACCGGGTATGCTGAGACCTCGATTTCCGTTATCAAGAACGAGCAGGGCAGGCCCATCGGATTCCGCAGTGTGGGGCGCGACGTTACCGAGCGTAAACAGATGGAGCAAAAGCTCGAGGAAATGGCTACTCATGATGCCCTGACCAGCCTGCCGAACCGGACATTACTTTATGACCGTATTGGCATAGCAATGGCCAACGCGCAACGCAATAAGAAAAAAGTAGCAATCATGTCACTTGACCTTGATTTCTTCAAGCGTGTAAACGACACGCTGGGCCATGCTATGGGGGACAAGCTGTTGATCGCTGCTGCCGGACGGTTAACCGGCGCCCTGCGCAAAAGTGACACGGTCGCACGCATGGGCGGGGACGAGTTTGTGCTGATCCTGTGGGAAGTTGATCACAAGGAGGATGCTGTCGGTGTCGCGGAGAAGATACTGGAGGATTTCCGGCAGCCCTTTACAATCGACGGTCACAGCCTCAATGTTACCGTCAGCATAGGTATGGCAATCTATCCTGAAAACGGCGACAGCATGAAAAACCTGCTCAAGTGCTCAGACAAGATGCTTTACGCAGCAAAGCAAAACGGCCGAGACAGGTTTGCTATCTGACTACGACACCGTCCTGGCTGACAGGCGCCCGTTTCACCGATGCTGATTTAAGACTACCGCGTTAGTTGGGCTTAACCCCGGACCGGGGGGCCGCTTCTGTGATCTCCGCCAATCCTGACGTCGCCATCACCAAAGAACTTGAACTGGTTCCGGCCATGTCCCTTGGAGTAATACATGGCGGCATCAGATTTCTTAACCAGGGTTTCCATGTCCTCAGAATCATCGGGGTAGATTGCGATACCTATGCTGGTGGACAACTGGACCCGCTGGCCGTCGATTAACAGCGGCTCTGCAAAGGAATCCAGGATCTTCTGCGCTATGGTGGTAGCGTCCTCCCTCCGCCCGGTCTCCTGCATCAATAGTATAAATTCATCTCCTCCGATTCGAGCCACCGTATCACTGGCACGTATTACGGCCGTAAGCCTCGCGCCGACCGTTTTCAGCACATGGTCACCTGCTTCATGGCCGAGCGTATCGTTGATCGTTTTAAACTTGTCGAGGTCCAACGACATGACGGCCAGCCTTGCTTTATTGCGCTGGGCCAGCGCTGCAGCCATGCTGAAGCGGTCTGTCAGCAGAACCCTGTTGGGCAAGCCCGTGAGGAAGTCATGAGTGGCCATTTGCTCGAGCTTTTGCTCCATTTGCTTACGCTGGGAAATATCCGTCATGACCGCTGTGATGCCTATGACCTTACCATCTTTATACAGCAGTTGCCTGGATGTGCGCACAAAGATGACCCTGCCGTCTTTATCCAGCAGGCGGAATTCCCATGGCACAAGTTGTCCTGATACCAACTGGTTGAAACTTTCTAAAAGGCCCGGCAGGTCATCCGGGTGGACAAGCGGGAAAACGGGTTTCCCAACCAACTCGCTCATCTTGTACAGGGTGATGCGCTCGACTGCCGGGCTGATAAAGGTTATGTTTCCCTGGTTATCCAGCATGTAAAAAATGTCGTTGATATTCTCTACCAGTAGCCGGTACTTTTCCTCGGCGCTGTGCAGTGCTTCCGCCGCCTGCTTGCGCTCGGTCACGTCGTGGCTGATAGACCGGAAACCGATAATTGCACCCCGCTCGTTTTTCCGCGGGGAAATCGAGGACTCTGCAAATCCGGTAGTGCCGTCTTTGCGCCTTACTTCGAAAGTGAATCCCTTGTCCGGCTCACCTGATGAATATACTGCGTGATAAGCTTTGAATACCGCTTCCACCATATTATCAGGCAGAGCGATTTGGAAGTTATTCCCTATCAGTTCTTCTCTGGAATAGCCAAGGTTAAGGCAAGCCGCATCATTAACGAAGGTAAAATTGCCGGCCAGGTCCACTTCGTAATATGAATCATACATCTGCTCAAGGATAACGCGGTCTTTCTCTTTAGAAAGCCTCGAATCATCGGCCGATTTAATGCGCTTATCTCTTTCGTTAAATAGTGCCGCCGCAAGCATGCTGAGCACTATTGCCACTACCACAAAAATAATCATTCTAAAAGTGGCATCAGGGTAGGGGGAGATGAAAAAAGCACGCGGCAGGAATATAAGCAGCGCAGCTGAATTCGCCAGTATGGCCCCACGCAGCCTGTAGTAATAGCTGGCATACAAGATGGGGACCAGGAAAAGCATCCTGTGCGGGTCGTGCACGGTATAAAAGAACGCCCAGCGCAGAGTTTCCCACGCAAAGAGATTGACAATTTCACCAAAGTAATAGAAAACAGTGCAGACTGCAAAGAGGGCAAGCAATATGTAAAAATGCCTGTCCCTCAAAAGAGGCCGTTTCATTAAGTGCATTTCGCCGGGTATTATACAGCTTTAAACTCGAAACTGCAGGCCGAATTCAATAATACTTTAAGTTAAGAGTGAGCTTTGATATTATGTCTACGGCGGCGGCAGTAAAGGGACCCCTGCTGGGAAGCCCGCCAGGGTATCACCCGGCGTGACGTGTACGAAGGGGGGTGCGGTGTTTAAAGGTACTATTCCTTAATATCTCTGGGCTTGATGAGTAAGTCGATCCCGTCCAGTACCTGGGACATTCTCTCAATGGAAATTGAACCGATTTTTTCGGTAAGATCGCCTTTGTCCACGGTAAAAATCTGAGTAGTACGGAGGGGTCTATTATATTTCAGGTGGCGGTGCCGCCGCCAAGCACGGTGTCGCCGGCATAAAACACGATGGCCTGTCCTTTTGCGGCGCCTATCTGCTGTTGCGTATAGGCTACGTTCGCGCCGCCGTTTTCAAGCGGGGAGACTACAGCGTCATATCCCTGATGCGAACTCCTGATCCTTGCCTTTACTTCCATGGGACGCTCAAGTGTTTTTACGCATATCCAGTTGGGTCCGCTGACGTCCTGACTCTTTATGAAAAGATGCTCTTTCGCCCCCGCCACGACAGTATTGGTCTCGGGCTCGATGCCTATCACGTACAGCGGCGATGCGGTGCCAATGCGCAGTCCCTTCCTTTGCCCGATGGTGTAGTTAACTATGCCGCTGTGCTCGCCCAGAACCCTACCGTACTCGTCAACAATAGGCCCCGGCAGGGTCTTCCCGCCAAAAAGGGAGGTGTAGCTGCCGCAGACAAAGTTCTGGCTTTCCTGCCTGCCCTCCAATCCGAGGCCAAAATCCGAGGCCATGCCGCGCACCTGTTCTTTATAATAGTCCCCCAGGGGAAACAGCACCCGCGAAAGCTGCTGCTGTGACAGGTCATACAGAAAATATGACTGGTCTTTTTTGCCGTCCTTGCCCTTTTTCAGCAGTATGCGTCCAGTGGCGCCGTCCGTCTCCCTGCGGGCGTAATGGCCGGTGGCGAAGTAATCGAATTCGAGGCCGCTCCCGGCTGCCCTCTCCACGAGTGCGCCGAACTTGACACGCCGGTTACACCTTACACAGGGGTTGGGCGTCCTGCCTGCCATGTATTCCGCGCAGAAATAGTCCAGCACCTCTTCCCTGTACTCACGTACCAGGTCGATGACATGAAAGGGTATATCCAGGCCTCGCGCAACCCTTCGCGCGTCCTCGATATCCTGCTCTTCCCCGGGGCCGTAACAGCCGTGTTTGCCCTTTCCGCTTACAGCTTCGCCGGACCATATCTTCATGGTCACGCCCGTAACGTGGTGCCCTTGTTTTACCAGCAATGCGGCAGCCACCGACGAATCGACGCCGCCGCTCATACCCACAATTATTTTTTCTTTACGTCTGCTGCCCATTTATGGGGAAATTATATCACCGATTTATTCCAGGCCGGCCATCATAGACCCCAAATCAATGGGCTCAAAAGCGTCGAATTTTATATCACGCACGCGGTGCATGCCTTCCCACATAACCTTGTAGCCCTTCAATGAGCGGGCAAACCCCATTCTCTTCTGAAATAACGCCATTTCTTCAGACGTGCCCTCTCTCGCTTCTCCGGCAGTTCCCAGCAACCTTACACCCGGAGGTGAGGGGAATTTACCGTCCATCAGCGCCCTGCCCCAGAACAGCTTGTCGGCATTTATCGCCATCACGCAAACACGCGGATCCTGCTTGAGGTTGTCCGGCATTCTGGATGGAAACTCCTCGAAATAGAAGCCTGTCTTATCGTCCCGCAGGAAAAGCCCCCCGATGGGGGTAATGTGAGGCGAGCCGTCCGCATTTACTGTGGCCACGGCATAATGAAAGCAGCTCTTATAGGCCTCCTCAAAAATCTTGAGTATCTTATCCCAGTGATTGCCAATTTCCATGTCAGGCCTCCTTATTGTGCTTTAGCTACTGTCAAATCACCTGCTAATATTCAATGCTTTGACGAACAGTTCCATGAAATCAGCCCTCTCAGCCAGTTCCAGGTACTTCACCCTGCGCGCCATCGCCTCGGCCTTTTCCCTGGCTCCGGCGGATACCAGCACCATACAGGCGCCGGCGCCGGCCGCATTGCCAACCTGGCTGAAACGCCTCGCAGGCAGGCCGGGCAGCATTCCCACACTGACGGCGCTCTTTATATCGATATAGTTGCCAAATGTGCCTGCGATAATGATGCGTTTAACATCGGACGCTCCAATACCCGCCGATTTCAGCAAAACGTTGATCCCAGTACGTATGGCAGCCTTGGCCAGCTGCAGTTCCCGAATATCTCCCTGCGTAATCACGATATCTTCACCATTAACTGATCTATCCCCGCCGGCGATCAATATCGCCGATTGCCCACTGTGGGCGTGGATGAGAGGATGGCCCTTATCCATCCTGCCGCCGGAGTCGATTATCCCCTCATTGACCATCTGAGCCACGGCGTCGAGAATCCCCGAACCGCAGATCCCCGCCGGCGGGGCCTTCCCAATAGTCCTGTATTTGACCTTGCCGTCCTTTATAACCATCCTGTCGATAGCCCCGCGTGAAGCCTTCATCCCGTGTTTTATGTGCCCTCCCTCAAAAGCAGGGCCCGAGGCACATGAGACGCTGGTGATATCACCACGTGCCACAAGGGAAATCTCGGTATTGGTGCCGATATCTACAATGAGGGCAGGCGACTTGATATCCAGGGCACCCGTTGCCGCCAGCACTGCCACGTGGTCACCTCCCACGTACCCTCCAATATTGGGAAGTAAATATACTTCCGCATCCGGCGCTGCCTTAAGCCCCAATTCGTTTGCGCAGATATTTAGCGGGTCTTTTACCCAGGGAAGATAAGGCGCCTGCGCAAGCTGACCCACCGGTAATCCCAACAGCAGGTGGTGCATAGCTGTATTGCCGCATATGGCAACCCTGGTAATCGACCCTGGTGGACAACCTGCCTGGGCGGATAGATCCAGTATCAACTCGTCAATGGCTTCCATAGCCGCTTTTTTTAGCTTTCTGGTGTTAGCGGGTGATCCCATGGCATACGTGATGCGGCTGATAATGTCATCCCCGTAAACAGCCTGCGGGTTAGCTACAGCATATTTACTCAGGATACTGCCATCGGAAAGGCGGACCAGGTATCCTGCTATCTTTGTGGTGCCCAGGTCGATAGCTACGCCGTGTCCTTTGCGGGGACGTCCGCCCACGGCATCGGGGATTATGCCGGCCAATAGTTCCTCATTGAATGCAGGGGTTGAGGCAAGGCTATTTTCAGCGGGTATATAAACGACAAGGTCTCCCTCCGGTTTAGCCTGGCAGGCCAGACGCCAGCCATGTTCCAACTCACTTTCGGTTAACCTCTTTAATTCGTTCCCGGTAAGCGCAGTAAGAATTCCCTTATCGATGCGTACCTTGCAGGAATGGCACCTGCCCTGCCCGCCGCAGGTGCTTGAGATAACAATACCATTGTCCCTGGCGCAGTCCAGCAGGGTATGGCCGGCCCTGCAGGTTGCCTCCCGGCCGGAGGGCATGAACTTTATGGTGTGACTTCTCATGGCCGATTATAAACACAAACAGGCATGGTTATGCGCAGCCCTATTAGACTACCTTTAAGGACGGCCTTTGGCAATGCCGCAGCCGGGTGAGATCCCGGCCAGTGTAGGGGCGGGTTTTTAAACCCGCCCGCGTTCGGGCGCACCTGAAGGTACGCCCCTACAGCTAAGACGAATTTATCGCTAAACAGCGATTAATAAACAGCATTACTTGCTTTTAGGCCTGTTATAACCTAAAATTTTCTGCGGAATAAATTCAGGATTGCATCGCCAAACCCTCCGGTCCCAACAGCCGGGGGGTTTAACTGTGAACCAGGATGCTCCCCGGAGGAAAGCTCATGAAGCAGAATCAGTTTGAACAGTTCAAGGGATCGGCCGATTACGTCATCTCGGACGCCCTCAAAAATGCCGTTAACGTGTCAATCGTGCTCAAGAGGCCACTGCTGGTAAGGGGGGAGCCCGGCACGGGCAAGACCCTCCTCTCGCACAGCATATCGGTTTCGCTGGGCAAGCCACTGGTGCGCTGGCACGTGAAATCAACCACCAAGGCTGCCGAAGGCCTCTATGTTTACGATACCGTGCAGAGGCTTAACGACAGCCGCTTCGGCGGCAAGGAAGTATCCAATATCAAGCACTACATCAAGCTGGGCAAACTGGGACAGTCCTTTACCGCGCCCGAGCAGGTGGTGCTGCTGATCGACGAGGTGGACAAGGCCGACCTGGAATTCCCCAACGACCTGCTCAATGAGCTGGATGAGATGAGCTTCTATATACCGGAGACCGATGAGACCATCTCGGCCAAGCACCGCCCCATCGTCATCATCACCAGCAACAATGAGAAGGAGCTGCCGGACGCCTTCCTGCGCCGCTGCATCTTCCACTATATAGATTTCCCCGAACCGCCCCTGATGGAGGAGATAGTCAAGGTGCACTTCCCCGATATCAAGAGCGCGCTGCTCAAGGAAGCACTGGAGACCTTCTACACACTGCGCAAGATCGACGACCTGCGCAAAAAGCCCTCAACCAGCGAGTTGATCGACTGGATACAGGCGCTGATGGCCAGCGGCCTGGACGGCAAAATCAAGGAGGGCGAGATACCTTTCCTGGGCACGCTCATAAAAAAGGAAAACGACATCGATTTCTACGTGACGCACCACGTTAAAAAGAAGACGCAGACCCGCGGCTACAATATTTACGGCAATTGAGTTTACCCGCCTTTATTAAAACCTGCTATGTTTACTCCCTTTTTCTATAAGCTCAAGGAAAAGAAAGTGCCCGTCTCCATCAACGAATGGATGATCCTGATGGAGGCATTGGACAAGCGCCTGATCCAAAACATGAGCGACTTCTATTACCTGGCGCGTGCCATACTGGTTAAGAGCGAGACACATTTCGACCAGTATGACGTCGCCTTCCAGGAATACTTCGGCGGCATAGCCCCTTCCCTCGAGGTCACCGAAGATCTTGTCCAGTGGCTGATGGACCCCAAAAACAGGCCGCATCTTACGCCCGAGGAATTGGCTGCCATGGACAAAATGGACCTGGAGGAATTGCTGAGGGAGTTCGAGAAGCGCCTGAAGGAGCAGAAGGAGCGGCACGACGGGGGCAATTACTGGATCGGTACGGGCGGCACATCGCCCTTCGGCCATTCAGGCAACAACCCCCAGGGCATGCTGGTGGGCGGTCCGGGCGGGATGCGCAGCGCGGTGCGCATAGCTGAAATGAGGTATTTCCGCAATTACAGGGACGATGTCACATTAGACATCCGGCAGATTAAGGTCGCGCTGAAGCAACTGCGGCAGTTGAACCGCGCGGGTCCCGAGGACGAGCTTGACCTGGACCAGACCATCGACGCCACCTGCAAGAACGCGGGCGAGCTCGAATTCAAATGGAAGCGGCCGCGCAAGAACAGCATCAAGCTTCTGCTGATCATGGATGCCGGCGGCTCGATGGAGCCGTTCGCCGACCTGTGCAGCCAGCTTTTCTCAGCCGCCAACTCGCTCAGCCATTTCCGTGCATTCAAGTATTATTACTTCCACAACTGCCCCTACGATGTGCTCTACAGCGATATACAGCAGCGCAAGGGAGAGTCTATCGAACACCTGATCAAGGTGCTGGAACCCGACTACAAGGTCATCTTTGTGGGCGATGCCTGCATGGCCTATTCAGAGCTGATGGACCGTTTCGGCGACCTCTATTTCCACGGGTACCAGAAACACGCGGGCATCGACAGGCTCAAGCAGTTCAAATCACACTTCAGCCACATCGTCTGGCTCAACCCCGAGACGTCCGTGCTGCGCAGTTACCCCACGGTGCAGATAATCGCCAAGCTCTTCCCCATGTACAACCTGTCGCTGGAAGGCCTCAACCGCGCGGTTAAGAAATTGGTCACCAAGCGGTAAGTCGCTTACAGCCAATAGACTTTATCCAGTATATTTCGTAGAATAATATTATGAAAAGCAACGGCAAAGAGGTCATTTTTCTGGTAGAGGAAACCCCGGGCGGTGGATACCATGCCAGGTCATTGGGGCATTCTATTTTCACTTGCGCCGATGACATGCCAGAGCTTAAGGCCATGATCAAAGATGCGGTTCGATGCCATTTTGAAGATGATGATATGCCCGGTATTATTCGTCTCCACCAGGTCCGGGACGAGGTCATGGCATTGTGAAACTGCCGCGTGATATAAGCGGTGTTGACCTCGCAAAGAAACTCTCCAAATATGGCTATGGTTTGACTCGTCAGCGTGGCAGTCACATGAGATTAGCTACAGACCTTAAAGGAAAACACCATATTACTATTCCCGCCTATAAGTCTCTCCCTATCGATATACTTGATCCGATTCTTGCAGATCTATCCGAACACCTTGGAATGAAGAAGTCAGTTCTTATAAACGAGCTCTTCGAATAAATGGAGTTGTGCAAACGCAATGTGTCGAGCAAAGAGTGGTACACTCACGATATGCCCACAGAGCTGATAGTCCTCATCAAACACCAGGAAATCGAACGGGGAGTAGCGAGGCTTGCCCGCACCATACAGTATGACTATTTGAATAAGAACCCCCTTCTCGTCGGCATACTCAAGGGCTCATTCATATTCCTATGTTCCACAGTCTAATTTATTGTACTTACGTCCAATTTATTGTACTCTTTAATATAGAATGGCAATCAATCATGCTCCGGCTATACTTATTTCAAAAAATACTTTAAGGGTACTCTCTTTCCTCGCAGAGAACACGGCAGGGGATTTTACTGCCGGTGAGTTACTTAAGCATGTCGATGTCAGTAAATCGGGAATATATTTGGCTCTTAATGACTTGCTGAATCTTCGTATTATCAATAAATCGCAACGGGGCAAATTCATACTTTATTCAGCCAAATTTGAAGACCCTTTTATCAAGCAGTTCAAAGTCTTACAAAACATAACGGCATTGAGACCCTTGCTATCAAAGATTGAACCGCTTTCAATAAAAATTGTACTATTCGGAAGTGCAAGCCGCGGCGAGGACCGCCACGATAGCGACATTGACCTGTTTATACTGACTGCGACACCGCAGATAATAAAAAAGGCTATATCGTCAACTAAATTAGGCAGAAAAATTCAGGCTATCATAAAAACTCCGGCGGAATTTGCAGATCTAAAAGAATCGGACCGTATCTTCTTTCATGAGATAGAGAACGGCATCTCGCTATGGGAGAGGAAATCTTGAGTTCCAGATACGAAGAATGCCTTCAAAAGGGCAAGATCAAACCATTTTCTCGAGGCGGCGTCCTTGCTGCCAAAGAGCTTGAAACCGCAGTATCTGATCTTGATAGCGCCGAAAAAACTTTTTCAGGCGGAAACTATAAGTGGGCAACTATACAGGTTTATTATGCGATGTTCCATGCTGCACGTGCGCTTATTTATTCTAAGAATATGCGTGAACGAAGCCATTATTGCCTGGTGATAGCGGTTGAGGAACTTTTTGTAACTACGAAGCTTATCCCTGCCGCACTGTTGGAGGCACTAAAAGAAGCTAAAAACCTGCGTGAAGATGCTGATTATTACAACAGGTGGTCAGAGGCCGGTTGCCGACAACTCCTTACCAGCGCACAAGAATTTATTAGTCTCACCCGAAAGATTCTTCCGCAATAAACACTTTCCCCATATTCCGATGTGCTATAGTGGTTTTGCGTTAACTTAAGACAACACTTAATCACTCAAATAGACAGGCGCCGACCACGCAGCTATAATCCTTAGCATGCCCACAGAGCTGATAGTCCTCATCAAACACCAGGAAATCGAACGGGGAGTAGCGAGGCTTGCCCGCGCCATACGGCATGACTATTTGAATAAGAACCCCCTTCTCGTCGGCATACTCAAGGGCTCATTTATTTTCATGGCCGACCTGGTGCGCAGGCTGGATATACCACTGGAGGTTGATTTTGTGCGGCTGTCCAGCTACGGCTGCGGCACCCAGTCGTCGGGCAAGATCAGTATATCTGGGAGGCTGAACCTGCCGGTAGAGGGACGCCACGTCATCGTGGTGGAGGATATCATAGACACAGGGCTGACCACCGCTTACTTCCTGCGCTATCTCCAAAGGAGAAAGCCGGCCTCGGCCACACTGTGCGCCCTGACTGAAAAGCCCTCCCGCCGCAGGGTGGATGTAAAAATCGACTACCTGGGATTTACCGTGCCCGATAAATTCATCGTGGGCTACGGCATCGACCTTAACCAGAAGTACCGCAACCTGCCAGATATCTGCTATATTGAGTAACCGGGGAAGTATGAACCTGCCAGATTTGATTGCGGTAGCACGGGGCGACAGGCCCGCCGACCTGGTGCTGAAAAACGCCAGCATAATCAACGTTTTTACTAGCAGCATAGAAGAGGGAAGCGTCGCCGTGTATGACGGTCGCATCGCCGGTATAGGCGACTATACAGAGGCAGCGGAAGTGATCGACCTCAAGGGCGCTTACCTCTCGCCGGGCTTTATCAACGGCCACATCCACATAGAGAGCTCAATGCTACACCCGGCGCATTACGCTCAAACGGTGGTACCGCATGGCGTAACATCCATATCAACAGACCTCCACGAAATAACCAACGTCTGCGGCCTGGCGGGCATCCGCTTCGTCATGAATTGCGCACGAAGCCTGCCCATAGATATATTTTTCCAGGCCGCCTCCTGCGTGCCCGCCACCCACATGGAGACCTCAGGCGCCACGATCGGGGCAGCCGACATCAGGCGGCTGCTCAAGTGGAAGAACAACATAGGCCTGGGTGAGATGATGAACTACCCGGGCGTGATAAACGCCTTTCCGCCTGTGATCGACGAGATAACCGCCTCCGCCGGCCACGTGATCGCCGGGCACGCGCCCGGACTGAGGGGAAAACAACTTAACGCCTACGTGTCCGCCGGCATCTACTCCGACCACGAGAACTCGGAACTCGAGGAGAGCAGGGAAAAGCTCTCCCGCGGACTCTACCTCATGATCAGGGAGGGAACATCCGAGAAGAACCTCGGGGAACTGATCGGGTTGGTCACGGAAAAGACCTGGCACAGGTGCATGTTCGTGGTGGACGACCGCAGTTGCTCGGACCTGCTGAGGGACGGGGATGTGGACGCCGTGGTGAGAAAGGCTATAAAGCTGGGACTGGACCCCATACGGGCCATACAGTTGGTCACTCTCAATCCGGCCGAGTACTTCCGCCTGCATGACCTGGGACGCATAGCGCCGGGCACCCGCGCCAACCTTGTGACTATCAACAACCTTGAGAAGCTGGATATCGATATGGTCTTCTTCAACGGGAAGCTGGCAGCCAGAGGGGGCCAGTATCTTGGCAGCACGGTGGCAAAAACACCGTCCCACCTGATGCATACGGTAAATTTCAAGCCGTTCAGGACGGCTGCGCTGGAGCTGCATTCAAAGCATGACCTCTTCCCCGTCATCGAGATAATAGCGGGCCAGATAATTACCAGGAAACAGATGGTCAAGGTAGGCCGCGGCAAATTCGAGCCCGATACTGCCGGGGACCTGCTCAAAGCGGTGGTGGTGGAAAGGCACCGGGCCAGCGGCAATATCGGCCTGGGCATAGTGAAAGGGTTCGGCCTCAAAGACGGCGCCATAGCCTCCACCGTGGCGCACGATTCGCACAATATTGTAGCGGTCGGCACTAACGACCGGGATATCATGGCTGCCGTGGAGACCCTCAGGGAGATGCAGGGCGGGTTGGTGGTCTGCCGGGACGGCAGGGCCATAGCCAGGCTGCCCCTGCCTATCTGCGGACTGCTCTCGCCCAACCCGGCAGAGGCGGTCTCCCGGCAATTCGAGGAACTGGAGAGGGTAGCGTCAGGACTGGGCAAGCTGCCTCCGGCGCCCTTTGCCCTGCTGTCCTTTATAGCCCTGCCGGTCATACCGGAGCTGCGCCTGACCGACATGGGCATTGTAGATGTGATACAGTTCAAGTTACTAAATGACATTTAAGAGGAGCGGAGCATGGCGTATGAAACCCTGCTGGTAGAAAAAAAAGACGGCATTGCGCTGGTGACATTCAACCGTCCCGACAAATTAAATGCTCTCAACACGCGGCTTTTCCTGGACCTGCGTGACCTGATGGCCGAATTCAGGTATGACCTCGAGACAAGGGTGATCATCTTCACGGGGGCAGGCCGCGCTTTCTCGGGCGGCTTCGACTTCCGCATTGAGGCGCTGGCCGAGCACATGTCCCAGAAGGAGATGCCCAACGAGAGGATATGGCAGCTTTTCTCGCTTGACCTGATGTCTGCCATCGAGAACCTGGAGCAGATCACCATAGCCGCCATCAACGGGCCATGCATGGGCGGCGCGCTGTGCATCGCCATAAACTGCGATTTTAGAATAGCCTCCGATAACGCCAAAATGGGCGTGCCCGAGATAAACCTGGGGATGTTCCTTAGCTGGGGCGCCACGCCGCGTTTTGTATCCCTGCTGGGACCCTCCAAAGCCAGGGAACTTATCATGACCGGCGACCCTGTAAACGCGGAAGAGGCCTACAGGATGGGCATGGTCAACAGGGTGGTGCCCCTTGACCAGCTTATGCCGGCCAGCTATGAGCTTGCCAATAAACTCATGCGCAGGGGTCCGCTGGCGCTGCGCATCTGCAAGAAGCAGGTGAACGCAGCCTCGGTGGCGCGCATGTCCGACCTCTACCTCTTCGAGTCGGAACTGTGGGAGAGGAACCAGATATCACCTGACCTGCAGGAAGGCATCAGGGCAGCCTTAGAGAAAAGGCCGCCCGAATTCAAGCCGGATGCCGGAGTGCCAAAATTCGATTTACCCCACTGATATCACGCATTTTATAAATATTATTAAGTAGGAGGTTGCAGCCATGGATAAAGAGCAATTGATCTGGCAATACGTGAAGAAATGGGCGGAAGAAACACCCGGCAAAGAGGTGTTTGTCTTCAAGGACAGGCGGATTACCTATAAGACCTTCTACGAGAGGACGGTCAGCCTGGCGAAACTGCTGCTTGAACTGGGGGTTAAAAAGGGTGACAGGGTATTTATGCTTTCTGCGGCACGTGATGAAGCCTTCTGCACCTACATGGCCACGGCCATGGTGGGCGGAATCTGGTTCGGTCTCAACCCTCGCTACACACGGGAGGAGTTCCTTTACATGGTGGGGGATGCCAAACCCAAAATCGGGTTCGCTGTCAGGAACTACGACGCCCTGATGCGCGACTACAAGGACGATATCACAGCTCTGAAAGATGCCAATCCCGAACTTGAGCAATTGGTAATCATTGACAACCCCTGGGAGGGCACGCTCAACTGGGAGCAGGAATTGGCCAAAGGCCGCGGCAACCTGGACGACGCCCTGAAAAAGCGCATAGCAGAAGTGAAAGAGGATGATGCAGCCCTGATCATTTACACGTCGGGGACCACGGGCAAACCCAAGGGGGCGCTGCTGACCCATAAGAACATCATCTCCAGCGCCGCAGCGCAGGATGAGCGCTTCCTGGCACACAACAACAAGCGTGGCGAGGGCAAGTCGCTCATACATTTCCCCATCAACCACGTCGCCTGCGCTGTGGAACTCATCATGGGCGGCCTGTACTGGGGCTCGACCATGGTGCTGATGGACCGCTTTGACCCGGCCGGCACGCTCAAGATGATACAGGACGAGAAGATCACATTTATGGGGCAGGTGCCCGCCATGTTCATGCTGCAGTTCATGCTTCCCGATTTCGACAGCTACGACCTGTCCAGCCTCAAGACCATTATCTGGGCAGGTTCGGCAGCCCCTGAATCGATGATCCAGAGGCTGTCCAAGACAGGCGCGGCCCTGATGACCGGGTACGGGCAGACCGAGAACGCCGGATTCATCACCTACACCAAAGCGGGCGACTCGATGGATGACCTCATCCAGACGGCCGGCAAATGCTATCCCCCGTTCAAGATAAAATTGGTGGACAGCAAGGAAAAAGAGGTACCGCAGGGTGAGGTGGGCGAGCTATGGATGCATGGCGACCTGGTGATGAAGGGATACTGGAACCGTCCCGAGGCCACAGCCGAGACGATTACCCCGGACGGCTGGCTGAAATCGGGCGACCTGGCCACCATGGACAGCCGCGGCTACATTAAGATCGTGGGACGCACCAAGGAGATGTTCAAATCGGGCGGCTACAACGTTTACCCGCGCGAGATCGAGGCCGTCATCGAGCAATATCCCGGCGTGGCCTTTGTCACGGTCATCCCCATCCCCGACGAGACCTGGCAGGAGGTAGGCAAGGCATACATCATGCCGGTGCCCGGCCAGAACGTCGAAGCAGAAGCGATACGCGAGTTGTGTAAAAAGTACCTGGCCAACTACAAGATACCTAAGCAGATCGAGGTGCGCCCGCTGCTCCCACTGCTGGCCAGCGGCAAGGTGGACCGGCGCGCCCTGGTGGAAGAGGAAAAGGCGTCCCGGCAAAAGAAAGATTAGCGTAAGAAACAAACCCCGCCTTTTTCGAGGCGGGGTTTGTGCCAGATTGCGTTAGGGGATTTTAACCGGCCGACCTGGCCTTGAGGCGGGCGCTCTGCGCCAGCACGCGTATAGCCTCGAGCAGGTCCTGCCTGCGGCAGTCCTTGGTCAGGTACCAGCTTGCCCCGGCTGCCAGGGCATCGCCGGCGTAATCGCCATATACCGTGAGGAAGAGTATCTTGACATCAGGCATGATCTTTTTGATGGCCCGTATGGCCGTCGGCCCGTCCATGCGCGGCATCTGGCCGTCCATGAGTATAATGTCGGGCTGCAGCTTTTCAGCTTTCTCCACGGCATCAAGTCCGTCCACAGCCTGACCCACGACCTGAATATCCTTGTGTCCGTCGAAGATGCTCTTAAGCCCTTCACGCACTACCTCGTTGTCGTCGGTAATCAGCACTCTAATCGGTTCTTCCATCTCTCACCTTTATAAATTTATACGCACCTGTATTCAAATACACCATTACATCATAAGTCTAACGTATTTGCAGGGCGGGCATAATCGGGATATAGGTTGGTTTTGCAGAACATTAAAAGGTGACGGCCATACCCATCCAAATGGCTATGCAAAGTCGTACTAAAGTATGATCAGAGCTGGATGATACCGCGCCTGAGGGCGGTTGTCACAGCCTCCGTGCGGGTGGTCACGTTCAGCTTCTGGAAGATGCTGGTCACGTGCGTTTTGACCGTGCTCTGCGTGATGGATAACTGGTCGGCGATATCCTTGTTGGAAACGCCCTTGGCTACAAGGTCGAGAACCTCGATTTCCCTGTCCGACAGTGTATCCGCGACGGTGCTTTTCCTGGAGAGTTCGGACGCCAGCTTATCCAGCACCTTGGTGGTAAAGACCGGCTGTATCAGCGAGTCACCTCGCGAGACAGCCCGCAGGGCCTTAAAAAGATCCTCGCGCGGGGCATCTTTGAGCAGGTACCCCTTGGCCCCGGCCTTGATGGCGGCAAAAAGGTAATCGTCATCGGAGTATGTAGTAAAAACTATGAATTTGATCTCAGGGTTAGCCTGCTTGATCCTGATCATGGCCTCCACGCCGTCAAGCTCGGGCATGCGCAGGTCCATCAGGATAATATGGGGGGACAGTTCGGCCGCCATGCGGACTGCTTCCAGCCCGTTGGAGGCCTGGCCGACGATGGCGAAATCCGGCTGGCGCACCAGGTTGCCCACGATGCCATCCCTGACCACCTCGTGATCGTCCACGACCAGTATCCTGATCTGCTCCACTCTCATACCTCCTAAGTCAGCGGGATCGACACCCTGATAACGGTACCCTCACCCTTCCCACTCTGCACTTCAAATTTGCCGTTCTGGCCCAGCGCCCTCTCCCTCATGCTGATCAAGCCGAAACCGCCGGCCTTACCTATTTTGCCCTCGGGACCGGGCTCAAACCCCACTCCATTATCTTTTACGGTCAACTCAACTCCCTCACCTGCAAAATTGAGGGTGACATCGACACGGGTCGCCTTTGAATGCTTGGCTACGTTGGCAAGTGATTCCTGGCAGATGCGGAAGATGGCGGTCCCCATTTCCGGCGGTATATCGCGCCTGGTACCGTACTGCGTGAACCCGGAATCGATGCCATTATCCTGACGGAACCTCTCCACCTCATGTTTGACAGCCTCATCCAGCCTGAGCTGTTCCAGCGCCTGCGGGCTCAAATTCCAGACCGACCTGCGCGCTTCGGCCAGGCTTTTGCGGGCCAGGCTGCGCGCCTGGTTAAGGTGCTTCTGCACGTCTCCGCTGGTTTCTCCCAGCGCCTGCTCGGTGGCCTCTAATTGCAGGATGATGCCGGTGAACCCCTGGGCCAGTGTGTCATGTATCTCGCGGGCCATGCGGTTGCGCTCCTCGGTGACAGCCATGGACCTTGTCTCCTGGTAAAGGCGTGCATTATCGATAGCCACCGCCAGTTGGTCGGCCAGCGTCTGGGCCGTAAATACGTCCGCCTCGTCGAAGCCATCCACCTCGGTGCTTTCGATATCCAGCACACCCAGTACCCTGCCACCCATGCGCACGGGTACGGCCAGCTCCGACCTGGTTTCACCCAAACCTTCAGGCTTCCTGAAGCCCGGCTCCAGCTTGAGGTCATTGACCAGTACATAATCGCCTGTCCGGGCAGCCTTGCCTATGATGCCTTCCTCGTCCATCTCCAGCGGCACGCCCACAGGTATGACATTCTTCTGTCCGCTGAAATGCAGTGTCTTGAGCATCAGCTTGCCCGAGCTCGGCTCAAACAGGAAGATATTGACATTGTAAAAATGGAAGGTCTGGCGCAGCAGGTTACCTACATAGGCCAGCAGCTCATCCAGGTTAACGATGGAACTGATCTTGCGGCTGACCTCATTGATGGTGCGCAACTGTTCCGCCCTCTGCCTCTCTTTTTCCGTACGCTCGATCACCTTCTGTTCAAGGTTGGTGTACGACTCGTTCAAAGCCCTGGTCATAATATTGAACTGCTCCGCCAGCACCTGCATTTCATCACCGGTATTTACGTTGAACTTATAGCTCAGTTCGCCATTGGCGATATGCTCGGATCCCTTGGTCAGCGCCATGATGGGCCTGGTGATCGTCTCCGAGAGCAAGAATGAGACACCGGAAACTACCAGTACCATTGACACGATAACGGCAATAAAGATAAGCTCGGCCTCCCTGGCCTGCTTGTCCACCTGATTGCTCATCTCTTCCACGGCCGACGCAATCCTCTTCTTGGTCTCCTCAGCCGCCGCTGAGAACTCATCCAGGTATGTTGCTGCAGCCACGATCAGGTCAGAGGACTCCACCGGCACCGTGTACATGTACCTTGTACGTTCCACTTTATCGTCCGGCCCCTTGTATTGATAGTAACCGGAAGCATCCCCCCCCAGCAGGCTGCGCTCGAAAATAGACGAGTAATACGATGGCTCCCCGCCGAGCTGGCGAAGGTTTGTGCCCACGATGTTGGGATTGGATGAGAAGATGACCTTTCCCGTCTTGTCATAGACCGTAGTATTTCCGGTCCTGCCCACTTTCTGCACTGCGATTGAGTTCAGCTTCTGGTCACGCATCAGCGCGGCCTGGTCCAAATCGGGATGGAGCTGCAAGTAGAAATATATTTCTTTAGCCACATCGGAGGATTTCTGGGAGATGGTGCGCCTGCCCTGGTCCTCGAGTGCCGCAATAGAAACCGCCATGACTGTCTCACCCATGGAAACGCTGTATTCCTTGGTCAGAGTGCCCACGGAACCGATATAGCGCAGCGCCAGGGAACTGATGATGCCCACCGAGATAAGGGACAGGGCTAAAAACGATATGAGTATCTTGTCTCTGATACCGAAGCGGACCCTGACCTTATCGATCTGGCCGGCGAGTTTAGCCTGCATATGTTTCCCTGTCTGCCAAATTATTCATCAAATTCCAAATTTCTCCTTCAAAGTCGCTAGCAGTTCCGGCACGGGCACCCTGGACTGCTGCATGCTGTCACGCTCGCGGATGGTAACCTGGTTGTCCTCCAGGGACTGGAAGTCGATGGTTACGCAATAGGGCGTGCCTATCTCATCCTGCCTGCGGTAGCGCCTGCCGATGCTCTGCGCATCGTCGAACTGCGTCATAAAATGCGGCCTCAGCATGGACGAGATGTCCTTAGACACGGGCAACAATTTAGCGTTGCGGCTGAGTGGCAGAATGGCCACCTTGACCGGGGCTATCTCAGGATTGATGTGCAGCACAACGCGGGTCTCTTTATCGGTAACCTCCTCATCGTAAGCATCGCATAAAACGGCCAATAGCGTGCGGTCCACGCCCGACGACGGCTCGATGACATAGGGTGTATAGCGTTCGTTCTTCTCCTCATCGAAGTAGTCCAGTGTCTTACCGCTGAACTTGGAATGCTGGGTAAGGTCAAAATCAGCGCGGTTGGCGATGCCCTCGATCTCCGACCAGCCGATAGGGAAGTTGTAATCCACGTCGAAGCAGGCTTTGGCGTAGTGGGCCAGTTCCTCTTTATCGTGCTGCCTGAGCCTGAGGTTTTCCTTCTTTATGCCCAGCCCGACATAGTAGTTCAGCCTCTCGTTGACCCAGTAATCGAACCATTCCCCATCGGTTCCGGGCTTGACGAAATACTCGATTTCCATCTGCTCGAATTCCCGCGTGCGGAAGATGAAATTCCCCGTGGTTATCTCGTTGCGGAATGATTTGCCCACCTGGGCTATGCCGAAAGGCAATTTCTTGCGCGTGGTGGACTGCACGTTCTCAAAGTTGACGAACTGAGCCTGGGCGGTCTCCGGCCGCAGGTAAACTACATTGGCGGCTTCCTCCACGGGACCCATAAAGGTCTTGAACATGAGGTTAAACATGCGCGGCTCAGACAGGGCACCACCGCAATTGGGACATTTGCTGAGGTCGATATCGGTTGAGCGGAAGCGCTGGCGGCAATCCTTACATTCCACCAGCGGATCGGAAAAACCCGCCACGTGACCGCTGGCCACCCAGACCTGCGGGTGCATCATGATGCTGGCATCGATGCCCACCATGTCGTCGCGCTCCTGTACCACCTTCTTCCACCAGTAGTTCTTGATATTTTTCTTGAGCTCGACGCCCAGCGGCCCATAGTCCCAGCAACTTCCCAGGCCGCCGTATATCTCGCTGCTCTGGAAAACAAAGCCCCGCCTTTTGCACAGCGAGACTATCTTCTCCATGGTGACTTTCAAATTTTCTTCCGGCACATTACCCTCCTGAATGGCATACGGACTTGATTATAGGGGCAAAGGCAGCTACAGTCAAAATATGAAATACACGGCTGGGCCGCCCTTGCCGGCAGGCTGTATAATAAGTCAGGGAGGTAGAGATCATCAATGGTCAGCAGGCACTGGAGAATAAGCATCCTTTTTCTCGTAGCGTTAGTGGCATCAGTCTGCCCGCAGGCCGGCTGCAACGTGCGACCACCTCAGCCCGCCACCCTGCCGGCCCCGTCATCCCCACCCATACTGCCATCCGGCGAAAAGCCCCGCTTTTTCACGATGATCTACGAAGGGCCAATGGGCATCATCAACTACAACACGGTGACGTTCAAATGGGGCAGCGGGCTTTCCTCGGTTCACCCCTCTAACTTCATTTACGCCACCTTGCTGCAGGGATGGGACAAGGAATACACCCCTTTCCTGCCGGACACATCGCGCTCCTACAATAACCTGCCCAACGGGAGCTACGTATTTTATGTAAAGACGCAGGACATTAACGGCAATATCGACCCGCTTACGCCGAGCCAGGCTTTCACAGTTTCGGGGGTTATCCCGCCTCAGGCGCAGACCCTGCCTGTGGTACCGGTTGGCGGCGGCAATTTGATGCTGATCGGCGCCGATGTCAGCCGCATAGCGGTGGGCAGTGACGGGCTGACCATCTACGCGCTTGATTCCACCAGTTCCCGGCTTTACCGCTCTACAACAGCGGGAGTTGACTGGAGGGACGTCTCTGCCGCGCTGGGCGCCGGCACGCCCTGGATAGACCTGGCCGTGGCGCCTGACGACCCGCGTTTCATCGCCGTGGTCACCGGCGGCGGCAGCCAGGTGCATATCTCCGGGGACGGCGGCGCGACATTCCAGGATACCGGCATATCGTCCTACCTGGGGGCAAGCCAGGCCGTCAGGTGCATTTCCATATCACCGGATTACGGCTCGCCGCGGCGCGAACTGGCTGCCGGCACGTGGAGCGGGGCGGCGGGTGGCAGCGTACTGATCGATATCCTTACCGGTTTCTCCGGCGGGTGGTTCAACGCGGGCAGCGGCATGCCCGGCTGGGCGCCTCCCGGCGGGGGAGGAGTGGATGTGGCAGCCATCAGCTATTCCCCATCATATGCCTCTGACGGAACCCTGCTCCTGGTAACGTCCAGCGCGGCGCGGACATACCTTTACGCGGGCGTACGGGACATCGGTTCAAGCTCGATAAGCTGGAACTCATGGACGGGGTACCCGGTGGAGATAGGGCAGGCCGGCACGCCGCTCAACCACGCCGATATAGCCCTGCCCTCCGACTACGACGGCAGCAGCCCTTTTTCGCGCAGGGCCTTTGCCTCGTGGAATAAAAACAACCCGGGACGGGACGTCTACCAGGTATCTGATTACCAGGTTTACCGCATGAACGCCCCTGAGCCCGTAGCATCCATCGCCTACCGGGGAAGCATCGCCCGCGGCAAGCTGATGGCCGGCGCAGCGAAGTGCCAGGGAGGTGGCGGCTGCTACCAGGTGCAGACGTATTACTCGGCCAATCCAACTTCCATGTCCCCCGGCTGGCAGCCCAGCCAGAAGGCGCCCACGGGGTCGCGCGACGCCATGGTTGGGTGGTCGCCGGATGGGCTCACCGCCTATGCCGGCACCGGCGGGACAGAGAGCGCCTTCTCGCACAGCCTTAATAACGGGGCCACCTGGAACCAGTAGGGTATTATGAGTTTTATGCGCGAGTACCGCCGCAAGTTGACCACGCCGGATGAGGCTGTTGGCAGGGTCAAGAGCGGGGACACCATTGTCCATGGATCAAGCATCGCGGAACCCCCTGCCCTGTTGACCTCCCTGGCTGAGCGCGCCAGGCGGGGGGAACTGTCCTGCTTAAAAGTATATTCCTGCCTGCCCATGCAGCATGCGGCGCGCACGGTGCTGTCCCCCGACCTTTCCGACTGCATAGAATCGCACTCATGGTTTGTAACCGAGGCCGACAGGTCACGCCACAAGATAGGCCTGAGCTACTACGTACCCACATATATCCACCAGATACCCAGGCTGATGCAGGAGCACATGCAGATCGACGTCGCGATGACCACGGTTTCCCCCATGGATAAATACGGCTATTTCACCTTCGGCGCCATTAACGATTACAACGGTGCGGCAGCGCGCGCCTGCAAAACCATGGTAGTGGAGGTGAACGAGAACATGCCACGCGTTTACGGGGACACCCTGCTGCATATATCAGAGGTGGACATTATCGTGGAAAACCACGTACCGTTGCTGGAGATCAACCCTGCTGCCCCCGGTACGGAGGACGAGATAATCGGCCGCAATATCGCAGAGATGGTACCGGACGGGGCGACCATTGCACTGGGCATCGGCAGCATCCCCAACGCCATAGGGGGCTACCTGTCAGGGCGCAAAGACCTGGGCATCCACAGCGGCGTTTTCGCCCCCGTTATGGTACATCTCATCGAGAAGGGCGTGGTCAACGGGAGGAAAAAGACTCTTAACCCCCGCAAGCACGTTTTCGTGGTAGCGCAGGGCACCAGGCATTTATACGACTTCATACATGATAACCCCAGCATGGATAGCCATCCTGCCTCATATACGGAAGACCCGGCGGTGATCGCGCGCAATGACAACATGATTGCGGTCAACACCATAATAGAGCTGGACCTGACCGGGCAGTGCAACGCCGAACACATGGCGGGTTCACAGTTCAGCGGCACGGGCGGGCAGCTTGATTTCGTGCGGGGCGCCTACAATTCGAAAGGCGGCAAATCCATCCAGGCCTTCATTTCGACCGCGCGCAAGGGGACGGTTTCCCGCATTGTGCCCCGCCTCAAATCGGGGACGGTGGTGTCCATCCCGCGCATGGATGTCCAATACTTAGTCAGCGAGTATGGATCAATCAACCTCAAAGGCAAGTCCACGCGGGACCGCGCCCTCGGCATCATCAGCCTGGCCCACCCCGATTTCAGGGACGGCCTGTTGCGGGCGGCGGAGGATATGTACCTGCTGTGACACCATAAGTTGACAGACGCAGCCAAGTACCTGATAAACTACGTAAATTTCAGGGGGCGGCACCCGCTCCGGACATAATTGGAGGCAGATATGAAGTCAAAGAAAAAACGTGCCCTGGTAATTTCTCTGGGTGTCATACTGGCCCTCGTACTTGTCTGCGTAATAGCCTTCCAGGCCTTCTTCCGGCTGCCCCTGCCTGCCTACTCGGGCACCATCTCCATGCAGGGTCTTAAATCTGCCGTCGAGGTGAGGACAGATGACCACGGCATACCGCACATCTTCGCACAGGATGAGGATGACCTGTTTTTCGCCCAGGGGTTCATCACCGCCCGCGAGCGCATGTTCCAGATGGAACTGACACGGCTGGCGGGCAGAGGTGAACTCTCGCTTCTTTTCGGCGACAGCATGCTGGAAACCGACAGGTATTTCAAAACGCTGGGCTTTTACCGTGCCGCCGAATCCGAGTACAAAAATACCACCCCGGTAACCCGGGCGGCGGTCGACGCTTATACACGGGGCGTCAACGCATACCTTGATACCGTGCAATTCCTGCCGTCCGAGTACACCATCCTGGGAGCCAGGCCGCAGGCCTGGAGACCGGCCGACAGCATGGTCGCAGGACTACTGATGTCCTACCGCCTTAACTCCTCGCGCACCATCAAACCCATCCTTTACATGATTTACAAGCAGTCCGGGCCTGACATGCTCAAAGACCTGCTGCCGTATATACCTGAGGGGGCACCCTATATCTCATCTTCCGGCAACCAGGGGCCCACTTCCGCAAGGTGCGAGCTTCCCGGCCCGGAACTTGCGCCAACAGGCCAAAACTCTTTCAGCGGGATAGAAGCGCCCATACCGCTGCGGATGCATGCCTCCAACTGGATGATATTCTCCGGTTCACGCACAACCACGGGCAAGCCCGTCTTCACCGGCAGTCCCGACCTTGAGGCGGTAATCCCGTCATTGTTCTACCTGGTCCACCTCAAGGGCGGCGCCTATGATGTGATAGGCGGCTCGATAGCAGGCCTGCCCGGCGTGCACGCCCTCGGTTTCAACGGACACATCGCCTGGAGCATCACAGTGGGCAACGCCGACAACCTCGATTTCTTCACGGAGAAGGTCAACCCCGCCAACCCGGACCAGTACCTAACCGAGGACGGCTACAGGGATTTCCAGGTAATAGATGAGGGCGTGAAGGTCAAGGGCGATAACGGGATAAGGGAGGAGAAATTCAAAGTCAGGATATCGCGTCACGGGCCGATAATCTCTGATATTATGAGCGAGATGCCAGCCGACTGTGCCATGTTGTGGCCGGGACTGCAGAGCCGCGACGGCACAGTAGAGGGCCTGCTGGCGCTCAACCGCGCAACGAATTTTGATGAGTTCCGAAAGGCAATCAGCGTGGTGAACGGCGCCAGCGTGCACCTCGGCTATGCCGATACCGAAGGCAACATAGGCTACGAATACGTAACCACCTTCCCTATACGCAAAAACGGTGACAACCCCCTGCCCAGGCCGGGGGAAAAGGGGGAGTATGACTGGACCGGCTACAAGCCATTTGAGGAGCAGCCTTACGAGCTTAACCCGGCTAAGGGATACGTGGCTTCCTTCAACCAGATGCCGGAGGCGGGCGACTACTATGGCACCGCGTATTTCCTCTTTGAGCGCCCCTTCCGTTTCGAACAGATGGCTAATAGCAAGGCGAAATTCACGGTAGACGAGATATGGGCCATGCAGAACGACGTGGTTTCCAATTTGGCGGGGCGCTGGGTCCCTCAGATACTCAGGGCCTGTGAAGGCAAGGCAGACCTGGCAAAATATACCGCAGTTTTCAAGGGCTGGAATTATGCTATGGACACCGGGAGCCCCCAGGCGACACTCTTTAATTCCTTTTTGACCCACCTGATCAGCAACACATTTGAAGACCAGCTCGGTAAAGAGGTAGTCGATACGGTGGTTAAGGACCTTAACGTCGATATACCCGTGCAATGGATCATCAGGTACATGGGTGACAACGAAAATAAATTCTGGGACGATACTACCACGTCCAGTGTAAAGGAAACCCGTGACGACATGGTTCTCAAGAGCATGACAGAGGCGGTGGAAGAGCTTTCAGCGCGCCTGGGCAGCGACCCGCAGGGCTGGGCCTGGGGCAAGGTGCACCAGATGACCATCAGGCATCCCATGGGAGAAGTACTGCCATTTTTGAACCTGAGCCCCCTCCCTTACGCCGGCGACGATTTCACCATCCACGCCGGCTGGTGGGACCGCGGGAACCCCTACGACATGCTCAGCGGCGCCGTCATCAGGTTAGTAGTAGATATGTCGAACCTGGATACTATTACTATCATGAGCCCACCAGGTCAGTCGGGCCTCTACCTGAGCCCTTATTACAGCGACCTGGCGGAGACATGGTCCAAAGGCGGGCAGGTACCTGCGCATTACACGGACGCAAAGCAACTCCAGCAGGTGCTGATGCTGGAGCCGGGTCTGGCGAAATAACCTGTGCCGACAGCGAGACGGGTTAACACTATTATAACGGCAGTTCGAGTACCAATACCCTAAACCGAAACAGGTCCATCATCCAGAATCTTGATAAAAGATCCGGCGTTGACGATCCGGATTCCCTGGTATTTTTCAAGCCGCTGGAATTTTTTATCACCTGTCACTATGAAATCAGCCTGCGCTTCAACGGCACAGGAGACTATTTTGTCGTCTCCCGGATCAGGTGCAACGCCGGAAAGGATAAGACTTCCGGCAGTACAACTTGCCTTATAAGTAATCGCAAGAATGAAAGCGCGGATATCAGATTCGGACAATTTATATTTCTGCTGGATCCGAGGAAGATACAAAACCCGGTTTATTTCATCGATTATCTGGGGGGAAGTGATAAGTGCGAACTGCTCCTTTCTCCAGCGGTTCTCAATTTCTCTCGGATAACTCAGCGGCGAAATAAAACCTGAAACCAACGTGTTTGTATCTATCACCGCCCGTAGCATCAATGACCTTTACCACGAACTTCGGCGATAGCGCCAGCAACGTCCCTCGCCACTTCCTCTGTGGCGATTTGCCTGTTCCTGTCCGCAGGCGCTTCCACGAGCTTAAACAGCGCCTCCCTGGCCTCCTTGCCGGTGCTGGTCGTCATGAGGAATAGGTCGATATCTCCTTTGAGGATACGGTAACTCCTTCCTAACCTGGAAGCTGCGATTTTGCCTTCCCTGATATACCTGTAAACAGTATCCTTGTTTAACTGGAGATAGTCGGCTACCTGCTCCGGTGTCATAATTTCTCTTAGCATCGCCATATCAATACCTTTGTTGTTGATATTATAATGTTCTTGTTTGTTTTTGTCTATTTATCAATTATTCTATTGGTAACCTGAGCACCATTTTGGCCAGGTCCCAGGCGTGCTCGTAGAGGTGAAGTCCTTTACTGAAGGCGTGTATCTCACCGTCCCGGACGCCGATCTCGCCTGCCATGTATTCCTTGAGGCTCTGCAGGCCGCCCAGGTTGGTGGGCATGCCGCCCCACAGGTCCCAGGAGCGGAAGTAGAGTATGAAGTGCAGGGCGCCGTCCTGCACGCGCGTATCCACCAGGCGCAGGCAGGGCGGATCGGCCTGGTAGATACTGTCCTTGTTGCCCACGCACATGCACATCTGGTTGGTGTCGAAACCTTTGCGGTAGCGGCGGATGATCTCCTCGATCTGCGGCGACAGGAACTCACCGTAGGTGTACTCCTCATTCTCCTGCCGGTCGGGAGTCATCAGGTAGGACATGTATTCCTCGATGACCTCGTCGGTGGTTGGCAGGGGCACGCCGGTGGGCACATCCGGGCTGAGCGGCCGTATGCCCGGCTGGCTGATATTGATGGCGACGAGTTCGATCTCCCTGCGGCGCATGCCCTCGAAGCTGCCCTGCTCGATCTTGTATTCCCTGCCCCCGGTGAGGGCCTTCTGCAGGCACTGGTACCAGGCGTCGCCCAAGCTTAAAGCATCTATAACGGTGAGTTTCATTTTATCCGTAGCATCATAAGCAAGTGTTATAATGCATGTCAAGGCTAAGGCGGGCGGGGTTGAAAACCCGCCTTTACGATAGGAGGTTTGCTATGCAATGGCAGGAGATGCTCGGATTACTGGGTGGCTTTTTAGGCAATTTCGGCGTCATACCGCAGATCTGGCGGCTGTTCCGCTACAAGGCCGCCTACGAAATTAGCCTGCCCTTCCTCTGGATGTGGCTGGCCAGCATAATCTGCTGGCTGCTTTACGGCATTTTCCTGGGACTTTTCTCACTCATCATGTGGAATTGCATCACGTTTATCCTGGCCCTGCTCATGCTCTACGCCAAGTTCAAATGGGGCATCAGGCCCAAAGCGGGCAAATCTGCCGGGTAAGATGTCAACGATATTGACATCAAAAGCCCTTAAATATAATAATCTAAAACCATTATGATAAAGGCAGTCTTCTTCGATTTCTTTAATACGCTGGTTTATTTCGACCCGCCGCGTGAAAAGCATTACGCTGATACTGCCGCGGAGTTCGGCATAGTCATTTCGCCCGCTGCCGTGGCGGCGGCGCTGCCGGAGGCCGATGCCTGGTGGCGCTCTGAGAACTTCAGGTCGACCATCAAGGACAGGGAGCAGGCAGCCAAATTCGATGCCTACCGCGGCTACGGATTGCGCATTCTGCGGGACGCTGAAACCTCTGTGACCCCTGAGCAGGCGCTGCAGACGCTGGCCAAAGCATTCTCCGTCGGCTTCAACTTCAAGAATTACGATGATTCGCTGCCGGCACTAAAGGCGCTCAAAGGCAAAAATATACAGATGGGTGTCATCTCCAATATCGGCGAGTCGATAGATTCCTACCTGGATAAGGCTGGGTTTACAGACTATTTCACCTACAAGGTCACTTCTTTTGAAGCAGGCTACGATAAACCGCAGCCGCAAATCTTCCAACTGGCATTAAAAAGGGCCGGCGCCACAGCAGCGGAGACCCTTTTTGTAGGTGACCAATATGACCTGGATGTAGTAGGCGCCAGGAACGCTGGCATCACGCCTATACTGATCGACCGCGACGGTGCAGGCGCCGACTATGACTGCATCGTGATCTCCGACCTCTCCCGGGTCATGGACCACATTTAAGCCGGCCCCTTTACAGGCCTCTTAAAAACTCGGGCCGCAGCAGCGCGGGATCCTTCTTGGACAGGATTGAATCAAGCTGGGCTAGCATTTTCCGCCTGTCAGCGGGCAGGCTGCCGCGTATGGCGAAGTAATTGGATGCGTGCATGGAACTGAAGAAACAGTCAGTAAAAGTGGCGTTTTCAACCATGGCCCTGAGTTCCTTGAGCGAATCGAAGGGGGTGATAAGTTCGAATTCCCCTTTCTCCCATTCCTGGTAAAGCGGCGTGCCCGGTATGAGGGTCAGCGTGAGCGCACCCGCGTAATCGGGATCCATCTCGGTCAATATACGTGCCGTCTCCATTGCATGCTGTTGGCTGCCACTGACACCGCCCAGGCCAAGTATTACAGTCATTGAGAGAAGTATGCCCGCCTCCCTGACCTTAGCGGCCGCCTCAACCATCTCGGAGTGGGTGGCGCCCTTTATTATCCTCCGCAACACCACGTCGTCGCCGCTTTCCACACCCATGTAGAGTATGCCCAGCTTAAGCTCTTTAAGCGCCTTCAGTTCGTCCACACTGCGCCGCAGCACGTCCTGCGGCGTGGCATAGCTGGCAATGCGCTCAAGGCCCGGGAATTTCGCATTCAGATATTGCAGCACCTCCACCAGCTTCGGGTATGCATAGACCAGCGCATCGCCATCCTGCAGAAAGACGCGTTTGCCATCCCAGCGCCTCAGGATGGCATAGACAATGTCGGGCTGACCGGGAATCCCCATACGGGTATTCATGTAAAGGGACATAGCGTCGATCTCGTCTTTTACATCCTGCAGGTCACGCACACCCAGGTTGGTGAAGGAATAGCCGCAGAAGGTGCAAGTATTGTTGGAGCAGCCGGAGGTAAGGGGGAGGTAGTAGCTGGCATGCTCGCTGGGCGGCCTGAGTATTTCCGGTCGTTCAAATTTCATATTTATACTCCACTTAAAAGTCAGTGCAATTTGGCAACATAGCTGTCGAGCGGCACTCCCAGCGACCTGGCCACAGGGCCGCACTTGGCCTTGAGGCAGAAGAACATCCTGCCCTTCATCGGTAACTCACCGAGCGTCTCATAATATCCCATGCCTTTGGTAAAAACGAAATCAGCCTCCGCGAAAACCTTTTTGAATTCACCTGAGGCCAGTTCAAAAAGCACTCCCGGCGTGGCCGTCCCGGTTGTCATGACCTCACCCGCCTCCTCCAGCATGCCGGCTTTCCCGATATCGGCCACGGTGATATCGTTCTGTACCGGCTGCTCCTTGACCACGTAAAGCGTCCTGGCATATTTGCGCATGAGGTTGAGCAGGGGCATATCAAAATAGACTTCCCCTGTATTATCAGCCAGGTAGAGTACAAGATTGGATTTCCTTATTTTGCCTTCAAGAAGATGTGAATCATCGACGGTGAATTCCAGCCTGTTATCCATGGCTTCCTGCTTCAATTCCTCGATAGGCCTGAAAAAGTCGATGGCGTTGCCCAGGGCCGCCAGCCTGAGGTAATCGACGAAACTTTCTTTGTAATTGTCCCTGACCAGGGCGAACAGCCGCCGCGCCTCCTCTATCTCGACATCCTTGACCCTGCGGTAGGGGTCATTGTTGCCGGTAACCTGTTTGACCGCATAGTGCATGGGAGTGGCAATCTCGATGGATACGGCGCCGGGCTTCCAATTTTGCTGGAGCACCTTTTCGGCGGCACGTATGGATTCATCCCTCAGGGCAGGATCATCGGTGGCGAAGGCGGATGCCTGGGCGGCCAGCCTCTTCAGGCAGTCGTGGCATTCGGTGGATATTCTCAAGGTCAGAATTGCCTGCGGGTACGGAGTATCAGCACCAGGGTCACGATGACCAGCACCGTGCCAAGCCCTATGATGAGCCAGACCCACAGCGGGGTATCCTGCCCGGCCGGGGGTGCACCGGGCGCCGCCGGGGCCTCTTCCGTCCGGAAGCTGAAGGTCGCGCTCCAATCGCTGGGGATAGGCTGCCCGTTGACCTCGGTTGCCCGCACCCTCCAGAAGTAGTTGGTATTGTAGTCAAGCGTTCCGTCATACTCATAACCTGTGGAAGAAGTGCTCGCCTGTTTCAGCACCTGCTTGAACTCAGAGTCTTTGGACAGCACAAATTCGTAGCGCGTGGCCTCCTTCCAGGGTGACCACGAGAAGGAAGCGGGCCTGACCCTGCAGCCCATGCATCCATTGTCGGGAGCCAGCAACTGGACGCCGTAATACGGGGTGTTAACGATAAACCCGGGTTTAACGCTGAAGCTGCGGGGTTCCGACCACGGGCTGATCGCAATCTGGCCGGTAGCAGATTGGAATGACCGCACACGCCAGAAATAGGTTGCGCCCGCTTCGGGCAGCGCCGCCGGAGAGAGCCACATGCCGGGATTGGTCATATTGACCTCGTCCATGGTGGCCCTGATTGAACCCGTTACCGCCGCGATGTTACGTGCGTTGGAGATGGCAGGGTTAATGCGTAACGTGAAGGCGGCATCTTTCGCCACCTGTAATTCATATACGGTTGACAGGCAAAGTTGCTCCCATGAAAGGTCGATCTGCTGGTTACGTCCTGTCACCGGGTCGGCGCCAACCAACGCCTTGTCCACCGGGGTTCGAAGTGCAGGACCCTTCTTGGCCAGGCAGTCAGTATATGCCCACAGCATGCCCTGCCGGTTAGCCGGGTTGTAACCCGGGGTTTCCAGATACTTTCCAAGTTTAATTTTAGACAGGATTGTTGTTATATTGTCAGAAAGATTTATGGAGCCGTCCCATGCTAACCCGCTTTCGTTATCTATTGCATACAGGGTCGTATTGGTATTGGTGGAACAGCATCCGCAGGCCTTTAGTGAACTGGGTTCGAGTGTAAAATACACGCCGCCCTGGGACGGTGGCTGGAATACGTTTAAGCAGTCCCAGTAGATACCCGGCTTGGGCATGCCGTTCCGCGGTTCCAGCGTCCTGCAGACAGCACTATTTGACGCAGTTATACCGGAATTGGTCGTGGTTATATTATCGTGCGCCGCATACAGGGCAGGTTGCCCGTTTCCGGTAAAGGCCATCACAATACCAAAATAGCTTCGCAGGTGTGGCGGATCCCCGGTCCCCTGACTGTAAGGAGCAGGCGGCCAATCGGAACCCGTTGCCCCGTTGGATACATCCATCATGTCATTATCGGTCCAGCGGTTGAAGACGGGGACGCTATTGCGGTAAACAGTGCCTGTTACATTATCACCCACGGCCGCATAGATAAAGCGATTCTTTTCGAAATCGGTATCAAAAATGGCGTGGACATTGCCCTTGACCGGGATATAGTCACGGTAGGTCTGGAAGCTGGCGCCGCTGTCCGCCGAGTAGGATACCGGTGTGCCTTCCACGGTTGAGTACATATTGGCCCCCACCAGCACCTTGCCGTTGCGCGCGGTGATGGTATGAGGAATGACATTGGTATCCGCACCCTTCAGGTTGGTGGACCAGGCCGTACCGGTATAAACCAGCTTCTGGACCATACCCGTTATACCCGCAACATAAATAACCCTGCTGGATTCGAATGTGAAATCTTCCACCATGTACCTGGGAGTAATGGCCGCCCAGTAGTCGCCGTAATCGGGCGACCAGGCCATTACGCCCGCCCCTGAAGTGGAAGATGGAGCGAACCTGGCTGCCCACGCCACTACACCTCCATCGGAGGAATCGGTGCAGGACTGCACAGTACGCAAAATGGGCAGATCTGTCTGAGGTATGCCGCAGCAGGCCGAAGTGGTATGCATAAATACCCTTTCCCAGTAAGTACCAATCGGGGGTATAGCCGGAAGCGGTGCAGCTACGCCCGGACTGATGGTTGAGCGCCAGACACTATCAAACTCGTTACACCCAACTCCCACGTTCCTGTGCACCGACGCCAAATAAAGAGTGGTGCAGTCGGCTGACACGGCGACATCGTTGAACCAGTCGATGGAAGTATCAATAAGCGAAAGCTGGTTCCAGGTGTCCCCATTATTTCGGCTGATGGAGAAAGCCGACTCGTCATTGGGGATAAGCTTGGAAATCCATAGATTCCACCATGAATAGCCGTGCACATATACGATATCCTGCCCAAGAACGGTGATCCCTGACAGATTACCCACCGCTCTTGCGCGGAAATGGTAGGTGGTGCCAACCGCAAGGCCGGGGGCAGTAGCGGAAAAAGCACCGGGCGCCACCATTAATGGGACAATAGGTATAGGAGGATTAGCATAGGAGGTGTCAAGTCCCCAGTCAAATGACACAGTTGCATTGGCATCAAAATCCTTCTTACTTAACGCTCCATTAAAAGTAGCAGTAGTGGATTCTAAATATATGCCATTACCTGTAGCGACTTCCAGCGCATGTGTATAAGTCTTATCCTCTCCGTAAGCCGTGGCGCCTGAAACAGTGCCGACCGCCGCAGCGCGATAATGGTAAGTCTGTCCGACAGTAAGCGGAGCAGCAACAGCCGAAAATGTGCCCGGCGCAAGCATGTTGCCTGCAGGTATCGGAGGATTAGTATAGGAAGTATCAGTCCCCCATTCAAATGACACATTGGCGTTCGGATCAATGCCGGGACTGCCAATGCTATCTATCCTACCGTTAAAAGTTGCAGAATTTGCCGCTGTGTAATTAGCCGTATCGGTGGAAACAGCTATATTGCTGTGCACATATACGACATCCAACCCTGTAACCGTCACACTGGATGGACTTCCAGTTGCCCTGGCCCTGAAGTGATAAGTGTTCCCAACAACAAGGCCGGTTGCTGTGGCCGAAAAAGTGCCCGCAGCACTCATAGTGGATATGGAAGTGGCGCTTGCATAAGGTGGGGGTGCAGGGCCCGGATCATAGTCAAAGACTACGCTGGCCGCAGAATCCAATCCGACACTGGTTAATACGCCATTTAAGGTGGCTGTTGTATCTGACGCATAGACACCCACAACCGTTTGTACAGCCAGAGGATTATGATAATAGGTCTTATCTAACCCGTATACAACATTATTTGACGGGAACCCAATTGCCTTATCTCTATAATGATAGGTCTGCCCTGCGACTAATCCACCTATTAGAGCGGAGAAAGAACCTATTGCAGGCAACACCCCTGCAATAATATTTGTACCGTAGTTGGTATCCGGTCCATAGTCAAATGACACAGTGACTGACACATCATTATCAAGGCTGGTGAGAGTTCCATTAAACGTGGCAGTTAGCGGACTCGTGTAATTGGCATTACCCGTAGTTACCGCCAGGATATTGGTCAGCATCCCCGAACCTGTAGCTGCATAGGCGAGTGATCCATTGGGACTCCACGCCATAATCGCTGCTCCAATGCCGGTCAGGTTATCGCTGCATATCGCGCCGCCGCAACCACCCTGATTGCCGGCGCCGGTGGGCGGTTTAAGTGACTGATAGGAACATGAACCGGCGCAGGTGCATGGGGTATCCATATATAGCGTTGGAACGTAAGCAGAGCAGGGAGTTCCGTACAACGACCCAGCGACTAATTTACCCGAAGCGTACGTACCGAAGAATGCGATGCTGTTGATACCTGCCCTGGGCAGAAGACTGGTTACACTTGTATCATCGATGCGGTAAATGCCTGTTTGTACAAGACTGACAAACGCACGCCTCAGCGCCGGTGACTGGCCTGAGAAATCGGACGGTAGCGAAAGGTCCGCTGACGTAAGGGTTAACAAAGACTGCGACGCTACACTTATCCCTTTGTCAGCAAATATCCAAGAGATCGTAGTATTGCTAAAAATGTCCCGCGTACCGATGTTATAGTAAGTTTTTGAATTATCTGCGAGTACAACCACATAAGTCTGGTCCCCGCTATACGTGGGAGAAAATTTTACTGCATAGAAATCCATGGGGTCCGATGTCGGGGGGTCTTGCAGGCTCCATGAACCGAATTTGCTACCTTTCAATATGTAAATGTGACCCGACCCGTTCCCACTACGGGTTGCGAACATAAAGTCCCTGCCATTCCCATAATCCACAGAGATATCCATGGCGCTGATAGCTTCCACGCCATTCAGAGTGGGCACCAATGCATCACTCCAACTGGCACCGGCGTCCTGGGTTACCCAGATTCTCTGTGGTCCCCAGCGTGGACCAATACCATTGTCTCCCGCGCTCACAGCCCAAATCTTGGGGTTATCAGGGGCGATAACAACATTGTAAACATTATCTCCCGCTATCCAGCCGGCTGTAGCCTTCAACCGATTATATGCGGATTCCGCCCAGGAGATACCGCCGTTGCTGGTATTCATGAGTATGCCCAGAGGACCAGCAGGACCGTTGACAAACCTGCCATCCACTGTAACCGCAGCAATTAAAGTCTTGCCGTCATCGCCCACTGCCAGGTCGCGTATCTCGCTGCCGGTGAAGTTACCGCCGATATAAGGGTTCAGGACGTCATTTTTATTGATAACTGCATTCGGCGTGGTCACTGTATCCCAGCGCATAATGCCGGAGTCGGCGCGGGCGGGTGAAGGACTCAACGCACCGACAGGAACCAGCATGGCGGCAATGATAACCGCTGATAGCAACGGCAACAATCGGTTAAAGCGCTTTATTTTCATATAAAACGAGTGCACAGATGATGTGTCATTTAGAAACGAAACGTGTATTATGATAGCACACGGCCTTATTTTATGCAGGAAATATTAACGGATTATTAAGAGCAATGGCGAGCGACATTGAAAAGCTCAAAGAGCTTGGAAAAAATGAACCGGTGGCCTCTTTCCTGGGGATGAAGCTGCTGGAGCTTTCCCCAGGGTTTGCCAGGGTTTCCATGCAGATGAAGCCTGATTACCTCAATTTCAACGGCATGGTCTTCGGCGGCATTATCTCGGCGGTGGCCGACCAGGCCTTTGCCTATGCCACTAATTCAGTCATCACTCCCAATGTGGCTTCCCAGTTCAACATCCATTACATAGCGGCGGCCGGCGCGCAGGACGAACTGACCGCGGAGTGCCGGGTGGTGAAAAGCGGCAGGCGCGTCTGCGTATCCGAGATTAAGGTGACGAACCGTGATGGAAAACTGATCGCGACGGCCACCGGAACAACCATCCCGCTGGTATAGGGCTGCGGGGCGGGCTTGCACGGTTGGACGGCAAGGTCTTATTATTTAGGCACTCGGGCGGGTTTGAAAACCTGCCCCTACAATGTGGTTAAACTATGCCAAAAGTAAAAATACTGTTTACCGAAATCCACAAGCCGGAGTACCACGACAAGAACCCTTTCCGCGAAGGTTTTGAATGGGGCAAGAAGGTGGTACTGGACCTGTGCGTGGACATCGACATGGATGAGATGTTCAATATCTACATCGAAAAGCCCGAGAAACGGGTCAGGAACGGCAGGGTTATCAAGTTCAGTGAATTCGCCATGGAATATCTTGCCCAGGAACAGCAGAAACAGCGACAGGAGCAGTGCAGCGGAGGCGACATTTCCGATGAGGGCAAAGTTTAATAAATAAAGAGGAGCGGGGTGAAAAATGGAGGACTTCGAGAAATTAGGCGTGTTTTACATCGGCAGGGAATATGACCTTGCCAATAAGAAATCGGGCGAACATCTGATTCTTTACGATTCCAAGGACATGGTGACGCACGGTGTATGCGTGGGCATGACAGGCAGCGGTAAGACGGGTCTGTGCATAGCCATCTTAGAGGAGGCCGCCCTGGACGGCATACCTGCCATCATCATAGACCCCAAGGGCGACCTGCCCAATATGATGCTGACCTTCCCCCAGTTGAGGGCTGAGGACTTTCTGCCCTGGATTAACGAGGACGATGCCCGGCGCAAGGGTCTTTCATCACAGGACTTTGCCGCCAAACAGGCCGAGACCTGGAAGAACGGACTGGCATCCTGGGGGGAGAGCGGCGACCGCATCGCCAGGCTCAGGCAGGCGGCCGATTTCGTGATTTACACCCCCGGCAGCACGGCGGGCATCCCTATCTCCATATTAAAATCCTTTGCCGCACCGCCTGCGGCACTTATCGAGGATAGTGAACTGCTCAGGGACAGGATAAATTCGACGGTAACCAGCCTGCTGGGACTGGTGGGCAAGGACGCAGACCCCATCAGGAGCAAGGAACATATTTTGATTTCTACCATACTCGATAATGCCTGGAAGCAGGGAATCGACCTCGACCTGGCTGCCCTCATACAGCAGATACAGACGCCACCCGTAAGCAGGATCGGAGTCATCGACCTCGACTCATTCTACCCGGCCAAGGACAGGTTCGATCTGGCCATGCTGATCAATAACCTGCTGGCCGCGCCCGGCTTCAACGCCTGGCTGGAAGGCGAGGCCCTCGACATAGGCCAGATACTTTACAGCCCGGCCGGCAAACCCAGGCATGCAATATTCTCCATCGCCCACCTTAACGACGCAGAGCGCATGTTCTTCGTCTCCCTGCTGCTCAACCAGGTATTAGCCTGGATGCGCCAGCAGTCGGGCACCACCAGCCTGCGAGCCATGGTTTACATGGACGAGATATTCGGCTATTTTCCGCCGGTTGCCAACCCCCCTTCCAAACAGCCGCTGCTGACCCTGCTCAAGCAGGCCCGTGCCTACGGCGTGGGCATACTGCTGGCCACGCAGAACCCGGTTGACCTCGATTACAAGGGGCTTTCCAATACCGGTACATGGCTGCTGGGCCGGCTGCAGACCGAGCGCGACAAGGCACGTGTGCTGGAAGGGCTCGAGGGGGCGGCAGCTACCCAGGGTGCGAAATTCGACCGCCAGGCCATGGAGCAGACGCTGGCCGGCCTGGGCAACCGTGTCTTCCTGATGAACAATGTCCGCAACGATGCGCCGACAATATTGGAGTCACGATGGACAATGTCCTACCTGAGGGGACCGCTCACCCGCAACCAGATCAAGGTGCTGATGGACCCGGTCAAGGCCCAGATGCCCAGGGCAGCAGCACCTTCCGCCCAGGCGCCGGCGTCCACTGCAACCGCACAGGGACAGGGCGCAGCAGCAACACCGGCAAGACAGCCGGCTGCTCCGTCGGGACGTCCCGTAATCCCTCCCGACGTATCACAGTACTTCGTGCCGGCCAGGGGCAGCCAGGCCGGAAGCGCCTTGCTTTACAGGCCGGCCGTGCTCGGCGTAGCGCAGGTGCATTTCATCGATGCCAAATCCGGTATAGACACGACGGATGATACCGCCGCAGTTACGGATATTACGGACGATCCCATACCCGTTAACTGGGATAACGCCAAAGAGGCCGGTTTCAGCGTCTCCGACCTGGAGAAAGCACCGCGCGAGGGCGCCCAGTTCGCGACTCTGCCGGCGCCGGCGGGCAAGGCGCGCAGCTACGACAACTGGAGCAAGGAGTTCACCACCTGGCTTTACGGCAGCAAGAAATACGAGCTGCTCAAGAGCCCGACCTATAAACAGGTGTCCAAACCGGGCGAATCGGAGCGGGACTTCAGGGTAAGGCTCGGCCTGAGCGCCAGGGAACAGCGCGACGATATGGTTGATAAGCTCAAGCAGAAGTACCAGGCCAAGGTAAATTCCCTGGAGGAGAAGGTGCGCGTGGCGCAGCAGGCTGTGGACCGTGAAGCCGAGCAGCAGAAGCAGCAGCAGATGCAGACCGTAATAAACGTCGGCGCCACCCTGCTGGGGGCTTTCATGGGCAAGGGACTGGGCAGCGGCACCGTCGGCAGAGCCTCTACAAGCATGAAAAGCGCCGGCCGCATTATGAAAGAGAAGGATGATGTGGACCGCGCCAAAGACAGCGTGGCAACACATCAGAAAACGCTGGAAGAATTAGAGGCGGAGTTCAAGGCCGAGACCGATCAACTCGCTGCCAGGATCGACCCGGCCACTGAAGAGCTGCAGAAGATATCCATACGGCCGGCCAAAAAGGACATCGTGGTAAAACTGGTCGGCCTGGCATGGCTGCCCTACTGGCGGGCACAGGACGGCAACGTTACGGCAGCCTGGCAGTAGATAAGCTTTATGACGTCTTATAAAACGATTGGGTCAAACGGCGATCTTTAGCCTGTGCCTGAGATAAAGGCCTGCCAGCAACCCGAATACTAACCCGCCCAGGTGCCCCTGCCAGGACACGAATGACAGCGGCAACAGGATAAGGAAACCGATGGCTACGGCAACCCACAGTGGCATGGGCACGGGGATGGGGAAGATAAATACTTTCACCTTCGGCGCCACTATAGCCAGCGCCCCGCCAAGGGCAAAGACCGCCCCCGAAGCGCCGATAGTCGGGACATAGGTAGATGAAAACAAGAGGACAAAGAGTCCACCGATTATGCCGCCCCCAAAGTAAATCAAGAGGAAATTTCTTGACCCCGCTACGCGGTTAAGAAAGCTGCCGAAAAAATACAGGGTCAGCATATTGGTCGCCAGATGCCAAAAATCTGCCTGCGTAAACATGTACGTTACAATGGTCCAGGGCTTATCGATAAAAAGCTGTCCGGAGATGGCCAGGTTCATAATCATAACCTGGAACAGTTCCGGATCGACCCTGCCGGTTATCTGCAACATGAGGAAGACCAGCACATTGATGATGATTATGGCTATGATGGGTATAAGTTCGCCTTCATTAGTACGGTAGCGTACAGTTGACATCTTTCTATATCCTGCTTAACAAGAATTTGCTTGATTTAGTTTATCACACCCTGTTAATGCGGCAGCGTCAGGCCAGCGCATAGTAGATTGTCTCGTCCTCTGTGAACGTCCGGACTTTGCCCCTTTCCTGCAGGTAAACCAGGTGCGCGATGGTTTCACCCACGGCGAACCATTGCTGCACGATGGGAAAATCATTCCAGTCTTTGCAGTCGATCTTCCAGGTGATATACGGCGCGATCTCGTATGCGGTCATATCGCCTTCCTCAAGCGCGGCCATGGCCTCGCCCAGCCTCATCTGGTGATGCTGCTTGAGCTCCTCAATGCGCTGCCTGTGCTCGTGCCACGACCTGCGGTGAGCCGGCAGCACCAGTTCAACATCCAGGGCTCCGGACATGTCAAGACTGTGTAAATAGTCACCCAGCGCATCGCCCATCTCGGGCCAGTGGGCGATATTGGGAGTGATATCGAAAAGGATATGGTCGCCCGAGAATAGTATCTTCTTGCTCTCGTCGTACAGGCACATATGCCCCGGCGAATGGCCGGGCGTCTCAACACACCTCAGCGAGTAGCCTCCAACCTCTATGACCTGACCGTCATCCACCTCGGTGATATCCACCACCCGGCTGGGGCTGTAAAGGTAGCCGGGATGCTTGGCCATCGATTCCTTGAGTACCTCAACCGGGAAGCCGTTGGCCGTGTAATAATCCAGCAGGTCAGCCCAGTGGCGTGGACCTTTCACAATTTTGGTTTCGGCACGCCCGAAATAGCATTTCGAGCCGTCGGTAGCCAGGTCACCCGTCAGGCCGAAATGGTCGGCGTGCAGGTGCGTGACAAAGAGGTCGGTCCTCTCAAGGTCGATCTCCAGCTTTTTCAGCGCGGGGAACATCACCTCCTTACATTCGGGACGGTTCATGCCTGTATCTATGATGAGGTTCCTGTCACTGCCCCTGATAACATAGCAATTGACCGATTTGAGCGGGTTTTTAGGCAGCGGCAACTCGATTTTATAGAGGCCGGGCAAAATATCTTCTATCATGTCAGTCCTTTAAACAATATTGCCATAATTATACTTGTATCCGGGCAAGAATGTCTCAGTCACCAAGGTATTCGTGGAGCGGTTTGATATTAAAGCTCTGCGTGCCTTGAGACAGTACTTTCAAAACTGCGCTGACCGTGTCTAACGATGTGAAACAGGGGATACGCCTCTCTGTGGCGGCACGGCGGATATGGAAACCGTCCTGCAGAGAAATACGTCCGCCCGTAATAGTATTGACTACCCCGACCACGGAGCCATCATTAATTATCTCAATTATGTTGGGGTGCCCTTCGCTGAGTTTCCTGCTGACCGCATTAACTTTCATACCATGCTGGCGGATCATGGCTGCTGTGCCCCGTGTCGCACATATCTGGTAACCCAGTGAATAGAAACCTTCGATTATGGGCAGCGCTTCAGTTTTGTTTTTGTCCGCAATGCTGAAAAGAATAGTTCCCTGAGCAGGCAGCATAAGCCCCGCGGCAATCAATGCCTTGGCTAAGGCGGCTTCATAGGTAAGATCAATCCCCATAACTTCACCCGTAGATTTCATCTCGGGGCTGAGATACGTATCTACACCTATCAATTTAGACATGGAAAAAACAGGGGCCTTTACGCCGACCAGCGCTCTTTTCCTGTATAAGCCCGTTTTATACCCCTGTTGCTCGAGGCTGATTCCCAGCATTACTTTGGTGGCAATGCGCACCATGGGCACCCCGGTTACCTTGGAGATGAAGGGGATGGTCCTGCTGGCGCGTGGATTCACCTCCAGCATATATACCGATGATGGCTTCTCCGGTCCGCCCCGCATAATTACGTACTGAATGTTCATCAGGCCTTTAATTCCAAGAGCACGCCCGGTCCTTACAGTGTAATCCACCAGGGTATCTACTTCATTTTCAGACAGTCCCAATCCCGGATATACGGCTATGGAATCTCCGCTGTGTACGCCTGCCCGTTCGATATGCTCAATGATCCCGGGAATGAGGACATCAGTTCCATCGCTTACAGCATCGACTTCGACTTCCTTACCTTCGAAATATTTATCAATCAGGATAGGATGGCGATCATCTGTATCAAGCGCCTGTGCCAGGTACCTGGTTACTTCGTCCTGGTTCTGCGCTATCTCCATTCCCCTGCCTCCAAGCACATAACTCGGCCTCACCAGCACCGGATAGCCCAGCAATTCAGCAGTCTCCTGCCCCTGCCGGATTGTAGTCACACCCGCGCCGGGAGGCTGCGGAATTCCAAGTTGATTGAGAAAATCTTCGAATCTGCGCCTGTCCTCTGCCATATCGATAATTTCCGCGTTGGAACCCAGTATGGGCATGTTGCTCCTGGATAACGGCGCAGCGAGGTTGATGGCAGTCTGCCCTCCAAACTGAAGTATGGAAGGAGTGTTAGCGCTAACATTTAATTTTGAATTTTCATTTTCCAGGATGTCGAGGACGCTTTCCACATCGAGAGGCTCAAAATAAAGCCGGTCGCTGGTGTCAAAATCGGTTGAGACGGTTTCCGGGTTGGAATTGACCATGATGCTCTTGTAACCGGCTTCCTTGAGCGCCCAGGCCGAATGGACGCTGCAGTAGTCAAACTCTATTCCCTGGCCGATGCGTATGGGTCCACTGCCGATCACAACTGCTTTCTCATTGCTCAAGGGTTCAGCCTCGTTTTCAATCTCATAAGTGCTGTAAAAATAGGATGTTTCCGCATCAAACTCGGCCGCGCATGTATCCACCATTTTATAGACCGGCTTTATTTTCCATTCGTTTCGTAATTGCCGCACCTGGTCCGGCAACATGTCCCCCAGGGTTGAAATCTGTTCATCGGAGAAACCCAGCCGCTTGGCCCGCCTCAGCAATTCCGGAGTCAATTTTTCTGATAGAAGCTGCTGCTCCAACCGGACTATGTTGGCCAATTTATGTATGAACCAGGGGTCTATCCCCGTTTGTTCCGCTAGCTGGTCCACGTCTATTTTTCTTCTAAGAGATGCCATCAATGCCCATAATCTCAGGTCGTTGGCATGAAGGGGATATGAGTCATGTTTTGCGGAACTACCCCAGTTCCTGTCTTCCCACAGCAGGGATCTATTGCCCATCTCTAAGGAGCGTACCGCCTTCTGCAAACCGGCTTCAAAACAACGCTCGATAGCCATAACCTCACCGGTGGCCTTCATCTGGCTGCCGAGGGTTTTGTCACCCCCTGCGAATTTATCAAAAGGCCAGCGCGGTATCTTGATTACGCAATAGTCCAGTGCAGGCTCAAAGGCAGCCATAGTTTTCCCGGTTACACGGTTGGGGATTTCATCAAGCCTTTTGCCTATGGCTATCTTGGCAGCCACTTTAGCTATGGGATAGCCTGTAGCCTTGCTGGCTAAGGCCGAACTGCGGCTGACGCGGGGGTTTACTTCGATTATATAGTACTGGCTGCCGGAAATATTTAGTTGATCGGGCGCCCACTTCCTGGCAACTACCGGGCCGGGGGTCAAAGCAAATTGTATATTACAGCCACCCTCAATTCGCAGTGCCCGGATTATTTTAAGGCTGGCAGACCTGAGCATCTGGTATTCTTTGTCGGTTAATGTCTGACTGGGGGCTACAACTATGCTGTCACCCGTGTGAACGCCCAACGGATCCATGTTTTCCATGTTACATATGGTGATGCAGTTATCGGCGGCGTCGCGCATAACTTCATATTCGATTTCTTTCCAGCCCAGCAGGCATCTCTCAACCAAAACCTGGTGGCTCAGGCTGGATGCCAGCCCGTTGGCCACAGTGGCTTCCAGTTCGGCCATGGTATAAACGATGCCTCCACCCGTTCCGCCGAGGGTGTAAGAAGGCCTCACTATGAGGGGTAAACCTATCGACGCGGCAAAATTCTTAGCTTCGTCAACAGTATGCACCGTCACACTGTCCGGAATCGGTTCACCAAGTTCCTGGATCAGTTGCTTGAATAAGGACCTTTCCTCAGCCTTTTTGATCGTTTCCAGCGGTGTGCCGAGCATGCGGACATTGTATTTATCCAATATTCCCGCATCAGCAAGTTCCACTGCCAGGTTAAGGCCGGTTTGACCGCCAAGGGTGGGCAACAGTCCATCGGGCCGTTCCCGTTCTATGATCCGGCCTACCACGTCCACGGTCAGGGGCTCGATGTACACGATATCAGCTATGCCTTCGTCGGTCATTATGGTCGCGGGGTTGGAGTTGACCAGCACGGTAGTTATGCCCTCTTCCCGAAGTGATTTGCACGCCTGGGTGCCCGCGTAATCAAATTCAGCCGCCTGGCCTATGATAATGGGGCCTGACCCTATGACAAGAACCTTGGAGATTTCAGGCATTTATGCTTTCATTTCCTCTCTGACCATGTGTAAGAACCTGTCAAATATATATGTGTTATCCTGCGGACCCGGCGAACCTTCGGCATGGTACTGTATTGAAATAACCGGCATGGTCCTGTGTTTGAGGCCTTCGATGGTGCCATCATTCAAGTTTATATGGCTGACTTCCAACCCTCCCTTTAAGGTATCAGCATCTATGGCGTAGCCATGGTTCTGCGCGGTTATGTGGACCTTATCCGTTGCCAGATCGAAGACAGGATGGTTGGCCCCCCTGTGACCAAACTTGAGTTTGAAGGTATCAGCGCCCAAAGCCCTGCCTATCAGCTGGTGTCCGAGGCATATCCCCAATACCGGTTTTTTACCCAGCAGCTCTTTGACGTTTTGAATGACGTAATCCAGCAGGGCAGGATTCCCGGGACCCGGCGAAAGAACTATACCGTCCGGATTAAACTCGAGTATGTCCCGGGCGGGAAGAGAGCAGGGGACGATGGTCACCCGGCAACCCAGCCCGCTGAGTATGCGGGCTATATTAAACCTCAAGCCCATATCAACGATTACAATATTATACGTGTGCTGATGCTGTTGGGGATTAAATGTCCATTTAAGGGGCTCCTCGACAGACACCTCTTTGACAAAATCGGTATTGCCATAGGGAGGCATATGCTTCAATTCCGCCAGGGCCTCCCGGGTGGTCAATTCTGAAGTTAATATGCCCATCATGACACCCATTGAGCGTATATGCCTCGTTAAGCTGCGCGTATCGATACCGCTGAGGCCGGGGATATTGCCCGCTTTGAGGTATTCCTCCACGGTACCCGTGCTCCGCCTGTTACTGGGAACAGGACAATATTCCCTGACAACAAAACCCCTGACCTGTATTTTTGAGGATTCGACATCGTCAGGGTTGATCCCGTAATTGCCTATCATTGGATAAGTGGGCACCACGATTTGGCCGGCAAAAGATGGGTCGGTAAGCATTTCCTGGTAACCGGTCATGCTCGTGATAAAGATAATCTCGCCGAAGGCAGTTGTTTGTGCGCCGAAAGCATCGCCCCGGTAAACCGTACCATCTTCCAGGACAAGTATGGCTTTACTATTCATGGCCCGCCTTCAAATAAAAAAACCTCCTGCGCCCGGTTGGCAAGAGGTTTAAAACATCAGCCCCAGGCTGATATCCAGGGACATGACAACATACCATTATTTTCTCCTTACCAGCCTCACTGGACTGGCTTAAAGGCTGGCAATAGTATAATCTCTTTTATGGATGTTTGTAAAATTTAAACTTACTGCACTTCTGAATTTACGCGCTCAACCCAGTGTACAAAGCGAGATTGACAAAATGACTCCCGCATGTCATAATTACGGCAATAGGTGTCCGTATTCCGATATTTAACTAAGGCAAGAGATATTATAAAAAGGATTAATATAAATATTGTGATCGCGGAAAATAGCCTTGAAAAGTCAGCGGGCCAGCCCTTTTAGGGAAAACTATGCGAAGGAATACAAGCATGATCGCCGTCATTAATTACGGCGCCGGCAACATTGGCAGCGTGGTTAACGCCGTGACAAAGCTGGGCTACCGGCCTACGCTAACTGATGCCGTATCAGACTTTCTAAAAGCGGACGCCGTCTTCCTGCCCGGCGTGGGCGCGGCCGCTGACACTATGAAAAGCCTGGCAGCCGCGGGAATAGATGACGCGGTCAGAAAGCTGGTTGAACTGAAAAGGCCGCTCTTTGCCATCTGCGTCGGCCTCCAGGTGCTGCTCACCGGCACAGAGGAGGGAGGTGACCATAAATGCCTGGACATAATTCCCGGAAGGGTCAGGAAGTTGCCCGCCGGGTTAAAGATCCCGCATATGGGCTGGAACCAGGTGAAACAGGTCGGTGCGCACCCCATCTTCAGCGATATACCCGACAATACCAATTTTTACTTCGTGCACAGCTATTATGCCCACCCGCTTGACACCTCAGTAGTGGCAGGGGTGACGGAATACGGAATCGAGTTTTGTTCCATGATAATCAAGGACAACCTCTTCGCCACGCAGTTCCACCCCGAAAAAAGCGGCGAAGCGGGGCTCAAGATGTACTCCAACTTCCTGAAAATGGCCTGCTCATGAGGAATGGTACATGGAAAACAAAAGTACAACCATGCTCGTCGGCCGCCCATAAAAGGGCGAAATAACAGGTAACTGAAGATGTTAACTAAACGTATTATACCCTGCCTTGACGTAACGGGCGGCCGCGTGGTCAAAGGCACCAGCTTTACCAACCTGCGCGATGCCGGCGACCCCGTGGAACAGGCAGCTTTTTATTATAAGGAAGGCGCCGATGAACTGGTCTTCCTGGACATCGGCGCGACTCCTGAGGCCAGGGATACGATGGTTCACGTGGTAGAAAATGTGGCCGAACAGGTATTCGTCCCGCTATGCGTGGGTGGCGGCCTTCGCTCAATCGGCGATATGCGGCGCATGCTGCAGGCGGGCGCTGACAAGGTCTCAATCAACACGGCAGCTGTCCAGGATCCTACGTTGCTGAAGAAAGGAGCCGCCATTTTCGGCAACCAGTGCATTGTACTGGCAGTGGACGCCAAGCGCCGCAGCGAAAGCGGAAAGATCTCCTGGGAAGTTTACACTCACGGCGGCAGGAAACCAACAGGGATAGATGTTCTCCAATGGATACAACAGGCAGTTGAACTGGGTGCCGGTGAGATATTGCTGACAAGCTGGGATGCCGATGGGCAGCGGGCAGGGTATGATAATGAATTAAACCTCGCCGTAAGTGAAATAGTGAATGTGCCGGTCATCGCCAGCGGCGGGGCCGGTTCGCTTGAGCACCTTTATGATGCGCTGGCCAAGGGAAAGGCCGACGCCGTGCTGGCGGCCAGCATATTTCATTACCGCGAGTATTCTATTAAAAAAGTGAAGGAATACCTTGCCGGCCGAGGTATCCCGGTGAGAAATCAGGCACATTGAAATGCCCAATTACCGGACCAATTTGGGTTTGCGTCCGGCAACTGGCAGGATCCAGTAACACAATCTTAACATCACTGTAATAGTCCTGAAACAGCCTTCCCTTAAACTGCCAATATTGAAGTTTCAAGGAGGTGCCTCATGAATTCGGGAGATACAGCATGGATACTCACTTCCACCGCGTTGGTGCTGCTGATGACGCCCGCCCTGGCTTTCTTTTACGGAGGGATGGTTAGGCGAAAAAATCTGCTCTCTACCATCATGATGAGCTTCGCTATACTCTGCATGATATCGATATTGTGGGTTATCTACGGCTACACCATGGCCTTTGGCCCGGACGTCAGGGGACTGGTAGGTAACCTTTCATGGTTCGGCCTGACAGGGGTCGGGCAGACTCCGTCTTCAGTATATGCCGTAACTGTGCCGCAACTGGCTTTCGTAGCATTCCAGGCCACTTTCGCCATCATTACAGTGGCACTCTGGACAGGCGCCGTAGTGGAACGTATCAAGTTCGGCTCACTGCTCGCTTTTGCCGCACTGTGGTTTACCCTTGTCTATTGCCCCGTAGCCCACTGGGTCTGGGGAAACGGCGGGTGGTTAGCCCAACTGGGTGCGCTCGATTTCGCCGGGGGTACCGTAGTACATGTGAATGCAGGTGTCTCGGCGCTTGCCCTGGCCATGGTGCTCGGTCCACGCATGGGGTTTAAAGAAGGAGAGTCCATGGAGCCCAACAATATACCCTTTGTCGTGCTGGGCGCAGCCCTTCTCTGGTTCGGCTGGTTCGGATTCAATGCCGGCAGCGCGCTGACCGCGGGGGGATTGGCCTCCACAGCCTTCATTGCCACCAATACTTCGGCTGCCGCCGCGGGGTTCACCTGGATGATCCTGGGATGGATACACCGCAGGCCCTCGGTGCTGGGCGCCGCCACCGGTGCAGTTGTGGGGTTGGTTGCCATTACGCCGGCCGCCGGTTTTGTACCTGTCTGGGCTGCCATCCCGATCGGCGCCATTGCCTCAATTATTTCATACTACGTCATGGTATGGAGGGCAAAGGCCGGCAAAGTGGATGAGTCGCTGGACGTGTTTGCCTGTCACGGCGTGGGCGGCATGTGGGGTGCGCTGGCCACAGGTATCTTCGCCACCACGGCCGTTAATGCGGCGGGATCAGGACTTATAGATGGGAACTGGAAACAGCTACTGATTCAGTTGGTTGCAATCACCGCCACGATGGCTTATGCCTTCGTAATTTCCTGGCTGCTGGCCAAAGCCCTCAAGGCAACCATGGGCCTGCGTGTAAAAGAAGAAGAGGAGTCTGTAGGCCTTGATATATCACAACACGGCGAAACTGCTTACGGAGGTGTATCATAATGAAAAAAATTGAGGCTATCATCAGGCCGGAAAAACTCCATGCCGTCAAAGACGCCCTGTCGGATCAGGGCATGCCGGGCATGACAATAACTAACGTTAACGGGCGCGGCAGGCAGAAAGGGATTGCGCTTCAATGGCGTGCCGGTGAGTACCGCGTCGATTTCCTTCCCAAAATCAAGATAGAGCTGGTGATTGAAGACGAAGAGTGCCGGGTAGCTATAGACACTATCTGCCGCGCCGCCAAAACCGGCAGGGAAGGTGACGGCATGATATTCGTACTTCCAGTCGAGAAAGCCTACCGGGTCAGGACCTGCGACTGCGGGGAGGCCTGTGTAACAGGATAATGGGGACGCCTCATTTTTTTATGCAGGTAATTAAGGGGGTTCACAAAAAATGGAACTGAGCACAGGCATTGCTGACCTGGACGGCCTTCTGCAGGGATTGATACCGGGCGATAATATAGTCTGGCAGGTGGATGACATGGCAGACTATGCCTTCTTCGCCGATAAGTTTGCACAGAAGGCCATTTCAGATAAGTTAGAATGTGTTTACTTCCGTTTCGCACAGCATCAACCGCTGTTGCCCGACGTACCCGGCATCAAGGTGTGCAGCATCGATCCGTCCCCCGGTCTCGACCAGTTCGCCGGCGAGGTACACACTATTATCCAAAAAAGCGACCGCAACGCACGTCTTATCTTCGATAATCTCTCGGTACTGGCCACCACCTGGGCCACCGATGAGCAGTTGGCCAACTTCTTCCAGGTTACCTGCCCTTATATCTTTGAACTTGGCCCGGTGGCCTACTTTGGCCTGACGCGCGGCAAGCACCTGCATAGCGCGGTTGCCCGCATCAGGGACACCACCCAGATACTCATCGATGTTTACCACGTCAATAACTCCATTTACATCCATCCCATCAAGGTCTGGAACCGCTACTCCTCCCGGATGTTCATGCCGCACCAGGTTTCCGAGAATGGCTGGACGCCAGTCTCCATTAGCGGGGAAGCTGCTGCTGTATCATCCAGTGCGCTAAAGCAACCTCTCACGTCATCGGTCACTTCGATGGCGCCCTGGGAGGTGGTTTACGACCGTCTGCTTCAGCACCGCGCGACTGCCGGGGAGAAAGAGGCTTACTCACCCGAGATAACCTCGCTCAAGCATGAACTGGTGCGCATGATGATCGGCGACCATCCTTCTTTCAACAAACTGGCCGGTGAATATTTCACCATCGATGACCTGGTCTCCATACGCAACAGGTTAATCGGTTCCGGGCGCATTGGCGGTAAGGCGGCCGGCATGCTGCTTTCACGGCGCATCTTGCAGACAGGACAGAGCAAATACGATTTCTCGCATATACTGGAGGCGCATGACTCTTTCTACATCGGCTCGGATGTCTTCTTCACCTTCTTAGTCAAGAACAACCTCTTCCAGTTGCGCATGCAGCTCACCCGTGATTCACAGATAACCCACGAGGAATTTGAGGAAGTAGAGCGCCGCTTCCTGAAAGGGCAGTTCCCCGAGGAGATCATGGAGCAGTTCAGCGATATGCTGGATTACTTCGGCCAGGCGCCGATCATCGTGCGATCCAGCAGCCTGCTCGAGGACAGGTTCGGCAATGCCTTCGCCGGCAAGTACCGCAGCGAGTTCTGCGCCAACCAGGGCAGCCCCGAGCAGCGAATGCAGGCCTTCCTGCACGCCGTCAAGCTGGTTTACGCCAGCGCCATCAACCCCGATGCGCTCTCCTACAGGCACAAGCAGGGCCTGGGTGAAAACGACGAACAGATGGCAATACTGGTGCAGCGCGTATCCGGCATGCCCTATAAGCAATATTTCTTCCCGCCGCTGGCCGGCGTGGCTTTTTCACGCAACCTCTATGCATGGAGTAGCCGGATCGATCCCGTTAAGGGCATGATCCGTCTGGTATTCGGATTGGGTACCCATGCCGTGAATAGGGTGGGCGGTGACTACACCCGCATTGTGGCCGTCAGCCATCCACAGCTAAGGCCGGAAGCCGGTACCAAGATTATTAAATATTCACAACATTCGGCCGATGTGCTGGATATCAGCAGCAACAGCTTTGAATCGGTCCTCATCGCTGACCTGCTGGTGGGCTGTGATTATCCCGACCTTAATTTAATAGCTTCACTGGTGGTGGACGGTTATCCACAGGAACTGATCGGCGCCTGCCCGCGCGGACAGGCGGACCACCTGGTGCTAACCTTCAATAACTTTGTGAATAAGACGCAGTTCATCAAATACATGGACGCAATGCTCGGCCGGCTGGAGCAGGCATACGAACAGCCGGTGGATACCGAGTTCACTGCGCGTATAGATCCCGATGGAAACATTAAGATCAACCTTCTGCAGTGCCGCTCACTTCGCTTACCCGGTACCGCAGGGCACGTGGAATTCCCAGAGCATATAGCTTCCGACCGGGTGCTGTTTACTTCCAGCCGGTTCATCAGTGGCGGGGCGGTGCACAATATTAGATACATCCTCTATATCGACCCTGATAAATACGCGGCGATCGAGTCCGAAGAGGTCAAGAGGTCGCTGGGACGGATAGTGGGCCGCATTAACCGTAACCCTGCCATAGCCGGCAGCAAGGTAATTATGATGGGTCCCGGCCGATGGGGCAGCAGTAATATCAATTTGGGCGTAAATGTCGGTTACGCTGATATCGATAATACCACTGTGCTGGTGGAGATGGCGCGTGAGGAAAAGGGGCATATACCGGAGGTGTCTTACGGGACCCACTTCTTCCAGGACCTGGTAGAGGCGGGCATCATGTACCTGCCTGTCTACCCATCCGACCCCGAAACAAAGTTCAACGAAGGGTTTTTCTACGGCTCGCCAAATGTACTGAACGAAATCGTGCCGGAGGTCAGCGAATTCGCGGACGTCTTACGCCTGATCGATATCACACGCAGCAAGGACGGTCTATGCGCTCACATACTAGCCGATCCCTCGGTCCACAAGGCCATCTGCTTTCTGGATATCTGCTGCACATAGTACAAGGGTTTTACTTTGGTTTAACCCGTAGTGCAGTCCCCGTCCAGCAGTTGACAATAAATAGCTTGTTGACAGCCTTTTTCGTTTTTGTTATCATACGGCAATAGGTTTCCGATAACCATAAATAAATGACATTTGAAGCGCAGGACGTAGAAAGAAAGACCTTCTCCATCCTCAAGGTATTGGGCGGCGAGGAGGAGCCGATGGGCTCCATTGTCATTGCCCGCATGCTCAAGGAACTGGGCATTGACCTGGGTGATAGGGCGGTGCGCTACCACCTCAAGCTGATGGATGAGCAGGGCCTGACGCGGCTGGCGGGCCGCCGTGACGGCCGTGTTATCACGAAATTAGGGCAGAAGGAACTTAAGCAGGGCATGGTCAAGGACAAGGTAGGGTTTGCCCTGTCCCGCATCGAACTTTTAGCCTTCCGCACCACCTTAAACCTGGAGAAACGCTCGGGCATGGTGCCTGTCAACATATCGGTGTTCAGGAGAAATGATTTCCAGAAGGCGCTGCGCCTGATGAAGCCGGTGATGAGTTCGCGGCTGACCGTCAGCAAACTGGTCGTGGCGGGACGCGCCGGCGAGAAGATAGGTGATTTCATCGTACCATCCGACAGCGTCGGTTTGGCCACGGTCTGCAGCATAGTGGTCAATGGGACCATGCTCAAGGCCGGCATACCCATGGATTCCAAATTTGCCGGGCTTCTGCAGATGCAAGACCTCAAGCCCATGCGCTTCGTGGAGCTGATAAACTATGCGGGATGCTCCCTTGATCCTTCGGAGATATTCATCAAGGCGGGGATGACCTCTGTCTCACACACCGTCAGGACAGGCAGCGGCAATATATTGGCTAACTTCAGGGAGATACCATCAGTCTGCCGTCCCATAGCACACGAGGTTATTTCCGGGCTGGCCAAGGCCAATATTAACGGCGTCTTGATGTTCGGGTCGGTCAGTGAACCGGTCTGCGAGACGGACGTGGAACTCAACCGCGTAGGCATCGTCCTGCTGGGCGGGCTCAACCCTGTGGCGGCGGTGGAGGAAGCGGGCATCAAGGTGGAATCCCACGCCATGAGCACCGTGGTTGACTATAAAGAACTGGTAAATTTCGAAGAGTTGCCTGAATGAAAGATATAAAGATAATACCCTGCTTAGATATCAGGGAGGGACGCGTGGTCAAGGGCGTTAAATTTGTGGACATCAGGGACGCGCGCGACCCCGTCGAAGCCGCGGAAGCTTATTGCCGCGAGGGCGCCGATGAACTGGTCTTCCTCGATATTTACGCCAGCGTGGAGAACAGGAAGACCCGCCTCGACTGGGTGCGCAAGGTGGTAGAAAAGGTGACCATACCCTTCGCCGTGGGCGGTGGCATCAGCAGCCTGGATGACATGAAGGCGCTCATCGACTCGGGCGTGGACAAGGTCTCTATCAATACCGCCGCGGTCAAAAACCCTGCCCTGATCAAGGATGCCGTGCGGGAATTCGGCAAGGAACGCATAGTTGTAGCCGTGGACGGACTGAAGAACCCCGCCGGCAACGGCCGTCCCAGGCTTGAGGTGGTAATCAAAAGCGGCAACGAACCCACGGGAATGGCCATCGTTGATTGGGCACGCAAGATCGAGAAACTCGGCGCTGGCGAGATACTTCTCACGAGCAAGGACGCCGACGGTACCAAGGAAGGCTACGATATAGAGATGACCCGCGCGGTGGCGGAAGCTGTATCGCTGCCGGTAACAGCGTCGGGCGGCGCAGGCACACTGGAGCACCTCTACGATGCGGTTATGAAGGGCAAGGCATCAGCCGTACTGGCAGCTTCCATTTTCCATTTCCGCGAGATTTCTATCAAGCAGGCTAAAGAATACTTAATGAGCAAAGGAGTCCCGGTCAGGCCTGTCCCGAAATAGCCGGTAAACTCAACTTTATATAACTTCAGGAGGAGGAAATATGTCTCAGATCAACCCGTTTGAAATCGTAAAGAAGCAGGTGGATAAGTGCTCGCGCATACTGAAGCTGGACCCTGATGTCACAGATGTGCTGAAAAATCCCCTGCGTGAACTGCACGTATCGCTGCCCGTCCACATGGACAACGGCACTGTCAAGGTTTTTCAGGGCTACCGTGTGCAATATAACGATGCCAAAGGCCCAACCAAGGGGGGTATTCGCTTCCACCCTGATGAGACGATCGACACCGTCCGTGCGCTCGCGGCCTGGATGACATGGAAATGCGCGCTGCTCGACCTCCCCCTGGGCGGAGGCAAGGGCGGCATCATATGCAACCCCAAGGAATTATCCGATGGCGAACTTGAGCGCCTGAGCAGGGCCTACGCCCGCGCCGTTTACCAGTTCATCGGCCCCGAGAGGGACGTACCGGCGCCGGATGTTTACACTACACCGCAGATCATGGCATGGATCATGGACGAGTATTCGGCCATGGCCGGTAAATCGCAGTTCGGAGTTATCACCGGCAAACCCCTGGCGCTGGGCGGCTCCAAGGGACGTGGCGATGCTACGGCCATGGGCGGCATGTACTGCATACGCGAGGCCGCCAAAGAGCTAAAGATCGATTTGTCCAAGGCGACCATCGCCGTACAGGGCTACGGCAACGCCGGGTATTACGCTGCAAAGCTGGCAAAGGAGATGTTCGGCTCCAGGATAGTGGCTGTCTGCGATAGCCAGGGTGGCTGCTACTGCAAGACGGGCATTGACGCCGAGGAAGCGATGAAGGTCAAGACCAAGACAACCTCGGTCTGCAACCTCAAGGCCGGGGACAGGATCACCAGTGAAGATATCCTCGAACTCGACGTCGATATCCTCATCCCGTCGGCCATGGAGAACGTCATCACCGAGAAAAACGCGGCCGCTATCAAGGCCAAGATGGTGGTTGAGCTGGCCAATGGCCCGACCACTCCCGAAGCGGACGACATCCTTTATAAGAAGGGGGTACACGTCATACCTGATTTCCTGGCCAATGCCGGAGGCGTGACCGTCTCCTACTTCGAGATGGTGCAGAATTTCAATATGTACTACTGGACGGAGAAAGAGGTTTACGATCGGCTGGATGAGAGGATGACCACCGCCTACCACTCGGTTTACGACACCCACAAGGACTACAAGATAAATATGCGGCAGGCGGCCTACGTGAAGGCCGTGGAGCGCGTCGTGGAAGCAATGAAACTGCGCGGCTGGGTATAAATTTTGCTATCCTGAATCACGTATAGTAAAAAGGGCGGCGTCTTTAAGACGCCGCTTTTTTTATATCATCAGCATAACCCGGATGAGACTGATAACGGATCCCTTTTCAGGAATCAACTATATCCGGTGATCCTCGCGCATGATGACACGCGGGCCACCGCTCAGGCTGGAGCTCCATTGCTTGGGCGGCTCGATCTTCTCCAGCCTGTCCAGTTGCCCGATGCCCTTCAAACGCTGGTAGATCAATTGCCAGGCGCAGGGGCGGTCCGGCCTGACCTCGCAGCGGTCCTCTCTCGACCCGCCGCAGGGGCCATTCAATAAATGTTTGGCGCAGCGCGTGACCGGGCAGATACCGCCGTACTGGTGCAGCACACAGGACCCGCACTGGGAGCATTTCTCGGTCCAGATGCCCCTCTCCTCAAGAATGCCGAGGAACTTGGTGTTAAGGCCGGCGTAAACGGGCTTCTTGAGGAAGCGCTCGGCGATAGCCTGGACACCGGCTCCACACCCCAGCGACAGCACCACATCGGCTTTCTCGATAGCCTCGGCGGCCTGCTCGATGAAGATATTATCACACTGGCGCTCGATGGTTAGCTCGCTTACCGTGTATCCCAATCCACGGGCTTTGGATGCGATGCGCAACGCAGAAGCAATTATGCTGACCTCGCGCTCTCCCCCGGCCAGGCAGACGGTTACGCAGGTGCCGCAGCCCAGCACCAGTACTCTGGAGTTATTGGGCAATATGTCAAGCAGTTCAGTAATGCTCTTTCTCTCGGCGACTATCATAGTTTTGCCTCCTGCTGAACGGATTTTTCCACCCGGTTGACGGACCCCAGCTTTTTCACTGTCTCGGCCATCTCTTTTATGTGTTCGGTTAATTGACGTGCCATGGCGGCGCTGACATTGACCATCTTGAGCCGTTCCGCCTCCAGTCCGCTCTCGGATAGCAGCTTACGGGCATATGCCACGCGGCGTTTGGCGATAAGGTTGCCCTCCTTGAAATGGCAGCTCCCCTCCTCACATCCGGCTACCAGGACACCGTCGGCGCCGTTCTCGAAGGCCCTGAGAAAGTATTCAACCTCCAGCCTGCCGGTGCAGGGCGTGCGTATTATCCTGACGTTGGACGGGTACTGCAGCCGCATGGACCCGGCCAGGTCAGCCGCCGCGTAAGCGCAATAGATGCAGCAAAAGGCCACGATGGTGGTACCTTTACGATCTGGGTTCATAGCACTCCACTTTTCTCCGGCACTGCCGCCGGCAATGTTTCTTCTTTTCCGCTCTTGAATAATTCGTCCAGCATATCCTTGAATTGCTTCGACGCGAAATGGTTTAACTGTATGGCACAGGCAGGGCACTCGGCGGCGCAGATTCCACAGCCCATGCACTTGGCAGCAATTATCTCTGCCTTGCGGTCCGCGTTTAACGTCGGGGCACCGTAGGGGCAGACCCTGGTGCATGTCATGCATGAAATGCACTTGTCCTGGTCAACACGGGAAACCTGAGCGCCCACTTCGAGATATGTCCTGGAGAGTACGACCGAAGCACGAGAGGCGGCGGCGCGCGCCTGCGAGATATTTTCATCAAAGTGTTTGGGTGAATGCGCCAGCCCGCAGAGATAAATGCCCTCAGTAGCGAATTCTACGGGACGCAGCTTGAGGTGCGCTTCGACGAAGAAGCCGTCGGCATTGACCGGCACCTTCAAAAGGTCGGCTAAACGCCTGTTACCCTCCCTGGCATCGACGCCGGTGCTGAGCACCAGGTTGTCCGCCTCTATCTCGATAGGCTCGGGCAAATCAGGGCTCTTCAGGCTGACCTTCAGTCCGTTGCCCTGAGTGACCACCGGCGGCGAGCTGCACTCATAGCGTATAAAAATAACGCCCGCCTCGCGTGCCTGTTTGTAATATTTTTCACGGAACCCGTATGTCCTGATATCGCGGTAGAGAACGAAAACACTGGCAGACGGGTCAAGCTTCTTGATCTTAAGGGCGTTTTTCACCGCCACCGAACAGCATATGCGGCTGCAGTATGGCCTTTCCTCGTTACGCGAGCCGACACACTGGATCATTACCACATTCTTTCCGGCCCACACCGAATCACCTTTTTGCAGGCGCTTTTCCAGTTCAAGCTGCGTGATCACATGGCTATCCTTACCATAAAGGTACTCTCGGGCCGGGGCCGGCTCCGCGCCGGTGGCCAGGATGATGGCGCCGCAGGAGACCCGGCTGTCTTTGCCGTCCCTGAAAATGGTCACGTCGAACTGCCCGATGAAGCCTGCCACACCTGTCACATCGGCGCCCAGATGCAGGATAATATTGGAACTTTCCTCCACCCGCTTCACCAGCCCGGCGACAAACTGCTGGATGTCTTCATGCTCAAGAGTGTAATTCAAATTGAGTGCGTTGCCGCCCAGCCTGCCGGACTTCTCTACCATATGCACTTTGAAACCCTGCCCGGCCAGCGCCAGCGCTGCGGTCATGCCGCTGACACCGCCACCGATGACCAGTCCCGTCTGGTCCACGGAAAAGAAGGTCCCCGCCAGCGGGGAAAGCAGCCTGGCCCGCGCGATGGACATCTTCATGAGCTCAGCGGCCTTGTTTGTGGCCTGCTCCGGCTCCCCGGAGTGCACCCACGAGCACTGGTCCCTGATATTGGCGAGCTCGAACAAATAAGGGTTAAGACCCGCCTCGCGCAGTGTCTCCCGGAATATCGGCTCATGCGTCCGCGGTGTGCATGAGGCGACCACCACGCGGTTGAGGCGATGCTTGTGTATCATATCGCGTATGCTGTTAAGGCTGGAATCGGCACAGGTGTACATGGTGTGCGTGGCAAAGACCACTCCCGGCTGACCCATCGCAATCTCAGCCACGCGCTCAACATCCACCACCGAGGCGATGTTCTTGCCGCAGTGGCAGACGAATACACCGATCCTGGCCTGCTCGTCAGTCACATCGTGCTCTTCCGGGTAAACCGGCTTGGATATCAACGTGTTACGGGCCTCCGCCAGCAATTCCATCGACATCGAGGCCGCCGCGCTGGCCTGCGTCACAGTTTCAGGTATATCCTTTGGCTCCTGGAAGGCGCCGGCCACGAATACGCCGGGACGGGAGGTCTCAATCGGAGAGAGTCGGTCCGTGGCGCAGAAGCCGTATTCATCCAGATTAACACCCAGCCGGGAGGCGGTCTCCCTGGCCATCTTGCCGGCCTGCATGCCGACGGACAGCACCACCAGGTCGAACTCTCGCTCTTCCATCACTCCGTTATCTGCGTAAAACTGCAGGCGCAGGTCTTTTGTGCCCGGCACCTGAAGGACGCGCGAAGGCATGCTCTTGATATAACTTATGTTGCCGCTACTATTGGCGCGCTCATAATACTGGTCGAAATCTTTTCCATGCGCACGGATGTCCATGTAGAAAATCGAAGCCTCCAACCCCGGTGCATGGTCCGAGGCCACAAGCGCCTGCTTGGTAGAGACCATGCAGCACACCGACGAGCAGTAGCCGTTGCCGCATTTGTCATCGCGCGACCCCACGCACTGTATCCAGGCTATGCGCCGGGCCTCTTTGCCGTCGGACCGCCGTACAACGTGTCCCTCATATGGGCCGGACGCCGACAGCATCCTTTCGAACTGCACGCTGGTCAGGACGTTGGCATAGCGACCGAAGCCGAACTCCCCCTTCTTCTCCGCAGGGAACTCTTCAAAGCCGGGCGCGAGGATGACAGAACCCACCTCCAGCTTGACCTCGCGCTGGCCCATGTAATGGTCGATGGCGTTCTGCTCGCAAGCCTTAACGCACTCCTGGCACTCGGAGCACATAGCGCAGTTGAGACAGCGCTCACTCTCGGCCAGGGCCGTCTCCTCGCTCAAACCTCCCTCGGTCTCGTGGAAATTTCCGTGTCTCTGCCCGGCCGGAAGGTATAGCGGCACTGCCCTGGCGATTTTCTCCTTCCCGGAGATATCCGGCAGCAGGTCTTCAGGCAGAGGCTTAATCGTATCTTCAAAGCGTCCCGAGCGCATATCCCCGTTCTTCAGGTAGCGGTCGATGGACTCGGCGGCCTTCTTGCCCGCGCCTACGGCCTGTATGATCGAAGCGGGACCGGTCACGCTGTCGCCGCCGGCAAATACTCCTTTAGTCGACGTCTCAAACGTCATCGGGTCGACCCTGAAGCAGCCGCGTTCGATATCCATGCCGCAGGTATCGCTGAACTGCCTGTCCAGCGATTGCCCGATGGCGATGATGACATGGTCTGCCTGCACAGTCGTTAGTATTTTCTCATCATAAGCCGGGCTGAAGCGCCCGTCTTTATCAAATACGCTGACGCAGCGTTTCAACTCGATCCCCGTCACTGTCCCATTGCCCAGCATGCGCCGCGGCCCCCAGCCGTTGGTAACCTTGATGCCCTCCTCCAGTGTCTCCACGACCTCCTCTGGCAGCGCCGGCATCTCGCCCCTCTGCTCCAGCGACACCATCTCAACACTATCGGCGCCCAGCCGCAGTGCCGTGCGCGCCACGTCCACCGCCACGTTGCCTCCGCCTACGACGACAACCCTGCCGCTCACATCGGGCGGATTGCGTTTATGGGCAGCCCGCCTGAGGAACTCCAGGCCGTAGCCGATGCCCGACAGGTCCTCACCTTCGACACCCAGCCTGCGGCTGACCTGCACACCCACGCCGATAAAGACCGCATCGTTATCTTCCCTCACCTTCTCCAGGGTGATATCCCGCCCGATGCTGCAATCATACTTGAATGCAACACCTTTGCGGCGGATAAGGTCGACTTCGTAGTCAAGAATGTTCTTGGGCAGGCGGTACTCCGGTATGCCCCAGCGCAGCATGCCGCCCGCGGCGGACGATGCCTCATACACTGTCACAGCGTGACCACGGTCGGCCAGGTCGGCGGCAGCCGTCAGCCCGGCCGGGCCGGCGCCGATCACCGCTACCTTTTTCGCGCCGGCTACGGCCGTCCTTTCCTCCGGCAGGGAGATCTGCCCGGATTCCACCAATTCCATCTCCCTGTCTGAGGCGTACTTCTTGAGCAGCCTGATGGCCACGGGGGCATCCAGATTGCCGCGCAAGCAAACCGCCTCGCAGGGATGGTTGCAGGCCCGCCCGCAGATGGCGGACAGCGGGTTCCTCTCCCTGATGAGGTTGACCGCCTTTACGTACTCCTTCTTCTTGATAAGCTGGATGTAGCCCTGGACATTTATATTGGCCGGGCAGGCCACTTTGCAGGGCGCATGCCCGTTCTTCAGTATGCCGAAGATGTTGGGCGTAGCCTGGGCATAGTGCTTGGCGATGGCCTTGCGCGTGCCGAGCTCGCGGTCGAAGTGGTTGGGCACGTCGACCGGGCAGACATCGGTGCACTGCGCGCAGGCCGTGCACTTGTCTTCATCAACGTAGCGGGGATGACGCCTGACGGTGGCTGTGAATCTGCCGGGCTCCCCCTGAAGGTCGGCCAGCTCAGAAAGCGTCAGTATCTCTACATTGAGGTTGCGCGCGCACTCCACCAGCTTGGGCGACACGATGCAGGTGGCGCAATCGCCGGTGGGGAAGGTCTTGTCCAGGTGCGACATCATGCCTCCGATGGCGGCCGAACGCTCGACCAGGTATACCTTGAAGCCCGCTCCGGCAAGGTCCAGCGCAGCCTGTATGCCCGCGATGCCGCCACCCTGCACCAGCACTGCGCCCGTCTTTTTCTTTATATCTGTTTCCATATCCCGGTTACCTTCCAAATTCATACGGTCCACGGTCACACTTTTACGCTCAGTGACTGCAACACCGCAGACGCCGGCACCATCAGCCTATTCAGTCCCAGCTCTTTGGGCGCCAGGCCCAGGCACAGCCCGAGCAGTTGCGTCACGTATACTATGGGTATCTTATAGTCTCTGCCGGTCTCTTTTTTCATATCTTTCTGCCTCAGGTCGAGGCTGGCCTGGCACATGGGGCAGGCCACAGCGATACAGTCAGCCCCGGCGGCCACAGCCATATCTATGATGGAACCCGACAGTTTGACCACCATGTCTGTCCGGGTCAGGTTGAGCCCGCCGCCGCAGCAGTCTACCTTGCACGGCCAGTCTGCACTCCACCCGCCCATGGCTTCCACCAGGCGGTCGAGCGAGGTGGGGTTCTCCGCGTCGTCGAACTTGGTTACATCGTGGGGGCGCACAAGCAGGCAACCGTAATAGGAGGCAACCTTGAGCCCGCCCAGTGATTTAACGAAACTTTTGCGTAATTTCTCGATGCCGACGTCCTCCATCAGTACCTCGACCAAGTGCCTCACGGCCACCGAGCCGTCATAGGAGCTGCCGACGGCTTCCGCCACTTTTTGCTGCATGTCCAGCGAAGACGATACCTCGTGGTTGGCGGCCTTCATCCTGCTGTAACAAGCGGCGCAGGTCACCACAGTATCCAGGCCCATTTGCTTTGCCAGCAGCAGGTTGGAGGCAGGCAGGGAGGCGGCCAATACGCGGTCGGTCTGGTGGGCGGCGGTGGCACCGCAACAGGACCAGCCATCTATCTCGACCAGGTCGATGCCCAGCGCGCGGACCACGGCAGATGCCGATTCATGCATATCGCGCGCCGTGGAATGGGAAGAGCACCCGGGGTAATATGCGTACTTCATTTCGTCTTTCCCCCCTTCTTCCCGGCCCTGCCGAATATGCGCTGCACAACTTTGGTGTCGGCGCCTGAGGGCGGCAGGACGGCCATCTTGCCTTTCATAAGCATGGAGGGGAATTTCTCTACATCGTCCATGAGCTTGCCGCTGCCCAGCTTGTAGCCGGCGATCATAGAAAGGTCATAGGAACGCCCGAATATCCGGACATTTTTTAAGAACATGCGGTTAAAGAGCGGCATATTGCCCCGCGGCGCCCTGGCTCCCCTTTCGATCGACAGGCTGCGCAGGGCGTCGATAACGGCGGAGAAGTTTATCTGCATGGGGCAGCGGCCGAAGCAGGTCTCGCAGGACAGGCACATCCAGACCAGCTTGCTCTCCAGCAGTTCGTCTCCGGCGCCCAGGTGCAGCCGCCTGATAACCTCGGAAGGCGCGGATTCCGCCGCACCGGCCACCGGGCAACCGGCGGAACATTTCCTGCACTGGTAGCACAGATTTAGATTTACGCCCGACATCTCTTCCACGGCCTTTTTGAGGCTGGTACCTTTCGTCGCTTTCCCTATATTAATCGTCATATTAACTCACTGTCCCTTTGTGCTATTCACCGGTTGAAACGGTCAGAAGGTCCGTCTCGGTAAACACCGGGGTCTCCGATTTCTTGCCGAGCGCAGCGATCTTGACCGGGGCCACCTTGCGGTAAACCTCCGACGGTTTGAGTAGCCGGCCGTCCACGGTAAGCAGGTCTGCAACCCTTATACCAAATAACCGCTCGTTTTCCTGCAGGTAAGGCAGTATCAGTTCCCAGTCCTCGTCGGCCATGCGGTAAAAGCCGCAGCCGTTGAGCTGCTGCCATACAACCTGCTGGCGCGGGTCGCGGATATATATCGCGCCTCCCGAGGCCAGTGAGAAAAGGTTGCTGCCGGGGTAAGGCTCCCTGAGCGCGGTCAGACGTCCCTCGTCATCGAACGTTACACCGTTGAGTATGACGAAGCCGCCGCCGTTAAGCACATCGCCGGCCATAAAGGACTCACCGAGGAAATCGAGGCAGGTGCCATTAATAACGACACGGGGTTTCCCCACGGAGTTGATGAGAGGCCTGCCCGCCGCATTGCCCATGACATAGATCGAGCCTCCCTTGGCGCCATACATAAAGGTCTGGCCCACGTCGCCGTGTATAACCAGTTTGCCGCGCTTGATGACCTGGCCCAACTGGTCCTGGGCATTTCCGTGCACGGTAATGGTAAGGCCATCGATACCGGAGGCAAGGTAATCACCCGAGCTGTCGTATACATCAATGGTCACGCCGTCCGAGTCGGGCCCGAGGCCGCAGCCGATAAACCTCTGCCCCCTGCAATTGTAGCTGATGAAGTGCTGCCAACCCTTAAAGTAGGCGTCCATCAGAAGGCTGGCATCGCTTCCCAGGCCTTCCGGGTCGAATCCCTGCGCATTTATCACCAGGGTAGTCTCACCATTTCGTGGTGGCCTCAACAAGCCACGTGTGGCGTGGTCCACCAGGCAATAACCGCCCTCAGCATTCTGCGCACTGTCAAATTTAGACAGGCTGCCAAACACTCGCTTCAGCGAGTCACGTACGAGGTGGAGGATATGGTTGCGCTTCTTTGTGCCGACCGGGTACCTGCGGTCGTTAAGCAGGGTGAGCGCTTCGATTGCCAATGAAGTGTACGTGGGGTCAACGGCGATTTCTGCAGTGGCAGACAGGGCGGCACGGAACTCATCGAAGGACCACTGCTTCATTGCGCCGGACAGGTATTCAAATATTGCCGCGGCATTTGATGTCTCAAAACATTGTAAAATTCTATCCTTTATAAGTAAATCAGCTGTCTTCACACCGGCTGAAAAATCGCATGAATCCGTCGCCGCCGGCATTGCTACCGGGGTGCCGAACTTGTCTGTGCAGGACATGCGCAGGCGGCCCTGATCAGTGGGCGCGAGGTCGAAGATAAAGGCCCCGCCATCCGTATGGCTACCGCCCCTGGCGTTCCAGTAGCGATCGGCGACCGGGCAGATGCGGCTGTCATCCGCGTGCAGGCTCTGCAGCGTGGCGTCTATGGCCTGCTTCTCAGAGGCTATCAGGCCCACCTGCACTTCCCCGTCGCAGAAAGCAAAGACCTGGGGTCGCAGCATGGCGGTATCCGTGATGCCCATGAGCTGGAACGCCCTGTTTTCGGGCAGTGAGCGCGCGATGATGAAGAACCAGGGGCCGTCGGGAGAGCCGTGGATGTGCGCAGCCTGGATGGCCCTGTAAACCGCCTGCTTATCGATTGGAAGGCGGTCGAAATCAAGCTCCGAAGTGGGCGCCAGCGCCTCGATTATATATTCCAGAGGGTAACCGTAGGTGCGCCGCAGCAGGTCAAACATCAGCATGGCGGCCTCGGTGTCTGTGAGGAACTGAGGGTGGATGTGCCGCTCGGCCAGATATTCGCACACCGAGTGGTAGTTGGCGAAGTCACCATTGTGTACAAGAGCGGCGTTGATGCCGCCGAAAGGATGGGCGCCGCCCGGGTGCCACACACGGCCCTTGGTAGGGAACCGCTGGTGCGCTATCCACACGTGAGCGCAAAGCTCTTCGATTTTATAATATTTTACGATGGCCTCGGCATAACCGACCACCTTGAGTATCATGATGTTCTTGCCCTCCGACATGACGAAGGCCTTCTGTTCGCCCAGCGATGCGTAGTACTCCTGGTTAAGCCGGACGCTGTTCTGGTTGACAAGTTCCTCCTCAGCCGCCTCCCTCGTCAAACCGGCTAAATTGTTTCGTTGTATAAAAGAATCCAGCACATCAACTTTGGCGCGAACAAAATAGCGGTAGACATCGGGAGGTTTCGCTTCCAGCCCCTCAACAGATGTCCAGTCGTCCACCGTATCAAGTTTATGTGTTGCCCCCAGCTCAAAACAGGGTACAATATATTTTTCCTCCAGTTTTCGGCGTACCCCGGTATCGAGGAAGGCCACATGTAACATGTAATAACCTTCCAGGACCTCCCGGCTGACACCGAGCTGCCCTGGGACGAAGCCGAGCGCAGCAACGCCGCCACCCTTGCCGTTTCCGCGGTTGTGCATCTGCCTGGACGGCTCATATATATGCCTTGCCGCCACCGGCTCGGTGCAGCAGAAGCCGACGACGCCGCAGCCCCCCTCCTCCTCAATCTTCCTTTCAGCCGTATAGGGCGGCAGCTCCCTGACCAGCCCGGCCCTGGATGCCAGCAGACGCTCAACCATTTCACGTTTCATTGCGGCAGCCCCGGATCGTTATCGTAGTCGAGGTGCATGAGCAGGTCGGTGCGGCCCCTTAGATCGCTGACCCTGCGCAGGCCCAGCCTGCGCAGTATCTCGACCAGTGCGATGCGCCAGGCGTTGTAAAGATTAATTACGCGCTGGGAACCCCATTCTATGTTGAACTGGTTCTGCAAAACGGGATCGGTAGTAGCTATACCGCGCGGGCAGCCTCGCCCACTTTCGCAGCGCGCGCAGCGCAAGCATCCCAGTGCGACCAGTTCGCCTGTACCCACTACCACACCATCCGCTCCCAGCGCAATGGCCTTGGCGATATCATACGCATTGCGTAAACCGCCGCTGGCTATTAAAGTCACTTTGTCCCGTACGCCCTCCTTGGTGAGGAAATCATGAACTCTAACGATGGCATATTCTATGGGCATGGCGATATTTTTCTTCGCGATATCCGGGGCGGCGCCGGTGCCGCCATAGCCACCGTCCAGGTGAACGATATGTGCACCGGCCGAATAGCTTCCCACTGCTACCATATCCACGTCCGCCGGGGTCGATACCTTGGCCGAGACCAGTGCGTAGCGGTTGACATGCTTGATCCAGTCCATGTGCTTTTTATGGTCTTCAATTGAATATACGCTGTGGAAAGGGAAAGGCGAAAAGAGTGAGATGCCGGTCACCGTTTCACGCATTTTCGCCACCGAAGATGTGACCTTGTCGGCCAGCAGGTGGCCGCCCAGGCCCGGCTTGGCGCCCTGGGCATATTTAAATTCCACAATGCGCACGCGCTGGATGGTCTCCTCGCGCACTCCGAACAAACCGGTGGCGACCTGCGTGATGGTATGGTCGTCGTAGGGCCGCAGGCGTTCCATGTAGCCGCCTTCCCCTGTGCAGGTGAACGTGTTGAAGGCAACGGCAGCCTGGGCCTTGGAAAGCTGCGTGACATTGCTGACGGACCCGAATGACATCCCTCCGCCGTACCAGGGCACGTCGATTATAACCTGCGGCCGGCCGTCGCCGCGCCGGTTGAGTTCAAGGCTGGTATCGATTTCATCCGGGTCCAGCTCTACCGGCGGACGTTCGGGAAACTTAAATCGCAGCCGGTCGAACCCTCCACCCGACTTGCCGCATTCATATTCATATTCATATTCGGCGGGAGGAAGGGCGCCCGTCTCGGCCATCTTCCAGGTGGCCAGTATGAGGTCGGAAGTCCAACGGTAATCGCCCAGCAGTTTCATCATGGGGTTTTCCACCATGCGCAGCGCACCGTTTGGGCACATATCCACACAGTAGTGGCCTGACTCCCGGCACGATGGACCGATGCACACATTATGCCGGGGGGCGGCGAAGTACTTGTAGCCGCCCTTAAGGACGTGGACACCCTGCGGGCATATCTCAGCGCATTTGCCGCACATCTTACAGTCAGCGCTGCGGCGAATGATGTACTTGGCGATCTCATTGCGGTAACGCGATGGCGCCGGTTTAACAACGCGCGGAACCTCGGCCTGGGGCACCTTGGTCTCAAGAGTGCTCTGCGGCAGGTTGTCTTCAGCCATTTTTTCTTGAACCAAAGAGTTTGCCAAAGGTTGCCTCCTCAAGCTCATCGAAAAACAAGGCCCGGCCCACCTCGCCGCGCAGCCGGCGGACATCGCGTATGCCCATTGCTCCCATGACCTCTATCAACTGGTCGTGCCATGCGGCAATCAGATTGGTCATGCGACCCACGCCGTAATCAATGCCAATTTCCGTTACTCCGGCCGGGCATGAAGCACCATCGTGACACTCCAGGCAGAGGGTGCACTCCAGGGATATCAGCAGCGGCAGGTTCACGGTAACCAGGTCCGCGCCGCAGAGTATCTGCTTGGCCATATGCTCGGCCAAAGCGATGCCCCCGCCGGCTATGAGAGTAACCTCATTCCTGATGCAGCTCCCCACAAGCGAGTTGTGGATCTGCCGCAGCATGTCCTTGATAAAGCGCGGGTTGCCGGCATTCAACTCGTTGCCGTTTACGTCGGCAACCAGGTGAAGGGCTTCGATGAACGGTTTACCCGCAAGCTGTATGCTCCGTTCTATGCCGTGTGAATCCAGATCGATCCTGACCGCCACAACGATACCCGGGTTGATACGTTTGAGTTCCGCGATGCGCTGCTCAACTCTGCCGTCATCGCCGATCTCCGCCATCCTCATTTTCTGCAGTATCGCGGGGCCGGGAATGGGCGACGATGCGTCAAGGTAGATGGCCAGGTTGGGCAGGTATTGATCAAGATCGTTGCCCAACAGGTCCCAGTCCCTGGAATCGACGATGGCAATGATACCGGTCTGCGCCGCCACTGTCTTGATTATGGGCAGCAGGTTGGGTAACCGGTAGCCCTGCGGCATCATGTCGATGATCATGGGCATTGGGATATCCGCCAGAGGCGGCACGCCACCGCCGGGGACGTCCTGATCAAAATGGAGAAGTGCAGGTTTCCGGCCGATGTCAACGGCCGTGCTTATATATTCCCGCCCGTGTATGCCGTCGCGTGTGGGGCGGACTATCTCAGACATATCGGTCCACATCGAATCGAATCCCGGCCCGGTAAATGGCCCGCGGTATCCCGCCCCTGATACCGGTATGCGGGCCGTCTCGGCCTGAGCCCAGGTCGTCTCGATCACCTGGGGTGTCCAGTAGCCGTTGCCCAGTCGCTCATAAACGGGATTCGCCGAGAGGGACAGCAGGCCCTTGGTGCACTGCTGAACACAGGAGAAGCAGCCCATGCATTGGAAGAAAAGGGCATCCATATCGCGCATGCCGCGGATATAGGTCATCTCGTCGCGGTACCGGTCGAAGACACAGGCCTTCTTGACGCAGTTATGGCACCCGGCGCAGTCCTCGCGCCAGTCGACCACGCCGCATTTTCCAATAGGCGGGCGCCTGGCGGGCACGGGCTGTGTTTTGATGTGATACTTTTCAGGCATGGTATCATCCCCAGTTTACAGGGCCATGGAGATCAGTTCAGGCACTGCCGACTCTTTACCCCCCGAAAATATGTGTATGCCGCGCAGTCCCGGCAGGGCCTTGAGTCTGCCGATCGTCTCTGCACAGATGGCCAGCCCTTCCTTTCTCTGCGCACTCTCGCTGCCGGCGGCCTCCAGACGTGAAACCACCTCAGCCGGTATGCTGAAGTCGGTGAATGTTTCGTTCAGTTTCCTTGCCTCGGCCGCGCCGGACAGTGGCATCACACCAGCCAAAATCGCAGATTTTTGTTCAATCCCTTCTGCCCGGAGAGCATCCATCCACATTTTAAAGTCCTCTACATCAAATACAGTCTGGGTCTGGATAAATTTGGCACCGGCCCTGACCTTCTTTCTAATACGCATAGTATTGAGTTCCATTGGCCTCAACGATGGATTGGCGGCAGCGCCTGGGAGCATCGAGAAAGGGCCCTCGATCTTTCTGCCGTCCATTAGTGCACCGCCTTCAACCATGCCTGTTACCGTGGCGACCAGCTGTATCGAATCGATGTCGAAGACGTTTGCGGAATCGGGGCACCCGATCAGGGTCTGGTGGTAGCCGGCAAGGCAGAGCACGTTCTTAATCCCCATCGAGGCTGCCCCCAGCAGGTCGGACTGCAGGGCAATCCGGTTCCTGTCCCGTGTAACTACCTGGTAGACCGGTTCGATACCTGCTCGGATGAGCGCCACGGATGCGGCAAGGCTGGACATTGCCACGCCTAAATGATTATCGGCCACATTTACAGCGACGGGACCCTCACGCAAAGCAGCAGCGCATTCTTCAATTACCTTCGTTCCCGCCCCGGCCCGGGGCAGAAACTCCGCGGTAACAATGAAATCTGTGCTATCGATCTTCTTCGCCAGCCTGCTGTCAAATCTCATAACATCTTCCTCGTTCAACAAGTTCCGCGCGCCCGCCCATTATTCCTTATCGAGTTCCTGTTCGTCGCCTAAATATGCACTTCGAGGTGAATCTTTTATCCTGCTACGAAAATCCTCCACTTCCCTCTTCACCTGTTCCACGCCACCTTCCCCTATCTGGATCACGACCGTGCGCCCACTGCCCAATCCTATCTCCTCCATGAGGGCGTCCACAGCCTCCGCCCGCCTATGCGCGCGCAAGTTGCCCTCCAGGTAACGGCATTCTCCCTTTTTACAGGTAACTATCGCAACGCCATCCGCGCCCGTTTCAAAGGCCTTGGTCAGGTACAAGATATCGATCTTGCCGGAACACGGCAACGGAATGACTTTGACCTCCACCCCGTCTCTGCTGTTGCCGCATACCAACTCGCCAGGATCAATACTGCCTGAACAGCAGAAGAGGTCGATTTTCAGACTACTTTCGCTTGCTGTATACATATCAGTTGCCTTTACGGATTATGGAAGCCTATTGCCGTATTATAACAACAGCATATGAGTGTGTCAAAAACTTAAGTCACAAATTTGCCATAAGGCAATCTGAAAAGGAAACGGCCCTATTAATAGGGCCGTTTCCTTATTGATTGCTTATATCTTTAATCTGCGATTAATACCTTCTGGGACCGCCCCTGCCTCCGCCGCCACCGCCGCCACCCCTGCCACCGCCACCGCCGGAGCCGTAGGAAGACCTGCCGCCTCCGCCACCGCCGCCGGACCTACCGCCGCCAGAGCCGCCGCCGCCCTCACCGCGAGGTCGTGCGCCGTTGACCGTGATGGCCCGCTCCTTGAGCTTTTTGCCGTTTAACCCGGTGATGGCCGCCTGGCCCTCCTGCAGCTTGGGCATTTCCACAAAGCCGAAGCCCTTGGACTGCCCGCTGTAATTGTCCTTTATAATGGCTACCGATGTGACCTCGCCGAAAGCCTCGAACTCAGTCCGGATATCGCCCTCGGTCACTTCGTAAGCCAGATTGCCCACGTATATGTTCATGGTGCTGTTATTTTCCTCCTAAATTTTAACGACGCAGGGACACGCAGTCCCATTGCGTCCGCATTGCCCGCCTCGACTACCTTTTAGGATTGATCGTGCTGTAGCAATCGCTGCAGTAAACCGGTTTGTCCTGGCGCGGCTCAAAGGGAACTTCCGTCTGTTTGCCGCACTGGGCGCACTGCGCGGGGAACATTTTGCGCTGGTAGCCGCCGCCTGACCTGCCGCCGTCGCGGTTAGATTTCCTGGCCTGCCTGCAGTCCGGGCAGCGCTTGGGTTCATTGGTGAACCCCTTGGATGCATAGAACTCCTGCTCAGTAGAACTGAACGTGAAATCCTTGCTGCAATCAGCGCAATTGACCGTTTTGTCGGTGAAACCCATGGGATGACCTCCTAATAATATAATATTTATGGCTTTTAGTTGCGGTCATCCAACGTGAGAAGATATCAGAGGAAGATCGAGAGTCAATCTACCGAAGCTGGCACTAACCTAAACAATAACCACTGTATATACTTTACAACAATAAGCTACATAATGCAATTTAATAATTGTCTGACAACACATCGGCATGCCCTGGCAAACTGGTCGTTTAGAGGCTGACATTCGAAATAAACTTATTCAGAAACGAATTTACTGAACCGGTGCATTGCGCATTGTTTCAGCCAGTTGGGCACGCTCTATCGCAACAGCCGCAAGGTCGCCCAATGCTTCCAGCAATCTGATCTGCTGGATGGGCATCTGATAAGTTCTATCGGCCAACCATATTCCCATCACCCCAATCGCACGGTGTGTTGCATGCAATGGCAAATAGAGGGCTTTGGCATCCGGCAGTGTATCTGTATTGCGCCCCGTTGCCTGCTGATGTTCAAAAGCCCAAAAAGCTGTCGCGGCATCATTTTCACCTAAATCGAAATTTATTTTCTGAAAAGGATGAGTTAACTTCCCATCGTTCTCAGTGTCAGGTAATAAAATAACCGCATCCAGACCAAGTGTCCTTTTTACATAGCTGACCACGCTATTTACAGTATCTTCTACATTAAGGGCAGCGGTCATTTCCCGGCTGAGCGCATATAAAGTAGATATTGCGATCTGTCGCTGCCGCGCCGATTCGCCCTGCTTTCGAATACGGGACGTCAAATAGCTCACCACGATGCCGACTAGCAACAATACGATAAAAGTAAAAACGTATTGCACGTCCTGCACGGCGAAGGAGAGGACGGGTGGAATAATAAAGAAATCGAAAGCCAACACGCCGAGGATACATACCACTATAGATGGTCCGAACCCGAAATAGACCGCCGATATGACCACGCACAGAAGGTATATCATGATCAGGTTAGCCGGATGAACGAAGGGTTTTAAAAACACACCGATTAATGTAGCCAAGATGACCAAACCCAGGCTTATCAGGTAACCATGCCATTTAATGGAAGCTTTATCGTCCGAATCCCTGTCCTGCAGAACCGGTTCTGCCTTGCCGCTGACAATGAAAATATCAAAAAAGCTGCTCTTACGAATAATTTGAGCGCTTACTGACCTACCTAACATCTCCTGCCAGCGGTTCTGCAACGATTTACCAACAACTATCTTGGTAATATTATGCGCTTTTGCATATTCTACGACCGTGTCCGAAACGGACTGGCCCTGCAATTCCTGTACATCTGCGCCCAACCGCTTGGCCAATTGCATGGTATGCGCCAACCTCTCCCCCCGTGCGGAAGGTAACCGGATATTGTCGGGAGTCTCAACATAGACGGCGGACCATTCCGCATTCAGTTGAGAAGCAAGCCTGCGGGCACTGCGGACCACCCTATTCGCCAGAGGACCACTATCTACACATACCAAAAGATGTTCAGCCGCCGCCCACGGACCTTGTATAGCCTGTGTTTGCATATAGGCCAGGGTCTGCCTCTCGACATGCTCCGCAGCAATTCTCAGTGCGATTTCACGCAGGGCGGAAAGGTTACCTTTGCGAAAAAAGTCCTTGACGGCATGCGCAATCATCTCCGGTACATAGACCTTTCCTTCTTTTAATCGCTGTATTAATTCATCCGGGGGAAGGTCAACCAATTTTATCGCGGCAGCCATATCAACTATTGAATCCGGGACCGTCTCACGTACCCATACTCCCGTAATCTGGGCAACTGTATTTCTCACGCTTTCCAGGTGCTGTATATTGAGCGTGGTATAAACATCAATCCCGGCGTCGAGCAATTCCTCCACATCTTGATAGCGTTTCGGGTGACGTGAACCGGGGGCATTGGTATGCGCAAGTTCATCCACCAACGCCAATCGTGGTTTACGTTCTAATGCTAAGTCCAGATCCATCTCGGGAACACGGATGCCGCGGTAATCTATTTGCTTGCGAGGGAGTATTTCAAGGCCTGTTAATAACCTCTCTGTTTCCATCCTGCCATGCGTTTCTACATAGGCGACAACCAGGCCTGTTTCACCCTTCTGTTGCTGCGCGGCCTCAAGCATGGCGTACGTCTTACCCACACCGGCGGCAAAGCCCAAAAATATTGTCAGCTTGCCCCGGTTTTGCCGCTCTTCCTCAGCTTGGATCCGCGCCAATAGCTGGTCAGGACTGGGACGGCTTTGCCTCATCTGTTCTGCCCCTCCAGTTCAAATTGTAAACCCCGCCAGCGTGAAAATCCACTTTATTTTATCTCGTCCAGCGCTAAATTTAACCTGAGTACATTCACCCTCGGTTCGCCGAGGACACCGAATTGACGGCCTTCCGTATAGCGGTTTACCATCACCTGAAGTATCCCCTCGCTCACATGCCGCACCCGCGCAACACGCGGTACCTGGTACATGGCTGCTGCCAGGCTGATATGCGGGTCAAGCCCGCTGGCCGAGTATGTTACAAGGTCCACAGGTATGGACATCGTATTCTCGGGATCAGACTGCTTTAAGGCCTCTATCCTTTTCTGAATATTGCCCAGCAGTGCTTCATTGGAAGGGCCATAATTTGAACCGGAGGAGGCCGACCCGTTATAGGGCAAGGGTTGCGTGGCAGAAGGCCGCCCCCAAAAATAACCTTCCCTGTCAAACTGCTGGCCGATTAACTCAGAACCAAGGATTTTACCTTCGCCCACAATCAGGCTGCCGTTAGCCTGATAAGGAAATACAATTTGCGCAATAAGCGTAACAAAAAGGGGGTAGATTATGCCGGTAAGCAGGATCATAACACCCAGTAATACGAGGGCGCTGCGAAGTTGGCGGCGAATTGTTGATAACTGCTGTTTTTCCATCTTTTACACCAATTTCAGTGCTACTAACAGCATGTCAATCAATTTAATGCCGATAAACGGGGCAATTAATCCTCCTACGCCATAAACAAGAAGGTTATCGCGCAGCAGCGTTGCCGCGCCTACCGGACGGTATGGCACGCCACGCATGGCCAGCGGAATCAGCGCTATGATGATCAAAGCATTGAAAATCACTGCCGATATCACTGCGCTGTGGGGTGTGGCCAGTTGCATCAGGTTCAAAGCCTGGAGTGAAGGGTAGATGACGGAAAAGGCCGCCGGGATAATGGCAAAGTATTTCGATACATCATTGGCAATGCTGAAGGTAGTCAGTGCCCCCCGTGTCATCAACAACTGCTTGCCGATCTCCACGATCTCAATCAGCTTGCTGGGATTGCTGTCCAGGTCGATCATGTTGGAAGCTTCGCGGGCAGGCTGTGTCCCCGTGTTCATGGCCACAGCCACATCGGCCTGCGCCAGGGCAGGGGCATCATTGGTTCCATCACCGGTCATTGCCACCAGCCGGCCGCCGGACTGGAAATCCCGTATCAAGTTCAGCTTCATTTCGGGGGTGGCCTGCGCCAGGAAGTCATTTACCCCTGCCTCCGCTGCGATAGCTGCCGCTGTCAGCGGATTATCACCTGTAATCATGACCGTTTTGATACCCATCTTGCGCAACTGTATAAAACGCTCCTTGATACCGCCTTTTACAATGTCCTTCAAATACACCGCACCTATTGCATCCCCGTTGCGCGCGATCACCAGCGGAGTGCCTCCGGCTTTAGCAATATCATCAACTATCGTGCTGAGCTCCGAAGGTATATCTTTGCCCATTTCTTTAATATATTCCGCGATCGCGTCTGCAGCGCCTTTGCGGACACTCATTCCATCAATATCCACTCCGCTCATGCGTGTCAGAGCTGAAAACGGGATAAAACGCATCCTGTTTTGAGTGTCTTCCCCCTCAGTCCCCCTCAGGGAGTATTTGTTCTTGGCAAGCAATACTATACTCCTCCCCTCGGGTGTCTCATCGGCCAGCGACGCCAGTTGTGCTGCCTCAGCTAATTCAAGATCGCTGATTCCGCCTATGGGTTTAAATTCAATCGCCTGGCGGTTGCCTAGCGTGATAGTGCCCGTCTTATCCAATAGCAATACATCAACATCCCCCGCTGCTTCCACGGCATGACCCGATAATGCGATAACATTCCTGCGGATAAGGCGGTCCATGCCGGCGATGCCGATAGCCGGCAGTAAGCCCCCAATAGTGGTTGGAATAAGGCAGATAAGCAGGGCTATCAGTACGGTCAGGGTAATCGGCGCACCCTGGTGATTTACTTCCACAGTATATAAGGAGAAAGGTAACAATGTGGCACAAACTGCCAGAAAGACAATGGTGAAGGCTGACAGGAGTATATTCAGCGCGATCTCGTTGGGTGTCTTCTGGCGTTTTGCGCCTTCAATCAGGTTAATCATATGATCAAGAAAACCTTCACCCGGATCGGCCGTAACTGCAACTATTAACCAGTCCGACAGCACCCGTGTTCCCCCGGTCACGGCACTTCTATCCCCTCCGGATTCCCGGATTACGGGAGCGCTTTCTCCCGTAACCGCGCTTTCATCCACCAGCGCTACGCCCTGGACTATCTCGCCGTCACTGGGGATAACCTCTCCGGTCTCCACTATAAAAATATCACCCTTTTTCAGCGCGGTTGAGCTTATGATCTCGTATTTCGATCCATGTACCGGCTTATCAAGCTTGTGAGCATGCGTTTCTTTGCGGGTGCTTCGCAACGTCTCCGCCTGCGCCTTCCCTCGCCCCTCGGCAATTGCTTCGGAGAAGTTGGCGAAGAGAACGGTCAACCATAGCCAGAAAGCTATGGCTCCAATAAAGCCAGCCCTGGCCTCACCATAGCCGCAAAGCGCCAGTATCCACAGAATAGTCGTCAGCACGCTGCCAACCTCAACCACGAACATCACCGGATTGCGTGCCATCCAGAGTGGATTAAGTTTAACCAGCGCATCGATCAGGGCGCGCCGATACATCCTGAGATCGAGCCTGCGTTGTTTTTTTGGATGCTGCTTCACCGCTTTTTCCGCTTACCGTATTTGAATGTGCAGATGAATAAAATCATTTATATTTCCATTACCTCATCATCAGGTATTCCGCAATCGGACCGAGGGCCAGCGCCGGGAAAAAACTGAGTGCGCCCACTATTATGACAATGCCGATCAGCCATACAATAAATAGCGGCGTATGCGTGGGAAGCGTCCCGGGACCGGCCGGAACGATTTTTTTACGTGCCAGTGAACCGGCTATGGCTAAAACAGGGATAGCCGTCCAATAACGGGCAAACAGCATGGCAAAGCCCAGGGCGGTATTATAAAAGGCCGTATTGGCCCCGAGGCCTGCGAAGGCGCTGCCGTTATTGTTGCCGGCAGAGGAAAAAGCATACAGGATCTCGCTGAAACCATGGGCACCCGGGTTAAATACCGCCGCTCTGCCATAGGGGATGGACACGGCGATGGCCGTGCCAAACAGGACAATGAGTATCGGTATCAGTACTATCAGTGAAGCCATCTTTATTTCGAATGCTTCAACCTTCTTGCCGAGATACTCAGGTGTGCGCCCGATCATTAACCCGGCTATGAATACAGCTATGATGACAAAGGTCAGCATACCGTAAAGCCCCGATCCCACGCCTCCAAACACCACTTCGCCGAGCTGCATCAGCCACATCGGGAACAAGCCACCCAGTGGTGTAAATGAATCAAGCATGCTGTTTACCGATCCATTTGAGGCTGCAGTGGTGGCGGTTGCCCACAACGCTGAATTGGTAATTCCAAAACGGACATCCTTACCCTCCATGTTGCCGCCGGACTGGCTGTCACCTGCTGTTTGATCTATGCCCAGAGCAGACACGGCCGGATTGCCACCCTGTTCCGCCACTACAACTACGGCGAGTATTGCGACAAAGATAATTGTCATGGCTGCAAGTATCGCCCAGCCCTTGCGAGTATCCCCAACCATCCTGCCGAAGGTATAGCATAGTGACGCCGGAATAAGCAGGATAGCCAACATTTCCAGGAAGTTCGAAAGCGGAGTAGGATTTTCAAAGGGATGTGCAGAATTGACGTTGAAGAACCCGCCCCCGTTTGTGCCAAGCTGTTTAACAGCAATCTGCGAGGCGGCAGGGCCCAATGCTAACGTTTGTTCAATCAAGGGCTGGGATGTACTGCCGGGAACCGCCTGCAGTACCGGTACATTTGCATATCCATTAAAAGTCTGAACCACACCCTGTGAAACAAGAGTTATTGCCAGAACCACGGAGAGGGGCACCAATATATAAAGGACGCTGCGGGTCACGTCCATCCAGAAGTTTCCGATGGTATTGGCCGAATGCCGGATAAAACCGCGAACCATGGCGATTAATATCGCCATCCCGGTAGCTGCCGATAGAAAATTCTGCACCGTCAATCCCGCCATCTGCGACAGGTAGCTCATCACAGCCTCCCCGCTATAACTCTGCCAGTTTGTGTTAGTAACAAAACTGACCGCAGTGTTGAAGGCCAGGTCGGGTGGCAAAGCAGGCAGGTCCCGGGGATTAAAGGGCAATAAATTCTGTAGTCGCAGTAACAGATATAAAAATAGCAGCCCTATGAAATTAAAGAGCAGCATGGCTACAGCGTATGTTTTCCAATCCATCTCCTCGGCACTATTCACCCGGGCAATACGGTAGATGAAGCGTTCCAGAGGCTTAAAGATGGGATCGATAAATGTGCGTTCGCCCTGATAGACATGTGCCATATAGGCACCTAAAGGTTTGACCAGGAACAGGAGGATCGTTAAATATACCCCGATCTGGATTAAGCTGAATGCTGTCATTTAAACCATTCCGGTTTAAGCAAAGCTATAAACAGGTAAATGAATAACGCCAGGCACAGCAGGGTGGAGATAATCGAAAGAGTATCCATATAATCACTAAAGGCGCGAAATGGCTCCCAACAACACCATACTGAAAAAGAAAAACAACGTACTCAAGCCAATAAAAACAAGGTCAAACATATATCACAACCTGGCCATATGATTGCGGTAATTGCAGCCCGTACTTCATCAATTAGTCATTATTATACAACCAGCGTCAATCCAGCAATTTGGTATACAGTTGTTATTTAACTTCGGACATCCCCATCTGCTATACTTCACTTTCTCATTTTTATCATGGATAATCTGAGCTTCTTTAGACGCTACATAGTGCCCTGCCTGGCCGGCTTCCTGCAGGCGACTTTCCTGTGGGCCATCTTAACCTACATCACTATCTACTGGGTGGATATGGGCTACAGCCACCTGCAGGTGGGGATACTGATAGCCGTTTTCCCGCTGGTGTCACTGGCACTGATGATACCCTTCGGGATTTTCGTGGACCGCATATCGCCTAAAAAGCTGATCATAGCCAGCCAGCTTATCTTCGCACTGAGCATAGCTGGATTGATGACGACGCAGGAGTTCTGGCCGACCATGCTGCTGCTGGCGGTAGGTGGCGCAGGTAGTGCACTCTTTAACAACGCCCTGCCCGCGCTTTTTTATAAGACCCTGGGAAGCAGCATACGCGGCCTCAAACTGGGCTTCTTTACAGCCGGCATACTGGTAGGATACGGATTGGGCTCGCTGCTGGGCGGATATATATATACGGGCTTCGATATGAACGCCATCTTCCTCTTCTCGCTGGTGGGGACTGTCCCCATGGTGCTGCTGAGCCTGCTGCTGGCGGACGTCCCCGGCACTCGGGTCAAGATCAGCGATTACCGTGCCGACCTGTCCAGCAAGGCAGTGCTCGTCTTCGTCATACTGGTATTCGCCTTCTCCCTGCACGGCGGCGCCGAGCAATCCAGCTTCAGCCTCTTCCTCAACAAGGATATCAAGTTAGACACAGAGTCGGTGGGCTGGCTATTCTTCATCCACGCCAACGTGATGGCCCTGCTGTCCATCGTCAGCGGCTACTACGGAGATCGTGTCAACGCACGCGGAAAAGGGCTGGCCACACTCTATTACGTCGGCATAGCCGTTTCAGGCCTGACCAATATCATGCTTATGTTAACCACCAACTTCGGCAACGTGCTGGCCACACGCCTCACCCATGCAGTGGGAGACAGCCTGACGCTGGTGACGCGCAGCCTGATCGTGTCAAATCTTTTTATCACCACGCGCATGGGAGGCAACCTGGCCACCATCCAGACCACCATAACGCTGGGGACGCTTTGCGGATCCATCATCAGCGGGGCAGTCCCGGGCTATGTATCGGGATTCGTCATCGCCGGCGCCGCAGCCGTCCTGGCAGTTATCTATGCGTTAATAGTCAAGCCTGAATTCTGATCCTGTTTTGAACATGTGTAAGCCGTGGCCACAGCTTTAGGGTATAATTCTGCCCGATGATAGCCTCACTCAGAAAAAGCATAAACGGCCTCAAAAGGGACAGGGAGCACGGGGCGGGATGGCTGACCGGTCAGGCTCTGGAGATACTCCGTGAGGCAGCTTCACTGGACCCGGCTGCCACCACAGATAAATTACTGGCATCGCTGGGAGGTGTGATCGATGCGCTGTCAGAGGCGCGTCCCGCCATGGTTTCCATCGCCAACTATGCACTCTATTTCCGGGATGAAATCGCGGCAGCCGCCCTGACCTCCAGGTCGCCGCAGCGCCTGAAGAAGGCTGCCTTCAGCATAGCCGACCGCCTGATCAAGTTACACCAAAAATCTGCGGCCTCCGCGGCCCGCAACGCGGCTAAACTTGTCACCGCGCGCAGCATCGTTATGACCTGCAGCTACAGCTCGGCGGTCTGCGGCGCCCTTGATCTGGCCAAACGGGGGGGCAGGGACTTCAAAGTGCTTGCCATTGAGTCGCGATACAAAAAGATATGCTACGGTGAACTGACGCTGCAGCGCCTGAAACAGTCCGGCATCGTCGGCAGCATAGTGCCTGATTCGCAAATAGGCTGGCAGGCTGCCCGCGCGGACCTCATGCTGTGCGGGGCCGATAGCGTCTCGCTGCACGGCTGGCTGATAAACGGATCACCCTCTCTGGAACTGGCGCAGATGGCACAGCGGAGGGGACGTCCCTTCTACGCGGTTTGCGATACTTCAAAGTTAGACGCCAGGGGATTGATGGCCGGCCTTGAGCAGGTGGAGCAGGGTTTCGACCAGGTGCCGCTCGACCTTATTACAGGACTGGTCACCGAAAAGGGCGTGCTGCAGGCGGAAGACGCATATAAATTCACGATCGAGGACCTTGTCAGGAGCGCGGGTGAACGTCCTCTTTGACACGCACGCCCACCTTGATGAGATTGAGGATTGCGATACCGCCATCGAGAGAGCGCGGCTGGCGGGCGTGGCCGGCATTATCTCCGTAGGGCAGGATTTAAGCTCAAACAATAAAACGCTGGAACTGGCGGCCCGATACCCGGGTTATGTACACCCCGCACTCGGCCTGCACCCGTGGACCATCGGCAACCTGGACGCTGCTCAGCTTGAGGAGAACATCAAATTCATTGCGGACAATCTGCACGGGGCTGTTGCGTTGGGCGAGGTAGGCCTGGACTACGACAAGCGGGTGCTGAAGGGTGCGGGCAAGGAGGTGCAGAAAGAGGCTTTGCGGCGGCTGCTGGCATTGGCCGTTATCCACCATAAGCCGGTCTCGCTGCACAGCCGCTACGCCTGGAAAGATGCGCTGGATGAATGCAAGACGGCGGGCATAAAGAAGCTGGTCTTTCACTGGTACACCGGACTTTCCAGCACACTGGCCGAATTAATCGAAGCGGGATACTACATCTCCGCCACGCCGGCAGCCGAGTACCACGACGAGCACCGCCGCGCTGTCAGGGAGGTGTCAGTTGAAAGGCTGCTGCTCGAGACCGATTGCCCTGTTTTCTACGGCAGGGAGCAGCGCTACCGCTCTCAGCCATCCGACGTCCTGCGCAGCCTGAAGGCGGCGGCTCAGGTCAAAGGCATGGATGAAAACGAGTTAGCCACTATCACCACGGCCAACACCGCAAGGCTTTTCGGCCTGCCCTGACTACTATCTTCGCGAGGAGCCTCCAAAAAAACGTCATTGCGAGCGAAGCGAAGCAATCTACTCGGTGCGGACAGATTGCCGCGCCCTTCGGGCTCGCAATGACATGCTTAACAATGGCGCACCTGAACCCCTACCTTTGTCTGTATTTTAGTATTATAATGTGAAACGATGTGCTTCAAATTGATGCGTGAGGATATCAGCGCTGCCATGGAGCGCGACCCGGCGGCCAGGAGCGCCTGGGAGGTATTTTTTCTCTATCCGGGACTGCACGCCCTGTGGTGGCACCGTGTGGCCAATTTCTTTTACCGCCATAACTGTTATTTTCTGGCGCGCCTGATCTCGCAGGTCAACCGCTTCTTTACACAGATTGAGATACATCCGGGAGCTAAAATTGGCCGGCGTTTCTTCATCGACCATGGCGCAGGCGTAGTAATAGGCGAGACCTCCGAGATAGGCGACGACGTGCTGATGTACCAGGGTGTAGTGCTGGGAGGCACCACGCTGCATAAAAAGAAGCGCCATCCCACCATTTGCAGCCAGGTTGTCATCGGTTCGCGCGCCATAATACTGGGCGCTATCACCGTTGGCGAAGGGGCGCGCATCGGCTCGGGGTCAGTGGTGATCAAATCAGTACCGCCCGGCGCGACAGTGGTGGGTGTACCAGGCCGCATCGTCGAGGAACAGCGCGAGGCAAGAATAGACCTCGACCACAGCCGCCTTCCCGACCCCGTCGCCGAGGCCATCCGGCTGGTGCTGGCCGAGCAGGACAAGCTTGAGGACCGAATAAAGAAGCTGGAGGAATCAGCCGGGCTGACCCCACCGGAAAACGAGCTCAAACAGGCTGAATCCAAGGTCAAACGCGAGTTCCGCGAAAGCTACGATATCTGAGCACTAGCCGCTATTTCAAATAGCGGTCTAAGAATTCGCCTATCCTGACCATAATCTCCGGGCGCGGGGGCGTAACCGCTGCACCTGACTGGCTCAACCCATAGCCGGAATTCTCCACCCTCAGGTGTTCAAAAGGCATGACCGCAGCGGGCGAACTACCGGCGGCGACGGCAACGATATCGCTGGATGTGACTACATTCAGGTTCTTAGCAGCGTAGGCAACCATCTCTTCGTAGGCGGCCCAGATAGCCTCCTGCTCTGCCTTCGGCCTTGCCGATGACCTGTCAACGGCGTTGAGGTTATAGGGCGGGGTTAAGGGGTTTTCCTTTTCACCGTTCTTAAAGTAATAGTATGTCCATGACTCGGCGCCCCTGCGGTAAAAATTGTTTTCGTGTATGAGGCTGGTGATAAAAGGAGGCCTGGCGGCGTCCCACCCGCTCATTTGCTTCTTCAATTGAGCCATGGGGTTGTATTCACCGGCCAACGGTGACGACATGAAGTTCCACCAGAAATTCTCCTGGCTTTTTCCGGCTGTCCAGCGTGTAATGCTGAAATCGCTGGGCCTGACCAGCATCCCCTGCACATATTCAAATGGACTTGCCAGTTTGGTCCCTGTCTCGTGATACATTACCACTGCCTGCGCGCCCAGTTCCGCATAAACTTTAAGGGCGGCTTCCTTAAGGCGCCGGTCGCTGTTGGGCGCGCCCACCGTAACCGGCGGGTAACCGATAACACTTGCCACGTAGCTGTAACCTCCGGGCTTGCTTTTATCCAGCGCACCCGTAGCAGGGTCGAGCCGGTATGTCTCGTAATCTTTCAGCTTCTGGTACAGCTGCTCATCCGTCAATCCCTGCAATGCGGAGCCGAACCCGTCATAAAGAGGGTGTGGCGGCCTGACATGGTAGCTGACCGTCATGCCGCTGCTTTTCAGCTTCTCTATGACGTCCGGCCGCTTTACAGCATATGCCTCCAGCACCGGTGCGGTCAGGTAAAAATCCCCCTTCACCCCGTACTTGGTAAACAGGTTGGCCGCGCGGATAAGAGTGTCCGCGCTTTCATTTACATTCACCCAGTCGTGCACATTGATTACAAAGGTCATATTGCCGCGGGCATCGGCTGTAGTTGCCTTTAGAACTGGTGTAGCGGCAGGCACAGGTTGGGCAGTGGCAGAAGCCTGGCCTTTTTCCCAGCCTTGATAGACATCAGCAATCTCCCCATAGGTAGCCCAGCGTACTTTTCCCGCCGCCACCAGGGGATCGATATATTCTGTCAACCATTTGTCCAGCGATGCGTAAGGGGCAGTGTTGGGGCCTGTAATCTCACCCGGGTGCACTACAAAGTGAAAGGTGTTGACCTGTCCCGGGAGCGTTTTTGACAGCGACAGGTTGATGCTGTCCTTGAGGCTGGCAAACATGGCGTCGCCCTTTGCCCTGGCCGGGCCTAAAAGCCCGCCCGTGCTGCTGAGTCCCCAGGGCAAAAAGATGACTTTGCCCGAGGGGTCGTTTACTGCGAAGCCCGACATGTCGTCGGGGTCAGGTCCGGCCGCCGGACGCCAGGGCTGCAGGCCGAAGGTCGTGGAGTCGGCGGTCTGGCTGTTGGGATTTTTCCAGTCGCTGTACACGCTTAAACCGGCGCCTTCGCCGGCATCCAGCAGGCCGCTGTAGAGGTTGCCGCCGCTCCAGGTGCGGACCTTGGATGCGCCCGCCTTCTTAATGGCCGCTACCTCCTCGGACATTACGGCAGTCCACGTTCGAACGGGTTTGGATTCACAATTCTTTCCCAGGTGGGCATCCTCGTGGAAATGCAATGCCACCTCATGTCCCTTACTCTCAAGGCTTGCCAGCAGCGGATTATTATCCTGTGCTGCCACCGTGGTAAAGGGCGTCTGCACCTGCACGGTCAATTTGCCGCCATGCTTGTCCATAACAGATGCCAGGTCTGACAAATCTTTGACGTGCCTCTGGAAAAGCACCCGGTTGTTGTAGTCCAGGTTCATCCCTTTCTGCCCGGTGAATTTGGGGCCACCCCCCACTAATTGACTGGGCACTGCGCCGAAGGGCTCCACGTGCACCCCGAGGCCGATCAGCAGCACACCGCCGCTGTCGGCGTTAGCCGGCATGGCGGGAGGCATACTGCAGGCAAGTACCACGGTCAGCATCAGTAAAAAGGCCGCTATCTTTCTCTTTCCAAACATAAGTTCCCCCCTGGAATTCTTTTTCATCATGGTCAACCCCTGGCCACCATGTAAACCTATAAACGCTTTCAGTTAATGTTTGGTTTATTTTCACGTTCCCACGCCGGCGATTACAGGCACAATATGTTTGCCCGACACATGCAAACAGGTTAGAATAAGTAAATTATCCAGCTATGAAAGCAATTATCTTAGTAGGCGGTGAAGGCACACGGCTGCGGCCGCTGACCTATTCGGTAGTCAAGCCCATGGTCCCTGTCGCCAACAGGCCTTTCATAGAGCACGTTATGCGCAAGCTGGCCCTGCATGGGATCGACGAGATAGTGCTGGCCATGGGCTACAAGCCCGACTCGATTTACGCGTATTTCAAGGACGGCCGTGAGCTGGGCGTCAAGCTGACCTACAGCCTGGAGGAGAAGCCGCTGGGCACGGCGGGCGCCATCAAGAACGCCGGTGGCCACGTGGACGATACCTTCTTCGTGCTCAACGGGGACTGTTTCTCGGATATCGATTATTCCGATATGCTCAGCCGGCACAGGCAAAATAAAGCCATGGCCACCATCGCCCTGACACATGTGGATGATCCCACCAGGTTCGGGGTTGTCGAGACAGACGCGGGCGGGCGCGTATTGCGTTTCATTGAGAAGCCGCCAGCGGAAGAGGTCACCAGCCACTGGATCAACGCCGGGGTCTATATACTTGAGCCGGAAGTGCTGGATTACATACCGGACAACCAGTTTTACATGTTCGAGAAGGGCGTATTCCCGGGCATGCTGGAAAAGGGAGAGCCATTTTTCGCTTACCACAATGAGGCGTACTGGATCGATATGGGGACGCCCAGGCAGTACCACCGCGTAAATTGCGACGTGCTGCAGGGCAAATGCTCATCCCCCCTGCATACGGCCGGGGACATAATCGTCGCGGAAGGATGTGAGATCCACCCATCAGCCCGCTTAACCGGCCCCATCATGATATCGGACGGCTGCACGGTGGGTGCAAATGCCAGCATCACAGGCCCGGCGGTGATAGGCCGTGGCTGCCTGATATCAAGGGACGCAGTGATTGAGAATTCCCTGCTCTGGGACGGTATCACGGTAGGTGAGGGCGCGATCATAATTAACAGCATTATCGCCGGCGGTGCTAAGATAATGGGCAACGCACGGCTGGAAGGCCAGACCATAAATCAGGACGCGCCCTCCGACCCCGCAGCTAATAAGATTTAAATTGGAGGCGAAATGACTGAACTTATAAGAAATATAGGCGAACACGACTTCAAAGAAAGGGTGCTTGACTCCAAGCAGCCGGTACTGGTGGATTTCTGGGCCGTGTGGTGCGGCCCCTGCAGGATGGTTGCACCGATCGTGGACGAGCTGGCGGGGGAGTACAAGGACAAGGTTGGCTTTGCCAAGGTCAATGTGGACGATGCGCCCAAGATAGCCTCGAGCTACAACGTGATGAGCATACCCACGCTGATCGTTTTCAAGGACGGCAAGCCTTTCGAGCAGGTGGTGGGATACCGACCCAAAAAGGACATCCAGAAACTTCTCGATAAGGCCTTAGCGTAGTAGTGAACCAGTTGAACGACGTCACCTACTGGACAGCTTTCGTGGCGGGCTTGCTGTCTTTTTTTTCGCCCTGCGTTCTCCCTCTGGTACCCGCGTACATAGCCAACCTGGCGGGCGCCTCGGCAATAGACACCGGCAACGCGCGCAAGGTTTGGCCCACGCTGTTGCACAGCATCGCCTTTGTGCTGGGCTTCTCCATCCTTTTCATCCTGATGGGTGCGGCAGCCGGCCTGATCGGCTCTTCCATCATTGCATACGCCGAAACCCTGCGGATTATCTCAGGCATTGTGGTCATAATCTTCGGTATCTTCCTCATAGCCGCCTACAAAATCCCATGGCTCAATTATGAGAAACGGCTGCACCTGCAGGGTGCGCGTAATCCCGGGTACCTCAGGTCACTGCTGATCGGGGCAGCCTTTGCCGTAGGATGGACGCCCTGCATAGGACCCATCCTCGGTTCAATACTCTTTATCGCGTCATATACCGGAGAGACAGTTAAGGGCGCCACGCTGCTGGCTGTATATTCGATGGGCATGGGCGTACCATTTCTGCTGATCGGCCTGGCCTGGAGCTACATAGTACCTTTCTGGAGCGGCCTCACCCGCCACCTCGCCCTCATTTCAATTCTAAGCGGCATACTGCTTATAATAGTCGGCATATTGATACTTACCGGCCAGATGATGTGGCTGAGCCAGTTTGCAACCTAATATAAATATTTTTTAAGGGGTTCTTTACATGCCTATTAAAAATAATGTTTTTATCGCTGTACTATTACTAATAATAGTTGTACAAAGCGCATGCACTACAACAAAACCGGACGATTACTCGATACCGATTATAACTAGCATTGTATCAGATACTCCTCTACCAAAAGAGGGGGACAAAGCACCAATAATTTATTGGTTTGGTAGTGATAATGTGACCCATGACCTTACAGAATTCAAAGGAAATCCTATATTAATTAATACGTGGAACGTAAATTGCAGGGAGTGTGGGCCTGAGTTTCCCTTCTTTCAGGAGATTGTAGACAAATATTCACAGAAAGGATTAGTGTTCATATCCATAAACACATTAGATAATACTAAAAATACGCGAGAGTATCTCAGCAGTAAGAATTGTAATTTTACAATTATGCTTGATTGGAATCGATTGGTATATAAATCATTTGGTGTACCAAAGATTGGGGATCCATATACTTTCTTCATTGATGCAAACGGCATTTTAAGAAAAGTTCAGATTGGACCTTTTAAATCCGCGGCTGAAATTGAAGACTACATGAAACAGTTAGGTTTGGTTAAGTAAATATTAATATGACAACGGATTGGATATAAAGAGATTAATTCATATATAACAAAGAAACCATACAATGAATAGTACTAAGCTCAGCCTACTACTATGGATTCTACTCCTGATAATTCTTGTTTTGATATTTGCTACTGCGGTTTTTGATCGTCTCACTCATCCTATCCGGATAGTCGACATTAGGCCATCTGACACAAACACTCAAACTGTCAAAGTCGGCAACAGGATCGGCTACAGCGCGCCTGATTTTACCCTTCCCACCACGGATAATAAGGAATTCAAACTCAGCGATTATCGGGGAAAGCCCGTTATACTCAATTTCTGGGCCTCCTGGTGCGGACCCTGCCGGTACGAAGTGCCCGCCTTTAAGTCCTTCTATGAAAAATACGGGGATGAGGGTGTCCCTATCATTGCGGTGAACACCCAGGATAATCCCGACAGCGCCATTGCGTACGCTAAATCCGATGGCCTCAAATTCACAATACCGGTTGACCCCCAGGGCAAAGTGTCCAGCCTGTATAACGTCCGGGGCCTGCCCACCACATATTTTATCGACGAAAACGGTATCATCACATCGATCAAAATCGGGCCGTTTTTATTTATGGAGGAGATAGAGGAGCGCATGGGCTCTTTCAAGTAAAGCTGACCTGCTTGACAAATTCAGTTATAATATGTCAAACATGGTGATATCACATGCAGGACAGTGACAGTGCGTTCCGGAAACTTGAGCTGGATAAATGCCGAGAGGAACTGGCTCTGCTGCAAACACGATTCAACGTCGGTGAGATCGGCAGCGATGTATTTGACGCTAAAAGCAGTATCCTGCTCGACAGGATCAACATACTGGAAAAGGAAGTAAACAGCATACCCTTGTCTATAAACGATAAACTTAAAAAACACAGGGCACTCTTTGTGGCCGTAGCTGCTGTTGTCCTCGGCGTGTTGCTGTGCACCGCCGTGGTGCTGCTCGTGCCTCGGCAGGGTACCGCTGTGGGCAACATAGCCCCTGATTTCGTCATGCAACTCGGCGACGAAAGCACCACAGCCCTCAGTTCTTTCCGCGGCAAAAATGTCGTCCTGGTCTTCTGGGAAAGGGATTTCTGGGACGAACGTTTCTTCGACATCAACGGCGTGGCGCGCAAGCTTTATACGCCGGAAAAACTGATCGAGCTTTATGGCAAATATCCCTCGGGCGATCCGGCCATCATAGCCATTGCTTCCGGGGCCGGCAGCAACGAGATAGATGCCCTCGTGAAAGAATACGGCATCGGTTTCCCTGTTATCAGCGATACGTCCGGCAAGCTCCGGTTGAGCTATAACATAGCATATGAGCCCACCAGCGTTTTCCTGGACAAAAACGGCGTAATCAGGGCCAGGGTTGAAGGCCCCATCATGTCCCTGTCCGATTATGAGCAGATAATCCTCGCAGTTGGCAGCGGCAGACCCATTAATGCGCCAAAACCGCCCATTACGGACGTAATCGTCCAGGCCAACAACGAGAAAAGCGCCATGGTGAACTGGACAACGGCCCTGCCGACCACTACCCAGATCGATATAGATGGTAAATATATTCAAACGGCGATAACGCCGGAGCCGGTCACCCTGCACTCGCTAAATATTAAGGACCTGTCTCCTAACACCCCCTACCATATCAGGATCCTGTACAACGTGAATAATATCAACGTTTCCGAGCATTCTTTCAGCGCCCTGGCCGATACTGTGATTTCCAAACGCTTCCTGGCCACGACTTCAGGTACGGACGCGAGTTACCCTGAGATATCCGGGGCAGGCACCAGTTCGATTACCGATTCGTCCATCCTGGTGACATGGAAGACCGATGAACCGGCCAGCGGTGAAGTAGATTACAGCGTCGGCAATGATATAAAGGGCACGGTGTCGCAGGGGAACAGCCTGAACATCTGGCACACTGTAAAGCTCGACGGCCTGATGCCGGATACCCGGTACTCACTCAAATTGAAATCCAGGGACGCCAGCGGCAAGGAGGCTATACAGGAACTGCTTTCGGTCAAGACACAGAGCACAGTCGAGACCGGTCCACAGGTGGGCAAGCGGGCTCCCGATTTTACGCTTAAATCAACAGACGGTACACAGTACACCCTGAACCAGTTCCTGGGCCGCATAGTCCTGCTCAATTTCTGGCTTGAAGGCTGTCCCGCCTGCGAAATGGAGATGCCACTCATTCAGGCGGCCTACGATAAATACGGTCGCGACCAGTTAGCCGTCCTGGCGGTCAACGTACGCGGAGACCCCGAAAAGGTCAAGTTTTACGTGGCTAATGAAAGGCTCACGTTCCCGGTGCTGATGGACAGCGAAGGAACGGTGGATGGAGTTTATAAGGGGCCGGCGTTCCCCACCACCTATTTTATCGATTGCAGCGGCACCATCAGGGAAATCAGGGCCGAGCGTTTCCAAACCGTCAGCGAGATAGACGACGCCCTGGCCAAATTAGACTGCTTGAAGTAGCCCTTCTTTTCCGGGCGGGGGTTCACTGAAATGAGTAACAAAAGCCGTTACATCAAATGGTCCATCGCCCTTCTTTTCCTCTTCACGTTCGGCACGGCCGGCTATATGGCCATTGAGAACTGGAATTTCTTTGATTCCTTTTACATGACGGTCATCACCATTGCCACGGTCGGTTTCGGCGAGGTGCACCCGCTCTCCAGTGACGGCAGGATATTTACCGTCATTCTTATACTGTTTGGCGTCGGAACAGCCTTTTATATTCTCACCAGCATCGTGCAGGCAACGCTGGAAATGGAGTTTGGATCGTTCAGGAGGTCCCGTATGGAAGCCAGGATCAGGAAGCTTGAAAATCACTTTGTGCTGTGCGGCTACGGCCGCGTTGGCGAGGCTATCGCGGATACTCTCAAACAGCAAAAATCTGACTTTGTGGTCATCGACCACAGCTTAAACAGCTATAACAGGGCAATCCAGGACGGCTGCCTGTGCATTATGGACGACGCAACAAAACACGACGTGCTAAAGCGCGCCGGCGTAGAGAAGGCCAAAGGCCTGATCACAGCGTTCGGAGATGATGCTTATAACACTTACGCTGTGCTGACGGCACGCGAGATCAACCCCAGGCTAAGCATTATCGGCCGCGCCAACAACAACGATGCTGTGCGCAGGCTCAAGCAGGCCGGCGCTACCCATATAATCCTGCCTGAGGTGATCGGAGGCCAGCAGATGGCGCGCCTGGCGCTGAGGCCTGCCACCGTCCAGTTCATCGAGACGGTGCTGGCCAGCAAGGAGGGAGAGTACCTCGTTGAGGAAGTCTTTATCAACGAGAATTCCACCCTTATCGGCAAAACTATAAAGGACATCGAGGAAAAATTTTCCGGTGTGCGCATCCTTGCTATCAGGGAGAAGGACGGCGATATCGTCATCAACCCTGTCCTGGGCAAGGGCGTCGAAGCAGGGGGCAGCCTGACGGCTTTCGGCACTATGGAACAACTTCAGGCGGTTGAAGGCTGCTGTTCTTTCAACCGCGACAGCAAAGGACATATAGTCCCCGACCTTTAATACCGGTTAAGGATAAATTTCAATGGTTTTACGAACAAAAAAAATACTGCTCTTTGTACTGCTCACTTTCTTCATCGACTGGTCGATGGTGTACCTCTATATCACACTGGGTGGCAAGGTTGACAGCGTCGGCATCATGTTGCTGGGCATGGCTTATATGTTCGTACCCATGTTCGTGACCATCGTCATACAGAAGTTTCTTCTCAGGCAACCGCTGGCCGGTCCCATGGGCATCTCCTTCAAGGTAAACCGCTGGTTCTTCGTGGCCTGGTTCCTGCCTCCTATTATCGCCTTTGCCGTGATGGGGGTCAGCCTGCTTATGCCGGGCGTGACATTTACACCTGACATGTCGGGCTTCATAGACACGCTGGCATCGGCGCTCAATCCGCAACAAATGGATCAGGCCAGGGAGCAGTTGGCCTCCATGCCTGTGCACCCGGTTTGGCTGATAGTGGTGCTGGCTCTCATCTCAGGCACCACCACCAACGCCATACTGGGATTCGGCGAGGAGTTAGGCTGGCGCGGCTTCTTAGTAAAAGAGCTGGCCTTCATGGGCTTCTGGAAATCCTCCGCGCTGATCGGGTTCATCTGGGGGATCTGGCATGCACCGCTCATCCTGCTGGGACTCAACTACCCGCAAAATCCTCAGATGGGCGTGCTGTTGATGACTGGTTGGACGATACTCCTCGCTCCTCTCTTCAGCTACATCCGCATTAAATCACGCTCCGTGATCGCCGCCTCCATCTTCCATGGCACTATCAACGCCGTCCCCGGCCTGGCTGTTATCCTCATCTCCGGGGGAAATGACCTTACGGTCGGACTGACCGGGCTGGCAGGGTTCATCGTCTTCGCGCTGGCAAACGTATTGCTCTTTTTCTACGACCGCTTTATCACAAAAGAAAAGGCCGGAGATATACTGAAACAGATGGCCGAGGAGCCTTAAATGCAGGCCGGCGGACTGATTGAGCGCCTGCCTCCACCGCTCCTAAGGCTGACATTGACTGCCGGCAGGCTTGCTGATAAATCAGGCATAAGGGCCTACATAGTGGGGGGCATTGTACGTGACCTGATGCTCGGCCGCCCCCCGGTTGACATCGATATAATGGCTGAGGGCGATGCCGTGCAGTTGGCATGGCAAATGGCGGAAAAATTAGGCGCGCGTCTGACCGTCCACAGCGCCTTCGGCACGGCATCACTTAAAATTAACGGCTTCAGCGTGGACCTGTCCACCTGCCGCAGCGAGAGCTACCAGCATCCCGGGGCGCTTCCACGGGTGAGGGCGGGCAATATACGGGACGACCTGCAGCGCAGGGATTTCACTATCAATGCCATGGCCTTATGCATCAACAATTCAGACCTGGGGAGTCTGACAGACCTTTTCGGAGGCCGGCAGGACGTGGAGAGGGGGCTGGTGCGCGTCCTGCACAATAAAAGTTTCCAGGACGATGCCACTCGCATGATGCGGGCGGTGCGCTACGAGCAAAGGCTGGGCTTCAAGATTGAGAACAACACTTCAAAGCTCTTAAGAAACAGCCTCTACATGCTGGATACGATCAGCAGCGACCGTTTGAAAAACGAGTTCGCCCTCTGGCTGAACGAAGGCCACCCTGAAAAAATCCTGCGCCGGGCCGGACGGCTCGGCGTGCTGGGCAAACTTCACCCCGCCCTCGAATGGGACCGCCCCCTGAGCACGGCCTTCAGACGGGCGGCCTCCATGGATAGCGCTGAAATGTCACGGCTATACTTCTGCCTGCTCGTTTATAACCTGGACGAGGAGGAACTTTATGAACTGCTGGGACGGCTCAACCTGACCGGCAGCCGCCTGGACCTGATCAGCCACCAGTCCCTGGAACTCAAGGGTAAATGCAGTGAACTGGACAAACCTATGCAAAGATCGGCTCTTTATTTTACGCTGAGGGAATACGACACCACGGCCATACTGGCCAACTATTGTTACGCAAAGGCGCCAGACCTGCGCCAGAATCTCGGGCTATACATAGACAGGCTAAAGCATATAAAGGCCTCCCTGGATGGCAATGACCTGGTGCAACTGGGCGTGAAAGAGGGGCCAAAGCTGGGGACAATGCTCAAAAAACTCCTGGCTGCCAGGCTGGACGGTACGGTACGGTCTAAATCGGATGAAGTGAAGATGGCGCGCCGGTTGGCCGGTATCCAATAATGCCAGCCCCGTGCGGGTTCAGCGGTCAATCTCCTCCCTTCCCACGGAAGTGACAAGATAGGAATCTAATCCCCCTGCAAGCAGATTGGCATGAATAGCGGACGCCAGCCTTTCATCGTACAGCATTGTGAAAAGCACCGGTCCGGATCCCGCCAGGTGGACCTCCGGCGCACCCGCCCGGCGGAACTCCTGCATATATTTGCCCAAACCCGGGAAAGCATCAGGGGCCATTTTTTCGAAAACGTTGTAAATCGTCCCCTGCTTCCGCTTATCCCTCGTCTCAAACAATTCTCTCATGCCGGCGGAAAGGCCACCGGAAGTATAATGTCCTGGTCCTATAAGCCGGTAAAGCGAAGCGGTCTTGGCGGGTGAAACAGCCAGATCAGGCCTTAGCAAGACGAACCACGCCTGATCAATGTCAGCCAGAGGAGTGACCCGTTCACCCCTGCCCTCGGCAAGGCAGGTACCCCCGTAGATAAAAAAGGGGACATCAGAGCCGATGCCGGCCCCTATTGCCACCAATTGCTCAGTTGCAAGGCCGAGTTGCCATAGCCTGTTGAGGCCGCGCAGCACAGCTGCGGCGTCGCTGCTTCCACCACCCAACCCGGCACCCATGGGTATGTTCTTTTCAAGCCCTATAACCACTCCCTTCGAGCATCCCGCAAATTTTGCCAGGGCCTCAGCAGCCTTCCAAATAATGTTGGCGTGGTCCGGAAGCCCCGGCAGGTTGAAATTCAGTTTTATGTGGCTGGCAGGTTGCAGCGTCAACACGTCGCAGAGGCCAATGGTCTGCATGATGCTGGCGATCTCGTGATAGCCGTCGTCCCGCCTGCCCAGCACCTCCAGCACCAGGTTGACCTTGGCAAAGGCCTTGAGCGTCAGCATCTTTCATTTCCTGCTACACGGTAAAGGGCCGTCCATTCCTCCAGCGTCAACGTCCCCGGCCGCCTGCCGGGGTCTATGCCGGCCAGGCGCAGCCAATTATCTGCTTCGACCGCTTCACTCTTCATGCCGATGGCCAGCGAATTGCGCAGCTGTTTTCGCGGTGAGGCGAAACCGCAATGCAGAAACTCCAGGAAATCATCCATATCACCGATACCCGGCGCCGGCTTTGGCAGCATGTTGAATTTGACGACGGCTGAATCCACCCGGGGCACGGGATAAAATGAGGCCGCCGGCACTTTCAAAATGATCTCAGGGTTACTGAAAAGCCGCATGCTGACGGCCAGGTAGCCCATCCTGCCCTCGGGGGCTGTAACATCCCGGGCCACTTCATCCTGCATCATGATAACCATCAGCGCCGGCCTGTTAGCCGCACGGGTGAAATAACGCAGTATGGGGGAGGTGATGTAATAGGGGATATTGGCCACCACCTTGTAGGATGATGCTCCAACCAAAGCATCTAAATCCTGTTTGAGGATGTCCGCCTCGACGACCTTGACGTTATGATAACCGCCCAGCTTCTTTTCCAGCTTCAATGCCAGGCCGGGGTCTATCTCGACCGCAATGACGCTGCCGGCAGTTGCGGCAAGCTTCTCAGTTAGAGCGCCCAGGCCGGGGCCCACCTCCATCACTGTATCCTCCGCAGTCAGGCATGCAACTTCGATAATAGCATCCCTGATAGAGTCGTCCACGAGGAAGTTCTGCCCCAGGCTCTTACGGGGCTTGACCCCGCGGCTTCTGAGCCGTTTCCGGACTATGTTGTTGGGCTCTTTGTTCATGTAAGGCTATAGACCGCTGCCTGTTTAAAAAATAAAGGGCCGTGCACCGGATGTCGATAGTGTCCCTCAGCTTACTTCCGCCAGCCGGCTCCGGCCAGGTGACCCTGCGTCACCCGGAGCTCACTATTTACCGCTGCTTCCTTCCGGACCTGACGGGATTCATAGCCCTCCGCCGCGCAAGACCCAACCTTCAACACCGCTTAACCGTTGCAGTTCTGAAAAACAAAACCTCGAGCCGGAATTCAGCCCCGCTATAGCGGATCTCGGGTACAGGGCACCGCTGGTTCCCCGCTTAGCACGGCCCAACTCAAATACTACAGTTTAAGCGCTTTCTTTTCAAGGTCAGACTCCCTCTCCCAGCCTGCTCACAAGATATCCCGGCAGGCCCTCTTTTTCCATCCTGGCCTGCGTGGACTCGATATCATAAGATACCCTGTACTGGTACAGTGCGTGCTCCTCAGTGTCGTATATGGCGTAGCCGGCGCGCCGGTCCCCGTCCCGCGGCTGTCCCACCCCCCCGGGATTAATGATCAGCCGCCTCTGCCCCAACTTGAGTGCATCGCCATTGCGCATTTGCCCCTCATTAACTGATATCCCGTCCTGCTCAAAGACAAAGGGAACATGGGTATGCCCCACCAGGCAATATTTAGTGTCGAAGCACCTGAAATTATCGGAAGCCGTAAAAGCGTGGGCGATATATTCCCAGAGCGGCAACCTGGGACTGCCATGCACCAGCGTAAAATCGTCCAGGACAAGCACTTCGGGCATACCCAGTAAGAAATCCCGGTCATCACCGCTTAACCGGCCTGAGGTCCAGCGATTGGCGCGGGCAGCATCCGAGTTGAAATCACCGATATCTATTTTCCCAACCGCTGCCAAATCGTGGTTGCCGCACACACAGACCGGGTCGAGCGTCTTCAGCAGGCTGATGCAGGCCGATGGGTCAGGGCCATAGCCTACCACGTCACCCAGGCACCAGGTATGACCGAAGCCGCCATGGCTGTGCGCATCCTCCAATACTGCCTCGAAAGCCTCCAGGTTGCTGTGGATATCGGCGATGACGAGGTATTTCATGGAGGGTAAATTATAACATACGCGTTTTACACCGGTTGTTTGTCTTATACGCTTTGAATGGTGTATAGTGAACATGTGACACTATATTATTTCGCCTATGCGTCAAACATGAACCGCAAGCAGATGGCCGAACGCTGCCCTGATGCCAAAGCCAGGATTGTAGCCACTCTGCCCAATTTCAAGCTTGTTTTTACCGGATACTCGCGGCTACGCAAAGGCGCCGTTGCCACTATCAGGGGATCGAAAGGCGACAGGGTCACAGGTGCAGTTTACGAGATCAGCGAGGCCGGCCTTCGCAAGTTGGATAAATACGAGAATCACCCTGTCGAATATACGCACCTGGACGTGCGCGTCTTCACCGACGGCGGCGAAACTTACGACGCTGTAACCTTCATCAAGGCAAGGCAGGAGGAGGAGGGCCAACCCTCCGCTGAATACCGCTCCATTATACAGCAGGGTTTTCGCGATTGGGGCATTATCTGATCAACTACTAATTGCTCTCGGTGATGACCACTTCGGTCATCTTATCACCGTTAGCCAGTTGCGTGAGTATATCCATACCCTGCGTGAGCTGCCCGAAAACCGTGTGCTTGCCGTTCAAGTGGGGCTGCGGGGCGTAGCAAATAAAGAACTGGCTGCCATTGGTGCCAGGCCCCGAGTTGGCCATGGACAATGAGCCCGCCTGGTGTGTGCGCGAACTGAACTCGTCCTGGAATTTATATCCCGGCCCGCCTGAACCAGTACCCGTGGGATCGCCCCCCTGAGCCATAAAACCGGGTATTATGCGGTGGAAGGTCAGCCCATTGTAAAAACCCTTGCGCGCCAGGGAAACGAAACTGTTCACTGTTACCGGCGCATCCTGCGGATATAGATCCAGGGCCAGGTCGCCCTTGGCCGTCTTGATAACGGCAGTATATTTTTTGTTTACATCTATGACCATGGGAATCGGTGAGTTAAGGCTTTTTGCCGGTTGAGAGGATGGCATTTTAATCACTCCTGTCAGAAATAGTGTTAATACTACGCCTACTATCAATACTGCTGCTACTACGGGTATTACTATCTTCATATTCTTATACCAGACCTTTTTTACGATCTTACCCTTCTTTGCCTTCTTTTTGGACATAACGCTTACATCATCCTTAAAACCTTATTTTTACAAAACAGGGCACCGTATTACGCCAGTACCCCTTTAAAACAATCCAATGATGCGCGATATTTCACCAGCTTCCGAACAACGACGTGTAACCCAATGCCAGCCTGACCAGCATGTACCCCAGGAAGATGACTCCCGACATAAATACCCACAGGCAAAGCATGCGCCAGAAAAGACCCCAGGCGAGTCCCCAGGTAGGTTTTACATCTAATTGCCTGTGATGGTGGGCATCGGGCGCCACGGCGGGCGTCACCGCCTGCTGGGGCATCGCCATGCCCTGGACCATGGAGGCAGGAGCAGCTATGCCGGTTACGATGGGCATATGGGGGACCTGCCGCTGGCCACCACCCAGGTGGGACCCGCAGGATACGCAGAACTGCTGATTGGCAGCATTCTGAGAGCCGCAATTCTGGCACGTTACCATCTGCTGCATTGTTCACCCCCTGAGCTTTACTTTCCTGCATTATATACGGGGTTTTGCTGTATATCAAGGCCTGCCGGCATTTTCTTCCTGCCCGCTCATATCCCTGTGCTATAATCACGTCATGCGCATAGCGGAAATAGGCGAATTCGGACTTATCTCAAAGATAGCCGCTCTTATCGATGAAAAGGGCGACCGGCAGTCGCCGGCACGCAGGGATTTGCTGCTCGGCATCGGCGATGACGCGGCTGCATGGAAGAGCCCCGGCGGAATCGAACTTATTACCACCGATACCCTGGTGGAAGGGGTACACTTCGATTTCAATTATACAGGCTGGACAGATTTAGGCTGGAAATCCATGGCTATCAATATCAGCGACATTAACTCCATGGGCGGCAGGCCGCGCTATGCCCTGGTTTCACTATCGCTGCCAGGCCGCCGCGATGCCGAAGACGTGCTTGACCTGTACCGTGGACTACTGGAGATATCCAACATTTACGGTATAGCTGTGGCCGGCGGCAATATCTCTGCATCGGAAAAAGTCGTCATCAACATCACCTTGACGGGACTCGCCGGAAAGAACATGATGACCCGCTCTTCCGCCCAACCCGGTGACCTGGTGGCCGTATTCGGTTTCCCCGGCCTGTCGGCAGCCGGCCGTAAGGCGCTCTCGCAGTTTAATAAACTGGATGCCGATGCGCTGCAGCTATTTAAAAATGCCCATCTCCGTCCTGCCAGGGATTTCAACAACGGCCCGCTGCTGGCGGGACTTGGTGTCAGGACGGCCATAGACATCAGCGATGGACTGGCAGCCGACCTTACCCATATCTGCATGGCCAGCGGAGTAAAGGCCACCCTTCACCTGGAAAAATTGCCCGTCCATCCTCTCCTGAAAAAATATTTCGGCCGTGACAGCCTCAAAATATGCCTGGCCGGCGGCGAAGATTACGAACTGCTCTTCACGGCCACCCCTGATACGATGAAAAGTGTTAACTCCTCCTTCGATCCGGCCCCCGTAGTTATAGGAGAGCTGACAGCGGGTAAACCATATGCCGTATCACTACTCGATGAAGGGGGAAACCCTGTGTTCATCGATTACAGCGGCTGGGACCATTACAGGCATTCTGATTGACCATTGACATGACAAATATGACCGTCACCACGCACAGCCCTGAACAAACCCGCAGGCTTGGCCGGCATATAGGCGGACTTGCGCGCGGCAACGACCTTTACCTATTGAAAGGAAACCTTGGAACGGGCAAGACCCACCTGGTGCAGGGCATCGCCTTCGGGTTGGGCATCAAGGAGTACGCCTGCAGCCCTTCATTTATGATAGCCCGTGAATACCACGGACGCCTGGCGCTTTACCACCTCGACCTGTACCGCCTCGACCATATCGAGGAGATAACAGGCCTGGGCCTGGACGAATATTTCCGCGCAGACGCGGTCTGCGCCATTGAATGGGCTGAGAGGGGAAGCGGGGTATTGCCGCAGGATAACCTCACCATTAAACTTGAACACCTGCCCGGCGACGACAGGGAAATTACCTTTCTGCCGCAGGGGACACGTTATGTCGAACTGGCCGGAGCAACCATGCATGCGCTGGCAAAGGATACAGAGGAACTATGGAAATTGCCGTAGATACCTCCACAGGTTGGGGCGGGATCGCCCTTTCACAAGAAGGAAACCTGCTGGCTGAACTTACCTGGAAGCCGGGGCAGAACCATAGCTCAGAGCTCTTCCCCAACATCGAGCGGCTTCTGCAAACGGCAAAATCGGATATCAAGTCCCTATCTGCCGTATTCGTTGCCATCGGCCCGGGCAGCTTCAACGGGCTGCGCGCCGGCATCAGCGCAGCCAAGGGCCTGGCCTTCTCCCTCAATTTACCGCTGGTGGGTATAAGCACACTCGAGGCCGAAGCCCTTCCTTTTGCCTTTACAGGGCTGCCGCTGTGCCCCATCCACGACGGGGGCAGAGGTGAAATAGCCACTGCACTTTACCGCCATGCCGGCAACTGGCAGCGGATGAAGGAAGAATATCTGACTACTATCGAATCATTATGCGAAGAGGTCAGTCAGAAAACAGTGTTCTGCGGCGAGGTCCCTCCGGCAGCGATGGACCATATCCGTGCTTCATTGGGGGAAAACGCTGTGATTCCCGGATGGGAGCAACGGCTGAGGCGGCCGGGGTACATCTCTTATCTCGGCTGGCAAAGGCTGAAATCCGGGCAAACGGACAGTATAGCTACACTTCAACCTATCTACCTTCGTCAGCCGCCTATAACAAAAAGTAAGAAAAAATACTGAGTCAAACCCGCTGTGGGTGGTTTGCGCCCCTGCCCCATGGCAAAATAATCGTCATGCGTATAATATTAGTGGCCGACCGGCGTAAATAATTAAACTTGGAGACGAAATGGAAAAGACGCTTATATTAGTCAAGCCCGACGGTGTGCAGAGATGCCTGGCAGGGGAGATATTAGCCAGGCTGGAGAAGCGTGGCCTGAAAATAGTGGCACTCAAGATGCTGCGCATGGACAGGGCGCTGGCCGAGAGGCATTATGCCATTCACAGGGAAAAACCTTTTTTTAATGACCTTGTAAGTTTCATCACGTCCGACCCGATCATAGCGGCTGTACTGGAGGGGGAAAAGGCCGTAGAGTCAGCCCGGCAGAGCATGGGAGCTACAGATCCCAAGAAAGCAGCGCCCGGCACCATCAGGGCCGACCTGGGCATAAACATGGAGCATAACCTCATCCATGGCTCAGACTCCCCTGAAAACGCGGCAACGGAAATCAGCACTTTTTTTAAGCCGGAGGAGATACTCAGTTATACCCGTGACATAGACAGGTGGCTTACTGGATAGTCAGCAATCTAATAGCCTTGCCATATACGCTTTCCAGGTCGTAGAAGTACCGCATCTCTTTTGAGAATATGTGTACCACGGTGCCAAGGTAATCCATCAATACCCAACCTGATTCAGCATCGCCCTCGCTGCGGTACGGCAAAGCCGACTCTTTCTTGAGAGAATTTGATATTTCGCGGTATATGGCATCCACCTGGCGGTCGCTGTCGCCGCTGCAGATAACGATATAATCTGTAAAAGAACAGGCCTGCCGCATATCCAGCAACACTACATCCTCGGCCAGCTTATCCGACGCTAACTCGACTGCCCTGCGGGCAATTTCCAGAGGCTCCAGTTTTTGCTCCTCGAAAGTATTTTTCATTTTCCTGTTTATACCTGATTATAGCACACGGACAGCCTCCCAGGTAGCCGTGGATAGGAAACTGATGGGGCGGCTTTTTATGATGACTACCGCATGCGCTTGGGATGGCGGGAAGGTCGGGCTTGACATTTTCTCAATGAATACTATAATTATGTCAGGCTAAATGCCTTGATCAATCAGATGCTGTGCCAATATTAAAGCAAGCGCAATATATGTTGGCTCATGATAAACATTAATGATAAATGAGATATCAACGGAGGTTGATTATGGTACAGCAAATTAAAGCGGACAAGGATTACACCCTTGTAACGCAGATCATGCAGGTCGCGGACATATTCGTAAAGGTGCGGGAGAGGGAGCTCCTTCCCCAGAACCTGTCGGCGACCTCTGCAGCCATCTTGTTCCTCGTAGAGGCTATGGGCAAGGACGTCACCCCTGCCAGGATCTCCCGCATGCTGCTTCGCGAGCCGCATTCAATATCCGGAATCCTGATGCGCATGGAAAAACAGGGCTTGCTCAAGCGCACCAAGAACATGGAGCGCAAAAACCTCATCCGCATCACCCTGACCGCCAAGGGAGAGAGCGCCCTGAAGCAGGCTATGAAGAAAGAGGGGACCATGCATGTCTTATCGAAGCTCAGCGCAGAGCAGCAGAGACAGCTCAAGGCGACTCTAACCGCACTCAAAGAGGCGGGCATGAAAGAACTGCACCTCAATCCCAAGGCGCTTCCCTGGCCTTAATATTAATCATTTGAAACTGCGGGCGCCCGCGCTGTAGCAAATACAGCCGGGTGCCCTGCCCAACTCACTGGCCGGGAGGCTGGCCGCCATCTTTATTATTGTTCTTATGCGATTTCTTCTTTATCATTCCCGGGCCATTTGCTATAATTAGCCCGTTGTCTCAAATAAGGTAATATATGAAAGCACGTTGGTGGCAAGGTAGCCTTCTCTACCTACTCATTCTTGTGGCGCTGCTGGCCCTGGCATTCAGCTTCTTCCCCGTCAACAAGGGACCGAAGGAAGTTGACTTCTACGCATTTATCGACAATGCCAAAAACGGCCAGGTCAAAACCATCCAGCAGGATGGTAACAGCATTATCGGGCTCAAGGACGATAAGCCCGTAGTTAAGGCTGCATACCTGGGCAGTACCAAGGAACTGATGGACAGCCTCAAGGAGGCCGGCGTCAAACTGGGGGACGACGGGATCAAGTTCGAGGTGAAGACAGGCGGCTTTGACTGGGGCAGCATTATGCTGAGCTTCCTGCCGCTTGTCCTTTTCGGTGCCCTGTTGTTCTTCCTCTTCCGTTCAGCGCGCGGCGCCAACTCCCAGGCCTTCAATTTCGGCAAGAGCCGGGCCAGGCTGGCGTCGGGCGACAAGCCGACCGTCACATTCGCTGACGTGGCCGGTATAGATGAATCCAAGGGTGAACTTCAGGAAGTGGTGGAATTCCTCAAGTCGCCGCAGAAATTCCTGGCGCTGGGCGCCCGCATCCCGCGAGGCCTGCTGCTGGTAGGCCCGCCCGGCTGCGGCAAAACGCTGGTCGCCAAGGCTACAGCCGGCGAGGCAGGGGTACCCTTTTTCTCCATCAGCGGCAGTGAATTCGTCGAGATGTTTGTAGGCGTGGGCGCCTCGCGTGTTCGAGACCTCTTCGACCAGGCCAAGCGCAATGCACCCTGTATCGTCTTTGTGGACGAGATCGACGCCGTGGGGCGGCAGAGGGGAGCGGGCCTGGGCGGCGGCCATGACGAGCGCGAGCAAACGCTAAACCAGATACTGGTGGAGATGGACGGTTTCGACAGCAACACCAACGTCATTGTTCTGGCCGCCACCAACCGGCCGGATATTCTCGATCCAGCACTGTTAAGGCCGGGCAGGTTTGACCGCCATATCGTTATAGACCAGCCGGATATCAATGGCCGCAAGGCCATACTGATAGTCCATGCCAAGGGCAAGCCGCTATCACCGGAGGCCAACCTCGAAGTGATCGCGCGGCAGACCCCGGGCTTCAGCGGAGCCGACCTGGCCAACCTGATCAATGAATCAGCCATCCTGGCGGCGAGGCGAAACCGCAAAGATGTGGGGCAGAAAGAGCTGGAGGATTCCATTGACCGCGTCATCGCCGGGCCTGAGAAAAAGGGGCGCGTCATAACAAAGAAGGAGAAGGAACTGATAGCCTATCATGAGACGGGGCACGCCCTGGCGGCCAGGATGCTGCCCAACGCCGACCCGGTACACAAGATATCGATAGTGGCACGGGGCATGATGGGCGGCTGGACCAGGTTCCTGCCAAGCGAGGAGCGCCACCTTGAAACGTACGACCGGTTCAAGGATATGATGATAATCTGCCTGGCAGGCAGAGCAGCCGAACAGGTTTCTCTGGGCGAATTGACCACGGGGGCGCAGAACGACCTTGAGAAGGTAACTATAATAGCCCGCCGTATGATCACGGAATTCGGTATGAGCCAGAGACTGGGACCGCGCACCTTCGGCAAGAGGGAAGAGATGATCTTCCTGGGTAAGGAGATACACGAGCAGCGGAACTATAGTGACAAGGTAGCCGAGGAGATCGACGAGGAGGTGGAGTCACTGGTCAAGGAGGCATACTCCAGGGCAACCGAGATCGTAACCGGCAACAAGCCGCGGCTGAAGTATATAGCCGATTACCTTATTGAGAAAGAGACCATAGACGATGTTACTTTCGACAGGCTGCTAAATGACGCTATCCCAACACCCGAACTGGATAACGCGCCGGCGTCCTGATACCGTTCTACCTGTTCCTCTCTATAACGAAAGACACCAGTGCATTGAGCGACCTGCGCGCGTCGCAATCCGGCAGCTTGTCCAATGAAAGGCTGGCCTGCCGGGAAAATCCCAGTGCTATGGACCTGCAATCGTCTATGATGCCTGATGCGCGCACCTTCTCCACGGCCCCCTGCACCAGGTCTTTGCGGTGGTCAACAATAATGGCCTGGATCGTGCCATCCTGTGGATATTTCTCAGCATAAAGGATGGATGGCAGGGTGGAAGCCCCCTCGCTCAAGTCTGAACCCACGGGTTTTCCCAGCGCCACCGGATCGCCCACAAAATCAAGTATGTCATCGATAATCTGGAAAGCCAGGCCGAAATTCAGCGCGTAATCTTTGAGAGCCTGCACCTGTTCCTCCGGGCAACCGCTCAGCACCGACGCGCACTCTGAAGCCATGACAAAAAGGCAGGCGGTCTTGTCACTGATCCATTTATAGTAGCTGTCCCTGGCGCCGGCCATGTCAAAAGTTTGACTTCCCTCCCTCAGTTCGCCGCCCGAGATAGTCATGAGTGTCTCTGTGAAACGCCTGATTACCCTGAGGTTCTCGGTGGTCGTGGCCAAGCTGCCTGCCCTGGAAAAAAGATAGTCGCCCAGCAGAAGCGCACTGTTCTGCCCCCATGCGCGGTAAACGGCCGGCTTGCCGTGGCGCATGTCCGCATTATCGATGATATCATCGTGGACCAGGGTGCCAATATGAAGCACCTCCACAGCCGCGGCCATGGGCACAAGCAATTCAAGATCATAACTATAAAACTTGCCGCTAAGCAGTGTGATTGCCGGCCTTACCCTTTTACCGACTTTGAGCAGGGCGTACTCGAGCAGTTGCGACAGCAAAGGTATCTCGTTAGTGGATATCTCTGCCAGTTTGGATTCCACGAGATCAAGGCCGGGCCTTACGGGGTGGTAAATCTGTTCGAGGTTCATTCCGTTCCGCTGCTCCCCAACCGCGCCATCTCTTCCCCGACCAGACTATCTTCCAGTTTGATAAAAAGTGCCTGCGGCAGGGGCAGGGCCGTGCCCGGCTGAGGCATCTGCAGGGTCCAGCCTGCATCGCGTATATCTCCCTGAAAACCGAGGTAAGAATGGAGCTTCTGCGAAGTAAATGGCAGGAAGGGATAAAGCATGGTTTTCAAGGCCGATATGGCGGCAATAGCCGTGTACACCGATCTCCCCGCCGCCTGGCGGTCCTGCTTGATCATCTTCCACGGCGCGGTGTCGTCGAGGAAGCGGTTGACATCCTGCGCCAGGGCCATGGCAACTTTTAGACCCTCCTTGAAATGGCAGCGGTCAAGCTGGCCGTCCACCTGGTCAAGGGCATTGCGGGCCTTCTGAAGCAGGGCACTGCAGGCATCGTCCATGTCACCCGGATCCGGCACCGAGGCATTGAAGTTGCGGTGGTTGAAAGACAGCACGCGGTGCACCAGGTTACCGTAGGTCGCTACGAGTTCATCGTTGTTCTTGCGCAGGAACTCGTGCCATGAGAAATCCATATCACCGGTCTCCGGCATGTTGATTGAGAGGTAATAGCGCAGCGGGTCCGGGTCATAGCGCTGCAGGAAATCGGGAAGCCATACAGCCCAGTTGCGGCTGGTGGACAGCTTCTTTCCCTCTACTGTGAGGAACTCATTGGCGGGGATGTCATAAGGCAGGCTGAGGCCGCCGTAGCCCATCAGCATGGCCGGCCAGATAATTGTATGGAAAGGTATATTATCCTTGCCTATAAAATAGTAAGACCTGTTCTGTCCCGTCCAGAAAGGCTTCCAGGAGTCGTTATCCCCTTGAAGCGAAGCCCACTCGCGGCTGGCAGACAAATACCCGATAACCGCCTCAAACCAAACATAGATGCGTTTCTTTTCAAACCCGGGCTGTGGCACGGTCACGCCCCACTCGATATCGCGGGTTATGGCCCTGTCCTTGAGGCCGCCCTCCAAAAACCCGAGCGTGAAGTTCTGCACGTTCTGACGCCAGTAGTCCTTATCTCCCACCCACTTCCTGAGCTGATCCTCGAACGCGCTAAGCTTGAGAAAGTAATGCTCCGAGCTCTCAAACCTGGGCGTGGACGAGCAGGTGCGGCAGCGCACGCCGATGAGGTCGCTGGGGTTGAGGGTGTGGCCGCAGTTATCACACTGGTCGCCCCTGGCAGCATTGAAATTGCACCTGGGGCAGGTTCCCTCGACGTAGCGGTCGGGAAGTGAGCGCTTGCAATTGGAGCAGTATGCCTGCGGCATAGAGCCTTTATAAATATACCCTTTCTCAAGCAGGTTGAGGAAGATATCATGTGTAACCGCCGCGTGGTTGGCCGTGTCGGTGGTTGTGAATAGGTCAAACGAGATACCCATCTTCTGCCAGCTTGCCAGAAAGTCGTTGTGATACCTTGTGGCCAGCTCTGCCGGGGAGATACCCTCCTGCTCGGCGCGCAGGGTTATGGGCGTTCCGTGCTGGTCGCTTCCTGATACCATGAGTACCCTGTTGCCGCGCAGGCGCTGATAGCGTGCGAAGATATCCGCCGGCAAATAGGCCCCGGCAATGTGCCCGAGGTGCAATGGGCCGTTGGCATACGGCCAGGCTACAGCAACCAGAATATTTTCAGGCAATTAATAATCTCCCGTCTTTGGATTACTTGAGTGTTTTCGAGGGAAAGAAAGTGAACACCTTGTCCCCCTTCTCCTTTTTGTCCATGCCGGCCTTGCGCTTCTCGGCGCAATCCTTACAGAAACGCAACTCCTTACACTTCTGCGCAGACTTTTTATATTCGATCACCGTGCCGAAATTCTTCTTCCGAAAGGTCTCGCCACCCTTCTTCTTATAGCAGGCCGCGCAGTAGCATTTCTCCGCATCAGCATCGATGACAAAGAGGTACTCGTCCCCGCCCTCTATCCTGTTGCCGCAATCGGAGCAGTCCAGGTCATCGATATAAACAATCTCTTCCTTGAGTTTGTCCGAAGGTTTCTCATCGATAGCCAGGTATATCTCACCATGATGTATGCCCCTGTCACACCCGTTGCAAATAGCCGGTCCGATGGAGATGGCTCCCCTGCGAAATCTTTCCTGCATTTCTTAAACTCCCATTTTAGATTTGTCCCTTGCCTTACGCAAGGATTTCTTTATATCCCCGGTACCCTGTATCACAATCGTAAATTCGCCGCGCGGCTTGTAAAAATGTTTCACAGCTTCGCTGAGCGTCCCGCGAAAAACCTCTTCATACAACTTTGTCAGTTCACGGCAAACGGCAACATTTCTCTCACCCAACTTTTCCAGCATGGCCTCCAGCGAATCAACCATCCGGTACGGCGATTCAAAGCATATTATCGTCCGCGGCTCAGTGCCGACCGATTCCAGCAGCCGCCTTTTTTCCCCCTTCTTGCGGGGCAGGAAGCCCAGGTAAACAAACTGGTCGGCGGGCAGACCCGAGGCAGCCATGGCAGTGGTTACCGCCGAAGGACCCGGCAGCGCAACGACCTTGAACCCCTTCCCGATGGCCCCTTTGATCAATTCGTAGCCCGGGTCGCTGATCCCGGGTGTACCTGCTTCCGAGATAAGGGCGATGTCCTGTTCCTCCAGCGTCTCCAGCAGGAAAGGCATCTTATTCTTTTTATTGTGCTCGAAATAGCTGGTCAGCCTTGTCTTAATATCATACCTGTTAAGCAGTTTACGCGCCGTACGGGTATCTTCGGCGGCTATCAATTGCACTTCGCCCAGCACGCGCAGGGCCCTCAGCGTGATATCCTCAAGGTTACCTATGGGTGTGGCTACTATATATAAAACGGGCACAATTACGGGCTAATTATAGCCCAGTTTACGCTTGTGGGTAAACTTTTATGTTGGCCGCTGCACCGGTGACAGCTATGGAGACGCTGTTAAGCTTGACGTGAAACAGCAAATTTTGATATAGTTTCCGCTAATCACCCCCGGGGCCTGATATGTCAGTACCTAAATTCAAAGAGCTCGAACGAGCGTATGGTTTTGATGAAGTGGCAATCGTGCCAGGGGACGTCACGGTCAACCCGGACCAGACCAACATCGAATTCAAGATCCGCGATATCACTTTCGCCCTCCCCATAGTAGCTGCCGCCATGGACGCCGTGGTGGACCCCGATTTCGCCATACTCTTCAACAAGGCCGGCGGGTTGCCCATACTCAATCTGGACGGGATTCAGGTAAGGTACGATGACCCGCGGGCCATATTAGACGAGATAATCAACGCGCCCCAGGGCGATGTAACAGCCCTGATGCAGAAGATCTACAGCCAACCGATCAAGGATTCTCTCATAGCCCGGCGCATCCAGAAGATAAAGAAGGCCGGAGCAGTCTGCGCCGTATCCATGATACCGGCCACTACCAAGAAACTGGCTCCCCTTGCGGAAGAGGCCGGCGCCGATATCATCGTAGTGCAGACCACCGTGACCACTGCACGCCATATATCCAAGAGCTACCGCGGACTGAGCTTTTCAGACCTTTGCAAGCAGCTCCGCGTCCCTCTGATGGTGGGCAATGCTGTAACCTACAGCGCAGCCCTTGAGCTTATGCGCACGGGTATCGAAGGCCTGCTGGTGGGCATCGGCCCGGGCGCCGCCTGCACCACCCGCGAGGTGCTGGGCGTGGGGGTGCCTCAGGTGACAGCGACTATAGACTGCGCGGCCGCGCGCGACGTTTACTTCAAGGAGACCGGCCGCTACGTCTCAATTATCACCGACGGAGGCATCCGCATCGGCAGCGACATGTGCAAGGCCTTCGTCTCGGGGGCTGACGCCGTGGTTTTCGGATCCATCCTGACCCGCGCAGGGGAAGCCCCCGGCAAAGGATACCACTGGGGCATGTCCCAGCCCTCCGCCACACTGCCCCGGGGCACGCGCATCAAGACCGGCGTCAAGGGCCCGCTTGATAAGCTCCTCTTCGGGCCGAGCCATGTTACCGACGGGACGGAAAACTACGTGGGCGCACTGCGCAACGCCATGGGAGTATGCGGCACACTCAGCCTTAAAGAATTCCAGAAGGTCAAACTGGTGATCGCGCCCTCCATTAAGACCGAGGGCAAATATTTTCAGTCGCTGCAACAGGGCTGCTGATCAGCCACAGCGGCAGCGGATCTGCGTGTAAACCTTACCTGTTTCATTCGTTATCGGCGTCGTCATCCCCTTCTCCCTCATCATCCCTGTGGGCCGGCGCAAGCCCCATCTGCGGCACAACGGCCATACCTTTCCTGTCCCTCTTCTTCTCCGGCCTGGGTAATTCCCTTATAACATCGATCATGGAACTTATCTCCGCCGCAGAGGTTCCGGCAGACAGCAACAGGCATTTTACGCCGGCTTCGCGTAGAGCTGTCAGTTCGGCAACACTAAGATTGGCGCCAGTCATGGCTATGATGGGCTGGCCGGTGAAATCAGCCACCCTGCGACAGTGCATAAGGGACTCAACGGTCAGCGCCGGTACGCGCAGGTCCACTATCACAGCCTCAATGCCCGGATGAAGGCTGTTTACCGCGCGCAGCAGTCCCGCCTCGATGGAGGTATCCAACCTCAGCACCCTGCCCACCGATTGGGGTTCGTTGCCGGCCAACGATTTGACCGGCAGGTTTACATCAAATACTACGAAGTCGATATCGCTGCCTTCCGGCTTAGACCCCGTGCCGGTCTTTCCTCCGCCGAGCACCAGCCCCACGGGCATGTCCACCCTGGTTTTCAGGTACTTGACAAGAGCCGCACCGGTCAGGCCGGCAGGGTCAAGTATGCCGGCACAGGCACCTGTAGTGGCCACTTCCTTCAACTCATCCTCCGGTTTACCGGCCAACTCAACGGCAACCAGCATCGATACAGGCTTATCCCCGCCTCCCCGTGTATGAAAGCCCATAGCAGGTGCCGCAGCCTTATTCAGGTTATCTAATTTGTCGATGAATTTACTCATGTGTAATACTCTCCTTGGCTGTAAGATATACATATTATCTCATGGAAGGGCACAGATTATCCTGGCGGGAGATAAAGTGCTGCTACCACAGGGGCGGAATATCTATGGCCACCAGCCTGCCCATGCTCGGCCACTGCTGCATCTGACCCGGCTGCGGGAAAATGGAGACTGGCTCGTATTCCCGGCCAACTTCCACTCTGACCTCCTTGTCTGCATAGAAGCCCTGGGCGGACGAGGTCGTATCTATGTAAATGAGGCCCTTGTCCGTGGTTTCGAAAGCATTGAGGGAGTGCTTGGTGGTGCCTTCAACCATGCCGGCCGGACGGAGTTCTATGGCAACTAAGGCTGCCCGTATGCCGGCCGCCTCGGCGTTATTATGCAGCAGTTCGGCGAAATCACCGCAGGTGAATTTCCCTGTCACGTAAGCGCGGCGATCTGTCTGGTCAGACTCAAGGAAAGCCTTAAGCTCAGCCCAAGCTGGATTGAGTGCGGCGGGATTATTGCGAAGAACGACATAGTGGTCATCCGCCCCCACCATGACTGCCCCCTGGTAAAAAACGTAGGATTCGTTTTCCTTCAGACCCGGCAGCTGGTTGGATGGAACATCCGGCGGGATGCCACCCGGGTTAATAGCGGGACTTGGGGGAACGCTGGCCGTCTTGACCACCGGCACGACATTGATGATAACGGAGCTTACAACTGCTCCTCCTTCGCTGAAAGCCGTAAGGTTATAGGCCGTTATCTCCGAAGGCCGGACATCAATTCTACCGTTGGCCTCCACCTCCCCCACCCCTTGATCAATCACAATTCTATGGGCGCCATCGACAACCCAGCGCAGGGTTGCGGCTGCACCGTTCTCGATCTTGGACTTGTCGGCCTTGAAAAAAATCACCACCGGGTTGGCAGCAGGGGCAGATGGAGGCGTCGAAAAGAGCAGCGCAGCCGAGTACGCGCAAAAGCCGAAGATGATTACGACTGCAAAGCCGGCCACAAGTTTAATCTTCATTTTCTCTCAAGGAACACTGTACTACATTAACAGTATAGCTTCAGCCGGTTTTGCGGGCAATTAATCTGCCTGTATAATTGTTTCTGCTGCCCATGCCATAAAACCGGGAGGGCTGAACAGGAAATCAACGGCGCCGCCTTTATCAAAAGCTAAACACTGTGCATGGTTGATAAGATTTATGAAAAACGACCATTTAAGGCAAGACCTGGTCTCGCTATTTGGTGAACACGTAGCCTTTCACAAAACCGAGTTGATGCTGTATTCCAGCGATACAGGTTTCCTGCCGCCCATAGCTAAGAGCCAGGTAAATACCATGCCGGACGCCGTGGTACAACCCGCCGGCAAAGACGATTTGCAAGCATTAATGGCCCTGGCCGCCAGGTACCGGACGCCGCTGGTACCGCGCGGGGGCGCCACAGCCGGCTATGGAGGAGCCGTCCCCGTGCACGGCGGCATCGTGATAGACTTCAGCCGCATGAATAGGATTACTGCTATCAATGCGCAGGACATGACGGTAACGGTTGAGCCGGGCGTTCGCTGGAATACCCTTGAACAGGAGCTGCGGAAAAATAACCTTGCCCTGCGGCTCTACCCTGGCAGCGCCATCAGCGCCACTGTGGGCGGGTGGATAGCCAACGGCGGCGGCGTGGGCATCGGCAGCTATGAATACGGCTATATACAGGAAAACCTCGTTGAGATAGAGATAGTTACACCCGCAGGCGCCAGGAAGTTGACCGCAGATGAAACTGACCTGGTCAGCGGGTTTGCCGGCACCACCGGCTTGATAACCGGTGCCACAATACGAGTGAGGGAGAGTGACAGGGACGTCCCGGTCATGGGCGCTTTCAAAAGCCTCGATGACCTGACCGGTTTGTTCCGCCAACTGGAATCGGAAAAGCTGCCACTGTGGGAGGTGGGTTTCAGGGACCCGCAGCATACAAAACTGAGCCATCAGGCTGTAGAACAGCAGGCGCAGCAGTTCGGCGTTGATAAGGAAATCCGCGGGGATAACCTTCCGCAGGACAGTTACCTGGCCCTTTTCGTTTACCCGGCCAGGCGAGAGGGTGAGGTCAGGGATAAGCTGCTCAAAATAATCCAGTCCCACGGCGGCGAAGCGCTTGATGAAAATCTGGCCATGGCAGAATGGGACGACCGCTTCTACCCACTGCGTCTCAAGGCGCTCGGTCCCTCCGTGATTCCTTCCGAGGTAGATATACGCGCAGTGAAATTGCCCGCATTTATAGCTGGCATCAAAGGCGGGTTGGCAAATTTTGCCTATAACGGGACCCTGGTTAAGTACGGCAGCCGCACCACCGTCCTGACCTATACACTGGGGGACGAGAGGAGGTTCGGTTTCATGTTCGGTTACGCCGGCAGCTTCGGCCCGCTGAATGTGGCGGCAAAACTGGGAGGCAGGCCCTATGCCCTTGGCCTGTACCTGTCCGACAGGGCCACGGATTACTTCGGCAAAGATAGGCTAAAGAAGATGTACGCATATAAAAAGCAGGCCGACCCCCTTTTCATCATGAACCCCGGCAAGGTGTTCCCGCGTTCCATTGATAAGACCGCCCCCTTCCGGTTGGGATGGATGCTCAGGATGGCCGGCAGGCTGGGCGGATTGGTTAAAATAGCGGGCAGGATTTTCGATGGCAGTACCCCGGTAAAATTCGCACGAGGCAGCACCGCGGTTGGCACATTGCCTTTTGCCAGTGAAGCCGCCTGGGATGCCTATGCCTGCGTGCGCTGCGGCTATTGCAGTTCCATCTGCACGGAATACAAGGCCATCGGCTGGGAGAGCGCATCGCCCCGTGGCAAGTTCCACTTCCTGAGGGATTACCTGGAAGGCAAGGTCAAGTTCGACGAGCGCATGGGCGAACTTTTTTACGCCTGCACCACCTGCGGCCATTGCAATGAGGTCTGCCAGATCAACTCGCACATCGAGGAGCATTGGACACTCACTGGCAGGGCTGCCGCCTGGATGGACGGCTATAACCCGCCCCGGGTTTCGCAGGTGGCCGCGTCGCACGCACTTCTGAGGCATAATCCCGGCGGCATGTCACAGGAAAAAAGGACAGCCTGGAAGGCTCCGGGACTTAAGTACAGTGAGGAGGGAGAGACAGGCTACTGGGTGGGCTGCAACGCATCCTTCAACCAGGAAACGAGGAACCTGCCTGTCAACAGCGTCCGCATACTCAATAAAGCAGGGATTGAACCGGTTTACCTCGGCAGCCTGGAATGGTGCTGCGGCGGCGGTGTTTACTCTGCCGGCTGCATAAGCGAGATAGAGGAAACTTTCCGGCACAATATGCAGGAATTGCACAAGAGGGGTGTAAAAACACTGATAACTTCCTGCGGCAGCTGTTACTATTATCTGGGCCACCTTTATCCCATACTGGCAAAACAATACGGAGTTGAATACGGCATAAAAGTAAGGCACATCACCGATTATATTGACGAGCTTTTGCGGGAGGGGAAAATAAACTGCAAATTCCCGCTCAACTTAACCGTCACCTACCATGACCCCTGCCATATTGCCTGCGCAGGCGGGATTGTGGATGCCCCCAGGAGGATACTCGCTGCCATCCCCGGGCTGAGCGTTATGGAGATGGCGCATAACGGCTCCGACACCGCCTGCTGCGGCCGGCATACCAGCCGCTATCCGAATTACGGGGGAGCTATCAGCTCAAAGCGATTAGACGAGGCTTTCGAGACAAATGTTCCTGCACTCGTCAGCAGTTGCCCGACCTGTGAAACAAATTTCCGCAATAAGCTGCAATCGTATGACAATAATATGGAAATATTCGATATAACTGACCTCGTAGCGGAGAGCATGGGCCTGCCCACTCTGGTGGTAGCCAGGCTCAACAAAGTTATGAAAGGCACGGCCAAAAGCGCGGAAAAGAAAGAGGAAGCGAAAACATTCCTGTCGGAAGAGGAGCTGGCCAAAGAGAAAAACATGTTTTGTCCGCACCGCGATACTTATGGCTCCCTCAGCCCGAGGACAACCGGCATAAAAATATTAAGTGAAGAACTTGGCGAAAGCACGGATAATACATCTGTTCCAAAATCTTGTTAGCGCATACTGAGGAGGAGACTAATGACAGAACTTACCGCGGAGGAAAAGATTGAACTGCTGGACAGGGTGCAGCAGAAGGCGACCTCCTACCAGTTCGAGTACAGGGGATGCGGCCAGACGGCCTTTTATGCCCTGCAGGAAGAATTCAAACTGTCCGATAACACAGATACTTTCAAAGCGGCGAATTTCCTGGGATACGGGATCGTGCGTGAGATGGATATCTGCGGCTCTTTGATGGGCGCCATCATGGCAATTGGGCTTGCTGCAGGCAGGGAGACTTTCGACGAACCCCTCTACCCCGATGCAAAGGACATCGACCCTGCTTCAGGCCTGGCAAAATCCGCTGTCAAGATCAGGGAATTCTATCAGAAATTTGTCGATAAATATGGCGGCACCACCTGCCGCGCCGTGCAGGATAATTCATTTGAAAAAGTCTATGAATTAGCCGATACAAAGCAGAGTGCGGTGTTCTCCGAAATACACGGAGAGGACTGTGCCGAGATCGCAGGCCAGGTTGCCCGCTGGGCCGCGGAAGTTATCCTGGAGATTCCACGCCGCTGACCCGCCGGTACTGCGTTCCCCGGAAAACCATCGTAGTAATAGCCTATTAGAATCAGGAATGATATGTATTACCGTGTGCAGGGAGACTGAATATGGATAATCTTAAAAAAGTGGTCATCATCGGCGGCGGCGCCTGCGGGCCCAAGACAGCCGCCAGGTTGCGCAGGCTTGACCCGCATGCCCAAATAACCATGGTGCAGGATGAAGCGCTGATTTCATATGCTGGCTGCGGGCTGCCCTACTTTATAGGCGGGTCGGTAAAACCGAGAAATATGCTCATACACAGGGACGTAGCCAGCTTCAAAAAGATCAGCAATGTGGACGTCCTGATCAACACACGCGTGGACAGCATCGACCGCGCTGCCCGCAAAATCAATGTAACCGATATTGCAGGAGCAAAGAGTTATATATTGGATTATGACAAGCTGGTAATAGCCACCGGCGCCAACCCCGTGATACCCCCTTTCAAGGGAATTGAGTTAACGGGCATACATGTGCTGAAGAGGGTGCCGGACGCCGACCAAATTATTGCTTTAATCGATAAATCCGTTTCCCGCAAAGCGGTGATTGTGGGAGCGGGGTTGATCGGGGTTGAAATGGCTGAAGCGCTGGTTTCCCGTGGTTTCGCGGTCACCATGGTAGAAGCCATGGAACGTGTCCTGGCCGCACTGCTGGATGATGAGATATCGGACATCGTAGCCAGGCATATGCAAGACAAAGGCGTGGTGCTCAAACTGGGGCAGAAAATCTCGGGATTTGAGGGTTCAGAGGGAGTACTCACCCACGCAGTCACCGATAAGGAGAGGATTGAAGCTGACCTCGTCATATTGTCCATAGGCGTGCGTCCCAATACAAAATTAGCCAGGGAAGCAGGACTGGAGATAGGTCCATTTGGGGATATTGTTGTCAATGAATATATGCAGACCGGCGACCCCGACATATACGCAGGTGGAGACTGCGTAGCCAACGTCAACCTCGTGACCGGGCAGAAGGCCTTCGTCCCCATGGGTTCCACGGCCAACAAGCACGGGCATGTCATAGCCTCCCATATTGCCGGCGGCAAAGAGAAGTTTCATGGCATAGTCAGCACCGCCTGCGTCAAGGTCCTTGATTTCAACGTCGGGCGCACCGGCATCGGCGAGAAACAGGCGCGGGAGGCCGGTTTCAAAGTGGTGTCGGCCCTGCTACCGGCCCCCGACAAACCCGAATATTACCCGGGTAACAAGGAAATAGTTATCAAGCTGATCGCAGACGCCCAGACCGGACGTATCCTGGGCGGCCAGGGAGTCGGGCCGGGCGAGGTCATTAAACGGATTGACGTTTTGGCCACAGCCATAACCATGGGCATGACCGTAGAAATGCTGGCCGACCTGGACCTGGCCTATGCACCGCCTTTTAACACAGCCCTCGACGCGTTGCACCATGCCGCAAACCTGGTGCGCAATAAGATGGAAGGTAGGATTGAAAGCATCCGGCCCGCGGGATTAAAAAAAAAGATAGATAAGCAGGAGGACTTTGTGCTGCTCGACGTCAGGGGTCACGGCGAGCACGAAGCCACCAGTATTGCAGCACCCCAGGTGAAGCTGGTACCCCAACCTGTCCTGACCAGGAACATGGAAAACCTGCCTATAGATAAGGAAATCGTTGTGATGTGCCGCAGAGGCGGCCGGGCCTACCAGTCCGCCTGCATCCTCAAGGGGCAGGGATTCAAAGATGTAAAGTTTGTGGAAGGCAGCCTGACCTGCTGGTGTTACGAAGTCTGCGGCAAAGCGGTAATGTGAATTATTGCCCGGCCACGATAATGTATAATACCTGCCAAATATGGCAGCGGATGTTTCAAGGTTAAGGCGCAAAGCATCAGGCAGCGGGTTGACCCTCTGCGAGGCTATCCTGCGCTCGTTTGCACGGCTTTCTCTCAAAGAGGGTGCGCCATGGCGCACCCTGCTGGCAGTTTCAGCCAATTCGCAGGCCGTTGTGGAGGCCGCCCTGCTGGCGGCCAAAGAAGCCGATTGCCCTATCTTTTTCGCCGCAACCCTGAACCAGGTGGATCCGGACGGCGGATACACGGGCTGGACACACGCACGTTTCGCCGCGGTAGTGCGGCAAACTGCCAGGAAAATAGGTTTCAAAGGCCCTGTGCTGCTGGGGGTTGACCATGCAGGGCCGTGGCTGCGGGACAGGCACACCACTGAAAAATGGCCATACCGCCGCACGCTGGCCGCTGTCACAAAATCGCTCCAATCTGCAATTGAGGCCGGTTTCGACCTTCTGCATATCGACCCCACAGTGGACCGTGAACTGCCGCCAGGCCGGGCGCTCGATATAAACACCATCGTGGAGAGGACCGTCCTGATGATAAAAAGCTGCGAGGATTTCCGCATAATAAATGGACTCCCCTCTATCGCCTACGAAGTGGGAACCGAGGAGGTGCATGGCGGACTGGCCGACGAGGATGTGTTCAAAACGTTTCTCTCAGCATTACGCACAAAGATGACCGGGGAAGGATTAAGCGAGGCGTGGCCATGCTTCATAGTCGGCAAGGTGGGCACCGACCTGGATACCACCATGTTCAGCCCGCAGGTGGCAGGGGAGCTTTACAGCACCGCCAGCCGCTACGGCATGGTGCTCAAGGGCCACTATAGCGACAATGTGGAAAACCCCGCCGCCTACCCTACCAGCAAAATGGGCGGGGCTAACGTCGGGCCGGAGTTTACCGAAGTTGAATGCGACGCCCTCTTCGAACTAGAAACAAGGGAAAAGGCTGCCCGTGCAAAGAGCGCGGAAGGGGATTCACGGTTCAGGGAATCACTTATACAGGCAGTTGTCCGCTCCGGTCGCTGGGAAAAGTGGCTGCACGCTGATGAACAGGGCAAATCCTTCGCCCAACTCACAGCTAAGAGGCAAACATGGCTGCTCAAGACCGGCGCGCGTTATATCTGGACCGACCGGGCTGTGCTGGCAGCCCGCAACCAGCTTTACGCGAATGTAAAAAAGGACGGCTTCGACCCCCACGTGTCCGTTGTCAACCGCATCGCTCAACAGATATTGAAATACTGCCGCGCTTTCAATTTGTACGGCACTCTCCCCGTCCTTGAGGCCGAGTTTGAACGTCGCAGTAGGCTACCTTTCTGGGATGAGGGCCAGGTACTGGCAGCGGGAGAAATGATTGTAGAACTTATGAGACCGGCGTTGGGCCAACCACTTGACGTCACGGGTGAATTCAAAGGTCCTTATGCCAGCGGTGCGCCCGCCAACTTTGCCAGCGCGTCGGCCAGGATAGGCAAACGAACCGGCTTTGTTGGCTCAAGCGGCCAGGATGGCTTCGGACAACTGCTGCGTGACAGGTTTAAACAGGACGGCATAGACAGCAGATTAATTGTTACAGCAAAAAGAAAAACAACCGGCTGCGCCTTTGTTGCCTACGATAAGTCGGGTGGACGTAAATTCATCTTCCATATCGCCGGCACCGCCTCTGACCGTCTGCCCCCGCCTGCCCGGGCTGTCCGCTATGCCGAATCGTTCCGCCACCTGCACTTGATGGGCTGCTCGCTGGCCATCAGCCGCTCGATGCGGGAGACCTGCATAGCCATGGCTCAAGCCGTAAAGAAGGCAGGCGGCAGTGTCAGCCTTGACCCCAACCTCAGGCCTGAACTGCTCTCCGCCGAGGAGTGCAGGAGCATACTCCTGCCGGTTGTCAGACTATCGGATATAGTGCTGCCCAGCGGTGAGGAGGCCAGCCTGCTGGTGCATGAACCCGATAGCGATAAAGCCTGCCGCCGGCTGTTGGAAATGGGAGTCAAAGTGGTTGTGCTCAAACTGGGCGGGAGCGGCTGCCGTGTATTCTCCTCAGAGGGCACCATCGGCGTGCCCGGCTTCAAAGTCAAGGCTGTTGACCCCACCGGTGCGGGGGACTGCTTCGACGCAGGCTTTATCAGCGGCTATTTGGATAACCTGCCGCTCGAGGATGCCGCCAGGCTAGCCAATGCCATGGGCGCACTGGCCGCCTCACGCATGGGCCCCATGGAAGGCACGTTCAGCCTGAAAGAAGTTATGGCATTTATTAAGAGGCAGGGTTCAAACCCCGCCTCTTAAAACTTATTTACTTTCCTTAGCCTTATGCTCATCCTGCAGCACGCGCCGCAGTACCTTGCCCACCATGGTCTTGGGCAGGGCGTCGCGGAACTCCACGTGTTTGGGTATTTTATAGGCGGTCAATTTACCGCGGCAGAAGACCTGTATCTCTTCCACCGTGCATGATTGCTCCGTCCTAAGCACGATCCAGGCCTTGACCGCCTCGCCCTGGGCGGCATCGGGCACACCCGCCACACCCACCTCAAGCACCGCCGGGTGCTGCGAGATGATCTCCTCGATCTCGATGGGGAAGACCTGGTGGCCGCTGGGCTTGATGAGATCCTTCTTGCGGGATGTTATGAAAAGGTAACCATCCTCATCCAGGTAGCCGATGTCGCCGGTGTACAGCCAGCCGTCCCTCAACATCTCAGCCGTAGCCTCCGGCCGGTTCCAGTAGCCCTGCATCAGGTGCGGGCCCCGGGCTATGATCTCACCGGCCTCGCCCGCTTTTAGCTCTTGCTTTCCCGTTTCAATATCCACGATCTTGATAACGGTATCGGGCGTGGGCATGCCTACGGCGCCTTCCTTCCATTTGCCAAGAAATGGCCCCATGGCCAGCACGCCGGACTCGGTCAACCCGTAGGCCTCCACAATCTTGCCGCCGGTGACCGCCTCCCATTGTCGCTTGGTCTCGGGCAGCAGTGGAGCGGCCGCCGCCACAGACGATTTCATGGTCTTGAAATCAACCTTGCCCGATTTTACCTCAGGCCTGTTCATCAGGCCGATGAAGATGGCCGATATGGCAGGGAAGAAGGCCGGTTTGACCTTCTTGATGGTGGTTAGCACATCGGGTACCTCGCGGGGATTGGCGATCAGCGCGGTGGGATAGCGGCCGGCGATGGCAGTGGATAGCAGTATCACGTTTCCGTACACGTGAAAAAATGGCATCAGCAGAACCAGCGTATCCACCCAGTCGGTGGCCAGCGGCTTTGACCATACATGTATCTGCCTGCCGTTCATAAATATGGCAGCGTGGCTGAGCATTACGCCCTTGGGCGTGCCGGTAGTGCCGCCGCTGAAGAGCAGCAAACCGGTGTCTTTGCCGGTTACCTTTACATCAGGCTTCTTATCCCCGGCATGTTTCTTCATAAGGTCCTGCAGCCAGATATCGTTGCCCTGCACCCTCTCAAGGTATTGTCCCATCTTCTTTTCCATCATCATGGTGAACATGAATTTCATAAAAGGCGCCAGGTATTCCTTGATACTTGTGGCGATCAGCAGGCGCAGGTCGGTGCGCGGCTGGATCTTCTTCACCAGGTCATAGTAGGCTGTCAGCACGATGGCCACTTCCGCACCGCATTCCTTGAGTGAGAACTCCAGTTCACCCTCGCTGTACAGCGGGTTGACCGGCACCGAGATAGCCCCTGCTTTCCAGATGGCAAGCTGGCTGATGACTATATTGGGACAGTTGGGCATGAGCATAACCACACGGTCGCCCTTCTTGACCCCCTGCGCAACAAGGCCGGCGGCCAGGACATCGCTGAGGTGGTCAATTTGTTTATAGGTCATCCACCTGCCCTTGAACCAGATCATCTTGTGGCCGGGACGCTCTTTGGCTACATCAGCCACGTCCTCGAAAAGCGTCTTGTCCGGGTAGGGCTCAAGCGTGCGGGGGACACCCGCGTCGTAATGTTTAAACCAGGGGTAGTCAGTCAATTTCTGCCTCCTGAACAAATATTATATCTATGCGGACGGGCATAAAGGCCCATCCCTACTTTAAGCTACCTACGTCTTTTTGGCTTTCTCCTCGTCCTGTAGTACCCTTCGCAGTATCTTGCCTACGAGTGTCTTGGGCAGTGCCTCCCTGAAATCTATGTATTTCGGCACCTTATAGGCGGTAAGCCTCTCTCGGCAGTATTTTTGCAATTCCTCGGCGCTCAGTTTCTGGCCGGGTTTGAGCACTACCCAGGCTTTGACCGACTCGACCTGGACAGGATCCGGTATGCCGGCAACGCCTACTTCGGCGACGGCAGGGTGTGCCGATATCACCTCTTCGACTTCCCTCGGCCAGACCTGGTGTCCGCCGGGCTTGATGAGGTCCTTTTTACGGGAGGTCAGGTAGATGTAGCCGTCATTGTCCATATAGCCGATATCTCCCGTGTACAGCCACCCGTCCTTGATCATCTCCTCGGTGCCCCGTGGATTATTCCAGTATCCCTGCATGACCTGGGGGCCTTTGGCCACGACTTCACCCTCCTGCCCGTAGGGAAGCTCCTTATCAGGATCAGCCGCATCCACAAATTTCACGATCACATCGGGCAACGGCAACCCTACAGAGCCCTCCTTCCACTTGCCGTTTAAGGGTCCAACAGATATAACAACGGTCGATTCCGTCATGCCATAAGCTTCCAGTATCTTGGCCCCGGTCATGGCTTCCCAGCGCTGCTTGGTCTCCACCATCAGTGGGATGGCTCCCGACAGGCAGAACTTGAGGCAAGTGAAATCGACCTTGCCGGCCTTGACTTCGGGGTGTTCCATCAGGCCGATGAACAGTGTTGGCACACCCGGCATGGAAGCAGGGCGAACCTTCTGAATAGTGGCGATGACATCATTTAAATCACGCGGGTTGGCTACGATGGCCAGGGGACTGCGATAGGACAGTGCACTGGCAATAACGCCATTGAAGCCATATGCATGGAACATGGGCATCAGCGCCATGGTGTAATCGTTTTGTGTCATCAATCCACCCTTGTTCCAGGTATTGCTCTGCAGCGCTACCGCTACCATGTTGCGGAAGGAAAGCATGGCGCCCTTGGGTGCGCCTGTAGTGCCACCGCTGAATAAAATTATTGCAGTATCATCGATACCCGTTTTAGTCTTGGGAGCGGTTTCTTTTGCATGTTTGGACATCAGTCCGTCCATCCACACATCGCCCTTCTGAAGCTCAACCCCATGCGGTTTCCCAGCCTCGGGGAGCATGTAATCCTCAAGCGAAGTTGCGACGATGAGGCGAAGCTTTGTGCGCGCCTGGATCTTCTTGACATTGGCATACAGCAGGTCCCAGACGATCAGCACCTCGGCATCTATAGTGTTGAGCGCATGCACCAGTTCATCTTCGTTATAAAGCGGGTTTAGCGGCACGTAAATGCCGCCTGCCTTCATAGCGCCGAATGCACCGATCAGCTGCTGCGGCGTATTAAGCAGCATGCTTGCCACACGGTCTCCCGGCTTGACCCCGTTAGCCACCAGCGCCGATGCCATGACCTCGAACAGGCGTGATGCCTCCTTATAAGTGAAATACCTGTCCTTAAAATACATGAAGGTGTGGTCAGGCATCTCTCTGGTCGTTTCACTGATAATGTCCAACAAGGTGATCTGGGGATAGGGCTCCAGGGAACGGGGTACCCCGGGGTCATAACTCTTATACCATGGATATTCCGCCATTTTGCAGCCTCCTCAAAAATAATTAACCGGTAACCGATCAACTGCTCCCACTCAAAGCGGGAGCAGTTGACAGTTTTTCGTCGTACAATCGTCGGGCGTGCCCGGTTATGCCTGCTTGGCCTTGGCTTTCTCTTCCTCAACCAGCACGCGGCGCAGAACCTTGCCCACCATGGTCTTGGGCAATTCGCTGCGGAAGTCCACGAACTTGGGTATCTTATAGGCCACCAGTTTGTCCTTGCACCAGGCCTGGATCTCTTCTGCTGTCGCTGTCTTGCCAGTCGCCAGAACCACCCAGGCTTTAACCGCCTCTCCCTGCTTGGCATCGGGTATACCGGCCACGCAGGCCTCGGACACGTTCGGGTTGGAGCATATTGCCTCCTCGACCTCGCGCGGCCAGACCTGGAACCCGCTGGGCTTGATAAGGTCCTTTTTACGTGAGGTGATGAACAGGTAGCCGTCCTCATCCATATAGCCGATGTCACCTGTATACAGCCAGCCGTCCCTCAGCATGGCCATTGTCTCTTCTGTATTGTTCCAATAACCGGCCATGAGTTGGGGCGCATTGAAAACGATCTCGCCTTCTTTGCCAGCCGGCAAATCGCCTTCGCCGGTCTCGGCGTCTCCGATCCTCACGACAACATCAGGAAGGGGCATACCGGTGGAACCCTCCTTCCACTTGCCAAGGTAGGGGGTTACGCAGGATGCCATAGTGGTCTCGGTCAGGGCGTATCCCTCGACTATGCGCCCACCGGTGAGGGCCTCAAAGCGCTTCTTGGTGTCAGCCAGCAGCGGCGCCGCGCCTGAGACACAAAACTTCATCGATTTGAAAGCTACTTTCCCGGCTTTGACCTTGGGATGCTCCAGCAGCGAAATATAAAGGGCGGGGACTGCCGGGAAGAAGGTAGGTTTATCGTGTTGAATGGTAGCAATCAGGTCTTCACGGTCGCGCGGATTGGGCACCAGCGCCATGGCTACATGGCATACTACTGCCGTGCACATAACACCGTAAGTCGCAAATGAGTGGAACAGCGGGAGCAAAGTCATAATTACGTCTTTGTAATCCTCAATCATGGTTCCAAACCATGCCTTGTACTGCAGGCCGGTGACCACCTGTGAATGGTGCGTGCCGACAACGCCCTTGGGAGTGCCCGTTGTGCCGCCGCTGAAGAGTATCAGTGCAGGATCTGAGGGCAGCACTTTGACATCCGGCCTCTTGGCCCCGGCATACTGCTTGATGAGGTCCACCATCCACACATCCCCCCCTTCCAGTTCGACATAGTGACCTTCCTTCTTCTCCTTGACCAGGGTGAACAGCACCTTGAGCACGGGCGGAAGGTAATCCTTGATGCTGGTGGCAATTACCAGCTTGACTTTGGTGCGCGGCAGTATTTTTTTCAACTGCTTATAGAACATGGTCAGGACTACTACAGTCTCCGCGCCGCAATCCTTAAGCGCATGCTCCAACTCGTTTTCGGTATACGTTGGATTCAAATGTACCAGGATGCCGCCTGCCTTCCACGTTCCCCAACGGCAGATGATGGCCTGCGGGCAGTTGGGCATAAGGAGCGCTACCCGGTCGCCTTTCTTGACGCCCTTAGCCACGAGGGCGGCTGCGAACTCGTCGCTCAGCTTCTGGATCTCGGCATAGGACATCTTCCTTTTTTTGAAGAGCACCATGGGGTAATCAGGGTGGTCTTTGGCCGCCTCATCAACATAGTCAATGAGCGTCTTCTGCGGATAGGGCTGCAGTGTTTTGGGGACCCCGGGATCGTAATTCTTTAACCAGCGGTATTCTGCCATGCAATAACCTCCTCTCAATATAAAAGTTTTAGCTGCCCTGAATATATCTATAGCTGCCCCCGTGCTGTAATCGGCACGGGGGCAGCTTTTCATCCGCCCTATTTCTTGTTTTTGGCCGCCTCTTCCTCCTGCAGTACCCTCCTCAGCACCTTGCCCACCATAGTCTTGGGCAGGTCGCTGCGGAAATCTACAAACTTGGGAATCTTGTAGCCGACCAGTTTTTCCTTGCACCATTCCTGGATCTCAAGTGCTGTAGCCGTCTTGCCAGCCTCCAGTACCACCCATGCCTTGACTGCTTCGCCCTGCTTGGCGTCGGGTATGCCGGCCACGCTGACCTCGGCGACCGCCGGGTGACTGCTGATGACCTCTTCAACTTCGCGAGGCCAGACCTGGAAGCCGCTGGGCTTGATGAGGTCTTTTTTACGCGAGGTGATGAAGACATAGCCGTCTTCGTCCATATAGCCGACATCGCCGGTATATAGCCAGCCGTCCCGCAGCATCTCCTTGGTCTCCTCGGGCCTTTTCCAGTAACCCTTCATCAACTGCGGCGCACAGAAGACGATCTCGCCCTCTTTTCCGGCTGGCATTTCGCCCTCACCGGTCTCGATATCACCGATGCGGATGATAACATCCGGGAGCGGCATTCCGACAGAACCCTGCTTCCATTTACCCCTGAACGGGGTGCAGGTGCAGGCCATGGTGGTCTCGGTAAGACCATAGCCCTCCACGATGCGCCCACCGGTGAGGTCCTCGAAGCGCTTCTTGGTCTCATACAACAAAGGCGACGCGCCGGAGTTGCAGCATTTCATGGAGCTGAAATTCACCTTGCCTCCCTTGACCAGAGGGTGCTCCAGCAGCGCTATGAACATGGCCGGTACAGCCGGGAAAAAGGCGGGCTTGTCGTGCTGTATGCTGGCTATCACGTCATCGCGGTCACGCGGATTTGGCACCAGGGACAACGTTGCGTGCCCGACAATGGCCGTGCTCATTACCGCATATGTGGCGAAAGAGTGGAAGAGCGGCAGCACCAGCATCATAACGTCTTTATAGGGTTCGGTGATCTCACTGAACCAGCTGTTGAACTGCAGGCCTGTGATGACCTGTGAATGGTGGGTCCCCACCACTCCCTTGGGCGTGCCGGTGGTTCCGCCGGAGAAGAGTATCAATGCATCGTCGCCCGGCAGGACTTTTACATCAGGGCGTTTGGCCCCTGCTTTCTCTTTGATGAGGTCCGTCAGCCAAAAATCACCGCTTTGCAATTCGATGCGGTGGCCATCTTTTTTCTCCTTGGCCAGCGTGAACAGGACTTTGAGCAGCGGCGGCAGGTAATCCTTGATGTTTGTTGCGATTACCAGCTTCACCTTGGTACGCGGTTGAAGTTTTTTAAACTGGTTGTAGAACATGGTCATGACAACCACGGTTTCCGCCCCGCAATCTTTGAGGGCGTGCTCGAGTTCGGGCTCGGTATATGTGGGATTTAAATGTACCAGGATAGCACCGATTTTCCAGGCGCCCCAGCGGCAGATAATTGCCTGCGGTATATTGGGCATGATGAGCGCCACACGGTCGCCCTTCTTGACGCCTTTGGCAGCCAGGGCCGCTGCGAATTCGTCGGTCAGCTTCTGGATCTCGGCATAGGACATCTTCCTCTTTTTGAAGAGCACCATGGGATAGTCGGGGTGCTCCTTAACAGCCTCATCTACGTAGTCCACCAGGGTCTTCTGGGGATAGGGCACCAGTGTCTTGGGAACGCCTTTGTCATAGTTGTTTAACCACCTTTCGTCGGACAAGTTATGAACCTCCTAAGATTTGTTATTATGATTAAGCGTTAAACGCCTAATTACCCGGACACGGCACTATTTTGCCGCTTTCTGCTTCGCGATCTCCTCCTCTACCAATATACGCTTGAGGATCTTGCCGACCAGGGTCTTGGGCAACTCGGCCCTGAATTCGACAAACTTGGGCACTTTGTAGGCAATCAGTTTCTCACGGCAGTGCGCCTGGATCTCTTCGACTGTGACTGTCTCTCCCTGGCGTAGCACCACCCAGGCCTTGACGGCCTCGACCTGGTAAGCGTCAGGTATGCCAGCCACTCCCACTTCAACCACCTTGGGATGAGTGCTGATGACCTCCTCGACCTCACGTGGCCAGACCTGGAAGCCGCCCGGCTTGATCAGTTCCTTTTTGCGCGAGGTTATGAAAAGACACCCTTCGTCGCTGATATAACCGATATCACCTGTATAGAGCCACCCTTTACGTATCATATCAGCCGTGGCCTCAGGCCTGTTCCAGTAGCCAACCATCATCTGCGGACACCTGGCAATTATCTCGCCCTCGGCGCCTAACGGCAGGTCTTTCTCACCCGTCTCAACGTCAACTATACGCAGGATGACATCGGGCAGGGGCACACCGGCCGACCCGGGCGTCCACTTGCCCTCCACGGGACCGAGAGTGATAGCCGCGGTCAGTTCCGTCATACCGTAGCCCTCGATCAGCTTGCCGCCGGTTAATTCCTCGAAACGCCGCTTGGTCTCAGGCAGCAGGGGCGCCGCCGACGCCACGCAAAGCTTCATGGATTTGAAATCAACTTTGCCTGCCTTGACTAATTTGTGTTCCAGCAGAGCAATGAACAGAGTGGGGACGGCAGGGAAATACGCCGGTTTGACCTTGTTGATGGTCTTTACCAGGTCGTCGCGGTCACGGGGGTTGGGTATAACGGCAAGCGGATTATGCCCCATGATGGAGGTACCCATCACGCCGGCAAAGCCGTAAACGTGGAAGAGCGGCATGATCATCATGACCACATCGTCCCATTCCGTCAGCACCCTGTCGTTCCATACCTTGAGTTGCCAGGCCTCGGCAACCAGGCATTTATGGGTCAATATGACGCCCTTGGGGACGCCGGTAGTGCCCCCGCTGAAAAGCAGAAGCGCAATATCGTCAGATACAGGCTTATGGTCCGGGGCAGGGTCGCCGGCATGCTTGGTCATAAGCTCGGCCATCCAGAGGTCACCCGCCTGCAGGGTTATCCTGTGCCCCTCTTTCTTCTCCTTGAGCAATGTGAACATGGTGGCAAGGAACGGCGGCAGGTATTCCTTGATATTAGCGGCTATAACCAACCTCAGGTTGGTCTGCGGCTGTATCTTTTTAACAGCGGCGTAAAAAGGTGTGAGCACGATGGCCACTTCAGCTCCGCATTCCTTGAGCGAGTGCTGCAATTCATGCTCGGTGTACATGGGGTTGAGCGGCACAGGTATGGCGCCGGCCTTCCATGCGGCAAAGGAGCTGATGAAGCCCTGGGGACAGTTGGGCAGGAGTATGGCGATGCGGTCGCCCTTCTTTACGCCGTTGGCCTTGAGGGCTGCGGCAAACACCGAGTAGAGCCGGACAAGTTCGCCGTAGCTGATGGTCCTGTCCTTAAAAATGAGAAACCTGTGATCGGGCCTCTTCTTGGCGGCGTCCTCGACAACGTCCAAGAAAGTCACCGCCGGGTATGGTTCCAGGCTGTGGGGCACCCCCGGATCGTAGCTTTTAAACCATGGATGAGATTCCGCCATATTAGTCAACCTCCCTAAGTAATTTATTTTGCCACAGTTGCGGCTGGTTTTTTTCTTACCGCTTTCTTTATAATTTTCTTCTTGCTGATTTGCCGGAAGAGCTGCCCTTTGCCGTCCATATAACCTGTGCCACCGGTGTACAACCACCCTTCCACGAGCGGGGCAGCGCCGACTATGCACAACTTCAGGCTGTCCAGCTTAACTTTGCCCGATTTCACCACAGGGTGGTTCATAATCCCTGTATAAAATGCCGGCTCTCCAGGCATCAAGGCAGGCTTGAATTTCTGGACGCTTTTGACCACGTCTGTGAGATCGCCGGGGTTGGGTATGAGGATGCAGGAAGAACGGTTAACCATAGCCGTGCCCAGCGCACCCACACATCCGAAAACATGGAAGAGCGGCATAGCCAAAGCCACCTTGTCTTCCCATTGTTCCAACGGGGGACTGAGCCAGGCATTTATCTGCGTGGCCGTCATCATCAACGCCTCATGCGTGCCTGCCGCGCTTTTGGGGGCGCCGGCCTTGTCCCCGCTGAAGAGAATGACAGCCGGATCGGCCGGCTTTACTGAAATATCAGGCCGGGGGGCATTTTTATATTTGCGGAGCAGGTGCTGGAACCACACATCACCTTTCTGCAGGGATATGCGGGAACCGTCCTTTTTCTCCCTGGCTAGGGTGAAGAGCAGTCCCAGGTGGGCCGGCATGTACTCCTTGATGCTGGTGGCGATGACGGCCCTGACGGCGGTCCCGGCCTGGATATTCTTAACAGCCCGGTAATACGGGTTAAGCACGATCACAGCGGCGGCATCAACCTCTGCCAAAGCTTGTTCCAGTTGACGTTCCGTGTAAAGAGGATCGACAGGTACCGCAATTGCGCCTGCCTTCCATATCCCGTGGAACGATAGCACCATCTGCGGTGAATTGGGCAACAGCAGCGCCACCCGGTCTCCTCTTTTTACGCCGAGGGCAACCAGGCCCGCGGCCAGGGAATCGCTCTGACGCACAAAGTCATCATATAACAACCTGGCGCCCTTGAAATAGAGCATGGCGCGGTAGGGTTTAGCTTTGGCGGACTTATCGACAACCTCGATCATGGTTCTTTGGGGATACGGATAGGGTGTGCGGGGCACACCTTCATCATAATACTTCAACCAGGGATGCCTATCCATTTTGACTCCGACCCGACCAAACACCGCGCATGGCGTCCGGCCGTGCATATTTCAATCGTCAATTAACCGGTCAATTCTATCACAGTGACTCGTAAAGTCAAGTTAGATAGGAGCCACGCCCGCTACGAATATTCTTTAGACATGGATACAGTCTATCGAAAAGCTACCTTAAAAGCAGTCCGTCCTCATCCGGATTGGGCAGCGGGCCGGGCATGGGTTCGTCCGGTGTGGGATTGGGCACAGGCCCGGGAGGATCATAAGGCGTCGGATTAGGCACAGGCCCGGGAGGATCGTAAGGAGTCGGATTCGGCACAGGCCCAGGAGGATCATAAGGCGTCGGATTAGGTACAGGCCCGGGAGGATCGTAAGGGGTCGGGTTTGGCACCGGGCCGGGTTGAGGAATGAATGGCCCGGGCATCATGCTGGTAAACATTATGGTAAATGCTATGGAACCACCTGGTTGGAGTTCCCGTGATGAAGGCGAGACCCCCGTGAAGCGGGCAATGCCGGGCCCGCCGTCCCGGTATTCGACGTTATACGTACCACGCGGGGCATTGCTGAAGGTCATGGAAACCGAATCACCCGATTCAATATACGGTCCCGTCACAACGTAATTAACAGCGCCTGACCATGACTGCCCGTCGAGCGAAGCATCCACCGTGATATAGCCCCTCGACTCGGAGGTGAAATTCAACGTGAAGGCGATGGTCCCGCCGGGGCTGAGATACTGGTTTGGAGACGGCGATACGCCGGTCAGCGTTGCGCCTATGGGCCCGCCGGAGTTGTAGGTCAGGGTGTACGAACCCGTGGGATAGTCCCTCAGCGTAACCGGTATGCTTTCCTCGGTATCCGCCAGTTCCGGCTTGGTGATGTAATAGGTAATCGGTCCCGAGCCGGGATTGGTAGTCCACGGCCGGCCGTCCACGGTAGCGTTGACCATTATAGTTCCGGTACTGGACCGGCTTACAAAGTTAAGGTAAAAGGTGATGGCCTTTCCCGCGGATAACGATTGCGATGGTCCCGGCGTAATGCCGGTTAATGCAGCGTTGGCGGGACCGCCGCCCAGGTAGGTCACTGTGTAGTAGCCGGCCGGTGTCGAACTATATCTGCGTGGTACCTGGTAGTCGGAACTCTGAAATGGTCCACTGACGGCAAAACTCACCTGTCCCGACCATGCTGAGCCGTCTAAAGTGGCGTTGACCGCCACGTTGCCGTTCGGTGGCTGAGCGTAATAATTGAGCGTAAATTCAGCGGACCTGCCGCCGTCAATGATCAGCGTAGTATCCGGCACCACGCCCCCCATGGTTGCGCCCGCGGGGCCACCGGATCTATAGACAATTCTATACGTTCCGGACGGGACGCTACCAAGACTTAGTGGCAGTGATGAATACGAACCGGAAACCGGGCCTGAAAGAGAAAACTGTGCAGGGCCTGACCAGGCAGAGCCATTATAAAGGGCCTTTACGGAGAGATTGGATGACCTGCCGGAGACGAAATTCAACTTATACACAATCTCAGCGCCATTTGAAAGCGTCTGTGACGCCGAAGGTGATATGCCGCTAAAAACGGCACCTTGAGGACCGCCGGAATTATATGAAACCGTGTAAGCGCCCGCAGGAATATCGATGAAAGTATGTGAAACATAGGTGTCGATGTCTCTATACGGACCGTATATCGAGTAGTTTACACTGCCCGACCAGTCAACGCCGTCCAGCGTAGCCCCGACCGTTAACCTGGAAGAAGACGGGCTGCGGAAATTCAGTGTGAAATAACCCGTTCCGCCGGCAGCCAACTGCAAAGTGGGCGCCGGGGCTATATTCGACAGAGCGGCGCCCTGCGGGCCACCGAAATTATACGTGATTGTGTATATCCCGGCTGTGAGACTATTAAAGCTCCAGGGTACCGTGTTTTCCGAATCATTGTAGGGGCCGCTGACGCGGAAGTTCAAAGATCCGTTCCAGGGAACGCCGTCCAGCGTTGCGGTGACACGCAAATTACCTGTGCTTGCGGGGGCGGGACCTGGTGCAGGGGAAATGCATCCGGCAAGTACCAATGACGCAATCAAAGCGATAATATACAACCGTCGCATTTTCCACCTCACAGCATAATTTTTCAACCCAATCTAACATATGCCCCTGTCACCGTCAAAGCCTTACAGGGAGGCCGCCTGCCGGCGCAACTGTCCGCAGGCTGCCTGTATGCCGGCGCCCCTCTGCTCCCGTTGGGTAACAGTTACACCCGCCTCCTCCAGGACACGCCGGAAGGCCACAACGCCAGCCGGCTCCGGACTCCTGAAATTGCTTTGCCTGACCTCGTTAAAGGGTATGAGATTGACATGGCAGTTAAGCCCTTTGAGCAGTGCGGCCAGGGTGGCCGCTTCAGCCTGGCTGTCGTTGACCCCCTTGAGCAGGCAGTATTCAAACGTTACGCGCCGGCCGGTGTGATTGTAGTAATGCTGGCAGGCTGCCAGAATATCCTTCACCAGGTATCGCGACATGCCCGGCACCAGCTTCCTGCGCAGCACGTCGTCGGCAGCGTGCAGCGAGACTGCCAGCGTAAGTTGCAGGCGCTCCGCGGCCAGCCGGTAAATCCCGGGAACATAGCCTATAGTGCTTATAGTGATATTGCGCATACCGATCTTGAGTTCATCGTTAATCAGGCGCACCGCCGCCAAAGTAGCCTCGTAGTTTAGCAAGGGTTCGCCCATACCCATAAAGACGACGTGGCTGACCCTGCCATCGGGTACCAGGATTTTGTGCTTTATAGCTACCTGCCCCACTGTCAGCACCTGGTCAACCATCTCCCCGGCTGCGAGGTTGCGCTTGAACCCTCCGCTGCCCGTGGCGCAGAAGGAACAACCCACCGGGCAGCCGACCTGTGTTGATACGCAGCAGGAGAAGCGTTCATCGTAGAGCATGCCCACGGTCTCCACCAGTTCGCCGTAGTAAGGCCTCAGCAGCAGCTTAAAAGTGCCGTCCTTGCCCATGCTGGTTTTTTCAATCTTGGAGCGTCCCACCTCCCATGACTCATCCATTTTCATCTTGAACGCAGCGGGGAGATTGGCCATGTCATTTACCTGCCGGCAGCCGTGCCTGTATATCCAGTCGGCCACCTGTTTTCCACGGAACACCTTGTCGCCCAGTTCTTTGGCCAGCAGTTTCAGTTCAGCGGTGGACATGCCCAGCAATATTTTCTTTGTCATGGTGTACTCCCGCACCATTATGTAGCACGGGGAGCCATACTGCAAGCCGCCCAACATGAGGGCCCAACATGAGTGTTGACTTCCCCTTTTTTTTGGAGTAGCATGAAATTGAGGGTAATAAACCAGTCAAACCCTCCGGGAGGTGGTTAATGGTCAAAAAACAGGCCATGCTCGCAGAATGGCACTTTCCTTTAACTCGCTCTCACCTGCGCGGGGAGAACAGGTAAACTCCCGGGATGCAGGCAATGAGAGCATGTAAAACTCCCGAGCTCTCCGTTACGCAGTAAAAAGCTGCGGTTAATGGGTCAAAGCAGAGATAACAGGCTTACCTGGATGGGAGAGTAGGGAGGAGCACAGATCTGAAAGATCAGGGGGGCTTCGCGTAGGCGGAGTCCCCCTTTATTTACAGACTTATTTCTTGGCTACCTAATACCCTGCCGTAGCGTCCAACCCGTTGGACTTGAATATCCCGGTTATCTCGCACATTCGCTCCTCGCTAAGAGGCTTGCGTCCGCTGAGCTGGTAAGCCTTGCCGAGGGATTGGTATTTGGCACGCCCCCACTCGTGATACCCGAGTATAGACACCTTCTCGGCCTTCATGCCCTGCAGCCTGCAGGCCAGCCCTTCCATATACTGGTCGGAGTCGTTGTAGCCGGGTATGATGGGAACCCTGATCCATATCCTGGCCCTGCCAGCATTCATGGCCTTTTCAAGGTTAGACAGGATTAGACCATTGTCAGCGCCGGTGCCGTCCCTGTGCTCATCGGCATCAAGATGCTTGACGTCGAAAAGCAGCAGGTCGGTGTATTCCAGAGCCCTTTCCAGCACCGGCCACTGAACGTGACCGCAGGTATCGAGCGCGGTGTTGAGGCCATGCAATTTACACCTTGCCAGCAAAGCCAGCGCAAAATCCGCCTGCATGAGCGGTTCGCCCCCTGACAGGGTTATGCCGCCGTTCGAGTTATGGTAAAAGAGTTCGTCCCTGCGGCACTCGTCCACCACCTCATCGAGGCCCATGTAACGGCCCGCCACTTCTATGGCGTCTTCCCAGCAGGCGTCAATGCATTTTAAGCACAGGTCGCACTTTTGCCTGTCGAGCCACAAACCCGTGGAAGCCAGTGACAGCGCAGCGGGAGCACATACTTCGATGCAGCGGTTGCAGCGATTACACCTTGCTTCCCGCACCAGTATCTCGGGCTGTGAGCCGATTGACTCAGGATTGGAGCACCACCTGCAGCGCAGGGGACAGCCTTTGAAAAAGACGGTCGTCCTGATGCCGGGTCCGTCGTGAATGCTGTAGCGCTGGATATTAAACACCAGCCCCTTGAGGACGTTTTCAGTTTTATGACTGCCCGCGCCGCCGGCCTCCTGTGGGTCTAAAAGCACTGAGGGGTCCTGGCGATGATGGAATCCTGGATACTCCTGTCCAGGTCGATGAAATAGGCGGCAAAACCTGCCACCCTGACCATCAGGGTCGGGTACTTCTCAGGATGCTGCTGGGCATCCTCCAGCGTATCCCTGTTCACCGTGGAGAACTGGATGTGGTGTATGCCCATATCAGCGCAGGTCTTCAGATATTGAGCGAAGACCTCGGCATTGTGACCTACCAGGAACTGCGGCATGAAGCTCTGGTTGAAAAGGTGGTTCCAACTTATCAGGGGGTCCACCTTCGCGACAGACCTCAGCACCGCGGTTGGGCCTTTCTTATCGCGGCCAGCCATAGGCGAGATTGTACCATCGTTGAATGGGTCCCCGCTCATCCTGCCATCGGCGGTCGCACAGCAGACGCGGCCAAAGCTCCACCAGGCGGTGGCGGCCGTGCCGTCCACGTGCACCGATGTGTCCCAGTTGGTCTTGCACCTGGCGGTCTCCTCCTCTATCCTGCGGGCCACTTCCCTGGATGTCAGGTCGGCATAATCGTCATCGTTGCCGAACTTGGGCGCGCGCAGGCACATCTGGCGTATCTCTTCGTAGCCCTTCCAGTCATTCTTGAGGGCTTCAACAAGCTGCTTCATGGTGATCTTCTTATCGTCGAAAACCACCTTCCTGACCGCTGTCAACGAATCAGCCACGGTATTCAGGCCGAAAAGGGTCACATCGCGGTAATCGGGCATATAGTTCCAGTCACGCACGTCCTGCGCCCTCTCAATGCAATCATCGATGACGGAGGAAAGGAATGGGCGCGGCGCCCATTCTTTGTAGAGGGCGTCGGCGATATTGGCGATGCGCACCAGGCGGTGTATGACCTGCCGGTAGTTTTCCATGAAAGCGTCGAAAAGCTCCTCCATAGAGCTTATCTTCTCGGGGTCGAGCACTTTGTTGCCGGCCTTCTTGTAGATGGCCAGCGGATCGATGCCAAGCGCCTGGTTGAGGCAGAGCGGAGCCGGCACACCGCTGGCCCAGGCCGAGATGTGGCTGAAATTCTTGCCGGGTACGGTGGGTACCATGCAGTTGTTGATGGAATAACTGCGGGCATCCTCAACCGGTGTGCCCATGTTGACCAGCCTTTGTACAACCACCCTGTCGTTGAAAATGGCGGGCTGTGGCATGCCTGACGCCAGGCACTCGATAGCCTTTTCCACCAGCTTGCCGGGTATCCCGTCATGCCAGCGCAGGGCCAGCGGCGGCACGATGGCGCGCACGGTCTGGGTAGCATCAAGGATAATGTAGCTCATCTCGCTGGTGACGTCGTGGCCGTTGGAATCCACGCCGCCTATAGTGACTGTCTGGAAGCCAAGCGCACCTCCACCGAAGCCTGACCAGATGGGGGCATGCAAAAATCCCGTCTCCTGGAATTTGACAAAAAGGAACTCAACAAGTTCCTGCGCCGAGTCACGGGTTATCTTCCCCGCGGCCAGGTCCTTTTCGTAGAAGGGATTAAATACGACGTCGAACCTGATGCCGGATCCCACCTGGGGCATCTCCAGGAAATTCACCACCAGGTGGACGAACCAGTATGACTGCATAGCCTCATGCAGAGTGCGAGCCGGGCTTTCCGGCACGCGGTCGCAGACCTCGGCGATATTCTCGAGTTCCACCTTCCTGAGGACTTCCTTCTCGGATTTGGCCAGGCTGCGCGCCAGGGCAGAGTACCGCCTGGACCACCTGCACACCGCTTCCAGCGCTATGATGGTGCTCTCCAGGAAATCCTTACTTTTGACGAAATCTATGCCATTGATAGTCTCGGCCATGTATTCACTGTCGAGCTTCTGGAGGCGTTCCCTGGCCTCCTCCAGTATCCCCTTGAGGCCGACGGAAAGAATCTTTTCGTAGTTGGGCGTGGCAGATTCCCAGTTGAAGATCCAGAACTGCTCCTTAAGCTCGGGGGTCAGGTATCTTTTACTCATGTGATGTATGGAGCGGTCGCCCCAGTATTCGCCTATCTCCTTGAGCTCCTTCCTGCCCTCGTCGGTCAGCATACTGGCATACACCTGTCCCGGGGCCGTCTCCCTGGCTATCCACTTCCAGGCTAACTCGGGGTAAAAGGGCACGGAATCGCTATTGGAAGCGTAGTTGCCCACGATCATTTCGTCGGGCCTGATATAAACCGTCATGTTGTCTAATATATGCGCCAGCGCCTTTGCCCGGCGCAGCGCAATGGGCTGGCCCTCCGTCTGTTTGTATGACTGTGTCACCAGCTTCGCACGCTCCATATCGAGAGACCAGATAAAGCCGGGCCTGGTTGCCCTGGCATCGGCGCTCAAATAATCCAGCGCCACCTGCTGCGCCTTGATCGGCGTCTTCACCATTAAATTCACGGTTCTTGTAGTCATTGTCAGCCTCCTCGGTTATAAATTTTTAATTTGTTTTTACACCCTGATGCGCAGGTCTTCAAGCGGATAGCTCATACAGGGATGGATATAGCCCGATTTTTTATCCGCCTGGCGGTGGTGCACCCTGGACGGGGTGAACACCCTGCCGGAGATCAGCCTGGTGCGGCAGGCTGTGCATTCGCCTGATCGGCAGATGGCCGGGACCACGATGCCAGCGCGCTCAAGGGAGTTCATCAGCGGCTCACCGGCCCTTGCTTTAGCCTTTTTACCGCTCCTCATCTCGATGACCTCGAACTCCTTGGATGCCGGGATACCGGGCCAGGCAGGTTCCCTGGTGATGTCCTGGGGCGGCCCGTAGGCCTCCTGCCTGGTGCGCCTGGCCGGCACGCCCAGCTTGACCAGCGCCGCCGCGCAGAGCTCGTACATCAGGGCCGGGCCGCAGGTGAAGACGGTCTTGCCCTTGAGGTCACCCACCAGCGACGAGATAACCTTTTCATCGAGGAAGCCGGTGGCGCCCTTCCAGCCGGCCGGCGGCTCGCTGATCACGTAGTCAACCTTAATATTCTTATTTTTTGCGGTGATATCTTTCAATTCTTTTTCAAAGATTATGTCGTCCGGCTTGCGGCTGCCATAGATCAGGTGCATTTTCAAAGCCTCTTTCTTTTCAACAGCCTCGCGGATAATTGACATGAAGGGTGCAGCGCCGCTGCCTCCCGCCAGGAAGACGAGATCAGCAGAATCCTTCAGCGGCTCATAGAAGAAATAGCCATTGGGGCCGGTCGATTCGAAGCTATCGCCCACCTTGACCCTGTCCAGCAGGTAAGCTGAGACGAAGCCATTTTCCACCCTGCGTACGGTGATATCGTAATAAGGCTGGCCGGGCGCCGAGGATATACTGTAGGGACGTGATGTGCGGACCCCGTCTATCTCTACAAACAAATTTATATACTGGCCGGCGCGGAACCACGCCAGCTTGCCACTCTTCGGCTCGAGCCGGAAGGTTTTGGCGCTGTCCGTCTCCTTGATTATCTCTTTAACTTTCAAATTCAACCGGCGCGGATGGATGCCCGCCACGGCCTTATCCTGCGTAGTTATCGTGTCTTTCAGCTCCGCCGGCGTCACCTTTTGCTTTTCCAGCGAATCCTTCATAGCAGATATCTCACCGGCTTCCCAGGCGCCCTTCTCCATATCCCTCAGCACTTCACGCGACGCCATGGCTCCGGTGGCAATACAGGTCTCAAATCCGCCGCCGATGTTGACCCATGCATTGGCGAAATACAACCCTTCCAGAGGTCCCCTCATGGGTATGCGCATGAATCCCGTGCCGGCGAAGTTTTCATCGAAGCCAATGATGCTGCCGCGCGGGTTTCCCGTGTAACGCATGTTGGTCAGCGGTGTGGCCACCTCGATCACCTCGATATGCTCCCTCAAGTTGGGCGCTGCCTTTTCCGCCAATTTCAACGTCTTCCGGGCCATCATGTTCTTGGCCTCCACATATTCCGACGGGGAGAGCTTCAGCCATGGGTCGGCATAGGCTATCTGTGTGATAACCACCGAGGCTGTCCCCTCAGGCGATACCGTCGGGTCAACCACGTTGTATGCCACCACCGCGTTCCCATCCGGATCATTATCGAGTGAGTGGCGCTGACTCTCGTACTGCCTGTCCAGGTCATAGCTTGTGTTGACAAAATTCTCATGGACGTTCAGGCCAACCTCCTGGCAGGGACAGTCCAGACCCAGATAGATGTTCAACGTGCTGGCGCCACCGCTCCATCCTCCCAGGCGGTTGAGGTACCAGCCGGGCATATTATCCCGGCCAACCAGCTCAAGTGCAGTGGTCACGGGATTGGCGCTGCAGACGACGTGCTGCGTGGCTATCTCGGTGCCGTCCTCGGTCAGCACACCGCGGACTTTGCCGTCCTTGACCAGGATTTTCTTTGCGCCATTGTTAAACCAGGCCTCGCCACCGTAGGATTCCATGGTATCTAAAAAGGCTTGTGACAAACTTTGCGAGGTTCCCCTGACGTGGGCCGCACCGAACCTGATGTAGCTGACCAGCGTGATGGCATACATAAGAAAGGCCACCCTGGAAGGAGGCTGTCCCAAATAGCCCCATAGCTGGCCGATGACAGCCCGCGCCTTCTCGTCCGAGACCATTGGGTTTAGCACATCGGAGAGGCTCTTGCCGAAGTTATCCACCAGCGCCTGGTATTCCGAGGGGTCCTGCATCACGGCTTTCATGCCCACCCGCATGGACCTCATGGCCTGCCTGGCAACGTCAAACATGGTCTGCGTAAATTTCCTGATGCCGTCGGCCTGCCTGGGGAACTGGCTGCAGAGTGCATCTTCGTAATTCTGCCTGCCGATTGGCACCTCGATGGTAAAGTCGGGGAAGATGCTGCGGTAGAAGTCCGGGATGTGCAGTATATCCACCCGGTCGGAGACACCGCTGTCATGCAGTATTTTCCAGATGGGTCCTTTATCGATCTCGGTCCCGTAACCGGAAAGCTGGTGCAGGGCGATCTCGAACTCGAAGCGGCCCCTCAGAAATGAGGTCGCGTAGCCACCCGGCACGTTGTGCTTTTCCAGCAATAACACGCTCTTGCCTGCCTTAGCCAGGTAAGTTGCAGCCGACAGGCCCCCCAATCCCGCCCCCACCACTACGGCATCGAAATCTTTCATCGGGTTAACCTCCTATTCAAATGTAAGATAATTATACGAAAAATGATCAGCGCCCCTTAAATTCGGGCAGGCGCTTATTGCGGAAGGAGTCGAGCCCCTCACGGAAATCCTGGCTGCCCATGAGGAATTTCTGGGCATAGGTCTCGAAGTAGAGCTGCTGTTCAAGGCTGTTGAGCAGCCCATTTTGAACAGCGCGTTTGATCTGCTTGAGGGCCAGCGGCGGCCCCTGCACTATCCTGGCCGCCAGGGCCTCCGCTTCCTCCATCAGCTTCTCATGCGGCACCACCCGGTTCACCAGGCCGATGCGCTCCGCCTCGCGCGCGTCGATGGAGTCCCCGGTGTACATGTATTCATAGCAGCGGCCCGTCCCCAGCAGCCGGGGCATGAGGAAGGTGCAGCCGCAATCCGGTATCAGCCCCCGCATGACGAAGGCAAGATTGAATATGGCCTTCTCCGAAGCGATGCGGATATCGGAGAGCAGTGCGATCGATACGCCGCCGCCGGCGGCCACGCCGTTGACCGCCGCGATGACCGGTTTTTCCAGCCTGTAGAGCCCCAGCACGAAGGCGCCGCCGATGCTGTCACCCCCCGGCTCAAGCGTCTCCTGCAGCCTGCCTTCCTCGGCGGCCTGGTTGAAGAGCACGATATCGGCGCCGGTGCAGAAACCCTTGCCCGCGCCGGTGATGATGAGGGCGCGCACTGCATCGTCCTCCTGCAATTCCCTGAAGATATCAGGCAGCAACTCGTTGCTGATCTCGGCCGTCAGGGCGTTCAGCCTGTGCGGCCTGTTCATGGTCAGGATGGCCACGCGGCCCTTTTTCTCCAGTATCAGGCCTTCATATTCCATGTAGATATCCTCAATTATTTTACTTGATTTGACCCGGCCCGGGGCGGTTATCCGCCTCAGGCCCTGACGGTCAACCCCGAAGGGAACTCTTCCTGCATTATCCTGACGGCGCCGCCGATGATGTCGTCCATAACTTCCTGCGTGCTCCTGATCTTTTTGATCAGGCCGGTGACCTGTCCGGCGAACATGGGAAAATATTCAGCTTCGCCTTTCTCCATCATGCCCTGCACGAGGTCGGACATGAGCATGCTCTGCAGCGGCATGGGAAGCGTCTTGAGCCCTGACTTTTCCCAGGCCTCATCAAGTTTGTTCTTAAAAGCGCGTGTCGTTTTGCCGCTGTAAATACGCGTTATCTGTTCCGCTTCCTCGTCCGACTCGATAAGCTTGCGGTAGTAGGCGTCTATGGTAGGTTTATTGATCATGCCAAGCTCGATAAAGTCAACGAAACATTCATGGGTGGCCAGGAAGGCGGTCCCGCACCAGGCGCCGATGGCCCCCAATGCCAGTGACGCCACCAGTCCGCGGCCATCGGCGATCCCGCCGGCAGCCACCACGGGAGTGGGGGCTACGGCGTCCACAACCTGCGGGACGAGCGCGAAGGTACCTATCCTGCCGGTATGCCCGCCGGCGTCATGTCCCTGCGCGATGATGATATCAGCCCCCATCTGTTTGATGCGCACGGCATTGCGCACATTGCCGACCAGCGAGACGATCTTGATGCCGGCCTCGTGCGCCTCCGGTATCAGCCAGTCGGGCGTGCCCAGTCCAAGTGCGAAAAAGGGAACCTTTTCCTCCTTGACCACCTGGAACTGGCTCCTGCCGAACTCCTCTGAGATGGGCCACTCCTTCATTCTGGCGCCTTCAACGCCGAAATCCTTAGCCATCTTCTGGATAAAAGCTGTGTGCCCGGGCGGTATGTACTCCTTGAGCTTTCCCAGGTCGAAATCCTTGGGAATAGCCGCCGGCAGTAGAATATCTACGCCGAAGGGTTTATCGGTCAGCTCACGTGTTTTCCTGATCCATGCCCTCAGTTCATCGGGCCAGAGAAAAGTGGCGCCGAGCATACCCAGCCCGCCGGCGTTGGAAACCGCGGCGGTCAGCGTATAACCGCCGGCGGTCCCCATCCCTGCCAGCATCACCGGGTACTCGACACCGAGCATATCGCACAGCGCGGTGCGGAATACAGGACGCTTGTTCATTTACTCTCCTTGGTGTACTACTTGGATTTTTCGCTCATAAGCACCCGCACTTCCCTCTTGAGGATCTTTCCCACAGCACTGATTGGAAGCTGGTCGAAGAACTCTATCTTCTTGGGCACCTTGTAAGGAGCAACCCTGCCGCGCAGGTATTCGGTGATCTTCTTTTTCTGAGCGTCGCTCTTCTCAATGCCTGCCTTCAATACGATAGCCGACGCCACAATCTCCGAGCCGGGCCTTTCCGGATCCGCTATCCCCACGCTTGCCCCCATATCTACATCTGGATGCTCCATGAGGACGTCATCAAGTTCGCGCGTAAACACTTTCATCCCCGAGACGTTGACCATGTCCTTGAGCCTGTCAACAATGGTCAGATACCCGTCTGAATCCATCTTACCCATATCGCCCGTGTGCATCCAGCCATCGCGCAGCACGTTGGCCGTCTCCTGAGGCTTTCTGAAGTACCCCTTGGTAAACACCTGTGGTCCCTTTACAATCACTTCACCGGGTTCACCAAAAGGCAGGATTTCACCTGTGGCGGGGTCGACGATCTTCACCACGGTATCGGGGAAGGGTATGCCCACCGCGCCCGGTACCTTCTTGCCATAGCGCGGATTGGCGGTCATGAGAGGACTGGTCTCGGTCATGCCATAGACCTCGACCAGCTTGTTCTCGCCAACTATTTTCTCAAAGTCCTTGATATATTCGGGGGGGAACGGCGCGGCGCCGCTGACAAAATATTGGACATCGCTGAAGTCATAGGCTTTGAATGCCGGTTGTTTCATGAGCTCCAGGTAAACCGTCGGCACATTGCCTATGATATTGGGCCTGTGCTTCTTCATGGCCTTGATGATGAAGGCCTGGTCGCGCGGGTTGGGCACCGCGACCTGGGTAATGGCCTTGGAGAACATCACCATGCAGATTATCAGGCCGGCTATGTGGAAGAGAGGGAAGCAAGTCATGCCGACCGTATCACCCATCTTAGCGTCCACCCAGGTCTGGATCTGGGTCATCTGCCACACGATGTTGCGATGTGTAAGCTCAGCGCCCTTGGGCAGGCCGGTGGTGCCGCCCGTATACTGCATAACGCAGGTGTCATCCATGCTGACCTTCTCCGCCACGGGCGTGGCCGGCATGCTCTTCATGACCCCCTTGAAATCATATATTTCAATACCGGGGATGGGCAGCACCTTGCCCGTGGGTATCTTTTTGAGCAGCTTCCCCATGGTGGCCAGCACCGGGGAGAGATAATCGGCAATGCCGGTAAACACGATAGCCTTTAGCTGCGTGCCGTCGATGCCCTTGATGACACGCGGATAAAGAGCATCGAGAGTCACAAGCACCCTGGCGCCGGAATCCTTAAGCTGGTGGTTGAGTTCTTCCGCTGTCAGCAGCGGGCTTACGCCGGTAACCACACAGCCTGCCTTCTGTATGCCTATCAGGCCGATGTAATAGGCCGGGATATTGGGAAGGTTTATACCGACGGTATCGCCCTTCTTCAGCCCGATCTTCTTGAGCAGGTTGGCGAAGCGGTTGGACATCTCGTCCAGCTGTTTGTAGGTAAAGGGAGTGCCCATGTAGTGCAGCCCCGCGCGGTCGGGAAATGCCTTGAAGGCCGGCTCTAAGGCCTCCCAAAACGTTTTATCCGGGTACTGAAGGTTTTCCGGTACTTGCTTGTCGTAGAACTTGAGCCAGGGTTTCTGTTCGTATATGTCAACCAATGTACAGCCTCCTCTAATTAATTTTATCTATACAAACGATCCCGTTTATATGATCACCCCTGTGAATAACAACCACTTTCTCCCCGCTTAACTATTTGGGTTTTTCGCTCATAAGCACCCGCAGTTCCCTTTTGAGTATCTTGCCCACTGCGCTGGTGGGAAGCTGGTCGTAGAACTCTATCCTTTTGGGTACCTTGTATGGTGCAACCCTGCCCCGCAGGTAGTCGGTAATCTTGGCTTTCTCGGCGTCGCTCTTTTCAATGCCTGCCTTAAGTACGATGGCCGATACCACGATCTCCGAGCCGGGCCTTGCCGGATCCGATATGCCCACGGTCGCCCCCAGATCCACGTCCGGGTGTTCGCAGATAACGTCATCAAGTTCACGTGTAAACACTTTCATCCCAGAGACATTGACCATGTCCTTGAGCCTGTCAACTATTGTGACGAACCCTTCCTCGTCCATCTTGCCGATGTCTCCGGTATGGAACCATCCATCCCGCAGAACATTAGCGGTCTCCTGTGGTTTTTTGAAGTACCCCTTGGTAAATACCTGGGGGCCCTTTACAGCCACTTCACCGGGTTCACCAAAGGGCACAGGTTCACCCGTAGAGGGATCGACGATCTTTATCACAGTGTCCGGGAAAGGTAAACCCACCGCTCCCGGTATCTTCTTGCCGTAGCGGGGATTGGCCGTAATGATCGGGCTTGTCTCTGTCAGCCCATACACTTCCACCAGCTTGTTCGCACCCACTATCTTCTCAAACTCCTTAATATATTCAGGGGGGAACGGCGCAGCGCCGCTGGCAAACAGTTCCACATCGCTAAAGTCGTAGGCACGAAACTCCGGCTGCTTCATAAGTTCCAGGAACACTGTAGGCACATTGCCGATCATGATCGGCCTGTATTTCTTCATAGCCTTGATGATAAATTTCTGGTCGCGCGGGTTGGGTATGGCAATCTGCGTGATGCCGCTGTTAAGCAGCGCCATGCCGACCAGCAACCCTGCAATATGGAACAGCGGGAAGGCTGTCAGGCCGACCCCTTTACCCCTTTTGAAATCCAGCCAGGTCGTTATCTGCATAAGTTGAGCAACGACGTTGCGGTGCGTAAGCTCGGCGCCCTTGGGAAGGCCGGTGGTGCCGCCTGTGTATTGCATTACGCAGGTATCATCCATGCCGACCTTTTCTGAGACCGGGTCTGTGGGCATATCCTTCATAACCTGCTTGAAGTGGTATATATCGATGCCGGGCAGCGGAAGGACTTTGCCCGTAGGTATCTTTTTGAGTAGTTTCCCCATGGTTGCCAGTACCGGTGACAGGTAATCGGCGATACCCGTAAATACAATAGCCTTAAGTGCCGTACCGGCTACAGATTTCTCGACGCGCGGGTAGAGCGCATCAAGCGTTACCAGAACCTTGGCGCCGGAATCCTTAAGCTGGTGGTTGAGTTCTTCCGCCGTCAGCAGCGGACTGACACCGGAGAGAACGCAGCCGATCTTTTGTATTCCCAGCAAGGCTACATAGTAAGCAGGAAGGTTAGGCAGGTTAACGCCCACAATATCGCCTTTCTTCAGGCCAACCTTCTTCAAGAGATGGGCAAACCTGGTTGACATGACATCCAGTTGCTTGAAAGTGAATGGTGTTCCCATGTAGTAGAGTCCCACTTTATCCGGGAACTCAGCAAAGGCGGGACCAACCACCTCCCAAAACGGTTTCTCCGGGTATTGCATGTTTGCCGGGACTTGCTTGTCGTAGAGCTTAAGCCAGGGTTTTTGCCCGTATATGTCCGCCATGTAACAACCTCCTACCTGTTTTTATATATATAAACGTGACCGCTTATATTTCGCACAAACAACTGTGTACCAGATTACCACAGTAAAATTTATTTAACAACAGCGTTCGTAACGCGGCGGAAATGATAGTGAAAGTCGTTACCTGACGCATCAATCAATTTTTAACCGCGGGCCGGCCTGTCAGGCCGGTTTAAGGGCGCTGAGCTTGATGCTCCTGACTGATTTGCCGACCTGCCGGAGATCGTCCTTATTCACATTTTCGTCATCCAGCATAGCCTTCGCAGTGGGATCGTTGCTCATATATTCAGTTCCGAAGCTGGTCTCCTCGATTATCCTGATATCGCCGAAACCGGCCAGGGCCACCGCCGCGAGGTATTTTTCTTTGAGCGCAGCTCCGGCAAGGCAGCCGATATACGCGGCAACCGATCTCTGTACCGTTTCGGGCAGGGCTTCCAGCAGAACGATATCCGATACCATCAGCCGGCCGCCCGGCCTGAGCACACGGTAGGCTTCCTGGAAAACCCTTTCCTTGTCGGGTGAAAGGTTGATCACGCAGTTGGAGATGATGATGTCCGCCGCATTATCGGCAACAGGCAGGTTCTCGATCTCGCCCAGCCTGAATTCCACGTTCTGATAGCCACCCTTTTGCGCGTTTTCGCGTGCCCTTTCCAGCATCTCGGGCGTCATATCCACTCCGATAACCCTGCCCCTGTCACCCACCCTGGGTGAAGCCAGGAAGCAGTCAAACCCGCCCCCCGAGCCCAGGTCGAGCACCACCTCACCCTCTTTAAGCGATGCCATGGCCACCGGGTTGCCGCAGCCCAGTCCGAGGTTAGCCCCATCGGGCACCGACGATATGTCATGCTCGGAATAACCTATCCCCTTACTGATCTCCCGGGTCACGTCAATCCCGCAGCAGCCGGTTGCCTGCGGGCCGCAGCAAGAGCCGCTGCCTTTAGCCACCTGCGCATAGCCCTGCCGCACCGTTTTCCTAATTTCTTCTTTACGCATGGTTATCCTCCCTGGTTAATTAATAGTTTTTTTATATATCTTTTCTGTGTTTCGATATATTTAGAAATATAATACTATTTATAAACCTTTGTCAAGTCCCCTCAATAAAGGTTTAGCCACAGTCCTGTGTAAAAAAGGCCTATAACGATAAAAAGTACGGCCATGGCCATTCTAATATATTTTTCAGCCCGGCTGATGGAATTTATCCATTTTGCGGCGCCCGCCACTCCCAGCGAGATCAGGGTGCCGAAAAGCAACACCGGCAGGCCGCTGCCGAGTGCAAATAAAGCGGGCAAGCCCACGCCTCCTTTGGTCTTAAAAGCAAGCGGGATGAGCACCCCGAAGAAGAGCAATGCGCTGTAGGGACAGAACGCCAGGGCCAGGACAATGCCCAGCGGCAGGGCGCCCAGCATGCCCATATCGGCCAGCTTGCCGGCGGCATTTGACACGCTGCTACCGTGCTCCCCGAAAGAAATCCTGTCGATGAAGAGCATGATGAGGCCGACGGCGATCAGCAGGGGACCCACGGCCTTTTCCCCGAACTCCTGCAAAAAATTGGTGACCAGCGGTATGCTCAACCCTGCATAAATGATAAGCATGCCCAGTACCGTGTAGGTAATCATCCTGCCCAGCGTGTACAGGGCGCCGCTGGTGACGGCAAACCTGCGGTCGGATATCCTGCGGCTGATATAGGCCAGGGCCGCCAGGTTGGTGGCAAGTGTACAGGGCCCGATGGTAGCCATAACGCCGAGGAGGAAAGCGGAAAAACCGGGTAAACTTATGCCGCTCAGCAGTCCCTGCAGATCCACTACCTGCTCTTGCCCTCCAGCATATTCAATACCGACCGAATAAATTCCGCCAGCGCATCCCCCCCGGGTTCCAGTTGTTTGACCGGCAGGGATATGGAGGTATTCTCCACCAAAATTACGATTGTCCCGTTCTCCACGGACAGGTTGCCTTTAACCTCGGGCGCGACCAGTCCGCCGCAACCTGCGGCAATCATTATAAATACGACACAGGCGGCTGCAACGGTGTTAAACAATAACATTTTCATTTATTACCCCTTCCTATCAGTCTAATGATACCTTAATTCTTGACAAATAACGGCACGATTATTTATATTGTATGCAAATATTTTGTGCTAAAAGTATTCGATTATGGTAAATGACCTTGGTGAACACATCTGCTTCAATGTCGGACGCGTGATGCGCCGGGTTTACGAGCATTACGATTCGCGGCTATCGCCATTCAACCTGACCACGCCCCAGTACATGGTATTCAACGCCCTCTGGATGGGGGACGGTATAACCATCGGCGAACTTGGGCAGCGGGTGGCGCTGGACGGTTCAACCATTACCGGCATCCTCGACCGTATGGAGAAAACCGGCTACGTGGAACGCAGGCCCAACGCGGAGGACCGCAGGTCGGCGCTGGTTTACCTTACGGCAAAGGCCAGGGAAGTAGGTCCACGCATCATCAGCTTTGCAGATGAACTTGATGCCGCCATCCGCAAGGATTTTTCAGCTCAGGAAATGGCGGTCTTTGAGCGCGTGCTTCGCAAGTTGGGCCAATCGCAGATAAGTTGACCCTGTCACGCCCCTGCGGACATATCATTATCACCGCGGAGGATTAAATGAACCAACCATACGTCTCCCCGACCGACCCAGAAAAGCAGACCTACCTGAAATTCATCGAATGGCAGAAGAAGAGCTGGTACGGCGTGCCTGATTCAGAGGTACTGCTGCCATACGTGGCCGCGCGCTACACCACCGAAGAGGCGGCCCTTCTGACCGGCATGCCTTTTGCTCCCAGGACCCTGGATGAACTTGCTGACCTGACCAAAACCGGCGCCGACATCCTTGGCCCCAAACTGGACTCGCTGGCCGCCAGGGGACTGGTATATAAACAGGCCAGGGATGACAGCGTACGCTATTACCTGAACGATATCTTCTTCATTTACCGCAGCTTCGGCTGGCCCGGCAGCCACGATGAATATAACCAGGCGGTGGGACCGCTTCAACACAGGTACCTGACCGGAGGATTAATGTCACCCTGGCAGAACGTGAGGGAGAAAGGCCTGCGCGTGCTGCCTGTAGGGGCCACCATCGAGGACACACGCGGCGTCCTTCCCTACGAGGAGGTACGCAAGATACTGGACAGGGTCGAGTATTTCACGGTGAGCCACTGCCCCTGCCGCCATGCCAACAACCTGAATCCTGAGTCTCCGGACTGCCTGTATCCCACCGAGGTCTGCCTGCATTTCGACAGGCTGGGACACTACATCGTGGAAAACGGCATGGGACGCGAGATAACCCGCCAGGAGACCGAGGAGATACTCAAACGCTCAGCCGAACTCGGCCTCATCCACGGCATCTCCAACCAGCAGGAAAAGCCGGATACCATCTGCAACTGCTGCCATGACTGCTGCATCTGGTTCCTGGCCATGAATAAATACGGGCACAGCGGCAGCCTGACCCCTTCCAACTTCCGCGTCACGGTCAACCAATCGACCTGTGTGGGTTGCGGACTGTGCGTCAAGCGCTGCCCTATGGAGGCTCTGCACCTGGTGGAAGCACCCGCGGCAAAGGGGCGCAAAACCACGGTTAAAAGCGGGGATGGCAGTGTACGCGAACTCACCAACAGGACCGGCAAAGTGTCGGAACTGAAACAGGAGCGCTGCATCGGCTGCGGCGTGTGCGCCTATAAATGCCAGTCACAATCGCTCACGCTGGCGCGCAACCGGGCCGAGCATCATCCGCCACAGACAGGCCGCGACTGGGCCGCGGAGTTCATGGCAACGCGCAAAGCTGTTTAAATGCTGCGTTGGAACCTGCCCGGCATATTTGCCAATATTAAGCGTTGCAATTATACTTCCCTGAACAAGAAACTTCAGACCCGAGGAGAGATCGTAATGTCCAATTTCAAGCTGTTTAAATTACTCTGCCTGACCGGCCTGCTTGCGCTGGCAATATCGTCGTCAGCCGGCTGCACAGGTCCCTCCACCTCCTACAAGCCTTCCGGGCTTGCCGGACTGGTGGCGTTTGCCTCCGACCGCGACAATAATATACATATCTATACAATAAACCCGGACGGGACCGATGTCCGGCCTACTTCGGGCGATAACCGCACGGCCGACGGCCTGCCCAGGTGGTCGCCGGACGGCTCCAGAATAGCCTTCAGTTCCAACCAGTCCGGCAACTACCATATATGGAGCATGAATGCCGACGGCAGCGACCGCAAAAGACTCACCGACCTCAAGGGCCGCAGCGCACTGCCCGCGTGGTCGCCGGACGGCTCCAAAATAGCCTTTACATCCGAAGTGCTCAATGCCGCAGGCGACAAGGACCTTGAAATATTCGTCATGAATTCCGATGGCAGCGGCGTCCAGCAACTCACCGTCAGCCCGCCACAGGCGGACGGGAGGGTGGCCTGGAACAGCGTACCCACATGGTCGCCTGACAGCGCTAAAATCCTTTTCGCCTCCAACCGTGAGGGGGACGGCGTCACCCCGACCCTTTACAGCATGAACTCCGATGGCAGTGACCAGAAAAAGTTCGGCCTTATTGTGGCCGTGGACGGCTCCGAACCTGACTGGTCGCCGGTCACCAACAAAATCGTCTGCGTGAGGGGTACCGCCGCCAAAGGCGATATCTGGGTCATGGACGCGTCATCCCCCTTCCCCACGCTGACGGCCACCAGGATCACTCAAAATATAGACGACAACCGCAGCCCTGTATGGTCGCCCGACGGCAAACAGATAGCCTATGTCTCCGATGTCAACGGCAACAAGGACGTATATATAATGAACGCCGACGGCTCCGGCGTCCGCCGCCTGACCTACGGCAAGTCCAACAACCTTAACCCTGCCTGGAGATAAGCCACCCTCACTATTTGACATCAGAACATTTGTTCTACTATAATCCATGCACGCCTTTATTAAAGGGGGTGGTGCGTGGTGTCCAGACACATTGATGAGCCTGTAACCGTCCATATCAGCCGGGAGTCTGTCCCGACCGCCTTCATCTGGCGGCGGCGCCTCTACAGGGTAGTGGAGATACTGTCATGGTGGAGGGAGGCTTCGGAGTGGTGGAACGGGGAACCGGTGCGCACACTCATCCGTGTCACCGCCGAGTGCCGTGGCGCCGGCACTTACGAGCTCTGCAAGAGCGGCTCGGACTGGTCCCTGCGCCGCGTGCTTGACTGACCGGGGATGATGGGGCAATGTCTTTCGTCCACCTGCACACCCATTCCTACTACAGCTTCTTAGACGGGGCTGCCGGACCGGCTCAACTGGTTGATAAAGCCGTCCATTTCGGCATGCCGGCGCTGGCGCTTACCGACCACAACCGGCTGACCGGGGCCATCAGGTTCTACGACAGCGCTAAAAAGTCAGGTATCAAGCCCATCATCGGCGCTGAGATAGACATGGAGGGGGGCTACCACCTGACCCTGCTCTGCCGCGACATGGCGGGTTACTCCAACCTCTGCCGGCTGCTCACCGCCATGCACTGCAACAGGCGCGGCGGCAAACCGTCCGCCACGCGCGACATGCTCTGCGGCTTGCGCGGCGGCCTGATAGCCCTTTCAGGCTGCAGCCTGGGAGAGGTGCCCTCGCTACTGGCCGGCGGCCGTAAGCACGATGCCGCCCTGGCGGCAGGCTTCTACCGCGAGGTCTTCGGCGACGGCTTCTTCATCGAGTTGACCCGCTATCCCGCCAGGGAAGGCACGCCGCTGTGCCACCTGCTCTACGGACTGGCCCGCGGGCAGGGCATCCCCGCGGTGGCCACCAACAACGTACACCACCTCGGCATGCGCGACTACAGCACCAGGGAACTGCTCAACTCCATCGGCCGTATCCTGCCCGTCACCCGTCTTCCCTGCCCGCGCACCGTGGAGCAGTATTTCAAATCGCCCGCCGAGATGGAGCGCCTCTTCAAAGACTTCCCCGGCGCCGCCGGCATGTCCCTCGAGATCGCCTCGCTCTGCAACCTTGAGCTCGAACTGGGCAGAACACGCTTCCCAAAGTTCGACCTGCCCGCCGGCCAGACAGCCGCGGGACTCCTGCGGCGGCTGGCTTACGAGGGCACGCAGCGCAAATATGCCGGCCTGACGCCGGAGCTGACCGCCCGCCTGGAGATGGAGCTTGCAACCATCGGGAAGCTCGGCTTCTGCGGCTACTTCCTGGTAGTATGGGACATCGTGCGCTGGGCCAGGGAGCGCGGCATACGCTGCCAGGCGCGCGGCAGCGCCGTGGACAGCCTGGTGGTTTACGCCCTGGATATCAGCATCGCCGACCCCGTCCACTACGACCTGCTCTTCGAACGCTTCATGCACCCGCTTCGCAACGAGCCGCCCGATATCGACCTTGATATCGACCGCAGGAGGCGGGACGAGGTGCGCGATTACATCCGCGGCAAGTACGGGGAGGACAACGTCTCCTGCGTTGCAACTATCAATACCTACCTGGCGCGCGGCGCCATACGCGACGCCGGCAAGGCGCTGCAGGTGCCGCAGTCCGTCATCGAAGAGGCCTGCAAAGGCATACACTGGCTGTCCGCTTCGAAACTGATGGAGAAGGCCGCGATACTTCCCGAATTGAAAGACAGCAGCGTTTACAAAAGGCCCGAACTGAAGGAATTCTTCCGCCTGTGCGCCGCCATCGACGGCTTCCCCAAACACCTGTCGGTACACCTGGGAGGCCTGCTCATAGGGGAGGGGCGGCTCTGCGACCTCGTGCCGCTGGAGCCTTCCAGCGGCGGGGACATAATCAGCCAGTACGACAAGGACGATATCGAGAGGCTGGGCCTGGTCAAGATAGACCTGCTGGCATTGCCCACCATCACAGTCATCGAGCAGGCCGTGCGCAGCATCAGGCAGAACCGCGGCCTCGATATAGACATCGACAACATAGCGCGCGACGACCCGGCGGTCTTCGCCATGCTGCGCGATGGCAGGACAATCGGCGTCTTCCAGCTTGAGTCGCCGGCGCAGAGGGAGATGGCGGGACGCCTGCTGCCGCGCACTTTCGACGACATCATTGTCTCGCTCTCGCTGGTGCGCCCGGGCCCGCTCAAGTCCAGCATGGACAAGGTTTACCTGGCGCGCCGGCACGGGCAGGAGCCGGTGAGCCACCTGCACCCCTGCCTGGAGGGGGCGTTGGGCGAGACGCTGGGAGTGATACTCTACCAGGAGCAGGTACTGCGCGTGGCGCATGACCTGGCCGGCCTGAGCTACGCCGAGGCCGACGGGTTCCGCCGCGCCATGACACATGACCGCACGCACGGGGAAATGGAGAAGATGCGCCTCTCCTTCATCAACAGCGCCATGCGCAGGGGGATCAAGCGCGGCGTGGCCGAGGAGGTATTCGGGCAGCTCGCCGCCTTCGCCGCCTACGGCTTCTGCAAGGCGCACGCCGCTGCTTATGCCGTGCTCTCCTACCAGACGCTCTGGCTGAGATGTCATTACCCGGCCGAGTTCTTCGCGGCCCTGCTTTCCAACCAGCCCATGGGCTACTATCCGCCGCGCGTGCTGGCCGCCGAGGCCCGCCGCTGCGGGGCCGCCGTCCTGCCGCCCGACGTAAATAGATCGACAGACCTTTACACTGTGGAAGGAGACGCCATACGCGTCAGCCTGGGCCAGGTCAAGGGCATCAGCCGCGAGGCCATCGCCTCCATCATTCAGCGAAGGGGCGAAGCAGTGTTCATCTCCCTGCGCGACTTCGTCCTGCGCGTGGAGGCCAATCAGGCCATTATTGAGAACCTGATCAGGGTGGGCGCGCTGGATGCCTTAGGCAGCCGTGGGGAGATGCTGGCAGAGATACCCGGCCTCATGCAATTCAAACGCAGCAAAGGCCGCGATAACATGCTTCCGCCTGCAGGGGCTGACCTTCAGGTCCACCCGCCCGAGCCCGGGAAAGAGCGCCTGCTGGCCGAGCGCGAACTCCTCTCGCTCGACCTCTCCGCCCATCCCCTGGACTTCTGCGATTTAGGCGGGGGTTTCACCCGCATAAAAGACCTCCCCGCGCTGCCCACCGGGCAGACTATTAAGATTGCAGGTTCGGTCATCCGCTACCAGACCCCGCCCACGCGCACCGGCAGGCGCGTGGTGTATATCATACTGGAGGATGGCAGCGGCGTAGCCGACGTCACCGTCTTCAGCGACGTGCAGGAGAAATGCGGCGGGGTGCTTTTCCGGACGGGGTGGATGGAGGTGCGGGGCACGATCCAACGGAGGGGACCGAAATCGCTGTCCATCATCGCCGCTGAGCTGAGGCCGTTGAAAACACGCAGGGTTTTGCCCATAAAAAAAGCAGGGGAAGCCTCTGTGCCGGCGACCCCTGCAGTGGGAGGAGAACCGCAAAACTTCAAATCATGCGGACCACTATCACCAACGAACTGATGATCAACATCCCGCACACCACCATAGACCAGAAGAGAGCCTGCGCCTTCCAATCGGTCTTGACTGTTCCGACTATCGATTTCATCTTCTTCCTCCTGATCTTAATTTTTTCCTGCAGGGTAATTCTATCCCCCTGATCCTCCTATTACAATAGCCCAACGGTACCAGTTTTGATGTGACCTTAGTACTATAAACCCTCATACCTTGGTTATGCGCGCGGCTTTACTGCTTATACCAGGTGTAGCTCAGCCTGACTGTGTCCTTCTGGAAGCTGGGGATATAGCGGTTATACATGACCGTCTCCTCGGGCGGGATCCGGGCGGCGATTGTGACACTGTTGCCGGAGCTGTCCGCCACTATTTTCACGTTGGCCATATACCAGGTCCTATCCGCGTTTGTTATGCTTCCGTTGACGACTAAGGCATTAGTGGTGGCGTACCTGTACAGTGCCGTCTGGTTTACCCACACAACGGACGAATCCCCGGGGGGTATTGAAGATGGCACAGGTGCAGGGTCCGGGTCGGGAGGTATATTGGCCCCCGGCAATATAGTGAGGCTTACCGGCACATAGACCGGGCTGTTGAGCGCGCCGTCGGCGGCAATATTTATAGTTCCCGAGTACTGGCCGGGCGCCATGCCGGTTGCATCGATAGTCACCCTGGCGTTGGCCGTTTGAGCCGTTGCGGTGCCGGGTAACTGCTGCAGGACTATCCAGTGCGCGCTATCGCTCATTGACTGGCTAAGTATGCCGCCGCCCTGGTTAATCACCGAAAGGACCTGCTCGAGGGCCGGCCCCTGCCCCTGCCCAATGGTAAACACAAGGCTGCCCGGGCTTACCACCATTACGGGCGCTGATGATGCAACGGGCGCTGCGGGCTGCTGCTGAATGGCGGGGGTACAGCCCGCGGCAGGCACGATAAGGGCCACAGCCACCGACATGACAAGGACGAAAACACAATTTTTATACGCGTCCATTGATTCCTCCTGAGCCTTACATATTCACATCAAGCGCATTATATACCATGCCCACCTATTTTCCCATCGCCTGCTGTCATCAGTATGTCTGCATATGCGGGCATTGACAGGCTGTTGAAACATTGACAATAAGGGCGGCCGTACTTATGCTATTATCAGGAAACTACATTTAGGTGTATCCTGCGCTATGAAGATGATTGACCTGACGGCCCTGCTACTCCCGCTGCTTCTTCTGGCCCTTGCCACATCCTGCGTCTCCCGGGAGTACCCAGTGACCGGCACCTACATGGAGACCGCCTACAGGACCGAGTATGTGACCGAGACCTACACAGAAAACGAGACCACGGTTGATTCGATCACAGGCAGCTATGAACTGCGTCCTGTTAATACCTGGTACTCGCAGAATATCGCCTTTAACGGCCAGTCCAACTTCTGGTACTTAGCCTACGATATCCCCCAGGAGCCGCCCTACGATAACCTGCGGCTGAAAGTCTCGGTCTGGAAGCAGTATCAGTACGAGTCTGCCTCCATACGCATACTTGACATGACCAGGGGAGGCCAGCTTAGCATCCCTGCCCCTGCTATTTACGGGGCCACTGACACGGGGCTGATAGCATGGACATGGATAACGGCCACCACCACAGGCACCGCCGGTGCCTGGAGCAGTTCATCGGGCAGCACCTCGGACAACGCATCCGAAGAAGCCTCGGGGGCCACGACCGGTGGGGCATCGACAGCCTGGTTGGATATGGCCAATATCCAGATCAACCAGGCTAAATTCCTGGGCGGCAGGACCAACCTCTGGTCAAGGCCCGAGAACCCGCAGGTCCTCGACCTGGACGCCGGCAAGGCGAAGAAAATCGGCATCATCATCTGCGGCCCGCAAAACCAGTGGAACGCCCAGCTCACACTGCAGGGCACATTTACTTATGATACTGTTTCAGACAAATCAGTCACCAGGGAGCGCCGGGTGGCCGTACAGGTACCCTACGAGGTAGAGAAGCAGAAGACCACCTACCAGGCCAGGCAGGTGCCATTCTGGGAAATATTCGCGCGCTGATGAAACACATGCCGCAATCTTTACTATGCAGCCACCGGCATCAGTACAGCAGGCTGACGGATAAGCTGCCTGGTTCCGCCGTACGGGCACTGTCCCTCCTCATTCTTATAGCCGTGGCCCTGCCCGCACTTTCCTGCGTCGCCGTCCAGTACCCCCAAAAAGAAACTTACTATGAAAGCGTGTACGTCACGGAAAACCGCAGCGAGGCCTTGAGTGAAACATATCCCGTTACCCGCATAGAAAGCGGCCAGGAGTTGCTAACGCCTTATGTAATATGGAGCAATCCCAGCCTCATGTTCAAGGGCACGGAGTTCGTCTGGTACTACGGCTACAGGCTGCCCGGCACCCACGATGAGGAGAAGATCAGGATATCGCTCTATAAGCAGGAATACTACGAAAATGTGGCCATCAGCCTGTTCGATGTGGGTGCGCGCGGGCAGGTGTTGCAGCCGCCGTCAATCTCTCCCCTTGACCCCATTTACACCGATACTGTGCAGTGGAACTGGTTCACGTACAGCGGCGACACCTCCGGCACCGACGCCGCCGGCAGCAGCACCTCCGCCATGGGCAGGTGGGTTAACTCAGCCAACATCAAATTCAACTTCGCCCGTTTCGTGGGGGGCCAGGCCGACATCTGGATGAACCGGGCGCGTCCCTACGACATCGATTTCGACACGCGGGGGGCGCGCGACATAGCAGTCATGTTCATCGGCCCCACCACCGCGCAGAACACCAGGTTCGGGGCCACACTGCTTTGGTCCGACCGGATCACAGAAACCGCGACCAGGACAGTGGAACGGCAGGCGCCATACGTGGTTGAGCAGAGCATTCAGAAAGAGAGGACGGTCAACAGGACGGTGCAGGTGCCTTTCTGGCAGGCGCTTCCCTTCAAATAGGCAGCGGATCAAGCCGTCAAATGAGGCCCAGGTACCAGCCCAATATTTCCCTGCCCCACAGCAGTGTAACGATGCCACCTATGCACAGGAAAGGACCGAACGGCAGCATCTCCCTGCGCTTCTTGCGCCCGCTTATGAGCAGGGCAGCCGCGATTATTCCTCCCGCCAGTATGCCTATAAAGAGCGCGATAAATACCAGCGGGAAACCCACCATAAGGCCCAGCAGGCCGGCCAGCACAACGTCTCCCAACCCCATACCCCCCTTCGAGAGCACCACCACCAGGAAAAGCAGCAGTGCGCCGCATATGCCCCCTGCCAGCGCGCACAGCATGAAATTGTTAAAAAGGGCCATAAAGCCGCTGCCTGCAAAGAAGAGCGGCCAGGGAAGCCGGTAGTCCGTCAATGTAACCGCCAGCGCCACCAGCGCAGCCAGCAATATAGACGGGTAGGTCACCAGGTTAGGCAATATAAAATGCTCGAGGTCGGTGACGAACAGTATAATCAGCACCGAGGAATAAACCAGCAGTATTAGCAGAGTCCATGACAGCCCGTAGATCAGGTAGAGGGCGGCGAAGAGCATGCCCGTGACAGCCTCCACCACCGGCACGCGGGCAGGCAACGCTGCGCGGCAGCCCGGGCAGCGGCCGCCTGTTACAAAATAGCCGAGCAGCGGCACCAGTGATCTGGCTGGCAATTTAATCCCGCATTTCCTGCAGGACGGCGCAGCGGGGCGCACTTCGCCCTCCTCTGTTACCGACCCCGCGAACCGGTTCAGCAGCGCCCCCCAGGCAAGTCCCAGCAGCAGGAAAAGTGCGGCTATCAAAGCCGTAAAAATGCTATCCGCGGACATATTTCTGTTCCCCCATGCCGAAGTAGCGGTCGAAGTTTAAGCTGTTGCCCGAGTTATCCCTGATTGTGCCGCTGAAAAGGCCGAAGGGCCCGAAGTATTTGACCCTGATTGCCAGCAGGTCCATATCGATTTTGCCCATAGAGACAGGCCTGAAGGACAGGTCCACCATGCCGTAGCGGTCCCGTATCAGCCAGTCCCCTTCCACACCCTGCGGCCTGTCGAATTTGACCGGCGGCAGCAGGTCAAGTTTGCCATCCACCCACAGGCAGTTCTCGTTATACCTCTCCGCGTCAACAGACTGGTTAGCCGTTAAATTGAAGCCTGCCAGGCGTCCGGATGTGTCATAGCCGGCCGCCGTGACCCAGTCGTACTTCAGCTTATAAGGGTAAAAGCCCTTGTGATCGTCGATGACTGCAAAACTTTCGCCGCGCAAAAATTCCACCTTTTCCCCCCCCAGGCTGAAGTTTCCCTGCATGGGCATAAGGCACTTATGGGAATAAACGCCGCGGTTCCTGCCCACAGGTATAGAAACGACTATAGGGGAAACAAGCCCCTCTTCATGGATGGCCTCGAAATGCCCTTCCATATCCGGAAGGTCCTTCTGGTCACGGATGCAGACATTTATATAGAACCTGCCCCTGGCCAGGGCGCTGATGAACTCCATAGAGCAGTCCCTGTCCCGGTAGCGCTGGCTGCCGTCCCAGATAGACGGGGGGACCTTCATCTTCCAGGGGGGCAGTACCTTTTCAAAGACATACTTTTTATTGCGTTGCTTATCATAGGCAATGAACTGTGCCAGGGCCGAGACCTTAGCGTTATACAGCACGGCCAGCATAAACCAGCGGCTGTTTCCAAACTGGAAGGCCTGCCACTCCTTGAGCCTGAAATTGAGCAGGGGTCTGGGCAGCCACATACCCAGCGGCCTTTCTGCCTCGAGCGGATTGACCCTTTTGAACTGGCCGTTAAAAGTGCCGAAGTTAAATTTACCGTTGGTGACCAGTTCATCCGGAACAGATCTCAATTCCCTCTGCAGGTATCCTTCCATTCATTACCCCCTGTTGCAAGATGGAGCCAGCGGCGAGAGTCGAACTCGCGACCAGCTGTTTACGAAACAGCTGCTCTACCACTGAGCTACGCTGGCATGCCTGATATTATATGAGAGTAGCAATCCATTGTAAACGCCACAGAGCGATTTCCGGGCCTTATACCGCTGAACGCCGGCCCTGGCAGGCCTGTGTTATAATCAGCCGGTAATTTCGCGCGCTTGAAAGGGGTGGCTAAATGAGAAACATCTGGCGGGTCCTCAGCATATTAGTCCTCATATTTACGCTATTCGGCTGTTTCCTTTTTCAGACCGGCCCGATGTCTGCCGACGATCCCGGCTCCAAGATCAGCAGCAGCCTTCTCAAGGCGATAGCAACCAGGAGTGAGCAGAGGCAGCCCCTTTCTCGTTTCAGCGGCGACGCCCAGGAGCCGGCTTTGGACCCGGCCAACGTGAGTGTTTTTATTTACACCGGCAGCAGGCCGGATGCAGCTCAGGTAGCGGATATGGCTTCGCTGGGGGTTACCGCCTATGCGGATAGCTGGATACCACCCGTCGGAGAGCATCCGCAGGGATTTATTACTGCCACCGTCCCCATTGACCAGGTAAACGGCCTGGCCGCCAAAAACTATGTCGTCAGGTTGGACAGCGCCGAGGGGCAGTCCTACCAGATGAACGACTTGGCAGCGACCGCCATCAAGGCCGATACCTTCTATACCGGCGGATACACCGGCGCGGGCGTGAGGGTAGCGGTTTTAGACAATGGCCTGGACACCACCCACCCGGATTTCCCAACCCCTATATTTGCCAAAGACTACTGGGATTATCCTGCTATCGGGGACAACGTCACTTCGCCCAATGCCGGCGGCAGCGACCACGGCACTCATGTGGCCGGCAGCGCGCTGGGCAGGGGGACCCTTTCGGGCGGCAAATATAAGGGCATAGCCAACGGCGCGGACTTCGTATTTATCAAGATAGGGAACAATACCACCGGCACTGCGTCCAACGCGGCCATGACCAATGCGCTGAAAGATGCGGTGGACAAGTACGGCGCCAACATCATCAGCATGAGCTACGGCGGGTGGAGCGCGCATCACGACGGCACCGATGCCAACAGCCAGGCCGCCGATTACGCCGTCAGCAAAGGCGCCACGGTCTTCATATCAGCAGGCAACGAGGCTGATAAGGGCAAGCACTACAGGGGCACGGTGGCCGCGGGAGCCATTACCGGATACATCCAGTTAAATGTCTCCTCCGACAACTGCACCCTGGAGCACAACCTGGTCTGGTACGACGGATTGGGCGTGCACAACGAATTGACCGTGCAGTATTACAATTCCTCCAAAGTTGCTATTCCGACGCAAAACTATCGCATGGAGGAAAGCACCCGGGGCACTGAGCGGCGGCAGGTTGAGATGACAGACAATACCAGCATAATTCCGTCCGGCTCAACTTATTACATGACGGTGACCAATAGTTCAACTGCCAACCAGGAGTTTCACTTATATTATGACGGCGCACGCGATAGCCAGGTAAAATTCGCCTCCCCCGACATATATTACACGCTGGGCAGCCCGGGCGAAGCCGACAACGTTATCTGCGTGGGTTCTTACAACAGCAGGAAATCATGGACCGATTACAAAGGATTAGATTGGTCTACCAATGAGACGGAGGGCTATGTATCACTTTTCAGCAGCCGGGGTCCCAGGATCGACGCCCGGGCGCCCCAAAAACCCAACCTGGTAGCCCCGGGCAGCGCCATCATATCCTGCCGTGATAGTTCCAATCCTCTGAATCCATACACCGTATCCAACAGCGGCAGCAGCGGCCAGCCGGCCAACTACTATGTTATGAGCGGGACGAGCATGGCCACGCCCGTCGCGGCCGGCTCGGCGGCGCTGCTGATGCAGGCTTACCCCGGATTGAAGGGCAAGCCCGCCGAGGTCAAAAGGCTGCTCACGCCGGCCACTACACCCAACAATTCCTGGGGCTACGGCCTGATAGACCTGCAGAAGACAAAGGCCAGGGCACCGCAATCAGCCACTGTCCAGGCCTCCACCGGCCAGGGACAGGTCACCTTCACTACGAGTGAGGGCATCATAGGTAGCCTCAGCGCCACAGGTGGCGGACCGGTCCCGCAGGACACAGGCCTTTACACCTTCCCCTTCGGCCTTTATTCCTACAATATCTCGGACCTGTTGATCGGCGAAACCATACAGGTCACCGTTACCCTGCCGGAGGCAGGCCCCACACAATGGGTAAAAAGCACAGCCGACGGCTGGCAACAGGTGCCCGTGATCTCGGTAAACGGCAATATCATGGTAATACAGTTGACAGACGGCGGCATCGGCGATGACGATGGCGCCGACGGCGATATCGAGGACCCGGGCGGACCCGTGGTCGTTATGCCCATGGTCAACCTCAGGCCACCATCGTCCTCCGCCACCATGGCCGCTACTCCCCCCTCGCAGCCGGTCATCCTGCCCAACATTGCGGTGCAGAGTGCCCGCGTCTCAACTACCTCGGTTTCGCCTGGTGACCCCGTCACGGTAACCGCCGATATAACCAATAAGGGCGCGGTCAACGGCGTCAAGAAAATCACACTGTATGTAAACGGGCAGGTGGAAAGCACGCAGGGAGTGAACGTCAACAGCGGCGGCTACACGCGATTGACCTTCAACATAGCGCGCAGCGAGCCGGGCGATTACACGGTGTACGTGGACGGCGTGCCGGCCGGCAGCTTCAAGGTTGAGCCGCTCAGTCAATCCGACGCCATCCTCGTCTTCAGCTCCGTCCTGTTAGGGCTGGCCTTCATACTCGGCATGGTCATGCTGTGGCGCAGGCAGCGCACCGAAGTTTGATAATATCTACTTGTTGGACTCCTTCATTATGTACCTGAAGGTGCAGTGTTCCTGCTGTCCCACGTGGTGGCGGTCGTGCAGCACCAGTTTAATGTCCGGGTTATAGCCGTCCAATATGGCGTAGTCGGCGTACTTGCAGTATATTTTGCTGTATTCGCCCACGCCCAGTTCCCGCGAGGCATTCCAGAAGGTGCATTCACCGGCCTTGACCACCAGGTCGCCGTTATCAAGGTCGGGGTGGGGGTCGAAGTTGGACGAATCGATGTCACTGTAGATCAGCCAGTTCTTGAGCGTGAGCGGCTGGCCAAGGTCCTTGACGATGGCGGCAATGCGCCTGCCCCTTGCCCGGCCGAAATCCTCTACCGCACTTTTCAGCAGCGCCTCTCCCCTTTCGGGGCCAAGCTCATTCATGACGGCCCTGGCCACGAAGCCGAAAAGCGCCGCCCCCAGCCCGAAGCCCGCTATTTGATATTTGGCTGCGGCGGCCTTCTTTTCCAGAACATCGGCCATGTAGTCCCAGTCGAAGCCCTGCTTTTTCTCACGTTCCAGGTCATCCATATTTTCGCCTCCCTCTTATACTATTGCCGCTTAAATGTTATCATTATAGCCGCATTTTGAAATAATCACCCCGGAGGATAACTATGCCCTACAAACTGATCGCGGTGGAGATTGCTGACGAGGTGGCCACACTTACCCTTAACAGGCCGGAAAAGCTCAACTGCCTCAACGCACCCATCCTGCACGAGATGTCGGCGGCGCTCATAGACCTTAATAAAAATGAAGGTGTCAAGGCGCTCATATTAACCGGCGCGGGCCGCTCATTCTGTTCCGGCGCCGATTTGAGTGAACCGCCTTATGGCACGGACAAGAACCAGCCCGGCATCAGCCGCGCCGAGCACATCACCCCCTTCGTCAGCTTCGGCTGGGTGATCAAACAGATAGAGGATTTCACCAGGCCCGTCATAGCCGCGGTCAACGGCATCGCCGCCGGCGGCGGCCTGGCCCTGGCGCTGGCAGCCGACATCCGCATAGCGTCGGAAAACGCCACCTTCTCCGCCATCTTCGTCAAAAGGGGGTTGGTGCCCGACTGCGGCGTTTCATATTATTTAACGCGATTGGTAGGCATCAGCAAAGCGCTGGAACTGATGTGGACCGGGGATAAAATAGACGCCAGAGAGGCCGAGCGCATCTGCATGGTCAACAAAGTAGTGCCGCACGACCGGCTGATAGACTCGGCGCAGGAATTCGCCCGGTCATTGGCGGCGGGACCGTCGTTAGCCATCGAGATGATCAAGCGCATGGCCTATACCGCGCTCAAGTCCGACTCGGTCATCACGCAGATGGCGGTGGAGGACTTCATGCAGCAGGTATGCCGCGAATCGGAAGATGTGCGGGAAGGCGTCATGGGTTTCCTCGAGAAGCGTCCACCCAATTTCAAGGGTAAATAGCTGTAGGGGCGGGCCTTCAGGCCCGCCCGAAGACGGGCGCAGCTGAAGCAACGCCCCCACAGAAGAATTGACCATTAAGAGAGGTGTGAAATGGTGAAAAAAGCCCTCATCACCGGCATAACAGGGCAGGATGGCTCCTACCTTGCCGAACTGCTGCTGGGCAAAGGATACGAAGTGCACGGCATAGTGCGGCGCGCCAGCACCTTCCACACCACGCGGCTGGACCACATCAAGTTCGGCGCAGGCGACAGAAAAGAGCGGCTGCACCTGCATTACGGCGATATGACCGATTCCTCCAACCTCAACCGCGTGCTGGAGCGGGTGCGTCCCGCAGAGATATACAACCTGGCTGCCCAGAGCCACGTGCAGATATCCTTCGAAGTGCCTGAGTACAGCGCCGAAGTTGACGGCGTGGGCGTATTGAGGCTGCTGGACGCCATCCGCGAAACCAAAGTAAGGGCACGCTTTTACCAGGCCTCCAGCTCCGAGCTTTTCGGCAAAGTGGCCGATGCCAGCCAGAGCGAGCGGACACCCTTTTACCCGCGCAGCCCCTATGCCGCGGCCAAGCTTTTCGGCTACTGGATAGTGGTCAACTACCGCGAGGCCTACAACCTCTTCGCCTGCAACGGCATACTTTTCAACCACGAGTCCCCCCGTCGCGGCGAGAACTTCGTCACGCGCAAGGTCACACATGGGATCGCGCAGATATTAGCCGGCAAAGCCGACCACATTTCGATGGGCAACATGGATGCGCAGCGCGACTGGGGCTATGCCCCCGAGTACGTCGAGGCCATGTGGAAAATGCTGCAGGCCGCCGGCCCGGTGGACTACGTCATCGGCACCGGCCACAAGCACTCGGTCAAAGAGTTCATCGAGAGCGCCTTCGCTTACGCCGGCCTGGACTGGAGCAAATACATCAGGCAGGACCCGCGCTTTTTGCGTCCCACCGAGGTGGACCAGTTGCAGGCCGACCCCACCAAAGCGGCTAAAGAGCTGGGCTGGCAGCCGAAGGTGGGCTTCGAAGAGCTGGTCATGGTCATGGTGGACGCCGACATGCGTGCCCTCGGCCTCAAACCCGTGGGCAAGGGCGACCGCTTCCTCAAAGAGGCATTCCCATCCCGCTGGTGGGAGACCGATTAGATTAACACTTCATGTTGAGAGGCCCCTGGCACGAGAGCGTTGTTGACACGATGGGCCAAAGGGTTTAGAATTCCACTTTGTCAGTTGCCTTTTTGTGTGCCATCAAGGCGGCCAAAAATAATTAAGGAGTTGATTGCTTGTGCCCGAAGTCAGATTAGGAGAAGGCGAAAGTTTCGAGAGCCTATTGAGGCGTTTCACCAGGAAAGTTCAACAGGAAGGAATAATCAGCGAGGTACGCCGCAGGGGCTTCTTCGAGAAACCCAGCATCAAGCGCAAGCGCAAAGAGGCAACCAAGCGCCGCAAAAGCAATAAAACAGCGTAACCCTCATGTCTTTACAGGAAAAGCTCAATACCGACCTTAAGGCCGCTATGCGCGCCCGCGATGAACTGCGCCTGCTGGTGCTGCGTTCCGTGCTGTCATCTATGAACTATGCCGAGATCGCCAAACAGAAGAAGCTGGACGACGGCGGGGTGATCGAGGTGATCGGCAGGGAGATCAAGCAGCGCAGGGAGAGCATCGAGGCCTACGAGAAAGGCAACCGCCAGGACCTGGCCGGCAAGGAGAAGGCGGAACTGGTTATTTTACAGGAATATATGCCCGCCCAGATGAGCAGGGAGGAGATCACGGCCATCGTGCAGAAGGTGATCGCAGAGGTGGAAGCCAGGGGCCCGGGCGACAAGGGCAAGTTGATGCAGAAGCTGATGCCGCAGGTCAAGGGCAAGGCGGATGGCAACGAGGTCAACGGCATAGTCACCGAGCTTCTCGGTAAACTTTGAAGTTCATTTTAATGTAGGGATGGGCCTTTAGGCCCGTCCGAATGGGACGGGGGAAACGCGGGCGCACCTGAAGGTACGCCCCTACAAAGAATAAATATCATTATGAAATTCGGCATTGTGGTCTTTCCCGGCACCTGGAGCGACCGCGACTGCTATTACTCGGTGCACAATATCTGCGGCCAGGACGCCGCATTCATCTGGCACAAGGAAACCGACCTCTCCGGCTGCGACTGCATCATACTGCCCGGCGGATTTTCCTACGGCGACTACCTGCGCACGGGCGCCATCGCGCGCTTCTCTCCGGTCATGGAATCGGTGGCCGATTTCTCCAAAAAAGGCAGGCCCGTGATCGGTATCTGCAACGGCTTCCAGGTGCTGTGCGAGGCCAACCTGCTGCCGGGCGTGCTGCGCCAGAATGAGCACCTGCAGTACCGCTGCCAGTGGACCTACCTCAAGACGGAAAACAACTCCACCCCCTTTACCAACAAATGTAAAAATGGACAGGTGCTCAAAATTCCCATCTCGCATTACGAGGGACGCTACTACGCCTCCGACGATGTGATCAAGGGACTGGAGGACGGCGGACGAGTGGCCTTCCGCTACGGCACTCCTGCAGGCGAGGTAACCAAAGAGGCCAACCCCAACGGCGCGCTCAACAACATCGCGGGCATCGTCAACAAGCAGGGCAACGTGTTAGGCATGATGCCCCATCCCGAGCGCTCCTGCGAGGACATCCTGGGCAGCCGGGACGGAAATATTATCTGGGAGTCCATCATTGCCGGCATCTAAAGAACAGCTTGAAGAGATTGCGCTCAGCCGCAGCGAATATAACCTCATCGTGAGCAAACTGGGGCGCCATCCGACCGTGGTCGAACTCGGCATGTTCGGCTCTCTATGGAGCGAGCACTGCGGATACAAGCATTCCAAAGCCCTGCTCAAACTCTTCCCCACCTCCGGCAAGTACGTGCTGATCAAGCCGGGCGAGGAGAACGCCGGTGTGATCGATATCGGCGACGGCCAGGTGATCGGCTTCAAGGTAGAGTCCCACAACCACCCGTCCTACATCGAACCCTACGAGGGCGCCGCCACCGGTGTGGGCGGCATTGTGCGCGATATCTTCACCATGGGCCTGCGCCCCATCGCGCTGGCCAACTCCCTGCGCTTCGGCCCGCTGTCCGACCCCCACAACCGCTACCTGATGGGCGGCATAGTAGGAGGCATCGCCGGCTACGGCAACTGCCTGGGCATAGCCGATGTGTGCGGCGAGATATATTTCGATAAATGTTACAGCGGCAACCCTCTGGTCAACGCGCTCTGCCTCGGCATCGGGCGCGTGGAGGACCTCACGCGGGCGCGCGCCTCGGGGGAAGGGAACCTCATCATGTTGGTGGGCGCCGATACGGGACGTGACGGCCTGCACGGGGCCTCGGGGTTAGCCTCACGCACTTTCGAGGAGCAGCGCGAGTTGCGCTCGGCGGTGCAGGTGGGGAACCCCTTTATGGAAAAACTGCTGATCGAGGCCTGCTTGGAGCTGACCAAAACGGGCTGGATCGTGGGACTGCAGGACTGCGGCGCCGCGGGCCTGACCAGCGCCATCGTCGAGGCCGCCGACAAAGGCAACTCGGGACTGGATGTCGATGTGGCCAAAGTTCCCCGGCGCGAAAAGGACATGACGCCCTACGAGGTGATGCTTTCGGAATCGCAGGAACGCATGGTTGTAATCGTGAAGAAAGGATTCGAGGGCAAGGTCAGGGGACTTTTCGACCACTGGGGGCTGCACTCGGATATTATCGGTACGGTAACGAGCGACGGCATGGCCACCATCCGCGACGGCGGGGAGGTGGTGGCGCACGCGCCCGTAACCCACCTCAACAACCCGCCTGTTTACCGCTTCCGCCCGGTACGTCCCGCCTGGTTGGACGGCCTGCAGGCGCTCGACCTCAAGAAAATAAAGGACATCGCGCCTAAGGACGCCGGCAGGATGCTGCTGCGGCTGCTGGCCGCGCCCAATATATGCAGCAAGAGGCCCGTTTTCCGCCAGTACGACCACCAGGTAGGCAACAACACGGTGGTGCTGCCCGGGGGCGGCGACGCGGCCGTCATGCGCATACAGGAAACTTCCAAGGCCTACACCCTGGTGACCGATGGCAATGGCCGCTATTGTTATGTAAATCCCTTGATCGGCGGCGTGATAGCGGTGGCCGAGGCCGCCCGCAATACGGCCTGCACGGGCGCGCGACCCATGGCCATCACCAACTGCCTCAATTTCGGCAATCCCGAAAAAAACGACGTTATGTACCAGATGCACCAGTGCATCCGCGGCATGGCGCATGCCTGCAGGAAGCTGGGGACGCCGGTGGTCAGCGGCAATGTCAGCCTGTATAACGAGACGCGCGGCGTGGCCATTTATCCCACGCCCGTGGTGGGCATGCTGGGACTGATCAAGGACGTTAAACGCCACTGCACGGCCGGGTTCAAGGACGCCGGCGACGCGGTCTTCCTGCTGGGCCATCCCGGCGATGACCTGTCCACAGGCAGCAGCGAATACCTCGAACTGGCCCACGGGGAGGTGAGGGGCACACAGTCCATCGATTTGCCGGCCGAGAAAAGGCTGCACGGACTGCTGATCAGGGCCATCGGACGCGGACTGCTCAGATCGGCCCACGATTGTTCCGACGGCGGACTGGCCGTGGCGCTGGCCGAAAGTTGTATAATTGGCGGTACAGGCTTCAAGGGCAGCCTGGCGGTTAACGGCCGCCTTGATGCCGCGCTCTTCGGCGAGGCGCAGTCCCGTGCGGTGGTATCGGTCCACCCGGGTAAGTCGGGTACGCTGGAAGGTATGGCCTTCAAACTGGGCGTGCCCATAGTCAGGATAGGCACCGTAGGCGGTGGCCTGTTTATAATCAAAGGGCTGGTAGGCCTGCCCGTCAGCGACCTTGAACAGGCCTGGAACACAGCCCTGTAGGGGTACATTATGTAGGGGCGTACCTTCAGGTGCGCCCGGACGTGATACCGGCGCAATTATATATTTCGGAGAATCAAATTGGCAGAATTATCTGAATTCAGGGGCGTGCGCTACAACCCGGCAAAGGTGCGCCTCATGCACAGCGTCATCTGTCCCCCCTACGACGTCATCTCGCCGCAGGAGCAACAGGCCCTTTACGACAGGGACACGCACAATATGGTGCGCCTGGAGTTCGGCCTCGAGCAGGAGGGCGACAGCCCGGGTAACAACCGCTACACCCGCGCCCGCGATGAGTTCGGCCGCTGGCTGAAAGAGGGCGTGCTCATGCAGGACCAGGTGCCAAACTACTACGTCCACGAGCACAGCTTCGAAGTGGGCGATGCCAAGAAGAAGAGGCAGGAGCTGTATGCCTGCGTAAAGCTGGAGCCGTGGGAGAACAGGGTCATTTTCCCGCACGAGTTCACCATGGCCAAAGCCAAGGCCGACCGGCTGGACCTCATGAAGGCCTGCTCCGCCGACCTCAGTCCCATCTTCGGGCTGTACGAGGACCCGGGCGGCAAAATCAACCAGATGATAGTCAACCGGGTCAAATCAAGTCCCGTTTACAGCTTCCAGCAGGGCATGGACAGCCACCGTTTCTGGGCGGTCAACGAGCCGGAGTTTGTGCAGAGGGTCAGTCACTTCCTCATCCCCAAGCCCATCTACATCGCCGACGGCCACCACCGTTACGAGACGGCGCTGGCCTACCGCGATTACCGCCGCGGCCTCGACCCCCACGGCAGCGGCAGCGAATCCTACAACTATGTCATGATGGCGCTGGTCTCTTTCTCCGATCCCGGCATCGTGATACTGCCCATCCACCGGCTGGTGCGCGGCATACACGCGGACACCCTGGATAAATTCAAGCAGGAGCTGTCAGCCTATTTTGAAGTCAGCGAAGGTTCCGCCATGAACGTGCCACTTTCGGCATCCACCGGAGGCATCCGCATCTACGGATTGGAGCCGGGACAGGTGCTCGGCCTGACCCTGCTGCCCGGTGTGAAGGTCAACGATTTCCTCAAGCAGAAGCGTTCCGAGGCCTACGGCAAATTGGACGTCAGCGCGGTGCAGCACATCATCTGCGAGAAGTTGCTGGGATTGCCGGAGGGGGATTGCGACAACATTGCCTATACGCCCAGCGGGGAGTCCGCCTGCCGCATGGTTGACGCCGGACAGTTCCAGTTCACGGTGCTGCTCGACCCCATGCCCGCCAAAACCATCAAGACCGTGGCCGACGCCAACGACCGCATGCCGCGCAAGTCCACCTTCTTCTACCCCAAGCTGCCCACGGGATTGGTCATGTTCCGGTTGGATGGGGAGATTTAAACTACTACTGTAGGGGCGTTCCTTCAGGTGCGCCCGCGTATCCCCGTTGTAGGGGCGTTCCTTCAGGTGCGCCCGTTTTCGGGCGGGTTTAAAAACCCGCCCCTACATTTTGATTTCGTAAACCGTGCTTGTATAAGCCTCTTCCAGGGCGTCGTCGAAGGTGGAGCGCCGCGGTTCGCGCAGGGCGATCAGCCGGTCCACCATCTTAGGCTTGAGCGACTCGAAAAACGCGCACTGCTTCCACATCCGCTGCAGCGTGTCGCGCGTGCCCCCGTACATTATGTAATCCATGCTGCGGACGTATGGCGCGAGTATCTCCCTCGCGTGGCCCTCCACCCGCGTGAAAAAATATTCCATCTGTTTCTCGCGGTGGCGGGCGAAGCGGTTGGCCGATGACCCGCCCTGGTGGTGCCGTGCGTGCACCAGTCCCGTTCCCGCCTTGCCCGCCAGCAGCTTATCCCCCTGGAAAACGCCCACGGAGTAACGTCCCAGCCTGATCAGGATCAACCCTACCTGCCGGTCTTTTTCCAGCATCAACCTGAACGGGCCGGGTTCGTAGCCGCGGCAAAAGGCTGTCTCAGACAGCGGAAAAGGCGGCCAGATGACGAAACTTTTGCCCATCAGGTAAAAGATGGCAGCGCCGGTGGGCGATGCGGCTGCCTTTTCGGCCAGCGCGTCCAGCGTCTCGCCGCGGTCCAGCGACTGCGCCAGCATTTTTTCGACCTCCGCCCTGGACGTGCCCGTCTCCACGTAGAGGGTAAAGGCGACATCCGGGCCGCATAATTGATCAAGCCAGCGCAGGGCGCGGGAGCGGGTGAGGGTGAAGCGGTTTATGGGTGTCACTCTACTATTTTACACTTTTACCTGTCACGTCATTGCGAGCCCGAAGGGCGCGGCAATCTGTCCCGGTCAGGCCAGCACCGCTATTGTCACTCCATCCCCGCCTTCGCCCTGGCCCCCTGGCCGGAACGATTTGACCAACGCGTGTTCGGCCAGCGCTTCTCGCACAACCCCCCTCACCGCGCCTGTGCCGTAGCCATGGATGATGCGCACCTCCGGCAGTTGCGACATAAAGGCATCGTTGAGGTAGGTGTCGAGCGCGGATTCCACCATCTCGGCCCGCTGGCCCCGCAGGTCCAATTCCGGCGCGGCCGGACGTATGGTCTTCGGCCTGGCCGCCGCCCTCTCCCCCTGCGCGCCGGGCCCGGGCCCATCCAGCTTCTCCACGCCGTCCAGGCGAAGGGTCAACTTGATGTCGCCGACCTGCGCCTCCAACCTGCCCTGTGACTCGTCCACCGAAACCACAGTGGCCACCGTCTCCATATCCTTCAGCCGCACGCTGTCGCCCACCGCGATCCTCTCATATCCCCCCTCCTGTCCGCTGATGGCCGCCATCCGCTCATCCAATTGAGATGAACGCTTATCGGCCTGTTTTGTAATATTTTCCAGCGCCTTGCGTGCCCGCTCCACGCTCTCCCTTTTGCGCTGCTTCTTGAGTTCGTTCTCGGCCTCGCGTATGGCGCGGTAGAGCCCGGCGATCTCGGAGTTGAGGTTATCCTGTATCTCGCGCACCATCTCCCGCTCTTTGCCGCGTATGCGTGAAATCTCCGCCTCCAGGTCGGCGGATAAATCCGACGCACGCGCCTTCTCCCGTTCAATAGTGCCCTGCGCCTCGGACAGCCTTTTACGTTCAGCCGCAAGGTCCACCATCATGGCCTCTACCTCCTGGGAACCCTTAGACATGATGCTGCGGGCGTGGCTGACGATATCCTCGGGAAGACCGAAGCGTGCGGCGATATTGAGGGCGTTGCTGCCGCCCGGTATGCCCACGCTCAGGCGGTAGGTAGGCATGAGGCTGACCGGGTCAAAATCGAGCGAGGCGTTGCGCAATCCCTTATTGAGGTGGGCGAAGGCTTTGAGTTCCGAATAATGCGTGGTCACCACCACGGCCGTCTTCTTGTCAACGAAGTGAGCCAGCGTGGCCTGGGCCAGGGCGGCACCCTCGCCGGGATCGGTGCTGATGCCCAGTTCGTCCAACAGCACCAGGCTGGCGGGCGTGGAATTCTTAACGATGCGGGCAAGGTTGCTGATATGGGCGCTGAAGGTTGAGAGGGTATGCTCGATGCTCTGCTCGTCACCGATATCGGCGAATACCTCATCGTAAACCGGCACCTGGGTGCCGTCCGAGCAGGGTATGGGCAGTCCGGCCTGCGCCATCAGCACCAGCAGTCCCACCGTCTTGAGCGCCACCGTTTTTCCGCCTGCGTTGGGCCCGCTGATGATCAGCACGAAGAAGTCTTTGCCTATCTCGACGCTGAGCGGCACCGCCTCGCCCCGCAACAGGGGGTGGCGGGCGTTGACCAGCCTCAGTACGCGGCTGCCGGCCTCGTTAACTATCTCCGGTTCGATAGCCCCGCTTTTTTCGGCGTAGAGGGCCTTGGCCAGCGCCAGGTCCAGGCGGGCCAATATGCCGACATTGAGCTCGATATCCTCCGACGCGGCGCCCACAGCGGCGCTCAGCGCGGCAAGGATGCGCTCTATCTCCTGCCTCTCCTCCACCTCGAGTTGGCGCAATTCGTTGCCGGACTCAACGGTCTCCATCGGCTCGATGAAAACCGTGGCGCCCGTATTTGAGACGTCGTGCACAATGCCCTTGAGTTCACGTTTGGACTCGACCTTGACCGGCAGTACGTAGCGGCCGTTGCGTTCGGTGATTAATTGCTCCTGCAGCATGTCCTGTCCCCGTTTCGATTTGACGATGGAGCTTAGTGTGTCCTGCAGTTGCTTGCGCCTGTCCTTCATGCGCCAGCGGACATCCGCAAGGTGGGCCGACGCGGAGTCCAGCACCTCCCCCGAGGGGGAAAAGCATTTGGCTATCTCGTTTTCCAGTTCCGGCAGCGCGGTGATATCCTGCGTAATGCCCCACAGGGCGGGAAGGTCGGCGGAGATCTTTTGCAGCCCGTTGCGGGCCACGCGGCAGGCGGCCAGCGTCTTTTGAACGCGCAGCAGGGTCAGCGGGTCGAGCGAGGCCCCCTTGCCGGCGCGGGCGGTGTCCTCGCGGACATCGTGGGCCTCGGCTATGTGGAAGTCGGGCCGCACGGACAGCAGCCTTCGCGCCTCGGCCGATTGTTTGAGCAGGAGTTGGACGTGTGCGGCGTCGGACGTTGGCAGAAGGGCCAGCGCCAGGCCGTGTCCGGCGCTGAACGAAGTGTAGTTGGCCAGCCTTTCCCGCACGCGCGGGAATTCCAGCATGGCGAGGCTGTTAGTGTCCATGGGGGATTACAGTTTTACGAGTTTGACCGCCGTGATATCCGGCACCTCGAGTATCTTCTTGATGACGGCGTCGCCGGCCTGCTCGTCAATGGATAAAATCATGAGCGCCTCGCCGCGCGGTTGGATGCGGGCCACCTGCATGGCGGATATATTGACATTGTTCTTGCCGGTGATGGTGCCCACCGCGCCGATGAGGCCGGGTTTATCCGTGTGGTAGCAGAGCATGAAATAGCCGCCTGCCGGGACAATGTCCAACCAGAACTGGTTGATCCTGACAATATGGGTCTCGTCGCGCAGCACCGTACCGGCTACGTCCACCGTTCCACCGCTGGCAATCACCTCGAGGGATACCAGGCTGGCGTAGTTGGCCACCTCGGTCTCCTTCTGCTCCGAAATCTTGAGCCCGCGCTGCTGCGCGATCACCCCGGCGTTGACCAGCGTGACATGCTCCTCGCTGACCGTGTCGAGCAGTCCGCTGAGGATGGAGGCCTTGAGCGCGGATGTATCGTACTGCGCGATCTCGCCCGAGTACCTGATCTTGAGCCCCTTAAGCTGCCCGCCCATGAGCTGTCCCGCCATTTTGCCCACCACCGAGGCCACGTCCATGTAGGGCTTGAGAACCTCGAGCAACTCTGCGGGGATCTGGGGCACATTGACGGCGAAGCGGGCGGGCTTGCCATTCAGGACATCGATGATCTGGTCCACCACGTCGATGCAGACGTTGGTCTGGGCCTCCTTGGTGGAGGCGCCCAGGTGGGGCGTGGCCACCACCTTATCGCTTTTGAACAAAATGCTGTCGGTGCAGGGTTCCACGGCGTACACGTCGATGGCCGCGCCGGCCACCTTGCCTTCCTCGATAGCCTTGAGCAGGGCCTCGTCGTCTATCAGTCCACCGCGCGCGCAATTGACGATGCGCACACCTTTTTTAAGCATGGCAATCTCTTTGACGCCGATCATGCCCTTAGTTTGCGGCGTGAGCGGCAGGTGCAGCGTGATGAAGTCCGATTCCTTGTAAAGCTGTTCCAGCGGCATGAGCGTAACGCCCAGCGACTGGGAGTATTCCTGCGAGGCGAAGGGATCGTAGCCGACTAACCTCATCTCGAAGCCCTTGGCGCGGGCGGCCACGCCGGAGCCGACATTGCCCAGGCCGATGATGCCCAGCGTCTTATTGCGCAGTTCCACGCCGGTGTACTCCTTGCGGTTCCACTTGCCGGCCTTGAGCTGGCAGTGGGCCTGCGGTATATTGCGCGCCAGCGCCAGCATGAGGGCCATGGTGTGCTCGGCGGCGGCCACCGTATTGCCGGTGGGGGCGTTGACCACCATGATGCCCTTCTGGGTGGCGGCGTTGATGTCCACGTTATCCAGACCCACTCCGGCACGGGCAATAATCTGCAGCCTGCTGCCGGCCTTGATCACGTCGGCCGTGACCTGTGTCTCGCTGCGCACGATGAGCGCGTCGTAGTTGCCGATTATGACTATCAACTCATCGGGCTTGAGGCCGAGCTTGACATCCACCTCGGTCTTAGCCTTAAGGCTTTCCATGCCCTCGGGCGCCAATGGATCAGCTACTAATACTTTCATGGTGACTACTCCTTCTTCGCCATCGGCAGGGCCTTGTCCATGGCGGCCAGCACCTCGTCCATATCCTTCTCCGTGACAAAGCCCAGGTGGCCGATGCGGAACACCTTGCCCTTCATGCCGCCCTGACCGCCCGCGATGACTACCTTGTATTCATCGCGCAGCGTGCCGGTGAATTTGGACACTTCCATATCCGCCGGCGCTTTTACAGCGGTCACCGTATTGGACGCGAATTTTTCGTCCGCTGCCAGCAGTTGCAGGCCTTTGGATTTGACCCATTTCCTGGCCTTTTCGGCCACGCGCTGATGGCGGGTAAAAATGGCGGGCAGGCCTTCCTTAAGCATCATATCCAGGGCAACGTCCAGGCCGAAGTAGATGGAAACGGCCGGGGTCCAGGGGGTCTGGCCGTCCGGGATAAACTTCTTGGCACGCGTGTAATCGAAGTAGAAGCGTGGCATTTTGGCCTTTTCATGCGCCTTCCAGGCTTCGCTGCTGACGCTGGCAAAGGCCAAACCGGGCGGGACCATCCAGCCCTTCTGCGATCCGCTGATGACAACGTCCAAATTCCAGGCATCCACCGGCACATCGATGGAACTCATGCTGCTGACGGCGTCCACCAAAATCAGCTTGCCGGCCTCTTTGACCACGCGGGCGATCTCCTGCAGCGGGTTGGTGGTGCCGGTTGAGGTCTCGTTATGGGTGACCAGCACGGCTTTGACATCCGGATTATCCCTGAGCGCCTTTTTGACATCGTCCGGATTAACCGCCTGTCCCCATTCATACTTGAGGGGGATGACCTCGGCGCCGTAAACCTTGGCGCACTCGGCAAAGCGGTCACCGAAGATGCCGATGCTGATGCCCAGCACCTTATCGCCCGGGGAGAGCATATTTACAACAGCGGATTCCAGGCCGCCGGAACCGGAGGTGGTGAGGATGAGCAGGTCGTTTTTAGTTTGAAAGCATTGCTGCAATTTGGGAGTTATGCGGTTCTGAAGCGCGCCGAACTCCTTGCCGCGATGGTTGATCATCTGGCGGCCGATAGCCACGAGCACCTCGTCCGGGCAGGGGGTGGGACCTGGAATTCTCAACTGCATGTTGGGCCTCCCTCAAAGATTAGTGTGTAAATTATAGATTATTTGGACAGGCAATGACAGGTCATTGCCGGACTATCTTCAAAAACCGCCGTTTGCCGACTTTTATCACGCTGCCGTCGTCGATTTTGCCCATTTCAAGGTCGTCATTGACGGTTTTCCCGTTTATCTCGACGGCGTTCTGGTCGAGCAGGCGGCGCGCATCCGAGCGGCTTTTGGCCAGTCCGGCGCGTGTAATCTCCGCGGACAAAAGGGCGGAGGACCCGGCAGCCACCTTGAGCAGCGGGATATCTTCGGGCACTTCCCTGTGCTGCACCGTGCGGGCGAACTCTTCGGCGGCCTCTTGGGCGTCCTTGACGCTCCAGAAATCCTTGACCAACTCGTGGGCCAGGCGTTTTTTGACCTCCATGGGGTTTAGCTTCCCGCCGGACATGCCTGCGTTGAAATGTTCGATCTCGGCGTCCGGCACATCGGTCAGCAGTTCCAAATAAGGTATGATCATGCCGTCGTTGATGGACATGGTCTTGCCGTACATCTCGGAGGGCGGGTCGGTCACGCCGATGTAGTTGCCCAAACTCTTGCTCATCTTCTGCACGCCGTCCGTGCCCACCAGCAGGGGCATGAGGAAGACCTGCTGCGGTTTTTGTCCCACCATCTCCTGTAGCTGGCGTCCCACCATGCAGTTGAACACCTGGTCGGTGCCGCCGAATTCGACGTCCGACTCGATCATGACCGAGTCGTAGCCCTGCATGAGCGGGTAGAGCAGTTCCGTGACCGCGATGGGGTGCCCCTCGGAATAGCGGCGGGCAAAATCCTCGCGCGCCAGAAATTGGGCCACCGTGAATTTGGAGGTGAGCCTGATGATATCCTCGAGGCCGAAGGTGCCTTTCTCGAACCAGGGACTTTGCCAGCGCACCTCCGTCTTGTCTTTATCCACGATTTTAAAGAACTGCTCCATGTAGGTCTGGGCGTTGGCCTTGACCTGCTCGCCGGTGAGCATGGGGCGGGTGGCCGAGCGTCCCGTGGGGTCGCCGATGCGGGCTGTCCAGTCCCCCACGATGAGCACCACCTGGTGGCCGAGCTGCTGGAACTGGCGCAGTTTGCGCAGACCCACCACGTGGCCCATGTGGATATCGGTGAAGCTGGGGTCGAAGCCCTGCTTGAGCCGCAGGGGGCGTCCCGACTGCATCATCCTGAGCAGCTCATCCTCGTTGATGATCTGGGTTACACCCCGGCGGAAGAGCTTTTTAAGGTCGGAGTCAGATAGTTTATTCATAAATTTAGTCCTTTTCACTGGTACTCAATATTTCTCGAGCCGCAGCAACATCCTTTGCCATTTGCTTTTTCAGTTCTTCCGCGCTATTGAATTTCATCTCGTCCCGCAGCCGGGAGACCAGCTCGATGGTCAGTTTCTTGCCGTAAAGGTCGCCTTCGAAATCGAAGATGTACGTTTCCACTAACCGCTTGAGTCCGTCGAAAGTGGGGCGCACGCCGATATTGGTCACCGAGTTCATTTTCCGCCGTCCGCGGCGGGCGATGGTGGCATAGATGCCGTCCCGGGGCATGGCCTGTTCCGGCTGCATCCTGATATTGGCCGTGGGGAAGCCCAGCGTGCGGCCTCGTTGGTCCCCCTCCGCCACCCTGCCTTCCAGGCTGAATCGGCGGCCCAGCATCTCCTTTACCTTATTAATATCCCCTTCCGCCAGAAGTTTGCGGATGGCGCTGCTGCTGATGACCTCACCTTCCAGCCTGGCCGGCCGGACCACCTCCACGCGGAAATCCAGTTCCCTTCCGATGCTTTGCAGGTAGTCCGGGTCGCCCAGCCGGCGGCGTCCCAGCGCGAAATCCGGCCCCAGCACCAGTCCGGACATATTGAGGTGCTTTTGCAGCAGCAGTACAAATTCGCGTGCCGGCAGGCCGGCAACGTCGCGGGTAAAGGTGATGGGCACTACCACGTCCACGCCGGCCTTCTTGAGCAGGCGGGTACGTTCGTGCAGGGTGGTAATCCAGGGGATGGTATCGCGGCGGCCCAGCACCTTTTCGGGGTGGGTGCGGAAGGTGACCACGCCGGCCGGGCAGCCCTTCTCACGTGCGCGCGCCACCAGGTGGCCCAGCAGGTGCAGGTGGCCGCGGTGCACCCCGTCGAACACCCCGATGGTCAGCAGGGTGGGACGGGCGGGGGTAAGCCTGGAGAGTTCCTTTTCAATATTCATTATTTTGTGTGCCCGGTGGACGATATTTTAACACTAACCGCGGAAGCAGCCATAATATCATCTATATCAAGGCCATTAAATTGCTTCGTAGCCTGCCGGCTCCTCTTACCTGTTTGACAAGTAGCCTTACCGCATATAATATTATGCCTGTTATACCATACAAATTATTAAGGGGGTTTATTATGGCCGGAGGAGCAGTTAAATTGACCGTAAGTTTGCCGCAAAGGCTGATAGCTGTTACTGATGAAATTGCGCGTGAGAAGAAGATCAGCAGGAGCCGGGTAATTTCATTGTGTTTGCAGGAACTGGCCGAAAGGCGGCTGCGCCAGAGGATGGAAGAGGGGTATAAATCTATGGCCAAAGAGAATCTGCAATTTGCCGAACAATCTATTGACCTGGCCCGCGAGGTGCTATAAGGCACGGAGTGGTACGTCATGTTCATAGAATGCGAACGCGGAGAGCTCTACCTTGTTAATTGGAATCCCGGCCGGGGCAGTGAGCAGGCTGGGATGAGGCCTGCCCTGGTCATACAGAATGACATCGGGAATAAGCATAGCCCTACTACAATTGTTGCTGCCTGCAGCACTGCAAGGGCAAAATCTTACCCTTTCATGGTTGGTATTACAGCTAAAGAAAGTGGTTTGGCTAAGGATAGTACGATCAATTTATCGCAGATAATGACCATCGATAAACGGCGCCTGGAAGAGAAAATTGGTGAATTATCCCCCGGGAAAATGAGCGCGATAGACGAGGCAATCAAGAATAGCCTGGGCATTAAATTATAGCGCAGCCGTTATTTAAAGCCGCCGCTACGGCAATCCGTCCTGGTCAATCAGATTGCTTCGTCATCATCAATCACGGTTCTGCTATAATTCTGTCATGGATAGCACTGCTCTGGCCATTAAAAGAAAGGAATACAGGGAGCTGCTGCGGCGTTCAGCGGGCGAAATAGCGGCCGGGCTTGCAGCGCTCGACGTTGAGAAGATCAGTCTCTTCGGGTCATATGCGCGTGGCAGGGCGGACCTTTTTACCGACCTGGATGTGCTGGTGATTATGAACACGGATAAACCCTTTATTGAAAGGGCGGGGGAGATCCACAGCCTGCTATGCCTCCCGGTGGACGCAGATATCCTTTGCTATACACCGCAGGAATTCCGCAGGATGCGTGACACACCCTTTATAAAAAAGATACTTGAGGACGAGGTGGTGTTATATGAAAAAAACTCAGGGGTATCAAAAGGAAATAGGGCTGTAAAGGCTTTCGTAGATGCGGGTGGTGTTAAGAAACAGGGCAAAGGCGACCATATCAATGTAAAGATGCCGAATGGGCTGATTATAACTATACCAACTTCTACGGAGATTAAGGTTGGCTTACTAAAGGCGGCGATTAGAAAAGCCGGCTTAACTGAGGAAGAATTTATTAAGCTATTGTAGGGGGCAAATATGGAATATACGGTAATTTTTCATCACGCTGAAGAGGGCGGATATTGGGCAGAAGTACCAGTTCTACCTGGATGCTATTCTCAAGGCCATACGATAGAAGAGACTATGAGAAATATAAAAGAGGCGATTGCGACCCATCTAGAAGCTCTGAGAGACGATAAACAGGAAATACCATCCGAAGAAGAGTTCGTTATCGGGCGAGTAAAAGTAGCCGTTGGGTGACTGCACCCCGGACGTGAAAATCACGTTGTCGAATTTATCAGGCAACAGACGAGCGTCGTTGCGAGCCCGAAGGGCGCGGCAATCCGTCCTCGTTCAGTTAGATTGCTTCGTCGCCTGATGGTTCCTCGCAACGAACAAAAAGGGCGGACTTCATCGCGAAGACGGCGTAAAAATGAATGATGGTATAATTAAGCCATGGCCACACAGCGTAAGATAAAGGTCACCAGCCTCGAAGAGATCAAAGAGGTCATCGAGCGGCACAGGCCTGAATTAAAAAGCCAGTTTCACTTAGATAAGATCGGCGTGTTCGGTTCCTATGCGCGCGGCGACCAGAAGAAGAGAAGCGATATTGATTTCCTGGTGACGTTCGATAAAGATATAAGCCTCATGGAACTTGGAGGATTGTACTCCTTTCTTCAGGATACGATGGGCAGGCGGGTGGATGTCGTGCATAAAGATGACATACGACCTGAATTCCGTGATAGTATAATCAGGGATGTTCTTTATATATGAAAGATTACAGCGTTTACTTGAAAGACATACTTGCAAATATTGAACTCGCCCAGCAATTTATTGTCGGTTTGACCTTTGAAACATTTATTACAGACGATAAAACCACTTACGCCGTAATACGCTGCCTGGAAATAATCGGGGAGGCCACCAAGCGCCTTCCCTATAATCTGCGTCATCAGCACCCTGAGGTCCCCTGGAAATCCATGACCGGCGCACGGGATATTATGGCCCACGATTATGCATCTATAATCATGAAGAAAGTGTGGCAAATGGCAAAAATTGACCTGCCTGAACTGAAGCCTCAAATCCAGAAAATCCTCGCTGACCTAAAATAATCCACGCCCATTCTGTCATTGCGAGTGAAGCGCGGCAATCCCCTGTAGGGGCGGGTTTAAAAACCCGCCCGCTCTTTCTTCCGGGCGCACCTGAAGGAACGCCCCTACATCAAGACATACCCTCTTGACAACAGTGTTATAATCCCTTTATAGAGCACAGCACGCACGTGCGGGATGTGCGTTCTGTACAGGAAATACAGGAAAGTATGGAAATACAGGAAACCGTGGATATAGTGGATGCCATGGACAGCACCACAATATCTTGTGTTTTACTGAAAAACGGAGGAAAATAAAATGCCTGAAATCAGAGCGAGCGTTGCGGTGGAGGTGCACCGTAAGCTAAAGGAGGAGGCAGCGCGCAACGGCAAGCACCTCAAGGAACTGGTAGCCGAAGTATTGGTAGCGCACCTGAAGAACGGTGCGGGAGGTGGTAAAGGCAAAGCCGATAAGAAGGCCTGGTAAACTTTACCCGATGTTTTTACGTTATAGAAATGCGAAGTATGATTTTAATTACCGGAGTACATCAGTAGGTGTAAGGATGTCATGAAAAGTGGCATTAACGTTTATTATGTCCTTAATATAATTGGAGGTGAAATCAAATAACATGTCAAGCATAAAACACACAGGTATCAGCATACTGGTTATACTAGCACTAATGGTTTCAATGATGGCGGTGATAGTGCCGTCGGCTCCGGCGCAGGCCACGGCCACAGGTGTAACCGTCATATTTCCAACCGGTGACAATACAACCTTAACAGCGACACAATATATTAAACAGAATGGCACTTTCACGGTCAGGTATACTCTTGACGGGGACGGCACCAATTCGCAAGTTGTAATCACAGTCTACAATGTCACTTATGGCACGGTTAGCCAGATCAATCTTTTCACTGTAGCAGCCGACAACGCGACTCATACTAATAATGTTACATTGAACCCGGTGGTAACAGCAGGTATATATAACCTGAAAATCAGCGTAGACAGCGATACCGTTTCAGCTACCAAATTAAATGCGGTCGTTGTTGACAACACGGCTCCCGTAACCAGCCTTCTTTACCCGACAAATAGCGGGCTATACTATATGGGTAATTCAACGCAGAACATACAGTGGACAACATATGATGCAGCAAACACTTCTGAGAACGTCACTATCAAAGGATACTATTCCACGAATGGCGGATCCGCTTGGACAAATATTACGGGTCTATCGAGTGTAAGCTGGCAACAAGGAGCACAGACAACAACGTGGACGGTACCAATGATAGACAGCGCGCTCTGCCTTGTTCGGCTAAGTGCAACGGACGTGGCCGGCAACACGAGCGATAACAAGACCAGCGCCAATACCTTTACAATCCTTAATACACCGCCTACTGTTTCAGTGACCACACCGGCCGGCACAGAAATATGGGACGGCGGGTCATCACATGATATCGTCTTCTCCATGGACTCTGCAGGCCCAACGCTCGATTATTTACTCGAACTACAGGTTGGCGGAGTACCGACAGAAAACATCACGCCGACCTTTGTGCTAAACCAAACCAAGGGAATAAAGACTTTTAATTGGGCCACCGTTAGCAATAATATAGCCAGTACCAATTGCCGCATCAGGGTGGTTGTCCGCGATCTTGCGGGTGTTACCGCCCAGGCTTACAGCGGTGTTTTCACAATCAAGGATACGACTCCGCCAAACTGCAGCGTTACTACACCCGCCGCGGGAGCAACGAAATATTCGACTTTTTCAGACAACATCACATTTAATGTGTCTGACAACGTGGCAGGCAATGTTTCATGCACATTTTGGTACACTACAGCATATACTTCGGGCTGCACTACTTGTTGGAGTTTATTAGGTTCAGGATCCTATGCCCAAGGTGCAAGGTACTATACTTGGACCATTCCTTCTGCTAACAGCAGCACATGTAATGTAAAGATAGATTGTACTGATCTCGCCGGCAATACACGCTCTGTCGTTGGAAATGTATTTTCAATCAACTCGGATTCGCAACCACCAACTATCGCCGTTTGCTCACCTGCTCTTGGTGACGTATGGCAGGCTGGCACGGCCCACAATATAACGTGGACTTCCAGCGACCAACCGGATACCAATGCCCAGCTTACTTACAAAATTGAGCTATCAATTGATAATGGGATAACGTATCTTTCCCCGGCCGTCGCTAACCCTGTAGGCCAACAGGCTGCCAGTTGCACAGGGACATATTCCTGGGCGGTCTCTGATAACCCATCGACCCTGTGTAAGATCAAGATCACCGCTACCGATCCAGCAGGCAACTCAGCGTCTGCCACAAGCGGCACATTTACCATTACAACAAATTCTGACTGCGCAGTGACCACCGGAAGTATAACTCTGTATGGCGGTGGGTGGAACCTCATTTCGCTTCCGCTGATTCCGACAAATACTGCAATAGAAAACGTGCTCTCTACAGCTCTGTCAAACGTTATCTCAGTCCAATACTACGTCTCCGGGACAACGTGGTATGATTACACACCTGGAGCATGGGGCAACACGCTTTCTACCATGGAGGCAGGCAAAGCCTACTGGGTAAAGATGGGGGGCAGCGGCACTTACAGCGTAATCTACCAGGGCCGCAAAGGTAATTGCGCACCGAGTCCCTGTGCACCAACTTATACGGTTACCGGCCCGGGCTGGCGCATGATCGGTTTTAAATCATCAGTACCTAAGTCAGTGCAATCTTACCTGTCAGGAACGTGCGGTACTACTTATATGAGCACCGTCAACGGCTACGATCGCTCAATCGCTTCCCCTTACTGGACTACGCTAAGCTGCACAGATAACCTGACTCCGGGTATGGGATATTGGATCAATTTCCCGGTTACCACTCATACTTACTCAGCAGGTTGCGACTAAGTGTACGGTAGGCTGACCACATAAAGGAGGAAATAAAAAAATGAAACTTAACTTGAGACTCAGTCAGGTGGCCGTACTTGCAGTCTTGATGACCATTGTTCTTGTAGCTGTGACCGGCGTAACGCCGGCCACAGCTTTTCCTCAGATACCACACACTTTCTACGGTGTGGCCTATGTAGATAATAACGCGGCTGCCGGTAATGTTGTCTACGCGAAGAGTTCAACTGGGACAGTGTATACGCAGTGTACGACTATAGCCTCAACCACCCAGAATTACCGGCTACAGGTACCGGCATTTTCCACTGATCCCGACCAGGCCGGTGCGGTAGAGGGCGAGACCATCTACTTCTACATAGGTACCCGGTTGGCGAACACAGCCATTTTCCATATAGGCGGAGTTAACGGCAATGTTGGATCACCGATTCCGCCTTTTAACCTTTATGTTGCAACAACTACATTCAGTGTCAGCGCCAATACAACATCAAGTATTACCTCCAGCTCGGCAACTCTTAATGCAACTCTTAACGGTGTGGGTACCAACCCGTCGGTCAACCTTACTTTTGAATATGGGCTGACGACATCATACGGGACAATTGTAACTGCCACGCCTTCTTCGCTAACTGCTGCCGGGACTTTCAGTACTGCAATTACGGGTCTGTCTTCAAGTACTACATATTATTTCAAGGCTGTGGCAACCGGCTCGACTGTGCAGTCTGCCGCGGGGTCCTTTGCGACTCTGGCGCCGACACTCACAGTGGCAACGGGCACCGCCACAGGTTTGACGCAAACTTCTGCGACGCTGGTAGGCGCCTTGAGTGACCTAGGAGGGTTCTCTTCGGCCAGTGTACTGTTCAATTGGGGGACTTCACCCTCCACCCTGACAAATTCGACCACGCCACAACTGAAATCATCGATCGGCTCATATAATGATGTAATAACGGGTTTATCATCCGGAACCCAGTATTATTTCCAGGCTAAGGCTATTTCTGGTACAACGACCGCTCTCAGCACTGCTGTGGCATTTACCACACAAAGTGCAACCGTAGGATGTACTACGGATTGCTGCCACCGTTTCTGGGGTACGGCATATTCCACCACCGGCAGAGTCGCCAACGCTGCTATCATTGCATATGCCAACAGCGTTCAAAAAGCTACAATTACGGCCGACTCCAATGGCAATTACAACATTTACGTACCGGTCACAAGCGGCGCTACGGTAACGTTTACAGTGAATGGCACCCCGGCTGCTGAGTCAATCATGGGTGTATGCATGGGTGTAAACAATAATACTAACCAGCCTTATAATCTGCATGTCACCATAACCGGTGACCTGACCATCAGTACGACTTCCCTGGCTGATGGCGCAGTGGGGGTTGTTTATACGTCTCAGACCCTGGCTGCAACGGGCGGCACCCTCCCGTACACATGGTCACTGACACCGGGAAGCAGCCTTCCCACCGGGTTAAGCCTTTCCTCCGCCGGTGTGATATCAGGCACTCCCAGTACTGCAGGGACTACAAGCTTTATAGTTACAGTCTACGACAGTGCGTCACACAACAACAGCAAAACACTTTCAATTACTATCGCAACTATGGCCATAACTACAACCACGCTCCCAAACGGTACTTTAGGTGTCGCTTATACCCCACAGACGCTGGGCGTCTCCGGTGGCACAAGCCCCTATACGTGGACAGTGAGTTCTGGCGCACTGCCGACGAGCCTGTCCCTGGCTTCAGGTACAGGTATAATATCCGGCACTCCATCCGTAGCAGGGGCCTTCAGTTTCACAGCCCGCGTTGCTGACAGTGCCTCACACACGGCCACTAAACCACTCACAATTAATATTGCAGGGGCCCCTGGATCCCTCACAATTGGTACGGCTTCCCCGCTGCCAACTGGAACAGTGGGCTCTGCATATCCTTCCCAGACAATGACGGCCACGGGCGGCACCGGCACAGGGTATGTTTGGGTACTCAATTCCGGCGCTTTACCCACAGGGCTCACGCTCAGCGGCGGTGTCATTTCCGGCACGCCCACGGTGGCTGCAACCTCAACTTTCAATATCAAGGTGACGGACTCCGGCTCTAATACCACCAACAAGGATTTCCAGTTGACCATCTCCGGCGGCAGCACAGGCACGGAGATCCTCGGATCGACAGCGGGGACGACCACCACAAATTTGGGCGGAAACACGATGTGGCTCTACAAATGTCAGGCTACGGGTACCAACACAATCGCCAATATGAATGTGAGGGTGACGTGGCCGGGCAGAGTGAAGGTTGCCATATACGCCGTCGATAGTGTTGGCGATGTGGGCAGCCTGATTGTCGCCAATAACACGGCAACTGCAGTAACGAATACCTCATCTTCGCCACCGATCGATAAGGTTAACCCTGTGCCGCTGACCACGTCTATTACTGCCGGCCAATATTACTGGTTAGCCGTGGTCGCTAACGATGCCATTGTCAGCGGGGCTGGGGGTAGCGGCCCCAGGCGATACCAGATTATGACTACTTCGTTTGATGGCTTCACCTTCCCAACCAGTATAAGCGGCTATATGACAAGCTATAGCGGAAGCCTATTTATCGCCGGCGCCTATTGACAACTTTAGCAAAGGAGTAATCCGTCTGCCGCGGCATAATATATGCCGCGGCAGACGATGCACCCTCTTTTGACTTTGGATAAAATGCGGATAAAGGCCGCCCGGTCAAATGGTTATGAGGGCTTTGGTGCGCGCCGTTTTATTAATACGGAGGAGTATCGATTATGTTTAAATCCATTGCAGCTAAAACGTCAGCTTCCTTGCTATCACTGATGGCGATACTATTACTCATCACCACTGTTATATCAGGTATGACGGCGGCCGTGCACGCCCAGGCCCCGCCCTCTATGCCTCACAGATTTTATGGATACGTTTATAATAATGGCCAGCTAGTAGGCTCCAATTATACGGTAGTAGCAAAATCAGGAGTGTTGTCTTTAACAACAGCTACAACTGACTCGCAGGGACGCTATGGTGCCGCTGCACCGTTCCAAATTATGGCATCTGACGGTTTACTGATTGAATTTTATGTGAATGATGTCAAAGCATCACAAACAGCGGTTTTCAGCCAAGGTTCGGTAACAAAACGTGACATAAATGTTACCGGCGCACCATCACCAGGCACCCCTGCCACTTCCTGCGGCATCACCACCGCCAGCCTTCCTGCCGGCACTGTGGGCACAGCTTACTCAGCCAGCCTGGCAGCCTCGGGCGGCACTACGCCATATACATGGTCGGTTGCCTCCGGCACATTGCCGGCAGGACTGACAGTTAGCAGCACCAGCGGCATAATATCGGGTACACCTACCGCCGCCCAAACTGCAAACTTCACAGTGCAGGCCAACGACAGCGCGGCTCATGCTTGCAGCAAGGCGCTCACCTTACAGGTCAATGCCGCCGGCACGGCTGCAACGGTAACCTCCATATCGGCATCGATACTGGGCGGGACTGACTCCTTCTCGCTTTCCAACGGCGTGATTTCGGCGGCCAAAAGCCTGTCCAGCAGCGATGGACGCGTAAAGCTCGACCTCGCCGCCAACACTTCGGTCAATATGCAGGGCCTGCTCCAGTTAGGGGCGGCCACGGAATCCAACCCCCAGGCAGCAGCGGATGGCTCCATCCTCATACGCGCTTACAGCTTCGTACCATCCGGCGCCACCTTCTCGCCGGCGGCCACTATGACGCTTAAATATGAGACTGCCTCCCTGCCGGCAGGCGCTTCGGAATCCGGGCTTTACCTCGCATTCTGGAACGGCACGGCCTGGGAGAAACTGTCATCCAGCTTGAATACCACGCTCAAGGAGATCTCCGCGCCGGTGGCTCATTTCACCGTTTTCGCCATCAGGTACGCCCCGCCGGCCACGACCACAACTACCACAACACCCACTCCGGCGACTACCGATACTACCACGACAACGACAACCACACCCACACCTACGCCTGCTACTGCAACTTCCACCACTGTCACTGCTAACGTGCTGGGCACCTCCGGCTCATTCAGCATGAGCGGCGGGACCGTGCCATCAGCCACCAGCCTGAGCAGCTCCAACGGCAGGATGGGCATCAGCCTGGCGGCCAATACCGCCGTCAGCCTGCCCGCCGGCAGCCAGCAGGTAACGGTCATACAGCTTGCAAGCGCCCCAACCCCGCCGGCCAACAGCAAGGTGATCGAAGCCTACTCTTTCGGACCCGATAACACCACCTTCAGCCCGGCAGCCTCGGTTACCGTAAAATACGACCCCGCTACACTGCCTTCGGACGTCCAGGAAAGCAACCTTTACCTGGCGCTGCTTGAGAATTCAAACTGGACGGAGGTGCCATGCACGGTCGATGCCGTGGCTAAGACGGTGACCGCGCAGGTCAGCCATTTCTCCACCTACGCACTTTTGGGCAGGGTGACTGCGGCGCCTGCGACTCCTGCTGCAACGCCCGGGACACCCGCCGCGCCGGCCACAACCCCTGCCACCACCCCGGCCGCGCCCGGCGGCGAGGCCGCCTCCGGCATGTCCACCTTTATACTTATAATCATCGTAGCGGGCGGACTGCTGGTGATCGTGCTGGCCATTATACTCATTATGAGGCAGAGGTCGTCGTACTGAGTTTATGATGTCCATGCTGTTCATTTATATCAGCTTCATCATAGCCTCTTACTTCCTGGGCGCTATGCCTTTTATGATACTCATAGGGCGCCTGCGCGGGGTGGACCTGTCAAAGGAACCGGACCTGCACCACGCGCTGTGGTACAACGTGGGACGCCCCTGGGGCATCCTGGGCTTTGTGCTGGATATTCTCAAGGGCGTGGTCCCCGTGCTGGCCGGGTTTCTGCTGGGCTTCCCCCTGATGGTCAACGCGCTGGCCGGAATGGCGGCGCTGTGCGGGCAGATGTGGCCCGTCTTCCGACGCTTTGACGGCGAGCGCGGCAACACGGTCAGCGTGGGCATCGTTTCCACCCTCAGTTTTGCCTACGGCGTCCCCCTCATCTTTATTATAGCGCTGGCTATCGCCATGGCCGGCTTCTTTGTGCGCACCGCCCTGCGCTGGAAGGCCAGCGGCAGCAACCTCAATGAACGGCTGCGCCTGGGCGGGTCCCCCAGCTTAGTTTTCCCGCTGGGAGTGATAATCGGCTTCGCCTCCTGCCCGCTCAGTTCGGCGCTGATGGGCCAGCCGGCAGAAATGACGCTGGCTTTCGCAGGCGTGGTTGTGCTCATACTGGTGCGCCGCCTGACGGCGGGACTGAGGGCCGACATGCGCGACAGCCGCCGGCCATGGGACGTCATTGCTAACAGGCTGCTTTTTGACAGGAGCGAAAGATAAGGTGGTTGATTGCCCGCTTCTATATATATAAGGTAATATGGACACAGAAGGCCCACAGGGGAAAACGCTTTGACAATGCAACCCGGAAAAATAAAGGTCGTCATTGCGAACAGGCAGCCGCTCTTCCGCAAGGGGGTGGAGTTTTTCCTTAAAGAGGTTGATGACATTGTCATCTGCGCCGAGGCCGGCAGCGGGTCCGAACTGGTGACAAAAGTGGTCAATGAGATACCCGACGTGGTGCTGTTAGATATCAGCCTTGCCAGCGACGGCATGGAACTGGCGCGCGCGGTCAAGCAGCATGTTCCCAGCGTGGCCGTGATCGTTATAGCGCCCGCTCCCAACGACGAAGGACTGTTCTTAGCCATCAAGGCGCGCGCCGCGGGCTATGTCAGCCGCGACATCTCCTCGGAGGAACTGCTCAGCGTCATCCGCCGCTCCGCTCGGGGCGAATACCCGCTCAACGACAGCTTCCTCTCGCAGCCCAAAGTAGCCGCGCAGGTGCTGGAACAGTTCCAGGACTTTTCCTGGGGCAAGGGGGTGGAGACGTTCGTCTCGCCGCTCACGCCGCGCGAGACCGAGATACTCAACTACATGGCCAAAGGCCAGCTCAATAAGCAGATAGCGGTCAAGTTAGACATCAGCGAGCAGACCATTAAAAATCACGTCACCTCCATCCTGCGCAAGCTGGACGCCAACGCCCGCACCCAGGCGGTGATCACGGCGGTCAGGAGGGGGATCATTTCACTGTAGTGTGGTAATTGCGAGCCCGAAGGGCGCGGCAATCCTGTTGTAACGTACGGGGATAGATTGCTTCGCTTCGCTCGCAATGACGAACAAAAAGGCGGCCCCGTTCATATTGTCATTGCGAGGCCGCCGTAGCGGCCGCGGTAATCCTGTCCTCTAACGATGCGAAAATATCGAAACGCTTGTGCTGTTTTACCGCTGCTGTTATGTCATCCCCGTATCTGCATGCTTGACAAAGAAGTTTAAAGGGCTTAAATTGTCAATATGAGGATATACTTATATCTGACGGGTGCGTTTGCGCTTTTTATAGCCGTCTTACCGGTTCTGGCCATTTCGCCCGTTGAGGGGCAGGGTTGCACCGTCGGAGGCGCCTCCGGCGGCAAGTGCGGGGTGACGGCCACGCTGACGCCCAATTCCGGCCCGACCGGAACCGCGGTGACTGTCATGATAGAGAGCGGCGCCTACCCGCTGGACGGCAAGTATGAGATATGGTGGAGCAAGACGGCCTCCATGGCTGGCTCTGACATCAACAGCGACGGCTCCGACCCCACGGCGGTCAAGTTAGCCGAGGGCTTTAACGAGCGCATGAAGCAGTCCATGATGGTCAGCCTGAGCGTGCCGCCCGCCAGCGCCGGCACCAACTACTTCCATTATATTAAGGCGGGCCGCACCGCCCAGATGCTCAATTTCGCCTTCACGGTGACCCCCGGATTGGTCAGCAAAGACGATAAGATCAGGCCCAGGTCCACAATCAATGTGGCGGGCACCGGATTTTCCCCCTCGGACAAGATAAGCTTTTATATCGACGGCGAACCGCTTGAAATACCCGCCGAGTCCGACAGTATAGGCTCATTCACGGCAGCAATATCCATCCCCGACCTGATGGCAGGGACCCATGCGCTCAAGGCCACGGGCAAGAAGATGTACAACCAGGATGCCACGCTGCGGTTCAAGGTGGTGCCCTACATCGTGGTCGAACCCGCCATACCGATGGTCGGCAAGAGCGCCACGGTCAGCGGCTACGGCTTCGCCCCCGGCAGCGAGGTATCCATAAAGTACGACGAGGCGGTGGTCACCTCCTCGCCAACCTCCGACAAAAGCGGGCGCTTCACCTACAATTTCACCGTGCCCGACACCGCTTCCGGCAGGCACACCCTGGTGGCCACCGACAGGGCCGGCAACATCGCCAGTTGGGAGCTGCCGGTGGAGAACAACCCGCCCACCACGCCGGCGCCCGTCTCGCCCACCACCGACCGCTTGGGCGTGATAGGCGGGCAGGCCGTTACATTCACCTGGATGGCCGCCAAAGACGACTCCGGCTCAGTGCTCTACTCGGTGGAGGTGGCCGACAACCTCAACTTCTTCCCGCTCATGCCCGGCATGCGCAGGAGCGGCATCACCGAGACCAACGTGACCATGAACATGGAACCCGGCACCTATTACTGGCGGGTGCAGGCCGCGGACGCCTCGGGCAACAAGAGCAAGTGGGCGCTTTCACCCTACGCCTTCCAGGTGGGACTTATCAACCTGTGGGTGGTGGCCGGCGCCAGCCTTATTCTGATCGTTGTTTTCATTTTACTGCTGAGGGCGTTTATACAGAGGGTGCGCGGGTACTATAATTAATGTCATTGCGAGCCCGAAGGGCGCGGCAATCCTATTGAACCCCTCTTGACACGGTATGATATACTATTAACCAAGGCGAGGTATATCCTTGTCTCTTGCGCATTGGGAATTTAATAATAAAGGAGGTGATGTGCAGTAACAGAGGCCGCGCTGGCCAGTACGTGCCGGCGCAGCGATAACAATGCACTGCCCCGGTCCCGGGGCGCAGCGTCTTACACGAGGGGGACAGCCGAAGCCAGGCCGGCTCTAAATGACCTGCAGGGTTACCATCGCCGCAATGGCGGAGGTAGCCTGAAAAAAACTCCCCTGCAAGGAGGTCGAAAATTTTTGCACGGGGGTTCCCGGATGGATAAATCCGGGGCCGTAAAAAGGCCTTGAGAGGGTTTACCGGGTTTAAAAAAATCAGGAGGAATTAATGAAAACAAGGTTTCCAAGCATTCTTGGAGTTTTCGCAGCTATATTGATGGTTGCCTCCTTCGTGGTCCCGATGAATATTGCAGCGCCGGCAGCGGTTACTGCAGACCCGGGCATCATGAAGTGGGACACCGTCTCCACACCTAACTCTGTCTTCGGCAGGAATGACATCCTGAATTTCCACCCGGCAGGTTCAACGATAGGCAGGGGCAGCGAGATTCAGGATATGGCTGTCGGCAATGATGGCCAGACTGCTGCCTTTATCGGCCGCGCTTCCCTGGGCGTCCTCAATGAGGATTTGAATGGCGTCTATGTAAACGCGTTATTAGTGACCACCAACTCCGGTATCACCGGTGTGGTAACCAAGGAACTGGGCCTGCTTAATCGCACACCGCAGTTCGGTTACAGCGTTGACATCGGTACCGGGGTTCAGAGAGTCCCGGTCAACCTCTACTCCGTGGCCATAGCCCCGGATGACCCAAAGATCATAGCCGTAACAGCGGACAACACAACTTTCGCTAACCTGTTGATTACGGGTCTTGCCAATGTTGTAGCTTTTGCGGGTACCTACGGTTCTACCATTAACCCCGCATCCGGTCCCAAGAGCATATATATCACCATGGATGGCGGTGCGAACTGGGAACTGGCCTATGACGGGAGTGTAGCCCCCGCCGTATTAAACGATGGCATTTCTCTTAACACCAACGAAACCATCCGCGACCTTGACATCTCCATCGACTACGGCGGAAAGCGCGACATCGGCTTCGTCACAGTTGACAGTAACGCTACCGCCGGGCGCTGGTTTACCAGGTCCTCCACCGGCTTTAACAGCTGGCAGAGCCAGATTGCTCAGCCCGCCAACGCTGTTCAACCCATCGCCGCAGGGGCCAACTACTACACCCTCAAGTTCTCGCCCACATACAGCGGCGATTCCTCGGTGGCGTTGGTATATTCCACTGCCGGCGGCACCTTTTACAACGTGGCATACCGCGACCTCAACACCAACTATACCCTGCAGTATGCCTTCCCCGGCAACGGAATTGAACTGCAGAACCCCATATCCGGTGCAGGCAGTTCAGTAAAAATGGGTAACCTGTGGAACGTCTCCCTGCAGCTTCCCTCCGACTTCTCCGGCCAGTCGGCCTCACTGCGCAGGGCATACGTATCCACCGCTGCAAATACCTCACAGGGCACAGGTGCCCAAACGGGTATATACCGCGTAGATGATACCACGGTATATGTCCTGATGGACACCTCTACAACCGCCCTGAAACAAATCTACACCATCGCCTACTTCGGCACCTATGCCTCGGGCAAACTGGTAGCAGGCGAGATAAATGGCTTCTCCTGCACGGCAACCGTGCCCACATGGTTCACGGATTCGCCCACAACCTGCCCCATCCCGTGCTGGTACCCGGCGCTTAAGCCCACCACCGGCGCGGCAGGGGTAACCTGCGTCATAGATACACGGAGCTTCGGCGCAGCCTTAGTCGGCTGGAATGCAGACGGCTCGCTGGCATATGCTGCCACCGGCTCCAACCCGGCCATGCCTTGGAATACTCCTGGCCTTCCTCCGGACGTTGGGGTGGGCGGAACCGGCTGGTGGGTACACCAGCTATCCACCCCCATCAATAACGACGAATCGGCATTCGCCATCTCACGCAACAACGGCGAAACCTGGAACCAGATTCTCGGCATCGACACCACCATCGACTGGTTCAACGACGTTGCCATAGCCCCCGACTGCACGACTATCTACTTAGCCTCGGTCAACAGGAACAATGGCATCGCGTTCATGTGCAACGAATTCGACAGCGTATGGCGCTCCACCATCAACCCCAACGTAGCTGCCCCGCTTCCCGCGGTTCCCCCGCTGGGCACCTACTGGGAGCGCGTCTTCACGCATACAACCTCAGGCTCATGCGCCGTTGCGCAAAGCGACCTGCCAATACTGCGCGTCGTCAACTCCTGCACCGACAAAGCTGACGGCGAGATTGTAGGCTGGGCAGCACAGGGCGCTTCAGCCAGCAGCACCGCCAACTTCCGGGGTGGAGTCCTGGCCTGGTCGCCTGACTACGGCGACTACTGGGCCATGATCACCCCCAGGTACACCGTACAGGACTTTGCTTTCGAATCAAGCACCACCCTGTACGTCCTCAACAGGGATGGCGTCGTCCAGAGGATGCCCTACACCGGCACCTCGTGGTCAACCAACCTCCCCACCTATGAAACCACCCTCCTCTCCGGCCACACCATTGCAGCCGTTCCCGACGGCAAGGTGCTGGTAGGTTCCGCCATTAACGAAAACTACCAGGCAGCCTACTCGGCCGACAAGGGTGTAAGTTTCGTGGTTTCTACTGCCTCTGCCGTAACCGGCAACGGCAATGAACATGTCATCTTCGATGTGGACTTCAAGAACAACAGCTTTATCTACGTGGGTGATGACGCTTTGGGTTCAAACGCTGCCATCGGCACCGTTTACCGCAATACCGCCCCCTCCTTTACCAGGTGGGAAGACAATGACATGATGAGCGCCATCGGCGGCGCTTTCTACAACTTCAACGGCGTCAATTTCCTGAATGGCCTCAACTGGCCGGCAGGCAATAATCCGCCGCACATCATCGGCCAGTATGGCATCGTCCAGGCATGGACGGGCGAACCACAGCCTGCACTGTACTCGGCACACGCTGTCATGCCCCTCGGCAATTCCTTCTTCGCTAATCCCGCTGTAGTGGGCCCGACCTCCCTTATCAACAGCGCAGTCTGCCGCACACTTGTACCGCGCAATGGCATACCCAAGCCGGGCGTCGGCTGGGACTGCCTTGACATCTTCAGCCCGCTTTCAACGACTGGCGTCGCGTTCACACTCGAGCCCAGCTCCCTCAAGTACTGCGGGTGCTGCACGCTCGACACCAACACCACCCTCTATGCCATCGACAATGAGAGTGGCGGCTCCGTACAGGGAGCGTTGACTGCCAATGCAATGCCATGGGTTTTGGGCGGACGCTACTGGGGAAGCTCCAACGCTGTTGCGTGGGCCGCTGCCCAACCGTGGATTGGCTATGCCCCCAACTACAGGCAGGGCATGCTCTGGGCTTACACCGACTGCTTAGCCAAGAAAGGCCCCATCCTGAAGACCCCGGTTGACAAACAACTTGTGGGCGCCGACCCGGTAACGGGCCGCAACCAGCAGGTTGACATGAGCTGGGAACAGCTCTGCTTAACCACTGCTTACCAGCTTCAGATCGCCAAGGATGCCGCGTTCACACTGAGGATCAACCCCTCAATGAACTGGGCAATCGGCAGCTTCGGCGTAATCCGCGCTGTGACCGGATCCATCCTGCTTGAAATGGACGCCACCAACATGACTTCACCCGCTGCCTGGATAGCCCCGGGTCAGCTTCCTGAAGCCGGCGCCATCTACTACTGGAGGATCCGCTCCGCAAGGTCAGCCACCACACAGATCGCTGCCAGCCCGTGGTCTGAGGTTCGCAGCTTCACCGTAAAAGCGGGATTCATAGTCAATACCCCGTACTACGGCGTACAACTGCTGGCCCCCAACAACGGCTGCCTCGGCTGCAAGGTTAAACCCGCAGCCTTCTCATGGAGCCCCTGGAAAGAGGCCACCAAGTACCAGATCGACGTCGCCACGGATCCCGAGTTCAAGAGCTTAGTCGTAACCTCCACCACCACCACCACCGGTTACGAATACAGCGGCACGCTGAACTACAGCACCAATTACTTCTGGCGTGTAAAGGCCCTGGAAGTCAACGGCCAGAACATACCCAGCGATTGGTCAGCCACATTCAGCCTGCAGACCGAACCCGCACCGGCACCGCCGGCACCGCCTCCTGCGGAACCGGCAACCCCGATCTGGGTCTGGGTCATCATCGCCATCGGCGCCATCCTCGTGATCGTCACCCTGGTCCTTATCTTCAAAACCCGCAGGGTGTAATCACCACTTCTAAGGCACTGGATAGCACGGGAGGGGCGGCGCAAGCCGCCCCTCCCTCTTTATATCCCGTGCATTGACAGCATTACTATCCTGACCTATCATTTAGCCAAAATCCCCTTTAGAGGAGGTGTTGCCATGAGGAACTTCCGCCTGTATGCTTTACTCTTTGCCGTCTGTGCCATATCACTGCTGATAGCCACCCCCGCGTGCATAAAGGTCAAATCCGGTCAGAAAGCCCAGCCGGTCACGTTAAGCGAATCCCCACCAGCCACCACCGGCAATGTCTCACCGGCCACCGGCCCTCAGGTCAGCAGCGATGCGGGCGCTACTAAAAGCCAACCCGTGGTGAACGTCCCGCCGCCGCCGCCGTCGCCGGCCGGCCAGCCCGACCTGGCCATCAGCGACGTCTGGATGGACGGTACCATGATCTATTACAAGGTCAAGAATGCGGGCATAGCCGATTCACCCCCCACCTATACCAGCCTGTTGGTGCAAAACCTTACCCCGGCTTTGGGCGGCTCCAGCTTCGTGGACGTGCTCAAGCCCGGCCAGGAAAAGACGCTCACCTTCTCCAGCTACCAGTGGCCCTACAGCGCTGAAAAAGGAGACCTGGTTTCGTGCGTCTACGGGGCGGACCTGGGCCGCTATGTTGACCCCACCTGCCTGAACTATGCGGTCAGGGTGTGCGCCGACGCCAAAGACGAAAGCAAGGAGGCTTCGGAGACCAATAACTGCATGGACAGGACATGGGGACAACTGTTTGACTATAACCTCATCCCTTCGGCGCACTTAGCGTCGTGGCGCAACAGTTCGGGCGAAACGCCCACCCAGGGCGTGGAAAGCTCACAGACGGGGGCCTATATCAAAATGGGCGACGGAGGACTGGAGATGGTGCCGGACCAGGCGCCGCAGGGCTGGATACAGGGATACTGGGGATACTTCTATGTCGATCCGGAATTCCACAGCGCCCGGACGGCTGCCATCATGGTGCCCCCCAATTTCAAATTCGTCGCCCGCGTGGGACTGTCTGAATCCGCCTCGGGCAGCGACGGCGTGACCTTTAAGCTGGGCATCCGCGACCAGTCCGACCAGACCACTTTCCTGCCGGGCAAGACCATAAAGACCCCCGGGGTATATGAGACGTGGGAGATCGACCTCAAGGACTATTTGGGACAGAAGGTATTCTTCACGCTGCGCGTAGAGGCCATCGGTTCGCCCGCCAAAGATTACGCAGTATGGAAGGAAGCCCGGTTGGTGCAGGTGAACGAGTGAGAGATTGCCGCGGCCGCTGCGGCGGCCTCGCAATGACGAGGGAGGATGATACGATGAATATTATTAAAGGACTTACATTAGCCGCCTTCTGGCTGCTCATGGCCTTTCTGGCCGCCTGTTCCCCTCAACCGGCTGCGGTCTTCACCACGCAGGTGGATCCCGATGGGCGCCCACTCAATTCCGCAATGGTTTTCACGGTGGACACGCCGCGCATCATCTGCTCGGTGAGTACGGCGGGGCTGCCCGTCACGGGCGAACTCAGCGCAAAATGGCTCTACAACAGCGGCGGACAATGGAAAACCCTTAAAGAGGAATCGCTGGCCGTGGCCGGCGGAACCTATCTCATCTTCCCTGCTAACGCTCCCGACACGGGCTGGGTTCCCGGCGATTACCTGGTCAGTCTTTATTTGAACGGCAAGGAGGCTTCATCGGCAGGTTTCAGCGTCCAATTGGCCGCGGGCCTCCCTCTGCCGGTAATCAGCAATTTTTCGGCGGTTCCCGATACCATCACGGCGGGACAGTCCCTGACATTGAGCTGGAACGTTAATGACGCCAGCAGTATCGATATTAAACCGGACATCGGCAGCGTGCCCGCCGGCGGCAGCAGGTTAGTCAGTCCCATAGCCGATACCACCTACACGCTGACCGCACTCAACAGCGGCGGGCCTTCACTGAAATCCGTAAGCGTCATGGTGCAGCCGTTCGAGACCAGACGCGCCAACCTGGTAGTGGCCGATTTATTCCGCCAGGCGCCCATGGTGTATTACACGGTTAAAAATGTGGGGGACGCCGTCTCCAAACCGTCGAGCAGCGAACTCTACGTGGGCAACAACGTGGCGGCCACGGGCTACATACCGCCTACGGCGCCGGGGGAGTCCAGGACGCTGGTCTTCGGCACCTTTAGCTGGAGCTATGCCTACGACACGGCGGCAACGGTATGCGTCGATACTAAAAATGAGAACGGTGTGTCCGGCAGCACTGACAGTTGCCTGACCAGGATATTGCCAGGTGCAAGGACGTTTTAAGATTGCTTCGTCGCCCCAATAATCAGACTATTATCTGCGCCGCACTATTGGTGCTGACCTTCTTGGCCTCGCTGGCGCTGCGCGTGTCGGTGCCCTGGGACCAGGTATTCACGGGCGGCTGGATCAAGTTCACCGATAACGACGCCTACTTCTACGTGCGGCTGCTGGATAACCTGTCCCGCCACTTCCCTCTGCTTGGGGACTACGACCCTTATTTCATCTACCCGGGCGGCATCGACCTCGCCGGGCGGCCACTCTTCTTTGTTTACTGCATGAGCTTCCTGGCCTGGCTGCTGGGTGGTGGCGCTCCATCGCAGCATACAGTGGACCTGGTGGCCGTATTCTTCCCGGCCATGATAGGCGCGCTGCTGGTCTTCCCCGTCTTCCTGATCGGCCGCGCCGTCTTCAATAAGTGGGCGGGACTGTTGGCGGCGGGGTTCATCGCCCTGATGCCGGGTGAGTTCCTTATACGCACGCTGTTAGGCAACACGGACAGCCACGCGCTTGAGATATTGCTTTCAACCCTCTTTATGCTCTTCCTGCTGCTCTCCGTCAAAGCGGGCAAAGGCCTGACAGGGATACCGCAACGCGAAGACCTGAAAAATGTCGTTAAACAACTTATTTACGGGGCACTGGCGGGCGTCTGCCTGGGGCTTTACGTACTCTCCTGGGCGGGGGCGCCGCTCTTTATCTTGATCAGCTTCATCTGGTTGGCCCTGCAGGCGGTCAGCGACCACCTGAGGGGACGTCCGACGGTTTACCTGGGGATCACGGGAATCCCGGCTTACCTTTGCGCGCTGTTATTTTCTGTGGCCGGGGCGGCCGGCACGATGGTCACAGTTTCGCTATTCATCGCATTGACAGGGTCGGCGGCGATGCCGGCACTATCGATCGTTATACAGCGGCTCAAACTTAGAACCTACTTTTACCCGGTTTTTGTCATAGTGCTGGGCGCGGCCGGATTGCTGGCCCTGCGCATAATCAGCCCGCAACTTTTAGGCAGCGCAACCGGCACACTGGCCGGTTTTTTCACGTGGCACCCGGAGTGGACCATTGGAGAGACGCAACCTCTGCTAATTAATCAGGGGGCGTTTACGCCGGCCCTGTTGTGGGGAAACTTCACATCGGCATCGGTGCTGGCAACCATAGCGCTGGCCATCGTCCTTTACCGGGCGCTCAGGAAAAGTGAACCTGGTTTGATGCTTCTGGCAGTCTGGAGCGTCATAATCCTGCTCTCGGCATTGGCCATGCGGCGCTTCGCCTACTACTTAGCAATCGACGCAGCCATATTAGCCGGATACACGGGATGGCTGGTGCTCAAGTTTTGCGGTCTGCGGGAGAACATGGAGCCGACCGCAAACGTACCTGTGGTAAAAGCGGGAAAGGTTAAAAAGGTAGTTGCTAAAAGGGCGGCAGGCAAGAAATCCGCTTTGACTGCGCTGGGCATAGCGGCTGTGGCCTTTATAGTCATCTATCCCAACACAGGACCTCTGCCCGGCGGCGATAAGCCGTGCTTCGATGTGGCTTCCAGGGCACTTTTTCCGCCTTCCGACGCCTGGTGCCAGTCCATGGACTGGCTCCGCACAAATACCGCGCAGCCATTCGGGGAGGAGGGATATTATTACGACTACTATGGGCCTGCACAGCCCAAACGGGATGCGGATTACAGCGTGCTCTGCTGGTGGGACTACGGCTACTGGGTAACGCGCATGGGGCAGCGCGTACCGTTAAGCAGCCCGGGTTGGTCGCTATTGTGCGAATATGTTTACTTCACAGCCCCGGATGGACAGAAGGCTGCACAGGCAAGCGCCGGTTGGAAAATGAAGTACGTGGTGGTCAATGACTACTTAGTCAACTGGAACACCGGCTTTCGGGTGATCTCCAGCAACGCAGGGGAACGGGCCGCCAAATATTATGAGGTCTATTACCGCCTGCAGAATGGCAAGCTGGCGCCTACCCTGCTCTACTACCCCGATTATTACCGTACAATGGCGGTGCGGCTGTACTGCTTCGACGGCAAAGGGTACACGCCGGCAGAGACTGCGGCAGTCTCGTGGGAGGATAAAACGGGCGCAGACGGATTGGCCTACAAGGAGATTACAGGCCTCAAGGCCTTCCGCAGCTACGGGGAAGCGGCGGACTTTTTACGCGCACAAACGGGCCACAACTGGCGCATCGTGGGCAAGGACCCTCTGGTGAGTCCCATCCCGCTGGAGGCGCTGGAGGGGTATAAACCGGCCTTCGCCTCCTCCCAAAAGGCCACTGTGGGCAATGCCACGGTGCCGGAGGTGAAGATTTTCGAGTATAATCCGCATAATGAATAGCCGTACCATCCCGGGTTGGCTCTTCTCGCTGGTGGCGATATTAGCCGCCATGGCCGTTGCCCTTTACTTCAGGATAGCCCTCCCCTACCCGGTCATCTTCGACGGCCAGTGGATCAAGTTCAGCGGGGTCGATTCATATTATTATATGCGCCTGGCGGATAACCTGGCCGCCAATTTCCCCGTCCTGATGGGCTTCGACCCCTACTCCATCTTCCCGGGTGGCAGTGCGATTGCCGCACAGGGCGCCTCTTTCGCATATATACTGGCCGCGTTGATGAAGCTTGCCGGCGCTGCGGGGACAGGTCAAGGTATGGATACCGTCGCCGTATATATCCCGGCCGTGCTGGGCGTCCTGCTGGTTGTGCCGGTTTTCTTCGTCGCAAGGGCGCTGGCGGGCCGCTGGGCCGGCCTTGTGGCGGCCCTGGTATTAGCCGTGATGCCCGGCCAGATTTTATCCCGCACGCTGCTGGGGGCCGTGGACCACCACGCCGCCGAGATCTTCCTGACATCCTTCTTCATGCTCTTCTTCGTGCTGGCGCTGCAGCACAGCCGCGGATTCAATTACGGACAGGTACGCAGGGGCGAGTTCCCGCCGGCCAGCCGCCACATACCCTACAGCTTCATCGCGGGCATCTTTTTGGGCATCTACCTGATAACCTGGCAGGGCGCGCTGCTGCTAATCTTCATACTATTCCTGTTCTTCATCTTCCAGTTCATCAGCGACCACCTGCGCGGGCTGCCCACCGACTACCTGAGCAAAACGGCCATCACCTGCTTTTTAATCGCCCTGCTCATATTTTTGCCGGTATCCCGCGATAAAATGACCCTGCTGGCGCTGGCGGCTGTCATACTGGTGCCCGTCGCTCTCAATATAGCCTCCACCGCTATGACGTCGTACAAAATGAAACCAGCCTATTTCTTGGCGGCGGTCGCTATACTGCTGGTTTCGGGCGGTTTGGCTGCCTGGCTGCTCTTCCCCGCCATCTACGCCTCCGCCACCGGCTACCTGAACCAGTTCTTCTCCTGGCGCAGCGGTCAGAACGTGGTGGGAGAGATGAAGTCGCTCTTTCTGCCGGGCGGATTTTTCACGTTTGACATGGCCTGGAGCGAATTTGCCATAGCGCTTTACTCCGGAATAGCCGGACTGGCCCTGCTTGTTTACCGCTGCGTACGCAGGGGTGAACCCGGGCACGTGTTCACGGCCTGCTGGAGCATTGTGATGATGCTCATTTCATTCGGCATGGTCAGGTTCACGGCCTATTTCGCGGTCTGCCTGGCCATACTGACGGGCTACGCCGCCGGATGCATCATCCAGGCCTTCGCCACGACTGACCGGACACCCGCTGCGGCCAGGCCGGTCAAGAAAGCCAAAAGGGCCGCTGTGCGCGCTAAGAGATTTACCTCCCGGCAGGTAGCCGTGGCGGCAGTTGTAACAATACTGACTGCAGCCGTGCTTATACCCTGCGCGGTCAACGCGTCGGGACTGGCCAAAAGCAACCTGGGCACTCCCTCCAATGCCTGGATGGAGGCTATGGACTGGATGCGCAAGAACACGCCTGAACCGCTGGGCAGCGCGGACGATTACTACAAGCTGTACACTGCGCCGGAAGCCGGCAAAGGATTCTCATACCCGGACTCGGCCTACGGTGTGGCCGTGTGGAACGACTACGGATACTGGGTGACCCGCATCGCCCACCGCATGCCGGTATCCAGTCCGGGTTCGTTCTGGGAGCAGGTCTATTTTGCAGCGCAGGACGACGACACAGCCGCGCAGAAGATGAAAGACTGGGGTGCAAAATATGTGATAGTGGACGGGCGCATCGCATCCCCAAACGACAAGTTCTACGCCCTGGCCAACCTGTCCGGCAGGCAGGAGAGCGATTTTTACGAGCTGTGCTGGCAGAAGAAGGACGATAAGTACGTCCCGCTGCTGGTTTTTTATCCCGATTTCTACCGCAGCACGGTCATCCGGCTTTACAACTTCGACGGCAAACAGGTGGTACCTCAGAAGACGGCGGTCATGAACTGGCAGGAACGCACCATGCCGGACGGCCAGAAATTCAAAGAGATACTGGGGCTGCGAAATTTCAGGGGATGGGACGAGGCGGCGGCCTTTGTGGCCGCGCAGAAAGATGGGAACTACCGCGTGGTGGGCAGCGATCCGCTGGCCAGTCCTGTGCCGCTGGAGACGCTGGAAGGCTACAAGCCGGTTTACCAGTCCAAAGAGACTGCCAGCTCGGGTTCCAGCCCTCTGCCGGTGATCAAGATTTTTGAGTATAACCCGTAAACTTGACAGCCTTAAATACGTATATCTATAATAACAGCAGGGTTTAAAAAAACCCTGCTTTCCCGGCAATTTCAAATCCCCGCATGATAATTAATCCCGGACTTTTATTTAATAGCTTCCGATATGGCTAAGTATATTTTTGTCACAGGCGGCGTGGTTTCATCTGTAGGCAAGGGCATCGCCACTGCTTCCATCGGGCGCATCCTCAAAAGCCGCGATGTGTCCGTCTCGGTGCAGAAGCTCGACCCCTACCTCAACGTGGACCCCGGCACCATGTCGCCCTACCAGCACGGCGAGGTGTTTGTGACCACCGACGGGGCTGAGACCGACCTCGACCTGGGACATTACGAGCGCTTTATCGACGCCAACCTCACGGCAGCCTCCAACGTGACCTCGGGACAGATCTACTCATCGGTGATCGCCGGGGAAAGGCGCGGGGACTACCTGGGCGGCACCATACAGGTAATACCGCATGTAACCAACGAGATCAAGCGCCGCATCCGCGAGGTGGCGCAGATATCCAAGGCGCAGGTAATCATTATAGAGGTGGGCGGGACGGTGGGCGATATCGAGAGCCAGCCCTTTTTGGAGGCCATCCGGCAGATGCGCAACGAGGTGGGCCGCGATAATGCCCTCTACATACATGTCACCTACCTGCCCTATATAGCCACCACCAAGGAGCTCAAGACCAAGCCCACGCAGCACAGCGTGAATGAACTGCGCCGCATCGGCATCCAGCCGGATGTCATTCTCTGCCGCTCGGACCACCCCATCTCGCAGGGGCTGAGGGACAAGATCTCGCTCTTCTGCGACGTAGCCGGGGAGGCGGTCATCCCCATGGTCACGGCTGAAACCATCTACGAGGTCCCGCTCATCATGGAAGAGTTCGGCATGAGCGATTTTATCATCAGCCGCCTGAGGCTCAACGCAACGAAGGCCGACCTGGCGGAATGGCGACAGATGGTGGTTCGCATGAAGGCGCCGCGCGAGAGCATCAATATAGCGCTGGTGGGAAAATACGTGGAATTGGAGGACGCCTATTACTCGGTGCGGGAGTCGCTCTGCCACGCCGCCCTTTACCACGACCGCACGGTCAACATCATCTGGGTGCAGTCGGAGGACCTCGAGAAGGGCCTGCACCAGGACGTATTGGGATCGGTACACGGCATCATCGTGCCGGGCGGATTCGGTAACCGCGGCATCGAGGGCATGGTCACCAGCGCCTCCTACGCGCGGCACAACAATATACCTTACTTCGGGCTGTGCCTCGGCATGCAGGTGATGGTAATAGAATTCGGGCGCTACGCACTGGGCAACAAGCGGGCCAACTCCACCGAGTTCGACAGCGGCACGCCCTACCCTGTAATCGACCTGCTGCCGGAGCAGCGCAAGGTCAATGACATGGGGGGCACCATGCGGCTGGGAACCTACCCCTGCGCGCTGGTGGAGGGAACGCGGGCCGCGCAGTCCTACGCGGAGAAGTTAGTCCACGAACGCCACCGCCACCGCTATGAGTTTAACAACGATTACCGCGATGTTTTCGAGAAGAAGGGATTAGTATTCAGCGGGCTTTCGCCGGACAACAGGCTGGTGGAGATAACCGAGATCAGGGACCATCCCTGGATGGTGGCCTGCCAGTTCCATCCCGAGTTCCGCTCGCGTCCCAACCGTCCCCACCCGCTGTTCGTGAGTTTCATCGGCGCCGCCCGGGAGACCCTCGTAGAGGGCACCCAGGTCACCCTGCCCATAAAATAATGCGGCAGGGCGCCGCCTCAATAATAATAAAATCGATACAGGGAGAAGTATATGCGCCTCTTTCTTGATACGGCCAACCTTGAACACATCAGGCACGGAGCACGGCTGGGCGCCGTGAGCGGCGTCACCACCAATCCCAGCTTAGTCTCCAAGGAAGGCAAGGTCAACTATAAAAAGCTGGTGCAGGAGATATGCTCCATCATACCCGGACCGGTCTCGACCGAGGTGATCAGCCAGGACACGGCCGGCATGATTACTGAGGCGCGGGAGATAGCAACATGGGCTAAAAACGTTGTGGTCAAGATACCCGCCGGCATCGAAGGAACCGAGGCCACGGCCGCGCTGGCGCGGGAGGGTATTAAGGTCAACTACACGCTGTGTTTCTCGGTCAACCAGGCACTGCTGGCTGCCCGGGCGGGCGCGGCCTATGTCAGCCCCTTCGTGGGCAGGTTAGACGATATGGGCGAGGACGGCATGCTGCTGATCAATGATATCATGCAGGTTTACCGCCAGTACCCTGAGATTAAGACCGAGGTGATCGCGGCCAGCATACGCCACCCCCAGCACTGTTTAACCGCGGCCCTGGCAGGGGCGCATATCGCCACCATACCCTACGCCGTGCTGCTGCAGATGGCGCGGCACCCGTTGACCGAGAGCGGCATCATCCGCTTCGCGGAGGACTGGAAGAAGGTGATGGGGGACGTTAAGAATATATAGAGGTGCAATTATGATGAATTTACCCGACCTTGAAAACAAATCCCTTGAGGAGCTGATGGCCGTGGCCAAAACCCAGAACATCGAGAACTACGATGTGCTGACGCGGGAGGAGCTGCTGGCCAAGCTCCAGCCCTTAGCCACACCGCCAGAGCCGCAGGTGGGCTTTTACATGAGCCTTGGTGGCATACTGGAGATCATGGACGAGGGCTACGGATTCCTGCGGCAGGAGAGCCTGCTGCCGGGGCCTAACGATGTCTATATCTCCAACTCGCAGATCAGGCGCTTCGGCCTGCGCAACGGCGACACCGTGGTGGGGCAGTCACGTCCCCCCAAGGAAGGCGAGAAATACTGCAGCCTGCTGCGCGTGGAGACGGTCAACGGCATGGACTCCGACCAGTCCAAGGGACGCCCCCATTTCGGCCAGCTTACACCCATCTTCCCCGACGATATGCTGGACCTGGAGGGCGACCCCAAGAACCTCTCGGTACGGCTGATAAACTTAGTGGCGCCCATCGGACGCGGCCAGCGCGGCCTGATCGTATCGCCGCCCAAGGCGGGCAAGACGCTGCTGCTGAAAAATATCGCCACCGCCATATCCAATAATTATCCCGAGGTGCACCTAATGGTCTGCCTGATCGGCGAGCGTCCCGAGGAGGTCACCGATATGAAGCGCTCGGTAAAAGGCGAGGTGGTCTCGGCCACCTTCGACGAGCCGGTGGAGAACCACACGCGAGTGGCCGAGCTTGCATTGGAGCGGGCCAAGCGGCTGGCCGAGATAGGCAAGGACGTGGTCATACTGCTGGACGGCATCACGCGCCTGACCCGTTCATATAACTTAGCCATGCCCCCCAGCGGACGCACGCTCTCGGGCGGCATCGACTCGGTGGCGCTTTACCCGCCCAAGCGCTTCTTCGGCGCGGCGCGCAACATCGAGGAGGGCGGCAGCCTGACCATACTGGCTACCTGCCTGGTGGATACCGGCAGCCGCATGGACGACCTTATTTACGAGGAATTCAAGGGCACGGGCAATATGGAACTGCATTTAGACCGCAGGATGGCTGAGAAGCGCATCTTCCCGGCCATCGACATCATACGCAGCGGCACGCGGCGCGAGGAATTGCTGATCGGCGAGGCCACAGTATCCAAGATATGGCTGCTGCGCCGCATGGTCAGCATGCTGGCCGAGGATTCCAACAGCGCTACGGATGCCTCAGAGCGCGTGATCGAACGACTGGCCAAATCGCAGACCAATATGGAGTTTTTGGACAAGCTGACCAGTAAGGAAGGGTAATGGCGGAGTATTTATGCTATGATGAATTCAAAAGCTTCGCGGAGGATTAAGCGATGAAAGTAAAGGTCCTGGCGGCTTTACTTGCACTTTCGTGTCTGACAGCCCTTATACTGCCGTCCGCGGTACACGCGCAATCGCTTACGCTGGAACCCGTACAGGGCCCGGCCGGCTCGGAGGTCAAGATACCCGCTTTCTGCACCTATGGCGAGGGGGAATACTTCCTCTACTGGGGCACGGAGAACCAGCTTATCCAGCAGGGCAGCATCTCCAAGGGCAGTTGCCAGCCCCTCATCTTCAAGGTGCCCCAGGCCCCGCGCGGCAAGCACCTTGTCACGCTCAAGGTTGGCATCAAGTCCTTCCAGAAGGAGTTCACCATCCAGGGCGTCCTCTCCATCGACGTTAAAAAAGGCCCGGCGGGCACCGACGTGTCCGTGCAGGGCAACGGTTTCAATGCAAGCGAGACCGGCATTAAAATACTCTACAGCGGCAACCCGGTGGCCACGGGCATCGAGGCGACGGCCGGCGGGAGCTGGCTCTATACACTCAAGATACCGCCCAGCAGCAAGGGCAACCACTCTATTTCAGCCAGCGGGGCCACCACGCCCGCAACAGAGCTCAAAGAGCAGATATTTATTGTGACCCCCTCCTTCGGCATCAATCCCAACTCGGGCTGGGTGGGGCGCGTGGTCACGGTATCGGGCGCCGGCTTCGGCGGCGGCGAGACCAACATCGCAGTTATCTACGACGACGCCGTGGTCAAGACCAATATCTCGGCCGACCTCAACGGTTCGTGGCAGTCCTCTTTCTCCGTCCCGGCATCGTCCAAGGGCCCGCATAAGGTGGACGCCCGGGGCGCCACTACCACCATCGACGATGTCCCGGATGCCACCTTCACGGTCTCGCCCGGCATCAAGGTCGAGCAGGCCAGCGGCAGGCTGGGAGACGTAATCAACATGGGCGACACGCTGTTCGTCAACGGCGTGGGCTTCCAGGAGAACGAGGGCAACGTAAGGGTCACCTTCGACGGCCTGCAGGTGGTGGGCGGCATCGGCGCCGACGCGCACGGGTCATGGTCAACGCAGTTCAGCGTGCCCGCCTCCACCAGGGGTGAGCACGTGGTTGACTCGTTCGGCGACGCCACCAGGGCTGAAGACGTGGCGGACTACACCGTGGTGGTCACTCCGGAACTGGCTATAAACCCGGCCAACGGTTCGGTGGGCGAAAACGCGCTGCTGACCGGTAGCGGTTTCGGCGCAAGCCAGCCGCTGACCATAACATATGATTCAAAGAACGTGGCGGGCAGCGCCACCAGCGACGCCAAGGGCAGCTTCAGCACTGCCTTCAAGCCGCCTGCCAGCGGCGCGGGCAGCCACCTGGTGACCGTGAGCGATGGCACGATGGCCATGGCGTCTGCCACCTTCACCGTCGAATCCACTCCCCCGGCGGTCCCATCCCCGCTATCTCCCGCCGCGGGCACAAAGGTGGGCCTTTTCGAAAACAAGCCCCTGGATTTCAAGTGGTCCGTGGTGGAGGATCCCAGCGGCGTCACCTATTCTTTCGAGATGGGCAATAAGGCCGACTTCTCGGGGACGGTGGTGCGCAAGGAGGGGCTGGACACGCCGGAATACCTGCTGCCCGCCGGGGATAAGCCACAGCAGGGCGATTACTATTGGCGAGTGAAGGCCGTTGACCTGGCCGGCAACGCAGGCGAGTGGAGCCAGCCGCAGCTCATCACCTTCAGCGGGCTGGACTTCATCTGGCCCATCGTGGGCGTCATAGCCGGCCTGGCCGTTGTGGGTTTGGTCGTCTGGCGCATAAGGGCCATCAGCAGCAAGGGCGGCTGGTCGTCGTCGTAGCTTTGAATTCTTGACAAAACATCCATGCGGCTTTAATATGGGTTAAACCTAACAGTATAAATGCGTACAGCTAAATATAAAACGAAATAGTTAAAGCGAGGTATAGCAGAATGAAATTAATGGTTATCGGGCTGGGGCAGTGCGGCTCCCGTGTGGCCGATGAGTTTGCCCGCCTGGGCCAGAGGGCCCGCGGGGAACGCGGCACAACCATCATCACGGGCACATTTGCTGTGAACACAGACCAGACTGACCTGACCGGATTATCCCATATCGGCTCAGACTACATGCACCGCATCCTGATCGGGGGACGCAAGACCTGGGGGCACGGCGTAGGCAAGGTCAACGAGATGGGCGCCGAGCTGGCCCGCGAGGACGGCGACAAGGTCATCGATGCCGTCCGCACCTCACCCCTCTTCTACCAGACACATGCCTTCATGCTGGTGGCCGGCACGGCCGGCGGCACCGGTTCGGGCGCCATTTCGATCATCGCCCAGATGCTCAAGGAACGCTATATCGGCAAGCCGGTTTACGCGTTGTGCGTGCTGCCCTTCGAACATGAAGAGGTGGCAGAGCTGCGCAGTGTTTACAACACCGCCACCTGTTTGAAATCCATCCACTCCGTGGCCGACGGCGTATTTTTGGCCGACAACCAGCGCTACGTGCGCAAGGACGCCAGCTTAGCCATGAACCTGCAGCGCATCAACCGCCAGATCGTGGAGCCTTTTTACGACCTGATGTGCGCGGGAGAGGTGACCAACGTGCGCCACGTGGGCGCCAAGACTATGGACGCCGGCGACATCATGCAGTCCGTGGACGGCTGGACCGCCATCGGTGTGGGCAAGACCGATATACCGCGCGGGTTCCGCTTCCCCTGGGAGCTTTCCAAGAACAGCTTCCGCGAGAAGAGCGGCGAGACATTGCGCGCCATGCAGGCCATGGACGCCGCCGTGAGCGAACTCTCTATCGCGCTCAACCCCGAGGATGCCGGCCGCGCGCTTTACCTGCTGGCCGCGCCCACCAAGGAGATGAGCATGGATATCGCCAAGGGACTGGGCGACTACCTGCGCGAGCTGGCCGAGAACGCGGTCATTCGCGCCGGCGACTTCCCGCGGGACCGCGGGTCGGTGGATGTCACCATCCTCTTCTCGCAGCTTGCCTTTGTGCAGAAGATACGCGACTATTACGACAGGGCCTCGGCCTTCGCCATGACGCAGAAAGACCGCCTCAAGGAAACTACAGGCCGCCTGCGCGACATGGAAGACGCCGCCAAGGGCCTGCCCAGCCTTATCTGAACAACTAATAACTCATATAAAAAGGAGCGGCTTCACACAGCCGCTCCTTTTTTGTTGCCCCTTATCGCTGGAGACACTTTGCCTGCCGGTTTTGATTTGTCTGATTTTTATGTGTATAATAAATGTGTTATTTTATGTGATGAGGTTATGTACATGCGTGCGCACATTATTCTTGATAACGAACTGGTCAAAGACATCGATAGCCTGGTGGGTAAAAGGAAACGAAGCCTCTTTATTGCAGAAGCGGTGAGTGATAAATTGCGCCGGATGAAGCTCTTAACTGCCGTCAAGGAGACAGCCGGCATATTGTCAGATAAAGATCACCCTGAGTGGAAGACGTCCAAAGATATATCGGACTGGGTCAGGGAATCGCGTAAAAGGGACGGCCATCGTCTGGAAGGATTGAATTTTGATTAAATACCTGCTGGATACAACTATCCTGATAGAGCACCTGCGCGGAAAAAAGCCGGCCGCCAATTTTATCACCGAAGCGGTCCGGCATGGTCACAAGCTCGGTATTTGCTGCATTAACGTAGCCGAGTTGTATTCAGGGCTAAGTCATGAGCAGGCTGCTCAAGCAGAGAAACTGACAAATGCGCTGGACTATTACGAAGCGACAACTGATTCTGCCAGACAGGCCGGTATTTACCGCTATGAATTTGCCCGCCGGGGCGTCAGCCTATCAGTCACAGACACACTTGTCGCTGCCATAGCCAAAGCCAACGATGCAATTGTCGTAACAGCCAACGTCAGGGATTACCCGATGAAAGATATACAGGTGCAACAATATCTGATAGGCCTGTAGGTCCACCCCTACTTGATGAGCGCTTTGACACCCAGGGGGATGGCCAGTTCGGTGAGCACCCTGGTGATGGCCTCCTTGAGGCTCCTCTTCTGCTCCTTTGTGATGGAGTAGCGTATCTTGACCATGCCAGCTATGGCGTTGGCCGTGCGCAGGTAAAGCCAGATTTACCATTGAAAGCAACCTGATTTTGGAGTATGCTAATTTGAGAAAGTGACGGGTTCACGATTAAAGCGGCAGGAGGATGACAAATGGTTGAAACTTTAAAGGAGAAATTCGACGCCATCGTGGTGGGGACGGGCCCGGGCGGGGCTACGGTGGCCAAAGACCTCACGGTCAAGGGCAAAAAGGTGCTCATGCTCGACTGGGGCAGCAACGCGCCGGTGACGGGCAGCAACGCCCAGGCCTTCGGCTATATCGGCATGCCCTTCAAGAGCCTTTACTTCATCGACAACATGCTGGGACTGGTGCGCGCCATCACGGTGGGCGGCAGTTCTGTGGTTTACTACGCCACCGCCTACGAGCCGCCCTACGAGTACTGGGACAAGTACGGCATTGATATCAGGGACGAGATCAAAGAGGTCAAAAAAGAGGTGCCCATCGGCCCGCTCAAGGACGAACTGATCGGGCCCATGGCTAAACGCATCGCGCAGAGCGCGCTCGACCTGGGCTACAACTGGCAGAAGCTGAATAAATTCGTTTACCAGGATAAATGCCGCGCCAACTGCGACAAGTGCGACCTGGGTTGCCCTTACGGCGCCAAGTGGAACGCCCGCATGTACGTGCAGGAAGCTATGGACAAGGGCGCCACGCTGCTGGACATGGCAAAGGTTGACAGGGTAATAGTCGAGAATAAAAAGGCCACGGGCGTGCAATTCACCCGCCACGGCAAAAAACATATCGCGCAGGCCGATACTGTGATCGTGGCCGCGGGCGGCATCGGATCGCCGCAGGTATTGCAAAACAGCGGCATCAAGGACGCCGGCAGCAACTTTTTCTACGACCCGCTGATCGCAGTCTTCGGCACGGCCAAGGACATCGACGGGGGGAACGAGTTCCCCATGGCCATGGGACAGCACATGATAGACGACGGCTACCTGATGACGGACATGACGCTGCCCTGGCTGATCTATGACGTCTTTACCGCCGAGGTCTTCCGTTTCGACAAACTGTCGAATAAACACCAGCTCACTGTCATGATCAAGGCTAAAGACCACCTGGGAGGCAGGATCAGGGGCAACTATATCAGGAAGCCCTTCACGAAGGACGAGCACGGCAAGCTGATGCACGGCTACGAGCGCGCCAAAAAGATATTGGCCAATGCGGGGGCAAAGGACATCTTCAAGACCTGGTGGATAGCCTCGCATCCGGGAGGAACCTGCAAGATCAATGAGATCGTCAATTCCGACCTCAAGACGGAGTACGATAACCTGTATGTCTGCGACTGCTCGGTCATACCGGACGAATGGGGCAGGCCACCCGTGCTATCGATACTGGGACTGGGCAAACGCCTGGCTAAGCACCTCAGCGCCGGCAGGGTGGAGTCCAGGACGGCAGCCCCCGCGCCTGCGGGCAACTGATTTAAATGACGATACCTCTCTTTGAGGCCTACCCGGCGCTGGAGAAGCGTCTGCCCTGGACGCCCCTGGGCAATTGGCCCACGCCTGTGCAGAAGCTCGATAAGCTGGGCAAAGCAGTGGGCCACGGGAACCTCTGGATAAAAAGGGACGACCTCTCGTCGGAGTTATACGGCGGCAACAAGGTGCGCAAGCTGGAATTCATGCTGGCCGACGCGCAAAAGAGGGGATTCAAATGGGCCATCACCTTCGGCGGCATCGGCACCAACCATGGCCTGGCCACCACTGTGCACGCCTCCCGGCTGGGCATTAAAACCGCTCTCATACTGGTAAAGCAGCCGCTGACCGCGAATGTCCAGGAAAACCTGCTGCTGGACCACCACTTCGGCGCGGAGATTCACTACGTGCCGAATATTGCCACCGGCCTGCTGCAGACAGCCGCTGTTTACCTGCGCCGGCGTGAGGTTTACTTCATCGCGCCCGGTGGTTCGTCCACGCTGGGCAGCCTGGGCTATGTCAACGCCGCCCTGGAGTTGAAAAAGCAGGTGGAAGCCGGGTTGCTGCCCGAACCGCAGCACATCTTCTGCGCACTGGGATCCAAGGGTACGCAGGCGGGACTGATGCTGGGATGCAGGCTGGCCGGTATGAAGACAAGGGTAACCGGAGTGCGGGTGTCTGAAAAATGGGTCACAAAAAACGAGAATGTAGTGGGCCTGGCCAACCGCATGGTCACGCTGCTGCGCAAATACGACAAAAGCGTGCCCCCGCTTAAATTCAGGCTGGAAGACGTGCACGTCAACCACGATTTCTTCGGCGGTCTCTACGGCAGGGTGACGGAGCAGGGCCGGCGGGCCATGGAACTCATGCAGGAGACCGAGGGCATCCGGCTCGAGCCGGTTTACACCGCCAAGACCATGGCCGCCATGCTGGACTTCATAGCCGGGAACCCGGGGCTGAACAAAACTCCCATGCTCTACTGGCACACTTACAACGGGGCGGACCTGAGCAGGGTGCTGGAAGCAAACTGCGACTACACCGCGCTGCCCAAAGATCTGCACTGGTGCTTCGCGGAGAAGCTGGCCCCGTGCTTTAAAGATAAATAAGACCACGGGCGCACCTGAAGGTACGCCCCTACAGTGAAACGATGTAGGGGCGGGTTTTTAAACCCGCCCGCTAAATAAGACGGAAGGCATAATATGCAGGAAAAAGAGGGTTCACCCGCTTCCGGCCTGAAAAAATCTCTGGGGCTGCTGGACACGGTCTCCATCGAGGTGGGCTCCATCATCGGGGCGGGCATCTTCGCCCTGACAGGCCTGGCGGTGGCCAAATGCGGTCCCGGCGTGCCCATCGCCTTCATCATCGCGGCCCTGCCCATGGTGCTGGCGCTGCTGCCTATCGGCATGCTGGCGTCCGTACTCCCGACCGTGGGCGGCAGCTTCCGCTACCCCAGCCGCTTGCTTAACCCCTTCTGGGGCTTTATCGGGGTGTGGGGCATTATGATGGGCATCATGCTGGGCGGCATGCCCATGTACGCCCTCAATTTCGCCGACTACCTGCGCGTGATCTTCCCGGCCTTCGACCGCAACCTGGTGGCCGTGGTGACGCTGACGTTCTTCGTCGTAATCAACATTCTGGGTATCAAGGCGGCCAGCGTCGTTCAGGTGGGCATGTTCTTCGTCCTGCTGGCCGCCTTGCTGGTCTATATCGTGTGGGGCATACCTGCCATTGACCCCGCCAACCTTACGCCGCTTTTCCCGGGCAGTATGGCCGGCCTGGCCATAGCTTCAGGCATGCTCTTCTTCGCCTACATGGGGGCCAACTTCATCATAGACCTGGGCGCCGAGATCAAAAACGCGGGCCGGAATATACCCCTGTCGTTCGCCATCTCCATGCCCATCGTAATAGTCATCTACACGCTGATGGGACTGGTGACCGTCGGCAGCGTGCCTTCCAGCGTCTGCGCCAACCAGCCGCTGTCCGTTGCCGCCGGCTACTTCATGCCACCCGGACTGGCCCTCTTCTTCACGGTGGGCGGGGGACTGCTGGCGCTGGCCACCACCATCAACGCCACACTCATGTTCGCCTCACGCTATATACTGGTTTTCGCCGAGGACGAGGTTTTCCCCAAAGCACTGGCCGGGGTGAATAAAAGGTTCGGCACCCCCCACTGGGGACTTTTGATCATGTTCGCGCTCTCATTGGCCTTCCTGCCCCTGGGAGCTTCGTCCTTCGAGGTGCTGGCCTACACAGCCTCTATCGGCTCCATCGTGCTGTTCTTCCCCATCCTCATATCTGCCATGCGCTTCCCCAAGAAAATGCCCGGGGCCTATGCCAGGGCACCTTTTAAGTTGAAGGGCGCGTGGCTGTGGATTGTGCCCGTACTGGCCATGCTTTTCGGCGCATTTTTCATCGCGGCGCTGGCCATGGAGAGCCTGACCGCCTTCCTCATCCTGTTGGGCTGGATGGTAATCGGCATTATTTATTACGTGATCCGAGACCGCTACCTGAAAAGAAAGCGGGGCGTGGGATTGAGCGCGATAGCGGATAAACCGATGTAGGGGCGGGTTTTCCAACCCGCCCGAAGACGGGCGCACCTGAAGGAACGCCCCTACAGTGGGACTGTTCGACAGCTACTTTTCAGGTATGATCCCGCGCCTGATAGCGAAGTGGATGAGTTCGGTTCGGTTGCGCAATCCAAGCTTCTGCATGAGCCTCGCCCGGTGCACTTCCACGGTACGGGGACTGATGAACAGGCGCTCGGCTATGTGGGAACTGGTGAACCCCTGCGCCGCCAGGTGCAGCACCTCGCGCTCGCGCGATGTGAGCATATCGAATGGCTCAAGGCGGCTTTCCTCAGACCTCTGCAGGTAGGCTTCTATGGCCCGGTCCGAGAGTGGCGGCGCCAGGTAGCGCCGTCCCAGAGAGGCCTCGCGCACGGCGCGCACCAGCTCTTCGGGTGGAGAATCCTTGAGCACGTATGAACAGGCCCCGGCCTGCAGTGCCTCTACCACGTAGCAATCATTGCCGTACATGGATAGCACGACGGCGGCCGTGAGGGGTGACCTCTTCCTGACCTGGCGGATGACGGCCAGCCCGCTCATATCGGCCAGCATCAGGTCCACGACCATGACGTCGGGCTTTAGCTGTCCGGCCATGAGGGCTGCCTCTGAACCGCTGCCCGCCTCGCCGCTCACGCGTATATCCGCCTCTGCCTCCAGCAGGGCCTTGATGCCCTTGCGCACCACGTGATGGTCGTCAGCCAGCACCACATTGATCATTGCCTAATCCGCCGAAACCTTCCTCGACCTGACGGGCAGAGGCAGTTCCACCGTGACCACCGTGCCGGTACCGGGAGCGGAACTGAGCGAGAACCTGCCATTCGCGATCAGCACTCGGCCGCGCATGCCATTGATACCCCCCGTCCAGTTCCCCGTCATCCTGCCGGGCTCGAAGCCGCGCCCGCTATCCTCGATGCGCGCTGAAAGCACCCAGCGGTCCGACCATACCCTGACCCTTGCTTCGCCCTTGCCGGAATGTGCCGCCACATTTTCCAGCGCCTCTTTGACGATGCGGTAAGCGGCCAGGCCGGTCTCGGGCGGTATCTTTTTGTGCAAACCCTGGTGCTCGAACAGGACGGCCACGTGGGTCCGCGAGGTGAAGCTTTCAAACAGGTAGAGCAGGGCAGGCAGCAGTCCCAGGTCGTCCAGCATCTTGGGGCGCAGTTCCAGGGAAAGCTCCCGCGTGAGCGACATCATCTCGTTGACCAGCGACTGCGCCTCTCCCAGGGTGTAGCGTGCCCTGTCCGGCGTGGAGGCCATGGCGTCACCCAGCAGCAATTTGAGCACGGCCAAAGACTGTCCCAGGCGGTCGTGCAACTCACGGGCGATGGCCCGCCTCTCCCCCTCCTGTATCTCCATAAGCACCCGGGCAATTATCAAGGAGTCATCCATAAGGCCAACATGATATGGCCCGTCCCGATCATTTGTCAATGCTGAACAGTCCACACTGCGGCTGATTTGATTTCCGTCTGCCGCGCCTGTAAGATTAACGCGGTTTTTGGCCTCAAACAGGCTGTTTTAAAGGCAGAAGTATGAAGATCAGTGAGATTATAAGGGAACAGGGCAAATGCCTTTCCTTCGAGTTCTTCCCGCCCAAAACGCCCCTTGGAGAGGACAGGCTGCTGCAACGCATTGAGGGGCTGAAGGCCTTCAACCCCTCCTTCATCTCGGTCACCCAGCATGCCGGGACCGACACGCTGGGCAAGACCAAGCACATCGTACGCAGGATGCACGACGAAACAGGGCTGACCGTGATGCCGCACATCACCTGCGCCGACCCGCGCAGGAGCGAACTGGAGCCGGTCATCAACTACTACAAGGGACTGGGCACGGAGAACGTGCTGGCGCTGCGCGGCGACCCCGAGGAATACGGCGCCGATATCTTCGACGGCCAGCAGCACTTCCGCTTCGCCTCGGACCTGGTGCATTTGCTGGCCGGCTATAAGAGCTTCTGCGTCGGCGTGGCCGTGTACCCGGAGGGGCACCTGGAATCACCCAACCTCGGGCTGGATACCGCCTACACCAAGCAAAAAATTGACCGGGGGGCGGAGTTCGGCATCACCCAGATGTTCTTCGAGAACTTCCACTTTTACCGCATGCTGGACCGCTTCGAGCGGGACGGCATCAACATACCCATTATAGCGGGCATTATGCCCATTACCGACTTCCAGAAGGTCGAGCGCTTCAGCGAGCTGTCCGGTGTGGAGATACCCATACCCATCACCACTAAGTTCGAGGAGATGGACTACCCGGATGACGTCGCCAGGGCAGGCATCGACCTGGCCACAGAGCAGTGCCTGGACCTGTTGGAGAACGGCGTGCGCTGCCTCCACTTCTACACGCTCAACCGTGACGAGGCGGTGGCACGCATATTGAGTAACATATCTTCTGCCCTGAATATTGAATAATACTAAAACTCTTTGTATATAAAATAAGGGGGCCACATGCAGGTATTAGAAGGCATCAAGATCATTGAGCTTGTCCACATGCCGCCGGGCGAGTTGTGCAGCATGATACTGGGCGATTTCGGGGCGGACATCGTCAAGGTGGAGGCAGTCATACAGTCCACCGAGCGTAAACTAGTTGACCCCGCAGAGGCCGAGGCGCTCAAGTCGCTGATGGCCTTCAACGCCATGAACCGCAATAAGAAGAGCATCCGCCTCAACCTCAAGTCGGAGGAGGGCAAACAGGTCTTTTACAAGTTGGCCAAAGAGGCCGACGTGGTGATCGAGGGCTTCCGCCCCGGTGTGGCTAAGCGCATGGGCGTGGACTATGAAACGGTCAACAAGCTTAACCCCCGCATCGTTTACTGCTCGCTCAGCGGGTACGGACAGGACGGGCCTTACAGCCAGAACCCGGGACACGACATCAACTACATCTCCATAGCCGGCGCGCTCAACCTCATCGGCTGGCCGGGCAGCCCCCCTCCCATACCGCTCAATTTCCTGGCCGACTTCGCCGGCGCCTCGCTGCACGGGGTGATGGGAATCCTGCTGGCCCTCATTGCGCGCCAATCCTCCGGCAAAGGGCAGTTCGTGGACATCTCCTACACGGACAGCGTCATCACCCTCATGACCTTCTTCCTGCAGCAATACTTCGGGGGCGGGCTCAAGTTCCCCCGCGGGCAGTGGGCGCTGGCCGGCGGGTACCCGTATTACCAGACCTACGAGACATCCGACGGCAAGCGCATCAGCCTGGGCTGCGTGGAGCCCTGGTTCTGGGAAAACCTGTGCAAGGCCATAGGCCGCGACGACCTCAAGGGGTTCAGCTTCACGCCCGACCATTTCCTGCAGCCGCCGCAGGACGGTAAGTGGCAAAAGGCCGCGGATGAGGTGGCAAAGGTCTTCCTCACAAAGACGCGCGACGAGTGGTTCGACATCCTGTGCAAACACGATGTGCCAGCCGGCAAGGTGTACGAGATAGACGAGGTATTCAGCGACCCGCAACTGCTGCACCGCAAGATGCTGCTGGAATTCGACCATCCCAAGCTGGGCAAGGTACGCCAGCCCGGCATCGCGCTCAAGCTATCGCAGACCCCGGGCAGCGTAAGGAGCATGGCCCCCTTCTCGGGCGAGAACACGGACGAGGTGATGAAGTCATTGGGCTATACCCTTCAGGAAATCGAAGGCTTGCGAAAAACTAACGCGATAGGCTAATATTTGACAATACAGGAGGTGGGATTATGGCAGCCAAAGCATTCGTACTGATAACTACATCGGTGGGACAAACCAAGTCGGTACTTACTCATCTCAAGAAGCTCGACGGCATAAAGAGCGTCGATGCGGTCATGGGACCTTACGACATCATAGCTGTCGTAGAGGGGGAATCGGTGGATAATGTAGGCAAGCTCATCACCGAGCAGTTCCACAAGATAGGCGGCATCGAGCGCACGACTACCTGCCAGACAATCAGGATCGCCTGACCGGCCCTGCCATGGACTGCGTGTTCTGCAAGATCGCGGCAGGGAGCATACCGGCAGACGTCGTCTTCAGCGACGGGGAAATGCTGGCTTTCCGCGATATCCATCCCATGGCGCCCGTGCACGATATCCTTATCCCGAGGAAACACATAGTTTCCATAGACGGCCTCGCAGAAGCCGGCCAGGGCCTGGCCGGCAGGATGCTGCTGGCGGCGGGCAAGGTGGCGGAGAAAGAGGGGATCGCGGAGTCGGGCTACCGGCTGACTATTAACAGTGGCCGGGACGGCACGCAGGTTGTACCACACCTCCACATGCACATATTAGGTGGACGCCTGCTCTCGGCGGAATTGGGCTAAGGCGCTGCTGAAAGCGGGCTTATCTTTTCTATGACCTGCTGAATGGCCTCGTCCGGCGTGGAGGCCCCGGCGGTTATGCCTACAGCCTTCTTCCCTTTGAGCCATTGCGCATTTATCTCCGTCGCGTTCTCTATATGGTGTGTCTCCACTATATGCTGGCAAACCTCGGCCAGGCGCCGGGTGTTGGCGCTGTTGTGCCCGCCCACTACGATCATGAGGTCGCTGGTACCGGCCAGTTCCTCGGCCGCCAACTGCCGTTTCTGCGTCTCCTGGCAGAGGGTGTTTTCCACCCTGATCTCCCTGGCCTGCGGCAGCAGCCTCTCATTGAGCCTGTTGATGAAGGCGGTGAACTCCGCCCTGCTCTGAGTGGTCTGTGCCATGATGCCTATACGGGCGGGCAGCGTCTCAATGGGCACATCATCGGCGTTCATGGAGGCGATGGCCTGATGGCCGGCCCAACCCAGTAACCCCCGTACCTCGGGGTGGCTGGCCTCACCGAAGATGATCACTCCGAAACCGGCGTTGGCCAGCCTGCGGGCCGCTTTCTGCGCACTGCGCACGATGGGGCAGGTGGTGTCTATGACCTCGGCCCCTGTAGCCTGGATCTTCTCCAGCACGGCCGGGGAAACCCCGTGCGAAGACACGGCGATCACGCCGCCCTGCAGCTTATCCACATCGTCCGCCACTCCCACCCCCAATCCCTTGAGCCGTGCCACGACGGTCTTGTTGTGGACGATGGGGCCGAGTGTAGTAATGCCGCGGCCGCGGCGGGCCGAGCTCTCGATCATCTTGAGGGCACGCCGCACGCCGAAGCAGAAGCCGAGTTCGCGGGCCTTTTCAATTTTCATTCGTGCTATCTGGCTTTAAAATCCGCCTTGCGTTTATCCATAAACGCCTGCCGTCCCTCCTTGAAATCCTCCGTCTGGCAAACGGCCTTTTCAAGCTGGTGCTCGATCTCCAGTCCATTGAGCAGCGTGGTATTCATGCCCTGCATCATGGCCTGCTTGGCTGCCCTGGCGGCCAGCGGGGCCGGCTTGAGCAGTGTCCCGGCCATCTTCTTGGCCTCGTTCATCAACTCGGCCGCCGGCACAACACTGTTGACCAGGCCGATGCGGTAGGCTTCCTGGGCGTCGATAGGCCGGCCGGATGTAAGCATCTCGGCGGCTTTGGCCAGAGCAATGGCCCGGGGCAAACGCTGTGTGCCGCCCCAGCCGGGGATAAGGCCCAGGTTGATCTCGGGGAAGCCGAAGGTGGCGCTCTCGGCTGCGATCCTGATATCGCAGGCCAGGGCCACTTCGAAACCGCCGCCCAGACAGGCGCCGTTGATGGCGGCGATTATCGGTTTCCAGATCTGCATATCCTCGCAGATGGCCGGCGCCGGCATCTCGCCGCGGTGGGCGCTCTGCTGTATCAGCGGCAGGGTGGTTTTGATATCGGCCCCCACGGAGAAGGCCCGCTCGCCGGACCCGGTGAGGATGGCCACCCACAGTCCCTCATCGGCATTGAAATCGTAGAAACATTTGTTGACCTCGCTGATCTGCTGCGGGTCGAATGAGTTAAGGGCTTCAGGGCGGTTTAGCGTTATTATGGCTATCCTGCCCTCTTTTTGATAAGTCACTGCCATGGAAATCCTCCTTTATTGTATATAAATAGTTGCCAGATTATAACAAAATCCCGCTTTTACCTGAGGGCTTCGGCCATCTCGCTGGCCAGCTTCTCGCTCTCGTCGCTATCCAGCCCGTCGCCCACCTCCAGCCTGCGCACCATGTTTTTTACCTCGGGGGACTTTTCAAAAAGCCGGGCGATCCTGTTGTTCTGCTCCAGTATGACCGCGTCCAGCTCAGTAAAATCCACGCCCAGTCCGAACTTGCTGTTGAAAAAGTAAACCAGCCGTTTGACCGAGCGCGGGTCGTCTATGGGAATCAGATAATAGGGCACGGGCACCCACAGGTTGACCGCCGCTATGTCGCGCTGCCCGGCCAGCCAGGACAGGTATGAACTGAGTGTGGGTTTCTGGCCGGCAGGGGACTCGTAATCGTTATCCGCCATCACGTTATAAGGCTCCAGCGCAGCCTTGATCTCACGCTTATTCACGATCGAAATAAGCAGCCGCGGCACGGTGTGGGCAGCGGACGAGACCATGGCGCCCAGGGTGTATATCTCTTTGACCCCGCAATCATGCTGCGCCACGTCCAGCAGCGATGTGAGGAAGCGGTGCCAGCCCGTCCTGGGGATGCTGCTCTTGAAGATGACTATGTTGCTGCGATCGCACACATAAAACTTGCACTCCGGAAACCTTGCCACGTCATCCACCACGTTGACCCCGCCCATGGGAAAGAAGCCTTCCGGCAGTATTTCGCCGAACTCCCTGCAGCCCAGTGATTGTATAAGGTAGTCCGCGCTGCGCACGCCCAGGCCGCCGGCATCCTCGGCCCAGGCTACGATCATAGTAGCCTCCTTGAGATGAGGGCTTATGCTCAACCTGACAGACTGTTCCGCGCTCAATGCTGTTCCCCCCCGCCGTCAAGCTTGAAAAATTTATCCACGTCCTCGAGAATTTTTTTCTTATCCTCCTCGGTTATCAGCCCCGCGGACCCGGCCGCCGCGACGGTTGACTCTTTGAGACGGTCGAGTTGCTGTTTGATCTCGCCGGGCAGCTTCTCATATAAACGGCTCAGCTCGCTCTCGCTCTGCCGCGCCAGTTCGTCTATAACCTCCATGTCTATCCACATGCCGAGGGCTGCCGATAGCACTTCCAGTACCGACCTGGACCCCTTGGGATACGGAAAGGGGAAGCCCTGCAGGTAAACCGGTATCTCTCCCATGATACAGACCGCGTCTATGCCGCGGCGGCGGGCTATGCCCAGTAGCAGCCCGTTGAGGCCGGCTATATTGCCCTCGCCCCCACGCCCCTCGATATCCGACATCAGGACAGTGTTGTCGTAGCCTTTGAATTCAGCGATGAGGCCTTGCGAGTTGGGTACAGCCCAGGCACGCGACCTGGCAGTGTGATGTATGGGCGCCACTGCCGCTCCGGAAGTGTAGATGCGCCTGCACCCGTACTTTTCAGCCACATCCAGCACAGTGTTGGCCATGTTGTAAGCCATGCTGCCCGTGGCATAGACACCCCCTCCCTCGGCCGGCTGCTCTTCCCCGATAAAAAGGATGAGGTCCCGTTTTCCGCTCCTGTGATAGAAAAACTCGCTGGTAGGGAAATCCAGCTCCACCAGTTCGCCACCACGTATAATAACCTTCTTGGGATAGAAAAAATCGTAGGGCTCAATGTAGGCCATCTGTTCGGCGCGCAGTGACCTGCGCAGTGTGTCCAGGGCGATCAGCCCGATGTTGCCGATGCCCGGCCAGGCCGCGATCATGACCGGGTCGGTAAGCCCGGGCTCTTTTATATAGCGGATACCCATATATTCCCCTCCGGCAGGTTGATTATAGCATACTGAGTATGGCCTGAAGGGCAGGCGCCATTTATAGCAGGCTTTACGTACCTGAACCACGTTCCCGCCAGCTACACTGAAACTTGACATTGCCAGTCATAATCGTGATGATATTAGACAGTGCAGGTAATGTGAAGTGACAGAAGCAGGCCGTATCGCCGCTGAAGGGGCGGCAAGCAGGGAAAAAATGAGGGAGCTGCCGAGGATACTGGTAGTGGAAGACAGCGAGGAGAACCTGCGCCTGTTCAGCACCATCCTCAAAAACAAAGGTTACCGTGTCACCACCGCTGTAAACGGCGAGGACGCCCTGCAGAAGCTGCGTAAGGACCCGCCCGATTTAATACTCTCAGATGTACTCATGCCCGTGATGGACGGTTTCCGCCTTTTGCAGGCATGCAATGAAGATCCTGCCCTGGCCGCTGCCCGCTTCGTCCTGATCTCCGGCGCGTTCACCGACCAGAAAGACGAGGAACTCGGGTTCGAGTTGGGGGCGGACGCTTTCCTGCGCAAGCCCATCGATCAGGATAGCCTGGTGAGCGCACTGGCGGAGGTGCTCTCGAGACCCGCGGGAAAAAAGAGGGGACGCAAACCTCAGGCGGATATGGGCAGCCCTGAGAGCAGCCTGTACCACGCCGCCGTCATGCACAAGCTCGGGCAGAAGATGAACGCCCTGGAAGAGGAGCTTCACGAGCGAGAGAAAGCTGAGGAGGCCCTGCTTAAAAGCGAGCAGCAGTACCGCCTGCTGTTCGAGACCATGGACCAGGGAGTGATGTACTGGGCCGGAGGCAGGATTATATCGTTTAACCCGGCAGCGGCCAGGATACTGGGACTGGAACCGGATACCCTGCAGGGACGGGCCACCGGCGACCCGATATGGAAGGCCTTTCACGAGGACGGGAGCGACTTCGCCGCCGGCGATTCCCCCGTGGCTGTGGCGGAGCAAACGGGCAGGCCTGTGCGGGACGTGACCATGGGGTTTTTCAGCGGCAAGGATGAGAGGTTCCACTGGATCAGGGTGAGCGCCATACCGCAGTTCCGCCCCGCTGAAGACCGGCCCTACCAGGTCTATGTCACCTTCGATGATATTACCGACCGGTTCCTCGCTTTCAGAGCGCTGCAGGAAAGCGAATCGCGCATGTCGGCCATCCTTGAGAATACCGCGGACGCCATATGGTCGGTCGACCGCGATTACCACCTGACCGCAGCCAACAACAGCGCCCGCATGCTTTATAACCAAATTTACGGCGCCACCCTCATGGAGGGCATGGACGTACGTTCTGCCATACCACGGGAAAACAAGGATTTCTGGAAAGGGATCGAGCAACGCGTATTCAACGGCGAGCACATAACATTTGAAAGACATTTCGAACGGGCAGACGGACCCTTCGACCTGGAATTCTCACTCAGTCCCATCGTCTCAGCGTCCGGCCGAATTACCGGCTTATCCTGTTTTGCCCGCGACATCAGGGAACACATGCAGTCGGAGGCCAGGGCTAAGATACGCCGCGACCTGGCATTGTCGCTGATGGGCATCACCGATCTTGAGACAGCCAGCAGGCTGTGCCTTGACGCCGCAATCGATATGGCCGGCTTCGATTCGGGCGTTGTCTATATACTGGATGACGAGACAGGCGATTTCAGGGCGGTTTACCACCGTGGCGTATCTCCCGCCATAGCGGAAAAACTCTCAGTCCTGCCGGCTGATTCGAAGTGGGTCAAGCTTATCCTCAAAGGGAGGCCATTGTACGTCAGGGCAGAGGAATTCACCCCTCCCTTCGATGAACAATTGAAGCCCGAGGGTTTCACTTTCCATGCAACCATGCCCGTGCAGCATGGTAACAGGGTGATCTCCTCGCTGGGGGTGTATTCCCATGTCAAGACTGATATGCCCGACGAAGTGCGCAATTCCCTGGAAGCCATCGCGGCCGATATAGGCATCGTGATCGAACGCATGAGGACCAGGCAGGACCTGCGCAGCAGCCAGGAGCGCTACAATGTTATCGCGGAGAACACCAGCGACGTCATCTGGACCATGGATAAATACCTGCGCTACACTTACTTCAGCCCGTCGATTACGAAGCAGAGGGGATATTCACCGCAAGAGATGCTGAGGCTAAAACTTGAGCAGGCGGTCGCGCCATCGTCGATTAAGCAGGTCATCCAAAGGATAGCCGCTGTCATATCGAAGCTCGAGGCTCAACCCGGCATGGGGCCGGTCACGTACACCGGTGATATGGAGGTCTGCCGCAAGGATGGTTCAACTTTATGGACCGAGACATCCTTCACCGCTACCGGCGATGAGCAGGGAAAATTCAACGGGCTGATCGGCATATCGCGCGATATAACGGAACGAAAACGGGCGGAGCAAGCCCTCAAGGAAAGCGAGCAGCACTACCGCTCTCTATTCCACCAAAATCCTGCCATAACCTATACGCTTGACCTGCAGGGACGTTTCACCAGCGTCAACGCTGCGGCGGTCAGGATAACCGGCTATTCGGAGGAGGAGGCACTGCAGCTGGATTTCAGCATGGGGATAGCTCCTGAATACCTCGAGAAGGTCATGAACAACTATGCCAGGGCGCTCAAAGGTGAGCCCCAATCCTACGAAGCTGCAATAATGGCCAGGGACGGCCGGAGAATTGACGTCCATATCACCAGCACCCCTATCATTATCGACGGCAAGGTAACCGGTATCTACGGCATCGCCGAGGACATCACCGGGCGCAAGAAGGCAGCCGAAGACCTGAGGGCTGCCCTGGAGAAAGCAAGCTCCATACTGGAAGGTACGATTGAAGCGATCGTCCTGATGAGCGAACTGCGCGACCCCTACACCTCGGGACACCAGCGCATGGTCAGCAAGCTTGCCGTGGCCATCGCAACGGAGATCGGTATGCAGGCGGAAAAGGTACAGGAACTGGCCGTGGCAGGCCTGCTGCACGACGTTGGAAAGGTCTATGTCCCATCCGAAATACTCAGTAAGCCGGGCAAGCTTACCGGCCTCGAACTGGGACTGGCCAAGGCCCACGCCGAAGCGAGCTACAACATCGTCAAGTCCATAAAATTTTCCGGCTCGATCGCGCATATTGTGTGGCAACATCACGAAAGGATGGACGGGTCGGGTTACCCGCAGGGCCTTAACGGCGACCAGATCATGCTGGAGGCGAGGATTTTAGCCGTGGCAGACGTGGTCGAGGCCATGACCGCACACCGTCCATACCGTCCCGCCCTGGGCCTGGAGAAGGCGCTGGACGAGATAACCAGGAACCGCACCACCCTCTACGACGCGCAGGCGGTGGACGCCTGCCTTGTGCTTTTCAACGATAAAGGCTTCCAGTTCCAGGTTTAGCGGCCCCGCGGCAACTGAGGACCAAACGGCGGATATTTTACGACTATGAGTGCAGATTCACCGGCTTTTAGCCTGCTGAGCGAAGACGACCTCTACCTTTTCAACGAGGGCAGCCACCTCCGCCTCTACGAGAAGCTGGGGTCGCACATAGTATCCCGGGACGGGCAGGACGGGACCTATTTCGCCGTCTGGGCGCCCAACGCGCAGCAGGTTTACCTGACGGGGGATTTCAACGGCTGGGAAAAGAGGGGCTCAAAGCTGGCCGCACGCGGCGATTCCGGCATCTGGGAGGGCTTCGTCCCCGGCCTCGGCCAGGGCGCCCTCTACAAGTACCATATCGAGTCCAATGTGCGCCGCTACAAGGTGGACAAGGCCGACCCCTTTGCTTTCCTGTGCGAAACCCCGCCCAAAACGGCATCCGTGGTGTGGGATTTATCTCATACATGGGAGGATGGGCAGTGGATGGACAGGCGCAGGGAGGCCAACGGGCTGGAGGCCCCCATATCCATCTACGAGCTGCACCCGGGCTCGTGGATGCGCCGGACGGAAGGGCATGACCGCTACCTGGGATACAGGGAACTCGCCCCCAGGCTGGCAGATTATGTCAATAAGATGGGCTTCACGCACGTAGAGTTGATGCCGGTCATGGAGCACCCTTTTTACGGATCCTGGGGATACCAGGTAACGGGATATTTCGCGCCCACCAGCCGCTATGGCACTCCACAGGACTTCATGTACCTGGTGGATTACCTGCACCGGCATGGCATCGGTGTCATACTCGACTGGGTACCCTCGCATTTCCCCACCGATAACCACGGGCTGGGCTTCTTCGACGGCACGCATCTCTACGAGCATTCCGACCCCCGCACCGGGTTTCATCCCGACTGGAAGAGTTACATCTTCAACTACGGACGCCACGAGGTGCGCAGCTTCCTGCTGAGCAGCGCCGTGTTCTGGATAGATAAATACCACGCCGACGGGCTGCGCGTGGACGGTGTGGCCTCCATGCTTTACCTTGACTACTCGCGTAAAAAAGGGGAGTGGGTGCCCAACCAGTTCGGGGGCAGGGAGAACCTTGATGCCATCTCGCTGCTGCGCCGCTTCAACGAGGAAATTTACAGGAACTACCCGGGGGTGCAGACCATCGCCGAGGAATCCACCGACTGGCCTATGGTCAGCCGCCCCACCTACGTAGGGGGGCTGGGCTTCGGCATGAAGTGGGATATGGGATGGATGCACGATACGCTGGAGTACTTTGCCAGGGACCCCGTTTACCGCAAGTACCACCACGACAAGCTTACTTTCCGCATGCTGTATGCCTTCAGCGAGAATTTCGTCCTCTCCCTGTCGCACGACGAGGTCGTGCACGGCAAGTCCTCGCTGCTGGGCAAAATGCCTGGCGACGACTGGCAGAAGTTTGCCAACCTGCGCCTGCTCTTCGCCTGCATGTTCACTCAGCCGGGCAAGAAGCTGATTTTCATGGGGGACGAGATCGGCCAGTGGCAGGAGTGGGACCACGAGAAAAGCCTTGACTGGCACCTGCTGCAATATCCGGCCCATATCGGACTGCAGAGGCTGGTGCAGGACGCTGCCGGACTTTACCGCAGCGAACAGGCGCTTTACGAGTTGGATTTCGATCCCGGCGGGTTCGAATGGATGGACTGCAATGATTCGCTGCACAGCGTGGTAAGCTACCTGCGCCGGGGGCGTTCCGGCGGGGACATTTTCCTGGTGGCCCTCAATTTCACCCCCGTGCCGCATTCGGCCTACCGTGTGGGAGTCCCGCGCGGGGGACACTGGAAGGAGGTGCTCAACAGCGACGCGCAGATATACGGCGGGAGCGGCCAGGGCAACCTGGGCGGGGTGGAGGCCGTGTCAAGCACCTTCCACGGCAGGCCGTTTTCCCTCAGCATCACCCTTCCGCCGCTGGCGGGGGTGGTATTCAAGTCGTCCACAGGGGAGCAGGCCGTTTCGGAAACCGTTTAACGGGCGGACATGAATGTCCGCCCCTGTATTTAAATTCAATCGAGGTCAAATTAAAGGGGTATCTCCACGTTGATGGTGGTGCCCTTGCCGGTAACCGAGTCGATAGACACCTTTCCGTCCAGCATCTGCACGCGTTCCACGATTCCGGCCAGTCCCAGTTTGCCGTCCCGCGGCATCGAAGCTATCTTACCAGCCTGGTCAAATCCCACGCCGCGGTCGGTCACGCTGACCCGCACACGGTCCTGCAAATATTCAATTGTTACGCCGGCCGACGACACCTCGGCATGCCTGGCAGCATTGATAAGAGCCTCCTGGATGATCCTGAAAAGCGCCAGTTCCGTATCGGGCTGGAGCCGTTTTTGTTCGCCGCTGCTGACTACCTCCACCTCCATGTCATACATTTTCTTAATTTCGCCGGTCAGCCACTCCAGCACCGGCAGCAGGCCGAGATCGTCTAAGACAGGAGGACGCAACTGGCGACTGAACCTCCTGACCTCTTCCACGGCCCATTTCAGCCTCTTATATATAGCGTGGAGCCTCTTTGTCTCCGGATCTGTGAGGGCGGGCTTGCCCGCCAGGAAATTATCCATCTGGTAGATGAGTGCCACCAGGGTCTGCACCGTCGTGTCATGCAGTTCCCTGGCTATATACTTGCGTTCCTCCTCCTGTACCCGCGTGATCTGCCTGGCGTAGAAGCGCAGGTTCTGCTCCGCCAGGTGCCTTTCCGTTACATCCTCCAGTATCTCGATGGCCCCGATCACCTTGCCCCGGCTGACCAGGGGGCTGGCCGTGAAGTGGTACCATTTGCCATTCTCACCCATCGAGGGAAAGAAGTCTTCCGCTTCATACGCGCCTCTGATCAGTGCCGATTTCATAGCGCGGCCCTGGTAGCTTGCCGATATCTCATCCTCGGATGCCTCGTCCGCTATGAAATCAGCCAGCACGGGCCTTTGATGCCCGTAGAAGGCCTTCCACTGGTTGCCTGTGCCCAGCACCTCGTCCTTGCTGATGCCCGACAGCACTTCCAGGGCTTTGTTCCACTGGATGACATGGTGCTTTCTGTTCACGGCAAATACAGGAAGTGGGAAACGCCCGAGCACGCGGGCAAGGATCACGTCGGAACTGGTGCGCAGGTCCTCCCTGTTGAGGTAGAGCTTGACCACGAAGAATATGAGCACGCCTGCCGTGATAGCCAGGGCAATCAGCAGAATGAATATGATGGTTACGTATGGCATGGCCACCCGGTCAGCTCAGGTCCTTGAGGCTAAGCCAGTTCCTCTTCATGGCCTCGACCACCGCCTCCGTACGGGAACCAACCCCCAGCTTGCTGAAAATGATCCTCAGGTGGCTCTCTATGGTGCTCACGCTCAGGTGAAGCTCATGCGCTATGGCGTTGTTGCTGAGCCCACCGGCAGCTAATTTAAGCACGCTTATCTCCCGCTCGCTGAGCAGGTCGGGTGATGGCTCTTCCGGGGCATCACCCTTGCCCGCGCGGAATTTTTGCAGCACCTTCTTGGCTATATTAGGATGAAGCACCGACTCACCCCTGTGCACGGCTTTTATGGCATCCACCAGGTAAGAAACCCCGACATCCTTCAGCAGGTAGCCGGCGGCGCCGGCTGACAGCACCGAGAAAATGTACTGTTCATCATCATAGGCTGTGAGCACCAGTATGGCTACGGCAGGGTGAAATGCCTTGATCTGCCTGGTCGCTTCGATCCCGTTCAGCCTGGGCATGGCCACATCCATGAGGATAACATCCGGCTTCAGTTCCCTGGCCAGCCTGACCGCCTCCTCACCGTTGCTGGCCTCGCCGACAACATCGAACTCGGGTTCACGTGTCAACGATTCGCGGATGCTCTCCCGCACAACGGCATGGTCCTCGGCCAACAGTATCTTTATCGAATCCAACTCAAGCCTATCCCGTCAAAATTTGCAGTAAGTATACAACTGCACTTAAGCGCAAGTAAAATATTTCCTATCCTCCCTGCATACAGGCTATTGAATATTTTTGCCGTACACAATAGACTTTAGGCATATTTTGATAAATATCCCGTTAACGCTCAGGATCGCTGTCCGCTTCCTGCGCTCCAACCCTTGGCAGACTGCGCTGATAACCTGCGGAATGGCAGTGGCGGTATCGATCCAGGTCTTCGTCGGGTTGCTCATCGGCAGCCTGCAGTCCAGCCTGGTGGAGAGCACTGTGCGCAACTCTCCGCAGGTGATCATTTCATCCGGCGCCAGGGTGGAGTCAATATTCGACTGGGACAAGATTATAGACACGGTGCAGCGCACCGGCCTTATCACAGCCGCCTCGCCGGTAACCGCAGGCGGCGCCGTAACCATCAAGGATCAAAAGACCATCCCTCTTTTGTTGAAGGGGGTCCACGTGGAAGAAGCCGACCGCATATACGGGCTGAGGGACGCTATTTACGCAGGCGACCTTTACGTAGGCAGCCGTGACGCCCTGATCGGCCGCGAACTTGCTGATGAATTGCATGCGGGGGTAGGGGACAGGCTGACAGTTGTCCTTCCCAACGGGAACGAAACCATCTTCAACATCAGCGGCCTTTACGACCTGGGCACGGCCTCGGTAAACAAGACGTGGGTGATTGCCAACATGCGCACGGTGCAGCAGTTGCTGGGCCTGCCAGGCCGCATAACCTCTATCGAGATATCGGTGCCCGATGTGTTCAGCGCCGACGGAGTGGCGGGTCAATTAGGAAGGGAACTGGACAACAGCAACCTCAAGATAGACAACTGGAAGGACCAGAACAAGGAACTTATGGGTGCACTGCGCAGCCAGGGCCTCTCAAGCGCCATCATACAGGTGGTCATCATATTCTCCGTGGTCATCGCGATTTCCAGCGTCCTGGCCATCACGGTGCTGCAGAAGTCACGCCAGATAGGCATACTCAAGGCCATGGGCATCAGGGACCTGTCTGCATCCATGATCTTTATCTTCGAGGGACTGCTGGTGGGCCTGGCCGGCTCCCTGCTGGGGGTGGGCCTGGGACTGGGATTGCTCTACGGGTTCGATTCTTTCTCATCCAGCCCGGGCGCCGGCAACACCATCAGGATAACCATCGATTACGGCTTCATTCTTCTATCCTGGGCCATAGCGGTGGCAGCGTCCACCCTGGCCGGTCTGCTGGCTGCCAGGCGCTCGCTCAAGCTGAACCCCATTGATATCATCAGGGAAGGCTGAATGGCAAACATTGTTGAGCTGAAAAAAGTGGACAAGGTGTACCGCGGGGCGGTCGATACTCACGTGCTCTTCGACATCGACCTGGCTTTTGAGCAGGGCTCCTTCAACTCCATTGTAGGCGAATCAGGCAGCGGAAAATCCACGCTGCTAAATATTATGGGCACCCTTGACAGGCCCACGGCGGGGGAACTCTGGCTGGAGGGCCGTCCCACCTCGTCCCTCAACTCCGACAGTATGGCGGAATTGCGCAACCGCTCTATCGGCTTTGTTTTCCAGTTCCACTACCTGCTGCCGGAATTCAGCGCCCTGGAGAATGTGTTGATGCCCTGCCTCATCGGCAAACGCAGGGCCGGCGCAGAGGTGAAGAAGCGGGCGGAAGAGCTCCTGGACCTGATGGGCATCGCCAGGGTGAAAAACAACATGGCCAACAAAATGTCCGGCGGACAGCAGCAGCGCACGGCCATCGCCCGCGCCCTGATGAACAATCCCAAAATTATCCTGGCTGATGAGCCGACCGGCAACCTCGATTCGGAGAATACAGCGGTCATATACAGGATATTGCGGGACGTCAACCGGCAGTCCGGTACCACCTTCATCATCATCACGCATGACCGCCGCATCGCCGAGCAGACGGACAGGATAGTGGAGATCAAGGACGGGCGGATAGCTAAGGATTCATTGAGATAATCAAGCTCCGCTTAATCGCGTGCACGCTACGGCCAAACACCAATGTGCCTGCTGCCCTCAGAGTGAGTATATCTCGTGGCCTAAAGTTTGCACCCAGTTTTTCTTGAGCGCCTCGGCTGCTTCGGCAGTCTTGTCCACGCCGATGATGACGATGGGTTGACCGCTCTCACCCCGCCCCAGGAATGTGTAGAAATAGAGCACGTTGATGCTGGCCTCTCGTAAGGGTTTTAGGATGGCCTGCATGGCGCCCGGGTGGTCCGGTATCTCAACCGCCAGCACCTCGTTCTCCAGAACACGGTAGCCGTTGGCCTTGAGCACGCTGAGCGCCTTGGCGGGGTTGTCGGCCACAAACCTCACTGTGCTGATGCCCGATGTATCGGCCACTGAGATGGCGCGTATGTTGATGGCCTCGCGCCCCAGGCATTCGCTGACCGCCAGGAACATGCCGGGCACGTTTTCAAGTATGACCGATACCTGCTTTATACTCATTATTCACTCCTTATTTCCGGGGCCGCCGCACTTCCGCTAAAATCAGGATAGATTATACCCCGCTTCTAGGGCTTTTTCATTTATCTCGATCAACTTTTTCTTGGAGCTGAGCGTTTGCCTGAGCGCCGCTTTCATGCTTTCCATCTGGACCAGGCCGCTCTTCCTGGCGAAGGCGCCCAGCATGATCATATTGGCAGCGCGGGGATTTCCCAGGTCCTCGGCAATCCTGTTGGCAGGGACGCGCACAATCTCTATATCCCCGCGCATTATCTCGGCCTCCACCAGGGATGAGTTGAGGAAGAAAACGCCTCCCGACTGTATGTGGTGCTGGAACTTGACTGCAGATGGCTGGTTCATAGCGATAACGAACTCCGGTGACGAGGCCACCGGCGAGGCGATCTCGTCATCCGATATTGCCACCGTGCAGTTGGCCGTCCCGCCCCGCACCTCTGCGCCGTAGGCCGGCAGGTAGGTTACATTCCTGCCTTCCAGCATAGCCGCCTCCGCCAGGTTGAGGCCCATGGAGAGCACGCCCTGTCCGCCGAAGCCGGCGATGAGAGCCTTAATCAGCACCTTTTTTCTCCGCGATATCTTTGAAAATGCCCAGCGGGAAGATTTTTGTCATCTCCTCATCCACCCACTCCCAGGCTTTTACGGGGGTCATCTTCCAGTTGGTAGGGCAGGGTGAGAGTATCTCCACCATGGAATATCCGCGCCCGTCAAGCTGAACCTGAAAGGCTTTGGTTATGGCTTTTTTTGCCTTCCTGATATTGGCCGGGGAATTCACGGCCACGCGCTCTATATAGGTCACGCCGTCCAGCAGGGCTAATATCTCGCTCATACGGATGGGGTGCCCTTCCAGCAGGCGGTCGCGGCCGTAGGGTGAAGTGGTCGTCTTCATGCCGTGCAGCGTGGTAGGCGCCATCTGTCCTCCGGTCATGCCGTAAACGGCGTTGTTGATGAAAATAGTCGTGATATTCTCGCCGCGGTTGGCCGCGTGTATGGTCTCGGCCGTGCCGATGGCAGCCAGGTCGCCGTCGCCCTGGTAGGTGAAAACCACGCTCTGGGGAAAGGCCCGCTTGATGCCGGTGGCCACCGCCGCGCCCCTGCCGTGCGCGCATTCAGCCATATCCACGTCGAAGTAGTTATAGGCGAAAACCGAGCACCCCGGCGGCGGTATGCCGATGACTTTATCCCGCAGTCCCATCTCGTCTATGACCTCGCAGATCAGCCGGTGCGCGATGGAATGCCCGCAGCCCGGGCAATAGTGGAATGCCGCTTTCTTCAACGATTTTGGATAAGTATATACTGCCTTCATCACTTCAAACCTTTCTGGTAATACAGTCTCGATATAACGCGGGTAACCTCGCTGGGCGTGGGCACCACGCCGCCCGGCCGCCCATAGAAAGCTGTTTCTCCCTGGCCTGCCAGCGCCAGTTGAACATCCTCCAGCATCTGGCCCATGTTCATCTCTAAGACCAGGTACTGTTTCACCTGCTTGGACATTTCCCGCAGTGGCTCATCGGGGAAGGGCCACAGCGTGACGGGCCTCATAAGTCCAACTTTAAGACCCTCTGCGCGGACGTTCTTAATTGCCCCCTTGGCAATACGCGCGGCTATGCCGTAGGCCACCACCACCAGCCTGGCGTCGTCCACCATAAATGTCTCATATGTAGTTTCTTCTTTCTTGATAAGGGTGTAGCGCCTGAAAAGGCTCCAGTTAATTTCCTCAAGTTCGGACGGGTTGGAGGTGAACGTTTTTACTATCCTGCTGGGACGTCCCCCACACCCGCGCAGCGCCCCTTCGCGCACAGACGGCGCCGCCGGCGCCTCCCTGCTGAACTCGACAGGCTCCTTCATCTGTCCCAGCACGCCGTCGCCCAGTATGATAACAGGTATCTTGTACTTTTCAGCCAGGTCAAAGGCCCGCATGGTGAGGTCGGCCAGCTCCTGCACGGATGAAGGCCCCAGCACGATGGTGCGGTAATCGCCGTGCCCGCCTCCGCGGGTGGCCTGGAAGTAATCGGACTGCGCCGCCGAGATGCTGCCCAGGCCGGGTCCGCCACGCTGCATATTCACGATGACGGCCGGCAACTCGCAGGCCGCCAGGTAGGATATACCCTCCTGTTTGAGGCTGATGCCGGGACTGGAGGACGAAGTCATGGTCCTGGCCCCCACCACGCTGGCCCCGTAAACCATATTGATGGCGGCTATCTCGCTCTCCGCCTGCACGAAAGAGCAACCCTTGCGCCGGCTGAGATGGGTGGCCATATATTCTGTGAGCTCATTCTGCGGCGTGATAGGGTAGCCGAAATAGCACTGGCAGCCGGCCCGGATGGCCGCCTCGCCGATGGCGCTGTTGCCATCCATCAACACTTTAGTCACGGTACACCTCGATGGCCACCTCGGGGCAGACTATGGCGCAGACGGCGCAGCCGGTGCACTGGCCGTTATCTTTGAATTCCGCGCCCTGGTAACCGGCGGCATTGAGCCTGCCCGACTGGACGATGACCTTTTTCGGGCAGAAATGCATGCACAGCCCGCACTCCTTGCAGAGCTCGGGGGATATGACGATTTTCCCTTTGAGGTTTTTTACAGCTGGTTGTTTATCCGGCACGATTAACCCTTAACTAAAATTCTGGCCTCATGGCCTGAAGAGTGTAAGCACCTGTTGCATGGGGACTGAGGAGATACTCAGGTCCCCGCTGTAGGGGAAATCCATTAACAGGATTGTAAAAAGGATGAGAACTATCAGCACCGCCAGCATGGTAGTCATGGTAAGCTGCGCAAAGAGATTTTCCGACCCGAAGAAGAGGGTGAATACCACCGTGATGATACCGCCCAGAAGTAGCACGAACCACAGTGACGGGTGCAGGCCCGACCCCGCATCCTGAATCCGCGCCCGCCTCATCTCGACGGCACTGTTCATCTTTCCCAGCATCTCGCTGAAAAATATCTCCTCCTTGGCGGTTTTAGGATTAAAACTGGTGGTCAATTCCCAGACCTTATTGGCGGCCACCTGGGCTTCCGCGCTCCTCTCACCCCTCTGCATTTCAGGCCACTCATATTTAACCAGGGCATCAATGTAAGTGGCGTTGGCATCTATGAACTGGCTCCTGAATGGTTCGGGCAATCCGCCGATATCACGGTACATTTCGGCAAAATAGTTGGCTTCCATCACAGTATTGTTCTGCGCCTTGTCGAAGTCCTGCCAGACAATCACCAGCACGAAGGCCAGCATGACGGCATAAATCACCCCGATGGTACTGAAAATGGGGCCGGCGATATCATGGTGCTCCTTGAATTTCCTGATGTCCACCAGGTGGCGCACAAGCAATACGCCGCCTACGGCGGTACCTACGGCTATGGACAGCATCACGGCGGCTATTGCCCAGGTCGGGATATAAAGCAGTATCCATTGTTGTATCGGCATATTTACCTCGCTTCACAATTCAGCCTCTATTAAACTACTGATGGCACGGTTCGTCAAACTGTGCAGGTCAACAATTGAACCACTGAGTATATAAAAGCCGGCTTGTAACTGCCGCCCCTTATTTGTAGAATGTAAACCGTGATTCCACATTGCAAGGCGGGCGCGACTGCCTGCCGTCAACAAAACCGGAGGTCTGCGCATGGAAGAATTGAAACAGCTTGTAATAGACGGCAAATCCGATAAAGCCGTTGAACTGGTAGTAAAGCTGCTGGACCAGGGCAGGACGCCTGATGCAATAATGGAGCAAGCGCTGATACCCGCCATGGACCTGGTCGGGAAGCTCTTCCAGGAGGGTGAATATTTCCTGCCCGAGCTGCTGGTATCGGCCAGGGCCATGCAGAAAAGCGTGGAGGTGATCAAGCAGCGCTCACCGGCCGGGTCAGTCACCAAAAGCGGCAAGGCAGTGGTCGGCACTGTTAAAGGGGACCTCCACGATATCGGCAAGAACCTGCTGGTCATGTCGCTTGAGGGTGCAGGCTTCGAGGTTGTGGACCTGGGCGCGGACGTCACTACAGACCGGTTCGTCAGCGCCATAAAGGAACACAGGCCTGATGTTGTGGGCATGTCGGCACTGCTCTCGACAACCATGTATATCATGAAGGATGTCGTGGAGGCCATAGACAGGGCGGGTTTGCACGCGGGTGTAAAGATCATGGTCGGCGGCGCCCCGCTCAACGACGATTACGCCAAAAAAATAGGCGCGGATTTTTACGGCCCTGACTGCATAGCCGGCAGGGACTACGCACGCTCCGTAATAGCCCGTAAGAATTAAGCGGGCCACCTGTCTGACAGGAGGAGGCAAGGCATGAGCAAAGTTAGCAAGAGCGGAATGACGCCCAAAGAGAGGATACACGCGGCGGCCAGGGGGTTGCCTGCTGACCGGGTGCCCGTGTTTTACTGGATCGAGGCGCATACGGGCTGCAAGCTGATGGCCGAATATAAGCCGTCCAGCCACTGGAACAGGAACCTGCTGGCCAGGCTCTTCTGGGGCAGGTTCAAAAGCGGCGGGGGTATGCAGGCAGGTGAACTCTGGAGGTTCCTTCCCCTCCTGTGGGATATCCACAGCTTTAATTTCGCCAATGCTTACGGCATCGACATGGGCGCCGACATGGTGCTGGCCTCCTATGCCACCCCGTCCTACAGCAAGTGGGCCTACAAGAAGGGCCACATTGATATCGTTGACATCTACGGCGTGGGCCGCAAGATAGGGGGTGGCATCTACCCCGATATGATAGACCCGCCGGTAAAAAATCTGGATGACCTGAAGAATTTCCGCTTCCCCGATACGGCACGGGACAGCCTATACAATATCTTCCGGCAGTACAAAAAGCAGTATCCCCACCACAGCATAGCCGCCGAGGCCTGGGGACCCCATGACTGGACCGCCAACCAGATGATAGGGCTGGAAAAATACATGGTCTGGCTGGTGGAGTACCCCGAGGAACTCAAGTCGTTCATGGACAGGTTCATCGACCACGAGATCGAGATAGCGCGCAGGAGCGTCAGGGCTGGGGCGGATGTCGTATTTATCTATGACGATTACGGCTATAATAACCGTCCGCTCATCTCGATGAAGATGTGGAAGGAATTCATGTACCCCAGGCTGAAAAAGCAGGTTGATGCAGCCCACGAGGATGGCGCCCTGGTATGCCTGCACTCCTGCGGTTACCAGATGTCCTTCCTTGAATACTACGTGGAGATGGGCATCGACATGCTGCAGTCATTCCAACCGGCCGCCGGCAACGATTTCAAGCTGGCCGTTGATAAATACGGCGATAAGCTCACCTTTATCACAGGTATAGATATCCAGCGGGGCGAAGCTATGACTGCGGCTGAATTCAAGCAGGATATCCTCGATTTCTACCATACTGGCAAAGCTAAAAACCGCCACATCCTGGGTACCACTCACGAGATACAGTACACTATGCCCGACGATAACATCAGGGTACTGTTCGAAACGGTCAGGGATATCCAGGCCGGCCGGTATGCATAAACATTACCTGCAGGTCGGCGTAAATGAGCAGTCAGGCTGACCTTGTGCACGGCTTTCAGGCTGAGCCGTTTTATGTGTTATAATCGTAAAAATATAGAGGCGACATTTGACGATTCCCCGCAAACCACCCCCCAAGAAAAGCTCGCGCAGCAAGAAAAGCGTTGCCAGCCCGGCTGACCAGGCCGCGCTGGGGCAGGCCCTGCTCCAGAGCACCGGCGCAGGCATCTACATAATCCAGGACGGCAAGTTCATCTACCTCAGTCCCTTCTTTGAAAGCCTCTCCGGCTACGCCGCTAAGGAACTCCTGGGACAGGATTCACTCAAGCTTGTACACCCCGATGACCAGGAGACGGTGCGCAAGACGGCTATCAGTAATCTCAAGCGGCGCCGTGTCGCCAGCCCCTATGAATACCGTTTTCTCAAAAAGAACGGCGATTATATGTGGGTGATAGAGAGGATATCATCGATCGAGTACAGGGGACGGCGTGCCACTCTGGGCAACTTCATGGACATCCAGCAGCGCAAAGAGCTTGAGGAAGCCGTGGCAGGGTCGGAACAGATGCACAGCGCCGTACTGTCCCAGATGCATGACGCCTGCTTCGAGGTTGACCTGGCGGGCAATTTCAATTTCACCAACAATTCTTTTTGCCGCGGCCTGATGTACAAGGTCAACGAACTTAACGGCAAAAACTTCCGCGATATTATACCGGAGGAGGAACATGAAGGCATCTACCTGACATTCAACGATGTCTATAAATCGGGCAAGACAAACGTGGGCTTTGCTCACAAAGTAAGGCGCAAAGACGGCATATTGCTCCAGGTCGAATCTACCGTCTCGGTGGTCAGGGAAAGGGGCGGCAAGGTGTCGGGATTCATCTGCGTCAGCCGCGACATCACAGAGAGCAAGCGCCTTGAGACGGCGCTGAACCGGTCGGAGGAAATGTACCGCCGCACACTTGAGCAGATGCACGACTCGTACTACGAACTGGACCTGGCCGGCAATTTTACATTCGTTAACGACTCTGTTTGCAAAAACCTGCGGTACGACAGGGAAGAACTTTTGGGGAAGAACTTCAGTATCTGTGTCCCGCCGGATGAGGTTAAAAATTTGTTCATGGCCTTCAACGAGGTATTCAGGACCGGCCAACCCAACAAGGCCTTCCCGCACAGGATACTGCGTAAAGACGGGAAATTTTTACACTCGGAAACCACTGTCGAGTTGCGCAGGGACGATACAGGCCGGCCTGTCGGCTTCCGCAGCATCTCCCGCGACGTTACCGAGCGCAGGCAACTGGAAGAGGCCCTGCTGGGGGAGAAAAATTTTTCAGACACCGTCCTGGAAAGTATGCCGGGTATCTTCTATACGCTGGACGAGAAGGGGAATTTCACACGCTGGAATAAAAACGAGGAGACGGTGACAGGGTATTCGGGAGAAGAGCTGCGCAGCTTCCCCGCACTGTCAACCATAGCCGAGGAAGACCGTGAGCTTGTGGCCTCATCTATAAGTGAAGTATTTAAACTGGGCCATGCAGAAATTGAAGCCAGTGTGCTGGCTAAAGACGGCACTAAAACGCGCTACCTGCTCACCGGCGCCCGGGTCGGCATCGGGGACAGGACTTATCTGGTCGGAATGGGTATTGATATCTCCGAACGCAAGAAAGCCGAGATGTCCTTAAAGCAAAGCGAGGAGCGCTACCGGGCCCTTTTCGACAGTTCGCTCGAACTCGTTTACCTCCACGATTTCCAGGGACGCTTCCTGGACGCCAACCGCGCCACGCTGGAACTCTTCGGCTACAGCAAGGAGGAGATCACCTCGCTCAATTTTGCCTCGCTGCTGGACCCGGAAGACATTATAAGGGCCGTTGAGGCGTTGAAGGGAGTCAACAAGCCCGGGGCACACAGGGAGATGCACGAATTCAAGCTGCGCCGCAAGGACGGCAGCTACGTGTATATTGAGACACAGGCCTCGCTCATCCGCCGCGACGGGAAACCCTATGCCATCCAGGGCATCGCCCGCAATATAGACGAGCGTAAAATGTTTGAACAGCGCCTGTCTGAGATGGCCACACATGATTTCCTCACGGGGCTGCCCAACCGGGTATTGCTCAACGACCGTTTTACCATGGCGCTGGCGCAGGCGCACCGCAATAAAAACAGGCTGGCCATCATCGCCATTGACCTCGACCGCTTCAAGTCGGTCAACGACACCCTGGGCCACCAGGCCGGGGACGAGTTGCTCAAAGTCATAGCAAAGAGGCTGGAGGACATTGTACGGTCGAGCGACACGGTAGCCCGCATGGGCGGGGACGAGTTCCTGCTGCTGATGCCTGAACTGCATGTGACAGGGGACGCCACCAAGCTCATCGAAAAGATCGCCCAGGCCTTTAAAGAGCCTTTCATTATCGAAGGCAGCCGGCTGAATATGTCGGCCAGCATGGGGCTGGCCATCTACCCGGATGACGGGGAAGATATGGACGCCCTGCTGCGCAAGTCCGATGCTGCCATGTACAACATCAAGCGCCACGGCCCCAGCGAGGGCTGGTCCCGGCATGTCCAGGAAGAAACGTAAACCTGGCCCGTAAGGTCATGACAGTCAATAAAGGCCTGCAGTACGGATGGGTGGTGGTAGGCTCCGCCTTCATCATCACCTTTATCACGTGCGGGGTAAATTTCAGCTACGGCGTCCTCTTTCTTCCCATCGTCAACGAGTTCGGCTGGTCACGGGGGCTGGCTTCGGCCGTCATGCTGGTAGCCGGTATCGCATATGCCGTAACCCTGCCATTCACCGGCATACTGGCCGACCGCTACGGCTATAAGTGGGTACTGGCCGTGTCGGCGGGCTTCCTCAGCCTGGGACTGATCCTGAGTTCGCAGATCCAGGAGCTGTGGCAATTATACGTGTTCACGGGGCTGCTGGTGGGACTCAGCATCAGCGCCTCCTTTGCCATCCCGGTTGCCCTGGTAGCCCTGTGGTTTAACAGGAGGCAGGGACTGGCACTGGGCGTTGCCACCCTCGGCATCAGCCTGGGGACGGCCACTATCCCTCTGCTCATAAGTTACCTTATCACATCGACTGGCTGGCGGCCGGCCCTGCTCATGGCGGGCGTAGCCGTAGCCGTTCTCTGCATCCCTGCCACTTTGCTGATGCGCAACCCACCGCGCAATGTCACGGCGGCAGGGGCCACGGATAACAAAGAATCCTCTGCCGACCAGCAGACCGCACCCTCAGACCTGGATACCGGACTGACAGTCTCCCAATCGCTCCGTACCCGCCAGTTCTGGATGCTTTTTATCATGTTCCTGCTCTTCCTTTCCAGCCTGGGGCTGGTTATGCTCCACCTGGTGCCGTACGCGGTGGATTCCGGCATAGATCCCGTACGGGCAGCCGTGCTGCTCACGCTTATCGGAATATTCGGCATCGCCGGCCGCCTATCTTCCGGTGTCCTTTCCGATAGGGTAGGCATCAAGCCGATCATGCTGTTCTGCACGGTGCTGCTGGGGCTGAATATCGGCTTTATAGCCCTGTGCAGCCAACCATGGGCCTTCTATGTCTTCGCCGCCGTTTACGGCATATCCTACAGCGGGTTCGTAACCCAGATGGTGCGCATCACGCGCAAAGTCTTCGGCGGAAAGGCGCTGGGGTCCGTGTTCGGCGCGCTCATGGTATCAGACGGCATAGGCTTCGGAGTCGGACCATGGATAGCAGGCAACATCTACGATGCCACCGGCAGTTACCAGGCATCCTTTTTAGCCGCCGCGGCGGGATTAGCCGTCGCCACCGTCCTTGTGGTCATCGTCAGGCCTGCCATAACAAAGACTTCAGGCACGGCCTGACACCGTTAACCGCCTGCGCTGGCCCGGCCGGTGATCTCCCTGATCTCCTGGTAAAGCGGCTTCAGCTTGTTATACATCTTGAGATAAACGTCGCGGTAAAGACTTTCATACACAGAGTGCATGTCCTTGTTAGGCTCGAAACAGTCACCCAGGTGCGTCATTTCGCTGACCGCTGACTTGAAATCACGGTGTATATTGATCCCCACCGCGGCATCCATGGCGGCCCCCAGTCCAGACGCCTCGTAAACGTGGGGCCTGACGGTGGGCAGGCCGAAAATATCAGCCGTAAGCTGCATGGCGGCGTTGCTCTGGCTCCCTCCACCCGCGATGCGCAGGTCGGTGATTTTCACCCCGCTGCGTTTCTCGGTTTTCTCCTTGCCCTCCCTGAGCGCGTAGGCCAGGCCCTCCAGCATGGCACGGTAGATGTGGGCGCGGGTATGTGTGTCGCCGAAGCCGATGATGGCGCCGCGCGCCTCCGGCCCGGGAAATCGCAGCCCGGGCGACCAGTAGGGCTGCAGCACCAGCCCCTGCGATCCGGGGGGAACCGACTTGACCAGTTCGTCGAAGAGCACCTCCGGCTCGACACCTTTTTCATCCGATATGCGCTGCTCGCGCAGGCCAAACTCCTGTTTGAACCAGCTCACCATCCAGTATCCGCGGAAAATCTGTATCTCGAAGTTGTAGAGCATGGGAACGGCTGCCGGGTAGGGAGGTATGAGGGGTATGACCTCGATGTATTTAGCGTGCGTGGTATTGATGGTGGCGGTGGTGCCGTAGCTGAGGCAGGCCACGTTGGGCTCAAGCGCGCCTGAGCCCAATACCTCGCAGGCCTTATCGGCGGCTGCGGCAATGAGGGGCAGGCGGACCGGAATGCCGGTAGCCTCGGACGCCTTTGCCGATATCTCGCCCAGCACCTTTCCCTGGGGTATAAGGTCCGGCAGCAGCTTTGCATCCATAGGAATGGCCTGCCACTTCCAGCCCGACTTAGCCTCCCAGTTCTGGCTTTTATAATCGAAGGGTATATAGCCCACCTGGCAGCCCACCGAGTCCACGAACCTTCCCGTCAGCAGGTGGGTAAGGTAGCCGGAGATAATCAGGTACTTATGCGTCTTTTTCCAGATCTCCGGCTGGTGCACACGGATCCAGTTGGCCTCCGCCTCGGCCTGCAGGTAGGCCACGGTCTCGCTGGCCCCGGCTACGGCGAAGAGCGTCCCCCAGACCCCTCCCAGCGGTGGCTGACCCAGGGTACGGCGCTGGTCCAGCCAGATGATGGCGGGCCTGAGCGGGTCACCCTTCTCATCAACATTTATCATGGTTGCGCGCTGCGTGGTAAGCGCCACAGCCGCTATGCTGTCCTTCTTGACCTCCGGGTTCTGCCAGAGGCCCTGGCAGGCCTGGCAGATGGATTCCCAGAAAAGCTGCGGCCTCTGCTCGGCCAACCCGGGCGCATCCGAGTAGTACGGCTCGTAAGGCACCCTGTGCTTGGCGATCAGTTTCCCCCTGGGGTCGAACAGCAACACGCGGACGCTCTGCGTCCCCACATCGATGGACAGCAAGTTCTCAGCCATGGTAAGCCTCCTTAAATTTCACTTCCTGAAGCCCCAGCGCTTCTTAATCTGCTCCTCGGACATATCCAGGCCCAGCGTCCCGCCGGGGTTCATGATATGGTGCGGGTCGAAATGGTCGCGCAGCGCGCGTATTACGTCAACCTGCGCCTTGCCGATCTGACCCTCCAGCCACGGCCCCGTCTGCTTGCCCACGCCATGGTGGTGGCTCATGGTGGCGCCCGCCTTCTGAATAGCGTCCAGCACGCCGTATTGAAGATCAAGGTACTCGTTTATCTCATTCATTTTAGCTACAAATATAAAATACAGGTTACAGCCCTGCGGATAGGCATGTGAAAGGTGCGTCATGCAGATTGTCTTGGGCCGGGACTTGATGAAAGCCCTCACGTCCGCGTGCACCTGCACCAGGTTGTCCCAGGTGACGGCGCACTCCAGGGTATCGATCAGCACACCGTAATCCATGAGGTCCTCGCGCATGAAGGGATCGGTGAAGCGGCTCTTCTCCCATGATTGGGTAACTTTGGCCGCGCTGAGGCTGAAGGCGCCGTATTTCTTGAATATTTTATGTACCTTCCCGGCCACCAGGCGTGCGAAATCCCCTTCTCCCTCCGACATGCCGATAAACATGCAGCGCTGCATGGGCTTGTAGCCCAATGCCCTCAGCACAGAATCGACGGGTGTGCCGTGCACGTGGTACATTCGCAGGGCGACGTCGGTCTCCTCGGGGTCGGACAGCCGGAAGACCGAGGGGAAGCCGAACTCGCCCTGCATGGCCTCGCGGCAGGCATCAAGCGCACCCTCCCAGGTCTTGAACAGGTACGAGAACCTGCGCCGGTTCTCGGGCATGTAGCGGCAAAGCCGCAGTGTGCAGCTCACCAGCACGCCGAAGGTCCCCTCGCTGCCTATCATGATCTGGTCGAAATCCGGGCCAGTGGCCGACCGCGGAAAGTCCAGAGTCTTAAAGTCACCGATGGGGGTCACGTATTCCTGGGATATGACCATGTCCTCTATCTTGCCATAGTAGGTGGAGTTCTGGCCGGCGCCTCGGGTAACCACCCATCCTCCTACGCTGGAGTGCTCGAAGGACTGAGGGAAATGCCCCACGGTATAACGTCTCTTAGCCTTGAGTGTCACGATGGCATCGTTCAATATCCTCTCCAATTCGGGGCCCATGATGCCGGGCTCCACCGTCACGGTCTGGTTGTTCTCGTTGATGGAGACCACCCTTTTCATGTGTACACTCATATCCAAGCAGACACCGCCCCTGACGGCCTCCTTGCCGCGCGTGACGCTGGAGTTTCCCCCGACTACGTACAGCGCAATGCGGTTTTCATCGCAGAACCTGACCACAGCCTGGACGTCCCTGCGGTCGCGGGGGCTGAGCACGGCGTCCGGGATGTTCTCAACTATATGGTTGCGCAGGCGCAGCGCATCGATAATTGCCGACCCGTAGGATGTGCGCGTCCGGTTGTAGGTGTCGGTATGAAAATTACCGGCGCCGACAATATTTTTGAGGGCCTCCAACTGCGCGGTGGGCAGCCTGGGAGGGACGTCGATATTGAACTCCTCCATGCACAGGCTCGGCTTTTTAAAGTCGTCGTCCGCCATGCCGAAGGTTTCTTTGATCAGGTGGAACATGCCGGGATTGGGGTGCTTGAAACCCCGCGGGTCACCGTACTTGATAAGGCTGCGCAACGAGCGGGCGGGGGCTTCCTCTTCGCACCATTGCGGGTAAAACTGGTCCTTGTGTGCCATGGCGTCCTCCTCAAAGCAGGTATTTCGCGCTCCCTGAGCCGGTGAACGGTTTTTAACCGGGGCTGGGACTGTAATATCTGCGCCAGGTATCCATATAGGCAACTGACTCCTGTTGCCACTTCTCGTCGCTCCAGCCGAGCTCGGCCTGGACCGCTTTCCTCACGCGCGGCAGCTGGTCTTCGGCGCCGCCGGGCAGCAGCATGCCGATCCTGACCCGCCGCAGCAGCAGGTCGGCAAGGTGCACAACGCCCTCCGCGCGCGCCGCCCATCGCAGTTCCGCCCAGACGTTAGGCAAACTGCCTATGCGCTCAAGTTCCCCTGCGCCTGCCGTCTTTATCATCTCAGCTGTTCCTCTGCCATGCCGGCCCTTGAGGTAAGCCAGTACCTCCGGGTTGATATTGGGCGCCTTGATATCCGGCAGCCTCGGAAAAACACGCCCCAGCTTGATAACCGGCATCTTACCCAGCTTCAGCAGCACGGTCATTACGGTCTGCCATGCCATGATGCGGAAAGTGGTGTACTTTCCGCCCGTGATGGTTATCAGCCCATCCTCCTGCCACAGGGCATGTGTCCGCGACTCCTTGCCGGGCGTATCTGCACCGCCCTTGATGATGGGGCGCAGCCCTGAGAAAGATGAAATCACGTCATCCCGGGTAAGGTTAACACCCGGGAAGAGTAATGTTGCTGCCTCCAGCATGTATGAAATCTCATTCCCGTCGGCAAACGGTTCAGAGTAGGCCTTATCCAAACCCGGGTCGTGGTCGATATCGGTAGTGCCGAGGATGGTGGCGCCCTCCCATGGTATGACGAACATGGCGCGCATGTCTTTGGGGTGCAGCAGGGTAACCGCGCGGTCAACCGGCAGCTTCTGCCGCGGGAAGATCAGGTGGCTGCCGCGCAGCCTGCGCAGCCTCGCGGGTTGGCCTATCTGGCTGCGCACCCGGTCGGCCCACGGTCCGCAGGCATTTACTACCGCCCTGGCTTTCACTTCAATGGTTTTGCCATCCTCTGATGCCATGTCTTTGATGGCCACACCGCATACCTGCCCCTTGCTATCCAGCAGCAGCTTCTCCACGCTGGCATAGTTGAGGGCGGTACCACCGGCGGCCGCTGCCTCGCTCAATACGCGTATTACAATACGGCAGTCATCCATGGCCGCGTCGTAATACAGGTAGCCTCCCATCAGGCCCTGGCTATTTAAGGATGGCCATTCCCTGATGATCTTTTCCCTGCTGAATTTACTATGGTCCCACTTGGGAGCCAGCAGATCGTAAATGGCTACCAGTGAGCCTATTTGCCGCATGCTGAAACGATAGCGCTCGTAATCGGGGAATAAAAAGCCCAGTTTGGTTACCAGGTGCGGGGCCTCCTTAATCATGCGCTCCCGCTCCCTGACTGATTCCTGGGTAACTTTGTACTGCTTGTTAATGATGTAGCGCAGGCCGCCGTGGATGAGCTTGGATGAGCGGCTGGAGGTGCCCGAGGAGAAATCGTTGGCCTCGACCAGCAGCGTTTTCAGTCCGGCCGCTACTGCATGGCGCAACACGCCCGCACCTGTTATACCTCCGCCGATAATTATTAAGTCCCACGGCTGATCGAGGTCCGACCAGGTCTGTTCGCGCCATCCTTTACGCCACATAGTATCTCCTTTGAAACGAATTTTACAGGTAGCCGGCGCCGCGTGGACCGGCGCCGCAATTGCATTGCTTAGATTATTGCTAAACGGGACAGTTGTCAATACTTTGACATGGCTCAGCTGAGATAAGACAGTAGTAATATACATTGAGGATAGGTCAGAAAATATCAATATCGGGGCGGTTGATCGCAATTATCCTTTTGCGAGTATAGTATTTCTTCACTTGGATATCAAGGCGCTATAATTATGTTACATGAGTGAATATGCTGCCGGTTGGCCGGTTGAAATTAATCATTCAGGCAGGTATGCGTTTAGATAAAAAGTATATTTAATGGGGAGGTTAAGACCATGGCAGTTAAGGTGATTACTGATAGCACATCTGATTTACCACCTGGTATTACCGCGGATCTCGATATATCCATTGTTCCCATATATGTCCGCTTTGGCGAAAACATTTATCGCCAGGGTATAGATATATCGGATGACGAGTTTTATGCCAGAATTGAGACCTCACCCGTACATCCGGCTACATCACAGCCTCCTCCGGAGGATTTTATCAGGGTTTACAGTGAATCGCTTGAGCGATCGGAGCAGGTAGTCTCAATTCACGTCTCCTCCAAACTAAGCGGCACGCATAATTCGGCTTTCCTGGCGCGGAATATGCTAATGGCTGAGCGGGACATAGAAATTATTGACTCCAAACTGAATTCAGCAGGATTGGGCCTTGTTGCAATGGCGGCGGCAAGGATTGCCAAAGCCGGCGGGAGCCTGAACGATGTAGTGCTCGAGGCTAACAGAGCTATCACACAGGTGAAGATGTTTGGCATGTTTAATACAATGAAGTACCTGGCATTGAGCGGGCGTGTAAGCAAGTCAATCGCTTTGGCGGCCAGTATCCTTGATATCAAGCCACTTCTCACATTTAAAGACGGGCAGGTAGTCCGGGCCGGGTTTACCAGGACGCTTTCAAAGGGAATGGAGCGAATTTGCCAGTATGTTGCTGCAAACCATAATTTGATGGAGCTGTTTATCGTACATAGCGCGGTCCCAGAGTGGGCAGGTCAATTGAAGAAAAAACTCGGTGATTTTTTCCCGGAAGACAAAATATTGATTACGCAACTGGGCGCGGCACTCGGCGTCCATGGAGGACCGGGTGTGCTGCTGGTTGCATTTAGACGGGCAGCATAGCAGATGGTAATTCTTGTTCCATTATCAATATTTGAAATTGGCGGCCCATATAAAAGAGTCCATTATGAGCGTCTGTACGCAGAAAAGAATTGAGCCAACCACGGCCAGCCAATACGAGGTATCCGGATTCCTTGGTTGCAGGGTCAGCAGTGCAATAGTAAGCGCCAGCGAAGCGAACCCAACTATGAAGAGCACCACCCTGACGGCAAACCAGGCCGAAGTGTTGTGGCTTGATAGAACATTGAAGGTCAGTGGCATCCAGAAAGCAGAAGGCAGCAGGATGAGTGCATATATGACTATAAAGACCCAGAAATTGAGGCTTCCGGCAACTTGAGCAGTAGCCGGATCGGTGCGGAAGAATAAGTAATAGGTGAAGAGGAAAAAACCAACGACTGCAAGGAGCATGGTGACATAATTGATAGTCCTCATGCCCCCCGTCACACCACCCCAGAGTTTTTCGGCTCCGCCCGGGTTCGCAGATATTCCCTGTACGTAACTGCCGATAACTCCAGCGCCAAATACCACGATAACAGCCAGTAATATCCATTGCTGATAATGCATAATCCATAACCTCCCGCTGTGTTTAAGAGTATTCTAACAAAAGGCACGCCATTTGGAGAAAACTGCTAATTGAAAAGGTGACTTCAGAATAAACAGACCTCTTAACTCTGTAATCGGCGTCCTCCAACAGGCCAACACTACTCCCGCATGCTCACCCGCTCCGATAGGTCAAAACTGGCAATAATATAGTCGGCCACAGCAACAATCATGAGAGCGTTGTCTGCCATATTAAGAAACTCTGCCAGGTGAGGATGCTTGGCAAGGTAAAGCCTGGACATCAGGACTCTTTCACTCCCCAGCGTTTCCCGTGCAACCCCTATTGCTGTGACAGCCAATGTATCCTTAAAATCGCAACCTTCTTTATTTCTGCTATCGATTAACATTGCCACCTTCTCGTCCTTCCTGATATTCTCGAACTTGCTGGTATGCTTGCCTGTCACGAATAAGATGTGCCTCAAATCTTCAGTTGCCGCAAATGCAACAAGGTTGCTGTACGGTTGCCCCTCATTGTGTGTAGCAAGAACTGCAAGCTGCTGCGACGTCAGCAACTCATTCAATTGACCTCGATGCCGGGATAGTCTGCTCATGATTCCCCCAGAGCTATTATAGTACGGTTTAAACAATTCATGCATTTTCATTTACGCAGCATTGAATCCTGTATAGGACGTTAAGCAGGGCATTATGGACAGTGTCCGGACTTATGTTTAAGAGCAAACGACCTGTCACACCATTGCGGCAAATGCAAGAGGGCAAAGACAACGCTGGCGTGGTGCCCGTTTTGCCAGCCGGGTCTGTCAGCCAGAGCTTTCAACGTACACTGTTGCCCTTGCCCGAGCGGGATCGTGAAATCAGGCGGTACGCATTTGACAATGCATTTTTATAGTTCCTATAATGGCAAGCGTTTTTACCGCTGTAGGAGGGGTTACCGTATGAAAAAACCGCTGTTATTTTTACTGGCTGCATTTGCGCTGATTTTGACATTTGGCGTTCAGGGAGCACTGGCCTTCACCGGCATGGAACTGGTCAGTGTCAGTTCCGGCGGAGTGGAGGGCAACAACTCCAGCGGTGCTTCAAGCGTCAGCGCTGACGGCCGCTATATAGCTTTCCAGTCCCTTGCCACCAACCTCGTCAGCCCATCGGGCATTGACAGTCAGATCTTTGTGCGTGACAGGTTGACAGGCGCCACCACGCTGGTCAGCGCCGGCCCCGGTGGCACATACGGGGACAGTAACTCCTATGATCCAGGCATCAGCGGTGACGGGCGGTATATAGGCTTCGAGTCTCAGGCCACCAACCTGGTCAGCCCGGCCAGCAGCGGCACACAGGTGTTCGTCCGTGACACCCAGGCAGGCACCACCGCCATGGTCAGCGTTGATGCGAGCGGCGTCCAGGGCAACGCTGACAGCTTCAATGCCAGCCTCAGCGCTGACGGGCGCTACATCGCCTTCCAGTCCCCCGCCACCAACCTGGTCAGCCCGCCTACCAGCGGCAATCACATCTTTGTCCGTGACACACAGGCAGGCACCACTGCGCTGGCCAGTGTTAATGCGAGCGGCGTCCCGTGCGACGGCTACAGCTCCAATCCAAGCATCAGCCCCAACGGGCGCTACGTCTCCTTCGAGTCCTGGTCGACCAACCTTGTCAGCCCGCCTAGCAACGGAACTTATAGCCAGATTTTTGTGCATGACATGCAGACAGGCGTTAACCGGCTGGCCAGCAAGGGTCCCGGCGGCAGCGAGGGAAACGCCAACAGCGAATATTCAAGCATCAGCGCCGACGGCCTCCATGTCACATTCCACTCCACGGCCACCAATCTGGTCAGCCCGGCTACCGGCGGCACTCTCCAGGTCTTCATGTACGACGGGCTGTCCGACGCCGTAACGCTGGTCAGCGTTAATACGAGCGGATCCGAGGGCAACAACATCAGCAGGTTCCCATGCATCAGCGCTGACGGGCGCTACGTCGCCTTCTATTCCTGGGTCACTGACCTCGTCAGCCCGGCTACCAGCGGCGTCCAGGTGTTTGTGCGTGACATGCAGGCCGGCGTGACCACGCTGGTCAGCATGAATGCGAGCGGCGTCCAGGGCAACAACTACAGCGCTTTTCCCAGCATCAGTGGTAACGGGAACTTTATCGCCTTTACCTCCGGAGCCACCAACCTTGTCAGCCCGCCTACCAGTAGTGACCAAATCTTTGTAGCAGGCGGCCCGTATATCCCGCCCGCGCCGGATACCTTCACCATCACAGCAACTGCCGGGGCAAACGGGTCAATATCACCGTCCGGTGTTGTGACGGTCAGCAGCGGCGCCGGCAAGACCTTCACCATCACGGCCAATGCCGGGTATCAAATTGCAGATGTGTTAGTCGATGGAAGCTCGGTTGGTGCGGTATCTTCTTATACCTTCACCAATGTAACAGCGGACCATACCATCAGCGCCAGCTTTGTCTTCCTTTTTGCAGGAACAGGCGGCGGCACCCAATCCCATGGCGGAGGTCTGGCGGCAGCCCTTCCAGGCACGCAGCCGCCGGTGCAGCTGCCCAACATCCAGGTACAGAGCGCCTCCCTGTCTGCCTCAATGGTTGCTCCGGGGACGCCTGTCACCATTACCGCAAGCCTGGCCAACAGAGGCAGCGTTAACGGCACGGCCGCAATAAAGGTTTATGTCAACGGGCAGGAGGAGGCCAGCAGGGGGCTCACAGTCAACAGCGGCTCCGGTCTGCCCCTCTCTTTCACTATCACCCGCAACGAGCCGGGCACCTATGCAGTCCATGTGGGTGGAGTATCTGCAGGAAGCTTTACCGTGAAATCGGATGATTCCAACATCATCCTCTATATCAGCTTTGCCATGATCTTCATTGCACTGGTCGGGGGAATGCTATTTCTCTTGAGGAGAAAACAGCCGGCGTAAGCGCTTCAGCATGTTGTCAGCCAGGGAGAATTGTGAACCATATGCCGGGGTGCAACGCTCCCCGGGCCTTTTTCGTTCGAGTACTGTTGATTTGTAGATAAATTGAGGTAATGATATTGCCTGGATGGATGGTGGGTGACACTGGACGGTTCCCGAACTCATGTTTAATAATAAAAAGCTTATTATTGCGCTCAAACAATTACTCGCAGAAGGATAAGATAAACGACCCTAATGTTCTTAGTGCGACTGACACTCTCCTGGAATTATGCTTGGTGCATCGTCACCTGTAAAACCAGCATAACGTAAATATCATAATCCCTTAAGCGAATCCATTTCCTCTTCGACAAGTCTCACAAATTCTTTCACAACTACCGGATCGAATTCCGTACCCGCCCTCTCCTTTATATAAGCCAGGGCCTTCTCTTCCGTCCAGGCGGCGCGGTAGGGGCGATCGGAGACGAGCGCATCATATACATCTACCATCGAGAAGACGCGGGCTGAGAGCGGAATCGCAGTCCCTTTTAACCCGCGCGGGTAACCGGTACCGTCCCATTTCTCATGATGGCAGTATGGTATATCCAGCGCCTTGCGCAGGTAGGGGATATGTGCCAGCAGGTCATAGGCATAAGTGGTATGATCCTTCATCTGACAGAATTCCTCGTCGGTCAGCTTGCCCGGCTTGAGCAGGATACTATCGGGGATGCCCATCTTGCCGATATCATGCAGCAGCGAACCCCGGTGCAGGTCAACCATGTCGCCATTCTCCAGTCCGGTCTTAGTGGCCAACCGTTTAGTTATCTCGCACACGCGGTGGCAGTGGCCAGCCGTCTCGATGTCGCGCAATTCCAGGACACGCGCCCAGCCCTCCAAGGTTTCATCATAGGTTTTCTCAAGCTCGGTTGCCGACTTGCGCTCTTCTTTAAGACTGTTGAGCAGAAAGCGGTTCATACGTATGAGCAGAACGACTACTACAACCAGCAACATCAGCAATGTAAGACCGCCCGTTATCCAAGGGGTTATTCCAAGGCGGTCGGTAATGGGCATCATCCAGGTTTCCAGTATCCCGTTGTAGGCCAGCAGGCTGAATGCGCCGTAAATAAGGACGCTAAGGGCCGTGGTTATCCAGCCTGCACGGATCCCGACCAGGATAAACGCAATTATGGGCAGGGCCACCAGGTATACCCGCCCGGAACCCTCCAGCCCGGAATTTGCCAGCGTTGTCACTGCCATCAGGTAACCCGCGCCCACTAAAGCCCATCCGCGCACCTTGTAATGCAGGCTTTTAAAGATAGCGACTATAACAATCACCGAGAAGACAGCGGTCATCAGGGCTAAAGACGCCCACCTGTCCGAAACAAAACTCTGAAAAACCGAAACTGCATAAGCCGGCGATGAGACAATTACGGCAATATACAGGATTATGGTCACGGCCCTCGTGCGCCATTCTTTCAGCACATCGGTTACATCGCCGGGGCGAAGGCGGTAGGTTATCATCTCTTTCCGGTCTCCCTGAGCAGAAAATTTGACCATGTCGCAATAGTTCCAGCCATACCCGTCAGACCCCCTCCAGCAAACCGACTTCCTCTTCCGCCAGCTTGACGAAGGCCTCCACGACGGCAGGGTCGAACTCGGTTCCGGCCTTCGCCTGAATGTACTCAAGAGCCTTCTCCTCGGGCCAGGCCGGCCGGTTGGGACGGCCGGTAATGAGTTCGTCATAGACATCCACCACGGAGAATATTCTGGCGGTGAGGGGGATATCGGTTCCTTTCAGCCCGCGCGGATAGCCGGTGCCATCCCATTTCTCATGGTGGCAGTATGGTATATCCAGCGCTTTAAGCAGGTAGGGAATGTGGGCCAGCAGGTCATGGGCATAGGATGTGTGATCTTTCATCTTCCTGGATTCGTCTTCAGTCAGCCTTTCCGCTTTGAGCAGTATGCTATCAGGGATACCCATTTTGCCGATATCGTGCAGCAGCGCGCCGCGTTGCAGACTATCCATCCCGCCATCATCCATGCCAGCCTTAACGACCAGCCGTTTGGTTATGTCGCACAGGCGGTGACAATGGCCGGCCGTCTCAATATCGCGCAGCTCAAGAGCGTGTGCCCACCCCTCCAGGGTTTCATCGTAGGTCTGCTCAAGCTCAGCCAGCGACCTGCGTTCCTGCTTGAGCGTGTTAAGCAGAAACCGGCTCATACGCATCAGCAGGATGGAATTCATTACCAGCAGCACCAGGAGCATGAAACCGGAGCTAAACCACATCAACGGGTCAACGCGTTCAGCAGGCGGCACAAGCCAGCCGTCCAGCACCCCGCTGTAAGCGAAAAGGAAATAGGCACCGTAAATAACAGTACTCAAGGCGGTTGCAATCAAGCCAGCGCGGTTTCCAATCAATATCAACGCGCAAAGAGGCGTTGCCAGCAGGTAAATCCGTCCGATACTTTCCAGGCCTGCATAACTAAACTGTGAAACTGCACTAACGTAAGCTAAAGCCACTATAACCCAGCCTCGCAGCCTAAAGTCAAGGCCCTTGTTAATGGCCATCACGATCACCAGGAGGCAAACGAAGCCCATAATATACAGCCTCAACCACGATCCTGTCCTGAGCACGTCCACTACAATAATCACGTATCCCAATACCGCGGCTGCCGCCATAATATAAAGGATTATGGTCACGGCCCTGGTGCGCCACACTCGCAGCACATCATCAACCTGACTGCTCCAGGCGGCACCTGGTTGGATATCGCTAAACATCTACGGCAATTCCTCTCCTCAATCCAAATGTTATGATCGGCTACCCATTAAACATGATACAATTGCCATTAGCACAAAGCAATACTTGCATACATATTTAATGACTTCCGCCAACTGGCATGTACCTCAGAAGATAAGTTTCAATTATCAGGCGATGCTGGATTTGAATCAGCGACTCCCTGTATATAAGCACTCAGCTGCCTCTATATCGTAGTAAAGACAATCTGATATCAGGTCTCAGCATACTGTGACTCCCCGTGCCGCTCCCACTAAAACACATACATACGTATCACATCGAGGAAAGACTTTAACGGACAGGATGATTTGAATGGTGGGGCATTATGGACAGTTCACGAACTACTGTTTGAGAGCAAAAAGCTAATGACAGTTCTCCAGTTATTACTCACAGGAGGGCAAAATGGCATACCATTTACCCTGAATGCAGTTACAGGGGCCCGATTGCTGTCAAATAAAGTATTATAGGGTTGTCTTATGGTATGTTAGATGAAGCCACCCCGGGGCCTCATGCTGCTGGCCATAGGATATTATTAACCCAAGACATGCGCCCCATATCAGGTGAAGCAAAAAACACATTCCATACGTAAACATCATTTCAGATTGTGGGATCTTCATTATTACAGACATCAGGTAAAACAACGAGTTTCCTTCAACCTCAGCGATGATGATGCTTAACAATATGCCTTTTCGATATGAGCTGAATCGAAGTTTATGGAATCTCTGCGTTAGAAGGCCAATAACCAGTCCGGTTAGAATACCGATCGAATAGTGCAACGTTATTCCCTGCCAGACCGGATCAGCAGCAGCATCTAATCCGATAAGGGTCAGGAGACATTGGCCGATCAAAGCAAAGAAAGACGCTAAAGATACCCCCATAGCTGCAAGTATGATCAGGGCCACGATATCGATTACAATCGTACTTATTGTTCCGGCGATTATTCCATATATAGCGCCTTTTGCCGTATTCTCTTCATTCATTTGTTATCCCTTCCTTTGAACTTCGAAGGCAGGGGAGCTGCTGCTCCCCTGCCTTGCCTGTCCTCAATTTTCTCTTTCTACTGTGTATTCTGACCAGACTTCGTCAAGGGGCAGCCCGCAAACTTAAAGCCCCCGCCACCCTGACTGCCGGCATGCTTCTTCATGCGCCAGACAAACAGGCCGATCATCGTGATTATCAGTATACCGGCGGCCACCGTGAACAATGCCATTGCAACCATTACTGAACCTACAATTCCCCAATCCATTTCTTACTCCTTATTTTCTTACTGCAAATTAATCTGTGTTTACGCTTTGGCCCCGGCAGCAAAGGCGCATGCCCTGGCCTGATGGGCTTTCCAGCCCGGCCACCATGTTTTGTGCCAGATGTGGAGCCGTGCAAATACCGACTTCGGATGTTTGATCGCTAATTGCCGGATAGGACAATCTGCGCAACTGTGCACTTTCTCAATAAAGAATGCGCTCTTTGGGACTGTTACAAGATTGGTATTGAACCGTTGTGTGTTTTCCATTTTTGAAATCTCCTTTTATTTTTTTAATGAGAATAAGACTGGTGCCCGGCGCCCCAAAATGCCTTTACCAGTATGCCGATCCCGATGACGATCAATGCCAGCGGCCACCAGTTGCCGAAACCATAAAGAAAGGCAATCCCTATTGCTACCAGGGCTAAGCCGGCGATCAGCCCTCCGACACCGCTCCAGCGGTTTGTCAGGATCCCAAAATAGCGGACGAAAAATCCGAGGATCAGGATTGCTCCCAGGCCGATGATGAAATATGACCATCCGCTGCCTTGATTCAGCCACCCCTGGTTGCCTGCCAGGAATAGTCCGCCAACGAGTGTAAGAAACAATCCCCACCCTATCGCTGACCATGCCTGTTCGAGTTTCCGGTTACTGTCTGCCATAGTTTTAATTCCTCCTTCTTTTTCATTTGCTGATTCTGCTGATGACATAACATACCTCCTTGCTTATTTTTATTTTCCTTATTGCGTTTGATTGTTTTCTCTCACTGAAAGCAGAGCCAGGTTCAGGCTGTACAGTTTGTTGAGGATACCTATCAACGCTGCTTGATCTTGGATGCGCCCGGAAAGCATCATTTCTCCGTTTTCTGACAGCTTCATCTGCAGGCCTCCCGACCAGTCTGACCAGCTTTCATCAAGATGACCTTTGACCCGGATCTCGAAGAAACCTCCATGGACACTGCTGGAAAGGGCACTCTTCTTCTCACTGCCGTTTTCATTATTCATGTTCTTCATGGTTCCAATTTAGCAAGTTCCTGGTAATGGTTCATCGTCAAAAGGTTGTATCCGGGGTTGTACTTTTAAGGATGCGGGAAAAGTGGTTGGTAAACAGAAAGCCGGCAGTAGATTATCTGCTGCCGGCTAGTTAAGACGCCTGCGGATGCAGGTCATTCGAAGAGCTTTAACTCTTTCCCGATGGCGATTGCTTGTGTCCTGCTTTTTGCATCCAGCTTGGTATAGATATTGCTGATATGGCGTTTCACAGTGGTAAAGGATATGACCAGTTTCTCAGCGATTTCCTGATTGGAGCAACCGGCTTCAATGAGTTTCAATACTTCCATCTCGCGCGCCGTCAGTGGTTCATTCAGAAGTTTAGCCGGGTGTTGAGCAATGCCGGCAGTTTTTTCAACCGCAGATAGCAGGTCAGTGGTATATTCCGTCTCAATCTTCCTCGATCTGGCCAAGTGTAGTAATTTAACCATCGGCTCGCCTTCATCCACAAATGTACGGATGTACCGTTCCGGCTTGGCAAGCGAGAGAGCCCTTTTCAGTACCGCCAGGGCCTGCTCCGTTTCCTGTCTGCCGAGGAAGATAAGTGCTTCCAGAATCAGGACCTCTATAACCCGCCCTATCCGCTTGCCAGCCTCGGCCTTCTCAAGCAAGCGCTTACTTAAGGAAAGGGAAGTATCATAATCTGCCTGGGCCAGAAGCAAACGCAGCCGGACCACAAATTCGGGTTCGCGCAGGAAAAGAATCTCATCATCGATTGTTAATCCGCTAGCTTGAACTATCCGGGCTGCCTTCTCGAAATTCCCGTGGGCAATCCACAGGCGCGCGAGGGTGTAATTAACCCATATTAAACACTTGGGCAAAAGCAGATGCTCGCTCACCAGCCTCTCTGCGCTGTACATAGCTTCCAGCGCCGCTGGCTGGTTGCCCTGGACCTGCTCCGCCCGCGCCAGCGCTACCAAGCCGACTGCTTCATACTCCGGAGCGCCCCAATAGTTACAGAGTGTTATGCCCTGGCGGGCTTGCTCAGTTGCAGTTTCCAGGTTATTCCATTCATAGGATACCCGGCTCAATTGCCCATAGACCCGCCCGGCTATCACCAACTTTTTACCATCCGGGCGCGTCGCCATCTCCAGGGTTTCTGAATAGATTGCCATGGCTTCCTGCAACCGGCCTTGTTCTACCAGTACATCCCCCAGGTTGCAATTGACAAGAATAACCAGGTGAATGTCGCCGGCAGCTTGGCCGATCTGCTTTGCTCTTAAGTAGGCCTGCAGGGCCTCCTCAAGTTCGCCGTTCATCGCGCTGGCATCTCCCAGGAGAGCCGCAGCTATTGTACGTAAGATCCCGGAGGTCAGGTCAGTATCTGTTAAATACTCCAGTGCCTGCCGGGCAAAACTTGCAGCCCGGGCCGGCTCCCCTACCTGATACGCCGAATAAGCCCGGGCGGTCGCGATAGCCCCTCGCATGACATTGGATCCTGCCGGGGGTTCCTGCGACGCAATCATTCTCTCTGCGGTCTGCAGTATTTCTTCTACCCGCTCGGGGAATCCCGTTATGGCGGATATCCAGCCTTTGAGAATGTGTATCCAGGGCCGCGTCCGGACTTGCGCTTCGACCGCTTTGATCCAGTTGGCGAGAGTGTTCACTTCACCGCTGATCAGCAGGAGACCACCATTTTGCTCAATGAGTTGAATCGCCCTGTCATGGTCACCGGCTGTCAGCGAATGGCCAATGGCTTCGAGGACCAGCCCATTTTGCTCGAACCATCGGGAGGCACGCTGATGTAGATTGGGAAGCGAACCCGGATACTGCTGTTCCAGTCGCTTCCTTAATACTTCTGCGAAGAGATGGTGATAGCGATACCAGCGCCGTTCGTCGTCAAGCGGTATGACAAAGAGATTCATCTTCTCCAGTGATTCCAGCGTTGCTTGCCCGTCTGTGGGCCCTTCCGGGTCCGCGTCGATGACAGACTCGCATAGCGGTCCGCATATGTGGTCCAGGATCGAGGTCTGCATGAGGAAGTCGCCTATCTTTTTTGGCTGAAGCCTGATTACTTCTTCAATCAGGTAGTCCATTATATAATGGTGACTGCCGGTGAACGCTGAAACAAAACCGTGGATGTCTTTACAGTTCTGCATCGATAGTGCAGCCAGTTGTAAACCTGCTATCCATCCTTCTGTCCGTGTCTCTATAGCGGAAAGATCATCGGCGGATAGTTTTAACCCCATCATGTCATTGAGAAAGGCAGCAATCTCATCATGCGTGAAACATAACTGGTCGGCGCGTATATCCATGAGCTGGTCGCGGACCCGCAGACGGGAGAGCGGTAAAGGCGGATCAATTCGTGTAAGAAGAATAAGGTGTACCTGGTGTGGCAGATGCTCCATGAGGTAAGAAACTATCTTTGGTACGGCTTCAGTGTTAATGACATGGAAATCATCCAGCACAAGAACGAACGGTCCTGGAATTGAAGCAAGCTGATTGGTCAGGTGGTTAATTATGTTTTCATATTGAGCTGGCCGCAATATGTCTGGTATATTGTCTTCAATTCCCGGAGCGACAGGTTGAAACGCTGTAAGCAAGTATTGTAGAAAACGGGTGGGATCATTATCCCCAACATCCAGAGAGAGCCATGCAGAAGGGATACCTGTTTCTTTTATCCATGTGCTGACCAGTGTGCTTTTACCGTAACCAGCGGGGGCAGAAACTAAAATATGTTTTCTATCTATCGCCTCATTTAACAGATCAATAAGGCGAGGGCGTGATACCTGATTGGGGCGAACAGCAGGGACATAAAACTTTGTCCGAAGTAGATTCTTGCTCTGGTCAAGAGACATTTGATTGATTTCTTTTTCCCCCGAACTCCGACTATGATCGGGCATTGACACTTACTCTCCTTGCGTGCTATCCCCAATCCAGGATTTCAACTGAACTGACCCTGGCCAAGAAGTGTACCACCTTTTAAGTTAGAGTTGCCACCTTGTCACTAAATGAGTGAATTTGCCGTTTCCTATGTCATTTGATGTGATAACATCACCATAACTTAGGTTGACAGATCTAAAAACAGGTTCAGGTGTTGTATCTCTAGATGTTGTTTTAGCTTCATTGTCTTGAATGGTGGGGGACACTGGACGGTTCCCGAACTCCTGTTTGAGAGAAAGAAGCTGATTCCAACACTGCAACAACTGCCTATTGCGTGTATCACGATATAATGTACCAGTAAATTTTCAGCCAGGAAACATAATTAACGAATCGCTTTACTGCGTGTAATGTAAATTACCATCCCTATCAGAGCGACAAACACCAATGCTCCACTAAATAAAAGTATGGTCTCTGGTGTAAACTGGTCGACAGTAAAACTACCTGCACTTGTTCCGCCCACATACACCGTGTAAGTGCCAGGCTCGTTGCGTGTCACTGTAAATGTGACAGGTATTTTGCTGCCACTACCCAACGAAATACCCCTGCTTGTTTCCTCCTGTCCGTTGACATAGAGTTTCAACCTGACAGAACCTGCTACGGTGGAATTGTTCACTACATTCGCTGTAACTGTGACCGGTGTGCCCGGTGTGACCCTTGAGGCGGAGAGTGAAGCTGTCGGCACGATGATATTTGAAAGTGCAACGGGGGATGGTGGTGTGCCGGGAATGCTGGACGAACCGGTGACAGAAGGAGGTGGTCCTGTGAGGATTAGATTGTTTACAGTTTGGACCGGAAGGCTGACGACAAAAAAGCCATTAGTGAGTGTGGCTGTCCCTCCCCCGGTTGCCACGATGACATCACGGGAACCGGCTGCACTGGTATCAGTTATTGTTATGCTGACTGTCAGCTGCGTCAGGCTGTTCACGGTGACGCTGTTTACAATAATGCCGGCGCCGCCGAAGCTCACAGTTGGACTGCCATAGAAATTCGTGCCTGTGATAACCACAGTCAATGTCTGCCCCTGTATGCCCCGGGCTGGTGTAATTGAGCTGATAGTCGGACTTGGGGGCGCGAAGGCATATAGCTTGCCATTCCATGGGTCTACTGTTGCCTGTGTTCCCACGTAGACGCAACCACCGGCGTCGATGGCTGCAGCGGTAATGCCAACCGAACCAAGGTTGTAACTCCACTTGGTAGTCCCATCTGCCCCATTCAGCGCATAGAACACGCCGCCTCTATTCTGGAAATAGACCGTGCTGTCGGCGCCAATTACAGCGGAAGCATCGGTCGGGCCGAGATCAGGGCGCACCCACTTGACGGTTGCACCTGTGCCATTGTCAGTGATAGCCCAGAATCTTGAGTTTGGGGAGGCAGTATTGTTGCCTATATAGATGGTGCCGTCACTGCCGATGGCCGGCGATGCCTGGCAACGTCCACCGGCTATATCAAATTCCCATTTGTCAACGCCCGCCCATCCTGTGTCCGTGATGGCGATAAGACCTCCGTTGCCGGAGTTGATATAAATTGTACCGTCGGCGCCAATGGCCGGCGACGTACTGTGCAGGAGCGATACGATGTTATAGGACCATTTCGGATCACCCGTGCTTGTAAAAGCATAAAGGTAGTCCCAGGTGCCAACGTAAATGGTGCCGCTGCTAGGGCCGCTGGTGGCTATAGCCGGAGATGACCCCGTAAACGTCCCTGGCACCGTCTTAATCCATATATGGCCTGCCGAACTGCCGTTGTCCTTGATAGCGTAGAATTTATTGTTGGCGGTGAAATAGATTGTCCCGTCGGGGCCTATGGCTGGGTGGGAATATATGAATTCACCAACCGCATAAGACCATTTGTGGGTGTGGTCCGGGTAATAGGCCGCCAGGTCGCCAGCCTGGACGACATATATGGTGCCGTCGCTGCCGACTGCCGGAGTCGAATTCATATTGCGCCAGGTGGGGTTTGACCATTTTTCTGTTCCGTCGGGGTTGATAGCATACAGCCGCTGGCCGCCATTCGAAGCGCAGACATACAGGGTGCCGTCACTGGCAATAGCCGGACTGTTCGTTGCGCCGGCATCAAGGGTGAAGGTCCACTTGAGGTTGGCGGCCTGGGGGCCGACGTAGGGGCTGCGGCCAGTATGCTGCAGGTCGTGCTGGAACATAGGCCAGGCGGAATTCGCCAGGGCGGGCAAAATGCCTGGCGCTGTCTGTGAAATGACCAAGACATTCTTTGCCATGACCGGAAGGACAGAAACTGATATTAGTGACATGAACAGTACGGCAGCCAGAATCAAATGATTCGGTCTAATTCGCATGCTTCAAACCTCTCTAAGTAATATGGCCCCAATTATTCGGTTCCGTGTGCTAATGACTCGGGAAAAAGGAGCTGATTTGAGATATTTAATCATTGCCTGGATGGATTGTCAATATCTCAGGCAATACTTGCTTCAGACGGATGTGCCGGTATGTTGAACCCTATATGAAGTGGGAAATCGGTTAAATGTCAACAGCGGAACTGTGATTAAGCCGGGGATGATTTAAAGTGCACGTTAATATATATTTGTGGAAAAGGTTCGGAAAGTGCCAGGAGTCGGTACTGCTTTTGGTTCGATTGTGGAGCATTGTGGACATTTCCCGAACTTTTATTCGAGAAGAAAGGTCTGATTCCAAGGGTAAAACAATTACTAGTCGAAAGCTCAGCAGCCTCCGAACCGAGCTAACCCTGCGTGGAATCCGTGCACAACCACGGTCGCGTTCCCTAGCATCTGGGCCTTTTTGCGCAGTTGCCCCAACAGGTACTCATTTATTTCGCCGTAGATGTTAATTGTCAGCATATTGACAAAGTCGGCGAATTTGGGGAATTCAGGCCCAGCCACCTTCATGTGAAATTCCAACGAAGCGGAGTCAGGATGGATGTGGATAACGGTCATTCTTTTACCACCCTCCGTGAAATACACGTTATAAGCTATTATCCGAGGCTCTTTAGCCCTAACAAACTCTGCTAACTCTTTGATGGCTGCCTTGAGCTCATCAAGCCTTCCATCGCGGACCTCTGAATGGTCGATATAGACAATTGACTTTTGCTCGGACATATTTCTCTCCTTCAATTACGTGCGTAGGACTTTCCAGGCTGACCTGCCCCAAACAATTATATCAATTATCAAGCCCCAATTCGGATCGTGGAAATGTGTTCGTGTTTCTATTAGGTTAACCCGAAAGATTTGAACGTAATACCCATGGTAATAACTTCACCATTCTCACGAGTAAAAATTGGGGGAAATCTGACCTTCTTGGTGAAAATCGTAGCTGAAGCAAGGTAATGATATTACCTAAGTGGTGGGGCATTATGGACAGTTCCCGAACTCGTGTTTGAGAGCAAAAAGCAACTCACTACATTATTGCATGAATTTCTGATGCCCCAGGATTACGGACTCCGCAGGCATTCATCGTGATTATCAACGTTGCGCATTATGAAGGTATCAGTGCGGTGTTCAAAAGTCATGCGGTATTTTCGATCGACATGGGCTTCAAACACACCAGGGGCACCCTCTACAGGGTGACTGCGTAGACCAGGGTGACGGAAATCAGTATCAAGAAGTATCAGTGCCTTATCTACCTTCTTTTGTATTGTCTTGGGCAGTTTCCAATATTGCCGCACAAAGCGCTCGGTGAGATCAATAGGCATTGACGGCTGCCCTCATTAGCATAAATCTATCCGCCCTCAGTCTGCCCGTGAAGAAAATCAATTGCTGCCCTGGGATGAGAGAATTTGCGGACACGGCCAGCACGGATATCTTCTTCTGCTTCATTTTCGCCCTGCTGCCAACGTTCGGACCAAAACCAAGCTTGTTCCTTATCGATCAGCTTTTTCACCTTTAACACAATCTCGCCATTTCTCACTTGAACGTCCAGGAAATCACCTTCCTCTATGCCAAGTTTCTCCCTTACTGACTGCGGAAGTGTTATTTGCGCTTTCTTACGTAGCTGAATCTGCTCAGGCATGACTGTCTCCTACTTTCCAACTATCTTACTTTCCAACTATCTAAATGCAGAATACCACGTCATGGATGGCGTGTCAAGCTTAAACAAGCTAATGTGGGTTATGACTTATGGAAGAGGGCTACCATTACTAATCTGGAACTTAATTAACACATTGCGATAATAGCTGATAAGGCAGATGGTTCGGGATCTGTCTTGAATGGTGTTATTTTTAGCTTCAGAAAATTGTTTGGTGGGGCATTGTGGACAGTTCCCGAACTCCTATTTGAGAAGAAGGATCTGCTACCGGAGATACAGAACCTATTGCTTTTCTGAATGATTGCCCTTCAAGTGCCGGTATGATAATATGTAATACCAGGAGGTTATGATGGGCAAAGAAAAGATAGCCATAACACTAGATGAGCGGTTCGTTGGCGAACTGGATCGGTTGGTTGATAAGCATGTATTCCAGAGTCGTAGTCAGGCCATCCAGGAAGCCGTCAGTGAGAAACTTCTCCGTATGAAGCGGACTCGTTTGGCTGAAGAAAGTGCTAAACTCGAGTCGGCATTTGAAAGGACTTTATCTGACGAAGGATTTATTGAGGATATGCAGCAATGGCCCGAATATTAAGAGGTGAGATTAGATGGGCTGATTTGAGTTCCACACAAGGGCATGAGCAGACCGGAGCGCGTCCCGTACTAATCCTCAGTCACGATGTCTTCAATGAACGTTCAGGAACCGTAATAGTTACTGCAATTACGAGCCAGGCACAGCAGGCTGGTTTTCCTTTGACTCTTGCATTAAAGACCGGAGATTTGCCAAAGCATTCATGGGTCAAGATTAGTCAAATCAGAACGCTGTCCACTGAGAGGATGGGAAAGCTAATTGGCAGGGTTTCTCAAGAAGAACTGGCTCAAGTTATTGAAGGATTGAATGAAATCATAGCATAGAAGCGTCATGGTCCTGTGCGGACTTGAGGACAGTTCCCGAACTCCTGTTCGAGAAGAAGAATCTTATTCCGGCGATCCTGAGATTGCTTATATCATGTCAGATGTAACAAATTAAGACTGAGAATGACAGGAAGGCATCACAGTTCCTTGAAAATTAGTTAGCTCTTTTTCTCAATAGCAATTTTAATTCTCATAAATGCACCGCACATTGCCCCGGCAAATGATAGCGCAACGCAGATTAATAAATATGGGTTTAGGCTAGTTGCATATCCCAGTATGGCGAATAATCCGAGAAACACGAAAGTGTGGATGGTTATGTTATTACTTAAAAAGCGGTAGTGTATTTTCTCGTAGTATTTTGTTGTCTGCATTTATATCTCCTCACTGATATCCACGTTTCATCGTCAATGTGAAGTCGCCGTATATTCTATAACACCGGGATAAGCATGCTTAGATTTGTTCTATATTCTAAGGGGAGTGAGGTCGGTATGGCAAATGCAAGCAAATTGGATAAAGGAAAAGTTCACCATTGCCATCCAGCCGCACTTGATTATTTAACGTGGCATGAAGTCATTTAGCCGTCACCTAACTTTGTGGGGCATTGTGGACAGTTCCCGAACTCGTGTTTCCGCGTGATAAGCTGATTCGGGCGCTTCAACAATTACTCGCAGGTTGATAAAAAGAGAGCCGCTGTATTAGCAGCGGCCCTCCTGTTTATCGAAGATTAATATTAGACTGCGCGTTGCCTGCGCCAGAGCATGACCATGCCGATTAAGAAAGCCAGTGCAACCAGGGCGGCACTGAAGATGAGAATTCCGTCAGACTCTCTGAACATCTTAACCTTAAAGCTGCCGGCCGGTACACCGTCAACATAGACACTGTAATCGCCCGGCTCGCTGCGCGATACATTGAAGGTCAATTTAGAGGAGCCCCCGCTGTTCACTGTCACTCCCTGGGTTGATTCCACCTGTCCGTTAACATACAGTACAACCTTCTTGTTGCCGTTGACCGTGCTACTATTTAGCATATCGGCGGTTACCGTGATGGGTGTGCCGGGTGTGACTGTTTTAGCTGATAGGGAAGCGCTTTGAACCAGGATATTTGGAAGCGAAACCGGCGGCGCCGGCGTCGTAGGCGCTGACACAGTAGAGGAATGGGATCCGGGGCCTATTGAAGTAATTAGAGGGATTACCATGAACCCTCCCGTCAGCGTAGCGGTACCCCCGGGGGTGGTCACTAAGACGTCTCGGTAACCGGGCGCAGCCCCTGCAATGGATATGTTGGCTGTAATCTGCGTGAGGCTGTTTACCGTGACGCTGTTCACGGTTATTCCAGCCCCGAGGCTGATAGTTGTGGGCCCGGCAAATTTAGTACCTGTGATGACTATTGTTAGAGTTTGCCACTGCAGGCCGCTGGTAGGAGTGACAGCAGTAATCGTGGGTGGCTCCGGCGTATTGAGCAGCACTGAGACATCAGTGGAGGACTGATTGGCCACGGCCAGGTCAGGTGACCCGTCCCTGTTGAAATCGCCCACTGCGACATAAATAGGGAAAGATCCCACAGCATAGTTCACTGCCGCCGCGAATGCGCCGAGGCCATTGCCCAGCAGTACGGAGACAGTGCCGATGGCGCGAAAACTGGCCACGACCAGGTCAGGAGACCCATCTCGGTTGAAATCGCCCACTGCGACAGAGATAAGAGTGTCCCCCGCTGCATAGGGAACTGGCGCCGCGAAGGCGCCCAGGCCATTGCCCAGCAGTATGGAGACAGTGCCGATGGCGAGAAAATTGGCCACGGCCAGGTCAGGAGACCCGTCCCTGTTGAAATCGCCCACCGCAACAGAGGAGGGGGAATTTCCCGCTGGATAGTCCACTTTTAGGGCAAATGCGCCGAGGCCATTGCCCAGCAGTACGGAGACATTGTTGCTGCCACCATTGGACACGGCCAGGTCAGGGGACCCATCCCCGTTGAAATCGGCCACGGCAATAGAATAGGGTTTTGTTCCCACGTTGTGGTTCATAGCAGCCGCGAAGGCGCCGAGGCCATTTCCCGGCAGTACGGAGACATTATTGTCGTCCCAATTGGCAACGGCCAGGTCGGGATTGCCATCCCGGTTGAAATCGCCCACTGCGACGGAGACGGGGTTTTTCCCCGCTGCATAGGGAACTGGGGCCGCGAAGGCGCCCAGGCCATTGCCCAGCAGTATGGAGACAGTGCCGATGGCGAGAAAATTGGCCACGGCCAGGTCAGGGGACCCGTCCCTATTGAAATCGCCCACGGCAACAGAGGAGGGGGAAATTCCCGCTGGATAGTCCACTTTTGGGGCGAATGCGCCGAGGCCATTGCCAAGCAGTACGGAGACATTATGGGAGACCATATTGGCTACGGCCAGGTCGGGAGTCCCGTCCCGGTTGAAATCTCCCACGGCGACGGAGCGGGGCGCAAATCCCGTTGGATAATTCACCGCCGTGTTGAAGGGCATAGCGTGCGCATTCCCTGCTGGTATGGCAATAACTACCATGCAGAGAACTACTGAAACAAAAAACCTGACCAACCTGCTATTTATCATAATCTCCATCCCTCTCAAATATAATTGCGCCTACAAAATTTCAGCCTAAATCGCTTTCCAAGATACTACTGGCAATGGCGCTATGTCAACGACTTGAGGCACTTTGTTTGTGATGGTGTGTGATTACGATATTGAACTTGATTATCTCTTCGCGATAAAGGCCGCAGACAAGAAAGTTCGGGAACAATCAGGTGTAGAACACCGTGTCCGCTGCAAGGACGGTAGTTGGCGCTGGCAAACAACTAATGCTTCACCTATCATTGACGAAGGCGGAAATATCATCGTGTGCTCTTTTTTGATTGACAATATTGCCTGCTCATGTTAATTTGTTTTGGACAATTTAGGCAATTACGTATTAAAAAAACGTATATGTATTTAACTCAAACAGCGCTTGACCTGAGGAGGACTCCATGAATAAGGCCCCGCGGCTGCTGTCCATGCTGCTCATCGCTCTGTTGCTCTCAGCTTCATTTCCCCTGTTATCCTTGCTGACCCCGGCATCAACCGATGGTACAGCGAGCGCTGACTGGACAATAGTGCCCAGCGGAACTAGTGAAACCCTGTATGGGATCTGGGGCAGCGCTGCCAACGATATCTGGGCCGTCGGCGCCGGTGGCACAATTTTGCACTGGGACGGAAAAACCTGGACCCGGGCGGACAGCGCCACCGGCGAGACCTTTCGCGCCGTTTGGGGCAGTTCCTCCACCAATGTATTTACCGTGGGATCGACCAGCACCATCCGGCACTGGGACGGCAGCACGTGGTCAGGCATGACCGATACCACCAGTCTTGACCTCTATGGTGTATGGGGTGACGCGGCCAACAGTGTTTTCACTGCAGGCAACATGTTATCCATATTTCACTGGAACGGCCACGAATGGGAATACTGGGATATTCAATTAACAACGGACTCATTTTATTCCGTTTGGGGCACATCCTATAACAACGTCTATCTGGTCGGCGATTCCGGCCGCGTACACCACTACAACGGCAGTTCCTGGAATGACATAGACATCGGCGCTGGAGCCGTTACTTTGAATGCCGTTTGGGGCACTTCAGCCAGCGATATTTACATTGCAGGCAATGATGGGACGTTATACCACTATAATGGGAGCACCTGGAGCTCCAAGATCCTGTCGTCTGCACCGCTTCATGGCATCTGGGGCTCTTCCGCCAGTAATATATTTGTTGCAGGCGATAACGGTTTTATCACGCATTACGACGGCAGCAACTGGACAGCTACGAACACCGGCACCTCAAAGCACGTTAACGCTGTCTGGGGAAGCTCGAGCACCGACATCTGGGCTGTCGGCCAGGACGGTACTATCCTGCACTACGGTCCCAGCGCTAAAACGTCCACTATCAGCAGCGGGCGTGGCGCCGTAGCATTCACCGTGAATACCGGTTTTATTGACAGCGTCATGAACATCAGCATCTACGAAACAAACTGCTCCAATCCCTTGTATTATGACTTCCCTTACGGACTTTTTTCTTTCAATGTAACCGGAATAGCGGCAGGAGCGACAGTTGAGGTAACCCTCAACTTCGCTCAGCCTCTTCCAATTAACGTCAAATATTATAAATGTATCGACAATAATATGGTCGACTGCACCTCCCTGATGAGACAGCTGGATAACTATACATTGGTCCTTTCCCTCACCGACGGTGGCCTCGGCGATTCAGACCACAGCGCCAACGGCATCATCGTCGACCCGGGAGGCCCGGCCCAGTATGTAGCACCCGTCACACCCCAGGTTTATGGCCCGGTTTACGGCCAGGGCACGATGACGTCCGTGCCGCAACAGGCCCCGGTTGCCCTCTCCAATATCTTGGTCAAGACCGCCTCTCTCTCGGCTGCAAAGGTTGGCCCAGGGGAACCGGTAACGGTAACCGCTAACGTTACCAATACCGGCACGGTCAACGGTACTTCCAGCATCAAGGTCTATGTGAATGGCGAACTGGAAAACAGCCAGGGCATCACGGTCAGCAGCGGCAGCAGCACTCCCCTTACTTTCACCATCAGCCGCGACGAGCCGGGCGCTTACAGCGTTTACGTTGGTGGCACTAACGCAGGCAGCTTCACAGTAGACCAGTTCACACCGCAAACCATCCTCATTATCAGCGGGGCGCTGGTCTTCTTCGCCTTCATCCTGGGCGTCATCCACATGACGCGCAAAAAACAGGCACAGTAAACATTAAGCTGACAATAAACAAAGGGGCCTCAACTTAAGTTGGGGCCCCTTTTATATGCGAACAACTTTACAAGTGATAGCTAGCAAAATGATAGGAGTAGAATGGTGGATCATTACTGATCTGGAACTTGATTGACACTTCGCGATAATAGCCAGTAGACAAGAAAGTTCGGGATCTGTCCAGAATGGTTACTTTTTTAGCTTCATTGTCTTGAATGGTGGGGCATTGTGGAAAGTTCCCGAACTCCTGTTTGAGAGTAAAAAGCTGATTCCGGCGATCCGGAAATTACTCACTGGAGGATGAAATGCTAGACCTAAAATGTACTGAATGCTCCTGTACAGCCCTACTTGATTTACCGCCACCGCTACAATTGAACTCAACACCAATCAGGCGCCGCTCTTGTGATCTCCGCCTATCCGGACATCGCCGTCGCTGAAGAATTTAAATTGATTCCGGCCGTGACCCTTGGAGTAATACATGGCTGAATCAGATTTCTTTATCAGGGTATCTAAATCCTCTGCTTCGCCGGGGTAGATGGCGATGCCTATGCTGGTCGACAAATGTACCTGGTGACCGTCGATTAACAGCGGCTCTGCAAAGGTATCAAGCATCTTTCGGGCAATAGCAGTGGCATCTTCCTTGCGTTTGGTCTCCTGCATCACCAGCACAAACTCGTCTCCGCCAATGCGGGCCAACGTGTCGCTGGCACGTATAATTCCTGTCAGCCGCGTGCTGACGGTTTTCAGCACCTGGTCGCCTGCTTCATGACCGAGCGTATCGTTGATGGATTTAAATTTGTCCAGGTCCAGCGACATGACGGCCAGCCTGGTTTTATTACGTTGGGCCAGCGCGGCGGCCATGTTGAAGCGGTCGGTCAGCAGTACCCTGTTGGGCAAGCCCGTGAGGAAGTCATGGGTCGCCATTTCCTCGAGCTTTTGCTCCAACTGCTTGCGTTCGGTGATGTCCATAAAACTTTCCAGGTAACAGTGTCTTCCTTTGATAATCAATGGGTACACGCTTTTGAGTATGCTTTTGCTGCCCGTCCGCACAAATAATTTTACGTTCTGAATTATCGATATTTTGCCCAAGATCTTTAACCGGACATTTGCCCGCTTCGGCCGGGCAAACAAAAGAGTGACAGACGTGCCCGACTATTGCCTCTTTGGCCAGGCCGATCACTTCTGCCGCTGTCTGATTAGCCTCAAGAATGATTTTTGTTTCACTGTCGATTACCAGGATCCCCGTTCCTACAACATTGAACATGGATGTGAGAGCAGCCTCGCTCTCATACAGGGCCTCCTCTGCCTGCCTGCGCTCGGTCACATCGCGGCTGATAGAGCGGAAACCGGTGATCTCACCGCGTTCGTTTTTGCGCAGGGAAACCGAGGATTCGGCAAACCCGATAGAGCCGTCTTTGCGCCTGACTTCAAAGGCAAATCCCTTGTTGGGCTCCCCTGTCGTATATGCCGTGTGATAAGCCTTAAATACCGTCTTAGCCTCATTTTCAGACAGGGCGATCTGGAAGTTGCTGCCTATCAGTTCCTCCCTGCTATAGCCAAGGTTAAGGCATGCCGCGTCGTTAACGAAGGTAAAATTACCCGCCAGGTCTACTTCATAATAGGAGTCATGCATCTGCTCCAAAATGGTCCGGTATTTTTCCTCCGATTGTTTTAAGGCATAAGTTGATACTTTGCCTTTATCCCTCTCGTTAAAAGTGAGCACCACCAGCAAGCTGATGACAATTGCCAGAATCATAAAAGCTACCATTCGCAGGGTGGCGTCAGGATAAGGTGATATAAAAAAAGCACGTGGCAGAAATATGAGCAGCGAGGCTACATTTGCCAGCAGGGCGCCGCGCAACCTGTAGTAGTAACTGGAATACAGGATGGGCGCCAGGAAGAGCATCCTGTGCGGGTCGTGCACCGTGTAGAAGATATCCCAGCGCAGGGCTTCCCATTCAAAGAGATTGACCAATTCGCCGAAGTAATAGAAGGCCGTGCAGGCGGTAAAGAGGGCAAGCAAGGTGTAAAAATGCTTATCCCTCAAAATAGCCTGTTCCATCGAGAATACACTCTTCCGTTTGACTGGTCAGGCACCCGTTTTGCCGGTGCAGATTTGACCATGCGTGCAGCTCTATATTTTATTAAAACACCTCCGGCATTCCAGGTTCTGTGAATTGGAACCCATCCTTTTGAAATAGCTTCAAGCAGGCGTCTACCACGGCAGGGTCGTACAGTTTGCCCCTGCCATCTGATATCTCCTCAAGCGCCTTATCGATGCCCAGTGCCGGCCGGTACGGGCGTGCGGACGCCATGGCTTCAACCACGTCGGCTACTGCCAGTATCCTTGCCTCAAGTATTATGTCCCCGCCCCGCAGGCCCTGCGGATATCCCGACCCGTCCAGCCTTTCATGGTGCTGCCATACAGTAAGGGCAATGGGCCAGGTGAATTCAATATCAACCAGTATGGCGTAGGCAGTTTGCGGATGCTGTCTGATTATTCCCACTTGCATTTCAGTGAGCTTGCCCCGATACATGAGTATCTCTAACGGCACGGCAAGCTTGCCCGAATCATGTATGAACGAGCTCAGGCGGATACCCCCGATTTGTTCCTGCGGAAGGCCCATCCCGGCGGCTATAGCACACGTAAGCTCGGTCACACGGTGCTCGTGGCTGGTAGTGTAGGGGTCCCTGCTTTCGTTAAATCTCGACATGGCCACAATAACACTCTGCAGCGCGTCGCGATACTTTTTTTCACCCACCTTTAAAGCTTCTTCCGCCGCCCTCTGGACGGTGATATCGCCTATGCTTGACAGGATGCATTTTTCGTTGTTAATAGTGACCAGGTTAGCCGAAAAAAGCCCGGTTAACAGCCCCCCCGTCTTTTTCCGGAACTGATACTCCATCGCGTGAACCTCACGTCCCTGCACCAGCTCGCTGACAACAGCCAGGCGGTCTTCATCCCTGGCCCACAGGTGCAGGTCAAGCGTGGTCTTCCCGATTACTTCAGCATATTTATACCCGGCAATGGTCTCAAAGCCGTCATTGACTTCGAAGATCCTGCCGTCGGCTGGCCTGGTGAGGGTAATTGCATACGGTGAGGAATGGAAAGCCGTGGCAAATTTCTCTTCCTGGGTTTTAACATCTGCCAGCAAACGCCTGTTCACCAACAGTACCAGGCTGATGGCAAGGCAGATGCTGAGCACGATATACACGGTGATGGCCAGCGCATCAATTGCTCCCGCTTTAAAGAAATCATTGGTCTGCCCCGGGAAGAAAATATGTAGTAAGATCCTGATAAAGCTGAATACAACGTAACCTGCGAAGACTATACCTGTGAGCCGGGTTATCTGGCGCATGCCGGCGTTCGCCCGGCGCAGCAGCAGCCAAACGCACTGGAAGGTAAAGATCATTGACATTGCCGATAGGGTAATTTCCCGTATCCTGAGGTCCGGCTGAACAAGGGCGTAATAAGTAAATATAGCGATAAAAACAGCCAGCAGAACGTAATTATGGATTTGCCGGCCCTTTTTCCCGGTAAAGCGCTCTAACCCTAATAAAATAATTAGTGCCCCTGCCTGGACCATGGTATTGGCAAGCACCATGGATACGAGGTCAGGTACCAGTCCGCGCAGGACAATCAATACTGCCCCGGCCGCCTGCAAAATCATATCCACCAGCCAGAAGGTAATGCCTGCAAAGCGTCCGCGGTTCTGACCCCATATGACCGCTACCGCACCGGCGCCTATAAAATTGACGATGACATATAGCAGCATCAGTGTCTTGATATCAGGTATCATCAATTTCCCTCCATCAGCCTGAGGCCATTTCCACAAACTTTGAATTATTCAACTAATCTATAACCTTCTTCTGTGAACAGTTTCACGCAGGCATCCACCACATCAGGATCATATAGTTTACCTTTGTTCTTGGATATCTCTTCCAGCGCCTTATCGATGCCTAATGCTGGACGGTATGGACGGTGTGAAGACATGGCTTCAACCACATCGGCCACAGCCAGTATTTTGGCTTTCATCAGCGTATCCTCTGCCTTCAGCCCCCTGGGGTAACCTGAGCCATCCAACCTTTCATGATGTTGCAGGACGGTCTCTGCAACAGCACCGGGGAAATCCATGCCTTGGACAATATCATAGCCGTTTTGAGCATGAGTCCTTATCAGATTCAATTCAATAGCGGTAAGTTTTCCGGGTTTGCTGAGGATATCGGAGGGAACATATATTTTGCCGATATCATGGACTGTTGCCGCCATCCTTAGCTGTTCAATCTGTGTATCATCGAACTTCATCTCCACGGCTATGGCAGTTGCCAGGTCGGCCACTTTCTGCTGGTGGCCTGCTGTGTACGGGTCTCTCAACTCCACGATTTTGACCATGGTCTTGATAGCATCATTCAAGGCTTTCTGCAGGGATTCGTAGCTTTTAGCGAGTTTTTCTTCAGCTATCTTGCGCTCGCTGATATCTTGTGCAAGAATTGCAATATCTTCACCCATCGATACAACCACCAGACGTAACCATGTCGGCCTTGAAACGATCTCTCCAACATATACTTCTTCTATTATCTGTGGCTTTCCAGAATTGGACACATAGATATATGCTTCAAATATAGATGTGCCTTTATGAGTTGGAAATAAGTCAAGCATCCGCTCGCCTTTTACTTCTTCCGGATCTGTTCCGTTAATACGTGCGATTGTCTTATTTTCGTAAACCCATGTAAAGTCAATAATCTCACCTTTTTCATTTCGCAAGGGATGAAGAATAGTGAATCCATCGGGAGACATTTCCTGCGCAACCCGAAACAGCTCCTCGCTCTCTCGCAAAGCTTCCTCCACCCGCTTGCGCTCGGTGATGTTCCTGACCTCGGCCAGGATGGATAGCGGATTGCCGTCCTTATCCCTTGTTCCGCTGAGCATATTTTCCGTCCACAGGGTTGAGCCGTCCTTGCGGTAATACTCAAGCTCTAATATATAGGTAGGATTGTATTCCGGATCGGCCATTATCCCTGGCATCAACTCGAAAAACAAATCCGCTGCTAATTTAAGCGACTCCGGCGTGACGCGCTGCTCAATAGGGAGCTCCATAAGCTCCTTGTGCGTGAAGTCGGTGAGTTTTTCCATGGAGGGGCTTTGATATGTGGGCTTCAGGTTCATATCCAGCATCCACAGGCCGTCCGTTACGTGCTCCGATAGCCAGCGGTACTGATCTTCGCTTTTCCGCAGTGCCTCTACAAACTCTTTGCGCTCGGTGACATCCTGTAAGAAATTCAGGGTTGCAGGTTTGCCCTCCCAGGTAATCAAGACTGCGCTGAGACTTAACCATCTGGTCTGTCCCTCTTTGTTAAGGGCGCGGAAAGAATAGGAGCCATCGAATTTTTCGCCACTCACACGCCGTGACTCTCTTTCGACAATCATTTCTCTGTCATCAGGGTGGACATAGTCGGTAAACAGTTTGTTCGTCATCTCGTCGACAGGAAGCCCGGCGGTAGCTGCCAGGGCACGGTTCACAAATTTAAATAAGCCATCCTGTATGACGCATATGCCTTCCCCTGAGTTTTCCACCAGGCTGCGGTATTTCTCTTCAGAATCACTCAAGGCTTCCTCTGACCTCTTGCGCTCGGTTATGTCCCTTGCCAGTCCCAATATATGTTCCGGTTTACCAAGCTTATCCCGGATGATGCTGAACTTGCTTTCCGCCCAAAAAGATGTACCGTCTTTTTTATAGTACTCCAGATCGGCGGTGAAGGGGCCATTATAGTCCGGATCGGCATCTACCCGGGGCAATTCCACTAAAAATGCATTGGATACCACTTTGAGGGACTCCGGGGTAAAGTACTGCTCCAGTGACATATCCATTATCTCCTGTGACGTGAAACCGCTTTGCTTTTCTGATGCTGGACTGCAGTAAATTAGCTTGAGGTTCATGTCCAGGAGCCACACCCCATCAGACGTGTTGTCTGCCAGAAGGCGGTATTTCTCCTCACTCGCCAGCAGGGCTTCCTGCATCTTCTTGCGCTCGGTGATGTCGTCGCCGGAGCTTCGGGTGCCGGTTATGCGGCCCTGTTCATCGCGCAGCAAGGCGTTGTGCCAGGCGACCTGCCGTACCTCGCCGCCGCGGGTGACGATGGGGTTTTCAAAATACTCCGCCGCTTCCAATTCGCCGGCTATAAGCTTCAAGAAGAACGGATACACCTTCTCCATGCCATCCGGCTGGGGCAGGCAGATGGAAAACCAGAGCTGCCCTATCAGTTCGTCTTCTCGGAATTCAAACAGCTGACAACCCTTCCGGTTGATGCTGGTTATCCTTCCTTCGGTGTCCAGCGCGACGATTATGGTCTCTACCGTATCCAGGTAGCCCTGGGCACAGTCCCGTTCCCTGCTCAGCGCCAACTCCGCCTGCTTTTGCCTGGTTGTATCACTCATCGTCGACAGGCACACTGTCTTCCTGCTTTTGGCATCCTTTGCCAGGGTTGCCTCAATCCTCACCCAGAGCTGGGAGCCATCCCTGCGCACCATCCTAATTTCGCAAACCTGGGGCGATTGCGTAGCAAAAAGCTGACGGTGGTGCAGATAGTAGATGTCATAGTCTTCCGGAAAAATGAGGCTGGTAAACCTCTGCGCACGCAGGTCGCGCGGCACAACTCCCAGCATTTTGGCCCCGGTCAGGTTAGACTCGAGGATTATGTCCTTTTCACTTATACTGAAATAACCGACCGGCGCAAGATCGTACAGATCAAAGTATCGTTCTTGTGATATCTTCAATTCCTCTTGGGCCTGCTGGAGCTCCTCATTCTGCGTCTCGAGCTCGACCTGGTGCACCTGCAGCTCGTGGACGGGCTTGTCCAGGTACTGCTTTTTCGCTGTAGGACGTCTACCGGCGGAGCGGGCGACTTTTTTCTCGGCCCCAGCACGCATCCTTTGATCGTTAAATTCGCTATCTTCCGGCTTGGCCTTACCAGCCCTGCCTGCCATAGCTCCGGGTTTCCTCATTCAGCCGTTTGCCTCCCCGCCTATTTTAATAATAATCTAAGTTACGAATGCGATTTTATATGATGTCTTTGCGTCAGTTTATTCCCCCCCCAGCCCCCATGTCAACATACTTTTATTAATTAGAAAAGTTGAGGTGTAAATCGTGCTGATAGTAGCACTCATCACCCTTAGCGCCAATAGCCCGTAGACAAGAAAGTTCTGGATCTATCCAGAATGGTTACTATTTTAGCTTCATTGTCTTGAATGGTGGGCCATTCTGGACGGTTACCGAACTCCTGTTTGAGAGTAAAGGGCTTATTCCAGCACTCCAGCAATTACTTTCAGGAGGATAAGGTGACGGAAAGATTTGTGTCAGGGCTAGCGTAGGTTCAGCACTGACCACGTGCCAGTGTTATTAAACTTTAGTGGTGATGATACTCTCCTAGCATCCCGCCTGTCTTAATGGGGAGTGGCCGTATCTCTAAAGTTTGCTTCGAAATATGAACTTCCTATAATATATCTTTAGGATATTTATTATGTTAGCGCGATTAAAGAAGACAGCTAATTTGATAACGGCTGCGTGCTTTGTAATTGTCTTGCTACTAATTGGGTGCGTTGCTTCGCCTGCACCTGACCCTCATTCTCTGCCTCATTCAAATGTTGTAATACCCATGCAAGAGGCAGGGGACGTGTACGATCTGTCTTATTTAAAGGACAAAGATCCAGCAGAGATAGGTAATTCCAACCTTCCCATCACACCAGTGGAAAGACTAAGCCTCACCGGACGCCCCCCCCAAAGCGTGGATATCACTACATATCGTCTAACGGTATCCGGTATGGTAAATAATACCCTGGATTTAACATATCAGGAGCTGCTTGCATTTCCATCAACTACTCAGGTTGTACTTCTTATCTGCCATGAATCGCATGTAGACAATGCCCGATGGACAGGTATTCCGGTGTCTTTCCTGCTCGAAAAAGCTGGGGTATCAGAAGGCGCTCATGAGGCAACCTTCATTGCGCTGGACCGTTATTCACGTACTCTGCCATTGGATGTTATCAGGCGTAATGGCACCTTTGTAGCATATCAAGTTAATGGCGAAACCATACCGTTGAAACACGGCTATCCTTTGCGCTTAGTAATTAAGGGTATGTATGGCGAGAATTGGGTAAAATGGCTGAGACAGATAGACGTTAAATAAGGTGAATACACCGCAATGATAAGATATACTCATTCATTATTAGAAAGTTGTTGATTAGGAGGATATATGGGTAGAAGTGTATTGCAGATAACTCTATCGATATTGAATATATTTGGCTTTCTCTGCGTCGTTATAGTAAATGCACTTGCCAATGCACTTCCCATAAATAATAAAACAACCGGCGCGTTATCCGATCAGTATCCAAACCTATTTGTACCAGCAGGGCTGACATTTTCAATATGGGGATTAATCTATGTATTACTAGCCGTCTTTGTCGTATACAGCATCATAATAGCTCTCAAGGCAGATAACAGAAGCTCTTTCATTGACCGCATAGGTATATTATTCTTCCTAACCTGCATTGCTAATATTGGTTGGATATTCGCCTGGCACTATGAGATTGTGCCTCTGTCCATAATACTAATGATCTTATTGCTAGCCTGTCTGATAGCAATTTACCTGCGCCTATCTATTGGTCAATCAAATGTATCAAACCAAGAAAAATATCTGGTTAATTTGCCTTTCAGTGTATACCTCGGCTGGATTACGGTAGCAACAATCGCCAACGCAACAGCTTTGTTGGTCAATGTCAATTGGAATACATTCGGGCTTGGAGAACAGTTCTGGACAGTATGCGTCATAACAGTAGCGATAATTATTGCTCTGATAATGGTATTCCAAAGGAAAGACATATTCTACGGCCTGGTTGTTGTCTGGGCATTAACTGGCATATTGATAAAGAGATTGGCTGTTGATCCAACACCTTATTACAGCATCTTGATAACTGTTATTGCAGGTCTTATTCTTCTCTCCCTTGCTATAATATTCCAAATTATAAAGCGCAAAGTATATTAGGTTTAACTCAGCAGCTTTAAAACAGAAATCCGTTTGTTTATTATTGTACGTAGAAGAGCATTGGTGGCAGCGACTGGGATTGAACCACTGACAAAGAGCTATGAGTCCCTTGTGAAGTTAGTTAAACTTGAATATGAACCGTTAGCTTATGAATGCGCTTTTTATCGTGGTTGAGCATACATACCGATGTTTGTTCAATGGTAATAATATTACCAACATCCGTAGCTAAAATAGTATCTGTCTGATTTTGAGTTGGTCAAATCGTAACTAAAGTTAGGCGATATTGTTACCTAACTTGGTGGGCCAGTGTGGACAGTTCCCGAACTCCTGTTTGAGAGTAAAAAACTTATTCCTGCGCTGCAGCAATTGCTTATTGAAGGATAAAATGGCCAAATTCAAACGTCCTAAGCGTGGCTGTACCATACCATATCATTACACCTGATAAAAGTTTATTTTCAAATACATCGGTCACTAATCCAAGTCATAATTATTGCAAATAATTAGCATTTGCATTAACATTACAATTGTGAAGTCTGGCAAAGAACTGCTGAAAAAGCCAGGGACCAGGCTGACAAGCCAGCGCTCGCTGATATTCGATATTATCAGCCATGGTGGCGGCCACATGGATGCAGCCGAGATTTATGCAGAGGCCTGGCGCAGGAAGCCAGGTATCAGCCTGTCCACCGTTTACAGGTCCATTGCCAAATTCAAGGAGCTCGGCCTGGTGGAAGAGTGCCACCTGGGACAGGAGCACCATCATTATGAGACCCCTCAAAACGGCAGCCATTTCCATCTGGTATGTATAAAATGCGGCAGTATTATCGAGTTTGAATATCCTCTGGTTAAGAGGGTGCTGGATGAAGTGGATGGGGCGCGCAGCTTCAAGATCGTCAATGCGGAGGTTAGCCTCAGGGGGTACTGCGCCAGGTGCCAGAGGTGAGTATGGAAAATACCGCAATTACGCTTTCAAAGATGAAGGATGGCCAGCAGGCCGTCGTGTCCGCAGTGGAGGGGGGCAAGGGCCTTGTGGAGAAGCTAACTGCCATGGGCATAAGGCCCGGGAAGCAGGTCACCAGGTTCTGCTCCATGTTCATGAATGGACCAATCACCATACGCATAGACAACGTTCAATTGTCCCTGGGCCGGGGCATCGCTGATAAAATCTTCGTGATACCGGGTGGGCTGGCCGATGAAGATACTTCTTGCAGGTAACCCGGGTGCAGGCAAAAGCGTCCTCTTTACAAGGCTCACGGGCTCCCTGGTAATCTCGGACAATTTCCCGGGTACCGCCATCGGGTTTTCCACCGGTCACATGCGGTTGGCAGACGTCACGGCCGAGGTAATAGATACCCCCGGTGTATATTCCCTGGAAAGCTCTGGACAGGCCGGCGAGGTGGCGAGGAAGATGCTGAGGGATGGGGACGTGGTAGTCAACGTGGTCAATGCCACAAACCTGGAGCGGGACCTTTACCTGACGATGGAACTGCTCGAGGAAAGGATACCTGTAGTCGTCGCCCTCAATGTCTGGGACGATGCACATCACAAAGGTATCGAGATAGATTTGGCATTGCTTACACAGCTGCTTGGTGTGCCGGTTATACCAACCGTGGCAACCACCGGTGAAGGCATAAAGGACCTGGTTGAGAGCATCCCCGGTGCCATATTGAAGGCTGACCCTCAACAGACCAGGGAGGAGCGCTGGATACGCATCGGGGAGATAATCGGGCAGGTACAAAAGGTCACACACCGGCACCATACATTCGGAGAATCGCTGGCTGATGCCACGGTCAAACCGTTGCCCGGCACCATTATAGCGCTGACTATTGCTGTCGCTGTGTTCCTCTTTGTGGTATATGGCGGTGAGGCCATTTTCCGCTTTATCGCCCAACCTGTCTTTAATGTACTCTGGCTACCTGTGGTAACAGCCATCAGCAACCTGACAGCCAATGCCTGGTTACTGCACGATATATTAATAGGCAGACTCATCAACGGGCAGATCGACTTCATGGAATCCTGGGGGCTGTTGACGACTGCACTTTATGTGCCTTTCGCACTGGTCCTGCCTTATATCATCACGTTTTACTTCGCACTGGGACTTTTGGAGGATACAGGATATCTTCCCCGTCTGGCTGTTATGATTGATACGCTCATGCACCGTTTCGGCATGCACGGTTATGCCATCATACCCACCATAATTGGATTCGGATGCAATGTGCCGGCCATGCTGGCAACGCGTATGCTGGAAAGCCGCAAGGAGCGTTTCATCGCCATGACCCTGATTGCCATTGCCGTACCATGTGCATCGCTGCAGGCCCTTATAATCGGCCTGGTGGGGCAGCACGGCATCCAGTACGTAATCATTATATATGCAACTCTGATGGTAACCTGGGTTGTCATCGGTATCATACTCAACTGGGCAGTCAAGGGGTTTACACCGGAGTTGCTGATCGAGATACCGCCCTACCGTCTGATGCCCTGGAAGCTGATGCTGGAGAAACTCTGGATAAGGGTGCGCGGCTTCATTATAGAGGCGGTCCCGATAATGATCATAGCTGTTCCTGTAATTAACCTGCTGTATGTTACCGGTATATTCCAGGCTATAGCAGATTTCACGGCCCCCGTGGTCAGCGGGCTGCTGGGACTTCCCAGTTCTGCAATTGCCGCCATTTTTGTGGCAGTTTTCCGTATGGACGCTGCCATGGCATTGCTTGCTCCACTGCAGCTAACGGCCAAACAGCTTGTAGTCAGCAGCGTCGTACTGGTTATGTTCTTCCCATGTATCGCCTCACTCACCGTCATGCTGCGGGAGATGGGTTTCTGGAGCCTGCTCAAAGCACTGGGTATAATGATTGTCGCGGGCCTGGTTGTGGGCGGGTTGCTAAACCTTCTCCCAATTTGAAATGACAGGCTGGAAAGTCAATTCAGATGGCAGAATAAACTCGTAAGGGGGCAATCAGTGCTAGTATCACGATATATTGTGATAATTAAGTTATCCTCTATTAAATGGCTTATTCGATTACAGCAGAAGGTTTATACTGGAAAGGGTGTATCCGCAGGTAATGTGAGAAGAGGTAGGGATAATTTGACTTCAGGTGCCTCATGTAATCCAGCCATTGTACCAGGAGGTTCCTGTTGGCCCGCTTAATATCCTCAGTGATGTGAGCGCGGTCCCTTTCGCCCAAACTAGTGAGCGATGGCCTTGACTCAAGCTCCTCGGCAAGGTGAAATACCGATAACAGCACATCCGAAAAAAGTTCATGCTCAAGAACGTTAGGGTTATCAATCAGGGACAGCAGAAACCCCCTTTTACTTAGCAGGAACGCATGCAATTCAGATATATTTATCTGGTCAAAGTCGATGAGGCCCGTGTTTTTAACGAACAGCTCTGCTTTCTTGAATTCGGCCTCTTTCCAGGTGGATGTCACATCCAGGTTTTCGATTATTAAGCCCCTCTGCGATGTTGCATTCAAAAGCATAGCCACCAGCGGATTGCCCACCTCGGAGTAGAAGGCACTGATGACCATATTCAGCTTACTTTTCCTTTCCTCAATTTCACGGCGCGTGAGGATGCGCTCAACCACTATGCCGACCAGCAGGACCTCTAACGGTAAAAAGGCCAAGTCACCCATCATATAAATCAGGATGTGGTGAATGTCATGAAAAATTAGGTAATGTGCAATATAAACGCACACGGAGATAAGTACAAGGGTGAGGGCGATTAAGATCAAGCCATACTGTTTTTTCACGCACTTACTCCAGACATAGCATTGCTGTCATGCTTACCCTGACTATTAAATCAATAAATCTGCGGTTATTAAGTACTGGATATCCGAAAAATTTTAAAGCCGCACGATGTATATAGTTTACCATGAGCTGTTAATAGCTGTTAGCGAAAATAACTGTCAGTATGATTGAGCAGTAATTAGCAGTTGTTAATAATGTGTACCTTACAATATACCTATTCAGATCATCGAGGGCGTCAATATGTCCAGTTGAGGTCAGATAATCCTCTGGAGAGATAGTTCGGGATCAGTCCAGAGTGGTTACTGTTTTAGCTTCATGGTGGGGGACACTGGACGGTTCCCGAACTTTCCTTTGAAAAGAAACGGCTTATTCCGTCGCTTCAGCACTTTCTCATAGCATATTGACTGAGGATGGACAAAACGCTAACCGAAGATGTATATTCCCAACATGCTGTCTGCCGCATTGAAACCATATCTGTTGGTCTTGATCTGTTTGATCTCTGTGTTGGTATTTATTTCTCCTCTACCCGTTCTATCTCAGGGCATGATCGAGTCATGGCACAGGACCTATGACAGCGGTATGAATGATACTGGTATGGGTGTGGCGGTAGATTTTCAAGATAATGTAATTGTCACAGGCTACACTATGACCGCCGCCGGAAATAACGATTACTACACCATAAAATACGACAGTGGCGGCAACAAAATGTGGGATGCAACATATGACAGTGGACGGGATGACAGAGCCATGGATGTGGCAGTTGATTCTCTGGACAATATAATAGTCACAGGCTGGTCATATAACACTAGCGATAACTACGATTACTACACGATAAAATACGACAGTACCGGCAGCAAGATATGGGATGCAACGTATGACAGTGGAAAGACTGATCAGGTTTTTGGGATCGCTGTTGACTCGCTTGACAACGTGATAATCACAGGCCACCGTCGTGACGGCATCGGCAGTGCTTATAACACAATTAAATACGATAAGGATGGTAACAGCCTCTGGGGCCGCGTGTACAATCCGTTCGGTACGTGTGAGGCCTTTGATGTTGCCGTCGATTCTCAGGACAATGTAATAGTAACCGGCCAGTGCGGCTATCCAACAGGCAAATATTACACGTTATGGTACGACAGTAACGGCAATCTCCTGCGAGAGGCGATTTTCGGCATTCCGGGCTATAGCGATAACGAGGGCAAGGGTGTAGCCGTTGATTCCGAAGATAACGTTATAGTCACCGGCATGTCCGGTTTGCAGGTAAATTGGGAATACCAGTTCATATACCGCATTGTCAAATACAATAAATATGGTGAGGAATCGTGGGTAAGAGATTACGGCCAGCCGACAAGCTTCCCCTGGCGTGTGGCGGTCGACTCGCACGACAATTATGTGGTGACCGGTACCCTAAACATTGCAGGAAATGAAAATTACGGCACCATTAAATATGACAAATCTGGTAATAGACTCTGGGTACTGTCCTATTATGGTGGACGCGCCGATGCTGCCTGGAGCGTTGCGGTTGATCACGGGGATAATGTCATTGTCACCGGCGGCTCCAAAAATGCCAGCGGGAACTTTGATTATTATACTATCAAATATATTATCGCACCGGCACCGCAAACCTATACAATAACAGCCGGCGCTGGCGAAGGCGGCATGATTTCCCCCTCAGGACAGGTGACGGTCAACAACGGCGCCAGCCAGACCTTCACCATTACGGCCAATTTGCCCTACATGATTAATGATGTGCTGGTCGACGGAAGGTCTGAAGGGGCTATCTCTACCTACACCTTCAGCAACGTGACTGCCAACCACACCATCAGCGCCCTCTTTGCCATCAGTATAATTGGCATAGGTTCGGGAGGCTCATCTGGTTCTGTTTCCGCTCCTATCTCACAACAAGGTCCTATGAACCTTGCCAACCTGCAGGTGCAGAGCGCCAGCATATCCAGCTCAAAGGTAGAACCGGGGACACCTGTCACCGTCATCGCCAGCGTGGCCAACAAGGGAACGGGCAATGGCACCGCTAATATCAGGGTTTACGTCAACGGCCAGGAGGAGGTCAGGCAGGGAGTGGCGGTCGGCAGCGGCTCGCTTGCCACTGTAACCTTCACCGTCAGCCGTAATGAACCGGGCACATACTCGGTATACGTGGGCGGGGTATCCGCTGGCAGCTTTACTGTGGATGAGATGGCCAATCCGAACATCATCCTTTATATCAGCATTGCCCTGATCTTAATAGCCTTGGTGGCGGTCATGGCAATCATGCTGAGAAGAAAGCAGACAGGATTTTAAATATTCAGAAAGTTATTTGTTCCGGGATAATCGAATACTTTAGGGGATAGTAGTTTTATTATAGCCCTCTGGGTGTGATGTTTTTATTATGGATGAACATACATACCTGTGACTGCCAACCGGCACTTAAGATTTGATAGCAAACAGACTTGAATGGGGTGTTGTGCATATGGTGCTTGCTAAAGAAAGTGGCATAAATATGTGGGGCATTGTGGACAGTTCCCGAACTCCTGTTTGAGAGTAAAAAGCTTATTCCAGCGCTCCAATAATTGCTCGTAGAAAGATAAAATGACCGCCTTAAAACGTTCTAAATGTTGCTGTTTTGCTTAATAACCATCGCCCGTATTATCGGGAAATGGCCTGGGAATATATTTCAACTCTTATCAGAGAATTGCCAGTTGAATTTTAACGGCTTCCTCAACCCTATGCATATCCTCCGGTGAGAGAACGCCCGCGCGGCGAAAGAGGCGTGCCTTGCTCACTGTAGCCAGTTGGTCTGCCATAGCCTTGCTTTCCTTTCCCTCGAAAACCACTGCCGCCTCGCTGGGATAAAGCCTTTCCACCTTGCTGCTTAAAGGTACAACTTGAATCCTGTTAAGGAATTTATTTGACGCATTATTGCTTATAATAACAGCAGGACGCTTCTTCTTAATTTCTCCCCCGATGGACGGATCAAAGTTGACCCACCAAACTTCACTCCGCTGCATTGTTCATATCCTCAAAAGTAATCTCTGCCCAGTGCATGGCTTCATTTTCTCTCTTTTTGTCTCGTGCCATTTTCGCATAGGCCGCTTCCAAATTGGGGCAGACAACATGCGGCCTTACCAGGTCCTCGATGAACTTGCTTATCTTTCTCGGCCCTATAATTTTACGAAGTCCTTCGTAAACCTCCGCATCAACTGTCAGAGTCAGTTTTTTCTGCATAGCACATCTCCTTATACGTGCATTATACGTACAAGCTGAAAATAAGTCAACAGCAAATAAAGTCAGAAAGGTAATAAGATTACCTAAAATGGCCAACCACTACTGATCCGGAACTTGATTAAACCTTCTCGCCTGTAGCCAGTAGACAAGAAAGTTCGGGAACCGTCCAGTATAGGTACTGTTTTTAGCTTCAGGTTTTGAATGGTGGGGGACTCTGGATTTGAACTTGTGCCCCTCTGTATGTAAGACCAATACTTATGTAAAGCATGCACGCTGACTTTCATTTGTCATGGCTGAACATATTTACTTATATGGGAAAAAGGCCGGCCATATGAATGCGTCCATAACACCGGTCTGGATAAAAAATATGGCCGCGCCGCACACGGCCAGCCTGTAGCTCCAGTCCGGCTCCTTCTGGTTGATCATCAGCAACGCGCACAGCAACGCCAGGGATGCCAGGGCAACGATGAAAAGCACCAGGCGGATGTAAATCCACCAGCCCCGCTGCTGCGTCTCGATCAGCTTATAGGTCAGCGGCATCCAGAAGGCCGAGAAAACCAGTATGGCCATGAATATGATGTCGAAAACCAGGAAACCATCGTAACCCCAGATACGGACGGACCCGGCGTCAAGCTGAAAGAGTATGAAATAGAGGACCAGCAGGTAACCCGCGGCGGCCAGCGGCATGCTCACCATGTAAGCCCACTTGAGCGAAGGCGTAAAGCGGCCCCAGAGCAATTGCTCCGTGTTGGGATGAGTGACCAGGCTCGCCACGTAACCGGCCATGACCGCAAAGCCTCCCAGCGCGTTTATCACGAGGAACCAGATCTTCTGCTCGTCCATTCTGATACCTCCCGATTAAAACTAAGCCGGGCCGGCCTTGCCGCCACAGTTAATAATTGTCAGGTGTAACCCGTTATTTCCAGCTGCCGTCTTTAAGGTTGAGCGTCACGTTGTTATCCGTCGGGGGCAGGTCCTTCCAGAGGCCGGTAATGAGATCCTTGCGGTACTGTATGACCGCCCAGGCCAGCGGGCTCAAGCCGGTTTCCGTGACCATTGTCTGCCCGGCTGCCAGTTGCTCGTCACCGGCGTAATGTGCCCCAAAGCCCTGAGCTATCTCCTTTGCTATCTTCTCCGCCTCGGGTCTGTCAACCTTATATCCCTGCAGTGTCACGGTAGCGATGCCGGCGATGCCGTCCAGCAGGTACTGTTTGGCGTACGGCACAAAATCAGTGGGGTGCGACTTGATGGCCGTTACGCGCTCTTCACTGACCGCTGCCGCCTGATCCTTGCCGATAGTCACTATGCGGATGGGGCAGGGGTAGGTCACCAGTGACCCGGTCTCGATATCGAAAACGTACTTGCCGTTGTCGGCAAATTTTTTCTCGGTGATGTCCTGTGCATGGTAGTGTCCCGTGAATACCATGCGCACATTGTAATTGGCGAGCATTTTGCCGATAGCCTCGTAGTCGTCCACTATATACTCGCCGTAGTTCTTCTGCTGGCCGGCGTAGTGCTCCATGATGCCGTGGTGCATCATCACGATAACGGCCTTATTCTCTTTGGCGGCCTGGCCGAGTACCTTTTCGATCCACGCCAATGTCTGGGGGCTGAACTTGCCGTCCGTGACTGTCGCCTCGTTATCGACATTCTCTTTGTAACGGTTAGCATCCAGCGCCAGCAGCCACAGGCCCGGCTGAGGTTCAGCCACGTAGCTGAGGGAGTCAGGGTCGCGCTGCAGGGCATCCTTGAAGCCATAATCGGCATAAATCTTCGCGAACTCGTCGGCCGTTATAGTCGGCACACGCTCCACGTTGTCGCCGACATATTTGTATGAGTGCCCGTTCAATATGTCATGGTTGCCCGGCACCACATAGACCTTCTTGCCAGCCGCTTTCAACTGCCCGAGCAAGCCGGCCGCCAGCTCATGCGAGGACTTCTCGCCGTCCTTGGTGATGTCGCCCGGCACCAGTACGATGGTATCCTTGAGGTTCTTGATCGAAGCAATGGCAGAATCCAGGATCTCGGGGCCCTCCTTTACCAGCTTGCGGTCCTCGGCTATGTAAGCCTCGAACGCCTTGCCGCTTGTTCCCAGCGAGGAATCGAAGATGTGCGGATCGCTGATGACAATGAAGCTGGCCTCAGGGTAGGCCGGGGCATTTGCCAGCTGCTGTTTCAGGGCTGCGTCCGATTCATATTTAAAAACCGGCGGGGCAGGGGCAGGGGCGCAGGCCAGCAGGCCCGCGATAACTATTATGCACATGGAAATTTGGATGACGCGTGAAAATGCCGTTGCTGACTTCATATACTTTACACCTCCGCTTAAATAAATGGACAGACCGACCCGCCTAATATACTACATGCTTGCCACCGCGGCAACCGCAGCCTGCCTTACCGACTTTCGCTATTGACAGGCCTATTTAGATCAACTATTTAAGAGGGTTGACCACCCTCCCCACAAAAATGACCGCCCCTGTCTGTATGTCCCTGATGAGGAAGATGAAGGGCCGGTCAATGGTAACTTCCTGCGGCATGGCCGGCATGGCCGTGGCGCGCATGATCACGGCGGTGGCCGCGGCTGCCTCTGTGCCGGACTCGTCCACACCCACGAATGCCTTGTGAATGACCCTGGATATGGACAGGTCGCGGTCACCCGTCATGCCGGAGAAATCGGCCTGCTGACTGGAGAAGGCCGTTGGCATCCCCATTTCGGATAACACATTGCCCAGGCTGAACTCGGACTCGAATTTAAATCGCGGCAGGCTGAGCGCAACCTGTTTGGGGACGAGGCCCTTTATAATTGAGCCGGCCCTGCCCCCGTCCAGGGATTTCTCGAATGCAGCAAATTTCCCCACGTCGGGCAGCAGCACCACCATCTCAAGTTCGCGGCCATCGTAGGGCAGCGACACAGCCTGGTAGCCCTCGCCGGCTGCGTAACCCAGCCGCCCGGTCTGATGCATCATGGGCACATCCACGGCCGGCCCATCCAGCAGGTGGAAAGGCGCCGGTTTGGTCGCGTCCTTTTCAAAATTATCGGCCCAGGCTGCGTTGAAATAAATGGCGTTGGTCAGCACCAGCCGTGTCAGCGGGTCGATTCCTCCAAGCGGTATAAGGTCCTTGATGCGCTGCTCCGTCTGGTCCTCCACCCATTTATTAATAACCTGCCGGCCGGCCTCGGGGGCCGCGCGGAAATCAAGCGCCCTCAAACCCGCCCCGTAATCCTGCGCCAGCAGGTCCAGGTATGCCGCCAGGAAGCTGTAGTCCGCCTGCCCCCAGATGGCGTTGACGATATTGAGGCGGAACCCCTTGCCGTCCTTGCCCTTAGCCCCTTGCCCACGGGCCTTGAGTTGCTGGTCGAGGCTGTTGAAGGACGGGTGCAGGCTTCCCTGCGGCAGCGTGAAGTGAAGCGTGGCTGCCATCTCTTTTTCGGTAGTGTCCCGCGCGCCGGCATAGGTCATGGCCAGCGCCTGTGAAACCGAATAGGGAGAATAAAAAAGATTGCCCTGTTCCCCTTTGAGCGCGCCGTACAGGTCGAAGGCGAATGCGTTATTGCCATCAACCAGCGCGGCCAGGTCCGCCTGGCCAGACACACCGGCTGCCCTCGGTTTATCGGAACTCACCACACCGCTGGAAGGAGGCTGCGAACAGGCCGACAAACCGGTCAGCAAAACAAGGCTTAAACTAACCGAATATAACCATTTTGATTTCACGTCACTGCCTCCTGGTTAACTGAGATTTCAGCCGTTGCCCTGCGGGTGCGTGTCCTTGATCCACAGAGATACAATGGCCGATCCCAGCAGCAGCAGCACCAGCAGTGCCAGAGGCGCAACGAACTGGCCGGTGACCGAGCGCAACCCCTCCATGGATGATACCAGCACTACAGCCGCTATATTGCCCAGCAATTGCAGGTATCCAACCGAGACGCCGGCATACCTCGGGCCGTTAATCTCGGCGGACATGGTCAGCATGATGGGCAGGGCCGAGATGAGGAAAAAGCCCAGCAGAATACCGTCCAACAGGTTGGCTGTATAGCCCCTGATGAATATCAGCGCGGCGACGCTGATGGCGCCCACCAGGGAAGCCAATATGAGGAAAGGCTTCCTGCGGCCTATCTTGTCGGAGATAAACGGGATCACGAGGCAGCCGACCATGCCGGCCAAAATCAGAACCGCAGATATATTGCCGGCATCGGTCATGGGTATATCATGCATCTCGTGCAATATCTTCTCCAGCCATGTTGCCAGGCCATTGAAGGCGCCGATGCCCACCAGGGCCACGAATCCCAGCAGGATGAAATTCCTGTTCCGGAGTATCACCCCAAGGCCTCCCCACTTAACTTCGGACTGGTCCTGATCGGGCGCCCGCGATGGGGTGGGCGGGCGCTGCCTGACCAGCAGCATAAATGCCAGTGCCCCCACCAGGCCCGCGATGCCGTAAATCCAGAGCATCTGCGTGAAACCCAGGTCCTGCACCAGCACGGGGGTAAGGCCCAGGGCTACCATCATGCCCACAAAGAGCGCCAGCGAGCCCAACCCGACCATAGTGGCCTCCTCCCTGGGAGAGAACCAATCGGTGGCCAGCTTGGTTATGCCGTTCAGCACGAAGGGTTGGCCGATGGAAATGCCGGCCTGCGCAACCACCAGCAATATGAAGGAGGCGGGATCGATAAGGCGCAGCATGGCGAAGACGCCGGTAAAGATGGCCCCTATGCCCACACCCCACTTAAAGCCGATCTTATCGATGATGATGCCGGCAGGTATGGTGAGGATTACCTGGACAACGGGGAAAACCAGCGTGAACCACATGGCATCGCTGGCAGTTATATTCAACAGTTCTTCGATGTAGGTCTCGATGGCCGCAAAATTCAGCCAGTAAAGCTGTGTCAGCGCCGAAACGTACATGTAGATGGCCAGCACCACCCACCTGTACCGGTAAACCCTGTACTGTAGTTCCATGGACCGCCCCTCCCTGAGTAGTTATTTTCCGGGTCAAATTATTGAATTGTCCTATTATAAACCCTGCCGTCAAGTCAAAGGTACCCCCCTGGTTAAAGTTGACCGGGTCCTTCCTTGCCCGTCCATAGCGCTTGAAGTACAATTCAGCGTATCCTATGTCAACCAGCAATGAGACCACGCTTGCCAGCATCAGCGCCAGGGGAGTGGTGCAGGGTGTGGGCTTCCGTCCATTCGTTTACGGACTGGCCCTGAAATATGGCCTCAATGGCTGGGTATGCAACACCTCGGAGGACGTCAGGATCGAGGCCGAGGGTACCAGGGCGATGCTTGACCGCTTCATATCCAGCCTTGAACGGGAGGCCCCGCCCTTAGCTATGATCGAGAGCCTGTCGGTGAACTTCGGCCAACCCGCAGGCTACGATGGATTTGAGATACGCCCCAGTATTGCGCAGGCCGGCAAATACCAGCTTGTCTCACCTGATATAGCCACCTGCGGTCCCTGCATAGACGACGTTTTCGCGCCGGGCGACCGCCGGCGGCGGTATCCTTTCACCAATTGCACCAATTGCGGTCCGCGCTTCACCATTATCAAAGATATACCCTACGACCGGCCGCTCACCACCATGTCCGTCTTCAAGATGTGCCCGGATTGCCTGCGGGAATACGAGGACCCGCTGGACCGCCGCTTCCATGCCCAACCCAACGCTTGCCCTGTCTGCGGGCCTCAGTTGCAATTGGCAGACAGAAGGGGCGATCCGCTGGATTGTCCGGATATCATCGGCAAAACGGCGCATATACTCAGGGAAGGCGGGATCGTAGCAATCAAGGGACTGGGCGGCTTCCTGCTGGCCTGCAACGCTCAAAACGCTGAAGCCGTGACTCTGCTGCGCCGGCGCAAGCACCGTCCATCCAAGCCTTTGGCTGTCATGCTCAAGGACATCACGGAGGTAAAAATACACTGCGCCCTGACAGACCAAGAACGGGAACTGCTCTTATCACCTCAGGCCCCAATCGTACTTTTGCCTTGGAATGCAGGCTCAAACATATGCGGCGAGGTGGGACCCGGGCTGAAATACCTTGGCGTGATGCTTCCTTACAGCCCCCTGCACCACCTTATCATTCGGGAAACCGGCCTGCCGCTGGTCATGACCAGCGGCAATATCAGCGAGGAGCCCATCGCCGGGCAGAACGTCGAGGCGCTGCGCAGGCTGGGCGGGATCGCCGATTATTTCTTGTTACATAACAGGGACATACACTCAACTTATGATGACAGCGTGGCCATGGTGGTGGACAGGGCTCCGCAGATCATCCGCCGCGCCAGGGGCTATGCCCCGTATCCAATCCGCCTGACTTTTAACGCACCCCAACTGCTGGCCTGCGGGGCTGAGGAAAAGAACACCTTTTGCCTGACCCGTGACAACCACGCTTTCGTCAGCCAGCACATCGGCGACATGGAGAATATCGAGACTATGCAGCACTACGTCCGGACGGTGGAGCTCTACAAGCAGCTATTCCGCATATGTCCCGTAGCTATAGCCCACGACCTGCACCCCGAGTACCTTCCCACCAAATATGCCCTCGAAGAGGCGCAGAAGCACAATCTGAGAGTTGTCCCCGTCCAGCATCACCACGCTCATATAGCGTCCTGCCTGGCCGACAACGGGGAGGAGGGGCCGGTCATCGGGGTGGCCTTCGACGGCACAGGCTACGGGACCGACGGCAAGATCTGGGGAGGGGAATTCCTGGTGGCGGACTGCACTGAATTCCAACGGGTGGGACAACTCGAATACCTGCCGCTTCCGGGCGGCGCCGCCGCCATAAAAAAGCCTTACCGCACGGCGCTGGGCTACATGCTGGCGCTGCTGGGCAGCAGCGCCTTAGACAGCCGGCTGGCCTTCCTCAACGGAATAGACAGGGACGAGATAGACATAGTGACCAGGCAGGTGGCAACGGGACTCAATACGCCGCTGACCTCCAGCATGGGCAGGCTTTTCGACGCCGTCTCAGCCATGGCCGGTATCCGCACCACCATCGACTACGAGGCACAGGCTGCCATCGAGTTGGAGACGCAGGCCTGCGGCGCAGGCGGTGAAAAAGGCCTTTATCCCTTCTCCATTACAGACGATCAAAACTATTCGATAATCCGTCTGCGCGAACTGGTGGCCGCGGTGGCCGGTGACATACTGGGGGGATGCAGTACCCCGGCTGTGGGCATGAAGTTCCATAACACCGTCGCAGCCATGACACGGGACACCTGCCTCAAGATAAAGGGGCAGTCCGGCCTGGGCACGGTAGCGCTCAGCGGGGGCTGTTTCCAGAACCGGCTGTTACTGAGCAAAGTGACGGCGCTGCTCAGGCAAAGCGGGTTCAAAGTCCTCACCCACAGGAATGTGCCGGCCAATGACGGGGGCGTCTCCCTCGGCCAGGCGGCCATAGCCGGCAGGTCAAAAACACTGAAAGTATAGGGGTGGACATGAATGCCCACCCCGTGTGCCTAAATAATTTCCCGCGCCATAAACTCTTCTATCTTTTCTTCGCTGTAGCCGAGCAGGCCGCCAAAGACCTCGCTGTTGTGTTCACCCAGGAACGGGGTTGGCGCCAGCGGGTCGCCGGGCGTGGCGGAAAGCTTGAAGATACTGCCCGGCATCTTGAGCGGGCCTGAAAGCATCTGCTCCACCTCCACCACCATCCGGCGGCTCTGAATGTGAGGGTCGTTGACAAGCTGCCCCGTATCCATCACGGGCGCGCAGGGCAGTGATGCTTCGTCCATCAGTTTCTGAATCTCGGCCACGGTCCTGTCCTTAACCCATTCAGCCACTATACCGTCCAATTCATCCCTCCGCTGCACCCGCGAAGCCAGGGGAAGGGTATCGGGATCCGCTACAAGGTCAGGCCTGCCTATAACCTCCGCCATTTTCTGCCACTGGCCGACAGTCACTATGCAGAGCACTATATACCCGTCCTTAGCAGAGTAATTGTTCCACGGCACGATATTGGGATGCATATTGCCTATCCTTCCCGCTGAATGTCCGCTCAGCGCGTAGGGGGCAAGGGTCTCGACCGCCGTCATAAGCCATATGCAATCCTGCAGCGAAACGTCCACCTGCTGACCCTGGCCGCTGGTGTTGCGGTGCTGGAGGGCTGCCATTATGGCGATTACCGTGTAGGCGCCTCCGGACAGGTCGGCTATGGCCGGGCCGCACTTGGTGGGCGGGTTCTCGGGGAAGCCGGTCACGCTCATCAGCCCGCCCATGGCCTGTGCAACAGTGTCATAGGCTGCCCTGCCGGCGTTGGGGCCGGTCTGCCCGAAGCCGGAAAGCGATGCGTAAATCAGCCGCGGGTTGAGCTTGCTGACCTGGCCGTAGCCCAGTCCCAGCCTGTCCATCACGCCGGGAGTGAAATTCTCGAGCAGTATGTCGCTCTTCTTTATCAACCCGCGCGCTATCTCCTGCCCCTCTTTTTCCCTCAGCTCCAGCGTTATGCTCTTCTTGCCACGGTTAAGGATGGAAAATACGTATCCCTCACCCGCCTCCGTTATAGGTGGGATTGTCCTGCAGGCATCCCCGCTCTCCCTGAACTCGATCTTGATAACCTCCGCACCCAGCTCCCTCAGTATCATCGAACAATATGGTCCCGCGTACATGCGGCTAAAGTCCGCTACTCGGACTCCTGAAAGTGCTCCGGGCATGGTACCTCCTTTTGTCGGCTTGATAATCAAACCTGATATTATCCGCTTTTACAGGCCATTCTGGCAAGCCAGATTTGTTAGCCCCGTGGCCTTAAGTTATACTTTTACACAATGTGCCTCGCAGTCCCGGTCAAGATAACCTGCATCGAAGGAGACCAGGCCGATGTTGACATCGGCGGGGTCAGCCGCAGGGTGAGCATCGCCCTTACCCCTGAAGCCCTCGTGGGTGATTACGTGCTGTTGCACACGGGCTATGCCATCAACGTGCTCAACGAGGCGGAAGCTATGGAAACACTGGATATACTCGAGCGCATGGTTGCGTCTGACGCCGCCTGACAACGGCCGGGCGCAAAGCTATGCGGGGACTTCCTTCCCTTAAATCATGAGGAGGTAAAACAAGTGAGATTCAACAGATTATCGGCGATATCGGCTTTGATCATATTGACCGTCTGCGCAGCCGGCCTGGCCTGCGCCGCGGCGCCGGCGACGGCGCCCGCCCAGGCGCCCCCTGACATACCCAAGCAGACGCCCATAGCAACCCTGCCCGCCGACAACCTCACACCTGTGGCCGTGCCCCCGCAGGAAAAAACCGGGGCGGCCAGGCCGCTGGTCATCCTTGACAAGCTGGTCTTCATGTCCGGCACCAATGATGACGGTGGGCCGCAGATGTACACGTCCAATGCCGACGGCAGCAACTGGCAACGGCTGACCAAAAACCAAATCGGGGGCGAGCAGTTCCCTCGCTGGTCCCCGGACGGTAAGAAGGTCGCCTTCTTCAGCAACATGGACGGGAACTGGCAGATATATTGCATCAATGCGGACGGCAGCAACCAGGTGCGCCTGACCAACAATACATTCAATGATTTGGCCCCCGGCTGGTCGCCGGATGGCAATAAAATAGCCTTTACCTCCGACCGCGACGGTAACGAGCAGATATACGTGATGAACGCCGACGGGAGCAACCAGGTGCGCCTGACCAACAATACCTTCAGCGATGTCGCGCCCGCCTGGTCCCCTGACGGAAACAGGATCACATTTGTCAGCAACCGTGACGGCAACCGTGAAATATATGTTATGCGTTCGGACGGGACCAGCCAGACAAGGATCACGAACAGCCCCCAGATAGACAATTATCCTTCCTGGTCCCCCGATGGAAATAGAATTGCCTTCCAATCCAATCAAAACGGTAATTTCGAGATCTACATCATGTACCCGGACGGCAGCGAACGCGCCCGCCTGACGGTCGGCATAGTTGACAACAAGTATCCTGCATGGTCACCTGACAGCAGCAAGATCGTTTTCTACTCCAAGCGCGACTGCTCCAACGACAACGGCGAGATATATATTATGAACGCCGACGGCAGCAAGCAGACCCGCATATCGCGCAGCGAGTGCAGCGACACCGGGTTGGCCGACTGGCGTTAAGCTTTCTGATACGGATACGTTAGCTGCGCGCTCCGCCCGGGGACGGGTTTGTACGGTTCGATCCTGTTAAAGTAGAATTGTGGCCTGATGAAATTCATCGACGAGTTCCGCGACGCAGGCCTGACCCGCAAACTGGCCGACAAAATTGCCACGATCTCCACCAGGCCGGCACGCCTGATGGAATTCTGCGGCGGGCATACCGTGGCCATCATGCGCAACGGCATAAGGCAGCTCCTGCCTTCAAATGTCGAGATGCTCTCCGGTCCCGGCTGCCCGGTCTGCGTCACATCCAACCGTGACATTGACAGGGCCATAGCCCTGGCAGGCCTGCCTGAGGTGATCATCACCACCTTCGGCGACATGCTCAAGGTGCCGGGCAGCTATGCAAGCCTCCAGCAGGCCCGCGCCGCGGGAGGTGATATCCGCATCGTCTATTCCACTCAGGACGCGCTGCAGGCGGCACGCGATAACCCCCACAGGACGGTAATCTTCCTGGGGGTAGGTTTCGAGACCACTGCGCCCACCATAGCCTCCGCCATACTGCAGGCCGAAAAGGAAAAAATGGGCAATTTCTCGGTCCTCTGCAATCTCAAGCTGACCCCTCCCGCCATGCGGGCTCTGCTCGACCTGGGCGAGACCCGTCTCAACGGCATCATCTGCCCCGGCCATGTCAGCGCCATCATCGGGACGCAGCCCTACGAGGCCTATGCCAGGGACTACGGCGTGGCCTGCGTGGTTGCAGGCTTTGAGCCGGTGGACATCCTGCAGGCCGTAGAGATGCTGGTCCGGCAGGTTGAAGATGGCAACGCGCGTGTCGAGATCGCATATACCCGCGGCGTGAAGCCGGAGGGCAACGTGAAGGCACGCGAGTTGATGGATAATGTTTTTGAGACAGATAGCGCCAACTGGCGGGGCATAGGGGATATCCCGGGAAGCGGGCTGCGGCTAAAAGGCGGGTACGCCCGGTTCGACGCCGGCCAACGGTTCGAGGTCGCTCTGCCGCCGGCCAGGGAACATGCCGGTTGCCGCTGCGGCGAGATACTGCGCGGTGTGATCAGGCCGCTTGACTGCGGGCTTTTCGGCAAGGCCTGCACACCGGAAAACCCGGTGGGGCCCTGCATGGTCTCGTCGGAGGGAAGCTGCGCCGCCTATTACCAGTATGGAGCATACGATGGGTGAAAAGATATTGCTGGCCCACGGCAGCGGCAGCAGGCTCAGCCACGACCTTATCTCGAAGGTGCTGGCGCCGGCCGTTATGAACCCGATACTGGCACGCATGGATGATTCGGCGGTGCTGGAGCTGTCAGGCAGGCTGGCATTCACCACCGACAGTTATGTGGTCAACCCCATCTTCTTCCCGGGAGGGGATATCGGCAGGCTGGCCGTCTGCGGAACAGTCAACGACCTGTCCATGAGCGGGGCGAAACCCCTCTACATCAGCCTGGCCCTCATCATCGAGGAGGGTCTGGATATGGACGACCTGCGGCTCGTCATGCAGTCCGTGGGTGAGGCCGCCGCTGAGGCCGGTGTGCAGGTCGTGACCGGCGACACCAAGGTGGTGGAGCGCGGCAAGGCGGACCGCCTGTTCATCAATACGGCGGGGATAGGCCTGATCGAAGGCGCGGCGGACATATCGGGTGCCAACGCCAGGCCGGGCGATAAAATAATCTTGAGCGGGGGCATCGGCGAGCACGGGATGGCCGTCATGAGCCAGCGTGAAGGACTGCGTTTCTCCCTGCCAGTGTCCAGCGACTGCGCGCCGCTCAACCACCTGGTAACCGCCATGATGGCGGCCGGCAGCAATATACACAGCCTGCGTGACCCCACGAGGGGCGGGCTGGCCGCCACACTCAACGAGTTTGCACGGCAGTCGGATGTCGGCATCCTCATAGAAGAGGACAAAATTCCGGTGCACGACGGGGTGCGCGGGTGCTGCGAATTGCTGGGGCTGGATCCCCTGTACATCGCCAACGAAGGCAAGCTGGTGGCCGCCGTAGCCGAAGGCGATGCCGCGGCGGTCCTGTCAGCCATGCGGGAGAATAAATACGGACGGCAGGCGGCGGTCATCGGCTATGTGACGGACGCGCACAGGGGCAGGGTGGTGATGAAGACAAGCATAGGTTCATCGCGCATCGTCGATATGCCCGTCGGCGAGATACTGCCGCGCATCTGCTGAGAGTGCCATGAAGAGGCCGGGCATAATGGTACTGGGCATCGGCAACCTGCTCTGCCGCGATGACGGCATCGGCGTACGCATCGCCACGGAGATGCAGCGCTTAGATAAATACAGCGGGATACGTATTGTTGACGGTGGCGCCGCACCCGACCTTTTTGTACTGCTGGACGGCGAAGTTACTAATTTGATCATAGTGGACGCGCTGCGGGGTGGAGGCCGGCCGGGAGAAATTTACCGGTTGAAGCTTGGCGAGGATAACATCGCGGACGGGGCGCCCGCTTCCCTGCACGGCATGGGCATCCTCGACAGCCTCAAGCTGATGAGGCAACTCGGCCAGCAGCCTCCGCCTGTGACCGTGATCGGGATAGAACCGGCGGATGTTTCCCACGGCCTTCAGCTTTCACCCGCCATAGAGGCAATAATACCGGCTATCATCAGGGCCGTGGAAAGCGAACTTGGGTGGCCGGATTGAAATAGGCTGCCGGTTGTGCTTAAATTAGGTTACTGCGTAATTGCAGAAAGATGATATGGACCGCGCATAATGAGCCCCAAAGAATTTGTGCAAGATGTAAAAGACAAGGCCTTCGTACGGCAGAAGGGGGCCTGCGCCCATTGCGGCGACGGGGTCGGGGTGGATACGGGCTACGGCCACCTGAAAAAGCCGGCTGAGCTGGGCGGGGACACCTCGTTGCATAACTGCGTCATCCTCTGCCAGAAATGCCACTTACAGTACGGCCACATAGGCAAGTGGGCCAAATTCGTCATTACCCAGGACTATCCCCATTTCTCGGCTGACGGAATAGCGCACTGACCTTACGGCCTGCCCTATTCAGGCTTGAGGAAGCTGACCGTGGCGCCGAACATGGCGAACTCATATTGGGTACCCTGCATGACCACTTTCCACATCCCATAGCTTCCCGCGACGCGTTCGCCTGACTGGTCGAACTTGATAAAGCCGCTGGCCCCCGGGTAATTATTGCCGACTGCCAGCAGGGCATCCCTGACCGCCCCGCCGTTATACTTGTTGGCCTTCTGCAGGGCAGCCGCTATCATATTGACCGCGTCATAGGTGGTATCGCAATAAACAGTGGGTGCGATCTTGTAGGTGTTATTATAATTGTAGGCAAAGGCCTTATACTCGGCGGACTGCTCGTCCGGCACGGGTACCGTGCCTGTGACTGCCTTTTCCATGAATTTTGCGGCCTCAAGATATTTTTCCAGCGGCATATCGTAGGACCCATCAACAGCTATCCATGGTATATTTTCCATGCCCTCCTTGAGCGCCTGCGCGTAAACCACCGCCCCGTCGGCGTACAGTCCCACGTGCAGCACGCAATCCGGCCCGGCTTCCTTAATTGTGTTTAGCTCCGACAGGTAGCTCAGTTTGGCAGGGTCGTACCTCAGCGATGCAACTATCTCCGCGCTCCCCTCCAGGTAGCCTTTGGCCGTCTCTTCAATTCCCCTTCCGTAAATGGTATCCTGCACCAGCATGGCTACCTTTTTATATCCCTTGTCCTTGATCAGCGTGGACACCACCGCACCCTGCAGGGAATCGCCCGGGCAGACCCGGAAGGCCCACTTTGACCAGCTGTAACCCCCCAGCGCGCTTGACGTCGCGGACGGTGATACCAGCAGTACTCCCTTGCCCTCAAGGTAAGGGCCTACCGCCAGCACCGCTTCACTGGTGTCGCAGCCTATAATGACCTGCACCTTTTGTTCTTCTACCAGCTTATGCACCGCGTACAGGGCGGTAGCGGCGGACGGCCCCTGGTCCTCCGTGATGAGGCGGAGCGTCTTGCCGCCCAGGCCGCCCCGGCCGTTGATCTCGTCCACCGCCATCTGTGCGGCCTTGACCAGGTTGGGTCCGCCGGCAGGTGCGCTGGAAAGCGGCATGACACAGCCGATGGGTATCTCGGCCGGCAGTTCCTGCTGCGGGGCGCAGGCCGGAATCGAGCACAGGGCCAGTACCGCGAAAATAGCTACAGTCAGGTAAACTGTTCTCATATCATACTCCCGGGCAAACTTGTTGCCTGTTGCTGTAAAAGGATACCACCATTATATCACTTCCCGCAGGCCCATATTGTGAGTGGTTTTTACTGATTTGGACAATCAATGTAAAATAGTCGGGTAAAGCCTGGCCATTTCCTGTTATCGATTGCGGGCAAGGGATCATAGGAGGGAGGATGCAGGTAACCCGGAGCAATTATATGGATGTGATTTCCGACAGGACAGATGTCCTGAGAATATTGCCGGAGGCGGCGGCAGAACTTTGTACCGCCCTATTAAGAAACTCGCCGGCGGGTATTTACATCACCCGCGACGGCAAATTCATTTACACCAATATCGAATTCCGCCACGTCACGGGCTACAGCCAGGACGAGTTGTCCGGCAAGGACTACCAGCGGCTGATCAATCCCCGCTACCGCCAGATGCCCAAGCAGAACGTGGCCTCTCTCTTCGATGAGGACGAGGGCACCAGCCACCAGTTCAAAATCACCACCCGTGAAGGAAAAAAGCGGTGGATCGAGGAGAAGATAACCTATTTCAAATACGGGGGCAACTGGCTGACCCTGGGCCACTGGCAGGATATAACAGAGCACCACTCGGTAGAAAAGTCCTGGCGCGAGGCTGAAAGGCGCTTCCAGTTGGCCTTCGAGGACCTCTCCACCGGCCTGACCATCATCAGCACGGAGGGCATTTTCCTCAAGGTCAACAAGTCCTTCTGTGATATGGTTGGGTACGAGGAAAGGGATATATTGGAAAGCCGCTTTGATGACGTGCTGCCTCCCCCGGAGAGGGAAACAGGCGGCGATATCATGGCGCTCTTCCTCTCCCTTGATAAACCCGAGTTGCCGGTGCAGCGGAGGCTGCAGGCCAGGGATGGACGCATCCTGTGGACGGCCATGAGCATATCGCTGATCGGGGACAATGAGGCGGGACCGTCATATTTCATCGTCCATTTCCAGGACATAACCGAGCAGAAAAGGATAGAGGATGGGCTGAGAGAGGAGGAGCTCCTTTACCGCCGGGTGGTTGACCTCGCGCTGGAACCCGTGGCCATCACAGACCTCGATTGCCGCATCACGCACGTTTCGGGCAACCTGCTGCGGCTGCTGGGGTGCCGCAAAGAGGACCTGCTGGGAAACGGGTTAGAGAGCCTTGTGCCTCCGTCCCAGGGCCAGGACATCCTGACACGGGTCATGGACATCGTCGGCAAGGGCCGGCCGTCGGATATTGAAATCACCCTGCGGAAGGATGACGGATTGCCGCTGCCCTGCCACATGAGGGTAGCCTGGATAGATAACGACCTGGGGAACCGGTCCTGCCTGGTACTCAGCTTCACTATGGATACTGTGCCTGCGGCACCGCCGCCTGCCGCCGAAGCGCCCGGCACGAAACCGTCAACCCCGCCCGGCGGGGAGCCGTTGCAGGCAGGCATGCCGTTTGACACCGCTGACATCGCTACCGCCGCCGCCATACTGATTGACAGGGACACTACGATTGCCGCGGTCAACGCCGCCTTCGAGGCCCTATCCGGATATACAAAGCAGGAAATCGAGGGCAAGAAGAGCTGGATAGAATTCGTGGCCGGCCCGGACCAGGCCAGGTTGAAACGCTATCACCTGCTGCGCCAGATAGACTCTGAAACCGCACCCAGCACCTATGAATTCAAGTTCGCCTGCAGGGACGGGTCCGGCAGGGACGTGGTCATATTTATCAACCCCGTGCAGGGGACTGGACAACTGTCGGCAACGCTCCACGACCTTGCCGCGCACAGGAGGGCCGACACAGCGGAGAAAGAGGCGCGGGACGAGGTCTGACGGGTACAGGGCGCCGGATGATCAAACAGGTTGAGTCCGCTGCTGCGGCAGGCAATCTCTTTGCCTGAGCGCTTCATACATCACTACGGCGGCCGCCACAGACGCGTTGAGCGACATAATTTTGCCTTTCATGGGTATGGATGCCACCCAATCGCACCTTTTGCGCACCAGTTCGGACAGGCCCTGTCCCTCTCCGCCGATGACTATAGCCACGGGCAGGGTGAAATCCAGCGAGCGGTAGTCAGCCTGCCCATCCATATCTATACCGGTAACCCAAACACCATTTTTCTTAAGGGTAACCACAGTCTGGGAGATGTTTGCCACCCTGGCTACATTGACATATTCCACGGCCCCTGCCGAAGCTTTGACCACGGCCGGCGTGATGCCCGCGGCCCTTCGCTCGCGTATGACCACCCCATGAACACCTGTGGCCTCGGCGGTCCTCAATATGGCGCCCAGGTTATGGGGGTCCTCGATACCGTCCAGCAACAGGTACAAAGGCGGGCCGGGCATTGTGCGTGAGATAGCCATCAATTCGTCCAGGTCCAGAAACCCTTTAGCTTCAGCGAAGGCGATCACCCCCTGGCTTGAGCCGGTGGTGCACTGCCTTTCGATGACCTGCCTCTCCACAAATTCCACCCGCACGCCCCTGTCACGCGACAGGGTCAAAATCTGGTCCACGGCCCCGGAACTTTTAATATTGCGGTCCAGCAGTATTCTGCTGACCGCCCGGCCAGCCTTGAGGGCCTCGGTCACAGGGTTCCTTCCCTCGATTATCTCCTGCTCGCCATTTATCATATCCCGCGCATCCCGCCGGTATTTTACACTATTCTACCGGCTGCGGGTTGTTGACAGCCCGGGCGGCAGGCATATAATTAACCACGACCGCTCGTCAGGAGGCAAACATGGACCTTAGCATAGACCCGGTTTTACTTTTAAACGCCGTCCTCTGCTTCGTCATACTGGTACTGGGCTTGTGGGAATACCAGAGGGCCCGGACCGCCCTTGCGCTGTACGTCGGCATAGCCTTCGGACTGTTCGGCATATCCCACCTCATGCTGCTGCTGGGCCTGGGCACAAGCATGACGCCGCTGCTCATCTCCATCCGTCTAATCGCCTACCTGATAGTAATTGCAGGCCTTTTCCGGGCAATCCTGCTGAGGAAGCGGGACTGAGGCTTATCAGCCGGGTATCTCGCCGATGCTGATAATGCGCTCCTTGTTGAGCGCAACAAAATCGAACCTTGATCCACCACCCGGCAGTTCCGGCGATATCTCGGCCTGTGTCAGGGGCAAAAAGCGCTCTTCGGTTTCCAGCGTGTCGGTTATCTGTCCCCAGGTATCTATATAGATACAGCCGATCATCCTGTAAGGTGCGGCTGCAACCCCCGCGGCATAGGCCATGACGGTCACCGGCAGTTTCTGCCTGAAAGGGTAGGAGGAAAGCGGCTTACCGGGGGTGATGCTCATGGCCTGGGCCACAAATATTATGTTGTTTTTCGATATGTGCAGGCGGGGTACAACCGTTGTGCCGCCTTGAAGGTCGGTGATCGTAACGTCCGAAAGAGGCAGGAAATCCCTTATCCTCGACCGCGCTTCCTCCTTGACCCCCTCGTTCAGGGCATCTATCAGGCGCTGGCTGAAATCGCAGCGGACGCTTCCGCTGAACAGCAGTTCACCCGTGCACACCAGCACATCGAATTGCCGGTAAAGCTCGGAACCTACTGATTCAGCATCCATCGAAATTCCCCCCTGTCCTCTGCATACCGCAAAGGCAACCTGTATTCATATACTATGGCAGGAGCAGGTTGCCCTGTCAAGCATGCGGGCGGGGCATAAACCTTTCTTCCCGCCCTGCGTTATACATGGCACGACACCCAATTAAGGAGGTATCGATGTGCACTTAGAAAAGTTAAATACTGCCCACCCGGCACAATTATTTTTTCAGGAGGTTACCGGTTGAAATACATTATTCCAGGTTTTATAGCACTTTTCATGGGGATATTAGCGGTCCTGCCCGCCGCCGCGCCCGCGCGGGCGGACTCCGACAACGTCACCCCGCCGGCGCCGGCAGGGATACCGTCGCTGATGGTCAAGGTTGCAAATACAATTCAGGCCGGCCAGCCGGCAACAATCACTGTTTTCAGCAGGCGCAGCAATGAGACAATTGCAGGCGCCACGGTCTATGCCATTAAAACCAACGGCAAGCTACTCGCGGCCGGCCCAGGCAACTCTGCTTCCCGTGATATCGGGATTGAAGATTCAGGGGAATCGGACAGCATCCGGTTTGAAGCCCTGGCCGGGTCTGAAGGCATGATGATCGGTATCACAGGCGACAACGGCACGGTATCGGCCACACTGGCAGTAGTAGGCCGTTATCTCCTGATAGCCACCAAAGACGGCTACATACCCGGTTTTGCCAGGTTGCAGGTCAGAGGGGCGGGAAACCAGGCCAAACTGAACATCAAGGTGGCCTTGAACGCTGTAGCCGGCCAGCCCGCCGTCATACAGGTCACGCAACAAAGTGACGGCCAGGCCACGGAGAACGCCACCGTTTACGCCCTCAAAGTGGAGACCGGCAAGGACATAAAACAGATGCCTCCCACGGCCAAAAACGGCAAGGCCGTGATAGGATTGGGCGGGGGCGACGCCGACAGGGCCAGGCAAAATGGCGTGCTGGTTGGCAGCACGGACAGCGCCGGCCAGGTCACGTATATCTTTCCCACGCCCGGGCAGTATATCGTAGCGGCCTTCAAGGCGGGGTACGTCCCCGGTTTCAGCAGGATCAATGTCCGGCAGGCGGCCGCAGTAACCCCCGTTCCCGTCCCGCAAGCGACCACCGCCTCGCCTGTCCAGCCCTCGCCTCAGTCCGTGACGCAGAGCCACGGTAGTGGAGGGCAATCCCACGGCAATCAGAATGAGGACGACTAAAACCCGTTAACTCTAACCCTGCCATTACGAAGGGGGGCCGCTGCTAAAGCAGCGGCCCCCCTTCGTGCAAAGACATCAGTGTTCCCTCTTGAATTTCACATTAACAAACGTTTTGACAGGATACGCATGTGGACGTTACCATATAGCTAGTTTAATGGAATAGTTGATATGGAAGAATTTGAATGAAGCTCACACACAGGCGTTTCCTGGGGCTCTTAAATATATCACTGGTCTTATTATTAACGACCTTTAGCCTGGCAATTCCTGTGCCTGCTGTGGCAACAGTTCCAACATGGAGCGCCATGAACAGCGGTACTACCAAAGACCTACAAGATATCTGGGGTACTTCCGGAAGGGATGTCTTCGCGGTTGGTGCTGATGGCACGATACTGCACTATAACGGCAGCGCCTGGAGCACCATGAACAGCGTACCTGGCCAATCTCTCTACGGCGTCTGGGGTAGTTCAGCCAGCGATGTCTTCGCGGTTGGTGCTGGTGGCACCATACGGCACTATAACGGCAGCGCCTGGAGCGCCATGAACAGCGGTGTTACCGACTATCTGTTTAGTGTCTGGGGTACTTCCTCCACCAATGTGTATGCGGTTGGCGGTGGAGGTTCTCTCCGGACGATTCTGCACTATGACGGCAACACATGGAGCCCCAGCTATAGAAACGTAGGAGGCCTTTTTCGAGCGGTCTGGGGTAGTTCAGCCAACAATATTTTTGTGGTTGGTGATGGCGGCGTCATATGGCACTCTTCTAACGGCGTCGCATGGAGCGCCATGAACAGCGGTGTTACCGACTATCTGTATAGTGTCTGGGGTACTTCCTCCACCAATGTGTATGCGGTTGGTGGTGGCGGTTCTCTCCAGACGATTCTGCACTATGACGGCAACACATGGAGCCCCAGCTACAGCGACTCAGGCAGCCTTTTTCGAGCGGTCTGGGGTAGTTCAGCCAACAATATTTTTGTGGTTGGTGACGGCGACGTCATATGGCACTCTTCTAACGGCAGCGACTGGAGCGCCATGGCCAGTGGTGTTCCCACCACGAACCTTAGCGGTGTCTGGGGTGCTTGCGCCAATGATGTTTTCGCAGTGGGGCTAACGGGAACCATAATTCATTACGGCAGTGGATGCCCGCCCACCATCACCACGATCACTCCCACCAGCGGCCAGTGGGGGCAAACGCTTACTGTAAACATAACGGGCACCAATTTCGTCGGAGTGACAGCAGTCAGATTCGGCACTGGCATAATATCCACCTTTGCAGTTAACAACGCCACACAGATAACGGCAACTATCAGCATTGAGCCAGGGGCCATGCCGGGAGCAAGGGATGTTTCAGTAACCGCCCCCGGCGGCAGCGCCACGCTGCCAGGAGCATTCACTGTACTACCCCTGCTTCCACCCACGGGCGCAGGATCGGGTTCCTCCTCCTCGGCAGGCGCGGGAGCACCGGCCCAGCCTGTAGTCCTTCCCACCTTAGCAGTCCAAAGCGCAACTCTCTCGGCCAAAACAGTCACACCCGGCACGCCTGTAACCGTGACCGCTGATATCGCCAACAAGAGCGCGGTCAACGGAAACAAGAAGGTCACGCTGTATGTGAACGGGCAGGTGGAGACCACGCAGGGCGTGGCCGTTAACAGCGGCAGTTCCTCCAAATTGACGTTTAACGTGTCCCGCAGTGAGCCGGGCGATTACACCGTGTACGTGGACGGCGTGCCCGCCGGCAGCTTCAAAGTGGAATTGTTCAGGGAGTCTGACGGCATACTCATCTTCAGCGCCGTCCTGGTGGCATTGGCTTTCTTAATCGGAATGGTCATGCTCCGGCGCAGGCAACGCACGGCGTAAGAGGATAACGTACTGCCATAAGATTGCCGCGTCGCTGCGCTCCTCGCAAAGACAGGTTAAAAGGGGCTCCTCTCAAAGACGTATAGACTACAATTCCACGACGGTTGCGCCTGTGCTGCCTTCGTAGCGGCTGCCCGTGCGGTAGGACTTCACCAGCGGGTGGCCTTTCAACTCGCGCATGACGGCCTGCCTGAGGATGCCCGTCCCTTTGCCGTGCACTATCCTCACTTCCTTCAGTCCCGCCAGGCAGGCATCGTTGAGATAGCCGTGGATGAGGGTAAGTGCCTCGTCAACGGTCAAAGCGTGCAGGTCGAGTTCCGGCACGACATCAGATTTCTGCAGGGGGACAACGTGTCCTTCAGTATTAACCGGCCGTTTGCGTCCCATAATACATCACTCCGCCCTGTGAAAATCCAGCCTCAGCACGCCCTGCGTGGCGGTGGTGACCTTGACGCGGTCATCGATGCGCCATCCGACAACCCAGACCACTTGCGCCGGTGACCAAACTATGGGCACGCTATCGCGCCACGACCGCGGTATGGCGGAGTCAACCATGAAATCCTGCAGTTTGCGGCTGTGCGCCATGCCCAGGGGATGGAAACGGTCACCCGCTCCACGGCCCTTCACCGTCAACTGCCTGCCCACCCTGGCCAGGTCAAAGCTGGCGCTGAATATGTCGTCCTCTTTGAAGAAATTTTCCTCCATGATGGTGGCTGACACACGCCAGCCGGGCAGCGCGGTCTCGCCGGGTACGTTAAGCACGTAGTCGCGGTCCAGCACCGGCCAGGGGCAGGCCGCCGAACCCTGCGCCGTTATGACCATGCGGTTGCGCTCGTTGGCAACCACCATGCCCCCCGGCAGGTTGACGCTCCTGCCGGTATTTGAAAATAGCAGCTTTACCAGGGAATCAACGTGCACAGCCTCGATATCCCTCAGGCTGCCGTAGGACTGCTCCAATACTGTGCGGAAGACCCTCCTCTGCAGGGCCAGCGGCAGTCCCCTCAGCTTGCCCGAATCGAGACAGGTCAGGCACCCCTCGCTGCTGACTGCCGCACCGCAGAGTGCGGCGGCCTGTTCATCCATAAAGTCGGCGTCTTCGCCTGCCAGGTCGGCCAGCCTGACCAGCGCGCCGTCTATATCTGCGTTGTATTGCCTCAGCAGCGGAATCAACTCAAGCCGTATGCGGTTGCGCAGGAAGCGTACCTGCTCGTTGGACGTGTCGGTGCGCGGCTGCAGGTTGTGCGCGGTGCAATACGCCCCGGTCTCCTGCCTGGTAACCTCCAGCAGGGGCCTGATCACCCAGATGCCATCTTCCCCGGCGCCATACGGTATAGGCGCGGCCGCTTTGAGGCCGCGCAGGCCCTGTATGCCGGAACCGCGCAGCAAATGCATGAGCGTGGTCTCCACCTGGTCATCCCTCGTATGGCCGACCGCAACACGCTTGGCCCCCACCCGCCGGGCCACATTTTCCAGGAAACGGTACCGCACCTCGCGCGCAGCCTCTTCCAAAGAGGTTTTGCCCTTTTCGCGCCATTGGGCCACGTCCTTTTTTTCTATTGTAGCCGGGATGCCCAGGGACCCCGCCAGGCCCTCAACCCAGCCGGCGTCGGCCGCCGACTCATCGCCGCGCAGGCCGTGGTCAAGGTGCGCAATGTGAAGTTGGATATCCAGCGTTTCCCTGAGGTTATTGAGCACGTGAAGCATGCAGACCGAGTCCGGCCCGCCGGACACAGCCGCCAGTACCTTCTCCCCGCCCGACAGCAGCCCGTATTCCCTGATGAAACTGCTTGCGCGTTTTTCGAGGGTATTGCTGCTCAAAGGCAAATTATTTCTCCTTCAGGTGACAGGTGTCACTCAGCAACAACAGCCGCGGCTGACAACCTGCCGTGAACTCCAAAATGGTCCGGCTGCTGGGCTGTATGCGCACACGTACCAGGTGGGTGAGGGGCATGCCGAGGGCCGTGCACACAACCGTGGCGGTCACAAAATAGTGCGATACAACGGCCACGCTGCCGCCCGGGTTAGCCTCCACAATCCGCGATACAGCCGCCCATACCCTGTCCCTGAACTGCCCCAGGTTCTCGCCGCCCTTGAAGTCGATGGCATCCCCCTTGGTCTGCCAGTCCACCAGGAACTGGCTGAAATTCTGTCCAAAGGTATCAAGCGGCATGCCCTCCATCTCACCTACGTGTATCTCCCTAAGGTCTGGCTCGGGCACCACCTTCAGGCCGTGTGGACCCGCCACGGCGGTGGCAGTATCCATGGCGCGCCTGAGCGGGCTGGAATAGACGGCTGTGAGAGGCACACCCTGCATGGCCACGCCCAACCTCTCAGCCTGCTGCCTGCCGGTCTCGCTGAGGTCGGTGTCGCTGCCGCTGCCCTGGATGATGCGCTGCTGGTTCCAGGTGGTTTCCCCGTGCCTTATCAGGTAGAGTTTAATCGCGTTTCTCCTCCTTTCGGGATAACGGCCTATTATATTGTAAATTTGAAATGCTCAGGTAAAAATGAGCTTGGTCCTCTCGATCGATGGTGGCGCCCCGGCAAAACCCAGGGCCTTGATCACCTGCTCCGGCCTGCCGGATCCCGATGAGTCGCAGCGCAGCCGCATGCCGATGGTATATACCTCATCTTTTTTCCCTGCTATCCACAGGTCATCCAGGAGTGGCCTAAGGTCGTAAAAACGTTCACCCGTGTCGCGGGTGTGGTGCCAGGGCAGCGTATCCAGTGCCAGCAGTGATTTCAGCGATGTCTCAACGTTCCCTGTCCCCTGCTCCGCCTCGACTTCAACCTCGTACTCGGCGAAGCGCAGCCGCGACTGCAGCGACGGGGCCTCGAGGGCGACCGGCTGGACATCGATTATGCAAATGCCGCCGGGGAGTTGAGGGGAGACCTCCTGGACGAAATTTCCGGAGGTGGTGCGCCGGCTCAGGAAAACATCCATCAGTTCCGCTTTACTGGTGACGCCCACAGCCAGGGGGGCGGCCAGGGACATTTTAGGATGCGGGCTGAAACCCTCCGAGTAGGCCAGCTCTACCCTGGCCCTGCGGAATACACGCTCCCACAGTCTCATCAGGTCGAGATGCGAGAGGAACTTGAGTTGCGGGCCGCGGCTGAATTTAAGGCGCAGACGCTGCATTCTTTTCCCTGGTAATGGTAATGCGCTCGATCTTGCGGTTGACTATCTCGGTGATAACAATGCTGAGGCTGCGGTACCTGAAACGCTCGCCCTGCCTGGGAATGCGGCCAAGGTGGCTGAGTATGAAGCCGGCCACCGTGTCATATTCTCCCGCAGGAAGGTCGAGGTCAAGCTCATCGTTGGCGTCTTCCACCCTGAGCCCGCCGTCAATCTCGTAGGTATTGGCATCGATGGGAGTGATCTCTTTCTCGCCGGCCACCATTTCATCGCCGATGCTGCCCATGATCTCGGCCGCCAGGTGCTCAAGGTTGGCTATGCCGGCCACGCCGCCGAACTCGTCAATGACGATGGCCATGTGGAAGTTGTGGTCGCGCATCTCGGCCAGCATCTCGCCCAGCCTCTTGGTTTCAGGCACGAAATAGGCCTGGCGCACAAGGCTGTCAACCGGGTCGGCTACCTTTATCTCGTCCTTGGCCATGGCCATCAGCACGTCCTTGACGGTCAGCATGCCGGTTACATTGTCCATGGTATCGTGGTAAACAGGGAACCTGGAGTGGGGATGCTCGCTGTAAGTCTTGAGGAAATCCTCCAGCAGCGTGCCTTCCTCGATAAAGGATATCTCCGTGCGCGGCTGCATCACGTCGCTGACCGGGCGGTCGGGGAACTCAAAGGCCTTGTGTATCATGTCGGCCTCTGTCTCCTTCCAAACCCCCTCAGCCTCGCCGACATCGATTGCCGTGCGGATCTCAGCCTCGTCCACGGTCATCCTGGCCTCGCCCGCGTCGGTAACCATGCGGGTGAAGCCGGCGCCTATCTTATTCAGCACCCAGACAAAGGGATAAAACACCCAGATAAGCAACTGAACCGGTATGCTGTAGGCCAGTGCCAGCTTCTCGGAGTTGTGGGCCGCTACTGTCTTCGGTATTACCTCGCCCAGCACCAGCACCAGGAGGGTGATGCAAATGGTAGCCACCAGAGCGCCCATGCTGGGGCCGAAAAAGCCCACGGCAATCAGGGTACCCAGGGAAGCGGCTGCCACATTGACCATGGTGTTTCCCAGCAATATGGCGGAGAGGAAGATGCCGGGCTGTTTCTGGAAACTTTCCAGGATATCTGCAAACTTAACGTCGTGGCTGAGCAGGTGCTTGACCCTTATCCTGCTCAGCGAAATGATGGCCACCTCGGCGCTGGAAAAGAAAGCAGACAGGAGGAGGCAAACAAGTATTAATATAAAATAAAGTGTACGCTCGCTATCCATAAGAGGCCCGTTCGTCACGGGCTAAAGCTATAATATCATCCGCTATGTGCGCAGTCAAAGTTTAAAGCTGCCCGGGCAGGCGGCCGCACCGGGTGAGGGCGCCCGGCCTAAACGTGATAGAATTATATGGCAATGCAGGTGGATTTCGCCTTTATCTGTGACTATGCCGAGGCGACCAACAAGGTCAACGCCCTTGGCATAGGATTTGATACCATCATGGCTGGCAAGGTACCTGTACGGCACCCCAATTTTTTCCTGGTAATCCAGTTGCGCGCCAACGTGGTTGAGGCGGGGGAGAAGAATTTCGAGGTGCACCTCATCGACGATGACGGGAAAGAGATAATCCCTTCCATCAAGGGCAAGCTCAATATACCCAGGCCCCCGGCGGGGACGGAGAGCACCGGGCGTATAGCCATGCGCTTCGACGGCGTGGAATTCCCCGGTTACGGTGTGTACTCAATGCACGTACTGGTCGAAGGCCACGAGATGGCCAGGATACCTCTGCGGGTAGCCCAGGCGCCCGGCCCGTCGCAGAATTAGAGCTTCGGCCGGCTGCCCTTACGAGCCGCGTTTGGAGTAATCCGGGCACCAGACCGCGTTGGGCCTGGCCGGCTGGTGGCATGCGCCTCGCCAGTCGTACTTACAGGAATCGCAGAGGATGACCTTCATGCCCAGCGCCTGCTTGACGCTGACCTTAAGGTTATCGAACCATGAGGGCTTGAGTTTCTTTGTCCCGGGCATAATTCATGAGTTTACTTCGCAGGCCGGCAGGCTGTCAAAAACCTGCCGCCCGTAGTAAGATATCTTTTAGCACAAAGGCGAGGAGGCTGCTATGGCACACTGGGAACACCGCAAGGAGAGCAACTGGGCAAAATTCGGCTTCAACCAGCCCTACCGGGCCGGTTTGAAACGCCTCCGGGAAGAGGTGCTGGGAAAGACAGATTTCGACCCGGCCACACTCTGGCAATGGGGCACCATGCAGGCTATGGCCGTTATCCAGATACTTAAAGACTGTGAAAAAGAGTTCGGCGAGCAGGGGCAGCAATTGGTCAACAGGTCACTCAGCAGCGTCGGCCGCGAGGTGGGAACACAGCTTTTCGCAGGGTTGAACAAGCCGCAGGGCCTGAGTGAGGCGGAGCTGGTCAGCTTCTTCGCCACGGTGGTCAACCGCGTTGCCTATGCCTCGCTCGAGGAACCGCGCATAGACGCTGATGACAGGGTCAGCTTCGATATCACATGGTGCCCGCACCAGGACCACTATTCGGCCTTCGATTGCCGTGTGCAGCGCTACCTGGTACAGGGTATGCTGGATGCGCTCTTCGAGACCGGCTGGACCGGCAGCGACTGGCAGGTCAAGTTCACCTGTACCATGCCGGCCGGCGCCAGGGCCTGTACATTCGTCTTGTGGAAGGCCAGCGGGCCGGAGAAAGCCGAGTGGGAGTTGTACACGAAAAAGCTGGAGCAGCGGGCACTGAAGGCTGCTATTTCCCCTGCTCCACCTGTTTGAGCGCCTCGGCGGCAGCCTTGCCCAGGTCAACCCTGTAGAAGCCCACTGTCTCAGGCAGGGCCATGATCATGCTTGCAGTGTTATCGATATTGATACTGACGTCTGAGGCGCTGCAGTCGAGCACGTGGCCGCCCCTCTTACGCTCTTTGTCGAGGAAGTGAAAATGATACCCGGGGACGTTCACGCCATCGACGTAGGGCGGACACCTGAAACCTATCATGGTGCCTTCCACATCCCTGAATTCGCTCACCTGCTGGCCCTTGACCGCGTCGGCCAGCGGCAGGTACGGCAGGGACTGTGGCGGCACGCTGCGGGTCTTCATATAGCTGAAGGCCCCGTCAACTTTCACTGCATAGAAGAGGTTCAGGCTGGGCAGCAGGCTGTCGATGTAGGTTTGCAGGCCGGACAGGTCAACCGGCCTGTCCAGGGCGTAAGATTTATCGTTATCAAAAAAAGTTACGGCGGCAAAGGGCGTCTTGAGGCTGTCGGGGACACCTACAACTGTCCCGTCCAACTTGACCTGGTAAAATTTGCCGTCCAGCTCAACCATCTCCCCATCCAATGCATCGAACGTACCCAGCCCGAAATCACCGTATTTGCGCAGGTCCGCCACGGTCACGCTCCCGTCATAGACACCCTGCATAAGAGCGCTGATGCTTGAAACCTGGTAAAGGGTATCGCGGTCGCCCTGCAGGGCCGGCCTGCAACCGGCTGCCGCCAGCGTGGCAACCAGCACCACGGCTGCCATGATCAGGCTACTCTTATTCATATTTTTTCTCCATCGCATTTTAATGATCCAGCAATGTATATTATAGCGTCCACCGCAATATGTGGCCGCCCCGGGTATGGACTGAAAATGCGCAAGATTGTATGATTAATATAGCCCCGTTACGTGGACGGTTGGATGGCCTTGAGGAAAGATAAAGAGTCACATCACTGGAAGAAAGGCCTCGGGGGATTTACGTTTCTCGAGTTCCTTGTAGTTGTAAGCATCCTGCTTACACTGATGTCGTCGGCCATGCTGGCCAAATCACAGCTCATTGACAGGGGCAAGCCGGAAGCCAGGGAGATTGAAAGACACCAGCTTGCCGTTGCCGCGGCCTGCCTGCGCGTGGACGGTAAAATAATCGACGAACGTTTCGCTGTGCAGCCGGGATACTTGGGCATACTCGCCCCCTATGTGATAGGGGACATAGTATATACATGGTGGATAGAAACGGACGGGAGCGTCAACGTGCCGGAACAGGTGCCGCCCCCTCTGGCCGGCCCTTAACTGCCACCGGCAAATTACTGCACCTTGAAGGGAAGGCTGACTTTTTCCTCACCGTTTACGAGCAGTTTGACCGCATAGTCACCCTTAGGGAAATTGTCCTTGCCCCGGGTCAATATTACCACCGGTTCATCCGTGCCGCTGATTGAGAATTTATCCTCTTTGATCATTTCATTTTCCAGGCCGGCCTCGTCGCTTCGAACAATTACCCACTGGATGCTCATGGGCGTTCCCGCGGGTACGTTATAAATTTTAACCTTGAAGATGATTTCCGCGGCGTCAACCGGAAACTGCGCGGTTAAATTAGCTGCCTTTTTCTCGCTATCCGCATAAGCAAACGTCCCCGCCTCGCCGATGTAAAGCGCAGGGACAGCCGCAGCAGCTACCACCTTGAAATCCAGGCTCACCCGGCTCTTATCTCCGACATAGACATTGACATTGTAATCACCGGTGGGGAAATTCTTACCCTCTGCCCTGCCGATGGGGAAGCTCACATATTCCCTGCCTTCAACCTTGGTACTGTCTTCGGCAACGGTCTTGCCTTCAAAACCCGCGAGTTCCCCACCCACATAAACCCAGCGGGCCTTAACCAAATCGCTGAAACCGGCCCCGCTGACTTTCACCGAGCAAAAAATGCTGGGCGTGTCGGAGGGAAATATGTTGACACTGCCGATAGGTTTTTCGGTCAGCAGGTCTATACTGGAACACAGCGCAGCCTCACTCAAAGTCGCAGCGGAGGATGCCGGGTCGCCCTGCACCCGGAAAGGAACGGCCTGCACAAACTTATCATCATAATAAAGCTTGACCTGGTAATCCCCCCGGGGAAGCGGTGCCTCACCCCGGGCGAAAGAACATACCACAAAAGGAGTTTCCGCATCCACAGTGCCGCTGCCGATCATAGTGTCGGTGAGAGCTGCCTCGTCGCTCTTGACTAAGTACCAGTCTGCCCTGACCCTGGACTCTGCCGACGGGGCACGCAGCTTAACCGAGCAATAAATGGTGTTGATATCGGGCGTGAAGTTATCTGCCGCCAGAAGCGGCTCACCGGTTTTGGATACGCCGGCACAGAGCACCGCCCCCTCGATGGGAGCCTGGCCGATGCAGCCGGCGAGCAGCGGCAGCGCCAGGGATGCCGCCATCAGCACAAATACCAAAAGTCTATTTATTTTCATTTCGACAGGTTCTCCTTAATTGCCAATTACTTATTTTCGTCCTGGTACCGGCCGCTGTAGCCCTTATCAACAGCGCCCGAGGTATAAAAGAAAACGAGCTGCATGACACGCGCATTCCTGTGCAGCCTGAAACCATGAGGGTTATATACCACCAGCAATGACTGCGAACGGCCGGAATAGCCGGCATCCCAGACAGCGCTGTGCATGCTGACACCGCAGCGGTTGAGGCTGGAGCGGGGTCTGCCCAGCGCCATTACATAGTCCGGCAGCGTCACCACTTCGTTGAAAGTGACAAGGTAGGGCCCGGGCAACAAATCGAGGCCTCCGTCCGGCCCGAATCCCAGCCGCTCAAGGGCGGACAACTCCCTGCCCGAGTTGCTTTGCGCAAGCCTGCCGGGCGATGAGAAAGTGGCAACCTCCCCGACGGTCAAGTCGATACCGTTGGGCTGGATCTGCTCGTCCAGGTCAACGGCATCCGCTATAAGGGGAGGCCGGTAATCCTGCATCCGCAGTATGTCCGCCCGCGTCAGGACGCCCTCTTTTTTTACCATCTGTATTTATTCCCGCCCCGTGCAAATGATGTTATTATAATACGGATTGGGGGGATTGTCAGAAAATACACGGCCTTTATATCGAGGAGCAGCGAGATGGCAGAGACGAAGGGAATTGAAAAATTGGATAATCCAGCCCTGGGCCGGCTTGCCGTGGATCTGCTCAGGCGCAGCCTTGTACATTACGGCATATGGTTCAACGAGGTGGACCACCAGCTCGGGCTGGAAAAGGCGCTGCAGGTAGAGGACGAGGTCTTCGGCAAATATTATCCAATCGTGTTAAAGCGCCTGTCGGGCGCGCTGGGATTGGCCGTAGATAACGGCTTGCCGCAGGCGCTGTCCGACCTGCCGCGGGACAAGATACTTTCACTGATAGATGCCATTTCGGCCACCTGGCTGGCCGGTGACGGACTGTGGTTCCAGGCCGTGGAGGCCCGGCAGGAAATGTTCACGGCCAAGCGCTGCAACGATACCTGCTGGATAAAGTTCTCCCCCTTTGAAGCTGAACGTATCAAATCGCTGCTGGACCTGCCGGACAACGGCGGGCTGGACGCCCTGGAAACCGCCCTGGGGTACCGGCTCTACTCGAGGATTAACACTCAATCGACGGAACGGCAGGGGCACAGCCTGGTCTTCAAAATGGTCAACTGCAGGGTGCAGGACGCGCGCCGTCGCAAGGGACTGGACGACTACCCGTGCAAGTCGGCGGGCGTGGTGGAATACACCAGCTTTGCGCAAGCCATAGATCCGCGCATCAGGACCGAATGCATAGCCTGCCCGCCCGACCCCCTGCCGGCTGACTGGTTCTGCGCCTGGAAGTTTTACATAGCATGAGCGCCAGGAAGGTGGTGGTCGCGGGGGGAGGGGCAGGCGGCATGCTTGCCGCAGGACGTGCGGCGGAATTGGGTGCGGATGTGACACTGCTGGAAAAAATGCAGCGCCCGGGCAATAAGGTCCTGCTCAGCGGCAACGGGCGCTGCAACCTCAGCAATACGCGGGAGCTCCATGAATTTATCTCGATGTTCGGCCCCAACGGCAGGTTTCTATATCCCGCTTTTGACTACTTTTTCCGTGATGACCTTTTAAAACTGCTGGCGCGCCTGGGCGTAAAGACACGCGCGCAGCCGGACGGGCGCATCTTCCCCCTTTCAGGAAAATCAGCCGACGTCGTGGCTGCGCTGGAAAGGTACATGTCATTGAGCGGCGTCAAGGTGGTCACCGGCGCAAAGGTAACATCGGTCGAGGCCTCCGGCGGTTCAGCAGTCTGCGCGCTGACCGCTTCGGCTGCTTACCCGGCTGATGCCGTGGTGCTGGCAATGGGAGGGGCCTCATATCCGCAGACCGGTTCGGCAGGCGAGGGCTACCGTGTGGCTGAAAGGCTGGGACACAGCGTTTCCCGGTTGCGGCCGGCACTGGTCCCGCTGGTAGTAAAAGAAAATCAGGCCGCGGCAGGCCTGCAGGGAATCAGCCTGCCTGACGTACGGCTGACCTCCTTTGCCTGCAGGGCGGAAGAGATTGACACGGCAAACACGCCACGCGCCGACAGGGGACGGGGACTCGGGGCAGCCATGCCGCGTCCGCCTGTGGTCGAGAGCCGCAGGGGCAGCATTATCTTCACCCACTATGGCCTCAGCGGGCCGGCAACCCTGCTCATGAGCCTGGCAGTGGCCGATGCGCTGGCCCTGGGACCGGTCAGCCTGGCCGTTGACCTCGTCCCGGGCAAGACATTTTCGCAACTTGGCGAAGACCTTAAACAGGCGATTAGCGCGCATGGAGGCAGGCAGGTCAAAAGCCTGTTGAGCGAGTCGCTGCCGGAGCGGATCGTCCAGGCTGCCCTGGCCTGCGCCGGTATGCAGGCAGGCGTCAAAGCCGGCCAGGTAACGGCGGCGCAACGACAGGACGTAGCACGCGCGCTAAAGGGCCTCACGTTCAACGTCGAAGGCACGCGGCCCCTGGCGGAGGCCATGCTGACGGCAGGAGGTATTTCACTGGAGGAAGTGGACCCCCGCAGCATGCAATCCAGAATAATCAGGAGCCTTTATTTATGCGGCGAGGTGCTCGACCTGGACGCCGACACGGGCGGATTCAATTTACAGGCGGCATTCTCCACGGGTTACCTGGCAGGGCAATGCGCCGCAGTCACTCGCTGAGGCCAGGAAGGCTGGGTTATGCCGAACCTCCTGAGCACCCCTGCCAGCGCACTCAGCGGCAGGCCGATGACATTATAATAATCGCCCTCAATCCTCTCCACCAGCAACGCCCCCAGTCCCTGTATGGCATAGGCGCCCGCCTTGTCTAACGGTTCACCCGTCCTGACATACGCGGCGATCTCCGCCCGGCTTATCTTCCTGAAATACACCTTTGTCTCCACCGCCCGCGTAACTGCCCTCTCCGTGGCCGTATCGATGACGGTGAACCCCGTTATCACGCTGTGGCACCTGCCGCTCAACCCTGCCAGCATCTTGCGCGCGTGGCCGGCGTCCGACGGCTTTCCCAATATCACCCCATCCAGCACACCCAGCGTGTCCGCTGCTATGATAATTGAATCCGCGTGGCGTGGCGCCACCGCCTTTGCCTTGCGCAGGGAGAGCGCTTTGGCCAGCCCTGCAGGCTTATACCTGTGGGACTGCATTTCAACTATCTCAGCCGGGTCCACGCTGAACTTGAGTCCGATATTTTCCAGCAGTTCCCTGCGGCGGGGCGAAGCCGAAGCGAGCACAACAAGCCTTATCATGCCGACAATTTAGATGAAGGCCCCGTTCCTGTCAACCCCAAAAACACGGTCGGTGCCGTCTCTGCTCAAGGCACCTTTGTGATATTATAATTCTGATGCCGCGCATAAAGCTCAAGATAACAGGCAAGATATTGCTCATACTGCTGGGGCTGTCCCTCCTTTCGCTATCATTTTTCTCGGCCATAGCGCTCAACAACATGGCCAACATGGGCAGGTACGCGCTGGAGAGCAATGCCTCGCTGGGCGCCAGCGCTGTCAGCGACAGCACCGATGCCCTCCAGAAGCAGGCCAGGGAGCAACTCCTGGCGCTGGCCATAGACCAGGCAGCCATCAGCGACGCGCTCTTCGACAAGGTAGAATCGGAAACATCGCTGGTGGCCAGCTTCATGGCGGACCTCTGGGAAAGGCCGGCGGATTTTCCCGGGGGCCGCACGTATTACCAGGACGAACAGCCGGACACCATCTATACCGCTTCGGTCAGCGTGCTGGCCCCGGGGGTTACGGCCTCATCGGCCGGCGCCGACCTGAGGCTGATGTCAAACCTTGACAGCGTGTTCATCCCCGCCTTCCAGGCCGACCGCAACCTGACCCAGCTGTATGCGGCCACGGAATCCGGCGTAACGCAGCTTTATCCCTGGGCAACCGGCATACCTGCCGGTTTCGACCCGCGCCAGCGCGAGTGGTACACGCGGGCAAAGCAAAACAGGTCGATCGGCTGGACCGGCACCATGATAGACGCGGTCAGCGGCACTCCCATGGTAACCTGCTACAAGCCGGTCTATGATGAAAAGCGCAGGCTGATAGGGGTTGTCGGAGCGGATGTGACAGCGGAGACCATTAACCAGAAGATCATAGGCACGCAGATAGGCAAGAACGGGTATGCCTTCCTCATCGACGGCAAGGGCAATATCATAGCGCACCCCAGTATGCAGGGCACAGGCCGCAAATGGGATGAGGCCTTCGAGACGGGCAACCTGCTAAAAGCCAGGGACCCGGAACTGGCCCGCATAGCGGCGGAGATGGTTGACGGCATGGCGGGGGTGGGCAGGTGCCAATTGGACGGCACCGAAAAGTTTATCGCCTACGCCCCCGTAACAAGTACCGGCTGGTCGATCGGCATCGCCATGCCCATCGATGAAATTGTGGCGCCGGTGCAGGCGACCAAGCAACGCATAGATACGGTCACGGCTGATTTCTCATCCAGGATCAACCGGCAGATAGACGGAATGCTGACCGCCATGATACTTACCTCGGCGGGCATAATCGTGGTAGTGGCGGGCATAGCCTACCTGCTGGCCCGGCGCATAACCCGCCCCATCTTAGCCTTAAACCGTGGTGTACAGGTGATCGGTCATGGTGACCTTGACCACAGGCTGGTGGTCACGACCGGGGACGAGATACAGGACCTGGCCGGGGCATTCAACAAAATGTCAGAGGACCTCAAAGCCTATATAAGCCACCTGCAGGAGACGACATCCGCCAGGGAAAGGATCGAGAGCGAACTGCGCGTGGCCACCGAGATACAGACCAGCATGCTGCCCAGGACATTCCCGCCTTTCCCCGACCGCAGGGAGTTCGACCTCTACGCCACCATGCAGCCTGCCAGGGAAGTGGGCGGTGATTTCTTCGACTTCTTCTTCATCAGCCATTCCAAGCTTTGCCTGATCATCGGCGACGTCTGCGGCAAAGGCATACCGGCCGCCCTTTTCATGGCTATCAGCAAGACCCTGCTGCGCACAGAGGCGCTGCATGAGCCATCGCCTGACCGCGTGCTTTTCAGCGTAAATAACACCCTCTGCCCGGACAACGAGGCCGCCATGTTTTTCACCGGGCTGTGCGCTGTGCTGGACACTCAAACAGGCGAGTTGACCATCGCCAACGGGGGCCACAACCCGCCGCTTTTATGTCCCGCGGGAGGCGAATTCCAGTACATCAAGTTGCCCAGGGGCCTGGTGGTAGGCGCCATGCCGGACACCGATTACGTATCAAACACCTATGCCATGAGGCGGCACGACACGCTGGTTATGTACACGGACGGTGTAACCGAGGCTATGGATGGAGAGGGGCGGCTATACTCTGAGGCGCGGCTTTTAAGCTGCCTCAATGACCTGTGCGGAAGAAGCGTATCCGACATCGTTCACGGGGTAAGGGCGGATATTGAGACTTTTACCGGCGGCACGGAACAGTCCGACGATATCACCATGCTCGTCATTGAATTCAATGGCAACGGGCCGGCTCAAACGTAGAGCAGGCCGCCGTCCACTACGACCGTATGCCCCGTCACATACCTCGACGCATCCGAGGCTAAGTAAATCATGGTGCCCACCATATCCTCGGGCTCCCCGATACGGCCCATGGGGACGCTCTTGCGGCACTCCTCCTGGCGGCCGGGCCTCACTTCGAAGCTGGAATTCAGCAGCTTTGTGTGTACAAATCCCGGAGCGATAGTATTGACCCGTATATTATAAGGGGCCAGTTCCCTGGCCATGACCTTGGTGGCCATGATCACACCGGCCTTGCTGACGGCGTATATGCCGTTATCCATCTCGGGCAGGAAGCCGTCGATGGATGAAACGTTTATGATGCAGCCCCCGCCCTGCTCCTTCATAATGCGGGCCACCGCCTGGCTGAGAAAATACAACCCCTTGAGGTTAAGGCCCATGACCGTCTCCCACAGCCGTTCCTCAGTTTCAAGAAAAGAGGAGAAGATGGGGCTGGTGCCGGCGTTATTAATCAATATATCGATGCGGCCGAATGCAGCCCGGGCGGTATCGGCCACCTTTTTCACGTCATTCATCTTACCCAGGTGCGCGTTGATAACCAGCGCGCGCCTGCCCACAGCCCTGATGTCGTCTGCCGCTTTCTCGAGATCTTCCACCTTGCGGCTGGTCAGCACTATATCGGACCCCGCCCTGGCGAAAGCCAGTGCCGTGGCACGCCCGATGCCCCTGCTGGCGCCGGTGACCACCGTAACCTTGCCCTCTAAAGAAAATTGCTTCAAATCTGACATCTCAAAGTCCCCCTGCGAAAATCGATAAAAGCGCCATCCCACTTTATGGAGACTGCCTCCTTTTGTCAAGCCGGCCGGCGTTCTGCTAAGATGCAGCAGGGATAATACCAAGGAGGCAGATACATATGTGCGACACAATCGTTGCCCTCGGCCCATCCACCAGGGGTGGCGTGACCCTTTTCGGCAAGAACAGCGACCGCGAGCCGGACGAAGTACAGAATATCGTCATCGTCCCGCGCAAACAGCACAGGCCGGGTGAAACGCTTAAATGCACGTATATTTCCATACCACAGGCAGCCGAGACTGCGCGGGTGCTTCTTTCACAGCCCTTCTGGATGTTCGGCGCGGAGATGGGCGCCAACGAATATGGGGTTATGATCGGCAACGAGGCCGTTTTCACGCGTGAGAAGCCCTCCGCCAGCGGACTCACCGGCATGGACCTGCTGCGCCTGGCGCTGGAACGGGGCAAGACGGCACGCGAGGCCATGGACACCATCATCCGCCTTCTCAAGGAGCACGGCCAGGGGGGCAACTGCGGCTACCGCCAGAAGTTCCTTTATATGAACACCTGGCTGATAGCCGACGAGCGCGAAGCATACGTTCTGGAAAGCGTGAAATCGTGGTGGGCCTGGAAGAGGATCACAGACCACTGGAGCATCTCAAATGTGCTCTCGCTGGAGAATGATTTCGACGCTGCTTCACCCGGCCTGATCGAAAATGCCGTCAAAAAGGGCTGGTGTAAAAGCGCTTCGGACTTCAACCTGATGAAATGCTATTCCGACCCCATCATAACCTGGGGCGCGGCGGGCAGGGGCAGGCAGGCCTGCTCGAGGGACAACCTTGCGTTGAAAAAAGGGGACCTGACAACAGCCGATTTCATGGCCATCCTGCGCCATCACGGCGGCAGGGAGGATTTCCGCCCTCACAAGAACGGCGGCACCGTTTGCATGCATGCCGCCGATAAATTGATACGCCGCAGCCAGTCGGTAGCCTCTATGGTGGGCAATGTCAGCGGCAAGGAACAGCATTATTACGTCACGGGGGCATCCAACCCCTGCCTCAGCCCGTTTTTCCCCGTTTTCAGTCCCGGCACCATCACGCCGGCCGGCTACCTGGAGGGCGGGGCGGACTACAGCCCGCAGGTTTACTGGTGGGAATCTGAAAAGATCCACCGCAGGGCGCTGCACCATTTCCCCGCAGCCCTCAAGTCGGCCCAACAGAAGATACAGGAGCACGAGCGGGATATGCTGCAAGCCATCGAAGAGAAGCTTGCCGGTGTCAACCAGGCCGCCATCGACAGCTACTTCGGCCGGGCCAGGAAGATAGTTGACGACTGGGGAGCCGAACTGGAAGCCATGCCAAAAATCAAGCATAACTGGTTTTTCCAGCGCTACTGGCAGGGCTACCACAGGCTGAACGGCACCGGCTGAAGAACGGAAATTATAATTGCCGGTGCAGCGAAGCAATACAGGGGGCTACCATCGTGTTGCAGTGCTGCATTGACAGCGTATCTTCGCTCCGATAAAATACGTAAACGTTGCTCATTGGGCAGTAACCGAAGGCAGGTGAGACATGCTGATGCATTTGTGGCAGTTAGTTGGGGTTATCCTTATTGGCGTTTCATTACTGGCTGGAATTATCCCGGTCCATGCAGACGACAATACTTTACTACCGTTGCCCTGCAAGGCTTATAGCTACGACGGAAGTTTAAAGCAGCAAGCTACTCTGAATCTGATATCTAACCAGAATGTAACAGCAGCCCCCGGCGAAACAGTAAACCTGACCGCATACTTCTCGGTCTATAGCCCGTCCGGTCCCATGGAACGGCAGCAACTATTCTTAATTTACTCATGGACTCCTGCCTGGCCGCCACCGGCGGGTAATTATTCCCCTCTGTATGACGGTGCACCGGGAATATTCCCGGGGGTAAGTCCAATATTGACTGTATCCTTCGTTGCACCCAATACGCCTGGCATTTACTACCTCTGGTTTTGCCAGGGTGACGCGTCAAATATAGCAACGGCTGTTAGCATGTTTAGCAAACCTCTACAGCCGCCGGCTGCGGTAAAAATAACCGTTAGTGTCAAGAATTCTGTCTCTTTCCTTGTCTCTGATTCACCCGGGGCTAAATTGGAATACAATGCCGTAACAGCTCAGGCAATCAAAGAGGGTTTAGCTGTGATTGGAACGGAGTATTATAATCCCCTGTCTCAGAGTTTCGAGGCCGCTGTAGGCAAATTGACGTCTGCAAGACCTCAAACTTTATGGATCATCTGCGCAAGTGAGGATAAGGCAGCCATAGAGAAGGAATTGCGCAAGGCTGCCTATCCCGGTGATGTCAGGTACAGTGAGGGCAAACGTATTGTATTCAGCCTATCCGACAACGCTTCCGTGATGAGTACGCCAATAAACCGTGGCGACACTTATAAATATTATCTTACCCTGACTAATATAGGTTGGTTGCCGCTTGATACTGTGATAGCCGACGCGAGAATTTCCAAACAAGGCGCAGGCACAGTATGGGCAGAGACCAAATCAGTTTCGGCACTGATGCCTGGCGCTTCGGCCGTGCTGGATTTCGTTTTCCCCGTTCCTCAGAAGATAGAAACTGGTGAATACGTGTTGAACGTGCAATCAACCGGCTATGAAGGACCTGGAAAAAGCGGGGTTACACACTTGGAAAGCAAGGAGACGCCTATTACCATCACTTCGAAATCCACCGGCTCAAACATTATCCCTGTAGTTGTGGGGGTTGTGGCGTTTGGACTGATCATAGCGATACTCATTTCAACGCGGCGCAGGGGTGTTAGGATGCCGAAACGCAGCGCAGGTCAGCGGCGCGCTACCGGCAGGAAGAAGAGCAATGACTGAAGAAGAGTTAACCATCCAATTGGGTGATGCCATACAGTCCGGCGTACCGGAAGAGCCGATGCCATGGCAGGACGGTGTCATCCCTTTCGGCCTGCCCAGGGATGCACATACCGTGGTATTTCTCAAACCGTCTGTTCTTACGGTGATTACCAAACACGGCAAATCAAGCGTTGATAAAGAAGTTATGGGTATGTTGCTCGGACACGTTTTTGATTGTCCTGTATCAAAGAAAAGATATGCTAAAGTCGAGGTGGCTATACCTTCTAAACTTGCGAAAGGGACAAGTACCCGGGTGGAATTTGACCATGATGCCTGGGCCGAGGTACTAGCGCAAAAGGAGATATTGTATCCATCCATGCGTATTATCGGTTGGTACCATACGCATCCCAATCTTGGCGCCTTCTATTCTTCCGCCGATGAGTTCTGTCACAAATTCGCCTTCCCTAACGCGTGGCAAATTGGTTTCACCTACGATCCGATAAATAACAGCGGGGCCTTCTTTGGCTGGGACAATGACGCCGATATCGCCCTTTTGGAGGGGTTTTATGAATTATTGGAATCCAATTATACATTCAGCAGAATAGCCAACCTGGGCATAAATTGGGACTTTAAACGCATAACTGTTAAAAGGCAAGAGCGCCCGGGAAAAGCATCGTCTCATTCCAGGAATATCAACGCACCGGAAAGACTTCAACACGGCACACCGCCGACAGCGCACCCGAAGCCCGTGGGGGTAAGCTCTATGATACAGAAGCGAGGCAATACAGGCCACCAAGTCCTTGTGGACACCGCCAAAGATGGGAGCCAACCAGGCAACTGCCTGGCATGGAGATGGACACTGATCATTGTGCTTATCCTTTTACTGATAGCTATAGGTATATTGTTATTCAATATGTCGAATCTCACCTTCCCTTTAATAGACCCATAATAATGCGATGGTTAAACATTTAAAAAAACATACAACTGCGAATTCCCGTGGCAAATCCATTGAATTGCCGGACTTTGCCACAGACCGCTATGCTTCGCTAAAGTTGATACCCTGGTGGCGGCATGACAAAATCAGTAACGCCAGGATCATGGTGGTTGGAGCGGGAGCTTTGGGCAATGAGGTATTAAAAAATCTGGCGCTGCTGGGCATCGGCCATATCTATGTAGTGGATATGGATACTGTCGAGGCGTCCAACCTGAGCCGCTCTGTGCTTTTCCGCCCCGGGGACAGCGGAAAATTCAAGGCAACGACCGCGGCACACAGACTGGCGGAGATAAACCCTGAAATCGCCATCTCTTATCTTAACGGCAACGTCATAACAGAAATTGGACTTGGAGCTTTCAAAAGCATGGACCTGGTACTCAGTTGTGTCGACAATATGGAAGCGCGGCTTTTCATCAACGAATCCTGCTGGAAAGTGACCAAGCCCTGGATTAATGGTGGAATCGAGGCCATGCAGGGCGTGGTAGATGTATTTGTACCGCCTGACAGCACCTGTTACGAGTGCACAATGACCGATCAGGATTATGCGGAGATGAACCGGCGTCATCCCTGTGGGTTGCCTGCAGAGCAGATCATTGAGGGCAAAATACCCACCACCCCAACTATCGCTTCTATAATATCTGCGGTTATGGTACAGGAAGCCATGAAACTGATACATGGAAAGGACGTTCAGTCCGGTAGCGGATGGCTTTTCTTCGGTCTTACCAACCAGGCCATGAAGGTCGAATACCCGGTTTCACCGGATTGTCCCGCACATCAACAAATGGGCGAGCCTATATTGACTCTCGATAAAAGTGTTGCCACTATAACTTTGAGACAGTTGAAAACTGAATTCAAACGCATACTTGGCGGAGACGCGGATATTGATCTGGGGTTCGACCTGGTGCTTAATGCGTCCTGTGTTTGCGGCGAACACCGCGAACTGCTGAAGAGAAAGGAACTCCTTATCAGGGGAGATGTAATATGCCAGGGTTGCGGCGAAGTTATGGCTACGGAAGTGGTATCCAGTATAGACAAAAGGCGCAGGAAGCTTGCCAACAAAACACTTGCCGACTTAGGATTCCCGCCTGCTGCCATTATATCAGCTGCCTGCAACGGCAATAAAGCTTCAATTGCATTAACCGGGGATGCACCCTGGGTAATAAATTACAACTAAAAGGGGGAGCTATGGAAGAAACGGAAAAAAAAGCTGAAAGCATCTATATCACGGAGGAAGAGTTAGGCACAAGTTATAGAGAGGCCCCGGACTATGGAGCATACAGGCCTGCACCTGCTGAAGCAACACGAGGCAGCGCGGCCCAGGAGATGCGCGTCTGCCCGGGCTGCCAGCGACTTATCTCTACTAAACTTATCTATTGTCAGGCCTGCGGCTGCGGCCCTCTAAAAGCAAAACTTCCGAAAGACGGTGAAAAAAGTCCGGGAACGGCCGCCCTGCTGGCAATACTGCCGGCCTTATTAGGGTTCTTTGGGATAGGCCATTTCTATGTTGAACGGTTGGGAACAGGGTTCCTATTCCTTTTCGCAGGCTTCGCGCTCGTCGGTGCCGGTATATACTGTGCCCTCAATTTAGATTTAATGTGGGTTTTAGTGATAGGTATTGCATATATAGGGTTGCTGGTCTGGCAGGTTTTTGATGCTCATGCTCAGGCCGTTGAGTACAACCGCATGTTTGAGGATTAGTCAGTCAAGTATAATTAACTATTCGATGTACAGGAGTTAAATAAACTTGCCATCAGGATTTCTCACGTCAAAAGAATTGTTGCCCGTCTTATTATGTGTAGTGTGTTTCGCGGCAGGTTTCTTAATCATGTTTATAACGCAGCGCAGAAGGGGAAAGGGTTATCATACGCCACCACGCAAATCCCTGAACATTTTTGGGACTCGAAAACAGGGCATAAAGAGAGGCGGAGGAACTAAATTACCCGCCCCAAACCAGGCAAACTCTACATATATCGGATACCCTGCTGACTCTCCCCCTTACGTCCAGACCCCCGTGACGGACCCTCTATTGCGGGATCCTGTTACTCCTACGTCACCACAACCCGGTATTTCAAAAAGCACAAAGGGAAGGACAAAATGTCCCTACTGCCAGCAGCCATGCAATCAATCCAATGCCAAATTGTGCCCCGTCTGTAATACGGCCCATCATAAAGATTGTTGGCAGGAAAACGGCGGATGCACAAGATTATCCTGTACAGGGAAGACATCGAGGAATTAATTGAGGAGAGACAGATGATAAGAGTGATTATTTATGACCCCACCAATGAAAAGAGAATACCGGCGACCGTGCCTGAGAACGCGCCTATGCAAACCCTGATCCCTGAATTGGTTAAGCGCCTTGGTTTGCCTCTGCGAAATGAGAGGGGTGACCTGATCTCCTATGCGCTGATGAAAAGGGAGGCACGCGGTTTGCGCCAGCTACGATCAAATGAAAGCCTGGCAGCTGCCGGAGTTGCCGAGGACGATGAACTGACGTTCACATACAAGATAATACCGGGAAAATAATATGGATAGGAGATTAGCACGCCTGGAAACCGAGCACCAGGAACTAATGGCCATAAACTCACGCAGTGACCTGGTTAAAATTGAAGCCAAGGAGGGTTCCCCTCCGAAGCGCTACCGCATCAGTTTCAAATGTAAGGGCATAATGCTGGAAGCTGAATCACTGGAACCATGCATAACTGCGCACCATGTCATGGAAATTTACCTCTCCTCGAAATACCCGTCCGAGCGGCCTGAACGAAGGTGGCTTACCCCCATATTTCATCCCAATATCGATAAAAACGGCAATGTATGCCTTGGCGACGATTGGGCCCCGTCCATGACACTATCCTGGTTGGTAGAACAGCTTGCGGATTACGTAACCTACAGGGCGTACAATACTGATAACCCGAATAATAAAGAGGCCGCCGCCTGGGCACTGCAGCATCTGCATTTGTTCCCTATTGATGAGCGCCCCCTGTTTCGGGATGGCGTAGAAACAGCGGGAAACCATTCTAAATATATATTGACCGAAAAACCGATAGAGGTTAGATTGGGCAAGGATGACATAACCCACACAGCCGTCCCGAGCAAAGCAAGCAAACCAGCCGAAAAAAAAGGAGGGGACTCTGTAAGTCACGGTAATGCCAAACAAACTCAGAAAAAGCGGGAATCAAGGAAAATTGACAAATAGCGTATTTGCCGAAAAGCCCCCTGCTTTGATCGCTTGCATTGTATGCTTATCACGTCAGTCCGGAGGTTCCGTTCGTAATGCAGGTCTACTGATGGGGTGCGCAGGATGAATCGGAGATTCGGTCGACTTGGTTCGACGAGGAATGGGCGAGGCATGGTACCCTTATTTGCCATAATCGCTATGTTTCTTATCCTCGGGGCAGCCATAGTAAGCAAAGACTCGGCGGGTAAATCGCCTGCCCTTTCTGGTCCCGTTCCAGGCAAACAGGCACAGCCATCATATCCTGAAGTTGATAACACAGGGATAGCAGACGTTGCACTCAATGTTACGGCCCGGCAAGTTAAAACCGGTTCAGGGGAAAGTTACAATTTTGAGGGATCCGGCTTCACGGCCAATAACTCGGTGACCCTTCACATAAAGAGGCCTGACAATATCGAAATGGCGCCCACCGTCATAAATACAGACGTCAGGGGCAAATTTAGCTTTATACAGGATGCTTCAACATTTGATAGGGAAGGCGAATATTCTTACTGGATTATAGATAACTTCACTAATCAAATGACTGGCATGTTCCATATACACGTTGCCGAATCGAATCTACGTCAGCCAACTGGTTTAGCGGGCACATACTATGTACCCGCTTATGGAATGAGATTTGTACTAGACTTATATGGAGATGGCACTTTCTATTTAATGAAACCATCAAACGAAAAAACATCGGGTCGGTGGACTGTAAAAGATGAGGGAATACTGATACTCGATGCACCGATGCTAACCTATATGATGGTGCCCGTTAAGTATCAAATAAACCGTGTTTTAGGAAACACGACACTTACAGCGCCGCACTATGATCAAGTACTCACGTTTGTAAAGCAGTAATCCCGATAGGAAAGACTGTAATTAAACTCTTTAACAGGGGCACAAATTGGCGAGATTAAAAATTGCGATACAACTACTGACATCGTTGGTATTGACTATTAATTGCTTGCTTATGCAGCCTTTGCCATTACCCGTTTCAGCATTTTCACCGGACGCGCTTATTATCAGGGACAACCTCACAAATCCTGATGGTGGTTGGCCCGTCGATATAAATGTTTCGGAAGCGCGTTCATTTACCGATAATGGATACAGTATCTACGTGCAAAGGCCAGGCTGGGTGAGCAAATGCGCTAACAGGAAGATAGGAGAATTGGCTGACTTCATTGCTGAAGTAGATATCAAGGAATCTGCCCTCCCCAAATCAGATGGATATGTTGGCCTGAGGTTTCGCATTCAGGATGACCAGAATTACTATGCCTTTATGATTAACAACAATAACAGGACTTTCCGGATAGTCAATTTTAAAGGAGTACCTACTCCTACCGTTCTCCGGGACTGGACTTCCTCCAATTATATTAACCCTGAAAACAGCACCAACCGTTTACGAATAGTATGCGAGGGACCGCGGATAGACGCTTATTGCAACGAATATTTGCTGTGGACAGGCACGGACACATCGATTACAAAGGGTTTCCTGGGATTCCAGGTTGAGTCATACCAGGGATTACAAGGATACCTGTTTAGCAACTTAGTAGTATACCCCGGCGTGAAAGCAGCCTTTATAGCTGATGATTCATTCAAGGAAACGTCAGCGCTGTCTCAAAGCCAACAGGCCGCCAGGCAATTGGGATTCACCGTCATTGATACAGTCGAATATTATCCCGCCGCTACCAGCGATTATTCCTCTTATATTAGTAAACTTATGAGCCGCGAACCCGTCGTTATTTATATTATGTGCCGTCCGCCGGCACGGCCCGAATTCCCTTCAGCATGTGACGCCATCAATAGCGCCCTGAAAAGTCGCGGCGTGGATGTCCGCTATTACGAAGAGTCCAACCCGAATTCCCTTGAATTTTCTGTATTAAAGCCTACAACTTCTCAGGCGACCTACAGGGGCGGGCAAACCCTCCAGATTTTTACGGGGATAAATAACACGGGGGTACAGGATATTGCCTCAGCTACAGTCACACTAAATATCACTGACCCCGACGGGACCCGGCTTCCTACCAGTCCAAGCGAATGGAAAACAATACCGGCAGGCAAGGAAAGCCGAATCCCGATTTCATACGATTTACCATTATTTTTCCTCAAGGGAGGAGAATATACGGCTTCTGTAGAAATAACCGGTTACCCCGATACAGCAAATAAAGATTTATCGCGAACCGAGAACGCAGCAGTTACATTTGAAGTTGCGGAGTCAATTTCTACAATCAATTACGTCGCATTACTTCTCTTTGCACTGCTTACCGGTGCCATGATCGCCTGGTTAGTTACGCGGCGCAAGTCCAGCAAAGAATAGAAAAAATAATTTAATAATTCGCCCACCTGAGACGCGGAGCAATAGCCTGACTTCATCGTTGTGCTCTTCGCGAAGACAGTATCAAGCCAACCCTTTTGACAAACCCCTCACTTTATTATATATTATCATTATGGAAACTTTACACAATGATAATAAAGTGCACCGTTCCGGTTCAAGGAGGGCGGACGCCGTCCAGGTCAGTTCCGTAGTACAGGGTTTCGTGCAGATGTGGATCAAGTTCGAGGCTGACCTGCACAAGGAGATCGCTCTGCGGCAACAGGATAACAGCGATGAAGCGGCCAGCAAAAGGCTGCATTCCTACATTGATTACGGGACTTTTTACCGCGTCAGCAGCAACCTGCAAAGGAACCGCTCCCTCAGCATGGGGGAGCTAAGCAGCGCGCTATCGGTGCCCTTCAGCAAGGCCACGCGGATTGTGGACGGCATGGTAACAGACGGCTATTTAACGCGGCTGCAGGATCCGGACGACCGCCGCGTTATCAGGGTCGCGCTCACGCAGGAAGGCAATAAGCTGCATAAAGCTATCGAGAGCTTCACCGGCGAACACGTCCAGGAGATACTCTCCGGCCTCACCCACGAGGAGCAGGAGATACTCTTTGTGCTCATCCGCAAGGTGGTCTCCGCCCTCGAGAAGGTAACCTGATTTTTTTAAACATATATTTTCATTTTGCAATATTTAGCATTTAATAAATTTATCTAACGGAAATAACTGATGAAAACAATACTGGGCAATTTAAAACTGGCATTATTTTTAGCATTCAAATCCATGTTCCGCAGCAACAAGTGGGCGCTGGGGCTGATCATTGTGGTCATGGCTTTCAGTTTCGTGAACCTGATATTCACCTCGGCCGTCATATCGGGCGTCATGGCCACCATGGACAGCCAGATGATCAACACTTTTTTCTCCAACGTCATAGTCAGCCCCAAAGCGGATAAATACTATATAGAGCGGGCTGACGAGGTAGCCTCCAAAATCATGAGGGTGGACGGCGTGACCGAGACCTGCCAGCACCTCAACAGCCGCGGGTTTTTTGAATACGGCTGGAAGGGGAAAAGCCTGCCCTGGGACAGGGTGAAGAGCGGCAGCTGGAACATTATCGGCATCGACCCCGCGCAGGAGGCCAGGGTCACCTCCATAGGCCACAATATGATCGAGGGACAGTACTTAGATGAGAACGACACGGGCGAAATCGTGCTGGGCGTGGAGGTGGCCGGCGGCAGCCAGGCCCAGACCTCGGATTTCCTCACGCTGGGCGGGATTACCACGGGTCAGAAGGTACGCGTCACCTATCCCAACGGGGTGCAGAGGGAATACACGGTCAAAGGGATTTTCCGCGCCCGCGAGATGATGCAGGCGGACCACCTGGCTTTCGTCACGCACAGGGAAATGGTCTCGGTGCTGGGCAGGGCAGAGTTTGCCAACCGTGCCAGCGAGATATTGGTCAAGGCCGACAAAAACGATATCGAGGATAGCCTGGCAGAAAGTATGAGGGCGTCAGGCATTGACCTTGAGATCAGGAGCTGGAAGGAGTACGGTGGGGCATACCGCAGTGTCATCTCCACCTTCGAGATCATCGGCGCCATCATCGGGGGCACCGGGCTGATCGTGGCCGCCATCGTGATGTTCATCGTGATATATATCAACGTCCTGAGCAAAAAGCGCCAGATCGGGATTTTAAGGGCCATCGGAATACCGGGTAATGCCGTACTGGGCTCGTACCTTATTCAAGCGCTGTCATATGCCTTCCTGGGCATTTTCCTGGGCTGGCTGATCGTACGCCTTGTGCTCCAGCCATATTTCATCGTCAATCCCATCGACTTCCCGTTCGGCTTCCTCAGCCTGCATATCGAATCCGGCCGCATCATAGGTTCGGCCATCGGGTTGACAGCGGCTTCCGTCCTGGCAGGCCTTATCCCCTCCTGGGCGGTCATGCGGGAAAGCATCATTAAGACGCTCTGGGGTGTGTAAGCCATGATAATAGTGCGGGATATCCTCAAACACTACGGGCACGGGAGCAGCGCCGTGCAGGCACTCAAGGGCATCGACATGGAGATCGCGGAGGGCGAGTTTGTAGCCATCATGGGCAGGAGCGGCTCCGGGAAATCCACCCTGCTGCGTATAATGGGACTGCTGGACATGCCCACCGCGGGAGCGTTGAAGATCGACGGCGTGGACGCCCTCAAGCTGGATGAGAAGAAAAAGGCCCGTTTCAGGCTGGAGAAGCTGGGATACGTCTTCCAGGAGCATTCCCTCATCGCCGAGTTGAACGTGCTGGAAAACGTCTTCCTGCCGGCTGTGGGCGACATCGGGAGCACCGGTTACAGGCAAAGGGCCAAAGAGATACTGGAGATAGTGGGACTCAAGGACAGGACCAGCCACTACCCCAGCGAGATATCGGGAGGTGAACAGCAAAGGGTGGCCATCGCCCGCGCCCTTATCAACCAGCCCAGGACCCTTTTAGCGGATGAGCCGACCGCCAGCCTGGATGAGGAATCGTCCAGGGTAGTGCTTGACCTCTTCAGCAAGCTCAACAGGGAGCTTAAACAGACCATCGTCATGGTCACACACGAACCGGATGACAAACAGTACGTGGACCGCGTAATATGGATGAAGGACGGGCGCATAGACAACGGTTAAACCCGGGGATATGACCGGCTATGCAAAGCCCGGGCGCACAATTCCCCTTACCCGCCCAGCAGGTAAAGTAAAACGTCGCTCACATTTGTGCCGGTGGGCCCGGTCTCAATCAGCGACCTGCCCATCCTGCTGAAAAGCGTATTGCTGTCGAATCTTTGGACATATTCTTCCACGTCCAGCCCTGAGGCTCTGGCAGCATCCAGTGAGCGGTTATCCACAATGGCGCCCGCCACATCCGGCAGGTAGTCCGAGCCGTCGGTGCCTGCCGAGGCCACCAGCCAGGGTGAGGCGTACCCCTGCATAGCCAGCATCGATACGGCCGCATAGTGCTGGTTCCTGCCTCCCCTGCCCGGATGGTCAGGCAGGGTTGGGGTGGTCTCCCCTCCCATCAGCAGAACGCCAAAGCCCCTGTACAGGCCATCCTTCACTCTATCCGCCATAGCGTAAGCATATTGGGAGGTATCGCCGCTCATCTCCGAGGTGACGATGCAGGGCTTGATGCCGTGTTCAGCGGCCTTTCCCGCCATAGCTTCCAGTGCCATGCGGTTATTTCCAATGATGTGATTTGTGCAATTGCGCAGCCTTTTGGGCGTTTCCGCCTGCAATCCCGTGCAACCCCTGCGGATAAAATCCATGGCTGCCTGAGGCGCTTTCTCCAGCAGGCTGTATTTCTGCAGCACACACAGTGCATCCCGGTAAGTTGAGGGGTCCGGCACTGTGGGGCCCGAAGCGATCACGTCCAGGCCGTCGCCCACAACATCCGAGATAATCAGCGATATTACCCTGGCCGGCGCGTAGAAGGCGGCCAGGCCACCGCCCTTGGTCAGCGACAGGTGCTTGCGCACCGTGTTGATCTCCCTTATATCTGCACCGCACCCCAACAATTGCTGTGTAATAAGCTGCTTGTCCTCCAGCGTTAGGCCGTTGACGGGACATGGCAGCAGCGCCGAGCCGCCTCCGGATATGAGGTTTATCAGCGTGTCCCCTTTGCCGATTGCATAGCGGCCTTTCATCGACAGCATCTCCCTCACGCCGTCAACGCCCGCGGCGTCGGGAACGGGATGTCCCGCCTGCACCACCCGTATTTTTTCCGTAGCGTGTCCGGCGGACTTGCAGTTGACGATGCCGGCGGTTATCGATTGGGGGCCGATTATTTCTTCCAGTTCTACGGCCATGGATCCCGAGGCCTTGCCCCCGCCCACTACGAATACCCTGCCCCTTGAGAGGTCGTATTTATGGCCGTTGACTGACAGCCGTTTTTGACCGCTGTCATACTTCACCGACTCGCGCATCAGGTTGGATGGCAGAACACGGCTTATGCCTGCCTCGATCAGTTCGACCGCCCTGGCGCGCTGTCCCGAGTCGATAAGCTCCTCGCGGTTCTTAATAATCACGGCTGTCCGGTCCCATAATTAAATAAGCGTAACGGCCAAGATTATATCCCTTCAGCGTGTTACCTGTATAATCCTTTCAGAATAGTCCGCTAAAGGAAGTGGTAAATATGAGCGTAGTAAATATGAGCTGGGTACTGCTTATTGCCGCCATCATCATGGAAGTATGCGGGACCACCTGCATCAAGCTCTCCGAGGGGTTCACCCGGTTGGTGCCTTCAATACTCATTTTCATCTTCTATGCGTTGGCCTTCATCCTCATGACCTATGCCGTCAAAAGGCTTGACCTCAGCCTGACCTATGCCATCTGGTCGGGGGTCGGCACCTTCCTGGTCGCCCTAATAGGCATTTTCTGGTTCAAGGAGCCCGTTACCCTGCTGAAAGCCGCTTCCATGGGACTGATCATTGCCGGCGTAGTGGGACTTAACCTGGGAAGGGCCGGCGGATGATTGCCATATAATATATACGCGGTGCGCTGACGATGATGTACAACCGTCCCCGGACATGTTATCATTCGAGCGTATTTGACCCCGCCCGTGGGGAAAAGACCATATAAAAGAGCCTCATGAAAATAGCTGTAATAGCAGATACTCACGTTCACCGCATCAGTGAATTGCCTTCTTCGCTGATCAATTCCCTCACTAAAATGGATATGGTCGTCCACCTGGGCGATTTCCATTCCGAAGACCTGGTCAACGACCTCAAGGAGATAAGCAATTTCCGCGGTGTGGCCGGCAACCATGATTCGCACATCCCCGGACTGCCGGACAAGGATCTGGTGGAGATCGGGGACAAGCGCGTGGGCATCATCCACGGCCACGGCTGCGTCTTCCCCTTCGGCTTCAAGTGGGGGCTGCTCACGCAGTTCGAAGGCAAAATGGACGCCATCCTCTACGGCCACACGCACTCGGTACGCAATACCATTGAAGAGGGGGTGCTGTTCTTCAACCCCGGCAGTGTTTGCGGCCGCTTCCCCGCCATGCACCGCAGCTACGGCGTCCTGACGGTCGGCGAGGAGATCAGCGGAGAGGTCATCACCATCGACACAAAGCGTTATTTCTATCTCAACAAATATATCAACATGGCCAGTAAGGCCGTTTCATACTGCTGCGGCCTCAATGGCCGTCCCGACAGCTATTTGCAATAGCTTCCCGCCGCGCTCAGGTCTCATCTGTCTTAAGCCGGGCTGCCTGCGCCTCATCGCGGAAGTACTTGTAGATTCCCCAGACCGTGGCGCCCACCGGCAGGGCGAGTATTATGCCCCAGTAGCTGCCGATAAAGCCGCCCACGGTCATAAGCACCATGACCACGCCGGGGTCGAGCGGGAAGTGCTTATCCTGCACCAGTCCCTGTAATATCATGACCACCAGGTAGGACAGCACCAGCACTCCGAGCACCATCAGCATGGCCGCCGGTTTGAGCGCCAGTGTCACCAGCAGTATCACTGCCGCCGAGATGAAGGGGCCTATGATGGGTATGACCTGCGTGAAGGCGGCCACGGCCCCCATGGCCGGGGCATACTCCAGCCCCACGATGGAAAGGCCCAGCGTAACGAGCGCGCCCTCGATGGCGGCCATGATCAGCATAAAGCGGATGTAGCGTCCCATCTGCGTGCCGAAAATGGTCAGGATCCTGGTGCTGTGCCTGGCCACCTTGACGGGGAATATCTCGCTGAAATACTTCCCGTACCTCTCGTAGTTCAGCAGCACGAATATGAGGAAGAAAGGGAGCGTGATGAAGCCCAGTATTGTCGGTATGCTGGAGGGTATCACCGCCAGGCTGCCCACCAGGAAGTCCTGCAGGAACTTGCTGATGGCGGGCCCGGCGCTGGTGATGGACTGCTTGATACCGGCCATAGTCTCAGGTGGTATTTGCTCCTGAACAATGGCTGTCCAACCGGATACAACGGTCATACTTTTAGCAGTCAACTCGGGCGCCCTTTGGATAAGCGCGGTGGAAGCGCTGATGATGGCCGCGCCGATATATACGATGAAAACGATGAGGAGCAGCGTGAACAGGATAAAAACCGTAATCACAGCCAGTATGCGCTTAAAAACCTTCTTTTTACCCCGGGGCGGCAGGATGCGCTCCATCCGGCTCACCAGCGGGAAAAGCAGGTAGGCAAGCAGGATGCCCACCAGGAAGGGTATCAATACGGGCAGGGATATCCAGCACAGCCACAGCGCCAGAGCTATGCCCAGGATCACCAGCAAGGATATCCAGACCCTCCTCAAAGTTCCACTTTCTGTAGCCAACTCTATACCTCCTGTGCCAAAAATCCTTGCCTTTGCCGGCCGCCTCCCTTAGCGGGGCGAGGCTGATTAAACCTTTATATGCCCTAATCATACAACCCGATGTCCCATATTTCCAGTCGGCGGGGAGCATCGGTGGGAGGCATATTGACTTTGCCAACCCCCGATGCTATATTGCGATACAGTCAATTACACCCTGTTAAATGAGGCAGTTGTAAGGAGGCAGGAATGACAAAGATCAATACCGTCGTCGGCACTCTCCCCGCCGACCAGATGGGACCCACCCTTATGCACGAGCACATGGTGCTGGCTTACCCGGGATGGGAACACGACGCGCTGGCGCTACCCCTCGATCTCAAGGAGCTGGCAACCGCCTGTGCCGAAGCCCTGGGCGAGGTCAAGCAGTACGGGGTAAAAACCGTGGTGGACGCTTCGCCCTGCGACCTCTGGAGGAACATCGAGTTGGACAAAATGGTTGCCGACAAGACCGGCCTGAATATTATCTGCGCCACCGGCATGTACTACGAGGCCGAGGGCATGCCGGCTTACTTCAAGTTCCGCAGCCAGGTAATGGATATCACAGCCGAGCTTTACGAATCCTTCATGCACGAACTGACGGTGGGCATCGGCAAAACCGGTGTCAGGGCAGGGGTAATCAAGGTAGCCACCAGCCATGGCTGCATCACCCCCTACGAGGAAAAGGTGCTCAGGGCGGCGGCCAGGGCCCAGAAAGAGACCGGCGTGCCCATATTGACGCATACACAGCAGGGCACTATGGGGTCCGAGCAGGCCGCAATGCTGATAAGCGAAGGTGTGGACCCCAAAAAGATAGTCATCGGGCACATGTGCGGCAACGCCAGCCTGGAGTACCAGATGTCGGTCATTGACAAGGGCGTTTACCTCGGATTCGACCGCTGGGGCATCGATTTCATATTCCCCGACAACCTGCGCAGGGCCACGCTGCTGGGCCTGCTGGGTCTGGGATTTGCCGACCGCATAGTTCTTTCCCAGGACTGCAACGCGCGTATCCTGGGCAGGGCTTTCGTCATGCCTGATTTCATACAGGCGCTGATAGCCAACTGGTCCTACACCCACATATTCAAGAACATCATCCCGCAGCTCAAGCTGGCCGGGGTGACCGACGCCCAGGTGGGGCAGATGCTGGTGGAAAACCCGAAGAGGATATTCGGCGGGTGAAAATTCACGATAATAAAATTTAAGGAGGCTACCTTGTCAGACCCGTATTCAAGCAAACCCTGGCTCAAAAGCTACGACTCACACGTACCGGCCAGCCTTGACTATCCCTGGACGTCCTTCATCGACATGGCCCGCAAAAGTTTCAAGGAAGTGCCTGACAGGGCGGCCATGGTCTATATCGACACTGTCATCAGCTTCAAAGAGCTGGACGTAATGTCCAACAAATTTGCCAACTTCCTGCTTGACAGGGGGGTAAAGCAGGGCGACATAGTCGGGCTCAACATGCCCAATATGCCCGCCTTCCTCATCGCCTTTGTCGGCGCGCAGAAGGTCGGCTGCATTACATCCGGCGTCAGTCCGCTGCTGACCGAGCACGAACTGGAGTACCAGCTCAACGACTCGGCGGCCACCGTGCTGGTCACCTTCGATGCTAACCTGGCGCGGGTAAACGCCATTATAGCCAGGACAAAGGTAAAAACGCTGGTGGTGGCCGGTGTTTTCGACTTCATGGGACCGGTGGATTGGAATGCGCCCGCCGGCGAGATGAAAAAAGAGGGTGCGGTCGAAGTCTATAACTCCCTCGACATTCTCAAGAAATACCCTGACAAAGAGGTCAATACCTGGGTGGACCCCGACTCAGACTGCCTGATGCAATATACGGGTGGCACTACTGGCCCATCCAAGGGCGCCGTGCTGACCAACCGCAACGTCTCGCACCAGGTATCGCAATGGGTGACCTGGACCGACAGCAAAGTCGGCGAAGAGGTAGGTGTATCCGCCTTCCCGCTCTTCCACCTGGCCGGCCTGCTCTACGCCTATGTAGGTCTCGCCATCGGCATGACACAGGTGCTCATCCCCAACCCCCGCGACGTGGCCTTTATCATCAACCAGGTCAAGAAATACAGGCCCACCATCGTGGCCAACGTCCCCACCCTTTTCATGGAGATGATGAAGAGCGAGGACTTCCAGAAGATGGACCTTTCATTCGTCAAGTGGTATGGCAGCGGCGCCGCGCCATTCCCGGCCGAGTTGATCAAGCAATTCTACGAGATCGTGGGAGACAACAAGCTGGTGGAGGTTTACGGCATGACCGAGACCAGTCCGCTCATCACAGCGCAGCCTTTCCTGGGTAAAAAGAAGGTGGGCTCAGTGGGCCTGCCCCTGCCGGATACCGATGTCAAACTGGTTGACCCTGCCACCGGGGAACTTGCCAAACAGGGTGAGCCGGGCGAGTTGTGCGCCCGCGGTCCCCAGATCATGAAGGGCTACCATAAAAAGCCTGAAGAGACGGCCAACTCCATACGTGAGGGATACATGCACACGGGGGATGTCGCAACCATGGACGAGGACGGCTTCTTCTTCATCGTTGACCGGCTCAAGGACATGGTCAGCGTCAGCGGCATGAAGGTATTCACACGTGAACTGGACGAGATCATCGCGCAGCATCCGGACATAGCCATGTGCGCCTCGGTGGGCGTACCCGATCCAGGCCGCGCCTTCACCGAGATAGTGGCCACCGCCGTCGTGCTCAAGCCCGGTGTAGAGGCCAACGATGCGGCCAAACAGTCCATAATCAGCTTCATGCGCGAGAGGGTCGCTCCCTACAAGGTGCCGAAGCAGGTCATCTTCATGGATTCCCTGCCCCTCAGCGCGGTGGGCAAAATACTCAAGCGCGAACTGCGCGAAATGCTCAAGCCCAAAGCATAAGATATACACGCTGGCAGGGTTGTTAGCCCGCCCGATTTAGTATTATACTGGTGCCTGTATTATGACAGATACAGGCACCAGTCATATAAGGACGCGCTGGAGCGTCGCCACCAAGCTGCTGGCGTCCTTCCTATTGCTGACTGTCCTTTCGTTCGGCATCATCGGTTACTTAGCGGTGAGCACCCTCAACGAGATAGGTGTCTTTGCCGAGGAGAGCAGCAAGAAGCTGGGTTACGACGCGGCAAAGGATAGCACGCTGGCCCTGCAGGCGCTGGGCGAGGCATCCATCAAGCAGAAGGGCGCCGACGTCTCCAAACAGGTGGAGATATACATGAAGGGGCGGACGGGGACCTTTTCAGGCGCGCTGGACAAAGATGCCGAGCTGGCGGCCATAGCCGTGCAACCCGTGGGTAGGACCGGCTACACCGCCCTGTATGAAAAAAACACCGGCATCATGAGGTTGCACCCCAACCCCGCGCTGGTCAATTTCGACATGCACAACCTCAAGGACCAGTTGCCCTCCATGTGGAAGATATATGATGCCAGCATCGACGGCTCCATCGCCTTCGGCTATTACGACTGGGCGGAACCCGACGGCAGCATCAGGCAAAAATTCATGTACATGCTGCCCGTTGAAGGCTACGACTACATGGTGGCGGCCACCACCTACATCGACGAGTTCACCGAGACCGTCGAAGCCACACGCGCGGCCATAGACATGGAAACCGCTTATGCGTCGGATTATATCCGCAAGAAAATCCAGGGAATGCTGTTCATATTCATAATCTCTTTTTCGCTGATCCTGTTGCTGGCCGCATTGATGGTCATCGTCATAGCCAGGAAGATAACCAACCCCCTGCGCAAGCTGTCATACGGCGCCGGCGTGATCGGCGCGGGCGACCTTGATTACAGGGTACAGGTCAGTACAGGTGATGAACTGGAAAACCTGGCAGACTCCTTCAACAGGATGGCCTCCGACCTCAAGGGTCACACGCAGGAGCTATTGCGCACCAGCGCCGAGAAAGAGCGCATCGCCAAGGAATTAGATATCGCGCGCAACATACAGCAGAGCTTCCTGCCCGAATTCCCGCCCCTCATCGAGGGCATCGAGATAGCCGCCATGAACCTGCCCGCCAGGGAAGTGGGCGGCGACTTTTACGACTTCATACCCATCGGCGAAGACAAGTGGGGCCTGGTCATAGCCGACGTTTCCGGCAAAGGTGTGCCGGCTGCGCTCTTCATGGCGCTCTCGCGCACGCTGGTGCGGGCCAACGCCGTGGGGGATGTCAGCGTTGAGGAGACCATCCGCCGCGCCAACGACCTCATCGCAGAGCACGAACGTTCCAGCATGTTCGTCACCCTTTTCTACGGCGTGCTCGATCCCATCAAGAGGACACTGACATATGTAAGCGCCGGGCACAACCCCTCACTGATGTTGAAGAGCGGCAGCAGCGACGTGGTGCTGATGCGGGCCGAGGGCATCGCGCTGGGCGTACTGCGTGACATCAAGCTCGAGGTCAAGCAGATAGCCCTGGACAGCGGAGACGTGGTATTGCTTTATACCGACGGCGTTACCGAGGCCATCAACGGCGCCGAAGAGCAGTTCGGCATGCAGCGTTTGAGCGACCTGTCTCAGCAGTCGGTCAACCTGCACGCCGACGAGATAATCAAGCGCATCGAGCAGACCGTGGTCGAATTCAGCGAAGGCCAGCCGCAGTTCGACGACTTCACCCTCATGGTATTGAAAATCCTTTAGACATGCTCCTGCCGCCCGCAGGAATAGTGATACTATGAAAATGACTGATGCCCTGTTACGGGTTGCTTGGCTGGCGCCGGTATTGGCGGCGGCGCTTTTCGCCTGCGCGCAGCCGCCGCAGGTTCCACCCGCCTCCTTCCAGGTGGTGTCGCTGGGTGTCACACCCGCCGCTGTGCTGTCGGGCGAGGACGCCACGGTCGTTGCCCAGGTGGCCAACACAGGCGGGTTGGCCGGCAACTTCACGGCCGCGCTGACCATGAACGGCGAGCAGGTGGCGGAAAAGACCCTCACCATACTGCCGGAGAAGATAGCCCGGCTTACCTTCACCGTCTCCAAGGATGAGCCGGGCGCATATAAAATCCAGCTCGGCAGCGCCGTTGCCACCCTGACCGTTACGGCCGTGGAGGAGCGGGAGGTGGAGCTCAAGTACGACAACGGCGTAGCGGAGGAGACCCTCTGGGCCGGCTTCAACAACGGCTTTCTCATCAGCTTCACCCCTCCCGCCAAACCATTCTTGCTGAACAAAGTCAGCGTATGCTGCGGCATTTACGGCGTGGCCTGGGAGGGCAAGACCTTCAACCTTTACGTACTGGACACCTTCAACACCCCTCTCTTCAGCGAGACCTACGCCATCGCCAAAATCCCCGTCAAGGGCGCCTTCCCCTACCGCCCGCCATCATGGGTGGAATTCGATATTCCCCCGCTCAACATTGAGAACGATTTCCAGGTTTACTTCTTCACGGGCACCGGCATGCACAAGGGCATACAGGTGGGAGTGGATAATAGCGTTACAAACGAGCATTCCGACCTGGCCGGAGGGCGTCCGCCCAACCTGGCGCCGGTGGCCATCGACACCTTCTACAACTCGGCCTTCTGGTACAGCGACCGTGCCAAGGTCAACTGGATGATAAGGGCCAGCGGCCTGGCCCGCATGCCCGTTGAATGACGATCACCACTTTAGCGCGTCATTGCGGGCGCTTTACGTCTGTCATTGCGAGCCCGAAGGGCGCGGTAATCCCCATATCTCGTCATTGCGAGCGAAGCGCGGCAATCTGTCCGCCCGTATATTTAAACCAGCCTGTCTTAAACTGATACGTACACTCCAACTTTCCCCATTATTACACCAAAGTGTATTGACAAAGGGGATGGTACATTGTTATCATCTGCCTGCTTGATCGGCTGTGCTGGTGGTTGTTGCAAGACGTTATCGCATAATCGGTCACTCTCCCGCGCGCCGTGGAGGCGGTTTTTGTAAAAAATTGAGGCACCAGTTAAAAATATTAGAATTTTTGAAATTTTTCACAAACCGCCGCCGAAATTTAAGAAACCGTCAATATTATATGCGCCATTATGTACTTTCTGTTGATGAACATGGCCGGGGCGACCGGGCTGTGAGGGTATAGTTACATTATTTATCTTAATAGAGAATTTGGGAGAGAGAACGATGCAACTTGCAGCCTGGAAGTACTTTTCGGTAATCATGGCACTGGTATTGGTCCTGGGGACGGGCGTGACAGCGCTTGTGCCGGCGGCGCCCGCGGCAGCGGACAACGCCCTTACGCACGGCCAGGCCACGGACAATACGACCGGCAAGTCCCGCCGCGGCCCTTCGGAGAACCGCACGCACCCCTTCCCCGGCTTGAGCCAGAGCAGTGGCATGAAGAGTGTGTTCACCGCCCCGGCGCCGGGGACCACGTACTATGTCAACGGTGACAGCGGATTGAACACCAATTCGGGCACGGCGCTATCACCCTGGAAGACCATCCAGTATGCCCTGGATACAGTGGCAGCCAACAATACCATCCATGTAGTGGGGATAAGGGATACCGTTACACATTCCTACGAAGAAGCCCTGACGATTTCCAAGAACGTCACCATCATCGGCGACGGCATGGACACTACCGAGTTATGGGTGAACGTAGGTTCTTCGACCATCAGCCTCACAGGTTCCGGCTTAGACGTCAGTATCAGTGGAATGTGGATCCACCATAATAATAGCTGGTCAATTAATGGCGCCGGCATCTCGGCGGCGGACTCCACCCTGACCCTCAATAACGTGGATCTCTGGGGGGCGAAGGCGATGAAGGGGGCGGCATATATGTTGACAACTGCACGCTGGTTGCGAACGACAGCTGGATATCCGGGTCGGCGCACAACAACGGCGGCGGCCTGAATGCCAACAACTCGGATGTTACCCTGAACCGCTGTATCTTCTGGGGCCCCGATGCAGGTAACAATGGCGGCGGTCTGTACGCCTACGGTTCTGAAGTGAACATGGCCGATTGTCGCTTTTTTGGAGACGATGGAGACGGCGGTGCCGGTGCCGGCGGCGCTATTTACATAACTGCCTCGAATCTGACCGCGGCCGGATGCTCTTTTGACGAAAACGTGGCGTATGGTGACGGCGGGGCACTCTATATCAACGCCGCGGATGACAACTGCATCGTAGAAATGTCGAATTGCACATTCGCCTATAACTATACTGACTATGATTTTGACGGTTACGGCGGGGCCATTTACATGGTCAGCTACGCTGTAGCCCCCGTCACTACCGCCAGCCTGGAACTTACCAGCTGCACATTTTTCCAGAATGAAGCTGAGGGCTTAGGTTTAGGCGGCGGCCTGGCGCAGGAAGGAGTAAATTCCACCACCACGATAAGAAATTGCATCTTCGACAATTGGGCCGATGACTACGACAACACCGTGCGGTTGAACAGCGCAGGGGAAGTGGCCGATGTAGGGACCATCAATTCCTATAACAGCCTGTACAGTGATACCCCTGATTTAACGGATAGTAATTACGACATAACGGGGCAAGACTCCTGGTGCTACGACATGGCTGACAACGGCGGGCTTACCCCGACCTGCGCCATCGACTCCATTAGCCCGGCGCGGGATGCGGGCAGTACGGTCCTGGCCACGGACCAGCGCGGCGTGACCAGAGGGTCGCCGTCCGACATCGGCGCCTACCAATGGGTCGGCCCCACCTATGCCGATGATAGCAAGGCCAACGACAACGGAAACGGCCTTAGCTGGGCAACGGCCAAGAAACACGTGTACGCGGCCGCCAACCTTGCCGGTCCCGGCTCGGCGACCTACGTGGCGGCCGGCACCTACCTCGGGGAGTACCACTGGGATGTTTACGACTTGGATTATTACAACATCAACATAACCAAGCCGCTCATTCTGGCAGGCGCCGGCGCGGCCAGCACCATAATCGATGACAGCGCGCCTCATGTAGATTATGATGACACTATCATGGACGTGTACGGCGGTTATTACTACGACTCTGATGAGGATGAGGATGTGTACGGTCCCATCAGCATCAGCGGGTTCACCCTGAAGAACGCCCAGGGCGAGGATTGCTACGGCGGCGGCCTGTACATTGAATCGGAGGGCGTGACCACCGTCAGTGACTGTATCATTGAGGACAACTACGCGGAGGACGGCGGCGGCGGGATTTACGCCTATGGGGGCGACAATGTCACAATCTCCGGCTGCACGGTCAACGGAAACGAATCCAGCGGCTACGGCGGCGGCATTTATTTCGATGACTGCGATATCTTTTCTCTCACCGATTCCAACGTCAATGGGAATAGCTCGAGCTATGACGGCGGCGGGATTTATGGTGATGAGATTTATGGTGATGAGTATGGTGACTACACTTTAATATCCAGGTGCACCATCGACAGTAATACAGCGGATGGCAGCGGTGGGGGTATTTACCTGTACGATATAGACTATTCAGAATATCCAGTTACAATCGAGGCCTGCACGCTGAGCAACAACGAGGCGGCGGGCAGTGGTGGGGGCCTCTACAATTACGAAGATTCTTCGGTCCTGCTGACCAACTGCACAATTTACGGCAACAGCCTTCCCGATGGGGGCTACGGCGGCGGCGGCATTTACAATATTGGCGAAGCCGAACTGCTCAACTGCACCATCGCCTCGAACGATGCAGGCCCCGGGGGCGAGGGCGGAGGATATGGCGAATACGGCGATGGTACATTCGAAAATACCATAGTGGCCAACAACACCGCGGATGGCTCGGACAATGACATGTATGGCGCGGCTATTACATCCGATGGCCACAATATCTGCACGACCGATGGAAGCAGAGATTATTTCAATGGCGCCGGCGACCAGGTCAATACCGACCCCGGCCTCGGACCCCTGCAGAGCAACGGCGGGCCCACCTGGACCTGCGCCATCGGCGCCATCAGCCCGGCTTATAACGGAACGGAGGAAACTACATCGTGGGTTGACCAGAGGGGAGTTGAAAGGCCCCAAAACACCTATTGGGACGTCGGCGCCTATGAGTATGTCGGCGACCCACCTTCGGGACCCACCACTGTTAAAGTGGAAACCTTAGCCAATGGCTCAGGAACAGTAGTCGGCTCTCAAAACCTGGCTATCGGCAGCACCCTGACTGTTTACAGCATTACCCGTGACTCTGGAGGCGCCTTCGTGGCCAATGCCGCCGCTACCTGGTCATTTGCCGGCAAGACCGGCGGCGTCGCGGACACAGACCTGGTAGCTGCTGGTGATAACAAGAGCGCCGTTATGACCGGCCATATGGTAGGCACAGGCGTAATTCATGCCGCCATAAGCGGCTTAACCTCCACTGATTCCGGCATTATTACGGTAACTGCAGCGCCTGCGCCGACCGCTCCCACCATCACCTCGGTCAGCCCCAACTCAGGCATGTGGGGCGAGACGCTGGCAATTACCGTCACCGGCACCAATTTCACCGGCGCCACTTCGGTCAGCTTCGGTCCCGGCATCACGGTGACCTTCACGGTGGTCAGTCCTACACAGATAAATGCCACCATCACCACAGTCGTAGGGGCTGCGCCCGGTGCAAGGAACGTGACCGTCACAACACCACAGGGCAGCGCGACCGGTAGCTTTACGGTTAATGCTAACCCGTCCCTCATCAACGGCACGCAGTCACACGGCGGGGGCGGCGGATCGGGAGGCTCGGGCGGGAGCGGGCAGGGCAACCAGGGAATGAGCCCGGTGAGCATGCCCAATATCGTGGTGCAGAGCGCGACGCTATCTGCCGCCAAGGTGGCCCCGGGTGAGGCGGTCACCATCACAGCCAACCTGGCCAATAAAGGCACGGTCAACGGCACGTCAGCGGTCAAGGTGTACGTCAACGGGCAGGAGGAGGCCATCCAGGGTGTAACGGTCAACAGCGGCTCCAACAGGCCGGTGTCCTTCACACTCAGCCGCAATGAGCCGGGCACCTACACGGTTTACGTGGGCGGCACCCCAGCTGGCAGCTTCACGGTCGAACAGACGGTTGACCCCAATGTAATCCTTCTCATCAGCGCCGCATTGTTCCTATCGGGCCTTGTGCTGGGCGTCATCTATATAAGGCGCAGGCAAAGTTACTACTAATGCAGGGGGCGGGCGCACCTGAAGGTACGCCCCTACAGCAAACAGTGGGGGCCGCTGCTCGCGCAGCGGCCCCCTTATTATGCACATCTTTGCGAACCCGAAGTGCGTAGCTATAGTTTACTGCATCCGGCCGAGTTGACGGATTATCTCGTCCTTGTGTTCGGCTACGTATGCGCAGCCGGGCTCGCCGCCGCATTTGCGGCACTGGATGTCGTAGGCGGAGTTGATAACCCCGCAGGAGGGACACGCGTAATGCTCCAGCATCTCGCCATACCACTCCTCCGGCCCAGCCTCGCGGATGCGGTCGAGCGATTTCCACAGCTCGATCCTGTGCGGCATGGCGCACTGGAAATCTTTGAGGTCCTGACATGGATAGTCCGGGCAGCTTCCGCAAAACTCGATGCCTTTCTCCGCCGCGCAAAGGTACATTTTGCACTGCTCCCTGCAGAAAAAAGAGCGCGTCTCTGAGCGGCATCCCCCGCACCTCATTTCCTCAACCGGCAGCTTCAGTACCCCGGCCAGCATCTCTAACCGCTGCGGGTCCTCCTGCGTGCCGATGTACAGGGTGCAGGATGGACAGAAGAGGCCGCAGACGGCGGCTGTCGTTTTGTCATAATTTATGGCGTCCTTATTCATATTAGTCTCCATAAAATGGTTATTCTCCGACTTGTGCATGCCATTGCGGGCGCACCTGAAGGAACGCCCCTACAGTGTCCATCCTTGCGGGCGCACCTGAAGGAACGCCCCTACCTTTGGGCCTTGAGGTCGGCTTCCGATTGCGCTTTGAGCGCCTGCACGAGGGGTATGAGCTCGCTGTTCACCGTCATCTGGGTGTGCAACTGCGTGGTAGTGGGCGATTCCAGCGCGTCGGACAACACGATGCCGTCCATGCGCTCCGGCCTGATGCCCATCAGCGTAAGCGCAGTGGGCGCGATGTCCACCAGGCGCGCCGGGCTCTCCGAGACGAAGCCCTTCTTTGCCCCCGGGCCGGATATGATGAGTATGTTGTTCTGTTGCAGCCAGGTGATGGAGTCATGCTGGCCGATGAAGGGCTTGCAGTCGAACATGGTCCAGTTGATGTGGCAGTTCTCCACGGGCAGCAACTCGATGTCGGGACTGCTCTCGCCCGCATAGGTGTCGAGCAGGTAACGGTAACACCTGTCCAGGTCACCCTCGACTTTGGGCGCGGTGTCCACCGTGGGAACGTAACTGTAGCTGCCGTCCGCTGACTTTACCCTGTAATAGGCGCCGAAAAGGCCGGGTATATTGGCTCCCGTAAGCTTCTCGGCCACCTGCTGTGTCTGTGACTGGTCAATCAGGTACACATGCGTCCCCACGTTGGCGAAGTTGCGCGCCTCCACCAGCAGTTTGTCGATCACGGACTGCTCTATTTTAATGCCGAAAGGGGTCATGGCATGGTCGGAGGTGATCACCCACACAGTATCATCGTATTTGCCCGCTTTTTTGTAGGCGTCCATGATGCGCCCGATTTGCAGGTCCACGTTGGCCATGACGGCGGACATCTTCTGCGGATCGGTGATGCCTCCGGTAGCGTGACCCGCGTCGTCGATGGCAGGCAGGTTGATGAGCAATACCTGCGGGGCGCTCTTCTCGATCATTTGCAGCGCTACGTCGGTCGCCCAGGTGTCGGTGTCACGCTCGTCCTTCACCTCCCTCACTAAGGACGCATCATTCATGATGTAATCGGGCGGCAGCATGCCCGCCACCCCCGCCGGCTTGAGGCTGTGAACGTTGTTGTAGCCCACCGGCGCCACGCCCTTGGCCTGGGCGAACACGGTGTAGTCGGCGCTGTCGGCCGCCAGGCCGGCACAGGCATACCATTTGTCGCAACTTATGGCGGCCACCTTCGCTCCCGGGTTGGCCTTTTTATAGAGGGAACCTATGCCGGTGACGCCGGATTCTTTGATATAACTGTTGAAGAATCCCGATGCTACGTTGTCGAAATTGGTGATGAAGTTGCCCTCGATGGTCTTGCGCACCATGTTCTGCTGGTACCACAGGCCCAGCGCATCCCAACCCGTAAGCTTGATAAAGTCCAGCACTTTTTGCGTGATGGCCAGCTTGAATTCCCAGTCCGCGGGCAGCACGCGGCTGTCCCGCCAGTTGAAGCTGATGATTTTGGTGTTTTTGCCGAATGACCCGGTGGACATTGTAGTCTGACCGGGCGGTGTATCGTTGCTCACCTGCCCCACCCAGGAATCAGAGTATGAGGTCCCGGACGCCCTGATCGCATCGATGTTGGGCGTCGAGGCAAGCACCAGGTAGTCCGGACGGCATGAATCAATGCTTATCAGCACCAGGTATTTTGCGGGCGGTGGCGCCGCACCGTCGGCTTTGACAATATTTGCCGGCAAACCTGTGATAAACGAGGCCGCCAGTAGAAGCGCTATAAGGGAACGCGTGAATCTTTTGCTTAAAATCAATAATCTCATTTCCTATCTTTACCCTCCTGCTATAATGATACCAGTACAAATTGAGCAAAACCAGACAGGAGGTTGAAATGCATCTGCCAGGTATGCTGGAGGCCAGGGCCTCTTCAATCGGCGACAAACCCGCCATCATATTCAAGGACCAGCCCGTAACCTACAGTCAACTGCTGGCCAGGGCACAGCGGTTTGCCCACGCCCTGCACAAGCTCGGCGTCAAGCCTGATGACAAGGTGGCCATCATGCTCAACAACTGCCCCGAGTTCATCGTGACATATTTTGCCTGCGCTTACATAGGGGCGGTGGCCGTGCCGGTTAACATCTTCTACAAGGAACGTGAACTGGAATACCTGCTGCGTGATAGCGACTCGGTGGCACTGGTGGCAAACCCGGCCTTCGCCGAACACTTCAGCAAGATCGAAAATAAGCCCCCTCTCTTTAAGCACCTTATCGTGAACGGCGCTTACCGCGAGGGGCTGGAATTTTCCAAGCTCGAGTCAGATGCCCCGTCAACCCCGTTCAAGGCGCTCTGCGCGGAGGACAGCGTGGTGGAAATCCTCTACACGTCGGGCACCACCGGCCAGCCCAAGGGCACCATGCTCACGCATGCCAACCTCTTCTTCCACGCCGACGTGATCGTCAACCTGCTCAAATTGGGGGACAATGACCGCGCGCTGATGGTGGTGCCGGCCTTCCACGGCTTCGGAATCACTGTGATACTCTGCTCATTGGTGACCGGCTCGTCCTTCGTGCTGCTCGACCCATTCAACCCGGTCGAGATATTCGAGCAGATAGAGAAACACAAGATCACTTTCATCCCCATGGTGGTGGCCATGTACTTCATGCTGATCAACCACCCGGACCGCAGCAAGTATGACCTCTCGTCGCTGCGCATCGGTATCTCCGGCGCTTCGGCCATGCCGGCCCAGCTTATGAAGGACTCTTCCAGCGCACTCAATATCAAGATACTCGAGGCCTGGGGCCTGACCGAGTGCTCGGCCTCAGCTACCATGCAGCGCTCGGACCTTACCTACAAGGAGGGCAGTGTGGGACTGGCCTACCCTGGCGTCAAGGTGGGCGTGATGGACGATGCCGGCAATTTGCTGGGGGCCAGTGAGGTAGGCGAATTGGTCATACAGGGCCCGCTGGTGATGAAGGGCTACTACAAGAAGCCGCAGGAGACCGCCGAGGCGCTGCGGGGAGGCTGGCTGCACACGGGAGATATGGGGTATTACGACAAGGACGGCTACTTCTTCATGGTTGACCGCAAAAAGGAGCTGATCAATGTGGGCGGCGAGAAGGTATTCCCGCGCGAGGTGGAGGAGCTGATGTACAAGCACCCCGCCGTGGCCGACGCCGTGCTGATACCGCAGAAGGATGAGAAGCTGGGTGAGATACCGGTCGCCATCGTGGTGCCTAGGGCCGGCGCAACGCTGTCGGAAAAGGAAATGCAGGACTATTTAAGCGATAAAATGGCGCGCTTCAAGGTGCCGCGGCACGTTTATATTCTTCAGCAGGTGCCGCGCAGTCCGGTGGGCAAAATACTCAAGAAGGAATTGGTTAAAATGCTGGAGGCCGGCACCCTTAACCCGCCTTCATCTTAGGAGCTGCGAGACGCTTATCTTAGCGCTGCCGGCCGGCAGGCTGAAAAGCATGCCGTCCTCCCCGATGGTGATAGGCCCGCTGTAGTATTTGCCTGCGTCGCCGAGGAACATGCTGTTTAGCAGCGGGTTGGGTATGGGCGGCGTGATGTGGTACAAAACCAGTTGTTTGACCCCGGCCGCGGTGGCGGTCCTTGCGGCACCCTCCGGGGAGGAATGATAGCCGGGGATATCCTGCGTAATTTTAACCAGCGAGGGTATGGTTGATGATCCCGCCTGGTCGTGTATCACACTGACCATGGCCGGCTGCAGGGCGGACTGGAAAAGGATGTCTGCGCCCTTCGCCTGTTTGGTCAAAGACGCGCATGGCAGGGTATCCCCGCTGATTACCAGCGACCTGCCTTTATAATCAAAGCGGTAGCCCACCGCGGGCGAAACCGGGGCATGGCTGACTTTGAAGGCTGTGACCTTGAGGCCCCCGTCATCTATGACTACAACCGATGCGTCTTCTTCGGCAGTCAAACTGAACGGCCGCGCCGTGCCGCCCGCCCCGGAGGGAGGAACCGTGGCTGCGCCGTGGTGAGCCACCCTGTACGCGTCATCAAGCTTGTATGCCAGGTTAAACCCCTCAACCACGCCCTCTACCCCTGCCGGACCGATGACGTCTAATGGCTTAGTATTTGAGCCGCCTACCCAGCGCTGCATCATGACCTCACCCAGGTCGGCGATGTGATCGGAATGAAAATGCGTCAGCAGGACCGCCTCCACCTTGCCCATCTGAAAGCCCATCAGCGCGACGTTCCTGGGTGCCCCCTGCCCGGCATCCACCATATACAGGCGGCCGCCGGCCAATACTGCAACGCAGGGGCCGGCCCGTTTGATATCGGGGAAAGGCCCACCGCTGCCGGCCAGCGCCGCATACAGCCCGTCGTCCCACTTTGCGGACTGGTTTATCAGGCGCTGCTTTACGGTACCGGTTGCCAGCGCCGTCAGTATCGGTTTGGAAAATATTACAGCCGCCAGCGCCGCAACTACTACGACAACGGCCACTATTATTATCGCGCTGACTATTATTTTCTTTTTCATCATCTCTCCGCCATGACTACGTCGCTGATCTTAGCGCTGTCCGCGGCATAGTATTTTGTCATTAGAAGCGTGGTCACTATGGACAATGCAGCCACAGGTATGGTCCAGAACAGGCCGTTGATTATGCCCTGCGCCCCGCCTCCGGTGGCATCCGATACAACGCCCACAAAGATGGGCCCCAGTACGCCGCCACCCAACTGCGCTATGGCCAGCATAATGCCGACCGCAACGGCGCGCACAGGCACCGGTATCACATCATGCACCAGCACATTCATTACGGGCGCCCAGCACGCTAATATCAGCGTAGCCGCTATATACAGGGGTACCCATGCCTGGAATGGCACCTTGCCTACGACGAGGAGGGCGGATAGAACGGCCAGCAACCCAAAGAAAACTGCCACCGCCAAAAAGAGGGGCCTGCCGATTTTACTGCGCATCTGCCAACGGTCTGCCAGGAACCCGCCCAACGGGGCAAACAGGTTTACAAGCATAACTGCACCCATGGCCATCCCCACGGTCAGAGGACTCATATCGTAGGCACGCAAAAGCGCCGTCGGGATCCAGGCCTGCTGAGCAAATATCATGAAATACAGGAGGGTCGTGGTGATAATGAAAAGCCAGTAGGATTTAATCTTAAACAGTTGACCCCACTGCCTGAAATATGACCTGCTCAGTGTCGCCTCCCCCTCCTGTTTTGCCGCCCTGTAATCCGGCAGGAAAAGTGCAATGATTGCCAGCACCACGCCGGGGAAACCAAAGACAAAGAAGGCGGTGCGCCAATCACCCGTAAGGTTCAACAGGTACCCTCCCAGGAACAGGCCCAGCGCCACGCCCAGGGGCATACACATCATAAATATGGCCATAATGCGTGTCCTGATCTGCTTGGGAAAGGTAAGTCCCAGCCAGGTCTGCCCGGCTGGCTGATATCCGGCTTCGCCCGTGCCTACCATGAACCTGGCCAGCAGCAGTTGCCATAACTGGGTGGCAAGGCCTGTTACGATGGTAAAAGCGCTCCAGATAAGGGCCATGCCCATAATCACCTTGCGGCGCGCAAACCTGTCGGCCAGCACCGCGGAGGGGATGAGGAAAAGGGCCACGCCCACCTGCAGCAGCGACGGCAGCATGCCGGCCTGGGCATCGGTCAGGTTGAAGGAGGTTTTGATCGCCTGCAGCGATATGGCCAGGATGGAACGGTCGGCCCAGTCCGACAATTGCAATAAACACAGTACAATGAGGATGGTGATCCCCATACCCCTGCCGACCTGGTAGGTTTTTTCCTGCATTTTATCCTCCACTATTTGCTGCTCAGCGCCGATTCCATTTTGACGAGCGACTCTTTTAGATTCCTGAGGCGGTCCGCCGCGAGATTAGGATTCTCAAATGCCTGAAAGAGGATGTTGCCCTCGGCCTGCTCAGGCACCGGCCAGCTCATCATGTGGCATATGGTAGGGACCACGTCCGTCAACCCGCTGGTCCTTTCCAGGCTGTAGCCTTTCTTGAAGCCCGGGCCATAGAAAGCCAGCAAAGCCTTCAGTTTGCCGACACCCCACTCCGCTGTTTGAAGCTGCGGGCCGTGTTGTCCGCCGAATTCAGGGTAAACGGCATAGACCACGTCCCCCACCGCCTCACCATGCAATCCGAGTATTCTCGCATCTTTTTTAGTGAGCGCCAGCGCCACAGGACGTTTCCCTGTGACAGGGTCAACATAGGCATACAGCGAGTCGATGACCTGCTGCTGCACCTTCTCGTAGTCGGCCTGCTCCACGATGCCACCGGGATCACGTCCCTTGAGGTTGATGTATATGTAAACGGTGCGCTGCGGGAAGGCTTTCGACCTGGTGATATCAGGCTTGAACAGGTTTAAGGTGGCCATTTCAAGTATTTCACGGCCGACACGGTCGCCTATAGTCTGCTTGAAAAAGCTGTGTACCTGCTCGGTGCTGTCTTCGAGTGCTTTGAGGTCACCGTCGGCGCCCTGCCCTTCCATCATGCAAAGGCCATTCTTGATCAGCGGTATATAGGGGTTGAAAGTCGGCCCGTCGGCCACGGCGCCGTGATCTGAAACCAGTACAATAAGGGTGTCCTCACCCGCCGCCCCGACCAGCCTGCCCAGGAGCCTGTCCTGGCTCTGCAGCATCTTGAGGTGGAAGTCCCAGGCTTTCTTATGAGACTCCTTTCCGGCGCAGGTATTTTCATCCATCTCGGTAAGGATGGAGTGGTAAACCCAGTCGATGGTATGGATGTGCATGTAAAACAGGTCCCACGGGTACTTCCCCATCAACTGAGTGGCGGCGTCCCCCAGCCACTGGTCGTGCAGCTCTACAAACTCGTAGTAAGTGTCCATCCCGTAGATGCCCAGCGTGAACCCAAGAAGGCCGGCCGCGAAAGTGAATATGCCCTCTTCGCTCTTGATTTCCCGGGCAACTTCGGGCGGATTGCTCCAGCCTTCGGCAGGGCAGAATGCGCTGATAGCAAGCAGGAAATCTTCGGCATCGTCCGTGAGTTGCAGCAGCTTGGCTTTAAACGAAGCCTCGATTTCCCTGCCGTCCTGTGTCTTGAATTTGTAATAAACCTTTTTGCTCCACTCACCTTTGGCCAGCGTAAATAAGGCGTCATTTACATCCTGCGTAGGGGAGACGGTGAGCCGGTCATAACCCTTTCCCGCTGACTGCGTTGCCAGCACGTACCAAGACAACGGCGCCATCTCCTCGATGTTCTGCCTGAACATCACATCGAATTTGGCTGCAAGAGGCTCGTCACTGCCGGCCGGCAGGTTGCTCCAGCCTTCAGCCTCCTCCAGCTGGACCCTGGTTGCATGAGGGTAGATGCCATTGGAAACGATCTGGTCCATGCCCAGCAAAAGCCTGGACTCAAGGCCGGTATGCCCGT